>Ga0233429_1000015_pt1 | contig 418292 bp, 359 predicted proteins | sample SI_118_April2016_3_FD_179879 | JGI IMG/M metagenome (GOLD analysis project Ga0233429, IMG submission 179879) | Seawater microbial communities from Saanich Inlet, British Columbia, Canada - SI_118_April2016_135_MG | ecosystem: Environmental > Aquatic > Marine > Inlet | place: Canada: British...
GCCGCACGCCCATGCAGACCCTCGTGGACGGCAAACGTATCTGGAAGGAAAAGTTCATAGGCTAAATCTGACCTGACAGCCACCGCCTCAAATCCGGTAACTGTCAGATCAAGTCGCGATCACTACAAATAAACGACAACCCCGTCTCATTTACAGTGCAAATGGTTCAGATTGAAAACAGTTCAGTTGAACGATCATCGTTTGTACTCGTTCAGACGCTTGATGAACTTCTGCTTGGTTCCTGCGCCATCATCGCCATTGTAGTGATCTTTCCAATATTCGGCTTGACCCGCGATGTCCTGCGGAATGCGCTTTTTCAGGCGAAGCAAATACAAGCGAGCGGCAAGGCGCGACAAAAGAGGACTTGTACGCAGCTCCTCCCAGGTCACGCTGTTCCAGTCGCGGTTGATGCGCCGACTGACGATCTCCCGCTGCTGCTTGAGCCCTGATTGCTTCTGAGTTTCTAGAAACGCGCCCTTATCCACTTGAAAGACGCCGCCGTGATATCCTGGTCGTGCCGTATCGGGATGGCGTCCCTCCTGGCTCTCAGCTATCGCGATGCGTTTCATGAGCCCATTCGAAGGAAAAAGCTCGTCGAGAACGCCGATGACATAATCCATTTCCCATGAGTCCGGTGTCGTATAGGGCCTCGTATCAACCGGCGGCAGATCGCGGTGTCTTGGGTGCGGAGTTGGTTCGCCGGGCGGGGGTGTCTCGCTCGAGAATGTTGGCTCTTGTGCATCGGTCATCAATTCACCGCTATTGGCATATTGGCGACCAGTATTCTTGTTCTTGAAGTCTTGATACGGCGTCAAGGAAATCGCACCCGCAAGGTTCCGCTGGTTTTTCCTTTCTTCCTCCGTCAGGTCCCAGTGATCGATAGCCGTCATCCTGGGCGCCGGCAACCAGGGCTGCAATGCCGCATTCAGAGGCGCGGCGATGGCCTTTCGGGCCTCGGGTGTGCCGTGGAAGAAGCTGGCGGTCTCCCCGGGCGTCAGGTTGCCCATATCATCGTAGGAGCCACCAAATTTCGGGCCGTTGCTGGCGGTCTTATAATCGCCAATTTTCTCCGCCGCCTCTCGTTGCGCGGCCCGCTGGGAGTTGGTGGCCTTGGCTTCCCAGTCCAGGGCGGTGTTGACGCCCTGCTTGGTCCGGTCCTTGTCGGCCTGGCTGCCGCCATTGTATTTCCGGGCCAATTCATGGGAGGTGCCGTAATCCCGCGACACCTTCTCGAACAGATCATCATCGTCCACGGCGAGGCCCTGAAAGTGCATAGTATCGTCGACATATTTGAACAAATCCGGCGCCCGTGTCCGCTCGCGGCGCCGGATGCTCAGGTCGGATATATCGTTGCTGGGATCTTTGGCGGAGATCGCCGCCTTGCGGTTGTTGACCTGCATCAAGAAGTCGTCGTCGAACGGGTCGTCGTCGCCGTCGGGGTGTGGTTGATAGGTATAGTCGGTGCTGAATATGGACATTGGTCATGCCATCCTTTGTTTCTTAGTGAGTGATTGCCGGGGCACGGGCCGAAAATGAAACAGGGTCCGGAGCGGTTACCCGTCCGGACCCTGTTCTCAATGCTCCAACTCAGCGCTTCGGCATAAAAAAAGCGCCCTGCAATGCCGTGTCCACAAAAGAAACAGGTGGAGTCAGGCAGGCTAAAAGGCGCTTGTTTGACTGAAATTGGCGGCTTTCGGACGCGCAAATTTCAGTGTATTAATAATACGTTATGTACGTTTAAATTGCAAGCAAAATGCCCCTCCCATGTGCCGGGATACGAAGCGCCGGCCATTAACAGGGCTTTAACGCACGCCCGATAAACTTCGTCGCGTCATGCTGAAAAATCTGTTGAAACGCAGAAATGCGCCATCGGCGCCCGCGCTGCTGCCTGTGCCAGCCGCAGGGTCCAGTCCGGGCACGGATGTGGTGCCTGTTGGCAGTACGGATTACGCGGCCCAGAAAGACCTGTTGGCCGGCGCCGATTTGGCCGCGCGGCTGCGACTGGCCCAGGCGCATGATACCCGGCCCGAAATTCTGTATTTTCTGGCCGGCGATGAAGCCTCCGAAGTGCGCCAGGCGGTGGCGGCCAATCCGGCCACGCCGGTTCAGGCGGATGAGCTGCTGGTGGATGATGCCGACGAGGAAGTGCGCGGCGACCTGGCCCTGAAAATTGCCCGCCTGCTGCCCGATATGTCCCATGACGAGCAGGAAAAGGTACAAGAGCTGACCTTCGAGATGCTGCGCCGGCTGGCCTCCGATCAGCTACCCCGTGTACGCGCCCTGTTGGCCGAGGAACTGAAAAGCAGCCGTCATGTGCCGGTTTCGATCGTGCGGCAGTTGGCCCTGGATGTCGCGGTCATCGTCTCCACCCCAGTGCTGGAATACTCGCCGCTGTTGAACGATGCGGATCTTTTGGAAGTGATCGCGGCGGGCTGTGCCGAGGAAGCGCTGTGCGCCATCTCCCGCCGCGCCGGGGTCTCCGAGGATGTTTCCGATGCGGTGGTGGCGACGCTGGATGTGCCGGCGGTGGCGACCCTGCTGGCCAACAAGAAAGCCTCGGTGCGCGAAGCGGCCTTGGACAAGATCGCGGAAAACGCCGCTGATGTGCAAAGCTGGCACGAGCCCCTGGTAATGCGCCCGGAACTCTCCATCCGCGCGGTGCGCCGGGTGGCCGGCTTCGTTGCCTCCTCATTGCTGGAGGTCCTGGCCGACCGCAATGATCTGGACCAAGAGACCACGCGCTTTCTGACGAAACGCCTGAAAGCCCGGATCGCGGAAGCGGAAGGCAACCTGCAGGCCGAGGAACAGGAGCAGGTTCTGGTGCTGGATCAGCGCATGCTGCTGGATGATGAGGCCATGGATCAGGCGATCCAGAGCGGGCGCAATGACTTCGTTCTGGAAGCTTTGGCCCTGCGCTCCGAGGTGGCTCCGGATCTGGTCCGCAAAATCATAAAATCCAGCTCGGCCAAGGCGATCACGTCCCTGGCCTGGAAGGCTAATCTGTCCATGCGTACGGCGATCCAGGTGCAAAGCCGGGTTGCCCGTATTCCGCCGAAAAAACTTCTGAATGCCCGCCATGGCACGGATTTTCCCATGTCGCCGGAGGAAATGGTGGAACATCTACGAAAAGCCGGCCGAATGGCGGGCTAGGCGGGACGACGGTTCCGGGGCGGTTACCCGGCAGTTAACCGGCAATTAATGTGCCGTTAAGAGGCCTCGGATAGGCTGTGAGTTTGAGATTGAGTTTGAATTTGGCAAGGTAGAGAAAAGCAGGCAACGTGGCTCATATCCCATTTCAAAGCGCCCTGTTGGGCGGCGGCGGTCCTGGACAAACCGCAGCAAAACCCGGTGGCGCGCAGCCATGGATGATGCCGACAGGCGAACTGCTGGCGGACTATTCCGGCCCGGCGGTGCTGTTCGATGGTGCCGGCACGGTGCTGGCGGCCAATAAACTTGCGGATCCCATCGTAGCGGCTCTGCGCGGTCCCCTGGGCGGTGAACTCCGCGCCATGCTGGACGAAGTGCTGAGCGACGGCGGCATGCCTTCCAAGCGTCTGCAATTGCCCATTCCCACCGGACAGGGCGTTTTCGATATCACCTTGTTGCGGGAAGAAAATACAGCTGGCGATGGGGCCGAAGAAACAGGCCGGGTTCTGTTGCTGGCGCGGGACAGTACCTTCGATGTGAATTTCAGCCGTGCCCTGGTCGCATCCCGGCAATTGTTCAAGGATTTGGTGTCCTGTTCGGCGGATTTTTCCTGGGAGACGGACACGGACGGCTGTTTTACCTTCATCTCCGGACGGGGCCTGTTGGGTTATAGCTCGGACGAACTGGACGGGCGTCCGGCGCGGGAGCTGCTGGCCGATGCCGATCCCGATCAGAATGATATGGATGACACGGGAGCAAACCCGTTTGAAAGCCTCAACGCCATGGACGAGGTGGAATGCTGGTTGCTGGACCGGAACGGCGCGCGGGCCTGCGTGCGCACCTCTTGTCTGCCGGTATTTGACGAAGCGGGCACCCCGCAAGGGGTGCGCGGTGTCTGCAGTGATATTACCGAGGACAAGATGCGCCAGGCCGCCCTGAACCGGGCCCAGGAGCGGGAGCGGTTAAGCCGCTCCATCGTTGATTCGATCCGCGACGCCCTGACGCCAGAGGAAATGTTCGCCGCTGCCGCCGCCGCTATTATCGAGGCCACCGGCGCCAGCCATACCTGGATCCTGCGTGAGGATAAGACCGACGGCCTGCACCAGGCAGCGGGTCATATGGTATCTGGTGGACAGGACATTGATATCCGGGCGGCGGCCGCGCAAGCCTTCGCCGGCGACCCTGACCGGGTCGAGCGGATCGAACAGGACGGCCATCAGATATTGTTGGTGCCCTGTCATTTTCACCACCATCCCAAGGGCGTCCTTGCCGTCGCCCTGGATGATGCCGGTGCCTTGGAAGAGGCGGCGGCCACGCTGTTGGATATCGCCTCGCAATTGGGCATTGCCATGGCCCAAGCGGATATTCAGGACCGTTTGGAGCAACTCTCAAGCGTCGATGAATTGACCGGTTTGCTAAACCGCCGCGGCTTCCACGAAAGCGTCGCCAAGCGTGTGGCCCAGCATCGGCGGCAGCATCGATTTGGCGCCTTGCTGTTTATTGATCTCGACTATTTCAAATCGGTCAATGATACCCACGGCCATCAGACCGGCGATGCCGCGTTGGTGGCGGTGGCCGAGATATTGAGCCATCGCGATGGCCGGCAGAGCGACATATCCGGCCGCCTGGGCGGGGATGAGTTTGTCATGTGGCTGGAAGAGACCGGCGCCGCGGGCGCTTACCACAAGGCAGAGGAATTGCTGGCCTATACCGCCGAGCTGCACCGGTTCTCCGGCGATGCGGCGCATCCGCTGTCTTTTTCCATCGGCATTGCCATGGTTGATCCCGAATTCGATGATGATCTGGAAACACTGTTCAATATGGCGGATCAAGCCTTGTATCAGGCCAAACGGGAAGGGCGGGGCCGGGCAATTCTGGCCGAACGGGACAGCGCTGATGGCCGCAATGGTACCTATCTAGAGGAGGCGCTTTTACAATGCTGAAGGCCTTGCTTAAACGGATTTCAAAGCCAAAAAGCTACGAGGACCAGCGCGGCAGCCTGGAAACCGAGAATACCAAAGAACGCCTTCGTCTGGCCAAACGCGAGGATACCCGGCCCGAGATTCTGTATTATCTGGCCGACGACGACATGCCCGAAGTGCGCCGGGCCATCGCATCGAACCGGTCCACCCCGCTTCAGGCGGACGCCAAATTGGCCCAGGATGGTGATGATGAAGTGCGCTATCAAATGGCTGGCAAGATCGGCCGCCTGGTACCCGGAATGCCGGCGGATCAGCGGGAAAAGGCCGAGGAACTGGCCTTCAGCGTTTTACGCGATCTGGCCGCCGATCAATTGCCCCGGATCAGGTCCGTCGTCTCGGAACACCTAAAATACGCTGACAACGTGCCCAAAGATATTGTCCTGCAATTGGCCAGGGACCTGGAGGACATCGTTGCCGCGCCGGTGCTGCAGTTCTCGCCCTTGCTGGAAGATCAGGACCTGCTGGAAATTATTGATGCCGGCCGGGAATCCGGTGCCTTGACAGCCATTGCCCGGCGCCGGGCTCTGAGCGGCGATGTGGCCGATGCGGTGGGCCGCACCCTCGACCCCAAGGCGGTCGGCGCCCTGCTGGCCAATGACAGCGCCCAGATGCGTGAAGATACCTTGGACTGGATCATCGACAACGCCGCCCCGGTCGAACCTTGGCACAAGCCGTTGGTCACATGGCCCAGCCTGTCCGACAGCGCCGTCCGCCGCCTGGCCGGCTTTGTCGCCACCTCGTTGGTGGAAACCCTGTGCGACCGCAACGACATTGATGCCGGCACGGCATTGGAATTGTCCAAGGCGGTAAAGCGGGAAATCGACCCCGAGTCCATGGGTCTTGCCAAACCGGAGCCCGCCTCCGAGGCCGCGCCTGAGCCGAAACCTGCAGCGCCGCAGAACAAGAATGGCGGCAAGGACGGGGCGTCTGAATTGTTCAAGAACGGCGGCCTGGATGATGATGCCCTCCAAGACGCCATCGGCGAAGGCGACCGCGATTTTGTCGTGCAAGCACTGGTCCTGACAAGCGGTCTGTCGGGCGAGATCGTGAACCGTGTGCTGAATACCGCGAAACCGAAAAAGGTCACGGCGCTGGCCTGGAAAGCGGATTTCTCCATGCGCACGGCCATGCAGCTGCAACTGCGTATCGCCCGCGTCCGGCCCCAGGATATCCTGAATGCCCGCGACGGCATCGACTACCCCCTGACTGAGGCCGAATTGCAACGGGAAGTGGGTAAGTTCAAGTAGACGGGTAAATCGTCCTACCCACGCCAGAAGGTGCGGGAAAACAGCACCATCACGGTTAGCAGTTCCAGCCGCCCCAGCAGCATGCCCGCCGCCAATAGCCATTTCGCCAGATCGGGCAGCGGCGCGAAGGTGCCCGAGGGGCCGATCACATCGCCCAGGCCTGGACCCACATTGGCAATGGCGGTGCCGGCGCCTGATACAGCCGTCAGGAAGTCCAGGCCCAGCAGGCTCAACGCCACCGCCAGCACGGCAAAGCTAAGGGCGAAGAGAAAGAAGAAACTCATTACCGAATCCATCACCGAATCCGGGATTGGCCGGCGGTTGAAGTTGGCGACAAAAACGCCATGCGGCTGCAACAGCCGGCCCATTTGGGTGCGGGCGGCGGCGTAGAGCACCTGAAAACGAAAGATCTTGATGCCGCACGACGTCGATCCCGCACAGCCGCCGATGAACATCACAAAGAAAAATAGCACTACCGCGAAACCGCCCCATTGGCCGTAGTCATCGGTGGCATAGCCGGTGCCGGTCAGGATCGAGGTCACGTTGAAAGCCGTGAACCGCACCGCCCGGCCCAGTTCCACATCATTGCCGCCGACCTGCCACATGGTCATGCCGACAATGGCCACCGACAAAATGGCGAAGAACCAACGTACCTGGCTATCCCGCCACAGGGCCAAGGGGCGGCCGCGCAGGACCTGGAAGTACAGCAGGAACGGCAGGCTGCCGATGATCATGAAGGCCGTCGCGGTATAGTCGATCAGGGCGCTGTCATAGATCCCGATAGAGCTATCCGAGGTCGAAAAGCCGCCCGTCGCGATCGTCGTCATGGCGTGTGCCGCGGCCTCGAAGGCGGGCATCCCGGCGACCCAATAGAAAAGCGCGCAAATGAAGGAAAGCGCCAGATAAATGATCGATATGGTGCCCGCGATCTGTGCCGTGCGGGGCAGTACTTTTTCAGAGGCATCCGAGCTTTCCATGCGGAACAACTGCATGCCGCCAACTTGCAGGATGGGCAGGATGGCCACGGCGGTGACGATGATGCCAACCCCGCCCATCCACTGCAGCAAAGCGCGCCAGATCAGAATGCCCGGTGGCGCCTGTTCCAGGCCGGAAATCACCGTCGAGCCCGTGGTGGTGATGCCGGACATGGCCTCGAAAAAGGCATCGGTGTAGCTGAGATCGAGATCGGAAAAGGCAAACGGCAAGGCCGCGAAAGCTGGCGTGACGATCCACATCGAAGTGGTCAGGACAAAAGCCTGGCGCAGCTGCAAATCCTGGCCGCTGCCCCAACAGGTAATGCTAAGCGCACCGCCGACAAAGCCGGTCAGAAAGGCGGCCGCCAAAAATACCTGCCAGTCGGGGTGGCCCACACGGGCATCCAACAACGCCGGCACCAACATGGCGAGACCAAGTATCAACAGCAAGATGCCATTGACCAAGAAAACCGCCCGATATTCCCGCACGGCGCCGGCCTCTAGTTTTCCGGGCCGAACCGAACGGCGCCCTCGGCCGCCAGGGCCTCGATTTTTGCTTTGTCGTAACCAAGACCAGTCAGAACCTGCCGGCTATGTTGGCCAAGCATTGGTGCCTGCTGGCCGGGATCGTCGGGGTCGATGGGCGCCGTGCCGGGGATCTGGGCCAGGGGTACCGAGGGCATGCCCGGCTGTGCCATCATCTGGAAGGCTTTCGTGGCGACAACATGGGGATCGGCCAGCCAATCGCCATAGTCGGCGACGGCATGGCACAGAACCCCGGCCTCCCTGAAGCGCGCGGTCCATTCCGCCGTCGTATGTTGCAGCATGATCTCCTGTACCGCCGGACCTAGGCTGTCCATATGCGCGGCGCGGCTGGCGAAATTCAGGTAACGGGGGTCATCCGCCAGGGCCGGCTGGCCCAGGGCCAGGCACAATTGTTTATACTGCTCTTCCTTGACCAGGGTAACGGCGATAAAGCCGTCCTGCGTGCTGTAACCGCCCGCTGGTGCATTGTTCTCCGCTGGTGGGCCGCCTTCGAGGTGGTAATCCGCGATCTTGGAGGTTTGCAACGCCGCCGCCGCGGCCATTAGGCTGCAATCGATCAGGCGCCCCGCTGTTTCATCCCGGCGCGCGTATAGCGCGGAAGACAGCGCCTGGTAGGCGTACAAAGCGGTTACGCAATCGACGATGTAATGGCCGACCCGGTGGGGAATATCGTCATTGCCATGATTGATGGACATCAGGCCGGAAAAAGCCTGCAGCACGGTGTCAGTGGCGGGCTCGCTGGCATAAGGCCCTGCCTGGCCAAAGCCGCTGATGGAGAGATAAATGACGCCGGGATTGACCAGGCGCACATCATCATAACTCAGCCCAAAGCGGGCGCAGACACCGGGGCGGAAACCCTCGATGAAAACATCGCACCGGCCCGCCAGATCATGGGCCACGGCCTGCCCGCCGTCATTCTTCAAATCCAGAACAATGGATTTCTTGCCCCGGTTGGCGGTCATCGAAATTGTGCTCTGATCGCCATAGATCAGGCCCAGACCGCGGCCCCAATCGCCCTCGGGCGGTTCCACCTTGGTGACATCGGCGCCGTACTGGGTCAACAGCTCGGCACAATAGGGGCCGGCAAAGCCTTGGCTCAAATCCAGAACCTTCAGGCCGCTAAATGGTTTTTCATAGCTCATGGCACGGCATCATATTCCGAACCAGGGCGTGTTAGGTAATGGTATTTACCCGGCGCTGCACGAGCCGCCGCCGAGGACACAGAATCGCGCGCAATGAGGATGGTTCAAAGGCACCGCCGTATTGGCGGATGCCAGGCTCGATCCCATTCTGAAACGCGCATCATAGGGCAGCAAGGTACAGGGCATCACGGTCAGATCCGTGTCGCCCTTGTGCTTGACCACCATGCGCGAGGTGGCGCACATCATCGCCTTGGGCGAGACATCCAGAATGCTCCAGCACGCGGTGGTGATTTCCGGTACGTCCAGGTCCTCGTCCATTTCCGGAAACAGCACCAGCGCGGCGGGATCCTCGGCATCAACCGGTATGCGGTTGGCGGCGAATAGCCGGCCATAACCCTGGCGCAGGATGTCTTCGTCCTCGCCCGACAAGGTCCGGCCCGCGATGTTGATGTTAAAGCCATTCTCGGCCAACCAGGTCAGGCCCTCCAGCATACGCTGCCAGCTATGGCGGCCGCGCTCCAACTCGTGCAGATCAGGGGCATAATGGTCCATGGAGACGCGCAGGCACAGCCTATTGCCATGTTCCTGGCGCAAGGCCAACAGGCCGTTGGCCATTTTCATCATCGGCCGCATGGCGTTGGTCAATACCAGCACCTGATAACCGCGCCCCAGGGCATCGCCTAGCATGGCCAGAAAATCCGGGTTCATGAACGGCTCACCACCGGTAAAGCCAATTTCGAGCGTCCGCCAATCCGTCTGCAATTCAGCCAATATGGTGCCGACCTCGTCGGCCCGCAAGAATGCCAGACGGTCATTGCTGGGCGTGGATTCGATATAGCAATTCGTACAGGTCAGATTGCAGATCGTGCCCGTGTTGAACCAAAGCGTATCCAGGTTCTGCAACCCCACAAAGGCGCGGGGTTGATTGTCGAGTGTAAGGTTGGGATCGTTAAATTTTGCCCGATCCAACGCAACGGGCATTCTGTTAGGTACGGCACTGTTCATTCTCGATATCCTAAATCTAGGCAACGCCGCCTAGTTTCACGGACACCGCCCTATTGTCAACGCTTCAACGGCGCCCGTCGCGCGACTGTGATCGGGCGTGTCTGAAAAAAAACAGCGTGATCCGGGCGTTCCGTATTCTTTTTGATTGTGTTAAACAGCTCCGCAGAGCAATTTTTTGTAATTAGGGTCGCGTGGCGGCTTAAGTGATCAATTCAATTGCTCTATCTTAAAAAGTCCGGGCACATTTAGATTAGATGTGCTCTGGGCGGGCGTAGCTCAATGGTAGAGCAGGAGCTTCCCAAGCTTAAGACGAGAGTTCGATTCTCTTCGCCCGCTCCATTTCCCCATTCGAGCCACCATTCGAGCCACAATTCGAGGATGCCGTGCATGAGTAAGTTAAAGGCGGTTTTTCACTATGCGGCAAGCGCCGGCATCGCTGCGCGCCTGGCCGCGGCCGAGAGCGATTGGCTGTCCATCGAAACCTGTGACGAGGAAGACGAGGCCCGCCTGTTTGAATTGATGGCGGCGGCGGATGTGCTGTGGCACGTACTGAAACCGGCCACGGCCGAGGTCATCGCGGCGGCGCCCAATCTGCGCCTGATCCAGAAAATCGGTGTCGGCGTCAACACCATTGATCTCAATGCGGCCCAGGCCCGGAATATCCCTGTCTGCAACATGCCCGGCAGTAACAGCCAGGCAGTGGCCGAGGCGACGGTGATGTTGATGTTGTCCGCCCTGCGCCGGGCCGCGGCTTTTCACAATGCCGCGCGCCGGGGCGATGGCTGGCGGCTTGATCCGGCTATTTTCGACCAAGTGGGTGAAGTTTCCGGGCGCACCGTTGGACTGGTCGGCTATGGCGAAGTGGCCCGCCGGGTCGCTCCGGTGCTGCAGGCCTTGGGCGCCAAGATCATCTATACCGCCTCCGCCCCCAAGGCGGAGGCCTTGGGCGAATGGCGGGAGTTGGCGGAATTGCTGGCGGAAAGCGATGTCATCTCGCTGCATATGCCGGTTACGCCGGAAACCGAGAACATGCTGGATGCCGCCGCCTTTGCCGCCATGAAGCCCGGCGCCGTGCTGATCAACACCGCGCGCGGCGGCCTGGTGGACCAGGGCGCGCTTTATCATGCGCTGACCGAAGGCACGCTTTTGGCGGCCGGCCTGGACGTCTTTGCCGAGGAGCCCATTGCCGATAACGAACCGTTGTTAAGCCTGGATAATGTGGCGTTGCTGCCGCACGTTGCCTGGCTGACGCCGCAGACCTTTGACCGCAGCATCGAAATTGCCGTGCAAAACAGCCGTTGCCTCATCGACGGCGGCGATTTCATGCACCGGGTCGTTTAGCCAGGGCGCGGCGAGGGGCCATGCAGGAAAATCCACCATTCATGGATCTCGTTCATTTCGAGGATTTTGTCATGGGCGAACGCTATGCCTATGGCGCCTACGAGATGAAGCAGGCGGAAATGATTGCCTTCGCCGAACAGTTCGATCCCGAACCATTTCATTTGGATGCCGAGGCAGCCAAGAATTTGGGCTGGCCGGATCTGATCGCCTCGGGGCCGCATGTCTGTGCCGCCTGGCGCCGCATGTCGAAGGATGCTTTCATCGCCGCTGACGCCTTTGTCTCGCCGGGCTGGGCCGAAATCAGGTGGTTGAAGCCGGTTGTCGTTGGCCATGTCCTGAGCGTGCAATCGGAGGTCACCGTATTGCGGCCCCTGAAAAGCCGGCCAAACCTTGGCTATGTGGAATTCAACAATGAAATTCGCAACCAGCATGGCGAACTGACGACGACGCTGACGACAAAATGGATGGTACACCGCCGAGAAGCGGAATAATTGAAAGAGAACGCCATGACCGCACCGCGCATTGACCTCTACAGCGATACCCACACCTTGCCGACACAGGCCATGCGCCAGGCCATGGCGGAGGCCGAAGTGGGCGATGAGCAGAATTTCGAGGACCCCACGGTCAACAAACTCTGCGCCATGGTGGCGGAACTGCTGGGCCAGGAGGCGGCGGTCTTCCTGCCCTCGGGCACCATGTGCAACCAGATCGCTTTTCGGGTGCATTGCCAGCCGGGTGACGAGATTATCCTGGATTATTTCGCCCATCCGATTAATGCGGAAAGCGGCGGGCCCTCGGCGTTGGCCCAGGCTCAGACCCGCACCCTGCATACCGAACACGGTATCTTCACCGCCGACCAGGTGCGCGGCGCGCTGCGCCGGGTCAACCGCAATACGCCCCGCAGCCGTGTCCTGTCGGTGGAGAATACGACTAATGCCGGCGGCGGTAGTGTTTGGCCCATTGAAGACATCGCCGCCGTCACCGCCGTGGCCAAGGAAAATGGCATGGCCACGCACATGGACGGCGCCCGGCTGCTGAATGCGGTGGTCGAGAGCGGCACCTCGGCCAAGGAATACGGCGGCTATTTTGATTCCCTTTGGATCGATCTATCCAAGGGCCTGGGCTGTCCCGTGGGCGGGGTGCTGGCCGGCAGCGCCGATTTTATTGATCAGGCCTGGCGCCACAAACAGCTATTGGGCGGGGCCATGCGGCAAGCCGGCATTATCGCCGCCGCCGGTGTCTACGCCTTGGAAAATAACGTGGAGCGCCTGGCCGAGGATCACGAGAACGCCCGCAACTTCAGCCGCGCCATCGCGCAAATTCCCGGTATCAAGCTGATCTTCGACCGCTGCGAAACCAATCTGGTGTTCTTCGATGTGGAGGAGACCGGCATGGATGGGGCCACGGTGGCCGAAAAACTGCTGGCCCACGACGTGCGCATCGGCGCCATGGGGCCGTATCGTATGCGGGCGGTGACCTATCTGGGCATTGATGCCGGACAGTTGGAAGAGGCGGCGGCGGCCCTGCGCAAGGTGGTCGCCTAAGCCACCCAGCTTTGTGGTTGCGACTAACTCTTCCCAGCCGGTTGCGGGCGGGTGAAAACCCAGGCATCGTCCGTCGATAGTGCCTTGCGGTATTGATAGCCGCCTGAATTGAAATTTTTCATCCCGTCCGGAGTGGCGATGCGGTTTTGCACCATATATCGCGCCATCATGCCGCGGGCCTGTTTGGCGAAAAATCCGATCATGCGGCTTTCGCCGTCACGCTCTTCCTTGAACGCAGGGGTAATGATCCGGCCCTTTAATTTGGCCGGGCGTACGGCTTTGAAATATTCGTTCGAGGCCAGATTGAACACGGTTTTGTCTTCATGGCCACTCAACACCTCATTCAGCGCATCGGTGATTTGATCACCCCAGAAATCATACAGGTCCTTGCGCCGCGGCGGTGCGAACCGCGCGCCCATTTCCAGGCGATAGGGCTGCATCAAATCCAGCGGGCGCAACAAACCATACAGGCCAGATAAGATGCGTAAATGATACTGGGCATAGTCCAGATCATCCTCATCCCACGAGGGCGCATCCAGGCCAACATAGGTATCGCCATTAAAGGCAAGCGCGGCCTGTTTGGTATGGTCCCGGGGCGGGCTGTCGGAAAATGCCTGGAAACGGTGGTAATTAAGATCCGCCAATGAGGCGCTCAACTTCATGGTCGCGGCCAGCTTGGGCCGGCTCAACCGCCGCGCTGCCTTGGCGAGTTTATCCGCCTGGGCCAGAAAGTCCGGCTGGCTGTGACGGCTTATAGCCGTCTGCTCAAAATTCAGTTTCTTCGCCGGCGAGATCACAGCAAGCATCGGGCGTATCCAAAGTTGGCTTATTCAAGAATCGTTCTAGACTATATATAGCATGTAGAGTCTATCAGGGGATAGACAAGACCGCTCCCTGCTTTGGGACAAAAAACGCGAGGCGACCCTTATCGCTCCTTGTTGCCGGTCCTGTTAGATTTACGCACTTGCCCTCGCCCCGTCTTGGGCGAGCGCGTCCAGTTCTTCGTCCGTGGGGAAGCGGCCTTCAGCTTTCTTGGAATAGGCCAGGCGGCCGTCCACGGTGATCTCGAACTTGCCGCCGCTGGATGCGGTCAGGCTGACTTCAGCGCCGAATTTGTCTGCGATCCTGTCCCTCGCACGGAGGGCCGTTGGTTCGTAGTTTCACATCTGGCAGTATTCGATATCGATCTTCATGTCTCTCTCCAAAAATTATGAAGTGCCGCTCAAGAGATTCCACGCTGACGGCAGATCCGGTCGTAGGCGTCGTTGATGGTGGCCAGCTTTTCCGTCGCCAGATCAACGAATTCCTGTGGTAATCCGCCGGCGATGGCACGGTCGGGGTGGTTCGCCTGGATCAGGGCCCGCCAGGTCCGCTTCACCTCTTCATCATCCGCGTCCGCCTCAAGGCCCATAATAGTATAAGGATCGGCCAGATCGGGGCCCAGATGATAGGCCCGGATGCGGGAAAAACCGGCCCCATCAAAGCCGAAGATTTCTGCCACCTTGCCCAGATACTCCAACTCCGCCGGATGCACCACCTGATCGGCCTTGGCGATCTGGAACAGACCGTGCAGCAGATCCTCCAGCACCTGGGAGGCCGGTTCGAACAGCTCGGCGATCTGTCCGGCATAGGCCTCGAACCCGGCGACATCCTTGCGCGCCAGATTGAAGACACGGGAGACGCTTTTCATATCCTCGGGCGATATCTTGAAGACCTGTTTAAAGGCCTCGACCTCGTCCCGGGTGACCTGGCCATCGGCCTTGGCCATTTTCGCGCCCAGGGCGATAACGCCGATGGTAAAGGCGATCTGCCGGGTGCCGTCACCGCCGTCGCCGCCCTCACCGGAAAATTCGCCGGCGATATTGCGCAGGGTATCCGCCGCCTGCTCGGCAATGCCGCCGAGCAAAGCACCCAGCGGGCCATCGAGGGCGCCGCCAACACCGCGCACAATTCTATTCCAAATACTCATGCCGCCAGCTGTCCCTCAAATGCGGTCGCTCATCCTTAGGCTGCTGGTCCGAAATTGGCAAGTGGGTGGTTGTAAAAACTATAAAATACAGATAAATTGTCGATAAATTATCAATATAAGGATTGGCGAGATGCCTGAAAAGTGGGATTTTTGGATCGACCGTGGCGGCACCTTCACGGATGTGGTGGCCCGGCGGCCCGAAGGCGGCTATCTCAGTCACAAGCTATTGTCGGAGAATCCAGAGCAATACCCCGATGCAGCTCTGCAAGGCATTCGCGATCTTTTGGGCGTGGCCAAGACCGATCCCATCCCCACCGAACGCATTGCCGCGGTCAAGATGGGCACCACGGTCGGTACCAACGCTTTGTTGGAACGCAAGGGTGACCGCACCCTGTTGGTTATCAACGAAGGTTTTCATGACGCCCTGCGGATTGGTTATCAGAACCGCCCGCATTTGTTCGAATTGAACATCCAGCTGCCCGAGATGCTGTACGAGCGGGTCCTGGAGGTCACGGGCCGGTACACGGCCCATGGCGAAGAACGCGCGCCGCTGGATCTCGACGGCGCCCGCGCCGGTCTGCAGGCGGCCTTCGATGCCGGCATCCGCGCCTGTGCCATCGTTTTCATGCATGGCTACCGCTTTCCCGCGCACGAAAAAGCGGTGGCTGAAGCCGCCAGGGAAATCGGCTTTACGCAAATTTCCACCTCGCATCAGGTCAGTCCCTTGATGAAGCTGGTGGGCCGGGGCGACACCACGGTGGTGGACGCCTATCTGTCACCGATCCTGCGCCGCTATGTGGACCGGGTTGCCGCCGAACTTGGTGATACCCGCTTGATGTTCATGCAATCCAACGGCGGCTTGACCGATGCCAGCCTGTTCCAGGGCAAGGACTGCATTCTGTCCGGGCCGGCGGGCGGCGTGGTCGGCGCCGTGCGCACCACCGCCATGGCCGGGTTCGAAAAAATCATTGGCTTCGACATGGGCGGGACGTCGACCGACGTATCGCACTATGCCGGTGCTTTCGAACGGGCCTTCGAGAGCGAGGTCGCGGGCATCCGCATGCGCGCGCCGATGATGCATATCCACACGGTGGCGGCGGGGGGCGGTTCAATCCTGCACTATGACGGCAGCCGCTTTACCGTTGGCCCGGATTCCGCCGGCGCCAACCCCGGGCCGGCCTGTTACCGTCGCGGCGGCCCCCTGGCGGTGACCGACTGCAACGTCATGCTGGGCAAGTTGAACCCGGACTATTTCCCCAAGGTGTTCGGCCCCAACGGCGACGAGCCGTTAAGCCGCGACGCGGTGGCCGAGAAATTCGCCGTCCTGGCCGCCGAGATCGAAGCCTCGGGCCGCGAGCCCATGCCACTGGAGGCCATCGCCGAAGGCTATTTGACCATCGCTGTTGAAAACATGGCCAACGCCATCAAAAAAATCTCGATCCAGCGCGGCTATGATGTTTCGGAATATGTGCTGAGTTGCTTTGGCGGCGCCGGCGGGCAGCATGCCTGTCTGGTGGCCGACGCCCTGGGCATGAAAAAGGTCTTTATCCATCCCCTGGCGGGCGTGCTGTCGGCCTATGGCATGGGCCTGGCCGACGTCCGTGCCATGCGGGAGCGGGCGGTCGAAGCGGTCCTGGACGAGGGGCAAATGCCCAGCCTCGCCGCTGCCCTGGACGAGCTGGCGGCGGAAGGATTGGAGGAATTGCGGGGCCAGGAAATCGATCCCGGCCGGATCAGCGTGCTGCGCAAGGTGCATCTGCGCTATCAAGGCACCGATACTGCTCTGGTGGTCGATTTCACCGACCTCGCCGGAATTATCGCGGCCTTCGAAGAAGCACATCGCCAGCAGTTCGGCTTCATCGATCAAAGCAAGGCGCACGTGGTCGAAGCGGTTTCGATCGAGGCCGTGGGCGCCGGCGAACCGGCGGTGGATACGCCCCTGGATGCCACGGGAGGCGGCCGGGTGGACAGCATCCCCCCCCTTGCCAGCCTACAGACCTATATGGCGGGAACCTATCATGACGCGCCGGTCATCGACCGCAACCACATGTGCCCCGGCGACAAGGTCAGCGGACCGGCGATTTTGCGCGAGGATACCGCCACCACGGTGATCGAACCCGGCTGGCAGGCCGCCATGACCGATGTTGGGCATCTGGTCCTAACCCGTATCCAGCCATTGCCGAAACGGGTCGCGGTGGGCACGGACGTGGACCCGGTGATGTTGGAGATTTTCAACAATCTGTTCATGTCGACGGCCGAACAAATGGGCCTGGTGCTGCAAAAGACCACCAATTCGGTCAACATCAAGGAGCGCCTGGATTTCTCCTGCGCGGTGTTCGACCGGGAGGGTGAGTTGATCGCCAATGCGCCGCATATACCGGTGCATCTGGGATCGATGGATGAATCCATCAGGGCGGTGATCCGCGTCCACGGCGCCGTCATGCGGCCCGGCGATGTCTTCGTATTAAACGCGCCCTACAATGGCGGCACCCATCTGCCTGATGTCACGGTTATTACCCCGGTGTTCGATGATGACGATGCCGGTGAGGCGGCGACCGCATTGTTCTATGTGGCGTCCCGCGGCCATCATGCGGAGATCGGCGGTATTTCGCCCGGCTCCATGCCACCGAACAGCCGCACGGTCGAAGAAGAAGGCATTCTGATCGACAACATCAAGCTGGTCGATCAAGGGCGCTTCCTGGAAGCGGAAATGCGCGAATTGTTGGCTTCCGGCCCCTATCCCTCGCGCAATCCCGACAGCAACATCGCCGATTTGAAGGCACAGATCGCGGCTTGCGAAAAAGGCGTACAGGAATTGCGCCGCGTGGTGGAGCATTTCGGCCTCGACGTGGTCTATGCCTACATGGGCCATGTCCAGGACAATGCCGAGGAATCCGTCCGCCGTGTGATCGATGTCTTGAACACCGGCAGTTTTGAATGCCCCTTGGATGACGGCTCCAAAATACATGTGGACGTCTCCATTGATCATCAGGCGCGGACGGCGATAATCGATTTCACCGGCACCTCGCCACAGTTGGAGACCAATTTTAATGCGCCTACGTCTGTCTGCCGCTCCGCCGTGCTGTATGTCTTCCGCACCCTTGTGGACGGCAACATTCCCCTGAACGCGGGCTGTCTGAAACCCATTCAGATCATCATCCCCGATGACTGCATGCTGAACCCGAAATATCCGGCGGCGGTAGTCGCGGGCAATGTGGAAACCTCCCAGAACATCGTCGATTGCCTGTACGGCGCCCTGGGACGCCTGGCCGCCTGCCAGGGCACCATGAACAACTTTACCTTCGGCGATAACGAGTTGCAGTACTACGAGACCATCTGTTCGGGCACCCCGGCGGGCCCCGGCTTTCACGGTACCGACGCCGTGCATGCCCATATGACCAATTCACGGCTGACCGACCCGGAAGTGTTGGAGTGGCGCTTTCCCGTCATGCTGGATAGCTTCGGTATTCGGCCCAATTCGGGCGGCAAGGGTGCCTTCAACGGCGGCTCGGGCATTCTGCGCCGGGTCAGGTTCCTCGCCCCCATGACCGCCTCGATCCTGTCCTGCCGCCGCATTGTCGCACCGCATGGCATTGCGGGCGGGGGGAATGGCGAACCAGGTCGCTGCTGGGTCGAAAGATCCGACGGCAGCCAGGAAGAGCTGTCGGGCTGCGATAGCGCGGAGATGACCCCGGAAGACGTCTTCGTCATTCAGACGCCCACGGGCGGTGCTTACGGGGAGGCGGAACGATGAGCGCCAAACACATCGTTTCCTCGTCCCACCTGGTCTCGGAACAGGCGGCGGAACTGAGCGAGTTTGAATTCGGCTTGAATATGGCGGTCAACGCCTATCACCGCTGGATCGTGCGCTGCATGGCCGCCGCCGGGCAGGATGGGCTGAGTGCCCTGGATGTTCTGGTGTTGCATCTGGTCAATCACCGGGAGCGGGAGAAGCGCCTGTCGGATCTGTGCTTTTTGCTGAATATCGAGGACAGCCACGTGGTCAATTACGCCCTGAAAAAGCTGGCCAAGCAGGATTTGGTCGCCGCCGATCGCCGGGGCAAGGAAACCTTTTACGCCACAACGGATGAAGGCCAGGCCGCCTGCCAGCGTTATCGGGATATTCGCGAAGATTGCCTGATTGCCAGCCACGCCGCCCTGGGTCATGATAACCCGGAAATTGGCGAAGCAGCCCGTATGCTCCGTGTCCTCTCGGGCCTGTACGACCAGGCCGCCCGCGCCGCGGCCTCGCTGTAGCGCCAATCTGAAAGCAGCCACTTGCAACAATTGGCGCCCATTCTGCTGTCCCTGGTGGCAGCCGGCCTATTCTCGGTCTCAATCCTGGTTCTGCATCAGGGTTTGCGCCATGCGGATTCCGAATCCGGTTCGCTGATACAGATCAGCGCCACGGCGGCGTGCTATTGGCTGTTCGCACCGTGGTTGGTGGAAAGCTGGATGTGGCTAACCACGGCGGCGGCGATCTTTGCCGCCGTTGGCCTGTTCAAGCCGTTCCTCTCCGCCAACGCGGCGCTGTTGAGCGTGCATTATCTGGGCCCCACGCCAACCGCGACCCTGGCCGCGACCTCTCCTTTATTTGCTGCCGTGTTTGGGGTGTTTTTTCTCAGCGAGCATTTGACGATGCCGATTGTGCTGGGCACCGTGGCGATCATGGGCGGCTCGATCGTGCTGGCGCAACAGGGCCGGGGACGGGGCGATGCGACGCTCCCGGCGTCATGGCCCCTTTGGGCCCTGTCGTTGCCATTGGCCGCCGCGTTTATTCGCGCCGCCGCCGATAGCTTCACCAAATACGGCATGTTCGAGCTGCCCAGCCCCTATTTTGCCGGGCTGGTCAGCTTCTCGGTTTCGGTCATCGTTGCCTTGATTTTCTATACCGCCAGACATCGCCGCCTGCCGCTAATGGGCCGGGGGCACGGCAATGGCTGGTTCGTGCTGGCGGGTGTGATCAATGGCGTCGCGGTTTACTGCATGAATTACGCCTTAAAGCTGGGCGACATTATCGTTGTGATCCCCTTGGTTTCCGCCTCGCCCCTGCTGACCCTGCTGTTGAGCGTCTTCGTGGTGCGGCGCGAAATGATCACCCGCCATAGCCTGTTGGCGGTGCTCCTCGTCGTGCCCGGGGTCATCGTCATCTCGCTCGGCAAATAGCGCGGAACAGATAATTGAGCATGGCCTCTGATTTCCTCGGTTTTCTGGCCCGGCATGCCACCAAGTTTCTGGCCATTGGCGTGCTGACCGGGCTGTTTCTGCCGCCGCTGGCTGAATTCATGCGGCCGGCCCTGGCGCCGGCGATTTTTTTCAATCTGGTACTGGCCCTGATCAGGTTGGATTTTGGCGATGTCGCCTCGTTCCTGCGCCGGCCGTTGTTGCTGTTCCTGTTCACCGGCTTCGCGTTGTTCGTCTCGCCGATCCTGATGGCGGGCACGGTCTGGGCCATTGGCCTGCCGGCCGGTCTGGCGGCGGGTCTGGTGTTGATGGCGGCGTCCGCGCCGATTACCTCCGCCGCGACGTTCGCGATCATCTTGGGCCTGGATGCCGCGTTCGCCATTGCCGTAACGGTCCTTAGCCACCTGCTGCTGCCCTTTACATTGCCGGCCATGGCGCTATGGCTGTTGGATCTGCAATTGCAGATCAGTTTGGTGGAGTTCATGGGCCGGCTTGCCTTCCTGATCGGTGGCGGCTTCGCCCTGGCGATTATCATCAAGCGCTGGCTGCTTTCGCCGGCGCGGCTGAAACAGCACGCAAGCCATATCGATGGCCTGTTGGTGGTCTGCCTGATGGTCATCGCCATCGCCATCATGGACGGAGTCACGGATTTCTTCTTTGCCCGGCCCGGCTTTGTCATGCTGACCATCGCCGCCGCCTTTATCGCCAACGCCACCCTGCAAGTGATTGGCGCCCTTGCGTTCCTGCCCGCTGGACGCAAGCTGGCCTTTACCGCCGGCCATATGGCGGGCAATTGCAACATGGCGCTGATACTGGCCGTGCTGGCGGACCGGGCCGAAATGGAAGTGATTATCTTCTTTGCCCTGGCGCAGCTGCCCATGTACATGCTGCCCGTGGTCGCAAATCGGATTTATCGACGCTTTCTCTAGCGGAGGCAGAGCCAATAATCTAAGCTGGGGGCATGCAAAACATATTGATCACAGGCGCCTCGCGCGGCATCGGGCTGGAATTCGTTCGCCAGTATGATGCCGATGGCTGGCGCATCTTCGCCTGCTGCCGCACACCTGGGCAAGCAGGCGAACTCAACGACATTGCCGCAGCGTCCAATGGCCGTGTCACCACGCATCAACTAGATGTGGACCAGATCGAATCCGTCTTCACTCTGAAAGCGGAAATCGGCGAGCAACCCCTGGACGTTCTTTTGAACAATGCCGGCATTATGGGACAGCGCAACGCCGCACGGGGCGACATTGATTACGACGCCTGGCAGGGGGCAATGGTAACCAACGTCATGGGACCCATGCGCATGGTCGAGGCTTTCGCCGACAACGTCGCCGCCTCGGAGCAGAAGAAACTGATTACCATTTCGTCGCGCATGGGCTCGATCGGCGAAACCGTGGCGCCGAATTCCATCGTCTACCGCTCCTCCAAGGCCGCCGTGAACATGGTGATGAAGATCGTCGCCAATGATCTCGGTTCCCAGGGCGTCATCGTGACCTCGTTCCACCCTGGTTGGGTGCGCACGGACATGGGCGGCTCGGCGGCGGATATTTCGGCCGAGGAAAGTGCCGGCGGCATTCGCCGGGTGATCGCCGAACTGGGCCCGGCTGACAACGGCGCCTTCCGCAACTACGACGGCGGCGTCATTCAATGGTAATCTCTGGGGTAATCTCTGGTGTAGTCTCTGGAATAGTCTCCGTGGAAACCGTTGGATAAGCGATGACCCAACAAGCGCCCGATCCCCAAGCGATTCATCCCGAAATGCAATTGCTGATGTCGGCGCGCAAGCCGGCGCCCGCGGGGCAGACGCTGGAACAGGCGCGTGCTGCCTGGGCCGCCTACAGCGCCGCGCTTAGTCAGCCCCATCCGGCCAACATGCAGGTTCATGATCGCACCATTGCCTCGGGGGACATCGACGTGCCGGTCAGGATTTACCGCCCCGAGGGGCCTGACGGGCTGCGCCCCTGCATCATTTACATGCATGGCGGCGGTTTCATGAAAGGCGATCTCGACAGCTCCGACACCAACGCCTGGGGCTACGCACAGGAAACTGGTGCCTGCGTCGTCAGCGTCGATTACCGGTTGGCGCCCGAACACCCGCATCCGGCGGCCTTCGACGACTGTTTTGGCGTTCTCTGCTGGCTGGCGGCGGAGGGCGGCGCGATGGGCATTGACACCGCGCGCATAGCGGTCGCCGGCGACAGTGCCGGCGGCAGTCTTGCGGCGGCCCTGTCCCTGGCGGCGCGGGATCGCAAAGGCCCGTCGATTGTGGCCCAGTTGTTGATTTTTCCCTGCACCGGCACTGACCTGCGCAGCCCCTCGTATGTTGAGCACGCCAACGCGCCCGGCCTCACCACCTCCGGCATGGAGCAATATTACAAAGACTATCTGGCGGGCTGCGAAGACATGGACGACCCTTACGCCAGACCGGACCGGGCAACGGATTTCAGCAATCTGCCGCCTGCTTTCGTGCACCCCGCCGAATTCGACCCGCTGCGCGATGATGGCCGCGTCTATGCCTCGAAAATCGCCCTGGCCGGCGGAGACGTGGGTTTCCGGGAGGCGAAAGGCATGATCCATGGCTTTATCCGCGCCCGCCTGGCAGGGCCCGCCGCCGCCGCCGAATTCCAGGCTGGCTGTGATTTCTTGCGCCGGTATCTGTTCGCCTGAAGAAATGCTAAAAAATTTCGTTGGCCAGGTCGAAAAAACAGATATTGTGACTTGCCATATTTGACATAATATTGTAGCGTTTTTTCATCGTAATGACGTAGGAGAGGCGATTGAACGCAACGCCACCTGATCATTCGGAACGAACCAAAACTCGGTCTCGTGATCGAGAGGTGGGAATGGATCGACGGACTAAAAAATTGTGCCGTGGCCAAGCCCCATTGGATCAAACAGAAAAACCCCGTGCTGCCTGAGCGGTAATTACCGACAGGCACACGGGGTTTTTTTGCGTTTCTGGTCTTCGCGAAACATGCGACCCTGAACTCCTGAAAAACAGAGGAGACGCATGATGCTAAGACCGGTCCGCCGGATCGTTACCGGCCACAATAACGAGGGAAAATCGATCATCCTGCAAGACGGACCCTCGCCGCATGTGTTGGAGAACCCCACCCAGGAAGGCCGTGGTCTGACGGATCTGTGGCGCAGCTTCGCCGCCCCCGCCGACAACAGCGGCGATGGGGATGCCGCCGATACCCAGGTCACCCTATCGCCCCCCGGCAATGGCAGTGTCTTCCGCTTTTTCCAGATCAGGCCCGCGGCCTGGGATGCGGCAATGTCCGAGGCAGAGCGGAGCCAGCGGGATGCGGAAAACTTCGCCAAGATGGGCGCCAGCGGGGCCCACGACAGCGCCTCGTCCCAGCACGGCATGCACAAGACCGACACCGTGGATTACATCATCCTGCTATCGGGCCAGGTCAGCCTGATACTGGACGAGGGCGAAGTCGAGATGGCCCCCATGGACGTGGTGATCCAGCGCGGCACCAACCACGCCTGGGTCAATCACGGCGATGAACCGGCGGTTCTGGCGGGAATCTTAATCGACGCGGATCCCGTTTAAGATATTTTCAACGCCGTGATATTGCCAGGGAAGTACGTGGTGCGGCTCGATATGGATTATCGGGTCAAGCTCGGTAATGACAAGAATGAGTTCAAGTGCCAACTGAAACCGTCATGCCCGGACTTGTTCCGGGTATCCATGGCGACGTCCTAGACGCTGAAATACTTCGCCTGCGGATGATGCACAACAATGGCGGATGTGGATTGTTCGGGATGCAGCTGATCCTCGTCGCCCATCTCCAGGTTGATCCGATCGGCGCCCAGCAATTTCAATATCTGACGCTGATCCGACATTGTCGGGCAGGCCGGATAGCCAAAGGAATAGCGTGAGCCGCGATAGCCCTGGTTCAACAGGGCATCGTTGTCGCGGGCGTCCTGATCGCCGAAACCCAATTCGGTGCGCACCCGCTTGTGGACATATTCCGCCATGGCCTCGGCCATCTCCACGCCCAGGCCATGCAGGTACAGATAATCCTGATACTTGTCATTATCGAACCATTGCCGCGCGACCTCGGAGGCATGCTGCCCGACGGTGACCGCCTGCAGCGCGATGATGTCACGCTCGCCGCTATCAACCTCACGGAAGAAATCGGCAATGCAGAGACCGCCCGCCCGGTCCTGGCGGGGCAGGGCGAAACGCGCGATCTCTTTATCGCTGCCATTGGGGCCGAACAGTACCAGGTCATCGCCTTCGGAGGCGGCGGGAAAATAGCCATAGACCGCTTGCGGCTGCAGAATATCCTCGGCTTCGCAGCGCGCCACCAGATCCACCATGATCGGCTTCACCTCGTCCCGGGCCCATTCCATATACTCCGCCAGACTGCGGCCCCGTTTGCGATAGCCCCAATGGAATTGATACAGCATGCGTTCATTCAGGTACGGCAGCAGGGATTTGATCCCCACCTGTTCGATCACGCGGTGGCCCAGGAACGGTGCCTCGGGCACGGTCACGCCTTTATGCAGCTCTTCCCGCCGGGTGCGGACTTCTTCCAGATCAAGCGGCCTGGGCATCAGGGTCGGCTGCCCCAGCTTGCGCCGTTTGTTGCGGGGCTTGCCTTCGCGCCGGCCATCGCGTTCTACAATGTAGTTATCGAAGTCACCGCCCGCGACCCTGGCCATCAGGTCCAGTCCGTCAAAGGCGTCGCGGGCATAGGCAACCCGCCCCGAGGCGGCTTCATAGGCCTGGGCGCAGTCTTCCTCGACAAAGTTCCGGGTTAGGGCGGCACCACCCAGCATCACCGGCAAATGGATCTGCTGGCGGCATAGCTCTTCAAGATTGTCCTTCATGATGGTGGTCGACTTGACCAGCAGGCCGGACATGCCGATGGCGTCGGCATTATGTTCCTTTGCCGCCTCGATGATCGCGCCAATGGGCTGTTTGATGCCGATATTGACGACCCGGTAACCGTTGTTGGTGAGAATTATATCCACCAGGTTCTTACCAATATCGTGGACATCGCCCTTCACCGTGGCAAGCACGATGGTGGCCTTTTGACTATCGGCGCTACGCTCCATATGGGGTTCCAGATAGGACACGGAGGCCTTCATGGTTTCCGCTGATTGCAGCACAAATGGCAACTGCATCTGTCCGGAACCGAACAGTTCGCCAACCACCTTCATCCCACCCAGCAGGATATCGTTCACGATATCCAGGGGACTATGTTTTTCCATGGCCTCGTCCAGGTCCTCTTCCAAACCCGTACGATCACCATCGATAATGCGTTGCTTCAGGCGTTCCTCGACCTCCGCCGCGCGCACCTTTTCCGTCTTGGCCGCCTTGCGATCCTGGAACAGCGCGATGAAGGCATGCAGGGGATCATAGCCCTCGGCCCGGCGATCATAGATCAGATCTTCCGCCGCCTTGACCTCTTCCGCCGAAATGGAATGCAACGGCATGATTTTTGATAGATGCAGAATGGCTCCGGTCATGCCCCGGTCCAGGGCATGCTGGAGAAAGACCGAATTCAGCACATGGCGCGCCGCCGCTTTCAGGCCGAACGAGATGTTCGACAGACCCAGGATGATCTGACATCGGGGCAGTTCCTCGGCGATGCGCTCAATCGCGTCCAGGGTTTCCAGACCCAGGCGCCGATCGTCATCATTGCCGGTGCAGATGGTGAACGTTAGAGGATCGAACAAAAGATCCTCTGACGCCATGCCGTGTTCGTTGACCGCATAGTCATGCAAGCGATGCGCCAGTTTGAGTTTTTCATCCGCGGTCTTGGCCATGCCCTCTTCATCAATTGTCAGGGCGATAACGCCGCAACCGAATTTTCGCGCTAACTGCAAGCGCTTGGCCGCCGGCTCTTCGCCATCCTCGAAATTGATGGAATTGATCAAGGCCTTGCCGCCATACAGCTTCAAGGCGCCCTCCAGAACCGGATATTCCGTTGAATCGATGACCAGCGGCGCATGTACCGAGCCGCGCATGCGGCTGACCACCGCGCTCATGTCGGATAGCTCGTCCCGGCCCACGAAGGCGGTGCAGATGTCCAGGGTGTGCGAGCCTTCCTTGGCCTGCTCCCGCCCTATGGCGATGCAGCCGTCCCAATCCTCTGCCTCCTGCAACAGGCGGAATTTCTTTGAGCCGTTGGCATTACAGCGTTCGCCAATGGACAGATAGGCATTCTCCTGACGATAGGGCACCTGGCCATAGAGAGAGGCGATACCCGGTACCCATTCGGAATGGCGCACCTTTGGTTTCGGCCGCCGGCCCGCGTTCTGGTCCTGACCCACACTCTCCAGCATGTCGCCGAGAGCCTTAATATGTGTTGTTACGGTACCGCAACAACCGCCGACCAAATTGACGCCGTCGTCGACTACGAAGCGCCGGGCCCAGTCCGCCAGCTCCTCCGCGCTCAGGGGATAGCTGGGATTGCCATCGACCAGTTCAGGCAGGCCCGCGTTCGGTTGGACCGTGATTATGCCGGGCCATTGTTCGGACAGCCAACGCACATGTTCGGCCATCTCGCGCGGACCGGTGGCGCAGTTCAGGCCCATGGCCTCCACGCCCAAGGCATGAATGGTCGTCGCGGCACCGGCGATATCGGTGCCCACCAACAAGGTTCCCGTGGTCTCGACCGTGACTTGAGTAATAATGGGGACTTCCCGGCCAGCTTCCGCCATGGCGATACGGGCGCCGTTCACCGCTGCTTTGAGCTGTAGAATGTCCTGCACGGTTTCGATCATGATGCCGTCGACACCGCCCGCCAGCAGACCGGCGGATTGCACCGCCAGGGCGGCCTCCAACTCGTCATAGCTGATCTGACCCAGGCTGGGCAGCTTGGTGCCCGGCCCGATATCGCCCAGCACATAGCGGCTGATGCCATCGCGATGAAAACTTTCCACAGACTCCCGGCCCAGCTCGGCGGCGCGCTGGTTAATCTCGTGCGCCTGATCGCTCAGATCGAATTCGGCCAGGGTGATGGGCGAGCCGCCAAAGGTATTGGTCAGAATGATATCGGCGCCGGCGGCGATGAAACCCTGCTGGATCTCCCGAACAATATCAGGACGGCTCAGGTTCAATATCTCGGAGCAGTTTTCCTGGCCCCGATAATCGATCTCCACATTCAGGTCAGCCTGCTGCAGGCGGCTGCCCATGGCGCCGTCGCACAACAGCACTTCGTTACGCAGATGCTCAAATAAATCGCTCATGCGGGCGTCTCCCCCAGGTCACTGATTTTGTCACCGCTTTGCGGACGCAAGCCCAGAATGTGGCAAATCGCATAAGTCAGATCGGCTCTGTTCAAAGTATAAAAATGGAAGTCCATGACACCCGCGGTTTGTAGCTTTCGACATTGTTCGGCGGCGGTGGTGACGGCCACCATTTGCCGGGTTTCGGGATCGTTTTCCAGCCCCTCGAACAAATGCGCCATCCAGGTCGGCATGCTGGCACCGCAGGATTTGGCGAAGTTGGAGGCCTGAACGAAATTGCTGACTGGCAGGATGCCGGGCACGATGGGCACCCAGATGCCGGCGGCGCGGGCCCGCTCCAAAAAGCGCAGATAGATATCGGCATCAAAGAAGAACTGCGTGATGGCACGGTTGGCGCCGGCATCAATTTTGCGCTTCAAGTTGTCCAGATCGGCTTGGCTGGAGGGTGAGTTGGGGTGCAGCTCGGGATAGGCGGCCACGGATATTTCGAAATCCGCCACATCGCGCAGGCCTGCCACCAACTCGGCGGCATTGGCATAGCCGTCGGGATGGGGTTGATATTCCTCGCCTTCGGGCGCATCGCCGCGCAAGGCAACCAGATGCCGGATCCCCTCGTTCCAATAATCCTGGGCGATGCCGTCGACTTCGGCGCGGTCGGCGCCGACGCAGGTCAGATGGGCCGCGCATGGCAAGCCGCCTTCGCCCTGAATGCGCACGACCGTGTCGTGGGTGCGCTGGCGGGTGCTACCGCCCGCACCATAGGTGACCGAGACGAAGTCCGGGCCCAGGGGGCGCAGGCGCTCCATGGCCCGCCATAGCTGCTCGGCCATAGCTTCTGACTTGGGCGGAAAAAATTCGAATGAAACGGACAACGGCCCCATACCGTTGGATGAAAATACCCGGCTGTCCTGGATTGGTGGCATCATGACGGCGTCTCCCCCTCGCGCTCGGCTTGCCAAATTACAACCGTTAATCGGCCCCCAGCCAATTTGACGGATTCTTGTGATCGCAGGCCGGCTCCGGCGCACCAATCATTGACCTGCGCGCATTCGAAACCCAACCAACGGTGTTGATGTTCACCGCGCAAAAACTCCTGATCATGGGTTCCGAAATCAACTACCAGAAGCCTGCCGCCCGGGCGCAAGGTTTGCGCCGCCTCGGCGATTACCGCGCCTGGTTCCTCGGCGTAATGCAGCACTTGGTGCAACACCACCACATCGAATTCGGCGTTTGGCAGTTGCAGATTGTACATATCGCCATGGCGCACCTGACAGTGCCGGTGGCCGGATTCTTCCAACCTGGCGCGGGCGATTTGCAGCATTTCATGGGACAGATCAATGCCCGTGCCCCGACTGATGCGCGGCGCCAAAACTTCCAGAATCCGCCCTGTCCCGGTACCGATATCAAGGAAATCATTTATTGGCTGGTCACCAATCGCCTCCAACAGTGCCGCCTCGACCTCATCTTCAGGCACATAGAGCGAGCGGATTTCGTCCCAGCGTTCGGCATTGGCGCGGAAATAATCCGCCGCCGCCGCGGCGCGGGTCTGCTTAATGGCGTCCAGCCGGCCCAGATCCCGCGCCAGGGCATCATCGCAAGCGGGCACCAGATCAACCAGCGTCCGGGCCAGATGCGCACATTCGGAATTATCAGCCAGACGGTAATAGGCCCAGGTCCCCTCGCGGTGCCGTTCCAATAGACCGGCATCGCACAAAAGCTTTAAATGGCGGGAGACCCGTGGCTGGCTTTGCCCCAGAATTTGGGTCAATTCCGTCACGGTCAGTTCCGCATGGGCGCAAAGCGCCAACAGACGCAACCTCGTCGGTTCCGCCGCCGCGCGCAGTCCTTGCAAAAGCGATTCCATTTTTCCGCCCAAACATTTCTAACGACATAAAGATATTTTTATATATATAGATTATTAACACAAAGTAAAGAGTGCGAAAGAAGGGCGGCGTTCCTTCGGCTTAAAGGTCTATGCGTCGTTTCTGCAATTCCGTTTCGATGAAATCAATGCCCAGGCCCGGCGCGTCGGATAGGTGGAACAGACCATCAATGGGGCGGGGCGGCCGGTCAAAGACCGCGTGCATGCGGCTGCTGGGATCGTTCCATTCGCAGGGCTTGGTGGCATGCAATTGGGCCGCGCAAACATGCATGTTCGCCAGATGCCCGATCATTGGCTGCGTCTGATGCGATACGAGTTCAACGCCATGGGCCTGCGCCAGCGCCGCGCAGCGCAGCAATCCGGTAATACCGCCCATTTTGACGATATCGGGCTGGATCATGCGGACACCGGCTTCGATCAATTCAACCAAGCCGCCTGTCGTATAGGTCTGCTCACCCGCCGAAACGGTTATGGATAACTTGGCGGCAACTTCGCCCATGGCCTTGATATGATAGTGCTGAACCGGTTCCTCGAACCACCAATAACCCAGATCTTCCAATACCCGGCCAACCCGGATGGCGCCGCCGGTCGAATAACCATTGTTGGCGTCGAAGGCGAGGGGGAAGTCATCGCCGACAAGCCGGCGAACGGCGCGCGCCTTTTCAAGATGGTCGGGAATATCGCTATCCAGATCGACGCGGGCGTTGTCAAACCGGATTTTTATCGCCGCGGGTTTGTCCTGCATCCGTTGCTCGACGATGTGCAAAACATCGTCCAGCTTGCGCTCCACGCCGTTGCCGCCGATCGAGGCATAGAACGGCAGCGCGGTTCGCCAGGCACCGCCCAGCAACTTATAAATGGGCTGACCAAAAATTTTGCCCTTTAAATCCCAAAGTGCGATATCGATCGCGGCCAGGGCGCCGGTCAAGGCGCCGTCAGGACCCAGCTTGGCGAGACTATGGTTCAAACGGTCCTGCAGCACGGCCTGATCCAGCGGGTCGGCGCCGATCAGACGGGGCGCGATGTCATGGATGATCATGCCGAGCGAGGCGAGACCGCCCTGCATGGGCGAAGCCTCGCCCACGCCGTAGTGTCCATCATCGGTCCAAACCCGCACAAAGGCGCTTCGTTGCCCAGGCGTATCATCGGGCGACCATTGAATTTGAAATGCTTCCACGCGTTCGATTTGCATCGCTTTCCCCGTTTTTCGGCAAATTTCGCATGCGCAGAATAGCCCGGAAGCACTCTGACACCAAAACGAAAGGGCCCGCCATCACGAGATGGCGGGCCCGGTTATCGATCTACAACAGTCGGATTAGGCGGCAGATTTCTGAATTTCAATCTGCCGCGGTTTCATATGTTCCGGCGTATGGTGCTGCAAGTCCACATGCAGCAGGCCGTTTTCCATACTGGCGCCGCTGACCTTGACGTTTTCGGCCAGTTGGAAGCGCCGCTCGAACCCGCGCCCGGCAATACCGTGATGCAGATAGGCCACGCCTTCGCGCTCTGCCTTGGCACGGCCTTCCACGATCAGGGTGTTTTCCTTCACCGTGATCTCGATATCGTCCTCGCTGAAACCGGCCACCGCCATGGAAATGCGATAGTCGTCGTCCAGTTTCTCGATGTTATAGGGGGGATAGGGGTTGGCGGCTGTGTCACTGCGTCTAGCCGTATCAAACAACTGGTCAAACCGGTCAAAGCCGACGGATGAACGTAATAGTGGTGCTAAATCGTATCTACGCATGGCGCGATACCCTCCTTTCGAAGCAATACCCAACGGTTCCTAAGGTCCGCCGTTATTGGCCGGACCCGCGTCTCGTCCGAACCCTTAGATGGCATCCGGACCCTTAAAATGTAGGAATTGTTAAGCATCTTTCAAGGCCATATGCGCAATTCCTGATTTGAATTTGTTAATCCTTTCGGGCCATACTGGCGGCATGGATAGTGACGATACGAGTTCGGCAACGGTCGTGGCACCGCCGGCGTTTTTTGGCCGCACTTTTGATGAAGCCCTGGCGTTGACGCGCGAGGCGCGGGACTATCTGCGCGACTATGGGGAAGAAGAATCGCGTGAATTGGCGGTTGAAGTCGCGGCGCATTTCTCGGTCGAGACCATGCGCCTGACCTCCCGCCTGACCAATATGATGGCATGGCTGTTGGTGCAACGGGCCGTGCATCAGGGTGAACTGACCCGCGAAGAATTCCGCGACGACGACAGCTGGCGCCTGGGCGGGGCTGAGATCTGCCTGCAGGAACCGGAAGTCGACCCTGAACTGCTGCCGCCCTATTTGTACGATCTGTTACGCCGAAGCGAGCGTCTATACAGCCGTATCGCCCGCTTGGACGGCATGGTGGCCGCCGAAGCCGGCTGATAATCTCGAAGTTTGCAGAAACCGGCTCCAGATCCAAGATCTGGCAGTGCCGTTAGTCCAGGCCGAAGCCCTTGAACTTATTGCGGAATTTGGCCACGCGGCCGGTATCCAGCACACGCTGCGGACCGCCGGTCCAGGCAGGATGGGTGCTTGGGTCGATATCCAGCTTCAAAATCGCACCGGGTTCGCCATAGGTCGAACGGGTGGTGAATTCCGTGCCATCGGTCAGGACCACGGTAATATCGTGGTAGTCTGGGTGGATATCTTTTTTCATTACACTGCTCCGTGAATTGCCGGGGGTGTATAACCAAACCAGAGAGCCGACGCAAGCCAAAGCTGAGGCAGTAGCTTAAACAGTTGTTAGGCAGGCCTATCATTGTGCAGACTTGGCACAATTGCTATACCCCTGCCGCAAGAGTCTGTCGCGGCATACCTCACTTTCAAAGGACTTTACGGATTGCGAAACATGGGCCCCGAAAAAGAACGGGAAGAGCGGCGCAGCGTTGGCAATCTGGGCCGCATCCTACCCTTCGTCACACCCTACAAATGGACGGTGCTGGGCGCGGGCGTGGCGTTGGTGGTGTCGGCCAGCTCCGTCCTGGCCATCGGCCAGGCGATTCGCCGGGTCATTGACCATGGCTTTGGCAGTGAACAGGCCCTGATCGATCAGTATTTTCTGGCCCTCCTCGGCGTCGTCGCCGTGCTGGCGGCCGCGACATTCGCCCGCTATTACCTAGTGACCTGGCTGGGCGAGCGTATCGTCGCCGATATTCGCGGCGCCGTGTACGGCCACGTCATCGGTCTAAGCCCGTCATTTTTCGAGACCATGCGCACTGGCGAGGTGCTGTCCCGGCTGACGGCGGATACCACCCTGATCCAGACGGTCGTCGGCTCCACCGCCTCGATCGCCTTGCGCAACGTGTTGATGTTCCTGGGCGGCAGCGTCTTGCTGATCATTGCCTCTCCGAAACTGACCGGCCTGGTCTTTGTTCTGCTGCCGGTTGTCATTTTGCCGATCATCATCTTTGGCCGCAAGGTGCGCCGGCTGTCCCGGGACAGTCAGGACCGGATCGCCGATATTTCCAGTTATGCCGAGGAAAGCCTGGGCGCGATCCAGGTGGTGCAGGCCTTTTGCCACGAGGCCATCGACCGTTTGCGTTTTGGCAAGGTCACGGACGAAGCCTTTGGCGTGGCGGTGGAGCGTACGCGGGCGCGGGCCTGGCTGACCGCATTGGTGATGCTGTTGATTTTCGGCGCGGTTGACGCGGTTGTCTGGACCGGGGCCAAGGATGTTATCGCCGGCGAGATGAGCGGTGGGCAATTGGCCTCGTTCGTCTTTTACGCCATCATCGTGGCCGGCGCCCTGGGTGCCCTGTCGGAGGTCTATGGCGAATTGCAACGCGCGGCCGGGGCGGCGGAACGCCTGATGGAATTGCTGGCCGTGGAACCCGACATCGTTGTCGCGGCGCAACCGACAGCGCTGCCGGAATTGGGCAGCGCCGGCGTCAGCACGGCGGTTAAATTTAGCGATGTCACCTTTCAATACCCCTCCCGTCCCGACCTGCCGGCCTTGAAGAATTTCACCCTGGAGGTGGTACCGGGCGAGACCGTGGCCCTGGTGGGGCCATCCGGTGCGGGCAAGACCACGGTCTTTCAATTGCTGTTGCGCTTTTACGATCCCCAGGCGGGCCAGGTGCTGTTGGACGGCGTTGACCTGCGCCAGGCCGACCCGGCGGCGGCGCGGGCGCGGATTGGCCTTGTGCCGCAGGATCCGGTGATTTTCGCAGTCAGTGCGCGGGAGAATATTCTCTACAGTCAGCCTGATGCCGGTGAAGAGAGATTGTACGCGGCCGCCGATGCGGCCAATGCCACGGCCTTTATCAAGGAGCTGCCCGACGGCTACGATAGCTTTCTGGGCGAGCGCGGCATCCGCCTGTCGGGGGGGCAGCGCCAGCGCCTATCCATCGCCCGGGCGATCCTGGCCAATCCGCCTATCCTGCTCCTCGACGAGGCGACATCGTCACTTGATGCAGAATCAGAGCGCGCCGTGCAAGGCGCCCTGGAAAGCCTGATGGCGGAGCGGACGACGATCGTTATCGCCCACCGCCTGGCCACGGTGTTGAAGGCCGACCGGATCGTGGTGATGGACCAGGGCACGGTGGTTGAAATGGGCCGGCATGAAGAGCTGGTCGAACGCGGCGGCCTCTATGCCCGTTTCGCCGCACTGCAATTCGGTACGCAATAGGCTTTCAGCCTGGATAGCATTAACGCTGGGTCAGCTTGAACTCGATGCGCCGGTTGCGCCGGTTGGCGATTTCGCCCGATCTTGGATCAAGCGGCTGGAACTCGCCAAAGCCGGTGGCCGCCAAACGATGCGCCGGGACACCCTGTTCTACCAGGAATTTCACCACGGCAATGGCGCGGGCGGATGATAGTTCCCAGTTCGTCGGGAATTGCGCCGTGGCGATTGGCACCGCGTCCGTATGGCCGTCAACGCGCAGCACCCAGTTGATTTCGGCCGGGATCTGTTGGGAAATTTCCACCAAGGTCTTCGCCAGCTGGGCAATCTGGCCCTGTCCCGCTACTTCCAATCGGGCCGAGCCGGAGCCGAACAGCACCTCGGATTGGAAGACAAAGCGGTCGCCGACAACCTGTATGCCCCGGCGCTGCCCCAAGACCTCGCGCAGGCGGCCGAAAAATTCCGAGCGATAGCGGGTCAACTCTTCCACTTTCGATGCCAGGGCCCGGTTTAGCCGCTTGCCCAGATCGGTGATCGTTGCCTCGTCCTCGCGGTCCTTGGCTTCCGAGGCTTCAAGCGCGGCGTTCAGTCGCTGAATTTCCCGGCGCAAGGCCATGATCTGTTGGTTCAGGACACCGACCTGGGCCTTCTGATCCGTGCTCAAGGCCCGTTCAGCCTTGTAGTCGTCTTCCAGGCGGGTATAGAGGTCGAGCAGTTCGGAAAGGCGAATTTCCCGTTCTTCGACCTCGCGCTGGGCCAACAGGGTACGTTCCTGTTCGCCCGCCAGTTCGGCTTGCAGTTCCTTGCCGCGGTCGCGCAGGGCGCCGATCTCGGTCTCCCGCTTCTGCAGGTTTTGGACAAGCTTGCCGACCTGGGCCTCCAACTCGCCGCGCAACTTTCGCAGCGCCTCTACATCCCGGCGCAGACTTTCCAGTTCCAGCAGGTGGCGCTGGTTCATTTCGGCGCTGACCCGTTCCCGCGATTTCGCCGCGGCCAGAGCATTCTCGGCCCCCTCGGCGCGGTTCGTCATCTGCCGCAATTGCACCTGCAATTGATCCCTATCCGTCACCGTGCTCTGCAATGAGGACGATAGTTGAGCAATATTGAGCCGCAGATCCACATTCGCCTGGCGCTCCAGATCCAGCAAGTCGGCCAATTCATTGACCTGCCGGTTCAGCCGTTCCAACGCCTCGTCCTTGCCTGAAATCGCCTGGGTCAGCAGCACCTGGGCGAGGACGAAGACCACCAGTAAAAAGATGATGACCAATAGCAGTGTCGCCAGCGCATCAACAAAGCCGGGCCAGATATTGCCCGCGCTATCACGATTATTGCGTCGTCTGGCCATGCCGGATTTCAGGCGCCCGCGCGCCGCGAATTTTCTGTTGTCATCTTTCGTCCGCCAGGGCGGCGATGGTCCGCGCCAACAGTTTGATCTCGCTGCGCAGTTCCGCCACCGTTTGATTGCGGCCCTCGCTCATTTCCTCCAACAGGCGCATGACGTAAACATCCAGATTGCGCAGGTGCGAGCGGGAGGCTTCATCAAGGCCCATTTCCTGGCCGTCCAGATGGTTGCTCAGATTTTGCAGTACCGGACGAATTTCCATCTGGCTTTCCGCCAGCTTGATCATCAGGCCCTGCTCCGCCTTCATCTGATCGGTCAGGATCGACAATTTATCGACCAAGGCCATCAGGGTATGCTGCGCCGAATTACGCCCTTCCTCGGACCTTGAAATGGTGCGTTGCAGATTCTCAAGGCTGTCGGCGGTCTGTTCCAACAGCGCCTGCACATAGGCCGGTACCGATTGATCACCCTCGCCCAGGCCACCGCCGCTGGACAGGCGGGTATAGCTGGACAGCCATTCTTCGAGGTCATTGTAGAAGCGATTTTGTGCCTGGCTGGCCTGCAATTCCAAAAAACCAAGCACCAGGCTGCCGGCCAGACCAAACAGCGATGATGAAAAGGCCACGGCCATGCCGTTCAGGGGTGACTGCAAACCGGCCTTCAGATCGGAAAAAATGCTGGCAAAATCTCCCGCTGCCAGCGACAGGCTGCCAATCGTCTTGCCCACCGCCGCAACGGTTTCCAACAGCCCCCAGAAGGTTCCCAAAAGGCCGAGAAAGATCAGCAAACCGATCAGGTATCGGGACATATCCCGGCTTTCATCCAGCCGGGAATAAATCGAATCCAACATGGAGCGCATGGACAGTGCCGACAGCGACATCCGGCCGCCGCTACGCTCTCCCAGCATGGTTGCCATGGGCGCCAGCAACTTCGGCTCCCGCTGCACGGAAAGGCCGGGTTCGGAACGGCGGAAGGTCTCCACCCACTCCACCTCGGGCCGCAGCATCAGGACCTGGCGAAAAGCATGCGCGATGCCAAACGCCAGCGTGGCGAGGATCATGCCGTTCAACACCATGTTGGCCTGAAAAGCGCGGACCAGGGGCAGATAGAGCAGCACTGCCGCGACGGCCACCAGGGCCAGAAAAATCAACATGCGAACGAGATAACGGTCAGGCCGGGTCATGCCGCGAACCTATATGATCGCCGGTCCACCATTCCTCGCGGCCACGGCACCTGCAAATCGACCGCCTGCGAATAGACCTGTATCATTCACCCCCCTCGCACTCTCTGCTCCAAATTGCCTTTTGCTTCAGCACGCGGCTTCCATGGAGTAGTTGCTGTCCTCGACGCTTTATCTCTGCAACAGCAGAATATCAACACGGTCCGGCGCGCCGCCGTCCCTGGCAATACCTAATGCGCGCACATCGATGCGCGTGCTGCGCAAACCATTTTCGATTAGAAAAGAACGCACCGCCAGGGCCCGCGACAGGGAAAGCCGGCGTGCCTTGGAGGTATCGTTGCCCGAGCCTTCGGCATAGGCCTTCAACTGCAGGCGCGCCTCGGTCGCGGCCACCTTGTCCGCCATTGTCTTCAAAAGATCCTCGTCGCCACGGGTCAGCGCGGAACTGCCGGCGCGGAAGCGAACCTGCAACAGGCTGTCACCTGACGGCGTCAAGGCTGCCAGCTGCTGCCGTTTTGCCTGCGGTTTTATCTGCGGTTTGGCCGCAGCCTTAACCGGCGCCGCAGCGGATTTGGGCACAGGTTTCGTGCTTGCGGTACTGGCCGGCGCGGCCTTGGGCGTCATGGGCATCACGGCCGCGGGAGGCGGCGGCGGTGGTGGCGGTGGCGCCAATGTTCTGGTTGCAGCCTTTTTCGGCTGGCTGGCCTTTGCCATGGGCGCCTTTGGCAACACGGCTCTCGGCGCCGGTGCTTTCGGCGGCGTTATTTCTTGTATCGGGGCCTTTGGCGCCGTAACCATTGGTGCAGCGGCTGTTTTTGGCGGTGGCGGGGTCTTCAGGCGCATGGCGGGCGGCGGCGGCGGGGCCAGGCGGGCAATTTTCGCCGGCGCCTGTTTCGCCATCACCTTTGGTGCCACCGGCTGCCTTTTCGCGGGCGCGGGCGGCGCAGGTGGTGCGGGCGCTCTGGTGACGAGCCGGGGTACTTTCGATAGGCGTGCCTTGGACCGGGGCGCCGTCCGCTGGGGCGCTCTGGCAGCCGGTTTCGCGGCCATGATGGGCGCGGACCGGGATAGCGCTTGCGAGCCCGGGGCCGGGCCCGGTTGACGCAGGGTTAGCCGAGGACTGGGCCGTTTCAGGTTCAGATTGGGGATCAGCAACGGCCGGCCGCCTTGATGGCGGGCCAGGCCAGGCTGTAGTGACGGCATCGGCCCGACAATCGAGCCGTCCGCGTTGCCATAAATTGCGCTGAGGTTGGTCACCACGCCCGACGGCCCCTGGCCACCGACAAAGACGGTTTGCTGCGCCAGGGCAAGCGGGATTACGCCAAGCACCGCGAACGCCGGCAACAGAGGCCGCAACGATGGCAAAAGGACGTCGTTGAACAGACGGTTGATTAGGTCGGAATATGCTTTCATGAGACTTTCGCGGCTGCTTCTCACGGCTAAAAATTTATGTTGCGCCAATGCCTATACCAGAAACAGTACCACCAACAATGTAACAATCGTCTGGCGGCTGGTACAAGGCGCGCCACACCATACTGCATTGGCCCGGCACGATAAACCAGAGTGTATGTCCGGGCAACGGATTAGCGCATCGATCAGTGCGCATCTTAAGAACCGCTCCCAACTTGGGCCAAGTAGACAGGGCAATCTTGGCAAAAATGTGGCCATTCAGTTCATTGCCGACGCGCAATACATGCGCCCCGCCGAATACGAAGAACCTGGCCATAGTGCTCGAATAAGCCAGCCACTGGATCTCGGGTAGCTCAATCACAGACACTAACCCGTTTGATCGGAACTATTGCTCCCGCCGGGCCTGTCTCATCAGGCGCAGCATGCGGCCATGGATGGCTTCGTTGGCGGCCAGGACATCGCCTGTGTATAGCGGGTCGCTGCCGCCGTCGGTACGGCTGACCATGGCGCCGGCTTCCCGCGCCAACAGCAATCCCGCCGCGATGTCCCAGGGCGACAGGCCGGTTTCCCAAAAGCCGTCAAAGCGCCCCGCCGCCACATAGGCCAGATCCAGCGCCGCCGAACCCATGCGCCTGATGCCGGCGCATTCGGCGCTAATCGCACTCAATTCCGCCATATAGCCGGGATTGTCGGCGCGGCCCAAATGGGGAATGCCGGTGCCGATCACTGCATCGCCCATATTGCGGCGCGAGGAAACGCGCAAGCGGCGGTCATTCAGATAGGCACCCTGGCCTTTCTCGGCCCAGAACATCTCGTCCGAGACCGGCGCATAAACCAGCCCGGCGGTGACCTCTCCCTGTTCTTCCAGGGCGATGGAAATAGAGAACATTGGAATGCCGTGCATGAAGTTCGTGGTGCCGTCGATGGGATCAATGATCCAGCGCCGGGTTGCATCCTCGCCCACGATATCCTCGCCCTCCTCGGTCAGGAAGCCAAAGGTGGGGCGCGATTGCGCCAGCGATTCGCGGAGTTTTTGATCCGTGCGCACATCCGCCGCCGTGACGAAATCGCCCGGCCCCTTGCGCGAGACCTGTAAATTCTCGACTTCGCCAAAATCACGCACCAAGCGGCGCGAGGCCTTGCGCACCGCCAGCTGCATCACATTCATCAGAGGGGATGTTCGCGACATCTATCCGGTCCTATCGCCTGTCGGCTCAAAAATTATTCGGCACGCTTGACGTAGCTGCCGTCTTCCGTGTTCACGACGATTTTGTCGCCGATACCAACGAACGGCGGCACCGAGGAACGGATATCATTGTCCAGGATCGCCGGCTTGTATGACGCCGCCGCCGTCTGGCCCTTCAATACCGGTTCCGTATCCAGCACCTCCAGGGTGACCTGCTCGGGCAGGGCGACGCCGATCACCGCGCCTTCGTAACTTTCAATGGTGACCGTCATGCCATCCTGCAAATAGGCCGCCTGTTCGCCCAATTGCTCGGCGTTCAGGGCAACCTGGTCATAGGTCTCGGTATCCATGAAGGTATGGCTGTCGCCATCGCTGAACAGAAACTGATGATCCTTTTGATCGAGGCGCACCTTCTCGACATTTTCCGAAGCCCGGAAGCGCTCGTTCAATTTGCTGCCGTCGAGCAGATTGCGCAGCTCGACCTGCAAATAGGCCCCGCCCTTGCCCGGTTGGGTATGGGCGATCTTCACCGCCCGCCACAAACCACCCTTATGTTCGACCACATTGCCAGGCCGGATGGCGTTGCCATTAATTCTCATGGTTTCATTCTCATGACATTATCCTCGTGCGCGGTCCCCACTCGTTCGGCCTTCAATCAATAGTCCGATGGCTTGGAAAGGCGGCGGAAACTAACAGGGCAGACGACGCGACGCAATGATCATGGGAGATATCAGCTTTTTCGTTTTGCCATGACATTTTTGCTGCGCTAGGCTTCAGCCAACACTACCCATAATCGTTGGAGAAGAACAAAATGGACATCACACGGCATAATCCCGGCCCACGCATGAGCCAGGCGGTGGAACACAACGGCACGGTCTATCTGGCCGGGCAAGTCGCCAATGATCAAAACGCAGATATCGGTGAGCAGACCCGGCAGGTTCTCTCCAAGATCGATGCCCTGCTGGGCAAATGCGGCAGCGATAAGTCAAAGCTTCTGTGGGCCCAGCTGTGGGTTACGGACATGCGCAATTTCGCGGCCATGAACGAGGTCTGGGACGCCTGGATCGATCCGGAGAACCCACCGGTCCGCGCCGGGCTGTGCAGTGACCTGGCGGCACCGGGCTATCTGGTGGAAATCATGGTGATGGCGGCGAAGTAAGACGAGGTTAGCCCAATATTGGGCATCTAATCTGGAGCCGGCGCGAACTTGCAGCGGGCGCCGTTGGCAACGATGGTGCCCGCCGTGGGGCTAGGGAAATGGGCCGCCAGGATCAGGGTATCCGTATCGGCGTTTTGCTCGACGAATTTGCGTCGGGAGGCACGGGACATCTCCGCATCCCAGCAAAACCGGCTGTTCCATTCCGGGTGCGCCACCTGCACCGCGTGATGTAACAGATCGCCGCTGAAGACGGCGTTCTTGCCGCCCGCCGAAAGGTTCATGCAGACATGGCCGGGTGAATGGCCCGGCGTCGGGTCCAGCCACATCTGATCGTCGAGGGCATGATCGCCATCGACCAGAACCGCCTGTCCCGCCGCCATCACCGGCAGTACCGAATCCTCGAAACAGCCGTCGTTGGAGCCCGCCCCGCCCGCATCATCCTCGGTGGTGGACCAGTGTTCGTACTCGCGCTTTTCAAAAATATACTTTGCATTGGGAAAGGTCGGCACCCAACGGCCATCGAGTAGTTGCGTGTTCCAGCCCACATGATCCACGTGCAGGTGGGTGCACATGACAAAGTCCACATCCTCCGGCGCCACGCCCATGGCAGCCAGATTATCCAGCCAGGGGGTTTGCAGATTATTCCATGGTGGGGTCGAGGCGCGCGGCTTGTCATTGCCGATGCAGGTATCCACCAGAATGGTGTGATGTCCGGTCCGGATGACATAGGCGTGCACGCTTTGGATCATGCGGCCGCTTGCTGCGTGCAGGAAATGCGGTAGCAGCCAATCGTGCTGGGCCGCGATGGCCTCGTCCGTGGCGTCGGGCAGAAAATATCCGGGGTGAAAGCCGGGAGCTTCAAGCTCCACGAGCCGATCGACGGTGACGTCGCCAAAATGCAAGGTTTTCATGCTGCGAGTCTAACGCATTTCCTGGTTACTGTGGAATATGTCCATACATCTCGGGCGCCGTCCAATCCCACTCTCCGCCAGGCTTGCGAATGCTCAAATCAAGGCAGGCCGTACCTTTTTTCTGAAAATACAGCGCCCGCATGGCATACCATCCGGTTTTCGGCGTCTTGATCTGAACGGCACCAAGCGATGCACAAGCGTGCTTGCCGTCGTGGGTATAGATATCGGTGCCTGCCACGGTCACCCGCAGCCCGTCGTTTGACTGAAACTCTAATTCATGCACCCCTGCCGAAAAATGCAGATAGCCTTCAATGAAGGCGATCACCTCGATATTTGATCCCGACGTCAGGGCATAATCGACCCCGTCCGTATCGCCATATACGAAGCCTTCCAGAGGCTTGCCCAATCTCGCTTCACCGCGCCAGCCTTCCGCGGCTTCCAACCACTCCACGCTGCCATAGGCATACTTGACGGCCAGGCCCGGTTTCAGGGCCGAAGCGGTAGGTTGCGGCGCCGCCGGGGCGAGCACGAACAATTCGCCCGCCTGCGCCGGCAATGCCCAAAACAAGGGCACTGCCGCCAGCAAGGCGGCGCATTTCAATAACCTAAGCCAATGCATGCCAAACTCCCCAAGCTTCCATTGCTTACTGGTCGCATGGTGACAAAATTTGCCTCCCAGAGCAACGTCGCTAGTGGGGCCAGCCATGAATATTGCCCAGCAGACCAACAGAGGCTTGCGCCGCACTCCGCTTTCCCATATATCCCGTGGCAGCGAAACATCACGATCTCGCCCTGGGCCACCCTGGACGGATACGATGCTTCCGGGCGCGTAGCTCAGATGGTTAGAGTGCCGTCTTGACATGGCGGAGGTCCCTGGTTCGATTCCAGGCGCGCCCACCATTTTCCCCCGATATGGCCGTTGAAAACAATCGCAAGCCTATGGTGCAGAAACCTTGGTCGAGGCTATGCTGGTGCCCTGTTTTGCCCGCAGCCGAGGACGCTCCGCACCATGGCCAATATTTTCAGCCTTACATCCCATCTGGTCTATGGCCATGTGGGCGGACAGGCCTCGGGGCCGGCTTTGCAGGCCTTGGGGCATGAGGTCTGGCACCTGCCGACCGTGCTGTTCTCGAACCATCCCGGCCATGGCGGTTTTGGCGGCGGACCGGTCGCATTGGCATTTCAGGATCAGCTGTTGGATGGCTTGCTGGAGCGGAATTTTCTGGCTGATTGCGCCGCCGTGCATACTGGTTATCTGGGGCAGACGGGCAGCATTGATATTGCCTTGCGGGCCATGGCTGCCGCGCCGAACAGCTTGCTCCTGTGCGATCCGGTGTTGGGTGACGATGGAGGTGAAGGGGGCACGCTGTATGTTGCCGAGGATCAGGCCGTGGCCTTGCGGGATCGCTTTTTGCCGCGTGCCGATCTGGTGACCCCGAACCGGTTCGAGCTGGCCTGGCTGAGCGGCCGGGAGATCAATGGCCTGGACGATGCAGTCAGCGCCGCCCAAGCCTTGGGGCCGGAGATCGTTATTTGCACCTCCGCCGCACAAGATGCGGAACGGCTATACAATCTTGCCGTGACGCCGGCGGGGATTTATCAGGTTGGGGTGCCGCTTATTGCTGATGCCGCTGCGGTGCCCAAGGGTACCGGCGATGCGTTTGCCGCCATTCTACTGGGCCATTACCTCAATCACCGCGATATCGCCGCCGCCCTGGCCTGGGCCAGTGCCGCCTTGCATGGCTTGATCCAGGCCAGCATCGAGCTGGGATCGGACGAACTGGCAGTGATCGCCGCGCAAGATCAAATCACGGCGCCAAGTCAAATGTTCGAGGTTGAGCGCCTGGATTAAAGCCCGGCCGGCTTTGGCCCGCCCGTGGCCCAGTCCAGCAATTCCACCGTATGCACCACCGGTATATCCAGGCCGGAACCCAGTTGCACCATGCAACCGATATTGCCGGCGGCGACCACATCTGGAGATAGGCTTCTGATATTACCGGCCTTGCGTTCCAGCAGACGCCCCGCCAGTTCCGGCTGCAACAGATTATAGGTTCCGGCGGAGCCGCAGCACAAATGCCCCTCGGGCACGGCCATGACTTCAAAACCCGCCTGCTCCAGCAATTGTTTCGGTGCGGTGACGATTTTCTGGCCATGTTGCAGGGAACAGGCGGCGTGATAGGCCACCTTTACCGGTTGGGCCATTTTGGACGCGGGCATCTCCAGGCGTTGCAGCAGCTCGGTGATATCCAGGGCCAGTTCACTGATCCGTTTGGCCGCGTCGGCCCAATTAGGATCGCCGGCCAGAATATGGCCGTAATCCTTGACCGTGGTGCCGCAACCCGACGCATTGATCACCACCGCGTCCAGGCCCGCGCCATCCAGTTCTGCCGTCCAGGCCGCTACATTGGCGCGGATGGATGCCATGGCCTCGCTTTCCCGGCCCATATGATGGGTCAGGGCGCCGCAACAGCCCGCATCCCTGGCCACCACCACATCACAGCCCAGGCGGGTCAGCAGACGGATGGTGGCGGCATTGATATCCGGGTCCAGGACCTGTTGCGCACAGCCGGTCAGCATGGCCACACGCATCCTACGCTCGCTTTGCGCCGGATGGACCTGTGGGCGGTCCAGATCAGAGGCCGCGGGCAATTTGTCCGGCGCCATGGCCAACATGGCCCGCAAGCGTCCCGGCGCAAGAGCCGCGAACGGCTTGGCCAGACGGGCGCCCTGCAAGGCCAGGCGGAAAAGACCGGGTCTGGGCAAGACATAGGCGAGCAAGGCCCGCAGCCAACGTTCCGCCAGGGGGCGGCGATATTGTTCTTCGATCCGGGCCCGGGCGCCATCCAGCAGGTGCATATAATCCACACCCGAGGGGCAGGTGGTCATGCACGACAGACATGACAAACAACGGTCGATATGGCGCACCGTGCGTTCGTCCGGTGCCGCCCCGCCTTCCAGCATGTTCTTGATCAAATAGACCCGGCCCCTGGGGCTATCCAATTCATCGCCCAGCATGACATAGGTGGGACAGGTGGCGGTGCAAAAGCCGCAATGGACGCATTTGCGCAGAATGCCATCGGCCTCGGCCACGGCCGGGTCGGTCAGTTGTTCAGTCTGAAAATCCGTGCGCATGGCTAATACGCTCCGTACATGCGGCCTGGGTTCAAGACCCGGCGGGGATCAAACGAATCCTTGATCCGTGCGCTCAACGCCGCCAGGGCCGGAGCACTGGGCTGAAAGACATCTATCCGTTCACGTAGGGCATCGGGGCCACGCATCAAGGTGGCATGTCCCGCATCGGTTCCACTCAGAGCGCCGCGCACCAACGCCGCGCCGCCATCATTGGTCGATGGCAGCGATAGCCAAAGCAAACCGCCAGCCCAATCGTAATAGCCTTCGCCCCCCGCCACCAAGGCGGCCGCCATGATCCCGGCGCCGAACGATGGCGTCACGGACAGTTTCCAGACGACAGCTTCCGTGTCGGGCAGCAAAGGCGCCACGTTGCCGATCTCACGCCACAGAGTGGCGCTGTTGTGGCCGTGCAGCTCTTCGACCGTGCCCAGGGCACCCCATTGCTGGCGCATTGCCGCCGTCCGGTGCGCGGCGGAAGGCGTGGGACCTTCGATGCGAACGGCGGTCACCGCCGCGCCGGCGCCGCTGACATAGGCCACGCCCGAGCGCGCCGCGACAGCCTGGGGCAGATGCGCCAGGGCGGAAATCTCGTGCGGGCTGCCCGCCGCCTGGCTCATGGCCAGAATGGCGGCTGTGTCGTCCTGTCCGAACAACAAAACCGTGCGGACTTTTTCCGGTGCCGGCAGCACCTTGATCGTAACCTCCGTCAACGCCGCCAAGGTGCCAAAGCTGCCTGCCATCAACTTGCAGAGATCATAGCCGGTGACATTCTTGACCACCCGGCCACCGGATTTGAAGGCCTCGCCCCGGCCGGAAATACCTTCGACGCCCAGAAAATGATCCCGCGCCGCGCCCGCCTTGATGCGGCGCGGGCCGGCCAGGTTGGCGGACAGCACACCGCCGATGGTCTGGTCCTGATCACTTTGGTACAGATCACCCAAATCCGGCGGCTCGAACGCCAGTTGCTGCCGTTGTTGCGCCAGCATGGCCTGGATCTGGCCCAGGGGCGTCGCCGCTCCCGCGCGCAGCACCAGCTCTTCGGGCTCGTACAACGTGACGCCCTCCAGGGCGGAAAGGTCCAGGCGGTAATCCGTGGTGATGGGCCGTCCCAGGCCGGCTTTGCTGCCTGCGCCGACCAGTTCGACGGTCTTTTCCTCGGCCCCGGCCCAAGTCAGAAGCTCGGCCACCTGGGCGGCATCTTGCGGTTTCAGATTTTCGCTCATCAAAAGCCCATTAGAAGCGGGGGATATCGGGGAACGGCAGCTGCCCCTGGTGCACCTCCAGCCGGCCCAACTCGGCGCAGCTGTGCAGAACGGGAAAAACCTTGCCCGGATTGAGGCGGCCATTGGGGTCGAAGGCGCATTTCACCCGCAATTGCTGTGCCAGGTCCGCCTCGGTGAAGACTTCCGCCATCAGGTCGCGCTTTTCCACCCCGACGCCATGTTCGCCGGTCAGCACGCCGCCGACCTCGACACAAAGGCGCAGAATATCGGCGCCGAACGCCTCCGCCGTCTCCAACTCGCCCGCGTTGGCATCGTAGAGGATCAAGGGATGCAGATTGCCGTCGCCGGCGTGGAAGACATTGGCCACGCGTAGGCCATGTTTCTCGCTCAACTCGCTCATCCGCGCCAGCACTTCCGGCAGGCGGTTGCGGGGAATGGTACCGTCCATGCACATATAGTCCGGGCTGATCCGGCCAATAGCAGGAAAGGCCGCCTTGCGCCCGGCCCAGAACGCCGTGCGCTCGGCCTCGTTCTCCGAGGCGCGCAACGAGGTGGAGCCGCAACCCGCCGCGATCTCGGCAACTTTTTCGATCAGATAATCGACCTCCGGCCGGGGGCCGTCCAGTTCGACGATCAATAGTGCCTCGGCCTCCAATGGATAGCCGGCCTGGCAGAATTCCTCAGCCGCATGGATGGCGGCCTTGTCCATCATCTCCATGCCGCCTGGTATGATCCCGGCACCGATAACCTCGGCCACGCAGGATCCCGCCGCCTCGGAGGAGGGGAAACCGATCAGCACGGCGCGGGCGGTTTCGGGCTTTTTCAGTATGCGCACGGTAACTTCGGTAATGACGCCGAGCAGACCTTCCGAGCCGGTCAACAGGCCCAGCAGGTCATAACCGCCGCTATCGAGATGCTTGCCGCCCAGACGAATAACCTCGCCCGACAGCAGCACCATTTCCAGGCCCAGCAGATTATTAGTGGTGACGCCGTATTTCAGGCAATGCACGCCGCCGGCATTTTCCGCCACGTTGCCGCCAATGGAACAGGCGATCTGGCTAGAGGGATCAGGCGCATAGTAGAAACCTTCGCCATCGACCGCCTGGCTGATGCCTAGATTAGTGACGCCGGGCTGTACCCTGACGGCGCGGTTGGCGTAGTCGATTTCCAGGACTTGATTGAACTTGCCCAGGCCCAGTATGATGCCATCGGCCAGAGGCAATGCGCCGCCCGAAAGCGAGGTGCCCGCACCCCTGGGCACGATCTTGATCCCCCATTCGTCGCACAGGCGCAAAATGGCGGAAATCTGGTCGACCGTATTGGGCAGCACCACGGCCATGGGGATCTGACGGTAGGCGGGCAGGCCATCGGATTCGTAAACCCGCATGCCCGCATCATCGGCGATCACGCCTTCCCCCGGCACGATCTTACGCAGGGCGGTGATCAGATCATTGCGCCGGGCCAGAATCTCGCCATCGGGTTCGGGCATCTGCATGGTTTCGTCTCCAGCTAAATCGTACTAGCCGATAATAGCACGGAAATACGAAAAACCGCGCCTGATAGGCGCGGCATCAATGGCCCCCGGTCAGGTAATCCGGAGCCACATAATCGCTAGAATTTAGCCCTGGCGCGCCTTGAAACGGCGATTGGTCTTGTTGATCACATAGACCCGGCCCTTGCGGCGGATGACCCGGCAATCGCGGTGGCGCTTTTTCGCCGATTTTAAAGAGTTTAGAACTTTCATCGCATCACCTGTTCACACAGCTTAACTTAGCCCGCTCCAGGGCAAAAAGGTTGGCGGAACATACAGAGGCCCCCGCGCCCTGTCAACGCCGCCTATTCATCCCCCTTCGAGGCATGAAACAGATAAAACCCGATGTTGCCGCCTTGCAGCACCAGAACCCGGCGGGCCCATAATTCAACCTCCCACATCATCCAGGAGCGTTGATTCTTGGGGATGGTTCCTTGCTTCAAGATGCCGGTTAGATCCGCCAAACCGTGTGTTATATGGTTGCAGAATGCCTCCGAAATATCGTCTGCCTGATGCACATCCAAATGGCTTGCCGACAACCCCTGCTTAATTTGCTCCACGGTCACCAGATATGGCTGCATCTTCTCGAATTTGGCCCATTCCGCCATATCATCCTTCGCGCCAGTTGCGTTCTTGGCCGCGAATTCCGCCAATAAAATCTGGCCGCCTGGTTTCAACAACGCCCATATGTCATTGAAAATAGTATCTTTCTCTTTCAGACCCAGCAGGGCGGCGCGGCCGAAAACAGCATCCTGGCTACCAGGTTCGATATCGCAATTCCCCAGTGAACCTTCCCGGATTGTTATCTTGTCGGCCAATCCGGCTTTCTCGGCGAATTTGACGGCCAACTCCATTTGGGCCGGATCATGTTGCAAGCCTTCAACCTTGCAGCCGAATTCCCGCGCGATCACACGCGTGGCGGTGCCGATACCGGCGGTGATATCCAGCACCGATTTCTCTGCATCCAATTGCATCGGTTCGATCAGCTGCATGATGGCTTCTTCGCTACCGGGGAAGGTGCAGCCTTCGCCAAACAATCGCTGCGCCGCCGCCAGGCGCGGTTCCGGCCAACTGGCAACGCCCTCTACCGTGCTATCGGGGTCACCCGACAGTGCGTCTAAATCGCCGGCTGCCGCATCATCGGCCTCGACATCGTCGCCTTCCCACCAGGCGTGCAAGCGGTTAAGCAGCGAAACCTTACCAACCGCGGAATTTGTATCATTTTCCGTCGACATCAGTATCGTCCGTCAATATTTCCCAATTTCGTAGTCTGGCATGTCTAACACTCAGATACCTCCGACGTGCTTATATTAGAGCTACTGTGCAATATTTGCCTTAATCACAAGTTAACCGTTCTTGTTTTTTGGCATGTTGCACCAGCCGAAGCGCGCTAGGATGCCCTGATCCGGCTCAATGCGGCATCGATGGCGGGTAGGTCGATCAAATTGCCCATTCGCCTCGCCTCATCCTGTAAATGGCGCAATTCATCCACCAGCGCCTGATCTTGGCCGCCACGGCCCGCCGCGGCCAGTGCCCGCCCCCTGGCAACCGTGAAGTCACAACGGGGCAAGGGCTCAGGTTTCCAATAGGCTTCCATCGCCGCCGCGTAACGCTCAGCCTCATCCCATGCGCGGCGTTCCAGGGAGGTCTCAACAGCGAAACGGTAAAACTCGACGTAGTTATGGCTGACCGCGCCCGCATCCAGAATACGCTCGCCCTCCGCCAAGGCTTCCGCCGCGGTTCCCGGATCGTCCGTCAGCAAGGCCTGCATGGCAAGACATGTCGGGCCCAGATAAGCCATGCCGGCCTGCCGTGACAGGGTGATCGCCGATTGCACATGCTCCATGGCCGCCGCCCGCGCGCCTTGTACGATAAGAGCATGGGCCCAGAGATATTGCGCATCGGCGGAAAATAAGCGGGCGCCAATGGCCTCGCACAGGCCGAGCATCTCGCGCGCCAGCGCTTCGGCGCGCAAACCGTCGCCGGCTTCCGCATGAACGTGCGAAATTACGCTTTTCGCCACGATAACCGCCCGCTGGTCGCCGATCCTTTGGGCTAGATCAATGCCTGTGTGGATATCCGCCACCCCCGCCTCGCCATTGCCGAGATAGAGATCGATATCGCCCCGCATGATCAAGTTGGACGCCTCAATGCCGGAAAGCCCATGCCCGCGGGCAACCGTTATGCAGCGGCTGAAGAAGCCGTGTGCGGTGCGCATGCGGCCGCGCATATACCAGGCATCGCCCAGTCCGCTTAACGCCCGGGCCTCGGCCTCCGGCGAGCTTGCGAGCGTGGCAAATTCCAGTGCTTCGCCGTGCGCCGCCAAACAGCCGTCAAGATTACCCATGGAAAAATAAATCCCGCCGCGCAGATAGTTTATCCGTGCCAACGCGGCAGCGTCGTTTGACGTTCCCGCGGCCGCTTCGGCGCGGTCGAGCGCCGCCAGCCCGCTATCGCGGCGATCAACGATGCGCAGTCCTTCCGCCAAACCAATGTTGACGCGGCAAATTTCCGCATCACTGCCGGCCATCTCCAAGGCCTGCTCAAAGGTGGCGATGGACAGATCCGTATCGCCCAATTCACGCAAGGCATCGCCCTGCAGGCCCATCAATTCCAGGCGCACATCATGGGGCGCATGCAATTCCAAGGCGCGGCGGCTCAAACGCAACGCGACATCATAGCGTAGTGCGGCGTTCGACTGCCGTGTCGCCAACAGGTATGCCGCCGCCGCGCCGCTATCCTTGGCCGCGTCCAGATGCTCGGCCCGCAGAATGGGGTCCAAATCCATGAAATGCCCGGCGGCGCGCTTGTGCAATGCCGAGCGCTGGCTGGACAGTAACGAGCTGTAGACCCCGTCGCGGATCAAGGCATGGGAAAAATGGTAATCTTCGCCCGCCGGCCGGATCAAGGCCTGGGACAGCAGCACATCCGCGCGGTAGTCATAGCGCCCCAAAAGCGCGGCCAAAGCCGCGCTGGAAAAGCGCTGACCCAGGATCGAGGCCACCTGCAGCGCCTTCCTGTCAAGGGCCGGCAGCGCGTCCAGCCGGGCTTGGATGATGCCCTGCAAGGTACCCGGTATTTCGCCGCTTTGCAGCTCGTCGGCGTTGCGCAGCAGCTGTTCCAGATACAATGGATTTCCACCCGCCCGTTCAATACAGGTGGTCACCAAATCCGGCTCGATACCAGGAAACTCCCGCGCCAGGTGCAGGGCCTCGGCCCGGTCCATGGCGCCAAGGTCGATGGTCGCCAACGGCGCGCCGCCCGTATAGCCGTGCCATTCGGCGTCCAACGGATCAGCGGCAAGCCGCGTTGTCAGCAACAATATGGCGCGGCAATTCCCGACCACCTTGACCAGGAACGCGACCGAGAGCAAAAGCCCCGCATCGGCCCAATGCAAATCCTCCACCTTCAAAAGCAATGGCGAGCGCTCGCTCAAGGCACGCACCAAGGCCGTGATGGTCTCCAGCTTGCCGCGATTGCGGGTCCGGTTGTCCATGGCGTCATATAGATTGCGCAATTCGCCGGGCTGCTTCAGATCCAATAGATCATTGAGAAAAATTCGCTGATCGCCCAGAGCCAAGCCATTGGTTATGGCCTGTTCCACGGCGTCGGCGCGGACGGATTTATCGCTGCCCGCGCTGATATCCAACAAGCTGCGGACAAACCAGCGTACGGGATCCTGGCCCTTGCCCATGCCAAAATCCAGAACCAGGCCGGTATGGCAACGAAAGCCGTTCTCAACCGCATGGCGTTCAAACTCGTTCAGCAACCGGGTTTTCCCAATGCCCGCCTCGCCACGCACGATAAGCGTTTCACCCAGGCCGGTTTCCATGCAGGCGTTTAGCACTGTTTCAAATCGGCGGAATTCCCGGCGCCTGCCAACAAAGGGATGCCGTGGCGCCACAGAGGCCTGCGACAAGCCATGCACCCGCCATACCGTCACCGGTTCCAGCAAGCCGGCGATTTGCCGCTCTCCCAGGTTCTCGCCATCGAACCTTTCAGCCAGGGCACGCTGCACCGAGGTGGAGGCGAAGGTTTCGCCGGCCTGGGCCAAACTGGTCAGCCGCGATGCCAAATTGACGCTGTCACCTGTTACCGTGAATTCCGTATGGGTCGCGCTGCCGGTGGCGCTGGCCACGACCTGCCCGGCGGCAACACCAATGTGAACCTGTAGGGGCGGCGTCAAATCAGCGACCGCCTGATGAATATCGATGGCCGCGCGCACGGCCCGCTCGGGGTCATCGGTATGGGCAACGGGGGCGCCGAACACGGCCATCACCGCATCGCCGATATGCTTGTCCACCGTGCCGCCATGACGGCGCACGATGCCATCGACGGCGGCAAAAAAGTGGTTCAGCATGGCATGGGTCTGCTCTGCGTCCAGGCCGCTCGATAGCTTTGTAAAACCAGATATGTCGGCGAACAGCACCGTGACCTGTCGGCGGGATGCATCCTGTCCTGGCATATTCTGCCCGGCCTCCACGGCGGAACCAATGCTCAACGCCGTGATCGCCGCCAACAGCTTCTTGCGCGGGCCCATGGGCAGGCGCAATTCCTTCAGATCGCCAGCATCCAGCAGCTGTGCCGCCGCGAAATCGATTTCGTTCTCAATGAAGCTGTCGACATATTTGTCGAGGCCAAGCTCCATCAACCACTCAGAGATTTCGCGCGCCATTACAGAACACCCCAACCGAACCGGGAACAGACTAGCAAGTTAACGGCACGGATCAATAAGACAGATTTATCCAGCCCCGGAACAGCTCTCCAGCAGGCAGCTAGGGCAGCTCGATAATAATATTGCCGAAATCATCCTGCGTGGCCCTCGCGCCGGGCGGGACCAGGCAGGTAGCGTCATATTCCTCGACGATCAGGGGCCCGGTGCGTTCCGTTGCCAGATCGTCGCGGGATAACACCTGGGCTTCCAGCCAGCCGGTCTCGGGTCCGAAATAGGCTTGGCGGCTGCTTTTTTGCGTCGCGGCCCGTGCGTCCATGCCCTTCAGGCGGTCCGGTACGGGGGGATGATCGGGGATGGCCCGGCCGATCAATTGCGCGTTGACCAACATGACGGGTTCTTCTGGCCCGGCACGATGGCCGTACGTGCGTTCATGCTCCTGGCCAAAGCGTTCCTCCAACTCGGCGATCTTTTCGGCATCGAAATCGCCGCTTGGCGCCGGTACCGTCAGCTCGAATATCTGTCCCTTGTAATGCATGTTCGCGGTACGGCGGATATCGATCTGCTCCGGGCGATAGCCGTCGGCGCTCAGTTGTTCGCGGGCCTGGGCCTCCAGACCGCCCCAGATCTCGTTCAGGGCCTGGGGCGTGGTATCGCGCAGCACCTGCATCATGGAGCGGGAATAATGATGTTCCACATCCGCATAGAGCAGGCCAAATGATGAAAACAGGCCTGGGAACGGCGGCACCACGATGCGCTTCATATCCAAGGCCTTGGCCATGCCTGCCGCGAACAGCGGGCCATTGCCGCCAAAGGCGAACAAGGCATAGTCGCGGGGATCCCGGCCGCGTTCGGAGGAAATCGCGCGAATGGCCCGGATCATGTTTGAAATGACAATCTGGTGCGCACCATAGGCCGCATGCGCCAGATCGAGGCGCATGGGCCCGGCGATTTGCTCTTGGAACACCGCACGGCTTTTATCCGCCTGTAGTGCCAATTCGCCGCCGACCAAATAGTCCGGGTTCAAATAGCCCAGAATGACATTGGCATCGGTCACGGTCGGGTCTTCGCCGCCCATGCCATAGCAAACGGGGCCGGGCATCGCACCCGCGCTTTGCGGCCCGATTTGCATGGAACCACCGGCATCAATCCAGACCAACGAGCCACCGCCCGCGCCGACCTCGGCCAGATCAATGGCTGGTATTTTCAGATGATAACCCGCTCCGCTCATCAGACGGGAGCCGATCATGATGCCTCCCCCCACCTGATAATCCAGGCTGCGGGTGAAATCGCCGTCTTCCACCAATGAAGCCTTGGCGGTGGTGCCGCCCATATCAAAGGTAATGATGTCGGGCAGATCCAGCTTGCGCGCCAGGGCCTGGGCCCCGACCACGCCGCCTGCTGGCCCGGATTCGATGATATTGGCCGGCTTGCGCTCCGATACCTCCGCGCTGATCAGGCCGCCATTGGATTGCATCAACAACAACGGCGCATTGATCGCCGCGCCCCTTAGACGGGCGCTCAATTGCCGCAGGTACTGGCTGACGATAGGCATGACATAGGCGTTGATCACCGTCGTCGAGGTGCGCTGATACTCGGATATCTCCGGCAGCACATCGGCCGAGATGCAATGCAGAAGATCGGGCGCCATACGTTCGATTACTTCCTTGATGGCGCGCTCGTGATCCCCATTGGTGTAGGAGTTGATCAGACAGACCGCGATGGTCTCCACATTCTCGTCCAGCAGCCGGCGCACAACCCGTTCGACCTCGTCCAGGTCCAGGGGCGTTTCCACTTCGCCCTTGCTATTGATCCGTTCAGTGACGCCCAGGCGCAGGTAACGCTCGGCCAGGGGCGGCGGTTTCTCCCAATGCAGATCGTACAGCCGCGGCATGCGCAGGGTGCGTATTTCCAACACATCGCGAAAACCTTCGGTGGTGATCAGGCCGGTCTTGGCGCCCTTATGTTCCAGGATCGCATTGGACGCGACCGTGGTGCCGTGCAACACTTCGTCGATCTGATCGGCCTGCAAACCAGCGGTCTCGAAGACGCTGGACAGACCGTCGACGATGGCAACCTCATATTCGCCCACGGTGGAGGGGACCTTCTTGGTATACAAGGTGCCGTCTTGGCCCAACAGGACCAGATCCGTGAAGGTGCCGCCAATGTCCGCGCCTACTCTGAACTTCGCCATGCTCTATGTGCCCTCCACGGCTGCAGGTTCCTGCCGCATAACTTTCGGCTGCTCGTCAGGCCGGCCCGCGCGCAGGGTGGAGCGCTGGCTTTCCGTTGCCGCCGTGTCGACACTCCAGGTGGCGGTATCAACCACCACGCCATAATCGGCAAAGGCCGCTTCCGGGCTGACCAGTTCGTTGCGCACGTCCACTAAAACCTTGTCCGGCTCACGCTCCAACGGATCGCCCCAGCCGCCGCCGCCCGCCAGATCGTGCCGAAACACCGTGCCGTAGCCGATGTTCATGGTGATCTTGGATTCCAGCGGTCGATTTTCGTCAGCCGGGTTCAGGCTGTTGGCCGATGGCTTGCCGGGATAGCCGCCATACAGGCCGTAGGGGCGAAAATGGCGCCGGTCCGAGCGGACCTGCAACACCGCTTCGCGTTCCAAAAAGCGGTAGTCCTTGCGGAATGGCGCCCCGCCCCGGTATTTCCCCGGCCCTGCCCTGTCGGGGACGAATTCATAGGACAATATTTGCATGGGCTGCTCGGTCTCAATCACCTCGATCGATTGCGAGGCCATGTTGGCGAACATGTTGGAATTGCCCTGCAGGCCGTCCGCCCAGGGCCGTCCGCCATGGGTGCCGCAGGAAAAATCAACGTAAATATACGGCTGCCGCTCGTCATCGTAGCCGCCGATGGAGACACCGGTATTGCCGCCGTCCGATGCCGCGCAAACCCGGTCGGGCAGCATCATGGCCAGGGCGCCGAACATGCAATCCCCCATGCGGAAGCCGGTCAGGCCACGGGCGGCACAGGCCGCGGGCAACACCATGTTGGTGATGGTGGCGGGCGGCGCGATCACCTTGATGACCCGAAAGACGCCTTCGTTGGAGGGAATATTCAAGGGCAGGACGCAGCGGATGGCACCGACCGAATGGGCTACCGTAAATGACAGCGAGCTGTTGATCGCACCCTTGACCTGGTCCGAACTGCCGGTCCAATCCACGGTCATCTCATCGCCGGATTTGGTGATGGTGACGAATAAACGAATGGGTTTGCCCAGATCTATGCCATCGTCGTCGATCCAGTCCTCGAAACTCCATTGGCCATCGGGCAGCTCGGCCACCGCCGCCCGGGTCAGGCGCTCGGCATAGTCGATGACCTCTTCCATATAGAGCGCCACCTTGTCGGCGCCGTAGCGTCTTAGCAGATCACCGAACTGTACCTCGGCGATATGGCAGGCCGCCAGCTGGGCCCGCAGATCGCCCATGACCTGGATCGGGATGCGCACGTTTTTCTCGATCAGGGACCACATGGTCTCGTTGCGCGCGCCCTTGTCGAACAGTTTCAGGGGCGGGATGCGCAGGCCTTCCTGATAGATCTCGGTCGAGTCAGAGGCGTTTGATCCGGGCACCCGCCCGCCCACGTCCGAATGATGGCTGATGGTGGCGGCAAAGGCGACGCGGCGGCCGCCATCGAACAATGGCTGAAAAATGAAGATATCCGGCAGATGCATGCCGCCATCGAAGGGATCGTTCATGATGAACATATCGCCCGGATGGATATTGCCCGCGAAACGCTCCACCACCACCGCCAGGGCGGCGGGGATAGAGCCCAGATGTCCCGGCAGGGTCAGCCCCTGGGCCACCATCTTGCCATCCGCGTCGGCAAGGGCGGTGGAGAAATCCATATTGTCGCGCAACACGCCTGAATAAGTGGTGCGGCAGACGGTCACCGCCATCTCGTCACCGATAGCGAAGATGGCATTCTTGAACAGCTCGAATTCAATGGGATCGTCGATTTTGGCCATGGCGCGGGAATTCCTCATATGACGCTTACGTTAACTTTGCCGCTCCCATGCCGTTTCGTCCAGTCTGAATGTCGGCTACCCTATGCGGATGAGCAAAGCAATTGTCCTTTATGAAAACATGCGAACGGTGGTTTACGTACCGTTCTATCTGGCCGTGGTTCGCGGCGATTGGGCCGCCGAAGGCATCGATGTTTCGGTGCAGACTTCGCCCAACACGCCAGAGACGGCGCAGGGCCTGATCGACGGCCGGGCCGATGTCTCGTGGGGCGGGCCCATGCGGGTGATGCTGCATCATGACAAGGACCGCGATTGCCCCCTGGTTTGTTTCGCCCAAGTCGTTGCCCGCGATCCATCCATTTTGGTCGGGCGGCAGCCGAACGGACGTTTCCGCTTTGATGATCTGGCGGGCCTGCGCGTTGGCGCCATGACCGAGGTGCCGACGCCATGGATGACCCTGCAGGACGATATCCGCCGCGCTGGTGTGGATCTGGATAGTATCCGCTGGACCAAGGACCAGAGCATGGCTGAATGCGCCGCCGCGCTGCGCGCGGGAGAATTGGACGTGGTGCAGATTTTTGAACCCCACGCCGATGCCCTTGTGCAAGGGGGCCACGGCCATATCTGGCACCGCTGCGCCGCGCGCGGCGACAGCGCCTGGACCTCATTCTACACCACGAGATCTTTTACCCAGGCCCAGCCCGAAACCTGCCGTGCCCTGGTCCGTGGCATCGAACGCGCCCTGGCGGTGTTGCACGCCGAGACCCCGGCCAGCGTGGCCGAGACGGTGATCGATTATTTCCCTGATCTGAGCGTCGAGGCCCTGGCCCGCATGATCGACGGCTATCGTTTATCGGGGCTGTGGGTGCGCACGACCGAGCTGGGGGTGGAGGCCTTCGTGCGCCTGAAGTCCGCCATGATATCGGGCGGTTTGATCAGTTATGATGCGCCCTATGACCACTTGGTGGTGACGGACTTGCCGGATTAGGGCGGATGGCCTAATGATCGGCCAAAGTCATATTCTTCAGAGCAGGACACGCCATGTACATCAACGGCAATTGGGCCCAAGCGGGCGCTGACGCGGAATTCGAGATCCTCAACCCGGCCACGGGCGCCGTTATAAAATCCCTGCCCGACGGCGGCGCCGAAGCCGCGCGGGCGGCGATCGATGCGGCGGCCGAGGCCTTCAAGACATGGCGCACCACGACGCCCTATCAGCGGGCGGAATTCCTCATGCGGGCGCACGCCCTGATGCTGGAACGCCAGGAGGATCTGGCCAAGGTGATGACGGCGGAACAGGGCAAGCCACTTCGCGCCGCCATGACGGAAGTGAAATACGCCTCTGATTTCCTGCAATGGTTCGCCGAGGAAGGCAAGCGGGTCTATGGCGAGATTATTCCCTCGGCCCGCGCCGATCAGCGTTTCTATGTGCTGCACCAGCCCGTTGGCGTGGTCGCCGCCATTACGCCGTGGAACTATCCGATTTCCATGATCACCCGCAAACTGGGCCCGGCCTTGGCGGCAGGCTGCACGGTGGTGTTGAAACCGGCGGAGGCGACGCCGCTGACGGCGGTTGAGGTCTTCAAGATTTTCGAGGATGCGGGCTTCCCCCCCGGCGTGGTCAATCTGGTCACCGGCGCCGATCCCAAGCCCATCGGCGAGGAATTCACCTCCAACCCCAAGGTCGCAAAACTAACCTTCACCGGCTCCACCGCCGTGGGCAAGATGCTGGCCGGAAAGGCCGCCGCCAACATGAAGCGGGTCAGTTGCGAGCTGGGCGGCCATGCGCCGTTCATCGTATTGAAGGACGCGGACCCGGTACATGCGGCCAAGGGGTTACAGCTGGTCAAATTCCTCAACACCGGCCAGGCTTGCATCAGCCCGAACCGGGTTTTTGTGCACCGCGATGTGCTGGAGAGTTTCCTGGAAACGTTTGCTGGCCGGGTCGGCGGCATGAAGGCGGGCAACGGCATGGAACAGGGCGTCACCATCGGACCCCTGGTTAACGAGGCGGCGGTGGCCAAGGTGGAAAATCAGGTCAAGGATGCGGTCGCCATGGGCGCCGAGGTGCTCTGCGGCGGCGAACGCCTGACCGATGGCGATCTGGGCCAGGGCCATTTCTTTGCCCCGACCGTGTTGAACAACGTCACCCCGGACATGCTGATCTATCGCGAGGAAACCTTTGGCCCCGTGGCGGCCGTGGTGCCATTCGATGACGACGACGACGTCCTGGCCATGGCCAACGACACCCATTACGGCCTGGCGGCCTATGTTTACAGCCAGAACCTGAGCCAGGCCATGCGCCTGTTCGAGGGCCTGGAATTCGGCATCATTGGCATCAACGACATCAACCCGGCCTCCGCCGCCGCGCCGTTTGGCGGCCAAAAAGACAGTGGCCTGGGCCGGGAAGGCAGCCGGGAAGGCATTCAGGAATACCTAGAGACCAAGGTGGGCGGCTTTAGTATTTAGGCTAGGCGCCCGTCACCCGTGCCAAAATCTCGTGCAGCAGATTGCGGAAGGGGGTGAAAATCCACCAGGTTTCCGATGGTACGAAGCGCGTTAGGATCGCATCGCCGGAGGCCACGCAACGTTCCGCCATTTGAATGCCGTAGTGAAGATTTTCGCCTTCAACGAAAACATTACTGTCGAGGCCCACTTTCGCGGCATACTTGTTGGCTTCCTTATAGGAATGGATATTGCTTTTGTCGATGACGACATCGCCCTTGCCTTTGATATTCTTTACGTAGCGGCCATCAGCAATCATGATACTAACGATCGGCGCGACGCATGAACCCTCCTTTACATACTGCTCGACGAGTTTGCCGCATTCTAAATCCGTTACCAGCGACTTGAACATGGCCCGGTTGACATCCGCGTCACTGGATTTTCGATAACGGATGTTTTCAAGCACGACCTCCATGCCCGTGACGTTTTCTCCGGTGGCCTTACCCTTGATGACCTCCCAATCAACCGCGGCTTGCGAAGAACTGGAACTGACCGCCGATACGGTGACACTGCCGCCGTCTCCGGTTCTAACGTCGGGCTGCGTGGTCAGCTTACAGGTGAAGGCCCTTACGTTGCCGAAGAAATCGACCACATGCACATCTCCGACGACCCTTGCGTTGTCTGGCGGCTGGGTCGGTCTGTAGCCTTTATCGCGGATTACGCTGGATATATCGCCGGCGAAAAACTGTACTGCCAATGATCCGCCAATACCGCCGACAAAGGCCACCAGGACCACCGCGCCGGCGCCGATGGCGATCCGCCGTCTGCGAGAGCCGCGCCACCACCGCTTGGGCGCATCCGGAGTGGGTTGCGGTGAATTAGAATCTGTCATCTTTAGGCCCTCACTGGTGGTAGAGCAATTTTCAATTAATTAGGGTCGCTTTCACGACTTAAGTGATTGGTTCAATTGCTCGATTCTTAAGAGTCCGAGCGCATTTTCTGCAAATGCGCTCTAGCCCTATTTCGGACAGCAGAGATTGCCGCATTTTTCATAGCCAGTCGGACACGCCTGAGCAGGCAGGCTCATCCCAGCCATTCCAACCGTCAGGAAGACAAGCAAAAGGGCTCGCTTAACGATCACCCGCGGTCGTTCTTCACCATGATGACTGAACATTTTTTACACCTCCAAAATTTGACAAGGTCATTGTCATGCCCGGTCGATTAAACATTTAAACATACGAGAAGGGAAAAGCACAATAAACTGCGTTTACTGGGAAATACTCAGATGCAAATGCATCAAATGAATACTTGGCTATCTATGCCATGCTATTTACTGAGCGTTCTTGAATATAGGTGCAAAATCTTCATGGCACAAGAAACATTGCAATAAAATTCTTGTGCCGCGTAATCTGCAGTATTCAGCGTAAATTATATAATTGAAACCAAATGAATATACGTTCACGGCGCGCAAGCAAAATTGGTTATTTTGCCGGCCGCGGTACCCGGATCAGATTACCTGGTTGTGCAGCGATGCCTCACCCCTGGACAGCCGGCCCAGGTTTTCCAGCAGGATGTCGATAACGTTGTCCTCGTACTTCGTGGTCTCGCCGCCGGTATGCGGTGTCAGGATGACGTTCTCCAGGCCCCACAGGTCCGAGGCGGGCGCCAGGGGTTCAGGCACCGTAACGTCAATACCGGCGCCGGCGATAGCACCGCCGCGCAGGGCCTCAACCAGGGCCGCCTCGTCAACGCAGCCGCCGCGGGCCACATTGATCAGATAAGAGGACGGTTTCATGGCGGCCAGGGCCGGGCCGTCGATGACGTTGCGGGTTTCCTCCGTCAGGGGACAGGTCAGCACGGTGACATCGGCGCGGGGCAGCAGATCCACCAGGGCCTCTGATGGATGCAACTCGTCCACATGCTCGATCTGCGTCGAAACATCCCGTTTCAGGCCGAGCACGGTCATATCGAAGGCCTTGGCCAGGCGCGCCAGACGGCTGCCGATCTTGCCCATGCCGTAGATCACCATGGTCTTGCCGGGCAACTCGTCCTCCCGCTTCGCCAGATCGGAAATCATGCCGCGCCAGATGCCTTTGCGCTGGTTATCCCGGCCCGTATGGATCTGCCGGGTCAGGGCCAGCAATAGCGCCATGGCGTGGTCGGAGACCCCATTGACATTGATGCCGCTGGCATGGGCCAGGCGCACGCCCTTGGCGCGGACCGCATCCAGATCGAACATGTCATAGCCGGCACCGCAGACCTGGGCGAAGCGCAGTTTATCGGCGTCGGGCAACAGCTCGTTCTTCCAATAGCCCGAGATCACCAATACGTCACCCTCGCCGATACGGGCGCGCAAATCGTCATGGGTCCAGGTCTGGAAGTGCTTGATACCCGTTTGCCGCAAATCGAACAGGGTCGATAGTTGATAGGCGGGATGGGCGAAATGAATGGTGATGTCTTTGAGGTTCATGGTGTCTGCTTCACGGTCTGGAAAATCGGTAGTGCGGGATAGGCGATGGTGGCGGTGATGAATTGGTTGCGGTCCTGAAAACGCTGCATGGAGGGTGCCGATTCTGCCACCGGATTATTCCACCACCGGGACGCTTCCCAAACGGATAAATTGGCATAGCGGGTTAACAACAGAGTCTTGCTGTCGAGCGCGGCAACTTCACGGCTGCGGAAGAAGCCGCAGATATTAACGTCGAAAACCTCTTCCATATTGGGCCAGGCGGCTTCGGAGAGATCGCAGAACGGCTGCCAGTCCGCCACCGGCACATCGAACCAGCGGAACACATAGACACCTTCATAAGTGGGCGGCGCATCATCCGTGGGCCGCACCGTGGCCTCCATCATCTGCCGGTCCGAGCCCGTGACCGGCCCGTCCGACAGCATATGGGGCGGCGGCACCGAGTGGGCCGTGGCCTCGTCCGGCCAGGCGGTGATGGCAAAGCCTTCATCCCGCGCCAGGCCCAGACCGACCAGGCTGCGCCAACAGCCGAACAGCTTGCCGCCGTGGGCTTGTGCCCGCGCCGCGAAGACCGTCCTGACCGCGTCCGCATCGCTCTGCAAGGCTCTTTGCCGGGTGTCATAGCGGCAATATTCGAATATTTTGAACATGCGCCCTAGCTCTCCTGGTATTTACGGATATGCTCGGATACCCAGTCCCACTGCTTCATCGGATCCCTCGGATGTAGGCTTGAGGTTGGTATTGCTGTTGGGATCGATGTTGATTTTGAGGGAACTATAGCGCCTTTTGGCAGAAAAATAGCGCCTTTTGGCAGAAAATAGGGGGAAAGCCATGCTCAAGACCGGATCGCAACACAGCCGATCATTGCAGGACGGACGCCAGGTCTATCTTGATGGCGGCGTCGTTGACGATGTCACCACAGATCCGGCTTTTCGCAACTTGGTCGCCTCGGTCGGGCAGCTCTATGATTTTCAGAGCCGGCCCGAGAACCTGGATCTGATGACTTTCGAGACCCCCGATGCTGACGGCGGTAGCGGGGGTCGGGCCAACCGGATCTGGCAGCTGCCTAATTCCTATGAAGACTTGGTCACCCGGCGCAAGGCTCTGGTCGCCTGGACCGAGCTGCATGGCGGCTTCCTGGGCCGGGCGCCCGATCATGTCGCATCCTGCATCGCGGGCATGTACATGGGCCGGGAGGTCTTCGAAGCACATGACCCAGCCCGCGCCGCCGCCCTGGGCGACTATTACCGCTTTGCCCGCGATAACGAGCTGTACCTGACCTATGTCATTATTAATCCGCAAGCCGACCGCTCGAAAGCGGCCCACGAACAGCGGGGCGAATTTCTCACCGCCGGCGTCGTGGATCAGGACGCAGAGGGCATTACCGTGCATGGCGCCAAGATGCTGGCCACTGCCGGCATCGTCGCCAACGAAGTCTTCGTCACCTGCATCCAGCCGCTGCAGCCGGGCGACAAGAAATACGCCCTGTCCTTTGCCGTGCCGATGAACGCCAAGGGCCTGAAGACCCTGTCGCGGAAATCTTATGAGGCCCAGGCGCCCAGCGAATTCGACAATCCGCTGTCACATCGCTTCGACGAGAACGACGCGGTGCTGTTCTTTGATAACGTCAAGGTGCCCTGGGAGCGGGTCTTCATCAATCAGGACGTGGAAATGTGCCAGAAGCAGTTCCACGCCACCCCGGCGCATGTCTATCAAAACTATCAGGCCCAGGTGCGCCTGAGTGTGAAGATGAAATTCCTGATCGGTCTGGGCCACAAAATTACCGAGACCAACGGCACCACGAATTTTCCCCAGGTCCGCGAAACCCTGGGTCAACTGGCCGCCCATGGCGCCATGGTCGAGGCCATGGTGCTGGCGATGGAAACAAAGGGCAGCGCCTGGGGTGATTACTTCGTGCCCGACCGGCACACCCTGTATGCCGCCCAGGTGCTGACCCAACAGCTGTATCCTCAGATCATGGCCACGTTGCGGGATTTGGCGGGCGGCGGCATGATCATGCTGCCATCATCGGTGGCGGATTTCACCAATCCAGAGCTGCGCACTCTGATCGGCATCACCCAGCAGTCCCCCGCCATGGGCTCGGAAGATCGGGTGAAATTTTTCAAGCTGGCCTGGGACGCGGTGGGTTCCGAGTTTGCCTCGCGCCATACCCAGTACGAGATGTTCTACGCCGGCGCCACCTTCGTGACCAAGAACCACAGTTACCGTACCTACGATTGGGAGCACGGCAAAGGCCTGGTCGATCGTATACTGAACAGCTATAGCCTGGACGATGAGATCTAATAGAAGCAGGGGACAATACAATGGCCGTAACCAAGGCACATAAGGAATTTTACGCTGTCGATTTCGGCGACGGCTGGGAAACTCCGGCGGGATACCCCGACGGCATCCAGCAGAAAATACTGGCCGGTTCGCTTGATGAGGCAGCTCGTCTGGGCAGCCGGACGCGTCTGTTGCGTTTCCAACCCGGTGTCTTCACCACCGAACCTTTCGTGCACGAGCACTGGGAGGAGGTCTATCTGGTTTCGGGCGATCTGACGGTCGGCAACGACGCCAACGGCCTGGGCGGCGAGCCGTTCCAGGCCAACACCTATGCCTGCCGCCCGCCCGGCGCACCGCATGGTCCGTTCAAATCAAATGGCGGCTGCGTGCTGTTCGAGATCCACTATTTCGACCCGGCCTAGGCGATAACGGCATTGAGCCGGCCGATCGACCCGATGCCCGCTCTACCCCTGACAGCATGCATCTTATCAGTAAATTCCAACGGGCCGCATTCGACTTGAAGCGAGCATGGTGCGGAAAGTGAAAACCATGGAGGTAATATTGATTAGCGGAGAACCCAATCGCAACCGCTAACACTTTCCGGCGGGACACACATAGCATTGCCGTATAAGTACTGGTTCCGATTTCGATCTTCGGGTGCGCAACGCTTCACGCAAAGTAGATCGAAAGCGCAATCGGCGGTACTGCGACAAGGGGCGTACAGGTTATACAAACAATCGCGAAAGGGCACCTCGATCGAATGGGTTATTTCGGTCCCGTTCGGTAGCGTGAGCCTCGCCGTATTGATGCGATTCGTAATCTCTCCTGGGACGTCGCACGTAAGCCTATTGACTGTTCTGACCGAAACGCCCGTAATTCCGGTCGGCAGGCCGTTAAAGGTGCAACTCACAGTCTGCCCGGAAATGCTGCAGCCCGGTCCTTGTGCGGCTAACAGGTCGAATGGGAATGGGATGGCATCGCGGAGCGAGAATGGGCCGGCGCGCCATGGACCGGGATTCTCGACCAAAATCCGAAAGAGAGCAATGCCGCCCGGTTCCGCAAAGTCCGTAACCAATTCCTTGGTAATCGAAAGATTTTGAAGTTTCAGATCACTACAGTGTCGCAGAATTAGGATGTCAGAGGAGCCTGCACGGGCAGATTGCGGGGCGCCTGGCAAAGGAATATCGAGAAAATCGGACCTGGTCTCCAATCCCAAGAAGACACACGCGTCCGATCCGAGTGCCAGGCTGTAGCCGGCATCGAACCCCTCACCACCCAAATAGGTGAAATAGTCAAGATTTCCTGATGGGTTGAGGCTCGCATAAAACCCGTCCATATCCCCATTCCAGGTCGCATCGACAGGATATCCCGTCGCTAGAGTGATCCAGTGGGCCTGGCCGGTTAGGTGCACCACTCGGTTGGCATCCACCGCAATGTCGAATACACGCGCATCATTTCCGCCAAAGTTAAGTCGATTAAGCAAGGTGCCGCCATCCGAAGACAGCTTAACAGTATATGCTTCCCGTTCGGTGGCGTTCATGTAGTGCTGGCCTGCGACATAAACGTCGAAATTCTCGTCAACGGCGATAGCTGAGGCAAAATCGCCCAGATCGTCGTCCAGAAAAGTCACGAATTCGAAGTTGTCTCCATTTGAGTTGAGTCGGGCGACAAACGTCTCCCAGCACTTATGCGTATGAATTGGATCGTCGCAGACCTCCGCCGCGCTCATATCCATGGTGTGATTGGCGGCATAAGCACCGATTGTGAGCGGAAAATCAGGAGACTCGGACAAACCAGTGATCACCGCGGAGCTGTTCTTGACTTCGATCGCCAGGCCCCAATCGGAATATAGGCCGCCCAACAACGTGAAATATTCCAACTGATTCAATGCCGGAGTGAGTTTGCCCACTATGGCGTCGCTTCCGCCGGCGATGCTGGTCTGCGGCGCGCCAGCTGTTACTACTAAAGGATTGATTGGGACACCGTCGCCATGTGTTCTGCCCGTGAAGTAAAGTCCCCCCGGTTTGCCCGCAGAAGCGTCTGCAAAGGTGCAGTCAAATATAGTCGTCGTTTCTGCAGCCTTAATGAAGCTGGTCCGCCTCAACTGCCCGTTAGTGTCGAGATGGAGAACGAAACCGGCGCTGCCCGCGGTCGGTGGCTTCCAATCGAACGCCCCACTCCAGGCTGGGAAATCCGTGCTGGAAGTTCTTCCACACACGTAAGCGTCGCCGCTAACACCCGGCGAAATCGCCGTTGCCCGATCATCGCCATTTCCGGTGAAATAATTCACGTAATCATAACGCGGCCCCGAGGGATGGTCTGGGTCAAGGCGCGCCGCGAACGCCATTCCCGACCAAGATATCGCGGTTCCCGAATGCCTTGGAAGGTCCCCTGAAAAAGTTGCTCCAGCGATCAACAATCGGCCGTCACCGTCAACGGCGATATCGAAAGCTGGCAGTGGAAGGGAGAGCGTTCCTAAAGCGAGGGGCTCGTTATTCGTACCTCCAAAATAAGTTCCGAAGTCGATGACTGGATCAATTGTCAATGCCGAACCATCCCGCCGACCTGCGATTTCGAAGCCTACGGCCAGCTTGCCCATTTTCTTGAAGTGCACGGAGACGGCTCGTGAATCTTTGCCAAGCGAATCAAAGGCACGCGGTGCCTGGTGGACAATATGTCTGCCGTTCGGAAGTGAGATCTTCAGTTCGCCCGATTTCGTAATCCTGACAGCGCGGGCATTCTGAAAGTTCATTCTTAAGGATTGGGGATCGCCTTTCGGGCCGATCTCAAAACGGTAGGAGAGTTGTCCCCGATCACTTGCGAGCACCATGTCCGTGGCCTTGTACAGCTCATTGTAGCGGAGAGCAGTAAAGACCGGGACATTTTGCCGCCAGGCGGAACGATCGGAACCCACATAATAATTCACTTTGACAGTGGACGGGCGCTCAGGCGTGATCGTCACGGATTTGTTAGCATCCGTGAAGGTCAAGTTGAGGGCGACGGATTTTCGTTCAGTATATTCGCCCGTGGAGACCTTCCCCAATTTCCTGGCTTTCGTATCATCGGTTTCCCGGTCCGCGAGCACTGAGACCAGCCCGTCGGAAGATGCAATTAGATCATAACCCGGACGGCGGACGACAAATTGCGCGCCGCGTTGACCCCGGTCTTCTATCTCCTCGAACAGAAATGGCAATTCCAATACCTCGGCACTGGGAGGCGTCAATAATCCGAACGCAGGCGGTTTGGCCTTTGCGGGTTTGACTTCAGGCCGAGTTAGGGTGGATGTCTGGCCATCGCGCTGGCCCTCGCAGCCAAGTACGAAAAGTACCAATACCGCCGATACGATCAGTGCTAGCCGAGCGCTCATCGCTCCCCTCCCACATATGGTCCTTATTCTCAATGCGATCGATTGGCTACATACTCAACGGATCATTCTTGCCTAGACTAAGCGGATGGTAATCCTAGCAACCAATCCGACCATGCCCGTAATCATAGGCTTCTAAGACAATGCGGCCTAAAGCGTGGAGCACCCAACGTGCCGGTCTCATCCGCTCCCACAGGGCGTCAATCTACGTTGAAATCCCGCCACCATGGCGAAGAGTGTATCGGTCAGCGTCTAGGAAATCCATGCGCGATTTTGATTTGGCCAAATGTCCGGTCATGGCACTTCTCAAGCATGATCCAGACGGGTAGCTAATTTCCGTGACGGTATTGTCAGTTAGGTTGCGCGCTTGCTCTTGGTTCGCGGATCTGCCGGATGATCATTTTCTGAAATTGATGCGCCGGCACCTCCCAATGGAGGAAGAACCGCGTCGGCATGCCGATCCCGTCTCTCTGTTCATGTTTGTGCTGCAGAATTTGCGTCAAATCGATGTCCTGCTCGACGACCGCGAGCCAGGAACGGGCGATCGTTTCTCGCGCCGGCGCAAAATGATCGGACCACTAGCTTCGAGCGTTATTACGGTGACGTGTTGTCCTTCACCGATAGACCCGTAGACCGACGCCGGTGAAGCGAATTCTCGGGTTGTTGCCGTCTGGCGGCGGAGAGGTATTGATGGCCGTAAAAGTCATCGTAAACCCCTCATTCACATTTATCGCATTTCCTGTCTGGGCCGTAACTGCCGACGTCAGATGAAGAAAACTAGCCATATTGCGCCAGACACCTTCGGGCAGGGGCGGGAAAGTCTTCCAGCGGCGTCGCCTGACCATCGAGATTGACAAATGCCAGATTGAGAAAGGTGACGCAGCGAGCCTCGCGCAAACCAAGTTTCGGAGGCTCGAATTCGGGAACGTCGTTGACGTGGATGCCGCCCAGGTTTGGGGTGGCGATCAGGCGGCCCGATAGGTCGAACGTCCCAGCAGTGCTATCGGCAGCTGATATGGGACACGTCTCTCTTTTTATCGTCAAACAGCCGCACAACAATACCGGTGCCGCAAGCAGCGTCCAGTACGCGATCCGATCTTGTAAAGGACAGGTGATCCAACATCGCGTTCCCGATAGGTAATGGGCCGACTGGCACGGCATATTTCTCGTAAATCTCAGCTGCGTTGTCTGCCAGCTGGTACTGTGTATTAGCCATGCCTCATTGGCCCTTTAGAAAAGTCTCCAAATTAGCCCGTCTCCAGCATACAGCAAGCGACCCGTTATGTCGGCTCATGGCACAAGGGTGCCTTGCGCAGCACTGGGCTCTTTTCCGCTCGTCATCCGAGAGCGAGCCAAGCTCAAATTTATAGCCGCCGCCGAAGATGGAGTGGTAATGGACGTGCAGTTAGGGGTCTTTTATTCGATTGTTGATTTTGGTTCGGACGATTGGAGCAGATCTAACGTCTCGTCGGTTTGACGGACAAAACCATAAGCCCCGGTTAGGGACAGGGTTGATGCATCCTGCAATTCTTGTGAAAAGGCTGCGGTGGCGTCATCCACGAGAATAACCCGATAGCCCCTGTCCGCCGCCCCACGCATTGTTGTTTCAACACAGCGGTTGGTCACGACGCCAACAAGAACGATGGTCGCGATCCCCATGTTTCGTAATGTCGCATCCAATCCGGTCGAACTGAACGCACCGTATGTGGTTTTGTTTATCACTACGTCGTCCGCTGACGGCTCCAAGTCATCTACGATACGCGCCCAAGGGTCTGTCTTGGCGGGAAGGGAATGTTCGCCGATCTTTTCTTGCGCTTCTGCATTCATGCGTTTGAATGGAAGCGACCAATCCTTCCCGTCTTGGCTCTCGGAGGCAACTGTCGTGAAGATCACCCGCTGCCTAGCGGCCCGAAATGCACCCAATAGCCGCTGGATATTGGGAACAACCATGGACGTGGACCGGTCTTGAAAATATTCACCCAGGCCTTCCGCCCGTCGTTCCATCATTCGAGAGAACGGAGACTGCGGGTTTAGGAAATACTCTTGCATGTCGATAATCAGCAGAGCCGTCGTCGCTAAATCAATTTCTATTGGCGCACCATTCAATTTGCGTTGTGCCGCGATGAACCTTTCATGGGCCGAAGTCATAATATTTCCTTCAAGAATTGGTCATGATTTTCTTGTCACAAATGTAGCAAGAATCTGCATGCATGACCTGCTGCATGCTTTCGCCGAAATCGCGAGCCCAGTTAGTTGTTACGCGCGGCCCTTTGGATAGCTTTCGACGGTGGGGCCGATATGCGCCCACGACACCTTGCTGTCGGTATAGATTTCAATATTCGGTTCGAACAACTCCGGCTCGTCGACACTACCCGCCTTGATCATGACAATATCGGGCCAGACATCGGGATAGGTGAACAGCGGGGAACCACAAGTCGGGCAAAACATCCGTGTAATCCCGCGACCACTATCAGCCTCTTTGCGAAAGCTCTTCGGTTCGCCCTTAAGCACCGTGACGGCATCCTTTGAGACGCCAAGACCGACATGAAAGGCGCTGCCGCTGCCGCGTCGGCAATCCTCACAGTGGCAATAATAGGTCATGCCTGGCTCGGCTTCGCATCGATATCGCACCCCGCCACACATGCAACCGCCTTCAAAAGGTGTTGGCATTTCCTCCTCCAGAAGCTTTGTTGTTATTGGTGCGTTTTTACCATAACACAACATGCCATGTATTTCTGCAATTGGCACGAAGCGGACTAAAGTGGTGCGGTTGCCTGCTTCCGCTATTGCTTCAGCTTCGAGCTAAACTAATCGGAAAGGCGAACCTTTGCGGAGGGCCGACGGCGGTCCTCAAGCAAAGGACGACGGCAATGACTTCTCTCCGTCACGATAATTGGCGTTCATGAACCAATCACGGTATTCAGCGTAGGTGATGGGCGGATACTTCGGTGGATTATTCGCGCCTTGGCACGTCGGCAAGCAGGACATTTCGTATTCCAGATTTGGACTGTAAAAAAAAACGGTGGCGTAACGGTCGATGTTGGTTTCATTGATCGCCATGTGTTGGGTCGACAGGAAGCGGTCATTGGTCCAGCGTTTCAGCATATCGCCAGAGTTGATGAAAAAACCTTGCTCAACCCGTGGCGCAGCCAGCCAGTCGCTGTCTGGTGGGCGAATATGCAATCCCATAACATCTGACTGCGGTAAGATAGTTAGAAAACCCGCGTCAGTGTGCGGCGCGATGCCGAATTGATTTTCGGCGCGCTGTTCAGGCGGATAATGGGACAGGCGCAAACTGGCCTGGGCCCAGCGAAAGGCATCATCGAAATAGTCTTCTGGTAGATCCAAGGCCTGGGCGTAAAGCGGCAACAACCTGCGCCCAAGATCCTCCATCAGACTGTAGTAGGCGGACAACGTTTCCTTGAAGCCCGGCATATCGTCAGGCCACTGGTTTGGGCTTTTGAATGCCTTGGCGCGGGGCGATTGAATGTTAGCGGGCACGCCGTCCCGTTCCATGAAATAGGCCGCGTTTAGATCACCCTTGTCATTGACGTTTAAGTCCGAAGTGCGAATGGTGTTATCGGATTGCGCCAGATAGCCAGCGAAAGACGCATTGAAGGCATCGTCCATCTTCTTGGCCAGCGGTCGGGCATGATAGCGCCGACTGGCATCAACGATTTCCTCCACTCGTGCCCAATCAACACCGTGATTGACGACGGCGAAAAAACCCACTTCTTCTAAAGCACGCTGCAATCCAGTCACGAGGAGGTCGTTCGAATGCGCGAGGTCAAGTATCGGGAAGTTCATCAAACGTCCTCTTTATGAAAGGTGTTGCTTGAAAAAGGCCATTGTGCGCGCCCAGGCGATCTTGGCTTGCGCCTCGTTGAACCTCGGGGTCGAATTGTTGTGGAAGCCGTGACGGGTGCCTTCATACGTGTGCATCTCGAAATCCGCCTTATTGGCCTCCAATGCCTCCCGATAGTCCTTCCGCATGGCGTTGATGCGAGGGTCGTCCTCCGCGTACTGAATAAGCAACGGCGCCCTAATCTTGGCGACACCTTCAATCGCGGGCGCACGTCCGTAGAAAGGCACGCCCGCATTCAGGTCCGATCCCATGGCAACAGCCAGAGCATTGATCACCCCACCGCCGTAACAGAATCCGGTGGCGCCTAGCTTGCCGGTCGAAAGCGCGTGGCCTTTCAGGAACCTGGCGCTATTCGAAAGATCCGTGAACAGTTTGCCCTTTTCGAGGGACCGCTGCATGACCTTGCCGTCATCGTCATTACCTGGATAGCCGCCGATGGGCCAAAGACCATCGGGTGCGAGGGCAAGAAACCCCTCGACGGCGGCGCGTCGGGCGACATCTTCGATATGCGGGTTCAGTCCCCGGTTCTCATGGACGACAAGGATTGCAGGGAAGGGACCTTTGCCAGACGGCTGCACCATGTAGCCCTTCATCTTGCCGGACGTGCCGCCTGGCGACTCATACTCGACGTAGTGTGCTTTGATCCGTTGGTCGGTAAAGGAAATGGTGTGGGCTTCGGCATAGCGCGGCAACAAGGCCTCCGCCATCGCAAGGGCCGATCCGCCCACAACCGCAATTGCCGATGCCCGGTTCAGGAATTCCCGTCGGTTCATCTCGCCATGGCAATAGACGTTGTACAAATCATAGATGCGGGGATCGATCAAATCATCGGTCATTCTGATCTCCCGTCATGAAGGGCCTGCATGCCTGCACCACTCCATTTCCCATCCCCTTTGCCAAAGCCGAAGTTTAGCGGCGCGGTCCGGCGGAATCTATCGGTATCATGTACGCGGCCGAATCGCGGCTATTGTCACTTATCGACGGTATTGGCCTCGATTCGCCATTTCCGCAATGCCCTCGTTAGCGACCATTGTCTCTTGCGCAAGGACGTTTCCTCTAATTTTCGGAAGGCATATCGGCAATATTAAGATGTGCGCATGCGCCATCGTACCGCGATAGCAGCTTTTCTGCGCCGGAGATTAAACGGGCTGTCTCATAGTCGTCGCCCACAACCGCCCGAACTGCGTCCATCGATTCAACAATATGCAGGACGATGAATTCGACTTCATTGTGCAAATCCCGCCGGAGGAGATCGGCGCCGACTTCGAGCGGCCGCCACCAGTTTGGGATTTGATGAAGATGGTCGCAGACTCAAAGAATGGCGGCGGCACCTTCGTGACTGCCGGCAAGGCGCATGTGATCAAGGCCACGAGCTTCGGTGCGGTCAATTGTGTGAAGACTGGGCGGTACAAAAGTGGCTTGCAAGATTACCGGACCTGTATGACTGTCCGGTCAGTGAATTTCGATAGGGAAAGGGGTCATTATGCTGGTACGAACGATGGCGCAGATTGAGGCGGAAGGGCGGGTGATATCCATCGGGTACGGCAAGGCGACGGCGGTGCGTCTGCTGACCAAGGCCGATGGCCTAAATTTCTCCATTTCCGAGGCCCGCGGCAGCAAGGCCGGCGCCTCAACCCTGTGGTACAAAAACCACTGGGAAGCCAATTATGTGCGCTCCGGCAGCGCCATCCTCGAAGACTGCAACTCCGGACAGCGCTGGCCTTTGGAGCCGGGCATGCTCTATTGCGTCGGCCCGCTGGATAAGCACCGCATTATCCGTGAGGTGGACACCGACATGCGCATGATTTCCGTCTTTAACCCGCCGATCATCGGTCAGGAGACCCATGGCGAGGATGGCGCCTATCCACCCAGTGGCGATCTGCCGCCGCGCCAGGGCCGCATGACCGTGACAACGCTGGAAGATGTCCGCAAGGCCGGCATGGAGGTGAGCATCAATGGCGGCCGGGTGATTGCGCAGCGCTATCTGACCGCTGCCGATCAGATGGGGTTTTCCTTCAGTTCGGTGAAGGTCAAGGAAGGCGTCGAAACCGATCTTTGGTACAAGAACCACTGGGAAGGAAATCTGGTCCTCGATGGCAGTCTGGAAGTCACCGACAAGACTACCGGCGACGTCCATATCCTGGGACCCGGGGGGCTCTATCTGGTCGGCCCCGACGATCCGCACCACCTCAAGGCCTTGACCGACGTCCACGCCATCTCTGTCTTCGACCCGCCGCTGACCGGCAACGAAGACCACGACGCGGACGGCGCCTACCCGCCGACGGGCCCGCTGCCGCCGGGGCCGGGCGTGGGGTGACTTCCGGCTATGGCACTGACCGGGTCTAATCCGGCGTCAGATAGATTTCCGCTCAGCTTGTGAGGGCAAGCCTTCAGTGCTTGGTCCCAAAAGAGGTGGCCATCAGAATAGCAAGTGATGCCGATTGGTGCTAAGATTCGAAACGAAAGAAGCGGCGTCAAATTAGCTGGTTCGAATTTCCCGTCATCAAGAATTGATAATCATTGGGATCTTGAAGTATGGAGATAACGGGTTCCAAGGGTCCTTTAGTTGACAAGGAACTCGTCACGAAACTTTCGGAAGATATGATCGCCGAAGATTTTGCCAGTACGGCGGATTATTTTGAAGCTCTTGGTGTCGGCCCACCCATCATAAATTGGAGCCCGCAGCTCGACCAACTTGAAGAGCCGGCATTACGCACACTACTCAGTTATTGGAACGAACTGCCAAAGGGCGTCAGACTGCCGCTTAGTCAAAAAATTGACCCTTTGAATATGCGTGCCGCACTAGGCTACGTAATGCTGCTGGAAGTCTTGGACGATGGCATGGACTACCGTTATCGTCTCTATGGGTCCATCATTGCCGGCCATGCAGGCTTTGATGCAACCGGGCTATTAGTGTCGGAAATTCCGATTAGTCAAATGGTGCCCTTCTTCTTGGCGTGTTATCAGGCTTGTCTGATGCGCAAGGAACATTTGTTCACGCGCCATGTCCCGCCGATGGAAGTTCGGGTTAGAAGTTGGGACAGATTGATCCTCCCGTTGGAAAATGGCGACGGCGCTATAGATCGATTGTTGGTTGGAAACATCCCCGGCTCTTGGAGACCATAGAACTCCGTCCGCGAGCACGCTTACAGCCTTGCGATATCCAGGCGATGAGTTGCTGGGCCGCTCAGCAACATTACGAGTAATGCGCCATTTCCGGTTTTGACACATCTCAAGCATCAGCCGGCGTCAGGCTGAAGTCCGCTTATCACCTAGCTTCGAGCATAATAATAGCGGGCGATAACAGGGCGGTTTTGACCCGAAGCCGCCATTTACTGGCGACTAAGCAAGCGCATAGTGCTACTCTATTTGGATGGCAGATACAGGATCAGAACGGACGAAACCGCAAGAAGTTGTGGGGCGAGTGTGCCCCGATGTTGTTGCCAGCGCGCTTGATGCGCTGGGCAGCCTGACGGCTTGCCGAAGCAAAAAAGTCAGTATGTCGAAATGACCAACTGTATATTTTGTTTGGAGGAAGTCAAAGAAGACGCAAAAAAAGTGCCCACATTGCCATGAGTGGCTGGAGGCAGATCGGAGATCCGACGAGAATGTTCAAGAAAAACTTAATGATCTTGAAATTCGCCGCGCTACCGAAAGTGTCAGCGAGGCCGTAGAAAAGCACCTACGTAGGAAGTATTTCTGGATCGGGTTCATCGTAATATTTCTCTCTGGAGGAGGCATTACGCTTTTAGTAAATGGGGTGCTCTCTGGGGCACTAAGGAACGTTGCCGTCGCAGAGGCTATCCAAGCTCGGAGTGTGAAGACCCTAGAGAATATCGAGAAAGTAGCTGCGGAGGTGAAATCATTTGATGAACAGTTGGCGGCGCTGAACGACAAAGCAGTTCAACTGAATAGTAAGTTCCGGACGCTCAGCGAAGGATCCGAATCGGTGGCAGTGGGACTCAGTCAATCCTCCACCGAATCACTGCAAGCCGTCGAGGATCTTCGAGTTGACCTCCAAAACCTCAGCAAAATCGTTGCAGATTTCGCCAATGCCGGAAACGATGATGCCTCCTCTCAGACCGCAGCACGCGCCAACGAGGTGGCAGAATCCGTCCAGCGGTCAAAGATAGGTTATTCAATCCGCAGCGAAAAAATCAGAGCTGCAGCGTTACCCTGTATGGGTCTCCCGGATCGACGGGAAACCGGAACTGGCTCTAACAGTAGTAGTACGGTTGAAACTAGAAGGGTATCGCGCGGCCTCTGACCCATCTGTAATCCAGGCGGAAGGGTTGACCATCGGCATCGGTCGTGATGTTCCAGCAAATATCGCCGCTCCTGCCATAGCAACAATACGTGAACTCGTGCCGTCGAGCAGGTACGTCCGTTTCAACAAGAGTTCGCACAATACAATTCGCGTTGGCGTGGGCCCAACCTATACAAAGGATCTCGGTGTCCGCCCGCTCACTGATGAAGATTTCGCTAAGCTGTCTGCTGGTTCGCAAACTGACGCGGAATTTCGACTACTCATAAGTTCCTTCTATCCGGAAGATAAGCGACCCAGACTAGAATCAACACAATGACCTGCAGCCCAAAATCGCGCTGCATCTCGCCGGCCAAATCGCTGCTCGAATAGGCGGCGGGTGAGTTACTCGTTTATTTTGCGAACCATCGCGAGCCGATACTTGAAGAGCTCCCGGTTGGAAGGGGAACAATAAGCTGAAGGTTTGCCCGAAGATTCGAAGTCTCGCGGCACTTCCGATCTTGATGCGGTGGACGGCTCCCACCCACCTGCATCTAGGTTCTGCGTATTAGGATATTCTAACAGTCCGTTGATGGCACACACCGAGGATCAGGTCTGTTCGGTCTCATTTCCGCTTAACCCCTGACATTAAGCATTGCAGCATGTTTCGAGTACCGTCGCGAATGATCCCAATCGGACTTCCCATCGACTACTCTTCTCGCAGGCCGGCTTTGCGCAGGCCGGAAATCGTTATTTCTAAGTACGGAGCGTGTAAGGTCGAATACCGCGTTCGAACGCGCGTAATGCTCGCATCGGGACTTAATCTGCGAAGCTCGTCGAGTGCGGTGCGCGCTTCATCGGCTTTATTCATCATGCCGTAGTTGGCTGCCATGACCGTGTAAATGATCCCCTCATCGCCCTTTGCCTGCGTCGCCGATATGAAGTCCGGCTCGGCTGCCGTGAAATCGCCTAGCAGAAAGCTAGCTAAGCCGCGAAGGTGAAAGAAAGTCCAAAGCTGCGGGTCATTCGGACTAAGGCGAATGGCTGTTGTAAAGAAATCCGAAGCCGTTTCCGCGCGGCCGAACCACAGATGCGCGAAGCCAAGCCCATAATGCGCTTGCGCGAAACTCGGGTTAATGTCGATCGCTCTTTCGAGGGCCGGAATAGCGCGGCCTTGATCGCCAAGCAGCGTGCAAATACGTCCCAAACCGTAATGAGAATAGGCATCCCGGCTGTCCAGCGCGACGGCCTGCTCGCCATGGCGCAGGCCTTCCTCCAAAACCGCCGCCGGGTCCGCCACATATCCGAACAACGCCTCGCCAGCAGAAACATATGCCAGCGCAGCATGCGGGCTGGCGAATTCCGGCGCCCGCGCAACAGCGGTTTCGAAATGCTGCCTCGCCTCGGCCATGCCATCCTTGGAATACTTGTAGAGATGCCAATTGCCCCGTTGAAAATAGTCCCATGCGTCCAGGTTCGTGCTTTTTTGCCGTGACAGTTGACGCTCGCTGTCTGCAAGCTCAGCATCGACGTTGGCACTTATGGCCCCCGTCAACTCGTCCTGTAGATCAAAGATATCCTCGAGGTCACGGTCGTATCGCTCGGCCCAAATGTGATTGCCACTGGCGGTTTCGATCAACTGCGCCGTGACGCGGATGCGTCTGCCAGATTTGCGCACGCTTCCTTCGAGCAGGTAGCGGACGCCCAATTCTTGGCCCACTCGCTTTACGTCGATGGCCTCTCCTTTGTAGGCGAAGGAGGAATTGCGGGCGATGACGAACAGCCAGCGCAGCCTCGACAGGCCCGTGATGATGTCCTCCGTAAGGCCGTCGGAGAAATATTCTTGTTCCGGATCACCAGACATGTTGTCGAACGGCAGGACGGCAATGGAGGGTTTGTCGGGCAGAGCCAAGGGAGTGTCTGCGACGGTAGCAGATGAGGCGGGCGACCAACGCCAGACCTTCACCGGGCGGGCGATGTTTTTGACTTCATGCTCACCACCATCTTCCCACGCAATCTCAAGACGGTCGCGCACTTGGCGAAAGGCATCGTCAGACAATACGATGCTGCCGGGCTGGCATATGCTTTCTAGGCGCGCTGCAATGTTGACACCGTCGCCCAATAGATCATCGCCGTCTGTCATAACATCATCGACATTGACGCCGATGCGGTATTCAATGCGCCGCTCCGCCGCAATGTTTTGATTTCTTTCAGCCATGCCGTCCTGCACGGCCATCGAGCAGCGCACAGCTTCCACCGCGCTCGGAAACTCGAATAAGAAACTATCGCCCGCCGTATTTGCGATCCGGCCATGATGTTCGGCAAGCAGTGGTTCAATAAGTTCTGAACGATGTGCGCGTTGGGCCGACAGGGTCGCTTCCTCATCAAACCCGACAAGACGTGAGAAGCCTGCAATATCTGCGGCCACGATTGTGGTAAGTCTGCGCTGTGTCTCCCCTGCCATGAACCGGAGTGTAGCTGCCTATGGATAAGGAATCTATGTGCGCCATTGCCAAGACTGCATGTCGCCTATTGGCACATCTCGAGCATCAACTGGCGTGAGGGCCATTTCCGCTGTATTCCCGTTATCGAGCGTCGCGCAAGCAAAGATGAAGGCGTTCGCGGTTTTTGCGACCGTTGTGCCCACTCGAATGATGCGTTGTAGGTTCCATGATCAATATTCCGGCCTTTCGAATAGCGGACTACCGCAATCTGTGGGCGGGCGCGGCGTTCAATCAACAAGGCATGAGCGGCGAACAGGTGGTGCTGGGACTGCTGGTCTTCCAGTTCACCCAGTCAACCGCCTGGGTCGGGGTAATGCTGGCCGTCTATTTTCTGCCATTTTTCGTGTTTGGCATTGTCTCCGGCGCGGTCGCGGACCGGCTGGATCGGCGCTCGTTGCTGCGCCGGATTGAGGCGCTGATCGCGATAAACATGATCATCTTCGCCGTCGTCCTGGCGTTGGATCTAGCCGCACTTTGGGTCGTTATCGTCTTCACGCTGATAACGGGCAGCCTGCGCGCGTTGCATCAACCCGCGCGCGTCAGCTATGCCTACGATATCGTCGGCGGCGATAAAGTGGTGTCCGGCCTTGGACTACTGAATTTGGGATCACGCACCGGGCAGTTGATCGGCGCGCTGGCCGCCGGCGCCGTGATGGCTCGATATGGCGGCCCCGCCGCCTTTCTCGTCCTTGCCTCGGGTCATGGGCTCGCCCTTTTTTTCTTTTTACGTCTTCGCACGGCGGGCAAAGCGGCCGTCATCAACCGCGTTCCGATGCGGCAGAACATTCGCGAGTATGTTCTGGAGCTGCGGGCCAATCGCCTGCTGCTGATGTTGGTGGCGGTGACGGCGTCGGTGGAAATCCTGGGCTTTTCCTTCGCGACGGCCCTACCGGAACTGGCGACCACGCGATTGCACCTTGGCGCCGATGGGCTGGGTATGATGCATGCCGCGCGCGCGGTGGGTGGGATGATCGCCGGGCTGGGGTTGACCTTCATGGGCGCGTTACAGCGTCGTGGGCTCGCCTATATCGGCGTGATCTTCGCCTTTGGCGCAAGTCTGATGCTGCTTTCCGCTGACAGTCCCTTGCTGGCGACATTGGCCGCCGTCGCCATTGTCGCGGGTGCCGCGGCGGCGTCCGATATTCTGACGCAAAGCATGATGCAATTGGCGGTGCCGAACGCATTGCGCGGCCGCGCCATGGGTGTGTGGGTGTTGGCGATCGGCTTCGCACCGTTGGGTCATCTTGAAATGGGCGGTCTCGCCGAACTGCTCGGTTCCGGCCCCGCATTGTTCGCCAACGGCGCGGCGCTGCTCGTCGTCGGCGTCATCGTCGCCATCGCCGTTCCGCGGTTGCGCCAATTGTAGAAGGTAGGAACACCGTTCAAATCCCCCGGCCATTCAAGATGTCTTAGAACACGTCCGCGATGCGGCGGCGTCGGGACATCGGCACGCAACACAGATATACTCGTAGAATTCCGAGCGGGCAGCCGGGTTGCCCGCGCCAAATTGCTATCAGCTGAAGGCTTTGTATTATGACGAACGATCGCTTTGGTATCCGTTGGGGACTGGCCGGCGGCACCACGCTGGCATCCATAGATGAAGCGCGTAACGCTGCCCGATTTGCCGAAGAAGCCGGCTTCGACAGCTTTTGGATTTCGCACGCCATGGCCGTCGATCCCATTGTAGCGCTGGCCTGCCTGGGCAGCGATTTTGCCGGCATCGGTGAAGTTGGCACCTCGGTCGTGCCGTTGTATGGCCGCCATCCGATCGGGCTCGCCCAGCTGGCGCGGACCGCTCAGAACGCCTTGGGCGGGCGCTTCACTCTTGGCGTGGGGACCGCCTCGAAGCGCCATGTGGAGGGCATGCTCGGCCTTTCGTGGGACAAGCCGTTTTCCTACACGCGGGAGTTCATCGCGGCGTTGGAGCCGTTGCTGGCGGACGAGCAGGCGGATGCGGACGGCGCACAGGTCTCCGCCCACGCCAAGCTGGCGATCGAGGCGGCGCCGACGCCCATTCTGCTGGCCGCGCTTGGCCCGCGAATGTTGCGGTTTGCCGGCGGCAGGCTGGCGGGCGTGACGCTGGGGCAGTGCGGGCCGCGGACCATATCATCCTACATCCTGCCGCACCTCCAAGCCGGTGCCGAAGGCACTGATCGTAGCGGCAGCCCGCGCGTTATGGCGCTGGTGCGGATCTGCGTTACCGACGACTTTGACGGCGCCAAGTCCCTGGCGCGGGAAATCGCCGCGAATTACCAGTCGAACCCCTCCTATGCCAATGCCACCAAGCACGAAGGCCTTGATGATGCCTCCGATCTGCACTTGATCGGCAGTTGGCAGCAAGTGCTGGATGGCTTGGCGGAATATGCCGAGGCGGGCGCGACGGATTTGCGCATTGAGGTTGCGGCCCACGACGAAACATCCCGAGCGCGGACACGTGACGCCCTGGCGGACTATCTGTCTTAATGCCTGCGCGGCATTGCTCGGAAAACATTGCGCTAACGAAACATTTGACCGCCGTTTATGTGCATCACCTGACCGGTCATCTGAAGGGCTTCGTTTGAGCCGAGGAAAACCGCTGCATCGGCGATTTCCTCTGGTTGGATAATTCGGCCCAGGGGTAGTTTCGCTGCGGTCGCGGCGATTTCGGCCTCGCTGTTGCCGTCTCGGGGTTGCGCCGTGTCCGTGAGGCCGGGCGCGATGGCGTTGACCCGGATATCGTCGCTCGCCAAGGCCATGGCCAACGCGCGGGTCATGGCGATGACCCCGCCTTTACTGGCGGCGTAATGGACGCCGAGGGGCGGGCCGCTATAGGCGGCGACGGAGGCTATGTTAATAATGGCGCCACCCTGTCCGGCCGCGATCATCCGCCGGGCAGCGGACTGGGCGCAAAAGAACCCGGCTTTCAGATTAATATTGTGGACGCTGTCCCAATCCGCCTCCGTCATCGCAAGAAAATCAACCCGTGGAAAGATACCGGCATTATTGACCAGGATATTAATGCCGCCATATGCATCGGCGGCGGCCATCATCCGTTCGATGTTGGCTGGCGCGGCAACGTTGCCCGCCACGGCGGTGGCCTGGCCACCGGCCTCGACAATGCTCCCGACCGCCTTGTCGGCGGCAGCCTGATCATCGAGATAGTTAATCACTACGGCCGCTCCTTCCCCGGCGAAGGCCATGGCGATCGCCATACCAATGCCTTGTTGGGCACCGGTAACCACGGCGACTTTATCCCGCAAACGCATGTGTTGCCTCATATCTGTTCTCTCCACCATGGCAGCATCCCGAAGCGCTCTGCTCAGGGCAGAAAATTCCGCGCCGCTCCCGGGACAATGCGGGCCTGAACGATGTTTTCAAAAGCGTGGGCCAGGCCAATCAACGTGCCTTCGGACCATGGCCCCGCGAAGAATGAAATTCCCACCGGCAGTCCGCTGACATTGCCCATCGGCACGGTGACGCTGGCATAGCCGGCAACCGCCGCCAGGCAGGCACTGCCGCCTGGATTGTTGTCGCCATTGACCCAATCGATAGCCCAGGCAGCACTCGCCGTTGGTGCGATCAGCGCATGCAGACCGTGTTCGTGCATGACCCTGTCGATCCCGTCCTCGCGGGTGAGCCGATGGCAGGTGGCCAGGGCATCCAGATAGCTTCTATCTTGTAGGCCGCCCGTTGCTTCCGCCTTTATAAACAATTCCTGACCAAAATACGGCATGGTCCGCCCGGCGTGTGTTTCGTTGAACGCGATCAGATCCGCCAGGGAGCCGATCGGAGCATCGGGACCGAGACTGGCCAAATAGGCGTTCAGGCCAACCTTGAATTCGGTCAGCAAGACGATTATCTCGTGCGGACGAAGCTCGGCCCGTGGCACCAGGGACAAGCCATCGGTTAGTTTGGCGCCTCCGTCCGTGAGTGCTCGCAAGGCATCTTCGAAGACCGCATCGACCCTGTCATGGAAGCCGGTATAGCTGCGCACAACGCCGATCCGTGCGCCGCGCAACGCCTCCCGGTCAAGGAAAGCCGTGTAATCCGCCGCCGCGCGGACGTCGGTTTCCGCGGTTGCTGGATCGCCTGGGTCGGTACCGACCATCGCGGACAATATGCAGGCCGCATCCGCAACCGTACGCGCCATCGGGCCGGCGGTGTCCTGGCTCGAAGCAATCGGGATGATACCCGCGCGGCTGACCAGGCCAACCGTGGGCTTGATGCCGACAACGGCGTTCATGGCCGAAGGTCCGACGATCGAGCCATCGGTCTCGGTCCCTACGGCGCCGGCGCAATAACCGCGCGCCGTGGCAACGGCGGAGCCTGAGCTGGAGCCGCCAGGCGAGCGGTCCAGGGCATAGGCATTGCGCACCTGGCCGCCTCGGCTCGACCAGCCACTCGAAGGCCGGGCCGAACGAAAATTTGCCCATTCACTGAGATTGGTCTTGCCCAATACCACCGCGCCCGCATTGCGCAATCGCGCCACGACATGGCTGTCGGCAGGGGCGATCGATCCATCCAAGGCGAGAGAGCCGGCGGAGGTCATCATGGTGTCGCCGGTGTTCAGGTTATCCTTGATCAATATCGGCACACCGTGAAGCGGCCCCCGCACCCGGCCCTCGGCGCGTTCACAGTCCAAGGCATCGGCGATCATTTCGGCGTCCGGGTTGGGGAAGGCGATTGCATTGAAGGCGCCATCGTCAGACGCGATGACCTGGCGAAAAGCTTCGACCAGATCTTTCGAGGTCATCGCGCCGGATTGCATCGATACCGCCAGCTCCTGGATCGTTGCGTCCCTAAGTTCCATGGAATTCCCTCATGTCTGAAAGCTTAACGATAATCGTCTGGGGAAGCCATCAAGGCAAGGCATGCTCCGAATGTCACTTATAAGCTATTGTCCGCTTCGCCCGAACGCGCATACCTCCGGCAGCGAACCTTTCGCTACATCATCGCCAAGACCTCATTTTGCATTGCAAGCTTTGGAGGACATTAGATTTTCCAGAATATGTCGAATTGATCGGAAGGTTTGCCCCTAGGAAACTGCGGATTTCAGCGGCAATCTAAAGAATTGAAACTATCCATAGGTTTTGCGATGGGCATGTCCGCAATAGCCCTGGCAGTGACCGTAGCGATAGCGATCACTACCGGGTAGAAAATGTCCCCAAGGAGTCATTACCAACATTAAGGTTTCGTCGCACTGATGGTTCCAATCGTCGTGGATGAAACGATTTCGGTGTGACAGTATGAATCATAGGATTCTTGGCACACGGTTTCGGTTAGGGGGAGTTCCGAATTGTTTCTGTTAGATGGTTTCCGCATGATTTTCGATATTGGTCGTGTCAGCCAGAGGGTTAATATTTGGGGTGGAAGTCTGAATATTCCGCAATTTATAGGCAGTCTGATTTTCATTACATATATCGAAGGACAATTGGTTTTGGTCACGGTCATTTTTACGCTCATCGTGGCGGGTCAAATTCACAAGAGATCGCCTTTTTCTCGTCTCATTGGTTTGTGCCATATCCCGTGGCTGCCGCTACTGCCATGGCTCGTTTATCGAATAATGAATTTTCCGCATCCAATTTGGCTTGAAGTCTGGCTCTATTATACTGCTGGCGCGATTGCGATCAGTTTGATGTTCGACACTCGGGATATCTATCTATATTCCAAAGGGCAAACGACATTCGCCTGGGCAAGCCGGGACGGCGAATGACGCCGGGCGAAATGGAGTCAGTCGGCGAAGAATCGCAATGTCCGTACAGCCCTGGCTTAATTTCGCGCGGCATGGCCGGATGGCTTCTGTTGGCACTTCTCGAGTATCCCCTCCGCTCTCAGTTATGACTGGACTTCCGACGAAAGCGGAAGTTTCAGAGCGGTCGAAAGCATTACTCATGAGTGCTGCCGATACGCGATTGCCGCAACACACCGGGCCAGGCTGATATATTAATATCCAACATGACGAGTTGGGCGCAGGCAACAACAATGGCTCTGCTGTTGATGACCTTCTTGCTGATTGCAGAACTTGGAACATCGGTTCACATTGGCTCTTATGATGCTGTAACCAAAAGTGAGCTGTAGGTCGATTCACGAGGGCGAGCTATTGATAAAGAGATTGCTGTTTATTCCACCGATACTCATCGGCCTTGCCGTTTTTTATTATATGGCCAGCGGGCGTCAGTCGCCTGAACGCAAACCGCCAGAGGAACAGGTCCGCGCAGCCAGGGTGATTGTTGCCGAAGCTGTCAGGCTGGTCCCACGCGTCACAGGTTTCGGCAGTGTCTATCCCGGTACCGTATGGAGCGCGATAGCCCAAGTCGGTGGCGAAGTCATCCATGTGCATCCTGATCTTAAGAAAGGCGCGATCCTTGCCGGGGGTACCGAGATCGTGCGCATTTCGCCGGCTGATTTTCTGCTGGCGATTAGCCAGGCACAGGCCAATATCCGGTCGGCGGAGGCGAAATTGGCCGAACTGAACGTGTCGGAGGTCAACACAGGCGATCTATTGAAGATCGAAAAACGCGCCCTGAAATTGCGGCAGGATCAGCTTTTGCGGAAGCAAAATCTGTTTAAACGCGGCACCGTGGCCCAATCAGCACTTGAACTTGAACAGCGCGAAACCCTGGCGCAAAACAAGAAGGTCCAGGATCTTGTAAACACCCTGCGCCTTTTGCCGACCCAGCGCGCGGTGCAGCGGGAGCAGATCGCGGTCTACCAGGCACAATGGGAATCGGCGAAACTCGATCTTGCCCGTACCCGTATTGTACTGCCGTTTGATGCACGGATCGCCGAGGTGAATGTGGAGGCCCGGCAATTCGTCCAGGCAGGCGGCATGTTGGTGACCGCCGACAGCCTGGATGTGGCCGAAGTCGAAGCGCAAATTCCGATTTCCCAATTCCGCGCCATGATTCTCGCCAGCACCGACAGTAGCACTTCCATTGGCATCAACGCAGAGTCCATGTCGCGGCTGCTTCACGACGTTGGCTTTGAGGCGACCGTCCGCCTGCGCACCGGCAATGACGTTGTTGAATGGCCGGCCCGCTTTGCCCGCATCAGCGACACCGTCGATCCCAAGACCCGCACCATCGGCGCCATTGTCGCCGTCGATGGCGCCTATGCAAAGGCCGCGCCCGGAAAGCGCCCGCCACTGGCCAAGGGTATGTTCGTCGAGATCGAAATCCGAACTCACGCCAAATACGACCGCATCGTGGTGCCACGGGCAGCTTTCCATGACGGCGCGCTTTATGTGGCAAACCCGCAAAGTCGCCTCGACATCCGGCCGGTAACGGTTGGCTTGGTCCAAGGGGATCTTGCCGCCATTGACAATGGCGTCCAGGCCGGCGAACAGATCGTCGTCTCCGACCTCTCGCCGGCCATATCCGGCATGCTGCTGGCGCCGCAAACCGATGAACAGTTGCAGGTTCGGCTCAAGGCGGAAGCCGCGGGCGGGGCGCCACGGCGATGATCCGCTATTTCGCCGGCCACCCCACCGCGGCGAACCTGGTCATGGCCGCCTTTATTGTCTGTGGTCTGGTTGCCGCTCCGACACTGCTGCGGGAGACCTTTCCACGGATCCAGCCGAACAAAGTGGAAATCAGTGTCCTCAATCCCGGCGCCAGCGCCGAGGATGTGGAGGAGGCCATATGTCAACGTATCGAGGACGCCATTGATGCCATTGACAATGTCGCAGAGGTGACGTGCGAAGCGCGCGAAGGCCTGGCCCGCGCCGTTGTCGAGATGGTCGAAGGCGCCGCTTTCGACCGCTTTACAACCGATTTACGCAGCGAGATCGACGCCATAACCGAGTTTCCCGAGCAAGCGGAAGATCCGGTGATCAAGGAACTTGGCCGCACCGACTTCGTCGCTTCCGTGGCCCTGACCGGTGCGGCGCGCAAGCCCGACCTGAAAGCCTACGCCGAAGAGCTGAAGGACCGCATGCTGCGTTTCGGCGGCATTCCCAAGGTTGATATCAAAGGCTTCTCGGACCATCAGATCCGCATCGAGCTACCCGATTGGGCGATCCGGCAATATGGTACCTCCATTTCCGATGTCGCCCGTGCGATCCAACGGCAAAGTTTCGACCTGCCCGCCGGCAGCATTCAAACCAGGGATCAGGATGTGCTGATCCGTTTTTCCGATGAGCGCAAGACGCCAAGTGCCTTTGAAGACGTCGTTGTTATTGCCGGCACGGGCGGCGGCCAGGTCCGCCTCGGCGATATTGCCAGGATCACCGATCGCTTCGACCTTGATGAAGCTAAGGTGCTGTTCAACGGCAAGCCGGCGGCCATCCTGGATATCACCAAGACGGAAACCGAAGATACCCTCGCCGTCATTGATGCCCTCAACGCCTTCCTTGAAACGGAACGGCAGATTGCACCACCCGGCATGGAGATGGTTATCACCAACGATATTTCCTCCATCGTGCGAGACCGGTTGCAACTGTTGCTGAACAACGGCGCGATGGGACTTGGGCTGGTGGCGTTGGTTTTGTGGCTGGTTTTCGGTTTTCGCTATGCCATTTGGGTCGCCGCCGGCCTGCCGATCTCGTTTCTCGGTGCCACGGCGTTGATGGTCGCGGCCGGTTACACCATCAACATGCTGACCATGGTCGGACTGCTGATTGTCATTGGCTTGTTGATGGACGATGCCATCGTCATCGCGGAAAATGTCGCCAGCAAACGCAGTCAGGGAAAAACGCCGCTTGAAGCTGTCATTGAGGGCGCGCAACAGGTCCTGCCCAGCGTGTTTGCCTCCTTTGCGACGACGGTGTGCATTTTCGGTTCCCTGGCGTTCCTGCAAGGCGATATGGGTCAGATTTTGCGCGTTGTGCCGATCGTCATGCTATTTGTTCTCGTGATCTCGTTGGTTGAGGCGTTTCTGATCCTGCCGCATCATTTGGCCCACGCGCTGGAAAAGGCCGAGGCAAAGCCATCCCGGATACAAATCTTGATGGACCACGGCATCGAATGGCTGGCCCACCGCCTGGTCGAGCCCATCGCCACGGCCGCCGTACAATGGCGTTATCTGACGGCGGGAATAGCGGTTGGTCTATTGCTGTTGGCGGTAAGCACTATCGTGGGCGGCGTGCTGAAATTTTCCGCTTTCCCTGAACTCGACGGCAATGTCATGGAGGCCAGGATCCTACTGCCCCAGGGAACGCCGTTGCAGCGCACCGAACATGTCGTGGCGCGCATTACCGCTGCCCTTGACCGGGTCAATAAAAGCTTGAGCCCAGCGCAACCCGGCGGCCAGCCTTTGGTGCAAAAGGTGGCGACGAAATTTAACGAGAATGCCTCGGCGAACGAAACCGGGGCTCATGTCGCCACGATCACCGCAGATTTGCTGGATTCAGAATCCAGGACCAGCCGCATTGATGATGTCATCGCCTTGTGGCGCGGTGAGACCGGTGCGTTGGCGGATGTTATTACCGTCAAATTTGCCGAATCCACGGTTGGCCCGGCGGGCCTGGCGATTGATATTCGTCTCGGCGGCGATGATCTAAGCGAACTCAAACTGGCCGCACTGGACCTAAGGAATTGGCTGAATGGATACCGCGGTACATCCAATCTGACGGACGACCTGCGCCCCGGCAAACCGGAATTGAAGATCAAGCTTAAAGATGGCGCATCCACCTTGGGCATCGATGCCCGCCAGATTGCCGACCAGCTGCGCTCGGCGTTTTTCGGTACCACGGTGAGTGAAATTCAACGCGGCGCCGAGGCTTATGAAATCGATGTCAGGATCGATCCCCGCAACAAGAACAGCTTGTCCTATTTAGATAATTTCACCATTTCACAATCCGATGGCAGCCTGGTTCCGCTCACCGCGGTCGCTGATATCGAACTCGGGCGGGGCTATGCCCGTATCAACCGGATCAACGGCCAACGCACGGTGATGGTGCAGGGCGATGTCGATGTCGCCGTTGCCAACGCCAACGAGATTCTCGGCGATACCGCCAAGAATTTCTTTCCGGAGTTCGCGCGGCGCCATCCAGGCGTTTCGGTCTCGCTACAAGGCCAGAACAAAGAGGCCCAGACCACACAGCGCTCCATGCTCAGTGGCTTCATTCTCGGCCTGATCGGGGTGTATCTGCTGTTGAGTTTTCAGTTCAAAAGCTATCTCGAACCCTTGGTGGTGATGGTCATCATCCCCTTTGCCCTGGTTGGCGCCATCGCCGGGCACATTTTGCTGGGCCTGGATTTCACCATGCCCAGCATGCTTGGCTTCGTGGCCCTGGCCGGCGTGGTGGTCAACGATTCCATTCTATTGATCAATTTCATCAAGCATTATCACGGCGATACCAAATCAGTCGCCGAGGCGGCACCGCGGGCCAGCCGCGCACGGTTCCGCGCCATATTGCTAACCTCGCTGACCACCATCGTCGGCCTCTTGCCGCTGCTATCAGAGACCAGCCTACAGGCGCAGATCCTGATCCCCCTGGTTACCAGTCTGGCATTCGGACTAATAGCCACGACCATCCTCGTGCTGTTTCTGGTGCCTGCGATTTACTCAATTCTGGATGATTTTGGCCTGGCCAATATTGATTGACAGCATGGTTTCACCAAGGGATCAGGCCGATGGTACTACCCGCCCGCTCCGCCTGCCCGGCTAGCCATTCATGGTACCTTGTGGGTGACCGGGCAGGCGGAGCGGGCGGGTAGGTTAATATCGAAAATGCTCTGGTTCAACAGCCCGAAACGCAGGCGCCGCCGCCGTTGAAGGACATGGTTCTGCCGCTCAACGGGATATGCACCGGCACTTTCACGGCATCGCGGAACACCTCGGTCCGGGTGCCCGGCCGCACCTTGCCGCCCTTGGTCGCCGGCTCGTTGGCGTGGGAGGCGATGACCGAGGCGGGCTTGATCAGTTCGTTGACCACATAGGCCGCCTCCTTTGGACCCGTGGTGTAGGTGTCGCCGATATTTATCACCGCCAACCGCGCCTTGTAAAAGCCGCGTACCACCTTGTCCTGTTCCGCCGTCATGCCCGTGTCGCCGGACAAATAGGCCACAAGGCCGTTGCTGAATTGCAGGATATAGCCAGTGGCCTGGCCAACATAGCCGCCAATGCCCGCCGCCTTCATGGCCTTGCCAAGATCGCCGCCGATCAAGGCGGGGTGCAGGCCATTACTATGCAAGGCGGGTACCGTGGAAATTTTCACGCCGCCGACCATCTTCGTGGCGCCAAAACGGGCCAGAATGGAATTCTTCGGGTTGCCGCCAAGGCTTTTTAATTTGCCGGCGAAGAACGGCGGCATCTCGCTGCCCGTGACAATCTTGGCGCCCTTGGCGAAGGCGATATTCACTGCATTGGTTTGCGGTAGCGCCACGACGGACATTTCAGGCTTGTTGCACTTGGAAGCATTGACCGCCCTGGTATGGCGGTCACCCACATGATCAAAATGCATATGGCTGATCAGGACGGCATCAATCTTGCCCAAACGGGGATCTTGCGGTCCGGCGACCGTTCGGCCCGGATCATACAATAAGCGTGTGCCGTCGGGATCCTCGAACACCATGGCCCGATCCAGAATACAGAATTCGCCATCCACGGCCCCAAGCGGCGTAACTTTGACGTTTGCCGCCCCCGCGGACTGAAACGTGACGCCGACCCCCAGGGCCACCAAAACTACCAGTAATCGTATCATGATAATCTCTCCCCATTTGTCTTTTGATATCCGGCATTCCCCAGATGAACCCCGGTCTGCGAAAACACGGTAGTTGGCATTGCCTGCCAAGGCAACATCGAGGGCGGTGTGGGGCCGTATGGGATGGCGGCCAGTCTGCGCTTCTCACGCTGCAATGAATTGCCGCCCTTTGGCGATCATGGCAGTGCAACTGAAAGGGAAGGCTAGACAACAAGAACGTTACCCTATGGCACATCCCCGACGGATGTTGCAGTAAAGCTTCTTCCTGCTTAGCACCCGACATCGAGCACTAAGCGAGAAAAATTTCATTTCCGCTTTTGACCCATCTTGAGCATGGCAGCCGAAATTTCCAATGCTTGCTTTTGCCATCAAAGGAGACATTCGGCAGCCGCCGATATCCTGCATTACAATGCAACGCCGTGTGAATGCGCGGGCTGCTCCAGTCTCCCGACCCTTCGCAGCCCATGCGGATATGCAGCTAAAGTTGGTGGAGTTGCCATAATACGATATCGTTGGTGTACGAATTTGCGGCAACGACATGAATTTTGAGAGAGGCGATCATGATCTCTAGTCTAATTCGAGGAATCGATTCTTTGTTTCGAGATATTGGTACCATATTGAACTTCAAGACTCTGGGGCATGGTATCCAGATATCGGAAGGCACTCAGGATCATAATATCGGTCTATATCGAGAGACGATGTACACCAAGATGCGGAATGGTAGCCAATGATTGATGTAGTAGCCGCCGTGTGCGGCTCTAACGTCTAGTAAGTGTGACACTTGGTCGATCGTCGGCTCCTGGCACGAAGCGCTGGTAATGGCCTCGAACCGCGACTTCTGCTGTTCCCCCAGCATCGAGCATTGCCGGAAAATTTCACGTCCATCGACAATGACCCAAAGCGGAAGTCTTGATCGGTTAAAGTCGCAGCCCAGCCCGGATACACGCTGCCACTGACGTCGGGCATCGTCACCGACTTCCAAACGAGGAGCTAAAGTATTTCGTGAACATCAAACGAGACACCAGTGCTTGTGTAACGGCCAATGCCAACCCCGACAATTCCGTTGAGCCATAGGTAACGCTCGTCAGCGGTCTCGAATGTCGGCAGTATGCGGACATAGTATCGCGACGGATCGAGAGCGCCGCGTTTTTCGCGATCGGTGAGCTGAACCGCGATGTCAGCAGTAACGACTCTACGGCCAACGCAAGACATGAAAACCGGCGCGCTGTCGTCGGTTTCGAAGGCGACACGAATGTCCATCAAGCTGATGTCTTCGGAACGCGCAATGATCCAGTCGCCACCGCCGGAAAGAACCCTGCCGCTAATGCGAGTACCCTCGACCCGTCCACCTTTTGCAATAACTATCCGCCGTGACCCGAGCACCAGAGGCGGTTCCAGTTCGATATCCAAGTTGAACAGAAAACTACTGTTCAAGGGTAATGGTTCAGCCATTTATCCCTCCTTGGCTTCCCTCTGACATGAAGTGGAGTTTAACGGCAGGTGTTCAGCTAATCTATGCGCGATTATTAAGAGTCGCGAATGGCAGCTTCTGGCACATACCGCTGGTCATGGACCTGAACGGCAGTTTCTGCTTCTACCTCAGCCTCGAGCATCGCCAATCCAAACAGCGACCGTTGCGAATGACAAACCGAAGCGACCCTAGGATCCATCAAGGCGCTACAAAGGATGTCCAGACCGCTGATATCTGAATACGCCTTCCTGCCTACCTAGGTCCGTGAAAAGGCCCGACTGAAGAATCCACGCGGGCACACCGTAAGAAACTGGAAATAGCCAAACCGCTAGAGTTCCGCTGGGTTTCAGCACCCTGTGCATTTCCGGCAAGAGTTGGTCTAGAGGTAAGGTTGGAAACGGAAGCACGCCGAACAACAAGGCAACGTCAACACTCTCCGCTTCCAGGCCTGTCGCCAACGCATCGCGCCGCACGACCTCAACGTTTTCGAGGCCTGCCTGCCGCACTTTTTCCTCGACCCGTTCGACATAGCCGGAAACCGGATCGAGCGCGATGAGGTGTCCGGTTTCACCGATAATCTCCGCCGCCGTTAAGGTGAAGAAACCGGTTCCGCACCCCACTTCAAGAACCGTTTGCCCCAAACTGATATTAGCACCACTCAGAAGCTTTTCCGGGTCGTGAAACCACCGCCTCAATCGGCTTTCCATATTCTTCCCTGGCAGCTTGACCAACATGTTTATCAAGCGCGACTTGCCCAGATTTAATGCGTCCATCTCTCACCTCCAGAACGGCGATCGCGTTCAATACAGGTAACATGTCCATCGCTTCCGGCCTCGTCCCCAAAGTAACTATGCTGACGGCAACCTCGTAAGACGGTCTGCACGGTTTGCTTTATTGCATGCGAAACCCATTGAAGTAGCGAGCTCTACTCATAATGATATCGTGTCGTACGGCAGGAACACCAACTGCGCCCAGTTGTCGCAGTTGGACCAAAGGAAGCACGCTCATCCCAACGCAATAACGCAGTTGCTAGGGTCTTTGCAGAAATTGGGGTGACTGCTATCGGCACTTCTCGAGCATTCCTGCCGCTCTCAGGGATCACCGGACTGCCACCGGAGGCGGAAGTTCTAGCGAGGTCGAAATCACTGTTCATGGGGGTCGCCGCCAAGTGGCCTGGGCCGCCGGCCGGACGCGCCGGCCGGGCATCTTCAGCCGGCGCCGCGAATGATGAATTCCCACGGCGGCGTTTCGTCCTTTAGATCGAGCGTTACCTCGATCAGCGCCGGCTTGTTATCGGCCAGGGCCTTTTCCAGGACGGGTTTCAAGCTGGACGGGCTGTCTACCCCATAGCCGGCAACGCCATAACTCTCCGCCAGGGCGGCGTAGCTGGGGTTCGGCAGTTCCGAGGCGATGGTCCGGCCCTCGAACCGCATTTGCTGGTCGCGCTTGACGTTGCCCAGGGCGCCGTTGTTGAACAGGATCACGGTCAGACCGATCTGGTGTTCGGCCATGGTCGCCAGTTCCTGAACGGCGAAGTTAAAGCCGGCATCGCCAACTACCGCCACGACAGGTTTGTCCGGATAGGCCACCTTGGCGCCCAGCGCGGTGGGAAAGGCATAGCCCAGATTGCCCTGATAGCCCGAGGTGATGTAGCTGCGCGGCTGGTACACCGGAAAGGCAAAATACGAGGTAAAGCCGCTCTGGCAGATATCCTTTACGAAAATGCCGTCGCGGGGCAAAACCGCGCGAATGATGTCGAGATAGGCCACATGGGGTTGAATTTTCTCGACCCTGGCGCGGGCGGCGGCCTTGGCTTCGCTAATCCGCTCCCGGGCGTTGGCGGTACGCGAAAAATTCTTGCCGGCGGCCTCGGCCAGGGCGCGGGCGCCGTCGGCGGCATCGGCGACGATGCCCACATCGGGCTTTAAACGCAGCAACTCCACCGGGTCGATCTCGATGCGGATCAACTTGGGCCCGGCGGGGCGGTCATCAGCCCTCATCATGCCGGTCCAGCGCAGGTATTGCAGCTCGCAGCGCGAGCCTATACCGATCAAAAGATCAGTGTCCTGCCATAATTCCCAGGCGGCTTCCGTGGAGACGCCAAGCGCGTGATCTTCCGAAACCACGCCGCGGCCACTGCGCAACGCCGTCACCGGGGCATCTAGAATTTCCGCCAGCGCCAACACCTCGGCACTGGCGTGTTGCGCGCCGCCGCCGCACATGATCATCGGGCGTTTGGCACCCATCAATAGCTTGCCGGCATCCTCGATGGCGTCCAGGTCGATTTCCGGGCCCACGGGGGCTGCGGGAACCTCTGGCATGGTGACCAGGGCATCGGCGGCCATGGTGTCCCAGCACATTTCGACGGCCACCGGTCCGGGCTTGCCCGAGAGCATTTGGCGGAAGCCTTCATCGACCACCGCCGGGGCATCCTGCGGCCTCTCGGCGCGGTCGGCCCATTTGATGAAGCTGCGCAGGGTGGCCAGTTGATCAGGCAGTTCATGTAGATGTCCCCGGCCCTTGCCCAGAAAATCCGAGGGCACATCTCCGGTCAGACACATCACCGGCGCCGAACCGGCCACGGCAGTGCACATGGCGGCACCGGTGTTGAGCACACCGGGGCCCGGTACGACGGTGAAAATCCCAGGCCGCGCCGACGCCTTGGCGTAGCCGTAGGCCATATAGGCGGAGCCTTGTTCGTGCCGGGAATTGACCATGCGGACCTGGTTGCCGGCACGCTGCAGGGCATCCATGATCGGATAGGTTTGTACGCCGGGCAGACCAAACACGGTGTCGACACCGTGGCGGAGTACCGCCTGCACCATGGCGTCGCCGCCGGTCATACGTTCACTCATCAATACAGCCTTTCTTAGCCGGAACTTCTCTACGCGATGGCGAGCAGATACGGCTCATCCAATGTGTGCCAATCTTCGTCCTGGGGGCCGCCGTCCATATACATCAACAGGGCAAATGTCGAGGGGCGGTCCAGACAGGTCAGGGGAAAATGCCAGGTGCCGGCATTGTAGTTTATGCCCACATGCCCCGGCACGATAAAGGCACGCAGGGTCGCCAGATCGGGTGGCCCGTCCGTGCCCTGTGGCTTGGCGACAATGACCAGGTAACGGTCGCAATCCAGCGGCAGAAAGGCCTGCGACGATAGGGGATGGCGTTCCATCTTGATCACTTCGATGGGAAGCTTCGCGGGCGGCTGCGCCCGTGTCAGGCCAAGATTGATCGCGACACCGGGCCGGCCATTGGATAGTTCCGCGGCATGGTCGCGGCGGCTGTCAGCCCCGGGGTCCGACAGCATTTGGCCATAGGGCGCAAACGCGGATTCTTCAATCGATGCGGTGGTAAGTTCAAGCATGCTGTGCCTCTTTTCGGTCAGGCTGAATATATTCAGGCATCGGTGGGCAGAACAATCGGCTGCCCATGGGGGGTGGCATGCGCCGCGCGGTCCCAGGCTTCCTTGCGCTCAGCCAGGGCATCGGCGGTGGTCAGGCCCTTTTCGGCGACCAGGGTCTCCAGCGCCTTCAACCAATGCAGATAGTAGGTATCGCCCAGGTCTGGGTCGCCCGCGCCCACGGCGGCGGCAATTTCCGCGCCCAGATGATCGGCCCATTCGGGCCAGGTGAAATGGCCCTGCTCGTGCAGCCAGACGGTCATGGCAAAGGCCTGGGCCTGCCAGGGTTCGTCAAAAACCGGGCCGTCTTCGTCACGGGGCAGGGAAGGAAGCTGTTCTTCCGTCGGCACGTTTACGTCCGCTGTCATCCGCCAAGCTCCAGATAATCGTCCCAGATATCCAAATAGACCTTGTCCTTGGCGGCGGCTTCTTCGCCCCACAGCTCTTGCGCGGTAAAGCTGACGCTGTAGAGGTGCTGCGGCTTGTCTCCTGCGAAGACGGCGCGGGTATCTGGAAAAACAAAGACGCCATAATCTTTTTCGATCAGGCCGGTCCGGCCGCGCACGTAACGAGGCAGCCGGGTATGCCCGGTGGGATGGATATTTCGGGCCCGCACCAAATCGCCGGCCTTGAAACCCGCCGTCACGTCCACATCGGAGCGGGCCGATTTGGCCGCGCGCGCACGGGCCACGATTTCCGCATGGCTTAATGGTTCGGCCTGCTTTTCCACCTGGCGCTGGCCGGGGGGCGTTTCGATTTCTTCCCGGCTGACCATTTCGTGTGCGACCAGGATGTCTTCCGTTCGATACAGCCAACGCAGGTAATAGGAGGAGTTGAGATACAGGGCCGGGTTCATTTGCTCCAGCGCATAGCGGCCCGCATCGATATTCCAGTGGCCCAAGGCACCCAGAGCGGCATTCAAGGCCCACATCCGGCCTTCCCAAGGGGCATGAAAAACCGGTTCATCCTGTTCGATGGGGATGGGGCCGAAACCGTCCATGCCGCCCATGTCATGTATGCCGTCCATCAGCCCCGCCCTCCCTTCAAGCGGTCGGTGCCGATCATGGAATTGCGCGTCACCAGATCGGCCAGGGCCTCTTCGTCCATGCCATCGGAGCCGACGGGTCGTTCGGGCAGGACGAGATAGCGCACCTCCGAGGTGCTGTCCCAAACCCGCACTTCCACATCTTCGGGGATATCCTGGCCAAATTCCTTCAGCACCCCGCGTGGATCCTTGACGGCGCGGGAGCGGTAGGGAAAGGATTTGTACCACGCCGGCGGCAGCCCCAGCACGGGCCAGGGGTAACAGGAACAGAGCGTGCAAACGGTCATGTTGTGCACCAAATCGGTATTCTCCAACACCACCATGTCGGCGCCTTGGGTCGAGGCATAGCCAAGGGAGTCTATGGCGGCGGTGCCGTCGCGCAACAACCACTCCTTATATACCGGATCGACCCAGGCCCGCGCTACCACGCGGGCGCCGTTGCGGGGACCGACCTTGTTTTCATAGGTGTCGACGATGGCGGTCAGGGCCTTGGTATCCACCAGGCCCTTGTCGGTCAGCAGGGATTCCAGGGCGCGGACGCGAAGGTCGGTGTCGGAAAGATGGGAATGTTCCGGATGCTCGTCGTGATCATGTTGTGCGGCCATACCTAGCTCTCCATTACGCGACCGGGGGGAGGTCTTCTTCGAGGATCGAGATACTGAGCGCGAAGGATATCTCGCCTTCGTCATCATCGCGGTGCAGCACGCCGATGAACTCGCCCGCGATGGAAACTTCAACCGGCGCACCGGGGCGTATGGGCGGGCTGATGGCGATCCGGTCGTTACCGAATATGCGGCGTAGATAACTTTGCACCCTGGCGATCTCGTTAGCGGTCATTGCGCGGCTCCCTATCTTTGTTAACGCTGTATACCAGTGAATGCCGTGCCGGGAAACAATTGTGGGAAACTGGGCAGTGGGCAGTGGACGTGCTCTAATCGGTAAAGAAACCAGAAAATGGGAGTTGGGGATATGTCGGAGCTGGAAGGAAAAGTCACGCTGATCACGGGCGGGGCAAGTGGTATCGGTGAAAGTGCCGCGCGTCTGTTCGTGGCCGAGGGCGCCAAGGTGGTCATCGCCGATATGCAGCGGGAACGCGGTCTGGCCCTGGCCGAGGAACTGGGCCCGGCGGCGGTCTTTAGCGAGGTCGAAGTGCGCCAGGAGGCCGAGGTCAAGGCTGCCGTAGATCTGGCGGTCGACACCTGGGGCCGCCTGGACTGCATGTTCAACAACGCCGGCTTTGGCGGCGTGCTGGGGCCGATCGAGGAAATTCCGGCGGATGATTTCGATCTGACCATGGATGTGCTGGTGCGCGGCGTCTTCCTGGGCATGAAACACGCGGTTCCGGTGATGAAAAAGCAGGGCGGCGGCAGCGTCATCAACACGGGCAGTATCGCCGGCGTTACCGCCGGACGCGGCCCGATCATCTATTCCGCGGCCAAGGCGGCGGTGGTGCATCTGTCCAAGGTCACGGCGATGGAGCTGGGCGAGCATTTCATCCGCGTCAACTGCCTCTGTCCCGGCTATATCGCGACGCCATTGTCGGCCAACACTGTGGGCCGCCCGGATGAGCTGATCGAGAAGGCGTATCATACCTATGCGGTGCGCCAACCTATTCCCAGGACCGGCATGCCCGATGACATCGCCCAAATGGCCATGTTCCTGGCTTCCGACCGCTCCAGCTTCGTCACCGGCCAGGCCATCGTGGTCGACGGCGGGGCCGCCACCGGGGTGATGTGGTCCGATCAGAAAGACGTCTACAAGAGCTATCATCCCATCAAGGTCTATAACCCGGACGCGGGCTAAAGCAGGATACGGATATGTCGGAACTGACAGTCGGCATCGGCGGTTTTGGCGCTATCGGGGCCAAGGTTGCCAAAGCGCTTGATCCCAACGGAGCGAAGGGGGGCATGCCGGGCATCAAACTGGTCGCCGTCTCTGCCCGTGACCATGACGGCGCACGAAACCGTATGGACGGCATGGCGAACCCAGTCCCGGTGGTCAGCCTGGCCGAGCTGGCCGGTCTGGCAGAGGTAGTGGTGGAATGCGCCCCGGCGGCGGTGTTCGCCGAGGTGGCGGAAGCGGCGGTCGAGGCCGGCAGGATCTTTATCCCGCTTAGTTGCGGCGCCCTGTTGCAGCATCCCGATCTGGCGGCACGGGCAGCGGAGACCGGCGCCCGCATCATCGTGCCCACTGGCGCCCTGGTGGGGCTGGACGCGGTGCGGGCGGCCTCCGAAGGTATCATCCATTCGGTTCATATGGTCACGCGCAAGCCGCCCAATGGCCTGGCCGGCGCACCCCATCTGGTGGATAACAATATCAGCGTGGAAAATCTCACCGCGGCCAAGCTGGTTTTTGCAGGCACCGCGCGGGCGGCGGCGAAAGCTTTTCCCGCCAATGTCAATGTCGCCGCCGCACTTAGCATGGCCGGCAATGGGCCTGACAACACAACCATTGAAATCTGGGCCGACCCTGGCGTGACCCGCAACACCCACACCATCAACGTGGATTCCGATGCCACCCGGTTCGAGATGACCATCGAAGGCATTCCTTCGCCTGAAAACCCGGCCACCGGGTTGCTGACGCCGCTGAGTGTTTTGGCAACCCTGCGCGGCCTAGTCAGCACCCTAAAGGTCGGTACGTAGAAAGTAGGAACTTGAGGTAGGAACACAAATGTCCAGGCTTGGTATTGCCGTCTCCGGCGGCCCTTCACCGGCGGAAATTGTCGATTTGGTCGCGGGGGCCGAAACCCTTGGTTATGAATCCGCCTGGGTGGCGGAAGGTCATGGCGGCGATCAATTCGCCATTTTGAGCGCCTGCGCCATGCGCACCTCCAGCATTTCCCTGGGCACGGCGATTTCCAGCGTCTATGTCCGCTCGATCCCGACCATCGCCATGGCGGCGGCCTCGGTCGATGATATCTCGCAAGGGCGCTTTATTCTGGGTCTGGGCTCTTCGCACAAGGTGCAGGTGGTGCCCGAACATGATGTCGTCTACGCCAAACCCATCACCCGCCTGCGCGAGAGCGTGGAGATCATCCGAGCCCTATTGCGTACGGGCGAGGTCCAGTACCAGGGCGAGACCGTGCGGATCGAGAATTTTGATTTCTGGTTCAAGCCTTTGCGCCCGGAAATTCCGATCTATGCCTCTGCCGTGTTCCCCAAGATGACCGCTGTCTGCGGTGAAATCGCCGACGGCATCATCCTGACCCGCAGCACACTGAAGACAGGCGGCGAGGTGCGCCAGCTGCTGGCCGAAGGCGCGGCGCGTTCGGGCCGTGATCCCGCCAAGATTACCGTCACCACTTTGTTGCCCACCGCCGTGGCCGACAGCCGGGGGGAGGCCTTGGCCATGATGCGGCCGGGCCTGGCCCTCTATGCCGGATTTTTCCCCCGCTATAACCGCCTGATTGCCGGCCATGGCTTTGCCGACGAAGCCGCCGCCATCGCCGCTGCTTGGGCTAAGGGTGACAAAGCGGGCGCTGAACGGGCGGTCACGGATGCCATGATCGATGCCACCTCCATTGTCGGCACGCCCGAACAATGCCGCGAGCAGTTGGAGGCCTATCGCCAATCAGGCATCGACCTGCCGATCATCAGTCCCTTCGCGCGCGGGCCAAATTCCAAGGCAACGTTCGAAGCCGCCATTCAGGCCTGTGCGCCGCGATGAGAGCTGACAAAATGAATATGCGGCGCCATAATCAACGCGGTAGATGAGTTCCATTGGAAATCAGCGAATTGCTAAAGGGGAGGCAACGGAATGATTAAGGTCAGCGTGCTCTACGCCAACGAAGACGGCAAGAAATTCGACATGGGTTACTATACCTCTAGCCATATTCCCATGGTACTGGAAAAATTAGGTTCGGCTTGCCTCAGGACAGAAGTGGACCAAGGCCTGGCCGGGGGCGCGCCGGATGCACCCGCCGCCTTCGTCGCCATGGGCCATTTATATTTTGATTCTGTTGAAGTATTCCAAGAAGCCTTTGGGCCCCATGCTGAAGCCATCATGGCGGATGTACCCAACTACACCGATATCCAGCCCAAAATTCAAATCAGCGAAATTAAAAGCTGAAACAGCAAAAAAGAAGGCGGCGGTGCATATGGCACCGCCGCCTTTTTTGTCTCAATTCCGCGGTGCCGGCCTATCAGGCCTAGCGGATATAGATGTGCACTTCGTTGCTGGCCGAGGTGTTGGACGACGAGGCCGACAACGATATCCGGCTGGCGGGCAGACCCATGTCCATCAAGGCTTTCAGCACGCCGTTGGTATGCTTCTTGATGGTCGATTGCGCCATGGCCTGTTCCGAGGCACTGCCCCGTGTCGGCGTCACGGCGACCAGATCAAAATTCGCCTCCGGCCGCACCTGCAAGGTTTTCGATACGGCGGTATAGAGCGCCTGTTGATAGGGCACGTTGGTCCGGTCAAAGCGGATCACCACCAAGGGCTGACGGCCACCGGCGACGAAGCCACGGCGCGGCGTGCTCGAGGTTGAGAACGCCGGTGCCTGGGAGCCGACGGCAAAGGCGCGCGCCATCAGGGAGCTGCCGTGCAATTCGCCATTCTTGATGGATGACGACAGAGTGGTCAGATTGCTCCGCTCGCCCGCCACATAAGAGGTCTGCCGGGCCACGTCCTCGTTGATCTCGCTCAACAGGCGGTCGATTAGGACCACGGCGCGGTTGGTCTGATCCTCCAACAGGGCCAATTGGCGATGGTCTTCATCGATGGCGCCGGTCAGGCCATAGGCGGCCCGAGCCGATTCCAGCACATAGGAGGCCAGGGATGAATTGGAGGCGATTTGGTTCGCCAGACTGTTCATGGTGGCGATATCGCTGCTGATCCGGTCCAGCTCCGCCTGGGCGGCATTCCACTGGTTGACCAGTATGGGATTGCCTGGCGTCGTGCCCAGTTGCAGCCGCGCCGTAACGGCGGCCACGGTACCGTGATAGCGCTGGGCATTATTGGTCGTGGTCTGGCGAATCTGCTGTAATTGCCCGTTCTGCTGGCCGAGCTGGCCTTTCAGACGCTGCAATTCGCCGCGCAATTGAGTAACCTTTTGTCCGACCAGAGTTCCGGTCGGTTGGCCACTCATCATCGCCGGCGCGGCCGAAAGAGCCGACGGCGGCGCGCTGAATGTTGGTTGGCTATTCATCTCGGCCCGTGAGGGCGGGATGGATACCCTTTCCGATGTCTGGCCCGCCGGCTCGTCGCCCGTCAAAGACGGCCACAACGATTCCGAAGCCATGGAACATCCCGAAAGTAAGATTGCCGCCCCAAGGACAGCACCCGTCGACCTGCGCAAATTCACTCTCCCTGACAGGCGAACCCAAAAAACCCCGATAAAATTATTAACTCGAGATCCTTAATACTCTGACAATGGAATTGCCCCCACGGCCAGTCATTTCGTCAGTCGTTTCAGTCATAGTCGATTCGAACCACAGGATACAGGCAATTCCGCATTATTAATGCAAAAAAAGCTATTGCACCGTCCCTTGACCTGTTCTTTCGACTTTAACTCCTGCCCGAATACTCAATTTTTCCGGCTTGCTCAATACAATTCATGATCGCGGTGAAGCTTAAACAATGCGCACTGCTTGGACAAGAGATGTTCCGGGCATGAGGCGGGCGGACGGTGGGCGAAATAATTATCGCCGATCCATGCCATGGCCCTTGCCTTGGCGTGGGCTTTTGTTTAGGTAGGCGGCTCCGCGGTCACCGCAGGCCGGCATCGCGGTTGCGCGCCCGTAGCTCAACTGGATAGAGCGTCTGACTACGGATCAGGAGGTTGGGAGTTCGAATCTTCCCGGGCGCGCCATTCAAATCAGATTCTTATCGAAATTGGACCGCATCTGCTTCTGTCATTAGCAGTTTTCAGGACACGCGCGCGGTTTCGGGGCTACAGCGTCCGCCCGGCATGGCGCCCGGCAATGCGGCCAAGCCCGAGGGCCGCCAAAAGGCCGTTTGCCGAACAATAACCCTTATTGCCATCAGCCCCGGAGACACCGACCGCCGTGCCGCCGACCGCGTAGAGGTTTTCTATCGCCGTGCCATCGTCGCGCAGCGGCTGCGCGTTGGCGTTCACATCAAGGCCCCCTTGGGTATGAAACAGCCCGGCGGTCACTTTGACCAGGGTGAAGGGAGGGCGTAACGGCGCGCCGCCAAAATCCTTGCGCCCAAATGGATCAGCGGCCCCACCTGCAGCGCTATTGTAACGCGCCAGGGTCTCCCCAAGGCTTCGCCCGTCGAGGCCGCAGGCCGCCCCGAGCGCCTCTATTTCCGCGCCACGGCGGGCGCCGCCGTAGGCGACGATATCGCGATAGTCCTGGGCCTTGGGTTCAAGGTAGTGATGGACGCGGTCGTCAAAAACAACAAACGCCATATGTTCCGTTTGCGCCCGAACGGCGGAGGTGCAGCCCGAATAGCCCAGGCTTTCATCGACAAATCTTTCCGCCTCGAGATTAACCAGAAAGCCGCCGCGCTCAATCGCACTCCAGGTCATCAGCGCGCCTTGCGGATGGGACACCGAGGCATGCCCCTGATAGGCGCCCATGTCCCGTAGCCGGGCGCCGAGTTCAAGGCCCCAGATTATGCCTTCGCCCATGTTGCCCTGATGCCCGAAATAGGGTGCCTCGGCGATCTCCGGAATATAGTCGCGCAGCATCTTTTTGTTGGCGCCAAAGCCATTGGTGGCGAGGATGACCTTGCGGGCGCCGATCCGGTGCTCCGTACCGCCGTTTTCGATTACCGCGCCCGCGATCCCGCCGGCGCTGTTTTGCAGCAGCCGGCGGACCGGATTGCCCGGCGAAACGAGGATGCCGTTGTCGCGGGCCTGTTGCTCCAAGGCGGCGACCACCGTCGCGCCCTGCCGGCCCATGGGCCCATGAGTCCGGGGCACTGAATGACCGACTTTCTTCAGGTCGGGTACGAACGAGAGCGGTACGTTCAAATGATCGACCATCCATTCCACCAGCGGCCCGCTTTCGCGCGCCAAGGCTCGCACCAGATGCTCGGGCGCGGTGCCGTCGGTCTGGCGCATGATGTCCAATGCCATCCGGTCGGCGGAGTCCTCGACGCCGGCGGCCTGTTGAAACCGGGAACCCGCACCGGGAACGGAGCCGGAACTCAACGCCGTATTGCCGCCCAGCCGGTCATGTTTTTCGACCAACGCGACCTCGGCGCCGCTTTCCCGCGCCGCCAGGGCAGCCACCAAACCGCCGCCGCCGCCGCCCACGACCAAGACATCCGTTTGCGCATCCCAAGCCATTCGTGCCTCACATCAACGCGTATGGGTTGCCGCCTGGCGTCCGCATGATCAGGCGCCCCGGTCCGATCCGCGCGCCACCGGTATATTGTCGTAAACACCGACGCCCTGGATGATCAGGAACTTGAAGGCACCGTTATCAAGACCATGGACATAGTGGGCGACCTTTGGCGGGACTTCGCAGCGTTCGCCCGGCCGCAGAACATATTCGGCGCGCGGCGCCCGCGTCTCGACGACCATGGGCCCTTCGAGACAGACAAACGAGTCGGTAATTTCGTTGTGGTAATGCCAGGGGATACATTCAGCCTCGGCCAGGGTCAGCACCGTCACGCGCATGTCGGCGCCTTCCATGACCGGTTCGCGGCCCGCGATTTTCGCGGCCTCATAGGGACGTACTTCCACATCAGCCTCCATTCCGTCGTGATGTTGCAGGGCTATTATCATCGACCTTTGCCATGGTTGGCGATGTTTTTTATCGGCGTCGGCCGCACAATTTAGGGCCCGGCAGCCGTTTTCTTCGGCGAATGGCATACGACATAGACCCCGCCGGAAAACTGAGAATGAACTAAAATACAAGAAAAAATACCTTAACCATACAAATTAAGGACGTTCATCAATTTCATATTAACTAATTACGGATATTTATTACCGTAATAAAAAGACCGCCGAGAATATGCAATTGCCATAATTATTATAATTCCTAAAGAGTTGGATAAATCATGGCCAGAATGCCAAAAATACTCAGGCAATTACTTCAGAACGATCAGAGCAATCAAAACGAAGAACAGATTGCCGTACGCGAAGAGACGGATCAGCCCGGTTTGGCGCAGAACGATAGCGTAACCGGTGCGGAACGGCCTCGCGAGGACGGATCCGATCGCTCATTTTGGCAGACCATGGCCGGCACCGGCGAAACGTCGGAAAGCGCACAGTCAGCAACGCGCACGCAAACCGAGGCGCGGATTGATACAGGAACCGCCAGCCAACAGGGCGTCGAACAGAATGGTATCGCGGCTGAGACGCAAGTAGACGCGCCCGCGGCCCAAGGCGAAATGGCCGGCGAAACCGGCCAGGCCGATGGCGCGGCCATGCGGCAAGCTGACGGCGGCAATGACACTGAAACCGCCCCGGCGGCGGAAGAGGCCCCCGGCGACCAGGTGCAGGCGGAGGGCGATGGTGATCAACGCGCCAACAGCGCCGACGTGGCCGCGGCTGCGGCGACGGCAATCGATACAACGGCTATTGAGACGTTCGAGGCGGCTGCCGCCGTTGATACGGTGCTGGAGACGCAGGATACGGACGTTGCGGCGACTGACGCCGCCCCGGCACAGGATATGGCGGCGGAGCCCATCCTCGCCCCCGGCGAAGGTGTCAGAAACACAGCCACGGCAACCCTGCAGAACGGGACAAATCAAGGTGGCGCCTCCACTCAAGCCGGCGCGCCGCCACAGGGCTTGCCTGAACAAGGCCCGGATATGGGCCAAGGCCCGAACAATGGAAATGGCAACGCCAACGGGCTGAATGGGACCCAGGGCAACGGCAATGCGAATGCCAACGGCAACGCTAATGGCCAGGGTAATGGCAACGCTAACGGGCAAGACGGGACCCAGGGCAACGGTAACGCTAACGGCCAGGGTAACGGCAATGCCAACGGGCTAAATGGGACCCAGGGCAATGGCAACGCCAATGCTAACGGCAACGCCAATGGCCAGGGTAATGGCAACGCCAACGGGTTAAACGGAACCCAGAGTAACGGCAACGGCAATGCCAACGGTCAAAACGGAACCCAGGGCCAAGGTAACGCCAACGCCAACGCCAACGCCAACGGCAATGCGAATGCCAATGGCAACAATGGTAACGGCAATGGTAACGCCAATGGCCAGAACGGCACCCAGGGCCAAGGTAACGGTAACGGCAACAACGGTAATGGCAATGGCAATGGTAACAATGCCGCCGCCGAACAGGCGGCACCCGAGGCCGCGCCGGAAGCAGCCGTAACGCCCCCGGCGCAGGAAACCGTCGGAAATGGCAACAATGGCAATGGCAACAATGGTAACGGCAACGGTAACGCCAATGGCCAGAACGGCACCCAGGGCCAAGGTAACGGCAATGGCAACAACGGTAATGGCAATGGCAACAATGCCGCCGCCCCGCAACCGGCGGAAACCCAGCCTGCCGCCGAACAGGCGGCACCCGGGGCCGCACCGGAAGCAGCCGTAACGCCCCCGGCGCAGGAAACCGCCGGAAATGGTAACAATGGCAATGGTAATGCCAATGGCCAGAACAACACCCAGGGCCAAGGTAACGGCAATGGCAACAACGGTAATGGCGACGCGCAGGCGGCTGCCAGCGAGGAACCGGCGGCGCCGGAACAGACACCTGCCGTACCTGAAGCTGAGCCCGTGGCGGAAGAAGCCGCCGGCAATGGCAACGGTAATGCCAACGGCAACGGCCAGGGCAACAACGGCAATGGTAATGGCAACGCGCAGGCGGCTGCCAGCGAGGAACCGGCAACACCTGCTCAAGAACCAGTAGCACCTGAAGCCGAGTCCCCGGCGGAAGAAGCTTCCGGCAATGGCCAAGGCAACGGCAATGGCCAGAGCAACGGCCAGGGTAATTCCAACGGCAATGGCAACGCACAGGCGGCTGCCAGCGAGGAAGCTGCCACACCTGACGCCGAAGCAGAGGCTGAAGCGGAAGCAGAGGCCTTGGAATTGGCCCTGGCGGAAGAGGCCTTGGGCAACGAACCAGGCAACGGCCAGGACAATGGTCAAGGAAATGGCCAAGACAATGGCCAAGGTAATGGCCAGGGCAATGGCAACGGCCAGGCCGCCGCCAGCCAGGAACCGGCAACGCCGGCCCAGGCTCCAAGCGCGCCCGTAATCGAAGCCGGGCCCGCCGCCGAGCCGGTGGCGCCGGAAGCGCCCGAAGCTGAAACCGTGCCTGAAGCAGAGCCCGCAGCAGAGCCCGCAGCTGAACAGGCGGCGCCCGCGGAGACGCCAACAGCATCGGAGGCCTCGACCGAGCCCGCCGCAGAGCCGGCGGCGCCGGTTGAAACGATCACCGGCGGCAGCGGCAGTGACAGCCTGACGGGTGGCGACGGTATCGACGCCATCAGCGGCGGTGAGGGCCGCGATACCATCGACGGCGGCGCCGGCGACGACCAGCTTGACGGCGGCACCGGCAGCGACAGGCTGTACGGCGGCGACGGCGGCGATCAGCTGTCGGGTGGTGCCGATAGTGACCGGCTCTACGGTGGCGACGGCAACGATCAACTCGACGGCGGCACCGGCAAGGATAAGCTGGATGGCGGTACAGGTGACGATGTTCTGGCCGGCGGCGCCGACAATGACAGCCTGAAGGGTGGCGATGGCAGCGATCAACTCGACGGCGGCACCGGCAAGGATAAGCTGGATGGCGGTAAAGGTGACGATGTTCTGGCCGGCGGCGCCGACAATGACACCCTGAAGGGTGGCGACGGTGACGACACACTGGATGGCGGTGCCGGCAGCGACAAGCTGGATGGCGGCAAGGGCTTCGATACCATTGTGTTTGACGGCAACGCCAGTGACTACCTTGTCACGGAAGGCCGCAGAGGCATCGAATTCGAAGATCTGCGCGGCGGCGGCTCGGTTGATACCGTCAAGAATGCGGAATCGTTCGAATTCGCCGACCAGACCCTTTCCGTGGATGAAGTGGTTGAGGCCATGGTCGCGGGTTGGGCCGATACCTTCGGTGGTTCGGACAACGCGGCCACCCAGGCCACGGACGGCGCTGATACGTTTTTCGGTGACGGAGGCATCGGTAATGCCGCCATGACCGGTATCACGACCAGCCGCTGGTCTGGCAACCTGTCCTCCATGCTAAATGATAATACCTTCTCGATGGACGGCGGTTGGATGAGCGACCAGAATGCCGGCACCGAACCAGTGGTCGAAAGCGGCGCTGAAACCTTCACCGACAACACGGCAGGTTCCATCACCACGGAAGACAGCAATCAGCTGGCGCTGCAAAACATCGATAGCGTCGACTACTCAGGCGGATGAAAGCGGCGATGCCGCCGGATCATCTGACCGGCGGCGGCTGAGGACACAATCGATGGCGCGAATTCTGGTGATCGACGACGATCAGGTGCAACGGCGGATAATCCGGGCCATTCTGACCGAACGCGGTCATCATGTGACCGATGCCGGCGATGGCCATCAAGGCATCCGTCTGCAAAAGGAACATGCCTTCGATCTTGTTCTCACGGATATCGTCATGCCGGGAATGGATGGCATTGAAACCGTACGGGAATTGGTTCGCCTTTACCCTGGGCTTAAGATCATTGCGTTTTCCGCCCATGAAAATGGCTATCTCGATGCAGCCATGAAATTCGGCGCCATGGAGGTGTTGGCCAAGCCGCTTTTGCCCGACGTGCTGACCGACCATGTGGACAATTGCCTCCGCGCGGGCCGCGAAGCCGGCGCAATTACCAACTAATCGAAGGCGCCGCCGCCGCCACATTGGCGCGGCTTGGGTGGTTGCTTTGGATTGGTTGCGGCCGGCCCCAGGGCGGCGTTTCAGCGAAAGGATAGGGCCTTGGCCGAAAGATCCAGGGCCTGTCCGATGCGCATGCGCAGATTATCCATATCCACGCCTTCGGCGCTTTTCTTGCCGGCGCAATAGCGGGCATAAACACCGTGGATGATGCAGGCGCTTTTCCACCAATTGAAGCCGACATAGTAGTCCAGCAATGACAGATCGCGCCCGGATCTTTCCGCATAGCGCGCCGCCAGTTCGGCCCGGCTTGGGAAACCGGGCACCATGGTGGCCGCACCCTCGCGGTCATCGCCCGGTTCGGCCCACTGGTTCAAGGCATAGCCCAGATCGGCCAGGGGATCGCCCAGGGTTGATATTTCCCAATCGACCACGGCGACCACTTGGGCGTCGGCCCCGATCAGGCAATTGTGTACGCCGTAATCCCCATGCACCACACGGGCGGGGCCCTGTTCCGGGATATTGGCGCTAAGGAAATCCCGCAGATCATGGGCCTGGGGGTCGTCATAGTCGGCATCCCCCGCCGACGAGGTCCAGGAGCGGAACCAGGTACGCAACTGGCGGCCGATATAGTCCTCTTTCTTGCCCAGACCGCCCAGGCCAATGTCATCGGGGTCAAGGGCATGCAAATCGGCCAGGACATCGATAAAGGACCAGGCCATGGTGCGCCGTTTGTCTTCCGGGACCAGGGCCTCGGTATCGGCCGGGCTGTACAGCGGTTTGCCGTCGATCAATCCCATGACATAGAACCAGGCGCCGGTGACATCAGGGCTTTCGCAAAAACCCAAGGCCGGCGCCACGGGTACCGGCGTCGGGCCCAGGCCCGATATCAGGGCCCATTCGCGGCTCATGTCATGGGCCTTTGGCAGCAATTCGCCCTGGGGCGGACGGCGGACAACGGCGGCGCGGCCCTTTGGATCGTCGATACGATAGGTCAGATTGGAATGGCCGCCCTGCAGACGGGTCCATTTGAAGGGCGGCGTCAGGCCAACCACATTATCGGCGATCCACGCCTCGACCGCCGTGACGTTATAGCCTTCAGGTTCGGTTTCGTGAGGATCCATTGCTGATCTGCCTTCTACCCTGCTGCCCTTGTACTGCAACATAAAGGCCCATTGTCGAAGATTTATGCGCCCGACGCCATCTCCGAATGCAGGCATGCGCGGAATTTGGAAATTTGGTGCGCCCGACAGGACTCGAACCTGTGACCCCCAGATTAGGAATCTGGTGCTCTATCCAGCTGAGCTACGGGCGCGGGGCGGTGGTAAACCGACCGCTGGCTGCGTGATAGCATGATTGACATGGGCCATGAAAGTGTTCTGGCGGCCCGTAACGTCAACTTGTACCATCAACCCGTACCACCAACTTGTACCCTGTGGCGCCAGCCGATAAATTACCCATGCATTGTCTGCACCAACCCTAGCCGAGGAACCGGATATGAGCGCCAATCCATTCGAGACCGACCTGCCCATCACGGCGGCCAATTATCAGGCTCTCTCGCCGCTCAGCTTTCTGGCCAAGGCGGCCTTCACCTATCCCGACTATACCTCTGTCATCGACGGCGCGGCGCGCTATACCTGGGCCCAGACCCAAAGCCGCTGCCTGCGCCTAGCCTCCGCGCTCTCGAAACGGGGCATCGGCAAGGGTGATACCGTCTCGGTCATGGCGCCCAACGTCACTGCCGCTTTCGAGGCGACGTTCGGCGTGCCCATGCAGGGCGCCGTGCTGAATGCCTTGAACTACCGCCTGAACGCCACGGAAATCGCCTTCATTCTGGATCATGCGGAATGCAAGCTGTTGATCACCGACACGGAATTCAGCCCGATCATCGAAGAGGCCCTGAGCAAGGTCAAAAATCGTCCCATGGTGATCGATATCGAGGATCCGGCCGGGCCGGGCGGCAAAGCCCTGGGCGAGATGAATTACGAGGCTTTCCTGGAGACCGGCGATCCGGATCATCAGTGGAGTCCACCGGCGGATGAATGGGAAGCGATCTCGCTAAATTATACCTCCGGCACCACGGGCAATCCCAAGGGCGTCGTCTACAGCCACCGCGGTACCTATTTGAACGCCATGGGCAATATCGTGGCCTGGCATCTGCCGGCCCATCCGGTTTATTTGTGGACCCTGCCAATGTTCCATTGCAATGGCTGGTGCTTCCCCTGGTCGATCACCGCCATTGCGGGAACCCATGTTTGTCTGCGCAACGTGGTCGCCGCCGATATTTACGGCGCCATCGCCGAACACAAGGTCACCCACATGTGCGGCGCGCCCATCGTCATGCAGATGATCGCCGGCGCCGCGGAGGCGGACAAGCGCCCACTGCCCCATACCGTCAGCATGTTTACTGCCGCCGCGCCGCCGCCCGCCGCCGTTCTGGCTGATATGGCGCGCCAAGGCTTTGATGTCACCCATGTTTATGGTCTGACGGAAGTCTATGGCCCCTGCGTGGTCAGCGCCTGGAAGTCGGAATGGAACGAACTGCCGGCGGACGAACAGGCCAAATTAAAGGCCCGCCAGGGTGTTACCTATCAGGTCCAGGAAGGCATGATGGTGGCCGATCCCGAAACGCTCGAGCCCCTGCCCATGGACGGCGAGAGCATGGGCGAGGTCTTCATGCGCGGCAACGTCACCATGAAGGGGTATTTGAAAAACCCCGCCGCCACCACAGAGGCCTTCGCGGGCGGCTGGTTCCACACCGGCGATCTGGGTGTCTGGCACCCGGACGGCTATGTGGAATTGAAGGACCGCTCCAAGGACATCATTATCTCGGGCGGCGAGAATATATCCTCGATCGAGGTCGAGGATGTTCTGTACGCCAATCCCAAGATCGCGGCGGTGGCGGTTGTCGCCAAGCCGGACGAAAAATGGGGCGAGACGCCGACCGCCTTTATCGAGCTGAAACCCGGCGAGGAGGCCACGGCACAGGAGATCATCGATTTCTGCCGCGAGAACATGGCGCATTATAAATGCCCGCGCGAGGTGATCTTCGATGATTTGCCGAAGACATCTACGGGTAAGATTCAGAAATTCGTCCTGCGCGACCGGGCCCGGGGGAGGTCGTCGTAAACGTGCCTCCGCATAAGGGCGCGTCCTATACCGGCCCTGCTTACACGGGTACCGGCCGCATTGGCGACTCTGCGCTGGCCGCCCGTCTGGGGCGGGAGCTGCAGGGTGAAGTGTTGTTCGATGGTGCCTCGCGCGGGCGATATTCCACCGACGCCTCGATCTATCAGGTTGAACCCATCGGCGTTGTGGTGCCGCGGAGCGAGCAGGACATCGTCCGCGCCATTCAGATCGCGGCCGACGAGAAAATCCCCATCCTGCCGCGCGGCGGCGGCACCTCGCAATGCGGCCAGACCGTGGGCGAGGCCCTGGTGCTGGATGTCTCCAAGCATTTCGCCGGCGTCATCGCCCTCGACGTGGAAAACCGCCGGGTCACGGTACAGCCGGGCCTGGTGCTGGACCAGTTGAATGCTTATCTAAAGCCCCATGGTTTGTATTTCCCGGTCGATGTTTCGACCTCGTCGCGGGCCACCATCGGCGGCATGACCGGCAACAATTCCTGCGGCGCGCGCTCGATCCGCTATGGCCGCATGGTGGAAAATGTCCGCGCCATCGATGCCCTCCTGGCGGATGGCAGCAAACTACATTTCGGCCAGCTGCCACAGGATTTTCAGGCCGCTGATATCCCGGCGCGCTTTCGCGAGATCGCGGCGCCGCTATTGGATCTAGGCCGGCGGGAAGCCAGCGAGATCGTCGCGCGGTTTCCGGATCTGCACGAGATCCAGGTACAGCGCCGGGTTGGCGGCTATAACATCGATGCCCTGGTGCCCGGCGTCGGTTCGGAAAACCTGGCGCATCTGCTGGTGGGTTCGGAAGGCACGTTGGCGTTTTCCACGGCGATTGAACTGGACCTGGCGCCGATCCCGGCCAACAAGGCCCTGGGCATTTGCCATTTCCCCAACTTCTATGCAGCCATGGACGCGACCCAGCATATCGTCAAGCTGGGACCAGCAGCGGTGGAGCTGGTCGACAGCACCATGATCGATCTGGCCCGCGATATCGAAATGTTCCGCCCCACCGTGGAACGCTTTGTCCAGGGCAACCCGGCGGCTTTGCTGTTGGTGGAGTTCGCTGGCGATGATGGCGGCGAACAGTTGCGAAAATTGGCGCAACTGGTGGAATTGATGGCTGATCTGGGCTTCCCCGGCGCCGTGGTCGAAGCCACGGAGCCAGCTTTCCAATCAGCGGTCTGGGAGGTGCGCAAATCCGGCCTGAACATCATGATGTCCATGAAAGGCGACGGCAAACCAATCTCGTTTATCGAGGATTGCGCCGTCCGCCTGGAAGATCTGGCCGACTATACCGACCGCCTGACCGAGGTATTCCACAAACATGGCACCGAAGGTACCTGGTATGCCCATGCCTCCGTCGGCACCTTGCATGTGCGTCCCGTGGTCAACCTAAAAGAGGAAGCCGGCGCCAAGCAGATGCGCGCCATGGCCGAGGAAGCCTTCGAAATGGTGCGGGAGTATAAAGGCAGCCATAGCGGCGAGCACGGCGACGGCCTGGTCCGGTCCGAGTTCCACCTGCCCATGTTCGGCCAGCGCATGGTGGATAATTTCGCCGAGGTGAAAAATATCCTCGACCCAACGGGCTTGTTTAATCCGGGCAAGATCGTTGACCCGCCGAAGATGGACGACCGCCGCCTGTTCCGCTTCAAGCCCGGCTATACCACGCCGCCCTTGAAAACCGGCCTGGACTGGTCGGCCTGGGGCGGGCTCGCTGGTGCCGCTGAAATGTGCAACAACAATGGCGCCTGCCGCAATCTAAGCTTGGCCGGCGTCATGTGCCCCTCCTTTAAAGTGACCGGCGACGAAGCCCATTTGACCAGAGGGCGCGCCAACCTGCTGCGCCTCGGCCTGTCAGGGCAGCTGGGTCCCGATGCACTGCATTCGGACGCCATGGCCGATGCCATGTCGCTGTGTGTCGGCTGTAAGGGCTGCAAGCGGGAATGCCCCGTGGGCGTGGACATGGCGGCCATGAAGATCGAGGTGCAATACCAGCGCGCCAAACATTCCGGCGTTTCGTGGCATGACCGCCTGGTCGCCTATCTGCCCCATTACGCGCCCTGGGCCGCGCGTCTGGCGCCGCTATTGAACTTGCGTGATCAGCTGCCAGGCCTTGCCTGGTTGAGCGAGAAACTATTCGGCTTCACCGCTAAACGGCCGTTGCCGAGGTGGCGCAGGGATACTTTTCAGCCGGGGCAGGACGCCCATGGCCCGGCGGATGGCGCGGAGGTTGTACTGTTCGCCGATACTTTCAATACGGCGTTCGAGCGGGAGAACCTGGAGGCTGCCATTGACGTCCTCGTCGCGGCGGGCCGGCGGGTGCATATCGCCCAGGCTCCAGATGGCCGGCGGCTGTGCTGCGGGCGGACGTTTCTCTCCGCCGGTCTGGTGGATCAGGCGCTGGCCGAGATGTCCCGCACTATTGATGCCCTGGCACCCTACATCGCGCGCGGCCTGCCGGTCCTGGGGTTGGAGCCGTCCTGCCTGCTGACCCTGCGCGACGAGTTCCTCTCGGTCCTTCCGGGCGAGGCATCCGCCGCCTTGGCCAGAAACGCCATGCTGTTGGAAGAATATCTGGCGGCCGAGCACGAGGCGGGCCGCCTCGAGCTAAATCTAGGGGCGGGCGGCGACGTGCTGCTGCATGGCCATTGTCACCAGAAAGCGCATCAAACCATGGCCGCCATGACCAACACCTTGGATCTGTTGCCCGACAGCAATATAGAGACCGTGCAATCAAGTTGCTGCGGCATGGCCGGGGCCTTTGGCTACGGTGCCGATACCTACGAAGTCTCACAGGCCATGGGCGAGGCATCGTTGCTGCCGGCGGTGCGCGGTGTCGCCTCCACGACAACGCTCATCGCCAACGGCACCTCCTGCCGCCAGCAAATCAAACACGGCAGTGGGCGCGAAGCGGTGCATATGGTGCAACTGTTGCGGCGGGCGCTTAACCTTCCTCGTTAGCGTCCCGCTCCGCCTGTTCCTCCCGCTCGACGGCGCGCCAGCCGATGTCGCTACGGCTAAAGCCTTCCGGCCAATCGATGGCCTCGATACCCTGATAGGCCCGTTCCCGGGCGGTGCGGATATCCCGGCCTTGCGCCGTTACCCCCAACACCCGGCCGCCATTGGCCAGCATGCGCCCGCCATCCAGCTTGGTGCCCGCATGCAGAACCGAAACACCGGCGATGGTTTCAGCCTCGGCGATACCCTTGATTTCCGTACCCTTGGCGTAATCGCCTGGATAGCCCTGGGCCGCCATCACCACGGTGATCGCTGCCCGCTCGGACCAGTCCACCTCGTAGCCGGCCAACTGGCCCTTGGCGGCGGCCACCAGGGCAGCCAGCGGGTCGCTTTGCCAGCGCGCCAATAGTACCTGACATTCCGGATCGCCGAAGCGCACGTTGTATTCGATCAACTGCGGGCCGCGTTCGGTGATCATCAGACCGGCGAACAGCACCCCCTTGAAGGGCCGGCCGTCCTGTTCCATGGCCCGCATGGTGGGCAGGATGATCCGTTCCATGGTTTTCTGACACATCTCGTCCGTCATCACCGGGGCCGGGGAGTAGGCCCCCATGCCGCCCGTATTGGGGCCCTTGTCGCCATCGAAGACAGCCTTGTGATCCTGGGCCGTGGCCAGGGGAAGTGCGTTGCGGCCATCACATAGCGCGAAAAAGCTCGCTTCCTCGCCAACCATGAACTGTTCCACGACGATTTCGTTGCCGGCGTCTCCAAATTGGCCGCCGAGAATGTCTTCCGCCGCCGCCAGGGCGTCCTCTGTTGTTTCGCAAACGATGGCGCCCTTGCCCGCCGCCAGGCCGTCGGCCTTGACCACGATGGGCGCCCCACGGTCCTGGATATAGGCCTGGGCCTTAGCAAGGTCGGAAAATTTTTCGAAGGCCGCGGTGGGAATATTGTGCCGCTTGCACAGGTTTTTGGTGAAGACTTTCGAGCCTTCCAGGACCGCCGCCCGCGCCGAGGGACCAAAGGCCAGGATCTTCTCCGCATCAAGGCGGTCAACCAGACCGGCTACCAAGGGGCCCTCAGGTCCGACGATGACGAAATCGACTGCTTCCGCCCGGCAATAGGCGACGATACCGTCAAAATCATCGACCGCGATATCAGCGCATTCGGCCAGCTGCGATATGCCGCCGTTACCGGGCGCGCAGCTTAACCGGGTCGCCAGTGGCGAACGGGCCACCCCCCAACAAAGCGCGTGCTCCCGCCCGCCCGCGCCGATGACCAGAACATGCATGCCGTCAAACCTCTTTGCCGTACTCAATAACGTTTACACCATTGGCGCCCCTTGTATCATAGCCGGGCGAGCACGACAGCAGATGATCTGGGTTTTTGATCCAATGAGCGGCGACAAGTTTGACAATGAAACCGGCGGCACGCCCAATTTACCGGAGTATTCGGTCTCCGAGATCGCGGCGGCGGTAAAACGGACGGTGGAAGACAACTTCGGATACGTCCGTATCCGGGGCGAGGTCTCCGGTTTCATGGCGGCGCGCTCGGGCCATCTGTACTTTTCCCTGAAGGACGAGCGGGCCGTTATCGACAGCGTGGTATGGCGCGGCGCCGCCGGAAAACTGCGCTTCAGGCCCGAAGACGGCCTGGAAGTCATCTGTACCGGCAAGCTTTCCACCTATGCCCCGCGCTCGCGCTACCAGCTGGTGGTGGAGGCCATGGAGCCGGCCGGGGTCGGCGCCTTGATGGCACTGTTGGAAGAGCGGCGGAAGACATTATCGGCGGAGGGCCTTTTTGCCGAGGAACGCAAACAATCCCTACCCTACCTGCCGCAGGTGATTGGGGTGGTGACCTCGCCCACGGGGGCGGTGATTCGCGATATTTTGCATCGCCTGCGCGACCGTTTTCCCTCCCGCGTGCTGCTCTGGCCGGTGCTGGTGCAGGGCAAGGGCGCGGCGGAACAGGTCGCCGCCGCCATTCGGGGCTTTAACGCCCTTGATAATAACAGCCGGGTGCCGCGCCCGGATCTGTTGATCGTGGCCCGTGGCGGCGGCTCGATCGAGGATCTGTGGGCCTTTAATGAAGAGATTGTCGCCAGGGCGGCGGCGGCAAGCGACATACCGCTGATTTCGGCTGTTGGCCATGAAACCGATACCACCCTGATCGACTTTGTCTCGGACCGCCGGGCGCCGACACCCACGGCGGCGGCTGAGATCGCCGTGCCGGTGCGGGCCGAACTGGTGGCCAACAACCTTGATCTGGACCGACGCCTCGGACTCGCCGCGCAACGGCTGCTGGCGGAGCGCCGCCGCGACCTGGACGGTCTGTCCCGTGGCCTGCGCGGTCCCAGGGAATTACTGGCCCTGGCCCGCCAACGTCTGGACGAGGCGGCGGAGCGCCTGCGCCGCGCTTTGCTGACCTTCGGAGCGGAAAAGCGCAACAGTCTGACCGCCATCACCGCCCGACTGCGCCCGCGTCTGGTTTCAGAGTCGATTGAAGCCGACGGCCGCAACCTGCAGGCATTCGAGGGCCGTTTGCTGCGCGCCACACAAGGCCGCATCAATGAGCACCGCCTGCGCCTGAATGGCCAGGGTAAGTTGCTGGAAAGCCTCGGCTTTGAACGGGTTTTGGAGCGCGGTTATGCGATGGTCCGGCATCGTGACGGCGGCGTGGTCATGGCGGCGGCGGGGCTGGGCCCCGGCAGCCCGTTGGCGATCCATTTCCATGACGGCGAAGTCGCGGTCACCGTCGATGACGGCACTCCAGGGCAGGCGGCAAAGCCGAGGACCCCGCCGCGCAAGGCAAAGGCAAAAGCCAAGACCGATAAGGGCAATCAAGGGACGCTGTTTTGATGCGTGTCTGGCTGCTAGTTCTGCTGGCTATCTGGTCACTGCCGGCACTGGCGGAGGCACCAATCCTGACCGGCGACTTTGTTCAGGGCGGCCTGGTGCATGGCCATGTCGCGCCAGGGACAAAGGTGGAATTCGATGGCCGTGCCGTGCGGGTCGGCGCCGACGGCTCCTTTATCATCGGCTTTGGCCGGGATTTCCCCGGCTCCGCGCCATTGTACTGGCAGGAAGCAAACGGCAAACGGCAGAGCCGGAGCCTGAAGATCAAGGCCAGGGACTATAAAATACAGCGCATCGACGGCCTGCCCAAAAAATTCGTCACCCCGCCCAAAGCGGTGTTGCAGCGCATTCGCCGTGAGAACAAGGGCATCGCCGCCGTCCGCCGCCTGGACAGCGTGGCACCCTGGTTTGAAAGCGGTTTCAAATGGCCCCTTAAGGGCCGGATCAGCGGCGTTTACGGCAGCCAGCGGGTCTTGAACGGCAAGCCGCGCCGGCCCCACTATGGCCTGGATATCGCCGCCAAGACGGGGACCCCCGTGCATGCCTCCACCGATGGCAAGGTCGTCCTGGCGGAAAGTGATCTGTATTACACCGGCGGTACGGTGATGCTGGATCATGGCCACGGCCTGACCTCGGTCTACTCGCACCTGCACAGCGTCACTGTGAAGACTGGGCAGTTCGTCCGCCAGGGCGAACAGATCGGCACCTTGGGGAAAACCGGCCGGGCCACGGGGCCGCATCTGGATTGGCGCCTGAACTGGTTCAAACAGCGCCTGGACCCAGGCCTGTTGCTGGGCCCGATGCCGAAGTAGGCAATCGGGCTATTTTGGCCAACGATGGTGCAGCCACAGCCATTGTTCGGGCCGCTCCCTGATCCAGCCTTCCAGCAAATCATTGACCTGACCCATCATGGCCGCCACGTCCGCCTTGTGATCGCCGCTTTTGATATGCGGCAAGGGGTCCATAACCGTCATGCGAAAGGCCGTGCCGTCAAGGCGCTCGCAGCGCATGGGCAAGACCGCGATGTCCTGGCGCAGGGCCAACTGGGCCAAGGCCGGCGCGGTCATGGCGGGCAGGCCAAAGAATGGCACCGCAATACCGTCGTTCATTTTTTGGTCCACCAGCATGCCGACGGACTGACCGCCTTTAAGGGCCGATAAGAGGCCCCGCGCCGCCGCCGGCCCCTTGGCCAAGGTACTTAACGCAATACCTTTGCGGAAATCCTGCAGCCATTTGTCAATCAAAGGATTGTTCGGCGCACGGTAGACCACATGCGCCGCCTCCGCATGGCCTGCCACGACCACGGGCATAAGTTCCCAGTTAGCCAGATGACCGCCGAACAGAATGGCGCCCCGGGCCTGCCCCACATGAGCCAGCAACTTTTCCCCACCCACTAATTGAATCTGGCCCGGCCCCGGCGGGTCCTCGGTCAGGGTAAAATCGCGGAGGTGCGGCAGCTCACCCAATGTACGGCCCAGGTTCTGCCAGACACCGGCAATGATGGCAGTGCGTTCCGGTTGCGACAGCTCGGGCATGGCCAGTTGTAAGTTCCGCTCGGCCCGGCGGGCCAGTGGCGGCAGGCGGCCCACGAGTCCACCCAGGGCACCACCAAGGCTCGAGGCCATGGCCACGGGCAGGGCCGCGAACAGGGCCCAAAACAGCTGCGCCAGATAGAGCTCCAGGCGATAGCGGACGGGATGTTTCATGACACACCGACGCCAACGGTGCGGTCCAACAGACGCTCGAAATCGTCGGGACTGTCAAAGGCCAGGCTGACATCGATGACGGTGACCATGGCGCGGGCGGCGCCCGGCAGGCGCACCGCGTCCTTGGCTGTGGTGAGCAGCCGGGCATCCAGACCTTGGGCCATTTCCAGCAGGCGCCAGATCTCATCCTCGCGAAAGGGATGATGATCGGCAAAGGCCTGTTGGCCCACCAGCTCCACGCCCAGTTCCCGCACGGTTTGGAAAAAGCGCTCGGGCCGGCCAATGCCGGCAAAGGCTACCGCCCGGCAACCGCGCAGCGCCAGGGCAGCATCATTGGGGATCAAACGCGCCGTCAAACACGGTCGGCCAAGGCTGGGCAGCGGTGCCGGTGCCTCGCCTGATTGCAGAACCACCACCCCATCGGCCCGCGCCAGGCCCAGGGCGGCGGTTTCGCGCAAGGGGCCCGCCGGATGCACCCGGCCATTGCCCAGGCCATAGGCGCCATCAATCACCAGCAGCGACAGGTCCTTGGCCAGGCCCGGATTTTGGAAACCGTCATCCATGACGATGACCTGGGCGCCGGCGGCGATGGCGGCACGGGCGCCGCCAACCCGGTCGCGGGCGATCCAGGCCGGCGCGGCGGCGGCCAACAACAGCGGTTCGTCGCCAACATCAACCGAGCCGTGCAGCGTCGGATCAACACGGATCGGTCCATGCAAACGGCCACCGTGACCGCGGCTCAAAAAATGTACTGCAAGGCCCCGCTGGGCCAGGGCGCGGCCAACGGCCAGGGCGGTGGGTGTCTTACCGGCACCGCCCGCCACCAGATTGCCGATGCAAATTACCGGTACCGAGGCCTGCCAAGGTTTGGCCATGGCCCAACGCAGGCGCCCCGCGGCGCCATACAGCCAGGCCAAGGGTTGCAAGGCCCGCGCCAGGAAACCATCGCGGCGCCAGAAATCAGGCGCCTGCACAATTCGACTCCTGTTCGGATTTGATCCCCGGCGTTTGCCCGGGTAGCAAGGGGGCCAATTGCGCCAACACCGCACTGATCACATCCTGACCGTCATCGGCGGCCAGTTCGGCGGCGGCGGCGCGGCGTGCCGCCTCATCCCTGTCGGCCAATAGCAGGGCCACCTGATCGGCCAGGGCATCGCCGTCGGCAACCTGCGCGGCCCCGCCGGCCCGGATCATGGCCGTCGCCTGCTCGGTGAAATTGAACATATGGGGGCCGAACAACAGGGCGGAATTCAGCCGGGCCGCCTCCAAGGGGTTTTGCCCGCCATGCTCCACTAAAGAGCCGCCGATAAAGACAATCGGCGCCAGGCGGTAATACAGTCCCATTTCGCCCATGCTGTCGCCGAGGTAGATATCCGTGCCGCCGCCGATCGGTTGATCCAGGGCGCGCCGGGCGACGTTCAGGCCTTGCGCCTGCAACGCGCCCGCGATCTCGTCACCGCGCACCGCATGGCGCGGCACCAGGATCGTCAGCAGACCGGGAAATCGCGATGCCAGCCGCCGGTGCACCCCGGCCACCATGGCCTCTTCGCCTGGATGGGTGGACGCCGCCAGCCAGACGGGCCGCTGCCCGATAGCCATTTTCAACACATGCAGATCGCGTGGATCTGCGGCCAATGGCGGCGAGGCGGCCTTCAAATTGCCATGAAAGCTGACGAATTGCGCACCCAGGGTCGCCAAACGGCCGCCGTCGGGGGCGCTTTGCGCGATACAAAATTCAAACGCCTGCAACAACGGCCGGATCAAGAGCGGCAGCCGGCGCCAACGTTGGAAGGAACTTTCCGACATGCGGGCATTGATCAAGGCCATGGGTACGCCGCGCGCCCTGGTTTGATGGATCAGATTGGGCCACAATTCTGATTCCACCCACAGCGCCAGATCGGGCCGCCAATGATCAAGAAAACCTGCCACGCACGAGGGGATATCGACGGGCACGTATTGATGAATGGCGCGGGCCGGTAACCGGTCAGACATGATCCGGGCCGAAGTGACGGTGCCGGACGTTAACAGGATGTGTAACCCGGTGTCCTGATGCAAAAGCCGCTCGACCAATGGCAGCACCGAAAGCATCTCTCCCACGGAAGCCCCATGAATCCAGATTAGCCGGCCCGCTGGCCTCTCCCGGCCCGATTTTCCCAGGCGTTCGCGAAAACGGACCGGGTCTTCCTTGCCTTGCGCCAGCCGGCGGCGCAGATGCCAGGTGATGACCGGGCTCAATACCGTCGTGATGCCACGATAAAGGGCGGTACTCATGACCCCGATCCGACCGTACCCACGGTTTCCATCGTATCGGTGGTCCCGAGCAGGCGGTCGGCCTGTTCCGTCACCGCAAAAAGCGCCGCCTCGACCTGTTGCCGGGCCGCTTCCTGGGCCTCAGCATCGATCTTGCGCGCCACCGTGACCGGCTCGCCAATAACCATGGCGCCGCGTGAAAACGGCAGGGCCAGGCGAAATCGATCCCAACTGTTGAAGGTATGATGGCGTCTGGTGCAAATGGTGACCGGGACAATGGGCGCGCCGGACAGTCGGGCCAGGGCAATCACCCCTTCGCTCATCCGCATGGCCGGTCCACGGGGACCGTCCGGGGTCAAGCCAATGGAATTGCCGGCCTTTAGGATATTCAGCATTTGCCGCATGGCCGCCGTGCCGCCCCTATCCCGGTCATGCCCTGGCCGATGGGTTGAGCCACGTACCATGATCATGCCGAACCGGCTCATGGCTCTGGCAATCAATTCACCGTCGCCATGGTGGGAGGCCAAAAGGTACAAAGGTTTTGGGCCGGGCCAACCAATCGGGACCATCATCACACGGCTGTGCCAGGTTATGGGGATGACGCCCTGGCCTGTCGCCAAAAGCTCAGGCAGCACATGCCCGCCCTGGACCTGCCATCTTGTTGTCCGAAAGACCAGGCGAACGTACTGCGCCGCCACGAAGCCGATTATGGTTCGGCCTAGATTGCTTCCGACAAAGCGCTTCCCCAGACCCACCGGGATCAACTCCCAAGCCGCGTGGAGACTTTATCTTCGGGAGTTTCGCCAGCCTCGTGTTCGGCAAATTGCAGCCGATATAGCCGGGCATAGGTGCCCCCCTGGGCCAACAAGGTGCCATGATCGCCGCTTTCCACCACCTTGCCGCCGTCCAGCACATAGATCCGGTCCGCCGCCATGACGGTGGAAAGGCGATGGGCAATGACCAAAGTGGTCCGCCCCGCCTTTAGGGCATCAAGGGCCGTCTGAACCTCGCGCTCAGCCTCGCTGTCCAGGGCCGAGGTGGCTTCATCCAACAGCAGGATCGGCGCATCTTTCAGCATGGCGCGGGCGATGGCGATACGCTGGCGCTGCCCGCCCGACAGACGCACGCCATTCTCACCCACCATCGCGTCATAGCCCTGGGGCAGCGCGGTAATGAAGTCATGGGCCGCTGCCGCCCGCGCGGCGGCGGTGATCTCCGCTTCGCTGGCACCGGACCGGCCATAGGCGATGTTGGCGGCCACTGTATCGTCGAACAGGGTAATATCCTGGCTGACCAGGGCCGTGGCCGCGCGCAGGCTGGCAATGGTGACGTCCTGGAGGTCCTGGCCGTCGATCTGCACCCGGCCGCTGTCGGGATCGTAAAAGCGCGGCAGCAGGTTCATTAAAGTGGTCTTGCCCGAACCCGAGGGTCCGACCAGGGCCACGGTACTGCCTGGCGCGACCGCTATATCGATGCCGTGCAGGGCGGCCGTTTCACCGTCGTAAGAGAAATGCACATCCGTATAAGTAATCGCGCCCTGTTGCACCACCAGGGCGGTGGCGTCCGGCTTTTCGCTGATGCTTGGCGCCACGTCCAATATGGCGAAAATCCGTTGCGCCGCCGCCAGGCCCTCCTGCAGCGCCGTGTTCAGGCTGGCCAGGCCTTTCAGGGGTTGATAGGCCATCAACAAGGCAGCCAGGAATGACATGAACTCGCCCAGGGACAAAACCCCTTGCTGGGCCCGCCAACCGCCATAGAAGATCGCCATGGCCACGGCCACGCCGCCCAATGCCTCGGTCAACGGCGTCGCCGCCGAGCGGGTGCGGATGCCACGCATAATTTCCTTCAGGCGGCGCTCGATGCGGGCCCTGATCCGCTCGGTCTCGCCATCCTCCATGCCATAGGCCTTGACCAGGCGGACGCCATCCAGGGTCTCGCTCAATTGACTGGCCAGCCTGCCGGTTTCCTCCTGCGTCGCGGTCGAGGCCTTGCGCATGCGTTTGCCCAGCTTGCGGATGGCGACGCCGACCAGAGGGAATATCAGCACCACGATCAGGGCCAGTTGCCAATCCTGTATGAACATCACCACGGCCAGGGCCACGGCCGTTAGGGCATCCTTGGCAATGCCGGTAATGGCCCGGCCCACCGCGTCACGCAGCAGGTTGGCATCGTACAGAAATGACGACAGCAATTGCCCGGAATGGACGCTGTGCAAATAGGCCAGATCGGCGCCGATCAGATGGCGGTACATCTTGACCTGGGTCTCGGCGATGATGCGCTGGCCGACGCCGTGCATCAGAATGCTTTGCAGATAGGTCGCCCCGCCGCGCAGACAGGCGACGGCGACCAATACCAGCGGCACCCAGATCAACATGTCTGGCACCTGTTCAACGAAGACCTTGTCGATGGCCGGTTCCAGCAACCAGGCGTTCAGGCCCGTGGTCGCGGCGACCAGGGCCATGAACACGGCGGCCCAGATCAAACGCCCGGCATGGGGGCGGACGTATTCACGCAGCAGCCGCAGCATTAGCCGATGGCTGAGTTGGGGCGCCGTCGCGCCGGCCTCTTGTGGCGTTCGATTGGCCGCGGTCAAGTCCGTACTCTCAAGCAAAACTTTAGGAGAGATTCACCGCAATACCATACCACGTCGGCTTTTCAAGCGTCCATGAAAGCCTCGAACCCGGCAAGCCCACTCCGCCGCCTGGATCGCCTGGGTGATATGGGCCTTGGCATCAAATTCCTCGGCCATCTTTTCGTCATTGGCAAGCATCTCGTCTGATAGCGGTACAATAGCGGTACATGGACGTCATGGCATTTCCCGCAATTTTTAGCGGATGCCGCGCACCAGGCATGCCTTGCATATAGGCAAAATCGTGCAGTTGTGATTCAAAAATGCTGCGCAACCATCAGGCGATGCCGAAGACGATACTGAAGACGATCCTGGCGCAATCAAGAAGTGTCGTTGTTGTGTGATGTTAGTCACTTGATTAAGCGCAAAAAAGGCAAAACTTCATCATTCACGAAGAACGAAATCGTTCTCAATTCGTTAATAAATAGCCGTATAGAGTATTGTTGATGATTAGTTGGCACAAGATATTAGAGTATCGGGTAATTGCGCGCGCGTGGGCAGTTATCCTTACTTTCGTCACCGGTTTCTCGCGGGACCGCCGCGGCGCGGTGGCGATCTATGCCGCTTTCGCTGGCACCTTGGCGCTGTCGGGTGGTGTGCTGGCCCTGGATATTGGCCGTGTCGTGGTGCTGCGTTCGCAAATGCAGAACGCCGCCGATGCCGCTGCGCTTTCAGGCGCGGCGCAGTTGGACGGCCAGTCGGATGCCATCACGCGGGCCACCGCGGCGGCTTCCGGTGCGCTCTCAAACAGCTCCAATTTGTCCGATACCGCCGGAGCCTTTACGGTACAAAGCATCACATTTTATGACGGCACCGACCCAACGCCGGTGGTCACCGCCGTTGGTGGCGATGCGGTTTACGTGGAAATCACCCTGGCGCCAAGGACCATCAGCATATTCCTGGCCCCAATCCTGCAAACAATTTCATCGGGCGCGGCCGTCGAACAATTCACCCTGGAGGCAACCGCGCAGGCGGGCATTTCAATTATCACCTGCGCCGCGCCGCCCTTCATGGCCTGCAATCCATCCGAAGGCGGCGATGCGGCTGACGACCTGCTGGACGCAGACAACGCGGGCCGGCAATTGCTAACCAAGTCGGGACCCGGCGGCGGTTCCCTGGCCCCGGGTAATTTCGGCTTGCTGTGCCCCACGTCGGGTAACTGCGGTGCCGCCAACGTTTCCGACGCCTTGGCCAATGATCCGGGCCTCTGTTACACCTCCGAAGTAACCACCTCGCCCGGCGTGCAGACCCAACAGGCCCGCAACGGCATCAACGCGCGCATGGACGCGGGCAATAAGAACCCCAAGAATCCGGCCCAGAATATCATGGATTATGGCCGCGATTCCGATATGTCGGGCAGCACCATTGTCGGCAATGGCGATTGGGATCCTGAAACCTACTGGACGACCAACCATGCCGGCGAGACCGAGCCGACGGATTTGGTAGATTACACACGCTATCAGATCTATCTCTATGAATTGGGCGAGACCTTTTACCGCGACGAAAATAAGACCATCTATCCCATAACCGGTATAACCCTGCCGACCGGCTATAACACTGTTACCCCGGCGGCGGCCTCGATCCCGGCGGCCGGTGTGCCCACTCCGACGGCATCGAGCGATATTAAGCGCCGGGTTCTAAAAATCGCCGTGATGAATTGTACTGAGCTTGGCGTGCAGGGCAGCGGCACCTATCCCACCTATGGCCGCTATGTCGAAGTCTTCCTGACCGAAGAGATGGAGAGCACCCAGGCGGCCACCTATACGGAAATTATCGGTCCCCTTTTGCAGCAGTATTCAGATGATGTGCATGTCAATGTCCAGCTTGTCCAATAGAGTTTTTGGTGCCACCAAGGCCGCTCTCGTTTGCCGCCGCGCCGTGGCGGCGGTGGAGTTCGCGCTGCTGGCGCCGGTCCTGGCGCTGGTCATGGTCGGGATTTTTGATTTTGGCTACTACCTAAATCAATCCAACGATCTGGATAAAAGCCTGCGGGTCGGCGCCATGCTGGCGGCACGCTCCAGCCTGCCTCTATCCGGCAGCGTGGAGACAACGATTGACAATCTGGTGAAGACCGGAACCACCGATGGTTCCGGCAACTACATCGTTCCCGGTTGGTCCAACGGTTCGGCCTCTTTGTCGGTGACAACCACGACCTACAGTTCCGGCGGCACGGATTTCGAAGTCATCAAATTGGCGGCGAGCGTGCCCTATGAAGCGTATTTCAGCGGTTTCCTGCAAAGCTATGGCTTCAACACGATTACCATGAGCGCGGCCCATGAACAGGCCTTTGTGGGGGATTGATCCATGTGCGTAGACAAAATTATCAGATTGACCAAGGCTATTGCCTCATGGCGGCGCTGCCGCCGGGGCACGGCGGCCACCGAATTCGCCTTGGTTCTGCCGGCCTTGCTGCTTCTCACCCTGGGCGCCCTGGAAGTCGGCCTGATCATGTTCGACTTTCACAAGGTCAGCGAAGCCACACGGCGCGGCCTGCGCGCGGCGTTGATAGAAGATGCCATTATCGATCTGGCGGACCTGGATAGCACGCCGATCACCTGCACCGGGTCCGGCAGCGTATCGTGCAGCGGCGGTTCGGTGGACAATTCAGGCTCCTTTGACACAATAGTCGCGGCCATGCAGGAAATTTCGCCGCGCATTTCCGGCGACAATGTGATCGTAACCTACTCTGATAGCGGCCTGGATATCAGCGGCACCGGCGAGACCGTAACGCCGCTGGTGACGGTGGAAGTGTCCGGCCTGTCCTATGAGTTCGTGGCGATGACCTATATTCCCGGCCTGCCGGAACAATTGGACCTGCCCAGTTTTGACACCACCCGGCTGGCCCATACCACGGTGCCGGATTCCTAAGCCGGATTCCTAAGAAAGCCTAACCCAATAGGGCGCCGCCAAAGACCAGCCAGCCGAACCAAGTGTTGGAACGGAACTTGACTAGGCAATCCGCGGGATCATCGATATTGACCTTGCCGGCCTGCCAGGCCAGTTGCAACGCCGCCGCCGCCAGCCCGGCCAGGAATAGCGGCCCCAGTTCCGCCGCCCAGCCGGCCACTCCGAACAATATGATCGCCAGGCTGTAAAACAGCCACAGCATGGGTCGGGTGTTCGCGCCGAGTTTGCGGGCCGAGGATTTGATTCCGATCAGGGCGTCATCCACCTTGTCCTGGTGGGCATAAATTGTGTCATAGCCCAGGGTCCAGGCAATGCCGCCCAGATACAGCAATATGGGCGCCAGGCTCAACTCGCCGCGCACGGCGGCCCAGCCCAGCAGCGCGCCCCAGTTGAAGGCCAGGCCGAGAAAGACCTGCGGCCACCAAGTGATGCGCTTCATGAAGGGATAGATTACCACCGGGGCCAGGGACATCACGCCGACCCATAGGGCAAAGCTGTTGAAGCGCAGCAAGATATTCAGGCCGATCAGGGCCAGCAGCACCATGAAGGCGCCGGCCTGGCCGATACTGATCTCGCCGCTGGGGATGGGCCGGGTACGGGTGCGTTCCACCTGGCCGTCGAAATCCCGATCGGTGATATCGTTCCAGGCACAGCCCGCCCCGCGCATGACCAGGGCGCCAACGGCGAATGCCGCCAACAGCCAGCCACTGGGTAGACCATCGCTGATCCCCGAGCTGATCCCCGAACTCGCCCCCGAACTCGCCATGGCCAGGGACCACCAGCACGGCCACAGCAACAGCCAGGTGCCGATGGGCCGATCCAGCCGCGCCAGACGCAGATAGGGCCGCAGGCGCGCGGGCGCTTGCCGCGCAATCCAGCCTTGATCGGGAATATCGGTAAAGGAGCCCTTGTTTTCGGGGGATGATTCCACTGGTGTTTTTGGTGCCTGCATCGGGCTAAGATAACGCAGAATGGCGATACGTTTTGGATTTTTGAGGTCATGGCGCAGGATAGGCAGCGGGCCAAGGTCCGCCTCCATGTAAGGGACGACCTGGCGGTGGACGGTGTCGTTGGGCTGGAGTCCAGCCAGGCGCATTATTTACGCTCGGTTCTTCGCCTTGGCCCAGGCGATGAGGTGGCGTTGTTCAATGGCCGGGATGGCGAGTGGCGGGCCCGTATCGATACCATCGGCAAGGGCTGGGCCTCGCTGCAATTGACGGAACAAAGCCTGCCCCAACCCGTCGAGCCCGACATCTGGCTGCTGTTCGCGCCGATCAAACGCGGCCGGGTGGATTTTCTGGTGCAAAAAGCCACCGAACTGGGCGTCAGTATCCTGTTGCCCACCACCACCCGGCGCACGGTGGTGGAGCGGATCAATCTGGTCCGTTTGGGCACCACGGCGGCGGAAGCGGCGGAACAATGCCGCCGTCTCAGCGTGCCGGAACTGCGGCCCGTGCAATCTCTGGAAAAAGTGCTGGCATCCTGGCCCGAAGAACGCCGCCTGCTGTTTTGTGACGAGGCCGGCGGCCCGCCGGCGATCGAGGCCATGACGGGGCAAGAGCCAGCGCCGTGGGCCATACTAATTGGCCCCGAAGGCGGCTTCGACCCGGATGAAAGCCAAGCCTTGCGGGAGCGCCCCTTTGTTGTGCCCATGTCGCTTGGGCCCCGAATTCTGCGCGCCGAGACCGCTGCGGTCGCCGCTCTCAGCCTGTGGCAGGCAGTGCTCGGTGATGGCCGCGCCTAACCAACCCACTTGCATCCGGGCCCCGCATATATTAACTCGAATATAGCCATCCTGCCGTTTTGAGGGTTGGGAGGCTTTGTGACGGCAAGCCGAGGTTATTGTATATGTCAGAGAATTCCGCCGGCGCGCCACCGCCAGTCGAAGATTTTTCCGAGCTCGTAGCCTATATCGCCGATGGCGTGAAGCCGCGCGACCGCTGGAAGATCGGTACCGAGCACGAGAAATTCGCCTACCGCCGTTCCGATCTGGGCCGCCTGGACTATGACGGCCCCCAAGGTATCGGCGCCATGCTGGAAGGCTTGCAGCGCTTTGGCTGGAAGCCGGTGTCCGAGGCCGGCAATGTCATTGCCCTGGCCCAGGATGGTGCCTCCATCACGCTGGAGCCGGGCGGGCAGTTTGAATTGTCCGGCGCACCGCTGGAGAACCTGCATCAGACCTGCGCCGAGGTGCATAATCATCTGGCTCAAGTCAAAGAAGTCGCCCAGGCAATGGACGTGGGTTTTCTTGGCCTCGGCTTTGATCCGAAATGGCGGCGCGAGGATGTCCCCGTGATGCCCAAGGGGCGCTACAACCTGATGCTGGCCTATATGCCCACCAAGGGCAAACTGGGACCGGACATGATGCTGCGGTCTTGCACGGTACAGGTCAATCTGGACTTCGGCTCGGAAGCCGACATGGTGCAGAAATTCCGCGTCTCCCTGGCGCTGCAACCCCTGGCGACGGCGCTGTTCGCCAACTCGCCTTTCACCGAGGGCAAGCCGAACGGTTTCTTATCCCTGCGCAGCCAGGTATGGACCGATACCGACCCCGACCGCACGGGCATGCTGCCCTTCGTCTTTGACGGTGACATGGGCTTCGAGGCCTATGCCCGCCATGCCATTGATGTGCCCATGTATTTCGTCTACCGCGACGGCAAATACCTGGACGCCACGGGGCAATCTTTCCGCGACTTCATGGACGGGAAGCTACCCGCTCTGCCGGGCGAAAAGCCGACCATCAAGGATTGGGAGGATCATCTGACAACTCTTTTTCCCGAAGTCCGGATGAAGAAGTTCCTGGAAATGCGCGGCGCCGATGGCGGCCCCTGGGCCAGCCTGTGCGCCTTGCCCGCCCTGTGGGTGGGCCTGTTGTACGACCAGGGCGCGCAGGATGCGGCCTGGGATCTGGTCAAGCACATGACGGTCGGGGAAATGGCCAGAATTCGCGACGAGGTGCCCCGTCTTGGCCTGGCAACGCAAATGGACGATGGCCGCACCCTGTTGGACCTGGCCGGACCGGTTCTTGATATCGCGGCCGGTGGCCTGCGCGCCCGGGCCCGGCCCGGCGTGGTCTCGGCGAATGAGACCGAATATCTGGCCACCTTGCAGGAAACCGTGGCCGTCGGCCGCACCCCGGCGGAAATTCTGTTGGATCGTTATAACGGTGAATGGCAACAGTCCGTCGATCCCATATTCACGGAACTCAGCTACTAGTGACCACGCCGACCCTGCCCCCTAATTTCGCCGAAGCCTTCACCGTCCCCACGACGGGCGGGCTGGAACTCCGCGTCTACCGTCTGCAAAAGGCGCCGGACGAGGCCGCCCCGGCGCTGATCTTTGCCCATGCAAACGGCTTCAACGCCGGTTGCTACCAGCCGTTTCTACGCTGTTTGAGCGCGCATTTCAGAGTCTTCGCCTATGATGCCAGGGGTCACGGCAATTCCTCCCGGCCCCTGGATAATCTTGAACATGACTATGCCATGGTGCGCTTTGCCGAGGATCTCAGCGCCATCACGGCCCGTGTGCGCTGGATGATCGGGGCGGAGGCCGCGCTGCATTTCGCCTCCCATTCCCTGGGCGGCCTGGCGGCGGTGCTGATGGAGGCCGAATTGGACGAAGCGCCGTTCGACAGCCTGACCCTGTTCGAACCGCCGATTTATCCCCCCGACGACCATGTGGAACGCGCCGCGGCACTGGTGCATGCGCCGATCTTTATCCGCTGGGCGGCGGCGCGTCGGGGTACATTTCCCGACCGCCAGGCGCTGCGGGCGGAGATGGACAAGATCATCACCTACCGCCGTTTCGCCCCGGAGATGATGGAAGCCTATATGGACGCGGCGGTGGAGGCGGGGCCTGACGGCGGTCTGGCGCTGCGTTGTCCCGGCGTGATCGAATCCGCGATTTACGGCAATTGCCCCTATAGCGGTATTTTCGAGCAGACAGCGGCGGTGACGACCCGGGCCCGGATCTATGCCACCGATCAATCCGTGCTGCCGGATCTGCATTCCTGGGCGCCGGGCACCATGGCCTCGATCGCCGCCAACATGGCCCAGGCCGAGGCGCGCACCATGCCCGGCTGCCTGCACCTGATGGTTCAGGAAGACCCCGATGCCTGCGCCGCCGCCGTGATTGATAACGCGCTGGGCTAGCGCGGTTAGTTAAAGACTTGATTTGGCAGCCAATTGGCCAATAGGGGAAAGGCTATGACCAGGCTGATAACCAACAGCTGCGCCCCGACGATGGGGATGATGCCGCGATAGATATCGCCGATCTTGACCTCCGGCGGGGCCGCGCCTTTCAGAAAGAACAGCGCAAAACCAAACGGTGGCGTCAGGAACGATGTTTGCAGGGTCAAGGCAATCAGCGTCGCCATCCACAGCGCGCCGCTGCCGTCCGGGCCCAGATGGGCGGAGAAATCCAAATCGCGCAACACCGGCATGAACAAGGGCAGGGTGATGATCGTGATCTCGATCCAGTCGATAAAAAAGCCCAGGATGAAGATAATCCCGATGATGGTGAACAGCATGCCCCAATCGCCAAAGGCCAGGCTGCCCAGCATCTGGGAGACCACTTCGTCGCCGCTGAAAAAACGGAATGGGTAGGAAAACACATTGGCGGCCAGGACCACGAAAAAAACCATGGCTGTCATCAGGGCCGCGCCCTCGATAACTTCGCGGAACAACGGCCAGGTCAGCCGGCCGTTCAACAACATCAGCAACAAACCGCCCGCCGCGCCCACCGCACCTGATTGCGGCGGCGTGGCCCAGGCGAAAATGATCGAGCCCAGGACCAGGAAAATCAGGCCGGCCGGCAGCACCAGGCCGCGGACATAAAAAAGCAGCCATTGCCAGGGCGACCAGCCAAAGCTCCAATGATCAACGGCGCTGCTATCAGGATGCTTGGGCGGCGAGCGCCAGGCGGCGATTACGTAATAGAGCAGGTAGAGCACGATCAGAATGGCTGCCGGCCACAGTGCGGCCAGGAACATGTGCCCAATCGTAACCCGCAGCCGGCCGGCCAGAAAAAACAACATGATCGCGGGCGGTAGGATCAGGCCCAGAGTGCCGGCGGCGGCCACCACGCCGCTGGCCAGGCTGGGACGATAGCCCTGTTCCAGCATGGTCGGCAGGGCAATCAGGGCCAAGGTGGCGACGGATGCACCGATAACGCCCGCTGTCGGTGCCAGGAGTATGCCCAGCAGGGTAACGGCAATGGCCATGCCCGCCGGCACCCGGCCCAATAGATGCTGCAAGGCCAGCAGCAGATCGCGGGCGATGCCGCTTTTCTCCAACGCCATGCCCATGAACAACAGCATGGGCACGGTGGGATAGATCAGGCTGCCGTTGATGCTGCCGTAAATGCGCAGGGGAATGTTCAACAAGGCGATCACCGGCATCTCGCCGATGGCGATGCCGATCAGACAAAATCCGACGCCCAGACCGGCTAGCAGCACCGCCACGGGAAGCCCGGAAAAGATCAAGACCGCCAGGGAAGCCAGCATGGCATAGGGCAGAATATCGACGAATTCGAACATGCTGTATGCGGCCTATTCTTTCGGCAGCCGTTGCGCCAGATTGCGCACGGCGGCGATGATCGCCGCGATCAGGAACAGGCCCAGCCCAAACGGCATCGCGGCCTTCAGCAGCCAGCGGCCCGGCGCGCCAAGGCCCAGCGCCAGTTTTTCGCCTGCCTGGTAGCTTTCAATGGTGTAGGGGATGCCATAGTACACGACCACCAAAGTGAACGGCAGCATCAACAACAGCAGGCCGATTAACTCGATGCGGCTCCGCGCCCTGGGGCCCAGCCTCTCGCGGATGACGTCGACGCGGACATGGGCGCCGCGCACATAGGCATATCCAAGGGTCAACAGAACCAGGAAGACAAACAGCTCCCATTCCAGATATTGCGGAAGCGAGGTGGTGTAATTGAACACCTTGCGGGCAACGATCTCGAAAATGCGGACGCAAATCATGAAAGGCAGAATGACCAGGGCGCTCCAAAAGCCAATGGCGGCGATGGTTCGCTCAAGACGGCCCAAGACAAGCAATAGCTTTTCCCGGGCCGTGGCGGCGCGAAATGCGTCCCATTTCTCCTGCCGCAGCCCTGCGCCCGCGCGGCGGTTTTGGCGCAAGTTGGAAAAATCCAGCTGAATGGCGATCAGGGCGGGGATCACCAGCAACACCAGAATGGTGGCAAACGCCAGCCCGAATATCATGGTGATGGCCATGGGGATCAGGAATTGCGCCTGCAGGCTGGTTTCGAACAACAACGGCGTCAGCCCGCCGATGGTTGTTAACGAGGTCAGCATGACGGCGCGCAGACGGTCCTGACTGCCGGCCACGATGGCCTGAATGGTCTCCTCGCCGGTGCCGATGCGCTCGTCGATGGTGGCGACCAGAATGATGGAATCGTTGACTAATATGCCCGACAGACCCAACAGGCCGACCAGGGTCAACAGGCTCAAATCAAAACCCAGCAGCAGATGCCCGATGACGGCGCCGATAACGCCAAAAGGGATCACCGCCATGACCACGATCGGCCGGGTGTAGGATGAAAAGACCCAGGCCAGGATGATATAAATCGCGGCCATGCCGACCAGGGCGCCAAGCTTCATATCGGCCATGGTGCGGGCCTGTTCCTCGGCCCGGCCGGCAAAGCTGTATTGCAGGCCGTAACGCCGCGCGATATTGGGTAGTTCGCCGTCTTCCAATGCCTCTATCAGCTTGCCGGCGCGGATCTTGCTCTCGGCCAATTCACCGGTGATGGCGATTTCGCGTTGGCCGTCCTTGCGCCGGATCCGGGCAAAGCCGGCGCTTTCGCGCATCGAGACGACCTCGCTCAAGGGCACATCAACGCCCGTGGGGCTGCTCAGATACAGGTTCAGCAGATCTTCGGTGGTGATGGCGCCACGGGCGTATTGTACCTTGACCGTGACCTCCTCATCGCCCCGGGGAAAGCGCTTGGCGATGGCGCCCTGAAACGCCGCGCGGACCTGCCTACCCACACTGTCGGTGGAAAAGCCAAGGGCCCGGCCTCTGGGCGTCAGCTCAAGAATGACCTCCTGTTTGCCATAGGGCAGGTCGTCTTCCACATCGCTGACACCGGGGAAGCGTTCCAGCAAGGCCTTGATCTCGCGCGTCGCGTCCTTCAGGTCCCGGGTGCTGCCGCCGCTGAGGCGGATATCGATCTCCTTGCCGGGCGGGCCGCCCCGGCGTTCGTTCAGATTGACTCGTTCGACACCCGGCTGCATCTCGATATTGGTACGCCAAGACGTGATGAAATCCGGCATGCGGACCTCCCGATGATCCGAGGGGGCCAGCTGCACGTAAAGACCGCCGTACTTGTCACCACGCACCGATTGAAATTCGTTGGCCTGGGTCCGGCCCAGTTTGCCAAATGTGGAATGGATCAAGTCCTCGCCATTGCCCGTCTGGTCCGGCGACTGCTTCATCACGCTATGGGCGGCGCGCTCCAACTCGCGGACCATGGCTTCGGTTTTTTCGCGCGGCGTGCCGGGCATCATCACCACGTTGCCATAGACGATGTCGCCCTCGGGCGTTGGGAAGAACTGAAAACCGATCCGGCCGCCTGCAATAATGCCAAGGGCCAGGATCAGAGCGCCGACGGCGCAGGCCAGGGTGAGATAGCGCCAGGCTACGCAGACCTCCAGCATGCGGCGGTAGGGGCCACTGCGAAAGCGGTCAAAGTGGTGGTTGAACCAGGCCCGTGGCCGGGAGTCCTCGTCGCTGCCATGCAACAGCGCGCCGCGTAAATGGCCGGGCAGAACCAGGAAACATTCAACCAGCGAGGCGATCAGGACCGAGACCGTGACCAGGGGAATCGCGCCCAGGATGGTGCCGATAATGCCGCCGATCATGAACAGCGGCAAAAAGGCGGCGACGGTGGTCAGGGACGATGCCACCACCGGCGCCAGCATGCGCAGGGCGCCTTCTTCCGCCGCCGCACCCGGGTCCAGGCCCCGGCGGCGGCGCGAGGTGCTGTGTTCCCCGACCACGATGGCATCGTCGACGATGATGCCCAGGGTCATGATCAAGGCGAACAGGCTGACCATGTTGATGGACTGCCCGCTCAACAACATCACGCCCATGGTAGCCATAAGCGCGACCGGAATGCCGGCGGCGACCCAGATGGCGACCCGCAAATTCAGGAAAATGAACAGAATGATCAAGACCAGCACCAGACCGCCCAGGCCGTTCTTCAGCAGAATGTTGATGCGCTCGCGGATCAAACCGGCCTGCACGTCGTAATGTTCCAGGGTCAGGGTCGGCGGCAGGGTCAGGCGAAGTTCCGCCAGATAGTCATCGACGGTCCGCGAGATATCCAATGCATCGGCGCCGACCGCGCGCTTGACGTGCAGTTCAATGGCCCGGTCCGCCGACAACCGGCCCTCGGGCGCCTTGTCGTCGAAGGCTTCCCGTACCGTCGCGACATCGCGCAGGCGGATTTTTTCCCCGTTCGGCAACGAGCGGATCTCGATCTCGCCCAGGCCGGCCGCCGTGGTAACCAGGCCGAGGCTGCGGATCTGCTTTTCAACCTGGCCCTCGATATTGCCAGACGGCAGGTCCTGGCTGCGGCTGCGGATGCGGGCGGCGATATCGTCCAGACTTAGACCCAGCCGGCGCAGGGCCCGGGGCGTCATATCGACCCAGATTTCCTCGTCCCGGGCGCCGAACATCAGAACTTGATCGATGCCGCGCGCCAGCAACCCCTCGCGGATACGCTTGGCGACGGCTTTCAGGGCGCTTTCGCTGAACGGGCCTGAAAGGGCGATCCGGGAAATGGTATCGAAACGGGCGACCCGGCGAATAATCGGTGTTTCGCTGCCCTCCGGCAATGTCGTGACCTGGGCGATGGCGGAGACCACGTCGGCGCGGCCGGCCTGCATGTCGCTGCCGGCATTGTACTTCACCAAGACGGTTGCCGAGCCCTCGACAGCGAAGGATTCGACGTGATCCACGTCGTTCAAATAGCGGACTTCGGGCTCTATCGCGGTGACGATGTTGGCTTCGACATCCTCGGCGCTGGCACCAGGCCAGGCGACGTTGATGGAAACCATATCGATGCCGAAATCGGGAAAAAACTGCGTGTTTAGGCGTGACAGCGAGACCGCGCCCAGCACCAGCATGACCACCATCAGCAGATTGGCGGCGTTGCGGTGGCGAACGAACAGGCGGACCAGATCGGCGGGGGACATTTAGCGGATTTCCACCTTCTGGCCCGGTCCGATTTCGGCGAAACGGGTCGTGACGACCTGGTCGCCATTGCGGATTTCGCCGCGCAGAAGGACGTCGTTGCCGATCCGTGCGATCAATTCGACTTGGCGTTTTTTCAGGCGCTCGCCCTCGATGACATAGACCGTGTTGCTGTCATACAGGGCGCTTTCAGGCAATTGCGCCACCCCGCGAAAGGTACGGTCAGCCATGGTGATGGTCACGAAGGCACCGGGCCGCAGGGGCTTGGACAAATCGACGCCTTCGAGGCGGATATAAACCTGCACGCCGCCGCTGGCACTGTCGATCCGGGCGCCGATCCGGTCCAGGCGCCCTTTGTAGGGAAATTGGTGCCCGCCGACCTGCCAGGTAATCTCGATCGCTCGCCCGACCAGTGTTCCGTTCTGGCTGCTGTTCGGGGCGCCTTCGGACACCAGGCGTCCGTATTGGCCGTCCGACAGGGTCACGCGCGCTTCCAGCCGGCCCGCATCGATCAGGCGGGCGACACGGTCGTTGGCGCTTAACCGTTTGCCGACCTGGGCTTCGACATCGGCCAGAAAACCATCGAAAGGCGCCGTCAGGCGGACCCGCTGCAGATTGCGTTCCGCGCGCCGCAACCCGACGTGCAAGCGGTTGATGACCGCTTCCTGCTGTTTGATATGCGCGGTTTCAGCCCTGAGACCGCTCTGCCGCATTTCGGTGGTTTTTTGCTGCTTGGTCAGCTCCATCCGCGCGGTATCGAGCTTTTTTTCCGACACCGTGCCCCGGCCGGACAGGGCGTTCATGCGTTTTACATCACGCTGAAGCAGTATGACCATTTCCTGGTCCCGGCGCAGTGCGGCGGCATCGGAATTCCTGCGGGCCTTGATTTCTTCCAACCGGGCGGTGGCCTCGCCGATTTGTGCCGTTAGTTCATCAAACTTGGCGCGGTAGTCGAAATCGTCGATTGCGACGATCATGTCGCCTTGGCGCAGGCTGCCGCCGTCAACGAAGGTCTCGGCCACGGCGACAACCTCGCCCGCCACCAGAGCACGCAGCTCAACCTCGCGCCCCGCGACGATCTCTCCATACAGGCGAAGCCTTGGTTGGATGTCGCCAAGGCCGACCTTGGTGGCCGCGACAAGCCAGGGCTGCTCAACCTTGTCCAGGGGTTCGACGACCGGTTTGGTGCGCAACAGGTATACCGCACCCGCCAACGCCGCCAGCACCACGATCCCGGGTACGACTGCTTTTCTTACTTGCCATGACATGGCGGGAAACTACGCAGTCGGACAGCCATGATCAAGCACTGCTGTTTAGGCGCTGGGATTGGTGGACCGCTGGACGGCTGACCGCTATCCTGGCGCGATTCCAGGTCGACCGAATTAATGGGGAAGAATATATGTCCGCTCAAGTTTTCACGCCGCGCCAGATGATCGAACGCCTGGTGGCATTTGATACCACAAGCCGGGAATCCAACCTGGAACTGATCCATTTCGTGCGGGATTATCTGGCCGGTCATGGTGTGGAATCCACCCTGATCCATGACAAAAGCGGTGCCAAGGCCAATTTATTCGCCACCGTGGGGCCGATGATCGATGGCGGCGTGGTGCTATCGGGCCATACGGATGTGGTGCCCGTGGATGGCCAGGACTGGTCCTCGGATCCGTTTCAGGTCGACGAGCGCGAGGGCCGCCTGTATGGCCGCGGCACGGCGGATATGAAAAGCTTCTGCGCCATCGCCCTGGCCCTGGTGCCGGCGATGCTGGAGCGCGGCCTGTCCCTGCCCATCCATTTCGCATTGTCCTATGACGAGGAAGTGGGCTGTCTTGGCGCCCCGGACCTGTCCCGCCATATCCAGGGCTTGCCCTGCCGGCCGCAGGCCTTGATCGTGGGCGAGCCGACCGAGATGAAGGTGGTCAATGCCCACAAGGGCTGTTGCGCCATCCGCACTATCGTAACGGGGCGTGAAGGGCATTCGTCCGAGACCCACAAGGGCGTCAATTCCATCTTCGCCGCGACGGAGTTGGTGCAATACCTGGCCAACCTGGCGGAGGATCTGAAGACCTCAAACGTCAACGAACGCTTCGATCCGCCCTATACCACCGTGCAGGTTGGAACGATCACGGGCGGCACCGCCGGTAACATTATCCCCAAGGAAACCACGTTCTGGTGGGAGTACAGGGCGTTACCGGATGTGGACGGAGCGGCCATCGTGGCTGATTTCGAGGCTTTCGCCACGGAAACGGTGCTGCCGAAAATGCGTGCGGTGCACCCTGAATCCGATATTCGAATTACGATCCGGGGTGAAGTCATTCCATTGCTGCCCGAAGACGGCTCGCCGGCGGAAACCTTGGTCCTGGCGCTAACGGGCAGCAATCAGACCTATGCGGTTTCCTATGGCACCGAGGCGGGACTCTTCCAAAAAGGCGGTATCGCCTCGGTGATTTGCGGGCCGGGCAGTATCTCGGTGGCGCATCGCCCAGACGAATATATCGAGCTCTCCCAGGTCGAAGCCTGCACCGAATTCATGCACAAGCTGATCAAACACTTGGCCTCCTAGGCTCCCCAGTTCGCGCTGTCGTGCGTTAACGGTGGCGTTAAGGTTGACAGTGCATTCAATCTGATTTTTCACACTGTATGGCCGCAACATCGGGTTGCATCTTAAGAATTTATAGAATGCACCGTAACCGTAATTCGTCACATCGTAATCGCTGGAGCCTTCGGCGCTGGCCCTAAGCAAGGCCAGAAACTATACCTCTGGTGGTTGCGGTCCATGGTGCAACTATGTCCCTCGCCATTAAGCGTTACTTAAGCTCCATCGTGCCCTAATGGGCGGATGCATGCGGCAGTCTCGATTTTGCCAATTGTAGCTGGTTCATCTTTGTCTATTTGCCGGGTGTTTCGACCGTAAGGCGTCACGGAATAGGAGAGATCACATTGAAGCCCTTTAGAGTAGCGATAATTATTTGCATGGTCGTTGCCGTGCTTCAGGCCTTTCCAGGCGATGCCCGCGCTATCGATGTCACCTATCCGGCAGGTATCAAGAAAATCGATTCGGACTTTCAGAGCGATTTCGGCATGGATGGTGGAGCACGGAGGAATGAGCATCAGGGTATCGACATTGGGGGACGTAGTGGCCAACCCATTCTGGCGGTCGCCGATGGCACCGTGCTGGAAGCAACGGCAGAAGGTTGCTGGGGCCCCACGGTCGCGGTCGATCATGGAAATGACGCAAACGGCAATAAGGTGGTCGCGCTGTACGGCCATGTGGGCGAGATGTTGGTAAGCGAGGGCGATCAAATCAAGCGTGGTGACGTTATCGCTCGCCTAGGCGAAATTCGGGGTACGTACGAGTGTGTAGGGGCCAATCTGCATCTTCATTTTCAGTTAGGTCGATTGTACAGAGACAAGAACAGCAAAAGCTCATATTGGGGATCGAACTATTTCCTGGAAGACGGACGTACCGGTGTAAATCCGCACCTATATTGGGCTGATGGGCCGGGCAAAGTTACTTGCTTTGAGCTGAACCGAATCTACCCGCCAGGAAGCCTCACCTATCCATTTCCCTGCGCCACATAAAGAGGGGCGGCGCCCATAGGCGCTAAGATTAGAAATGTTAAGTGAATATTATACGAGCGAATAATTACCCGCCATCGATATACAAACAGCGTAACCAGTGCCGCCATCATCAACGAGGAATTCACCTCATTCCGTAAAGATAAAGGGGCTAAGCAATTAGACAACGCTTCCCTTATTGGATGTTGTTGTCTGCCCTTTTAGGTTACCAACATGCCCGCCTCGTGGAAATGTGCAAATTTTTGACTTATTTGAATCAATTTCAAGCTATCTATTTCGGACGTATGAACGGGGTCAGGTGCCGATCGATATTGGTCGTCATGACGCGGTTGAAATCCATGGCGGCGCCTTCGACAAAATTATATAGCGCGTCGTCGCGGGCGTTAATGCTGACCGCTTCCGGCATGGTACGGTGGCGGGCCGCCGTTGCCGTTGCAAAGCCCTTGCCCAGACCGGCAGCGGTTTCAACCTCCAGCCGGGCCTCCAGCCGGGCATCATAGCGGGCCGCCTGATCCAGGGTGAAGGCGGCCTTCAGACCCTTTTTCTTGGCCAGCGGCGCTGCCTTGACCGAGGCCTCGACAATGATGAATGTCGCCCGGCCGCTACTGCCCACGGCGCGCAGACGGTCGTTGGCCCAATTGCGCATGGCCTTGGCCGGAGCCAGGGGGATCTCATGCTCAACATGGGGCCGCTGTAAGGGTGAGTGGTATTTTTCGACGATATCAATGCGCGCCACGTTCAGCTCTATCAACGGCAGATGATTGAAACGCAATTCCGGGTAGCTGACTTCCGGCAGCGGGCTCTCACAAGCGGCCAGCAACAGACAGAGGGCGGGCAGAGCAAACAATAAACGCCGAATTTTCATCTCTTCAGGGCCTTAGCTAGCTGTGATGAATTGTTCCAGTGCGAATGTGTAGGAAGCATTGCAGAATTCGCAGGTGACGATCAATTGATTATCCACCGCCAGATCCGGCAGCTCCGCCTCCGGCAACTGTTGCAGGATGCGCTCCACCCGCCCGTTGGAGCAGCGGCAGCCAGGTTGCAGGGCGGTCGGCTCGAATATACGGACACCGTCCTCGTGAAACAGGCGGTAGAGAAGATCGTCGCCGGGCAGGGCCGGATCGGTTAATTCGCTGTCCTTGGCGCTGGCCAGCATGGTCACCACCCGGCGCCAATCATCCTCCGAGACCTCGTCCCGCTCCACCTCGACGCCACGGGCCAGCAGGCTGGGGTCGCCCTCGGGCAAACGCTGCAACATGATCGCGCCGCCACGCCAGGGCCCGTCATCGGCCGTCTTGGTGCAGGCCAGGGCGATCGCCGTTTCGATCTGCTCGGATTCACGAAAATAATTGTGGGCGCAGTCCGCCAGGCTATGACCTTCCAGCGCCACGATGCCCTGGTAGCGCTCGGTATCGGCGCCTTGATCGACGGTGAAGGCGATATGGCCGGCACCTTGCAGGCGCGGTATCGATGGTGCTGTAGCGGTATCGATATTGGCCACCGCGTCCGCGTCGAATTGCGCATAGCCGCGCAGAGCGCCCGGCGATTTAAAATCCGCGACCAGGGTGGATATGGGGCCGTCGCCCTTGGTCTGCAGGGTAAAAATGCCATCGAACTTCAAGGCACCGGCCAGGACGCAGGACAGCGCCACCGCCTCGCCCAACAGATTTGCAACCAAATCGGGATAGTCATGGCGGCGCAATATCTGGTCCAGGGCCGGGCCCAATCGAACCAGCCGACCGCGCACACCCACGCCTTCAATTTGGAAGGGTCGGATCAGGTCGTCCGGTGGGCTGCTCAATTGTCTATCCCATTATCCCAAACACCAGGTAAGAATGCCTTTTTGTGCGTGCAGGCGGTTCTCCGCTTCATCCCAGACCAGGGAACGGGGGCCGTCTATGACCTCCGCCGTGACTTCCTCGCCGCGATGGGCGGGCAGGCAATGCATGAAAACCGCGTCCGATTTCGCCCGCGCCATCATGCGTTCATTGACCTGATAGGGCGCCAACATATTGTGGCGGTCCGATTTCTGGTCGTCATGCATGGAAACCCAGGCATCGGAGACGATGCAATCGGCGCCGCTGGCCGCATCTTCTGCCGACTCGGTCACGGTGATGGTGGCGCCATTGTTCCGGGCCCAGGCGACTGCCTGCTCCGAGGGGCTCAATGCTTCCGGGCAGGCCAGACGCATCTCGTAGCCGAACTGCGCGGCGCCATGGATCCACGAAGTGGCGACATTGTTGCCATCGCCGGCCCAGGTTACGATCTGCCCCTTGGCGGCACCGCGATGCTCTTCCAGGGTCATGACATCGGCCATCAGCTGACAGGGATGGGAGGCATCGGTCAGGCCGTTGATGACGGGAACCGTGGCGTGCGCTACCAATTCATCCAGCATTTCGTGCGATTTTGTGCGCAGCATGATGGCATCCACGTAGCGCGACAATACCCGCGCGGTATCGGCCATGGTCTCGCCGCGGTCCAATTGCAGATCGTCGGAATTCAGGACGATGGTTTCGCCGCCCAACTGCCGCATGCCGACATCAAAGGATACCCGTGTCCGGGTCGATGGTTGAATGAAAACCATGGCCAGGATCTTGCCGGCCAAGGGTTGATCGCCGTCGATAATACCCTTTGGCTGGCCGGCACGGGCATCCTTGCGCGCCTTGGCGCTGTTCAAAATGCCGCGCAGCTCGGTGCTGTCAAACTGGTCGATGTCCAGAAAGTGACGTGGTTCAATTCCCTGTTGTGTCACTGACCCAGTTCCCGGCAAACCTCTTCCAATGCCGCGATGGCCTCGTCGATATGGCCGTCTTCGATATTCAGGGGCGGCAGCATGCGCAGCACATTGTCACCGGCGGGCGGCACCAGAACGCCCTTGCCCCGCATCGCCGTGACCAGATCCATATTGGGGAACTTGCATTTGATGCCTAGCAACAGGCCGCGGCCGCGGACATCCTCGATCACCGCGTCGTTGCGCTGGCAGACATCTTCCAGGCGCGAACGCAACAGATCGCCCAGTCGTTGCACGTTCTCCATGAAGCCGTCTTCAAGAATCACATCCAGTACGGCATTGCCGGCGGCGGCGGCCAGTGGATTGCCGCCATAGGTGGAACCATGGGTGCCGGCGACCATGCCCTTGGCGGCGTCCGCCGTGGCCATGCAGGCGCCGATGGGGAAGCCACCGCCGATGCCCTTGCCCAAGGTGACCACATCGGCGCTGATGCCGGACCATTCGTGGGCCAACAGCTTGCCGGTCCGGCCCATGCCCGTCTGCACTTCATCGATGATCAGCAACAGGCCGTTGTCGTCGCAGACCTGGCGCAGTTTCTGCATCACCGCGTCCTCGACCACCATCACGCCGCCCTCGGCCTGGACCGGTTCGATCATGATGGCGGCGGTCTGCGGACCAATCGCGGCCTGCAAGGCATCGAAATCGCCGACCGCAACATGGTCGAAACCGTCAACCTTGGGGCCGAAGCCATCAAGGATCTTTTCCGTACCCGTCGCCGCGATGGTCGCCAGGGTGCGGCCATGGAAACAATCATCGAAGGTAATGATGCGATAGCGCTCCGGGTTGCCGTTCACATGGTGATAGCGGCGCGCCATCTTGATGGCACATTCATTCGCCTCGGCGCCGGAATTGCAGAAAAACACCGTATCGGCAAAGCTGTTGGCGACCAGACGTTCCGCCAGACGCTCCTGCCCCGGAATATTGTACAGGTTCGATGTATGCATCAGCGTCGCGGCCTGTTTCTGGATTGCCTCCACGATATGGGGGTGGCTGTGGCCCAGGCACAACACCGCCAAACCGGTGGCAAAATCGAGATACTTGCCCCCCTTGGTGTCGTACATATAGGCGCCTTCGCCCCGTTCGAATGCGATATCAATTCTGCCATAGGTCGGCATGACGGCTGCGGTCATGGCGGCGCCCTCCTGCATTATACTGCGGCGGCCGGTGCCGCCTGGGAAAGGGGCCGGATTATCTATGCAATCGCCCTGGTGTCAATCCACCAATATCAACAGCACTGCGAATTTGGCGAATTTGGCGAATTAGTTCTGTTCGTTTTGCGGTGAAATTCCGAAATGGGCCCAGCGCTGGCGCCCGCCTTCGATATCCAGATAGTTCAGCAGCGCTGATACCGGACGGCTGTCGAACGCCGTGCTGGTGCCCGACATCAGGGCCTTGGCGGCTTCGTCGAAGGTCATGCCGGGCCGGTATGCCCGTGCGCTGACCATGCCGACGAAGGCATTGGCCACGGCGACAATGCGGGCGGTGGACAGAATTTCCTCGCCCGCCAGATTGGCGGGCTGGCCGGTGCCATCCCAACGTTCCTGAATTTGCCTGATGGTATCGGCCACCGGGCCATCGAATTCCACGCCATCAATCAAATCCGCGCTGGTGAGGACCGACTCGCGCACCATGTTCAATTCCGCATCGGTAAGTTTCTCGGTCTTGATCAGAACCTCACGCGGCACCGTGACCTTGCCCAGGTTCATCAAGGCACCGGCGATATCGCAGGTCTCGACGGCGGCTTCATCCATATGCATGGCCTTGGCGATGGCCGAGGCGACTTCCGCCACGCGCTCGGAATGATGGGCCGAAAACGGATCGCGGCGATCAACAACGGCGACACAGGTCTGTACCAATTCACGCAGGATGCGGGCTCGGCGTTCGCGCTCGTCGACCAGATCGGTGATATCCTCCTGGATCATCAAAACGCCCGAGATATCAGCGCCATCGGCACGCAGGGGAATATGATCAGATTTAACCACGCGGCGGCCTTCGGCGCGGTTTTCCACCCGCCATTCAGTTAACGGTTGGCCCTTCTCCACGGCTTGGTCGTTGGCGCGTTGTAAATGTTTTGCCTTGTCCACGCCCATGGCGCTCGGCAATGTCTTACCGATCAATTCACTCGCAACCACGCCGGCTTCTTCGCTGGCCTTGGAATTGGCGAACATGATCTGGCCCTGGCCGTCCACCGCGGCGATTGCGGTGGGCTGGCTGTCGGTGACGATGCGCAGGAAGTCGCTGACGGTTTGCAATTGCGCGTTCGATTGCTGTAGGCCCGCCGCCGCCGCCGCCACGCGCACGGACGAGCCATGGCGCCAAACCGCGATAATGATCGCCGTTACCACGGCAATGACCAGCCACAGGCCGATCAACAGTATCGATTGCCGGCGGTCCGATGCGGCCAGGGCTTCGCTCCGTTCAACGCTGCGGATCAAGGCCCACGGCAGGCCCTGAATACCGCGGCTGGTCGCCAGAACCTCGACGCCCTGGTAGTTGGCGAAGATGCCAAAGCCGCCAATCCGCTCCAGCAAACCCGCCGCCGCCAGCCGGCTGGTATCAAGCGCCAGCGCGCGCTTCAGCGGCGGCGTGCCGTCCGCCAATGGCGACAGATATTCCACCGTGGCGCCGCTTTTTCGCACCAGATAGGTTTGCCCGCTGTTCAAGGTTTCGCCCGGCTGTACTAGGCGTTGGAATAGATCGTCGCCAACCAGGCGGATGCCCAGAACGGCGCCAACCTGGTCGGCTGGGCGGTTTTCGCCCTGCACGGCGAAAATCGGTTGCAGGAATGCCATGGTCGCCTGGCCCGAGGCGCCCGTATAAATATCGAGCACGCCGCGTCCGCCCTGTTTCGTGCCGCGTACGAAATCGTGCAGGCGGCTGTCCAAGGTGGGTGTCCCCGGCGTGGTTACCAGGATCTCGCCTTGCTTGTTCACCAAGGCCAAACCGGCAACCCCGACCCGGCTGACATTGGCCTGCACATTGGCACCCTGGACCGGCGCGCTGAAGCCGGACTGTTCGGCGGTGAGGATCAACAGGTTGGCAAGATATTCCGCCTGGGCGGATTGATCGGTAACCGCGGCCGGCTGGCCGCCGGCAAGGGATAATTCCGTCAAGTAAAGTTGCAGGGACAAATTGTCCGCCAGTCCCGATAGGGTGGCGAATTGACGGTCCTGCCATTCGCCCACCGCCTGGGCCCGGGAGGCGGCGACAATGCCAAGGCGAACCTGCCATTGCTGCAGGTCGCGCTCGCCCTCGGCCGCGACGAACCGGTGCACGGCCACCATGCCTAAGATGGCTACCAACAATAATGCGGCGCCGGCCAAGGCGACATTTCGATTGATCTTGCCCACTATTCCGCCTCTATCGCTATCGATGTTGTTCATCCCAACTGGCCTCCAGCCATTTGTCGCTGCAATGGCACCCGAAAATGGTAAACAAATCAGTATACAAGCAATAAAAAATCTATTCTTAGTGCACCTATCGGCGCCCACGCTTCGGCGGCACATTCGATCCTTCATCTTTTGTCAGGAAAATAACACGATGCAAATTCCGCTGATGGCAATTGCCTCGGCGCTCGTCATCCACACCCTCTGGGGCGGCAATCCAGTCGCCGTGAAGCTTGGTTTGGTCGCTTTCCCACCGTTGTGGAGCGCCTTCATACGCTTCGCCATCGGGGCATTATGTATAGCTGGCTGGGCCTACATCAACAAAATTCGTCTTTGGCCGGAGCGGCGGGAATGGCGGGGCCTCTGTACCGTGGCGTTGATTTTCACGGTGCAGATTTCCATGATGAACCTGGGCATCAACCTGACTAGCGGTGCCTCGGCTGCCGTGATGACGGCGACCTTTCCGCTGTTCGCGGGACTGTTCGCGCACTTCATGATCGCCGGCGATCGTTTGACGCCGGGTAAGGTGGCGGGCTTGTTGACCGCATTTCTTGGTGTCGGCGTGGTATTGACGGGCGGGCGAATTCCGCAGGAATTTTCCAGCGCTGATTTCGGTGATCTGATTATCCTGGCGAGCACTGTTTTGTTGGGCGCACGCATGGTCTGGACCGCGCGCCTGGTCAGCAATATAGAGCCGACGCGGCTGGTTTTTTGGATGATGCTGTTGTCTTTGGGAGTATTTGCCGCCGGCGCGGTCATGTGGGAAGAGATAAATTGGGGCCAGGTTGGCTGGCTGCCGATTGGCGCTCTGGCCTATCAGGGCGTGGTGATCGCCGGCCTCGGCTTTATGGTTAATACTTGGCTGTTGAAGCGCTACAGCCCGTCGGTGATGATCAGCTTTGGCTTCATCTCGCCAATATCCGGGGTTCTCCTCAGCGCGCTGCTGTTGGGCGATGCCTTGACCTGGGATCTCGCTGCCGGTACCGCCCTGGTGGGCATCGGCCTGATAATACTGGCGCGCCGGGCACAAGCCCGCTCCCCAGGATAGTTTGATGTGGTATTGTTCTGATCACCATCGGGATAGGAGTAAGCAAAGATGAATGCCAAGCCGGAAATTTGTTACAGCGCCTGTCCCCACGACTGTCCATCGACCTGCGCTTTGGAGGTCGAGAAGCTGGACGCCTGGACCATTGGCCGGGTGCGCGGCGCCAGGGACAACGGCTATACCGCCGGCGTGATTTGCGGCAAGGTCGCCCGCTATGCCGAGCGTATCCATCATCCGGACCGCCTGACACAACCGTTACGCCGCGTTGGCGCTAAAGGTTCAGGTGAATTTGCGCCCATTGGCTGGGACGAGGCCCTGGACGAGGTGGCGGAGGCGTTGCTCCAGGCAGAGCAAAAACATGGCGCCGAAACGGTCTGGCCCTATTTTTATGCCGGCACCATGGGCATGGTGATGCGCGATGGTATTCACCGCCTGCGCCACGCCAAGAAATATTCCGGCATGTACGCCACCATTTGCGTGACCTCGGCCTGGAATGGCTTCATCGCCGGCACCGGACGTCTGGCCGGCGCCGATCCGCGCGAAATGGCCAAGGCCGATTGCCTGGTCATCTGGGGAACCAACCCGGTCAACACCCAGATCAACGTGATGACCCACGCCACCTCCGCCCGTAGGGCAGGCGCGAAAATCGTTCATATCGACACCTACCGCAACGGTACGGCGGAAAAGGCGGACCTGTTCCTCTGCGTCCGTCCCGGCACCGATGGCGCCCTTGCCTGCGCGGTGATGCACGTGCTGTTCCGCGATGGCCTGGCGAACCGCGAATATCTGGAGAAATACACCGACTGCCCGGCCGCGTTGGAGGCGCATTTGCGCGACAAGACACCGGCCTGGGCCGAGGCCATCACGGGCGTTCCCGTCGCCGATATCGAGGCTTTCGCCAAATTGGTGGGCGAGACGCCGAAAACTTTTTTTCGCCTTGGCTATGGCTTTTCACGGCAACGCAACGGCGTCGTCAACATGCACGCGGCATCCTGCATCGCCGCCGTCACCGGGTCGTGGCTGGAAGAAGGCGGCGGCGCTTTCCACAACAATGGCGCCATCTATCATTGGGATAAGACGCTGGTCGAAGGACTTGATGTGCTGGATCCCGCGGTTCGCATACTGGATCAATCGCGCATCGGCCCGGTGCTGACCGGTGACCGGGATGCCCTGGGCGATGGCCCGCCCGTCACGGCTCTGTTCATACAGAACACCAACCCCATGCGCGTGGCGCCAGAGCATAATTTGGTCCGCCAAGGCTTCGCCCGCGACGATCTGTTCACCTGCGTGCACGAACAATTCATGACGGAAACCGCACAGATGGCGGACATTGTCCTGCCCGCGACCATGTTCCTCGAACATGATGACGTCTATCAGGGCGGCGGACACCAATATATCACCCTGGGCCCAAAAATGGTCGAGGCGCCGGGAGAATGCCGCTCCAACCACGAAGTGATCAATGGCCTGGCCAAACGGCTGGGGGCGGCGCATCCCGGCTTCGAGATGACGCCGCTGGAATTGATCAATGCGACACTAAAGGCATCAGGCTGGGGCGATGTGGAGAGTTTGCGGCAAAATCGCTGGATCGATTGTCAGCCAGAGTTCGCCGAGGCGCATTACATTAATGGTTTCGCGCACCCTGACGGCAAGTTCCGCTTTGCGCCAAAATGGCAAGAGGTTCTGCCCCATGGCTTCGCTTCCGGGGACTTGATTGACCGAATGCCGGAGCTGCCCGACCATTGGCCGGTGATCGAGGAAGCGACCGAGACCATGCCGTACCGTTTGGTGACGGCGCCGGCGCGAAGTTATTTGAATTCGTCTTTCACCGAGACGCCGACCTCGATCGCCCGGGAAGGCAAGCCGACGGTGATGATCCATCCCGATGACGCGGCGGATCTTGGCGTTGGCAACGATGATGTGGTGCAATTGGGCAATGACCGTGGCGAGTTGCCCATTGCCGTCGAAATCTTCGATGGCGTGCAGCGGGGCGTGGTTGTGGTCGAAAGCATCTGGCCGAACGCGGCGTTCGCGGGCGGCAAGGGCATCAATGTGTTGACCGGCGCCGATCCGGTGGCCCCCGTCGGCGGCGCCGCTTTTCACGACAACCGCATATGGATCAGGAGGATGTGATGAGCCAGGCCGAAACCGTATCGAAGACCGATAATCCATTCGCCGATGGCGCCGCCTTTATTGCCGGCGACTATGTGCCCATCGACGAGGCCCGGATACCCATAACCGATTGGGGTTTTCTGCATTCTGACGTGACCTATGACGTGGTCGCTGTATGGGGCGGCGGCTTTTTCCGCCTGCAGGATCATTTGGACCGCTTTTTTCGCGGCATCGAAAAACTGCATATGCAGTCGCCTTATGACCGGGTGGAAATGGCGGCAATTCTGGCGGAATGTGTCAGCCGCTCCGGCATCCGGGAGGCTTACGTCAAATTGATCCTGACCCGTGGCACGCCGCCAAAGGGCCAGCGCGATCCGCGAACCTGTGAAAATCAATTTTATGCGTTCGCCATACCCTATGTCTGGATCACGCCACCGGAAAAACAAGAACTGGGGATGCATCTCACTGTCAGCAGCATACCGCGCATCTCGCCGGATTCAGTGGACCCGACGGTGAAGAATTTTCACTGGGGCGATATGGTTCAGGGCCTGTTCGAAGCCTATGACCGTGGCGCCGAAACGCCCGTGCTGACCGACGGCCAGGGCAATATCACGGAGGGCCCCGGCTTCAATATATTTGCCGCTATCGGCGGCCGTCTGGTGACGCCGGACAGCGGCGTATTGTTGGGCATTACCCGCAAGACGGTGATCGAACTGGCGCAATCCTTGAATGTCAAAGTTGATGTGGGCATTTTGACGGAAGCCGAATTGCGCGCCGCGGACGAGATTTTTATCTCCTCCACCGCTGGCGGCGTCATCCCCGTAAGCAAGCTGGACGGCAAACCTATCGGCGACGGCAGTCCCGGGCCCTTGGCCCTGCGTTTACGCCAGATGTACTGGGATGCCCATGACGATGGGAAGTATGTTACCCGGATCGACTATCACTAACCGCTGCCAACGGACCGGACAAAGCCAGGGCCAGGGGAACGGTGGTCAATGCAAAAATGCCGACAATAGCCAAGGTATGGGGCACGCCGTTCAGATCGCTCAACACGCCGAAAATTGTGGGCGAGATCGCCCAGGCGCCAATGGTCAGGGTCATGAACAGGCCAAAGCCTCGGCCATGACGTTCCGGTGCGACGAATTCGGCGACAGAGGCATAGAGTACCGAAGATGTGCCGTTCAAGGCCAGGCCCACGAGAGGCAGCAGGATCAGGTCCGCGGTCAGGGACAGGGGCAACAACAACAATATGCCGGCCCCGGTGGCCAGCTCCGTCAACACCGCCGTGCGGACAATGCCCAGGCGTTCGGCGATCAGGCCGCAAACCAGCTTGCCCGCGGCGCCGCCCGCGAAAACCAGAACCAGGGCAAAGCCAACGGTTTGAATATCCGCGCCCTTGCCGATCAGCAGGAACGGCAGAAAGGTCATGAAAGCGGCCCGGCAGGCCCCGTCTATCATCGAAGTCGCCGAGAGCAAAACAAACCCACGCCGCTGGCGAATACCCCAATCGCCTAGTTTCAGCGCCGGGACATCGTCCGTTGACGTTGGCAACTGGGCGCTGGGGCGGCCGCCCGCTGCCAGAATGCGCAGCAGGATCAGAATTCCCATGGCGGCAACGATGCCAATAGCGCCATAGCCGGTTGTAACGACGCGCCAATCAAGACTGACCAGGGCCAGGGCCGCCAAGCCGGGAACCGCCATTTTGCCCAGATCGCCGGAGAAATTGTAGATGCCCAAGGCGGCGCGCCGGGGGCCGTCTTCATAGGCTCTGGCGACGATGGTGGAATTCAGCGGATGTTGCGTGCTGCCGCCCAGGCCGGCCAGGGCAAGTGCCGCTGCCAGTCCCAGAGCACTGCCGGCAAAGCCCAAAAGGCAAAACCCGAAACCCGCCAAGGCCATGCCCAGCACCAGGATCCGCCGCTCCCCCCAACGTTCCGAGGCTAGCCCGGCGGGCAGCTGACCAATGGTCATGGCGCCGGAATAGGTCGAGGATATGGCCCCGACCTGGGTCAGGCTGAGGCCAAATTCCGCCTGCCAAAGAGGCAATAGCAAGGTGACGAGATCGGTAAAACCATCATGGACAAAATGGGTGCTGCAGGATGCGCCAAGGACGCGCCGTTGCTGCCGGGTTGCCGGCGCTGTTACCATTTTGATCCGGGTGGCCGCTTTATGGTTTCCAGAAATGTCAGAATATGGGCGTGCAACGCCGGTCCCGCACCGATAACCGATTTATGCAGCGTATCGGACTGGTTGTAGCGGAAAGCTTCGCCGTGGGAATTGGAGTTGACGCCGCCGGCCTCCGCTAAAATCAATTCAGCCGCCGCGATATCCCAATCGCATTTGCCGGATAACGAGATGCAGGCATCATATCGTCCATCGGCCACCAGACACATCCGGTAGGCGATTGAATTGACCATGTGCAGCGTTATGTCGCGCGGCTTGTCCTTGACCGCAGACTGCTGGAACATATACCGGCCGGTCAACAGGCGCGAACCCTCGAAATCAGACTTTGCGGTGACCTTAATGGGCTTGCCGTTCAGGCGGGCGCCGCCGCCCAGGATTGCCTCGTAAAATTCCTCTGTCGCGGGATTATAGACCGCGCCCGCCACGGGCCGCCCATCCCGCACCAGGGCGGCGCAAACGGTGAATTCCTCGCGTTGCTCGATAAAGGCGCGGGTGCCGTCGATGGGGTCCACCACCCAGACACTGCTGCATTCCAGCCGCGCGGGGTCGTCATCGGTCTCCTCCGACAGCCAGCCGTATGTTGGCTGGGCGTTGCAGAGTTTATCGCGCAACAGATCATCCACCGCGTGATCAGCCTCGGACACCGGGTCGTCAGGGCCCTTTGTCCAATGCTTCACACCGTCATGAAAATAGCTAAGCGCCAGGGCGCCGCCCTCGCGTACCGTTTCCAACAGCAACGCATGATCTTGCTCCAACTGGTTCACGTTCCCGCCACCATCAATCCATCAATGCGCAGGGTTGGGGCATTGTTGCCGTAGCGAAAGGTCAGATCATTGGCCGGGGTAATGTTCAAGAACATGTCCTTCAGATTACCGGCAATCGTCAGCTCCGATACCGGGTGGGTCAGCTCGCCCTTGTCGATCCAGAACCCGGCGGCGCCACGGCTGTAATCACCGGTCACGCCATTGACGCCGAAGCCGATCAATTCGGTGATATACAGCCCCGATGCAATATCCGCCAACAGCTCATCGCGGCTGCAGGCGCCGGGCTGCATATAAAGATTTGTCGTGCTTGGCGCTGGTGGTCCGGAGGTTCCGCGGCTGGCATGTCCGGTGCTCGCCAGGCCCAATTGCCGGGCGGACGCGGAATCCATGATCCATGTCGCCAATTCGCCATTCTCCGCCAGCAGCCATCGCCGGTTGGCCACGCCTTCGCCATCAAATGGCTTCGACGCCAGGCCTCTTGGCCGATGGGGATCGTCAACGATTGTAATGCCGGGGGCAAAGATCTGTTTGCCCAGGCTATCCTTCAAAAACGATGTGCCGCGCGCCACTGAAGTACCGCTGATGGCGCCAACAAAATGGCCCAGCATGGAATTCGACACGCGGGGGTCGAAAATCACCGGGATCTGCTGGCTTTCAACCTTGCGCGGGTTCAGACGCCGCACCGCCCGCTGGCCGGCGGAGGTGCCGATGGCCGCCGGTTTGTCCAGGTCGCCGCCATGCCGGGCGGAGGTAAAATCGTAATCACGTTCCATTCCCGTGCCTTCGCCGGCGATGACGGACGCGAAAAGCGAATGGGATGACGTGGCATAGCCACCCGAAAAACCGTTCGAGGTGACCAGGGCAATGCGGTTGCGGCCCCAGCCGGCGCCCGCGCTTTCGGAATTGCTGACGCCTGCCACGGCCAGGGCCGCTGTCTCGGCCTCCGCCGCCATCTCGTACAGCGCCTCGGGTGTCGGCTCGCCTGGGTCATTCAGGTCCAGGTCGGGAATGTCCGTGCACAAACGATCCGTATCCGCCAGGCCGCAATAAGGATCTTCCGGCATCGCCGCCGCCATCGCCAGGCCTCGTTCAAGCAATTCATCCAGGCTGGCCGGCGTCATGTCGGTGGAGGAGACGATGGCTTGTTTCTTGCCGAAAAATATCCGCAGGCCCAGGTCCTTACTTTCCGAGCGCTCCAAGTCCTCGCGGGCGCCAAGGCGGTAGCTGACTTCAAGCGAGACGGATTCGAATAAAACCGCGTCGGCGGCATCCGCACCGGCGCGCTTCGCCTTGTCGACAAGGTCGGACAGCAGGTTCAGATCGTTGGCCGTATCGGCCGAATTTTGGCTCATGGGGTATCTCCACCGTTGGAGGATAGCTCGTTTGCCCTGTATAGGGCTTTCGCGGCAGCTTTGCGACCGCCGCGCCCCATAATTGGCGAAAAATAGCTAATGAAGATGTAATGGTGCCAGAACTGCCCGGAAGCACGCTAGAAATCTGAAACAATGCCCTTGCGCTCCCAATCACCATAGCGCGTGGGCTCAAGTCCCTTGGGGCCGCCGACTTCCTTCACCGGTTTTTGTTTGCCTTCGCCCGATGGCTGCTCAACGTTGCTTTGCTCGGGCTGTTTTGGATCGGGTGTTTTCGTCGGCATCAAATCTGTCTCCCACATGGTGCGTCGGACTATGTTACACACCTTTCGGGTAGTAGATGGGATGAAAATGAATGAATGATCATGAGTGATACCGGGCATCGATCGCGCTCCGCCGCCATGCGGCTTCTGGGCCGAATTCTGGACCGTGGTCAAATGCTGGACGAGGCACTGGTCGACGAGCAGGAGGGCGGCGGACGCATGGCCAAACTGGCACCTCGGGACCGTGCCTTTGCCCGGCTGCTCACGGTGACCGTTTTGCGCCGGCTGGGTCAGATCGATGACGCCATCGACCGTTGCCTGGACAAACCATTGAACCGGGCGGCGAAACCGGCCCGCAACGCGCTTCGCCTCGCCGGTGCACAGACAATGTTTCTTGGCACGCCAGCGCATGCCGTCGTTGACGGTGCCGTTCGTTTGATGGGCTCGCGGCAGAGGCATCTGAGCGGTCTGGTCAATGCGGTCTCCCGGCGGCTGACCCGTGAAGCAGGGGCAATTTTGGCGACGCAGGACGAAGTGCGTTTGAATTGCCCGGCATGGCTTTGGCGATCCTGGACGGCTGCTTACGGTGAAGAAACGACGGAAGAAATGGTCGCAGGCATGCTGTTGGAACCGCCCCTGGATCTGACGTTCAAGGCAAAGCCTGAAGATTGGACGGAGACATTGCAGGGAGAGATCCTGGCGACCGGCAGCCTGCGACGCGAGGGCGGCGGCATAATTCAGGCATTGCCTGGTTTTACTGAGGGGGCGTGGTGGGTCCAGGATACCGCCGCCACGCTGCCGGTGGCCCTAATGGGCCAGGTGGAGGGGCGGGAGGTGCTGGAGCTTTGCGCGGCACCGGGCGGCAAGACCGCTCAATTGGCGGCGTTGGGTGCGCGGGTAACGGCGATCGACAGCGCGCCAAAACGAATGGCGTTGCTGCATGACAACCTGGAACGTCTGGGCTTGCAGGCAGAGACCATGGTTGCCGACGTCTTGAAGTGGCGGCCGGCGAAACCTTTTGATTTCATATTGCTAGATGCGCCATGCAGCGCGACGGGAACCATACGCCGGCACCCTGATATTTGGCATCTACGTACTGCCAAGGATGTGGCGGCCGCGGCGGACCTGCAGGACAAGATGTTGCAGGCGGCGATAAAGATGCTGGCGCCGGGCGGAATCTTGGTTTTCTGCACCTGTTCCTTGCAACCAGAAGAGGGCGAGGCGCGGATAGAGGCCTTGCTGGCATCCGGTGCACCGGTTAGCCGGCTGCCGGTCAAGGCGGCGGAACTGTTTGGCCTCGATATGCTGATCACCCTGCAAGGCGACGTGCGTACGCTGCCTCATTATGAAGGCGGAATGGACGGGTTTTATGCCTGCCGCCTGCTGCGGGGCGATTGAACCCAAAGGTGTCTTTCATTGGCTTGCGGCCAGCATGGCAAACTGCTACCTCTCCGGCATGCAACAAAAAACCCGTATCGCACCTTCAATATTGTCCGCCGATTTCGCCGCCCTGGGCGAGGAAGTCCGGGCGGTCACGGCGGCTGGCGCCGACTATATCCATATCGATGTCATGGACGGCCATTTCGTGCCGAATTTGACCATTGGCCCAGCGGTGGTCGCCGCCTTGCGCCCGCACAGCGAATTGCCGTTTGATGTGCATCTGATGATCAGCCCGGTGGATCCTTATATCCCGGATTTTATCGCTGCCGGCGCCGACATCGTCACAATTCATGCCGAGGCCGGGGCCCATTTGCACCGCACCATTCAGTTGATCAAGGATCAGGGCGCGCGCGCCGGTCTGGCCTTGAACCCCGGCACGCCGATCGCGGCGGTGGAGCCATTGTTGGAAGATCTGGATCTTGTCCTGGTCATGAGCGTTAATCCAGGCTTTGGCGGGCAATCCTTTATTTCGGGGCAGTTGGAGAAAGTGCGCCAGTTGCGGGCTCTTATCGATGCGACGGGGGATACCATTGACCTGCAGGTGGATGGTGGCGTCAATGTCGAGAATGCGGCGACCGTTGTTGCCGCGGGCGCCGATGTGCTGGTCGCGGGTTCCGCGACCTTCACCGGCGGCGTTGAAAAATACGCGGCCAATATCAAGGCGCTTCGGGCAACGCCGAATTAGCGCCGGGAATAGCGCGACATCATGAATGATAGTTGGGCGAAGCTGAAAAATGCAGGTTACCGAACCCGCCTGTATCGCCGGACGCTGGAACGGCGGCAGATCGAACAGCTGGCTTTCCTACCCCGCGACCCATGGCCGGGCGACGCGAAAGTAGCAGATGAATTGTTTCAAGGGCGCTATCGTTTCGTCGGGCGCGAGGCCAGCGCCCCTAATCAGCCGCCATGGCGGCTGCGCCCCGATGATGCCGAATGGTTGGCCGCGTTGCACGGTTTCGCATGGCTCCGCCATTTCGAGGCATCGGGCGGCGAAACGGCACTGGCCTACGCGCGGCGGCTGGTGCGCTCATGGATAGACCTTTGTGACGACATTGATCCCCTGACTTGGTCGCCGGGCGTGCTCGGGCAACGTTTGGTGGCGTGGCTGGATCATGGGCATTTTCTGTTGCAAGGCGCGGACGTGGAATTCACCACGGCTTATCTGGGCTCTGTTGCGGTACAATGGCAGCATTTGCAGCGTACCTGTGGCGACGCACCAAGCGGTGGCGAAGAGCTATTGGCGCTGCTGGGCCTGGTATATGGCGGCATGGCCCTGCCAGATGAAGACAACGCCGTAGAGAAGGCCTTGCAGCAACTGGAAAGCCTGATGGCGCGTCAAACCATGGCGGATGGCGGCTACAACAGCCGTGCGCCGTCCGACCTCATGGCCGCGCTAAGGCATTTAATCGGCCTTCGCGAAGCACTGGGCGCTTCCGAACGCGAGGTTCCCGATTGGCTGCAAGGCAAAATCGACCGTATGGCGCCCATGTTGCGCGGGTTGCGCCACGGTGATGGCGGTTTGGCATTGTTCAATGGCGGTGTCGAGGAAAGCCGTGACGTCGTGGACATCACCTTGTCTCAGGCACGGGTCAAGGGCAAGGCCGTGCTCAGTGCGGCGCAATCGGGATTTCAGCGGCTGGCCGCCGGCAGCGTCGTCCTTCTGGCCGACACGGGCGCGCCGCCGGCCGGCGCATGGGGTCGGCAGGCCCATGCAGGCGGTACCGCGTTCGAACTTTCCATCGGCAAGCAGCGCTTGGTGGTTAACTGTGGCAGCGGGCGCCGGCGCAGTGCCGAATGGCGCGAGGCCGCCCGGGGGACCGCTGCGCATTCGACATTGCATTTGGAGAATGCCAACGCCTGGCCCATTTCAGCTACGGGCGATTTCGGACCTGAACCCGCGCGCCTGCATTGCCGGCGGCACGAGGACGATCTGGGCAATGCCTGGTTGGAACTGCATCATGATGGTTACCGCCAGCGGTTTGGGGTGATACACCGCCGACGCCTGTATCTGGATGCCTCCGGCGAGGATATTCGCGGCGAAGACCGGTTGGATACAGGCGGCTCGACCCATGCGGGCGGCCCGTCCGGCCCGTCTGACGAGGTCGCGGGCCGCGCCGTTGCCGTGCGGTTTCACCTGCACCCTGATGTAAGGGCCTCTGCCGTTCAGGGCGGCTCGGCCATTCTGTTGCGCCTGAAGGGTGGCCAGGGCTGGCGGTTTCGCGCCAGTGGCGCCGAAATTTCCATGCAAGGATCCGTCTATCTGGGGCAAAGCGGGCCCATCCGCCGCGCTCAGCAGATCGTTCTTTCCACAACCACCAAGGTGGATGGCAACGTCATCAAATGGGCCTTCCGAAAGGCCTAGCAGGCTGTCGCTGGGCGAACTTAAACCGTGGTCTTGGCCTTGTAGCCGCAAACGTCCCTGACGATACAGGCCGGGCAATCAGGCTTGCGCGCCTTGCAGATATAGCGGCCATGCAGGATCAGCCAATGGTGGGCGTGTTGCAGATACGCCTTGGGCACCCGTTTTTCCAACTTACGCTCGACCTCCAGCGGGGTTTTGCCGGGCGCCAGGCCGGTGCGGTTGCCCAGGCGGAAGAGGTGCGTATCCACCGCGATGGTGGGTTGGCCAAAGGCGATGTTGCAGACCACGTTAGCGGTCTTGCGTCCCACGCCAGGCAGGCTTTCCAGTTCTTCCCGGCTTTCCGGGACCTGGCCGCCGTAAACATCCAACAGGCGACGGCTGAGGGCGATGACATTCTTGGCCTTGGTGTTGAACAGCCCGATGGTGCGGATGTGCTGCTTCAGCTTGGCTTCGCCCAAGGCCAGCATGGCGGCGGGATTATCGACCGCTTCGAACAATGCTTTGGTGGCTTTGTTGACGCCCACGTCCGTGGCCTGGGCGGATAGCACCACGGCGACCAGCAGAGTGTAGTTGTTGCCATAGTTCAATTCGCCCTTTGGCTCCGGGTCGGCGGCTTGCAGGCGGGAAAAGAAAGTCTCGATATCTACCTTTTTCATGTTCTAAACTGTTTCTTATGGGGACTGAGAGACTGCATGGGGAGCCTGCACTGCTGTTCAATGCCGAGCTGCGGCCAAACCGCAGCTTGAGCCCAAGGGGCTTTCGCATATTGATGGCGGCGATCGGGTTTGTCTGTCTGGCAATGGGGCTGGCGTTTTTCTTCGCCGACGCCTGGCCGGTCATCGGCTTTCTGGGCTTGGACGTGGCCGCGATCTATCTGGCGTTTCGGCTCAGCTACCGTGCCGGCCGTTTGCGCGAAACGGTGCGGCTGTCGGAGGCTGAATTGACCGTTGACCGGATCCAGCCAAGCGGCCAGCGCAAGCATTGGTCGTTTCAGCCCTACTGGGCGCGGGTCCGCCTGGAACTTGATGATCCCGATCCGGTCGATGTGGTCGATGATCCCTCCATCATGGAAGGGCAGGGCAGCGTCGTTGTCTCCTCGCATGGCGAACATGTCCGTTTGGGACGCTTCCTGGCGCCCGGCGAGCGGCACTCGTTTGCTGATGCGCTCAGCCTCGCGCTTCGCCGTCTGACGGGCGGCTAGCTTAGAGTCCCAGGACATCGGCCATGCCGTAGAGGCCGTTTTCCTTGTCGGCCAGCCAGCGGGCGGCACGGACGCCGCCACGGGCAAAGATCGCCCGATCCGTCGCCTTGTGGCTTAGTTCGACCCGTTCGTCATCGGCGGCGAAGATCACCGTGTGCTCACCTGCGACGTTACCTCCCCGCAGGGCGGCATAGCCGATATCGCCTCGCCGCCGCTCTCCGGTGATACCGTGGCGGCCGCCGATGGCGACCGCCTCATGGTCCACCCCCCGGCCCGCCGCCGCCGCCTTGCCCAATAACAGTGCCGTACCCGAGGGTGCGTCGACCTTGTAGCGGTGGTGCATCTCAACCACCTCGATATCGAAGTCTTCATCCAGCAAGCCGGCCACCTGCTTGGCGACCAAGGCCAGCACGTTGACGCCCAGGCTCATATTGCCTTCGCGCATGATGGCGATTGTCTCCGCCGCCTGGTTGATTTCCGCATCATCCTCCGCCGTCATGCCGGTGGTGCCGATGACCAGATTGGTTTTGGTTTCCACCGCTAGGGCGGCATGGGTGACAGTGGCGGCGGGTATGGTGAAATCCAGCACCACGGCGGCGCGTTCGAACATGGCCCGAGGGTCCGCCTCCACCATCAGACCCAGCTTATCCAGTCCGGCCAACTCGCCCAGGTCCCGGCCCAGATCGTCATGCCCCAGCCGTTCGGAGCCGCCGGCGATGGCGCAGCCCTCCGTCGCCGCGATTTGCCGCAACAGGTTGATACCCATGCGCCCGGCACAGCCGACCACGCCAAATTGTAAATCCGTCATATTCCCTCTCCCCGTTTTGTGTCGATTTTATACCATTACGCCCGCCGGTGGGCTGGATATCTCATATCCAAGCCCTATAAGGTAGGGAACATCTTATCGGATAGACCATTACCATGCTGATCACCTTGAACGTCACACAACGCATCTGGGCCGTCCCGGCAATTCTGGGACAGGCGGCTGCGTTGCGCAGCCTGCATGGCGAATTGCAGGCGCGGCTGCAAGCTGGCGATTGCCTGGTCTATCTTGGCAACTATATGGGCCATGGCGACGCCGTTGCCGAAACAGTGGATGAATTGCTGCGTTTTCGCGGCGATCTGGATGGTGTTCAGGTGGCCCATTTGCGTGGCGCGCAAGAGGAAATGTGGGTCAAGCTGTTGGAGATTCAATGGGCCATGCGGCCGATCGAGACCTTTCAATGGATGATGAACCACGGGATCGAGGCGACCTTGCGTGACTATGGCGGCGATCCGGCCGAGGCGTCGTCAAAATTCCGCGCCGGCGTGGTCGTCACGACCCGTTGGACAACGGAATTGCGGGAGAACTTTCAAAGCCATTCCGGTCACTACGAATTTCTCCATAGTCTGGCGTCCGCCGCACCGACTTCGGATGGCAGGCTGCTGTTCGTCAGCGCCGGTATCGATCCGAACAAACCGTTGGAAAAGCAGAACGACGCCTTTTGGTGGAATGCCGCCGGGTTCGATGGTATGAGCGCCCCGTTCGAAGGTTTCAGTTTTGTCATCCGTGGCTTTGATGCGGACCATAAGGGGCCATGGACCGGGGCGCATGGGATCAGCATTGATGCCGCCTCCAGCCCAGCTGGGCCCCTGCAGGCAACCTGTTTTGCGCCCGATGGCGCCGTATTGGAAAACCTCACGGTATAGCCGGCCGGCGGCAAGAACGGTTGCCAAGACCAACTACCAAGACCAACTACCAAGACCAACTACCAAGAACAGCTAAAGGGAAATTCGAACAAATGCCGATCAAGGTTCCGGACAATTTGCCGGCGCGCAGGACACTGGAAAGCGAAGGCGTTCTGCTGATTACCGAGCGTGCCGCCGTGCGTCAGGACGTCCGTCCGTTGGAGATTGCGCTGCTGAACCTGATGCCGGAAAAGATCACCACCGAAACCCAGATCGCCCGGTTGCTCGGTGCGACGCCGTTGCAGATCGAACTGACCCTGGTAACCACATCCAGCTATGCGCCCAAGAATACCTCTGCCGAACATATGTTGGCCTTTTATCGCCCCTGGGAAGACGTCCGCGCGCGCAAGTTTGATGGCCTGATCGTTACCGGCGCGCCGATCGAGACCCTGCCCTTTCACGACGTCGCCTACTGGCCGGAGCTGACGCAAATCTTTGATTGGTCACAAACCAACGTGCAGGAGACCTATAATATCTGCTGGGGCGGGCAGGCGGCGTTGCAGCATTTCCATGGCGTGCCGAAGTACGAATTGCCGCGAAAACTGTTCGGCGTCTTCCCCCATAATGTGTGTGGTGGGCACGACGGCTTGCTGCGTGGGTTTGATGACCAGATCGCGGTACCGGTCAGCCGTCATACGGAGGTGCGGCGCGAGGATTTGCCGGAAGATGCGGGCTTAACCATCCTGCTGGAGTCGGACGAGGCCGGCCTATGCCTGATCCGGGACGAGGCGCGGCGGCAGATCTATATGTTCAATCACCTGGAATACGATACCTATACACTGGCGGATGAATATCATCGTGACGCCGCCGCCGGTGGGGATATCCAATTACCGGCCCATTATTTTCCCGGCGACGACCCGACCCAGGCACCAATCAATCATTGGCGGGCCCATGCCAACGTGTTCATCGGCAATTGGATCAATGATCTTTACCAATCCACATCATATGAACTGGTCGACATTCCCGCGCCCAGACGATAGCCGCCCTACATCACCACGCCGCCATCGATGGTATAGACCTGCCCGGTGCAAAAGGCGCTGTCGTCGGACGCTAGGAACAGTACCAGATTGGCGACTTCCTGCGCCGTGCCCAGGCGGCCCATAGGCTGGCGGGCGATGAAATCCTTGCGCTGCTGTACCGGGTCCTCGGCCGCATTGATGCGGTCACCCAGGGAGGGCGTGTCGACGGTGCCCGGTGCGATGGCGTTGCAACGGACGCCCTGGCCCACATAATCGGCGGCGATGGATTTGGTCAGGCCGGTGACGGCGGCTTTCGAGGCGCTATAGATGCAGCGGCTGGGAATGCCCTTCATGGCGGAGGCGACCGAGGACGTGTTGACGATGCTGCCACCGCCGTTTTCCAGCATGGCGGGCAGGAAAGCCCTGCTGACCCGGAACATGGATTTCACGTTCAGATCGAAGGCGAAATCCCAATCCTCTTCCGTGGCCTCCAACAATGTGCCGTTGTGCACGTAGCCGGCGCAGTTGAACAGGATATCCACGGCGCCGTGACGTTCCGCCGCCGCCTGGATCGCGGCACCGTCGCGGGCGTCCAGCTGCTGGGTGATGACATCACCCCCAGCTCCTGATTGGCCATCCAATTCACTCAAGATATCCATGTTGATATCCGTGGCGATGACCTGGGCGCCTTCGCGCAAAAAGGTCTCGGCGGTGGCCCGGCCGATGCCTTGGGCGGCGGCAGTGATGAAGGCCCGTTTTCCGGCCAGACGTCCACTCATGTTCTATTCCTCTAATCCAATTCGTCTTCGATGTAGGCGTTGATGACGTCGGCGATATTGTCATCGCTGGGAAAACCCAGGGCGCCAGCCTTGTCGGAAAAAGTTGTCTTGGGCCAGCCGTCAACGATGGCCTGGGTCGCGGGGTCAACCTCGAAGGTGATTTTGCCGCGCGTGCGGTTGGTGTCCAGATTATTCACCGCCGCCGCCGTGTCCCCCATGGAGACGGAGAAGCCTGAAAGCAAGATGGCCCGGCTGGCGCCCAGCTTGGTGGCATCCAACTCGTGCATATGCATGAAGCATTCGACCACGGTGCGCGGCGACATGATGGCCATGCGGGATTCAGGCGTCACCGGACAGACCATATCGACGCCGTTCAGAGGCTCGCGAATAATGCCGGAGGCAAAGCCCGATGCCGCCTTGTTCGGCTTGCCCGGCCGTACCACGATGGTCGGCAGGCGCATGGCCCGGCCATCGACATAGCCCTTGCGGCTAAAATCAGTGATCAGGTATTCGCCCATCACCTTTTGCGCGCCATAGGATGTCTCGGGCGTGATTGGGGTCAAATCGCCGACGGTCTCGGGCACGTCGCCGCCATAGACGGCCAGGGAAGAGGCAAAGACCACGCGCGGGGTGCCGTTGGCGGCGCGGGCGGCTTCCAGTACGTTGCGGGTGCCGTCCAGATTGACCTGATAGCCCAGGTCGAAATCCGCCTCGGCCCCGGCGCTGACCACGGCGGCCAGATGAAAGACGCTGTTGGTGTTGGCATCAATAACGTTTGCGACCAGGCCGGCATCCGTGATGTCGCCGACCACGGCGCGCACGCGGTCATCGCTGAATTCGCCATCGGGCGGGGCCACCGCATCGAACAGGATAATTTCGGTGATAGCCTCTTTTTGCCCGGAGGCTCCGGTCAATTGTCCCAATGCCAGAATTCGATGCGCCAGTTTTCTGCCAATGAAGCCGCCGCCGCCCGTAATCACCACTTTCATCGCATGCTCTCCCTAATAGTCCCTATTTCCCTGGTATTGCCTGATTGTGGGGGCGAGGTCCAGCGATACATAACCTTAACTCAAGAAGGGCTCCAGACGGTCCATGGCGTCGTCGAGGCGATCCAGGGTGGAGGCGAAACAAAGCCGGATAAAACCTTCGCCCCGTGGCCCGAAAGCCGCGCCAGGCGCCAATCCAACATGGGTTTGGTGCAGAATTTCCTTACAGGTATTCAGTGAATCCGTCATGCCGTCGACAGCGAAAAAGGCATAAAAGGCGCCGTCGGGACGATGCACCCGCACCTTGGGCATGGCCTGGAGGCGGTCAATGGTCAGATCGCGAGCCTGTTTATAGCGGGCCACGGTCTCGGTCACGAAATCCTCGCCCTCGCGCACGGCGGTGACGGCGGCGACCTGGGAAAAATGCGCCGGGCAGGAATAGTGAAATTCGATCATTTTTTCCAGCGTGGGCATCAGGCTGGGCGGCGCGGTCAGCCAGCCCAGACGCCAGCCGGTCATGCACCAGGATTTGGAGAAACTGTTGACCACCACCAATTTGTCGTCCGGCTCGGCGATTTCCAAAAAACTCGGCGCGGCGCGGCCTTTGAAATACATCCGCGCATAGACCTCGTCGGACAGCAACCAGATGCCCCGGGCACGGCAGAAATCCAGAACCTCCTGCATCTCCGCCCGGCTCATCACCCAGCCCGTGGGGTTGGAGGGGGAGTTGATCAGGATGGCGCGGGTATGGCCGTCGACCATGTCGAACATCTGTTCCAGATCCAGGCTCCAGCCCTGATTGCCGAACTGCAGCCAGGCAAGGCGTGGCTCGCCACCCATCACGCGGACGGTTTCGATCAGATTGGGCCAGACCGGGGCGCTGACAACCACATTGTCGCCGGGGTTGGTCAAAACCTGTTGCATCAGGTTCGTGGCACTCATGCCCGACGCGGTGACAGCGACACGTTCGCTGTCGATGGGCCGTTTGTATAGCGCGCTCATATAATCGCCCAAAGCCTGGCGCAGCTCGGGAATGCCATAATTCGGCGTATAAAATGTATCGCCCTGTGCCAGGGAGGCGGTGGCGGCCTGGCAAATGAATTCCGGCGTGGGGACATCGGGTTCGCCATACCAAAGAGCGACCACATCGTCCATTTCCATGCCCGCATTGGCGACGTCCCGGATCAAGGAACTGCCCAGGTTTTCCACCGTTTCGCGGGCGCCCGCGGGACCGGAGGCGAGAAAATTGTTACTACTGTCTTGCATTAGCTTCCCTAATTTAAGGCCGGTTGGTATAGCATCACACCATGGCAAGTGGTTCTTCGAAAATGGCGGTATACGCCGCGTTGGCGGGCAATCTGGCGATTGCCGTTACGAAATTTGGCGCGGCGGTCTTCACCGGCTCTTCCGCCATGCTGTCGGAGGCGATCCATAGCGTTGTCGATACAGGCAACCAGGCTTTGTTATTATACGGCATGTACAGAGCCGGTTTGCCGGCGGATGCTCGGCATCCGTTCGGCTATGGCAAGGAACTCTATTTTTGGAGTTTCGTGGTTGCCATTCTGATATTCGGCCTGGGAGCCGGGTTCTCTATTTATGAAGGAATGCATGGCATTTTGCAACCCACACCCGTGCAAAACGCCATGGTCAGCTATGTGGTTTTGGGCTTTTCCCTGGTCTTTGAAGGCGGCGCCGGGTTTCTCGCCTTGCGTCAGTTCCTCCGCGAAAAGGGCGATATGGGCTTTTTCGAAGCCGTGCGCCGGGGCAAGGATCCGGCTCTGTTCACCGTGTTGTTCGAGGATAGCGCCGCCATTCTGGGACTGATCATTGCCATGGTCGGTATCTTTCTGGGCCAGCAGTTGCAACTACCCTGGATGGATGGCGCGGCGGCGGTGGCCATCGGCTTGCTGTTGGCCGGTGTTGCCTTGTTTCTGGCCTATGAATGCAAGGCCTTGTTGATCGGCGAGGCGGCGGAACCGCATGTGGTGGAGGGCTGCCGGGCCTTGTTGAATGGCGACCGCCGGGTGGTGCGGGTAGCGGATGTGCGCACCATGCATCTGGGACCAAGGGAAATTCTGCTGGCGGCGGACTTGGATTTCGCCGATGGCCTGATCTCGCAAGAGGTGGAAATCGCCACGGCGGAATTGGAGACCAAGCTGCGGGAGAATTTCCCGGAGGTTCGCCGGATCTATTTGGAGACCCGGAAACTGAGCTAAATCCGGCAAGATGTCGTTAACCATAATTAAACCGTGTGTGGGCAAGACTGCGGCCTGAATAACTTTGGGATCGCATCTTCGTGTTAATGCATCTGTTCATCTTGGCGTCCTATGGCGTGGTTTCGGCCGCGGCGGGTTTTGTGCTGTCGCAATCGGTGAGCCAGCTTGCGCCGACGACCTGCTATCTGATCGCGGGCGCCGGTTTTCTGGCGGCTGCGCTGCTGCATGAAATCTTCTCCCGCCGCCTGGAACAGCGCGACCTGGCCAATCAACTCGATGTAGCGTTTGACGAGGTGGACGAACTACGCGACATCAACCGCGATCTGATGGCGGATGTGGTCCGTGCCCGCGAGGAGATCGCCGTTCTCTGCGACGTGGTGGAAAGCGCCGCCGACGACGCCAATCAGATGTTGGCGCGGGAAATGAAGGTGCTGCAATCGCAATTGGGTCATCTGGAATCGGTGCGGCGGCCCAAGGCGGCGCGGCCGAGCCGGCGCAAGCCCAGCAACAAGGCCTTGCAAGAGCGCCAAGTCGCCAATCAGGCGCAGGAAAGCAAGGTCGAGGCGGATGCGGATACGGATGCGGTTGCGGAGGCGGACGCCCCATATGTGTTGACCAATGTTGCCAGCCCACAGAGTTATGAAGGGCCCGTTGATGAGGCGGAAATCCTCGGCCATATCCGCGAGGCATTGGAATCCAACCGTGTCGATCTTTATATCCAGCCAATTGTCAGCCTGCCGCAGCGGCGAGCCCAGCATTTCGAGGCGTTTTCGCGTATTCGAACCGCGGATGGCCGCATCGTCGCGGCCCGGCAATATTTGGATGTGGCCAAGAAACAGGGGCTGATCGGCACCATCGATAATTTGCTGTTGATGCGTTGCGTGCAATTGCTGCGGCGCAATGAAAAACGGCAAAGCGATGTCAGCTTCTTCGTCAATATTTCCGATCACACCTTGAACGATACGGAATTCCTGGATCAGTTTATCGGTTTCATGGCGTCCAATCCCACCCTGGCCACGCGCCTGGTTTTCGAGATCGCCCAGCGGGATGTCATGGGCCTGTCCGACACCGTATTGGAGCAATTGGCGGCCCTAGGCAAACTGGGTTTCCGCTTTTCCATGGATCAGGTCGAAGATCTGGATATTGACTTTCAAGCCCTGGCCCAGGCCAATTTCCGCTTTATGAAAGTACCCATATCGCTATTGCTGACCTTGCCGGAGGATGGCGCCAATTGGGTCCATCCGCGCAATCTGAAAGCTAAATCCACGGTCTCCGAAATCTCTTTGGTGGTGGAACGGATTGAGCAGGAATCCGATGTCATCGAAGTGCTGGAATACGGCTTTGACTTTGGCCAGGGCTTCCTGTTCGGCGCGCCGAGGCCCAGCCGCGACGAGGCCGACGCGGCCTGAGCGTTCTCTCAACCCTTCAGAAATTTCCCATAGTGGTCTAGGCTTACCTGTCTTTGTCTTTGTTAAGATTAGGTACTAGCCATGGATATGACCTTCAGCGCGGAAGATGCGGCGTTCCGGACCGAGGTGCGAAACTATCTGACAGCGGCGATGCCGGCCGAGTTGAAATACAAGGTCGATAACGGCATCGAGATGCAGCGCGAAGACGTGGTCGCCTGGCACAGGATTTTGTATGACAAGGGCTGGGTTGCGCCAAACTGGCCAAAGGAACATGGCGGGCCCGGGTGGAGCCTGACGCAGAAATATATTTTTGACGAGGAGCTGGCCCTGGCCGGCGCGCCGCGCCTGGTGGTGTTCGGCATTAATATGTGCGGCCCGGTGCTGATCGGCTTTGGCAGCAAGGAACAGCAGGCGCGTTTCCTGCCCCCCATGCTTTCGGGCGAACATATCTGGTGTCAGGGCTATTCCGAGCCCGAGGCCGGCTCCGACCTTGCCTCGCTGCGTACCATGGCGGTGCGCGATGGCGACGAGTGGGTGATCAATGGTGTGAAGACCTGGACCACCAAGGCCCATTGGGCGGATTGGTGCTTTGTCCTGGCGCGTACCCAGACGGGCGGCAAGAAGCAGGAAGGCATCAGCTTTATTCTGGTTGATATGAAGACGCCGGGTATCGAGACCCGGCCGATCATTTTGCTGGACGGCTTGCACGAGACCAACATGGTCTACTACACCGATGTCCGGGTGCCGGTGGAGAATACCGTTGGCGAGATCCACAAGGGCTGGTCCATCGGCAAGTATCTACTCGCGCACGAGCGTATGTCCGGCGGCTCTCTGGGCCAGCACAAAGCCTTGTTGCGGCAGTTGAAGCAGATCGCGGCCGAAGATGAACAAACCGGCGGCCAGCCCCTGGACAAGGACCCGGCCTTTGCCCGCCGTATCACCGAGGCCGAAATCGAGCTGCGCACCCTGGAAGCCTTTAACATGCGCGCCATCGACAAATTCTCCCGCGATGGCGAGTTGGGCGGCAAGGCCCTGGGCGCGGAAGCGAATATCTTTAAAATCCGCAGCACGGAAATCCAGCAACGCCTGACCGAATTGAAGGTGGAGGCGATTGGCTATTACGCCAATCCCTATCAGATCGCGGCCCTGAAACACGGCTGGAACGGCCTGAACGAGCCCGCTGTTGGCGCCGAATATGCCAATGCCTGCATGCCGGCCTACTTGCATTTCCGCAAGGTTTCGATTTATTCCGGTTCGAACGAAATCCAACACACCATCATCGCCAAGGCGCAGCTGGGAATGTAGTTATGAAAGCAATGATCATCCGCGAAAGCGGCGAACCTTCGGTCTTTGAAGCGGCGGATCTGCCCGTTCCAGAGATTACCCCCGGCCAGGTCTTGGTTCGGGTCGCGGCGACCTCGGTTAATCCGGTCGATTGGAAGATCCGCAAGCTTGGCCCGCCCCTGGGCCCCGATCTGCCCGCCGTCCTGCAGGGCGATGTGGCCGGGGTGGTGGAGGCGGTTGGCGCGGATGTCAGCGCCTTTGCGGTGGGCCATGAAGTCTATGGCTGTGCCGGCGGGGTCAAGGGTACGGGCGGCGCGCTGGCCGAGTTCATGGCCTGCGATGGGGCGTATCTGGCGCCGAAGCCGACCAATCTGTCCATGACCGAGGCCGCGGCCTTGCCCCTGGTTTGTCTGACCGCCTGGGAAGGCCTGGTGGAAGGCGCCAATGTCGGTTGGGGCCAGACGGTCCTGGTGCACGCGGGCGTGGGCGGGGTCGGCCATGTCGCCATTCAGATCGCCATCGCCCGTGGTGCGAAGGTCTATGCCACCGTGTCCGGCCCGGAGAAAGCCGAGCTGGTCAAAGGGTTCGGCGCCATTCCCATCAACTACCGGGAAAACAGCGTCGAGGACTACGTCGCGGCCCATACGGGCGGGGCCGGTTTTGACATCGTTTACGACACCGTTGGGGGCGAGAATATCCCCAAATCCTGGGAAGCCGCGAAGCTGCGCGGCACGGTGATCAGCTGTCAGACCAATTCGACCCAGGATCTGACGCCGCTGCATCTGAAAGGTTTGCGCCACATCGGCGTCCTGATGCTGATCCCCTTGCTGCATGGCAAGGGTGGCGAGGCGCATGGCCAGATCATGCGCGAGATAACCGCCCTGGCCGAGGCCGGGCAGATCCGCCCGTTGCTGGACGGCGAGCCCTATGCGCTGGAAAATGTCGCCGATGCCCATGCCCGCATGGAATCCGGACAGGCCATGGGCAAGGTGGTGGTGCGCGTCAGCGGCTGACGGCGGCTTTGTTGACGCTGGCCGGAAATTCGCCGCGCCACAAACCGCGTTTGCGTTTGCGTGCCCCGATCTCGACCTTTCTATAGCGGGCCGTCGCTACATCGTTGGGCCGGGCCCAGCCTGTGTAGATCATGCCTTCCGATAGGTCGTAGCCGCCGGCGGTACAGGTCGCCAGGGTAATGCCGTCGGTGTTCGGTTCGCCATGGGTCTGACAGATCGCTTCCGCACCTGCCGTCAGGTCCATCAGGGCGGTGGCGGCGACATGGCCGCAGGGGATGGTCTTGGCGGGTAATCGGCATTGATCGCCGGGTCGAGGCGCCACGATGCCGTGCAGGCGTACCAGATGTTCGCCCACCCGCATGGTCGCCGCATCGATCACTTTGACGGGGCCGGATAACGTACCCGCGAGAACCGGCGCGATTATCAAGTGGCTAAGGATCAACAGCAGGATTAATCTCATACGGGAACAATGAAGAAAATCCCGCTCAACGGGAAATCAAACATTTGAGAGCAGCGTCGCGGGAGCAAGCCATGCCGAAAAGCCCAGAGCCAAGCCCAAGCCCAGAGCTAAACTATCTGGAACCAAAGCTGGATGTGGAGCGGCGAGACGATGGCAGCGTCATTCTCTCCTCGCCGCATGCCTTGGAGGCGGGCGTGGCTCAGCTGGGGGTTTATCTGCGCCGATGGGCCGAGGCGGCGCCGGAGCGGATATTTCTGGCGGAGCGGAACAGTGAAGCCGACCGCGAAAATGCAGCCGGCGATTGGCGTCAGCTGACCTTTGGCGCTGCCCGTGCCCAGGCGGATGCTATTTCCCAGGCGCTGCTGGATCGTGGTCTGGGCCCGGAGCGGCCGTTGATGATCCTGTCGGGTAATTCCTTGAAACAGGCGCTGTTGACCCTTGGTGCCATGCAGGTGGGCATTCCCGTGGCACCGGTGTCGCCGGCCTATTCCCTGATGAGCCAGGACTTCGCCAAGCTGCGCCATATCTTTAATCTGGTGTGCCCGGCAGTAATCTATGTGGAGACTGTCGCGCCCTTTGCCGGCGCCCTGGAAAGCCTGGATCTGGACGGGGTTGAAGTCTTGGATGGCGCGGCCGCGGCATTCCAGGAATTGCTTGCCCGCGATCCGGGCACACAGGTCGAAACGGCGTTTGCGGACCAGGGGCCTAGCTCGGTCGCGAAGTATCTCTTTACATCCGGTTCCACCGGCCTGCCAAAAGGGGTGATCAATACCCAGGGCATGCTGTGCGCCAATATGCAGCAACTACAACAGGTCTGGCCATTCCTGATGGAACAGCCCCCGGTGCTGGTCGATTGGCTGCCCTGGAACCATACTTTTGGCGGCAACATCGTCTTCAACAACGCCATGGCCAATGGCGGCACGCTGTATATCGACGGCGGTAAACCGGCACCGGGCCTGATTGATATAACCGCCGATAATCTGCGCCGCGCCTCGCCAAGCCTGTATTACAACGTGCCCGCCGGCTTCGCCGCCCTGCTGCCTTTCCTGGAAGCGGATGCAGCGTTGCGGGACAATTTTTTTCGTGATTTGCGTTTGATATTTTATGCCGGTGCCGCCCTGCCGCAGGATCTTTGGCGGCGGATGGAGGCGGCCTCCGTCCTCTCCCAGGGCCGCGCCGTGCCCATGGTCTCCGCCTGGGGCTCGACCGAGACGGCGCCCATGGCGACATCGGTGCATTGGGCCATCGACCGGGCCGGGGTCATCGGTTTACCGGTGCCGGGCACGGAGATCAAGATGGTGCCGAATGGCGGCAAGATGGAGCTGCGCGTGCGCGGCCCCAATGTCACGCCGGGCTATCTAAAACGGCCGGACCTGACGGCGGAGGCGTTCGATATGGAAGGTTTTTACTGTATCGGCGATGCCGGGCAATTCGCGGACCCGGACAATCCGGTCAAGGGCCTGGTTTTTGACGGCCGGGTGGCGGAGGATTTCAAACTGACCACGGGCACCTGGGTCAATAGCGGCGGCGTGCGCCTGGCCGCGTTGGGGGCGGCGGCGCCGGCGTTGCAGGACGTCGTAGTGGCGGGGCATGACCGCGACTTTGTCTCCCTGCTGGCCTGGCCGAACCTGGCGGGGTGTCAGTCCTTGTCTGGAAAAGGCGATCTGGATGCCGAGGGCGTGCTGTCGTCCGAGGCGGTGCGCCGGCATATCCGCGATGGTCTGGGGGCGTATAACGATGCCAATCCGGCCTCGTCCACGCGCATCAGCCGATTGCTGCTATTGGCGGCACCGCCGGCCATTGATGCCAATGAAATCACCGACAAGGGCTATATCAATCAACGCGCGGTGCTGGAAAACCGTATCGGGGAGGTGCGGCGCCTCTACGCCGAGACGCCGGATGCCGATGTTATTGTGCTTTAGGTACTGAAAAGCTGAATGTGGAGCCGATCTCGGGATCGCTTTCCACATGGATTTCGCCGCCATGCGCGGCGGCGAATTCACTACAGATTTGTAAACCGAGGCCGGTGCCCGGTTCGCCCAGCGTGCCGTTTGTTGATTGCTGGACCGTGAATTCGAGCAGACTGTCCAGGCGGTCGCTCTCGATGCCGACGCCGTTATCCGTGACGGATATTTCGACCCGGTCAGCGTCCACGGGTTTAACCCCGACATCCACGCTGCCGCCGGGTTTTGTGAACTTGATGGCGTTGCTGACAAGATTGCGCAGCAGCGATTCAAACATGTCACGGTCAATCGTCACGAAGTCTTCCGTAAGATTGGTTTTTAGCGTGATGCCTTTTTCTTCCGCTGCCTTGCGTTGAAGCTCGATCACGCCTTGGATCATGGCGCGCAGGCTCTCGTCGGAGGCAATGAATTTCGTATCGCCCATTTGGTTACGCGACCAACGCAAAAGATTATCCACCAACTGCAATAACCGGTTGCCGCTGCGGTTAATCTCCCGGGCATAATCGCCCAGTTCCTGGCGCGTTGCCCGCTCCGTATGATCGGCGATCAGCTGGGCAAAGCCCAAAAGCGTATTGAATGGACTTCGCAGGTCGTGCGCGACGATGGAAAACAACTTGTCTTTCAAAAAATTCGAACGGGCCAGCTCGTCCCGCTGGGCCTTCATTTCCGCCTCGGCGGTTTTTTGCGCGCTGATATCATAGAACGAAACGAACCACGCGCCGCCAGGCAGGGGGCGTGAAATCACTTCATAGTGTGAATCGCCGCGCAATTGCAGCTCGCTGCTTTCGGGATGGTCCCCGGTCAAGATAGCCATGCGGGCTTCGAGCAATTCCTTTGGGTCGCCCTCACCATAGTCGCCCCGCTCCGCCAGAAAAGTCATGATGGTTTGCCACGTCGTACCCGCCGTCATTAATTCATCGGGCAGATCAAATATTTCCTGCATCGTCTTGTTCCAGGCGAACAGGCGGCCTTCTGAATCATAGGCCGCAATGCCTTGTGACAAGTTTTCGAGAATTTCACGCAGAAAATATTCGTTGCTGTCGGGCTTGACCGCGCGCGCCCATAGGCGCGGCGCGGCTTCATCAATCGCGGCGATCCGTTCGCTGCTGGAATGCTCAGCGCTATCGCCCTCATCCGGGATTTTGCCTTCCCATTCGACTTGGGCTGGAGAATTTTTTACCCGCCGGTGCATGGACTTTGACTCGTTTACGGTTTCAGCGCTTTAAACAGCTTAGGCTCGAATTGAAGAGTCATCGCGCAAATACCTTTCGTGCGAAGCGCTACCTTATGCTTACGGCTATTCTATGAGATATAGTGCTAATGGAATGTGAACGTTTGCTACGTTTTGTTAATTAATTTCGCCTCGGGCGACGAAATGCGGGTTCTCGAAGCCATTCTTGCCATAGCGCAAAGGGCTGCCGTCCAGACGCGAGACGCTGCCGCCGGCGCATGACAAAACCGCGTGTCCGGCTGCGGTATCCCATTCCATGGTACGGCCCAGTCTGGGGTACAAATCAGCGACACCTTCCGCCAGGCGGCAGAATTTCAGGCTGCTGCCGGCGTCGATGCGTTCTTTGATGTCAAAACCGGTTAGAAAATCGTCGGTTTCAGGTGATGCATGGGAGCGGCTGACCATGGCGACCAGACCATCGCCGCCCGGAGGCCGTGCGCTGATCGCCTCCGCTGCGCCCGTGCCCCGTTTGCGGGTAACCTGCCCGGCACCGGCGGCGGTGTAGGTTTCGTCCCTGGCCGGTACATGCACCGTGCCCAGGACCGGCAGACCGTCGCGGATCAGGGCGATATTGACCGTGAAATCGCCATTGCGTGAGATAAACTCCCGGGTGCCGTCAAGGGGGTCGACCAGCCAAAACGGCCCAGACCCCACATCGGGTTGATGCCCGGCGGCGACCTCTTCCTCGGCGACAACGGGGATATCCGGGGTCAGCGCGCGCAGGGCGGCGACGATAATCGCCTCCGCCGCCTGATCGGCTTCGGTTACCGGGGAATCGTCCGCCTTGGTTTCGACCGCGAAATCGCGTGCGTAAATTTCCATGATGGCGCCGCCGGCGTGCAAGGCAATGGCTTCGATGGCGGCGGCGAGTTCCTGGTCGTTATGGGCCATTCTCTAACGTCCTCCCGTAGCTTCGATGGTGGTGGCATTTATGTATGAGGCGGCGTCGCTGATCAGCCACAGGGCCGACCTGGCCATTTCCTCCGCCGTGCCGGCCCGGCCCATGGGGACGGTCGGTGCCAATTGTGCGACCCTGTCCGGCAGGCCCATGCGGGCGTGGATTTCCGTATCGATGACGCCGGGCTGCAGACCAACAACGCGGATACCTTCCATCGCGACTTCCAAGCCCAGGCCTTTGGTGAAGGTCTCCAAGCCACCTTTCGATGCCGCATAGTGCAGATACTGCGCCGCCCCGCCCAGCCGCGCCGCGGCGGAGGTGATATTGACGATGACCCCGCCCTGGCCGCCATGCTTGGTCGACATGCGCTTGACCGCCTCGCGGGCGCAGACAAAAGGCCCAATCAGATTAAGCCGGAAGACATCGGTCATGTCCGCTTCCGTCATCTCGTCCAGGCGGCCTATATTTCCTGTCATGCCCGCATTGTTAATTAACGCGGTGACCGGACCCAATTCCTGATCGACCGTATTGAATAGTTGGATGATATCGGCTTCCCGTCCCATGTCACCGACGGCGGCAATGGCCTCGCCGCCCGCCGCATTGATTTCCGCGACGACGGCCTCGGCCCGATCGGGGCTGCTGTTATAGTTCACGCAGACTTTGAAGCCTTGCGCCGCGCCCAAAATCGCACAAGCCGCCCCAATGCCCCGGCTCGCCCCGGTGACCACTAAAACGCCAGTCATTCGTTATCTACTCCTACAGGCAAATAAATCGGGGCGGAACACACCACCTTGGCAAAGCCGGGTCAAGTCCCCGCGTTAGATTTCGGACCCGGGTTAGCTTTCGGAGCTGGCTTCAATCCGCAGCGTGGCGCCTTCGACCTCGCTGACCCGCACTTTGGTCCCGGCGGGCAGATCGGGTCCCGACATCGTCTCCACGGTCCATGTGCCGTCATCCACCCGCATCCGCCCGCGTCCGTTCACGACAGGGTCGTCCAAAATGAACTCCCGGCCCACATATTGGGCGCCGCGGCGGTTCAGATCGGGATGATCCGTGGCCAGGGGCCGGCCTTTCAGATAACGGCGGGAGGCCACGATGGAGACCACGGACAGCACGGCAAACAAGGTGAACTGCCATTTCCAATCCAGCCCGGGCGCCAGGAAGATCACCGCGCCGACCACGCCGGCGGCGATGCCCAGCCACATGAACACGGCGCCGGGTGCGAAGATCTCCAGGATCACCAAGGCCAGGGCGGCGATGAACCAATCCCAATAGGCCAGAGTTTCCAGATAAAGCAGGACCTGCACTCAATTACCCTCCGCTACGCGGGATGGGAGAGCCGGCGGGGGTATCGTCACCGCGATCACCAAAACTCTCGCGGGCGATCTCGGCAATGCCGGCGACCGAGCCCATGACTGATGTTGCATCCAACGGCAGCATCAGGACTTTCTGATTACGGGACGTGGCGATCTGCCCCAAGGCCTCGATATATTTTTGCGCCACGAAATAGTTGATCGCCTGCACGTCGCCCTTGGCGATGGCCTCCGATACCATTGTCGTGGCCGTGGCCTCGGCCTGGGCCTCCCGCTCCCGCGCCTCGGCATCGCGATAAGCGGATTCGCGCCGGCCCTCGGCCTCCAGGATGGCCGCCTGCTTCTCACCCTCCGCGCGCAGGATCTCGGCCGCCCGGAAACCTTCGGCTTCCAGAATATTGGCGCGCTTCTCCCGTTCCGCCTTCATCTGCCGCGCCATGGCATCGACTAGGTCCCGCGGCGGCGCGATATCCTTGATCTCGATCCGGGTCACCTTGATGCCCCAGGGCGAGGTGGCGTCATCGACCACGGTCAACAGGCGGTGGTTGATCTCGTCGCGCTTGGAGAGCAATTCATCCAGGTCCATGCTGCCCATAACCGTGCGGATATTGGTCATGGTCAGGTTCAGTACGGCCCGCTCCAATTGGCTAACCTCATAGGCGGCGGCGGCGGCGTCCAGCACCTGGAAGAAGACGATGCCGTCGACCGCTACCATGGCATTGTCCTTGGTTATGACTTCCTGGGTCGGCACGTCGAGGACCTGTTCCATCATGTTCATCTTAGCGCCGAGGCGGTCAACGATGGGCACGATCAGGTGCAGGCCCGGCGACAGAGTGCGGGTATAACGGCCAAAGCGTTCGACTGTGTATTCCATGCCCTGAGGCACCGCCTTGACGCCCGCGATCACCATGATGATGGCAAGCAGTACCAGGACAAAAACAAAGATGGTTGAACCGTCGATGCTGAAATACATGCTAATATCCCTAAGTCATTATTTTGGTGCAATCAGAATTGCGCTATTCCATAGTTTTACATAAATGCCGTCGACGACAACTGAAATGATGGCGGAAATGGCGGGGCGAAGTCCGGACATGAGTAATTCCAGCAGAATTCATGCGTTTCATCCCGAACGTTACGGCGATGTGAAATCGGCGGTGCGGGCTTTGTTGCATGCGGTCGGCGGCGAGGCCAAGGCGGCAGCGGCCTGCCGGGTCTCCAAGTCCACCCTGTCCGAATACGGCAACCCGCGCTATGACGAGCGGCACATGCCCCTCGATGTGGTTCTGGCCCTGGAAAAGGTGGCGGGGGAAATGCCGGTGACCGAACATCTGGCCGCCGAACATGACGCGCTGTTACTGCAGCTGCCATCGGTTGAGGCGACGGGGGGCTGGATGGACCATCTGACCTCCATCGGCAAGGAAGCCGGCGACGTTTTTCATCGGGCCGGTGAATATCTGGCCGATGACGGCGAAATCGATGCCCAGGAGGCGCCCGGACTATTGAAGGAAGTGGACGAGCTGTTGGCCGCTGTTGCCGCCATGCGCGCAGCGGTGCGCGCCCGCATACCGGATAGGTGAATAAAAAACGCCCCGGCGATCTGACCGCCGGGGCGCCTTTTTTCAGTTCGTTGATCCTATAGAATATCCAGGATCGCCTGGGCACCGGTTTTCTCGATACCGCCAGGATTGTCTTCCACTTGCACGGCGCTGACCGTGCCATCGTCCACGACAATGGCAAACCGCGTGCAACGCACGCCCATGCCGCGTGCAGTCAAATCCAGCTCCAAGCCCAGGGCCTTGGTGTAATCCGCGCTGCCGTCGGCCAGCATGGTGACCTTGTTGCCCACCTGCTGATCCTTGCCCCAAGCACCCATGACAAAGGCGTCGTTGACCGCCATGCAGCCGACCGCATCAATGCCCTTGGCCGCCAAGGCGGTGTGGTTTTCCACATAGCTGGGTACGTGCTGGGCCGAGCAGGTCGGCGTGAAAGCGCCGGGCAGGCCGAACAACACCACTTTCTTGCCGCCGAACATCTCGTCCGTGGAAACCGCCTCCGGTCCATTTTCGCCCATGGTCATCAAGGTGCCCGAGGGCATTTTGTCGCCAACCGAAATTGTCATTGTTGTCTCTCCCCATCATTGGATGCTTGCTTTCGGGCAGCCCCATGCCCTGGTGAATTCGCTATAGCATATAACGCTGAGGAGGACGGATGCAAAGCGTCGCAGGTAAATTTTTATTCGCCTACTTCAAGCCGGCGCTCCACCGCGCGGTCTCCGTCCACCAGGGTCAGGGTGAGCGCCTGGGTGGTTAACGCCGCCTTGGACGTGCCGGCGAAGACCGGCAGTGCCAGGACGATATCGTGGCGCCCTGGTCCAAAGGTGGCATTCGGGCGGCCGAAGCCGAATGGTTCCGGCCCTTCAACCATCAGATCGGGGGCCTGGAAGGGGCGCGTGGAACGGCCCGAAATATGCAAGATCTGTTGGCCGGCGGGGCCGCTGACCGTGGCGCTGTCGATTGATAGGCCGCTTTTGCCCGCCGTTTGCGGGATCAAATCCCGATAGTGCCGGATCAGGGGGGCGAAAGCGCTGGCCTTGGCCACTTTGCCGGCGGCGGCCAGCTCCAGCGATAAATCGGCCTGCATGGGCACGCAGACCTTGGCGCAAATCATATAATCCAGCTTCAATCTAGCCAGGGTTGCCTTGCCCGGCGCCCTTGCGCGCAGCAGGACCGGCAGCACAACCTCGTCTTGATAGCCAAAACTGTCAAAGCCATAGGCGCTGAAACGCAGCGGTGCCGGCCAGCGCACGTCCGCCGTAGCCAAGTTCAAGGATGCGGACCAGTCAAAGCGCGGCGGCGCCCCGGATTCGCCTGGATTGCGCCAATACGTCTTCCAGCCAGGTTTAAGCTTGATCTGAACCCCCAGCCAGATCCGCCCTTCCGCATTCATGCCGCTTTGCCCGGCAATCAGCCGCGCGGCGGCATCCTCGCCCCTGTGCCAACCACCCGAAGATGTTTCCGCCCTGAGCGGCGCACAAGTCAGCACGGCGGCCAAGATTGGCGCGGCCAGCCATGTAAATGCCAATTTAAGACGTTTTATGGTCAAATTCCGTATCTTTGCTTTGCCTGCAGCGCGGAAATATTCCATGCTTCATGGTCTGCAATATAGGGGATAATTAACCTATATGGTCTGACAATAGCTTAACATTGGCGTGAACAATTGACTTCTCTTGATGACAAGCCCAAGTGGACAATATGGGATCTATGGAAAAAAATAACGAAGGCGCGACAGAAGACGGCTACATGACCGGACAACTGTTGATTGCCATGCCGACCATGAGTGATCCGCGGTTCGAACGAACCGTGATCTATATGTGCGCCCATTCCGCCGATGGCGCCATGGGCCTGGTGGTCAACAAACAGGCTGACGAAATTGATTTCCCCGAACTGTTGAGCCAGTTGGAGATCGAGACCGAGGGCGTCAAGGAGCCGATTCCGGTTCTGGTCGGCGGCCCGGTGGAAACCGGCCGCGGTTTCGTGTTGCATTCCTTGGATTACCGCCAGGATTCGACCCTGGAAGTCAGCGACGATGTCGGCCTGACCGCCACCGTTGATATTCTGCGCTCCATCGCCGAGGGCGAGGGGCCGGCCCATAGTCTGCTAACCCTGGGTTATGCTGGCTGGTCCGCCGGCCAATTGGATGACGAGATCCAGGCCAACGGCTGGCTTAATGTTTCGGCCGATATCTCGCTGCTGTTCGATGGCGCCTTGGGTGAGAAATGGGACCGTGCGGTGCGCAAGGTTGGCATTGACCCATCCTTCCTATCAGCGGACGCGGGACATGCGTAGTGGGGCATTCTAAATTATATTTCGATAATTCTAGAAATATAGTTGCAATTGCCTCTGGAGTGTCCTAAATATGCTCCATGAACGAGATAATTGATCTATACGACAGCGCCGAACTGCAGCAGACCGCCGATGCCATGGAGGCGCTGGGCAACGAAACGCGCCTGGCGATCTTCACATTATTGGTACCGGCGGGGCAGGGCGGTTTGACGGTTGGTGCGGTTCAAGCACGCCTCAAGGTGCCGGGTTCCACCCTGTCGCATCATCTGGCCCGCTTGGTTCAGGTTGATCTTGTGCAGCAGCAACGGCAGGGGCGAAAGCTGATTTGCCGGGCCAACTATCGGCGCATGGATGATGTCTTGAAGTTTTTGACCCGAAATTGTTGTGCCGCCGACGGTGTTGATGCCGGGCATGTGCACGATATATCGGCTACGCAGGAAGGATCCGCGAGATGAGTGATATTTCCCTATCCATCGCCGGAGCGGCCAAAAGAGTTACTGGTATCGACAAGGTCTGGCTGACAATCGCTGCCAGTTTGCTGCTTGGCGCTTTTGTGCTGCCGCAACAGACCATGTCCTCCATCGGCTTCACGGCTGAGGCGCTGTTGAGCATCGCACCGTTCCTGGCGGTTTCAATCGGATTGGCGGCCTATGCCAAGGCCTCGGGCGCAGATAATCTGATCGCCAGGGTATTCCAAGGCCACCCGGTACAGATGGTCATCGCGGCCTCGCTTTTTGGCGCTCTTTCACCATTCTGCTCGTGCGGCGTTATACCTTTGATCGCTGCACTGCTGGCCATGGGCGTGCCTCTGGCGCCGGTGATGGCGTTCTGGTTGGCCTCGCCATTGATGGATCCGCAGATGTTCCTATTGACCATGGGCGCCCTGGGCCTGCCTTTTGCCATTGGCAAGACCGTTGCGGCCCTTGGTGTTGGACTGTTGGGCGGCTTCGCGACGTTGACCCTGCAAAAGGCCGGCGGCTTCTCCATGCCCTTGCGTGAAGGCGTGGGCAACGGCGGTTGCGGTGCCGGTTCCGTGCGCAGCGAAGGCGAGGTGGTCTGGAAATTCTGGCAGGATGCTGCCCGGCGCCTGAAATTTGTTGACGAATCCTGGAAAACAACCTTGTTTCTGGGCAAATGGCTGATCGTGGCCTTCCTGTTGGAAAGCGTCATGCTGGCCTATGTTCCCGCCGAGGCCATCGCCAATCTATTGGGCGGCGACAGTGTCTGGGCTATTCCGTTGGCCGCGATAGTTGGCGTGCCGGCCTATATGAATGGCTTTGCCGCCATTCCCCTGATGTCGGGCCTGATGGAACTGGGCATGGCGCCGGGCGCTGCAATGGCATTCATGGTCGCGGGCGGTGTCTCCTGCATTCCCGCCGCCATCGCGGTCTTCGCCCTGGTGCGTCTGCCGGTATTCTTCTGGTACCTAGGGATGGCGCTGGTCGGTTCCCTGGCCGCGGGCATCGGCTTCCAGATGTTTATCGCCTGACGAACAGCCAAACGCATCGGAAAACAACCCAAGGCCTTGGCAATAGCCGGGGCCTTGGCCATATTGGAGCCATGAAGGAATTTCAACTGGCTCCCGCGCCCGAGGATGAACGCCTGACGCAACAGGTCGGCGGCATTGATCAGACCGGCGCGCCCATCGATACCCGCGTCGTTATCGAGCAACCCCTGACGCTTTATCTGAACGGCCAGGAAATCGTCACCATGATGACCATCGGTGACCATCCCGATTGTCTGGCCGTGGGCTATCTCCTGAACCAGAACATGCTGCGCCCGGACGACGAGCTGACCGGTATAGATTATGACGAGGAATTGTCGGTCGTGGTCGTGCGCACGGCGCGCAAGACGGATTTCGAGGAAAAACTACAAAAGAAAACCCTGACCTCCGGCTGCGCCCAGGGCACCGCCTTTGGCGATATCATGGAGAGCTTTGACGAGATCAAGCTGCCCGGCGATGCCACGTTAAAGACGTCATGGATCTATGAACTCAGCCGCAAGATCAACCAGCGGCCCAGCCTGTATCTGGCCGCCGGTGCCATCCATGGCTGCGTGCTGTGTCATCAAGACCGGCCGCTGATTTATATGGAGGACGTGGGCCGGCACAACGCCGTCGATAAGATCGCCGGCTGGATGTTCCTGAACGGCGAGAGCGCGGCGGGCAAGATCTTCTACACCACCGGACGCCTGACCTCGGAAATGGTCATCAAAACCGTGCACATGGGTATTCCAATTTTGATCTCGCGCTCCGGCTTCACGGCCTGGGGCGTGGATCTGGCACGCCAGGCCGGCCTGACCTTGATCGGCCGGGCCAAGGGCAAGCGTTTCATCTGCCTGGCCGGCGAGGACCGCCTGATTTTTGACGCGGCCATCAATTCGGATATTGGGGACGATGACTGAACTGCCAGCTATCGTTGGCCTATTGCTGGCGGGTGGCGGCGCGCGGCGCATGGGCGGCGGCGACAAGTGCCTGCGGTCCCTGGGCGGGCGTCCGCTCTTGGCCCATGTTATCGAGCGCCTGGCGCCGCAGGTCGATGCGCTGATCCTGAATGCCAATGGCCAGCCTGGACGCTTCGCCGCCTTTGGCTTGCCCGTGGTGGCGGATAGCATTCCCGGCATGGCGGGGCCCCTGGCCGGCATCCTGACCGGCATGGAATGGCTGCGTGCGAACCGGCCTGAAATTACCATGATGGTCTCCACGCCCACCGATGGGCCGTTCCTACCCCTTGATCTGGTCGCGCGTTTGGCCGCCGCCAAGGACGGGGCCCGGATCGCCTGTGCCCGATCAAATGGCCGAACCCATCCGCCCATCGCGCTATGGGATGTTTCTTTGGCAGATGATCTACGCCGGGCCATGGTGGAGGAGGAGATGCGCAAGATCGATCTTTGGACGGCGCGCCATGATCTGGTGCATGTGGATTGGCCGGTGCAGCCCTTTGATCCGTTTTTCAATGCCAACAGGCCCGAAGATCTGGAACAGGCCGAGAGCCTGCTGCTGCAATGATCTCTCCCAACCACAACGCCCGCCCGGCGGACCAGGCCATTGATATGCTGTTGTTGCACTACACCGGCATGGCGACGGGAGACGCGGCCTTGGCCCGGCTGTGCGACGAAGCGGCGGAGGTTTCGGCCCATTATCTGATCGACGAGGGCGGCGAGGTTGTCGCCCTGGTTAGCGAAGACCGCCGGGCCTGGCATGCGGGTGTTGCCTGTTGGGCCGGCGCGCGTGACATCAATGGTTGTTCCATCGGCATCGAATTGGTTAATCCCGGCCACGAATTCGGCTACCGCGCCTTTCCTCAGGCGCAGATGGCTGCATTGTTGACGCTGTGTGGGGATATTCTGGGGCGCCATTCCATACCGCCCCATCGGGTTTTGGGCCATTCGGACGTGGCGCCTGCGCGCAAGGAAGACCCCGGCGAGCTGTTCGATTGGACCGCCTTGGCGGTGGCGGGCATTGGCCTGTGGCCGGAAGCGAAAGGGGCAAATCCGGTCCCTGCGCTGGAAGATTTCGGCTATGACGTGGCTGGTGCCGGGTTGGTGGCGTGTGCCACCGCTTTTCAGAGGCATTGGCGGCCGGCGAAAATCGACGGCGTGATGGACGCGGAATGCCAGGACCTGCTTGCCGGGCTGCTTGACCAAATCGCCTGATCACCCCATGTTGCAGGGGCCAGACGGCTGGACGGTCGCCCTTGCTTTATTGTGGGGGAGGAAAGTCCGGGCTCCACGAAAAAACGGTGCCGGGTAACGCCCGGCGGGGGCGACCCCAGGGAAAGTGCCACAGAAAGCAAACCGCCTGTCTTGCGAGGTAGGTAAGGGTGAAAGGGTGCGGTAAGAGCGCACCGCGCGGCTGGTAACAGTCGTGGCAGGGTAAACCCCACCGGGAGCAAAACCGAATAGGGATGGCGTGTCGGCGCCGGCTTCGGCTGGAACCTGACAGGCGTGTTCGCGCCGCCGTCCGGGTAGGTTGCACGAGGCGTCCGGCAACGGACGTCCCAGATGAATGACCGTCCAGCGCCGCCAAATATGGGCCGCGGCGTGGACAGAACCCGGCTTACAGGCCGTCTGGCGCCCCTTATCGCGGACTATGAAATGCACGGGATACCCACCCGCCCGGTTCAAGGTGATGGTGGCGATCGCCGAATAACGCTGCAGCCTCCCTAAACTAAGCCGATGATAGATGAAATTAGCGTCTCTTGGAACGCAAATGGCCGCCCCAGCGCCGTGTCGCGGTAAATAGTCTTAAAAGAACATACAAAGAACACCATCCCGCCATATTGTTTCACTAAGCTGTCCGCCGAAATTAAAGAGCAAGCGGGTTTCGCTTGGCGGCGCCATTTGTGGCAACACTTCACGAGCCTAAATTTTGACTTTGGGGGCCCTTGTTAATTATTTGTTTAGTCATTGACGACCATAAAATGGCATGATATCCCATGAAAGCCCAAATTGGGTATCGTGGCGTGGACTATTTTTTGCGTCTGCCGCCTCTGCATTTAGGTGGAGTGGTAAGGCGTTAAGCGAAGACGTTAATCGAGGACGAGAACTGGGGAATTGGTCGTGGCACTATTTTTGTCGCGGTTTGATAACAAGGTGGACCGGAAGGGACGGGTTTCCGTGCCTGCGTCTTTCCGCGCCGACTTGACCTCTGATGCCTTCGCCGGCGTCGTCGCCTTTCCCTCGCCCGGTAACGGCGGCGCTATTGACGGTTGCGACATTGACCGGATGAAACAGCTGTCTGACGGCATCGACAGCTTCAATCCGTTCTCCAATGAATATGGCGATCTCGCCACCGCTATTCTGACCAAGTCCCATCGGCTGCCCTTTGATGGCGAGGGCCGGATCATCCTGCCGCAGCAGCTGCTGGCCCATGCGGGCATTACCAGCATGGCGACCTTCGCCGGCCGTGGCGCCACCTTCCAGATCTGGGCGCCCGAGGCCTATGAAGCCTACGAGGCCGAGGCAACCGAGCGGGCCAAGGCGCAAGCCGACAAATTCGAATTACAGCGCCGCGACCAGATGGGGGCCGGCGAATGACCAACGCCCCCCATATTCCCCATATTCCGGTCATGCTGAACGAAGTCCTGGCAGGTTTGTCGCTTCGGGATGGCGGTGTCTATGTGGACGGCACATTTGGTGCCGGCGGTTATTCAGGCGCAATCCTTGATGCGGCCGATTGCCGCCTGATCGCCATCGACCGTGATCCCGATGCGGTGGCGGCGGGTGCCCCGTCCGTGTCCAAATACGATGGCCGCTTGATCCTGGTACAGGGCCGCTTTTCCGAAATGCAGCAATTGGCCGCCGATGCCGGCGTTCCCCAGGTGCACGGCGTGACCCTCGATCTGGGTGTTTCCTCCATGCAGCTGGATCAAGCGGAACGGGGTTTTTCATTTGCTTCTGATGGCCCCCTGGATATGCGCATGTCGCAAAGCGGCGAAAATGCGGCGGATGTGGTCAACAGCCGGGAACAGGATGAACTGGCCGATATTATCTATCACTATGGTGACGAGCGCCGCTCCCGCGCCGTGGCCCGCGCCATTATACGGGCCCGCGAGACCGCGCCCATCGAACGTACCTCTGCATTGGCCGAGATCGTCGCCAAGGCCGTGGGGCCGGCTGGTAGAGGTAATAAAAAGGGCGGCAAGCGTATTCATCCCGCCACCCGCACCTTTCAGGCCTTGCGCATTTACGTAAACAGCGAGATCGAGGAATTGCGCCTTGGCCTGGCGGCGGCGGAGCGTTTGTTGGCGCCCCAGGGCTGGCTGGCCGTGGTTTCATTCCATTCCCTGGAAGACCGGGAGGTGAAGCAATTCCTGAGCCAGCGGGCCGGCCTGCAACCCGGCGGCTCCCGCCACCGCCCGCCGAACGAGGATCAACGCCCCATTACCTTTAATCTGCCCCGCCGCGGCGCCGCGAAGCCCACGGATGCGGAAATCGCCGTCAATCCCAGGGCCCGTTCAGCCCGCTTGCGGGTTGCCCAGCGCACCGATGTTCCAGCCAATGATATCCCCCCGAATGATGTGGAGGTGGCGTTATGAGATGGCCCATCACCGTTGTTGTGCTGCTGTTGGTTCTGGCCGTTTCGCTAGGCCTGTACCGCTTGGAATCCGAGGTTCAGCATTTGGAGCGGGACCTGGCGTCTGCAACCGCGAAGGTGGAGGACAATCGCCGCAACAGCCGTATTCTGGCCGCGGAGTTGAGTTTTCTGAGCCAGCCCAGCCGTTTGCAGGCTCTGGCTCAGCGCCATCTTGCCCTGCGCCCCATGGCCGTCACGCAGGTCGGCACCCTGGCCAGCCTGCCCCTGAAGGCGAAGGCGGCGACGGATGGCAAGGATGCCGGCGGCAAAGCCGATGCTGAACCTGGCGGCGCGGCAAATGGCGATGGCGCCGCCAAAGGACCGCCGGTGCCGGGTTGGAAGCCGGTCAAGCCACGGCGCGGTGAACGGATCGTCCTGGCCAGCAGCGGGGGGCGGCAATGACACAGCCTGATACGTCGTACCACGGCCTCGCACCCCTCGCGAGCGCTCCGGAATCCGAAATTGAGGATGACACCCATTTGGTCGGCAGCAAGGTCCAGGCGATCCGCACTGGCCGCACCCGGCTGGTGACCGTGGCCCTGGTATTTGCGGTCATCTTCTTTGTCCTGGCCGGCCGTTTGATCGAATTGACCGTCATTCGCGAGCCGGGGCAATCCTTGGCCTTTACCGCGGCCGCGCCCACGAAGTCGACCGCTGGGCGGGCGGATATCGTGGACCGGAACGGCACCTTGTTGGCGACCAACCTGGTGACCGCGTCGCTCTATGCCGATGCCAGATCAGTGCCCGATGCGGCCAAGGCGGCACGGCGCGTGGTTGGCGTGCTGCCTGAACTAAGCCTTGCGGCGGTGCAGGAGCGCCTGTCTTCGGACCGTGCCTTTGTCTGGTTGAAGCGGAATCTGACACCGTCGCAGCAGGCGGCGGTCAACGGCTTGGGCATTCCGGGTTTGCATTTCCGGGATGAACAGCGCCGCTTGTACCCCCATGGCTCGCTCGAATCCCATGTCCTGGGTTTTACGGATATCGATGGCAACGGCATTGCGGGAATGGAGAAATACTTCGATCAGGAGATGCGCAACCGTGGCCCCCAGGGTCAAGCCTTGCAGGTTTCGCTTGATGTGCGGGTCCAGCACGCGTTGCGCGATGAATTGTCGGCGGCCATGGACCGTTTTCGGGCCACGGGCGCCGCCGGTCTGGTGTTGAACGCCAATACGGGCGAGATCCTGGGCCTGGTTTCCTTGCCGGACTTTGATCCCAATCATCCCTCAGCCGCACCGGCCTTGGCGCGCTTTAACCGCGCCACAAAAGGTGTCTACGAACTAGGCTCGGTCTTCAAGGTGCTGACGGTGGCCATGGCCCTGGACAGCGGTGCCACGAAAATACGCGGCGGCTATGACGCCACCAAGCCGATCCGCGTGGCCCGCTTTACCATTCGTGACAGCCACGCCAAGAAACGCTGGTTGTCGGTGCCGGAAATTCTGATCTATTCCTCCAACATCGGGGCCGCCAAGATGGCCCTGGACGTGGGCCGCGACGGGCAGCGTAAATATCTCGACCGTTTTGGCCTGCTGGGCCGGCCCAGCCTGGAACTGCCCGAAGTCGGCATGCCCATCACGCCGGCCCGCTGGGGTGATATCTCGACCATGACGGCGGCCTATGGCCACGGTCTGGCGGTCTCTCCGGTACAATTCGCATCGGCCTTCGCGGCAATGGTCAATGGTGGTGTGCTGCTGCCCGCGACCTTGATCAAGCGCAAACCCGGCGAGCGCACGGTCGGTGTTCAGGTGATCTCTGAACGGACCTCGAACCAATTGCGCCGTCTGCTCCGCGCCGTGGTTGAAAAGGGTACCGGGCGCAAGGCCCAGGCGCCGGGCTATCTGGTGGGTGGAAAAACCGGCACGGCGGAAAAGGCCGGTATCGGAGGTTATCGCCGCAAGGCCTTGATTTCATCCTTCGTTGCCGCCTTTCCCATGACCGCGCCGAAGTATGTCGTCTACCTGCTGTTGGACGAACCGCAGGGCGATGTGGAAACCCATGGCTATGCCACGGCTGGCTGGACGGCGGCGCCTTTGACTGGCCGGGTGATAAGCCGGATCGCGCCCATTCTTGGGGTGCGGCCGCAGGATAACCAAGCGGCGCCGGTGCAACGGGCCATGGCGTTGCCCTTATATAGCCGGGTCGACCGCCGGGGCCGGAAAATTGCGGTTAATTGAACTGATGGGGAACAACGTGAGCCAGTTGGCGGATAGGGAGATTACTGGACTGACGGCGGATAGCCGCCTGGTCGAGCCCGGCTATCTGTTCGCCGCCCTGCCCAGCAGCGTTGCCGACAGCGCGATGAACGGCGCCGATTTCGTGCCCGAGGCCATCCGCCGGGGTGCTGCCGCCCTGTTGGGGCCGCCCGGTCTGGCGGCAATGCTCGATATCGCCCCTGATCACGACATTGATGTACCGATCATTGAGGACGAAGAACCACGCCGCCGCCTCTCTCAACTGGCGGCGCGCTTTTTTGCCGGCCAGCCCAAGACCATCGTGGCGGTAACCGGCACGTCGGGGAAAAGCTCGGTTGCCGATTTCGTGCGCCAGATCTGGATCGCCATGGGCCGCTCGGGCGCCAGCCTGGGGACTTTGGGCGTGAACTCCGGGCCCGTACAGCGCAAACTGGCCCATACCACGCCGGACCCGGTCATCCTGCACGAGGCCTTGCGCGACCTGGCCGATGCCGGCGTGAACCATCTGGCGCTTGAAGCCTCCAGCCACGGCTTGGAGCAACGGCGCCTGGACTGGGTCAAGGTGTTGGTCGCGGCCTTCACCAATCTATCGCGCGACCATTTGGACTATCATGCGGATGCGGAAGCCTATTTGCAGGCCAAACTGCATCTGTTCAACGTGGTCATGGCGCCGGGCGGTACCGCCGTGCTGCCGGCGTCGTCTGATCTGACGGAACGTCTGCGCGATGTCTGCCGGGCACGGAAGCACAAAGTTTTGACCTTCGGCGCCGGTGGCGATGTTGATCTGCTGCGCCGCGAGATGGTTGGCCACGGGCAGCGACTGACCATTTCGGTCAAGAGCCGGCAAGCCGTATTGGATCTGCCGTTGATCGGCGCTTTCCAGGCGGAGAATGTCCTGTGCGCCATCGCCCTTGTGTTGGCCTGTGGTGAAGATCCTGACACCGTGTTGGCCGCCGCCGTGCATCTGATCGGCGTGCCGGGGCGTTTGCAGACGGTTGCCGGCCCGGCCGACAAGGGCGGTGTCTTTGTCGATTACGCACATAAGCCCGAAGCCCTGCGCGCCGCCATCACCGCCCTGCGGCCCCATACCAAGGGGCAATTGGTCGTGGTCTTTGGCTGTGGCGGCGACCGGGACCGTGGCAAACGTCCTTTGATGGGCCGTATCGCGGCTGATCTGGCCGATAAGGTGATCGTCACCGATGACAACCCGCGCGGTGAAATACCCGACGCGATCCGGGCTGAAATTCTGGCCGATTGCCCTGGCGGCATCGAGATTGGCGACCGTGGTCAGGCCATCGCCGCTGCCATCGGACCGCTGGGTCCCGACGACGTCCTGCTGATCGCCGGCAAGGGGCACGAAACGGGGCAAACCATCTCCGGCGTCACCCATCCGTTCGATGATGGGCAGGTTGCCGCGCGTATCTTGGCGGGGGGTGTTCCATGACCGCCGCCGCTCTTTGGCAAGCGGCCGAGGTCGCCGCCGCCTGCAATGGCCAATGCAATAGCGACTGGCAGGCCGGCGGCGTCTCCATCGACAGCCGCACGGTCCAGGCCGGTGATCTGTTCGTGGCGATCCAGGGACCAAACTTTGACGGCCATGGCTTTGTTGCCGAAGCCTTGGCCCGTGGTGCCGCCGCGGCAATGGTCAGCCAAGAGATTGCTGGCCTGGAGCCGGACGCGCCTTTGTTGCGGGTTGGCGATACCCTAGCCGGGTTGGAAGCCCTGGGCCGGGCCGCGCGGCAACGGTGCAGCGCACGCATAGCCGCGGTAACGGGCAGTGTCGGCAAGACCGGCACCAAGCAGGCGCTATATCAGGCCCTGGCCCGAAGCGCGCCGACCCATGCCTCGATAGGGAATCTGAACAATCATTGGGGCGCGCCTCTAAGTCTGGCGCGGATGCCCGTCGACAGCCGCTATGGGGTTTTTGAACTGGGCATGAACCATGCCGGCGAGATCGCGCCGTTGAGCCGCATGGTCCGCCCGCATGTGGCGATCATCACCAATGTGGAGCCGGTGCATCTGGAATTCTTCTCCTCGTTGAGCCAGATAGCCGATGCCAAGGCGGAAATTTTTGACGGATTGCAGCCGGGCGGTGTGGCGATCCTGAACCGCGACAATGCCCACTATGATCATTTGGCGCGGGCGGCCGAGGCAGCCGGCGTCGGCCGTGTCATTTCTTTTGGCGCCCACAAGGATGCCCAGGCGCGCTTGATCGGCCTGGCCCAGCACGCCACCTGCAACTGTATTTCCGCTGATATCGATGGTCAGGCCGTAACCTATAAAGTTGGTGCGCCGGGCCGCCATTGGGCCATCAACAGCCTTGCCGTTCTCGCCGCCGTGCGGGCCCTGGATGCTGACCTGGGGTTGGCTGCCCTGGCCATGGCCGAGGTGGCCGCGCCCAAGGGGCGCGGCGAGCGCCATCGCATCGCCTTCAATGACGGGGAATTGTTGCTCATTGATGAAAGTTACAACGCTTCGCCCATTGCCATGGTGGCGGCAATTGAAACCCTGGGCGCGGTAGCGGTCGAGGCGCCGGGCCGGCGTATTGCCGTATTGGGGGATATGTTGGAACTGGGTGAAACCTCGCCGGCGTTGCATGCCGCCCTGGCGCCGGCGCTGGTCGATGCCGGGGTCGACCAGGTCTTTGCCTGTGGCCCGCAGATGGCGCAACTGTTCGATGCCCTGCCCAAACATATGCGCGCTGCCCACGCGGCGACGTCAAAAACATTGCTGGCGAAAGTCATGACCAGCATCCGGCCCGGCGATACCGTGCTGGTCAAGGGTTCTCTGGGGCTGAACATGGCACCCATCGTACAGGCCTTGCGGGCCTTGGACGATGTTGATCCAACAGCGGTCAGCGGATAGGGGGCGGGCGATGCTTTTCAACCTGCTCTATCCCCTGGCTGAAGATTTTCGGATTTTCAATCTATTCCGCTATCTGACCTTCCGCACCGGGGCGGCGGTGATGACCGCATTGATCATCAGCTTTATTCTGGGCCCACCCTTGATCCGCTGGCTGCGCAGCAAGCAGGGCAAGGGGCAGCCGATCCGCGATGACGGGCCGGCGCGTCATATCGTGGCCAAACAGGGGACGCCCACCATGGGCGGTTTCCTGATCCTTCTGGCGCTGTCCGTGTCTACCCTGTTGTGGGCCGATCTGAGCAACCGTTTCGTCTGGGCGGTGTTGCTGGTCACCGCCGGTTTCGGTCTGATTGGCTTCGCCGACGACTATCTGAAAGTGACCCAGGCCAATGTGCGTGGCCTGCCCGGTAAGCTGAAACTGGTGCTGGAGCTGATTGTCGCCGTGCTCGCCACCATCTGGATCATGTCATTTCAACCCGCCGCCTTGTCTAGCCATCTTGCCGTGCCTTTTGTCAAAGGTCTGCTGTTTGATCTGGGCCTGTTTTTCATTCCTTTCGCGGCATTGGTCATGGTCGGTTCTTCCAATGCGGTCAACCTGACCGATGGCCTGGATGGCCTGGCCATCGGGCCGTTGATTATCGCCGCCTCCGCTTTCGCCCTGATCGCCTATCTGACCGGTAATGTGATCTTCGGCTCGTACCTGCAATTGCACACCGTGCCGGGCGCCGGTGAACTGGCGGTTTATTGCGGCGCTCTGGTGGGGGCTGGACTTGGCTTTCTGTGGTTCAACGCGCCGCCGGCCATGGTCTTCATGGGGGATACCGGCAGCCTGTCCCTGGGCGGTGGCCTGGGTGCCGTCGCCGTGGTGACCAAGAACGAATTCGTCCTGGCCATCATCGGCGGCCTGTTCGTGCTGGAGACGGTATCGGTGATCGTACAGGTTGCATCATTCAAGATGACCGGCCGCCGGGTTTTCCGCATGGCGCCACTGCATCACCATTACGAGCAAAAAGGTTGGGCGGAGCCGACCATCGTCATTCGGTTCTGGATCATCGCTGTTATCTTGGCGCTGGTCGGCCTGGCCACATTGAAGCTGCGTTGAACGATGATCGTGATAGACACATATCGCAACAAAGCCGTGGCCGTATACGGCCTGGGCCGAACCGGGCTATCGGCGGCCCGGGCTCTGGTCGCGGGCGGCGCGCGCGTTCTGGTTTGGGATGACGATCCGAACCGGCGGCGGGATGCGGTAGCACTTGGCGCCGAGGCAGCCGCACCCTCGCCCCAGGCCTGGGCCGGCATCGCGGCCCTGATCCTAAGTCCCGGCGTGCCCTTGACCCATCCGAAACCGCACATGGTGGTTGGCCTGGCGGAGCGTCTTGGCGCCGAGGTTCTGGGCGATGTTGAATTATTTGCCCGGACCCGCCCGGTGGCGGCAGTGGCGGCGATAACCGGTACCAACGGTAAATCCACCACGACCTCGTTGCTGCGGCATATTTTGACGACAGCGGGCCGGGCGGTGCAGGCCGGCGCCAATCTGGGGCTGCCCGTGCTGGATTTTGATAATCTCGATGCGGCGGGAACCTATGTTCTGGAACTGTCCTCATATCAGATCGACCTGACCATGGGGCTGCGGCCCCAGGTGGTGGCGCTGTTGAATATCAGTCCCGATCACCTGGACCGCCATGGCGGCATGGACGGCTACATCACCGCCAAGCGCCGTTTGTTGCAGATGGCCGATGCTAAAGCCGTTCTGGTACTGGGCAGCGACGATGAATGGTCAGCCCGGATCTGCCAGGACATGCGGGCGGCGGGCCGCAGGGTGGTGGAAATAGCTATCGGTCGCGAAATCAACGACGGTCTTTCTGTCCGCGACGGTCAACTATACCGTGCCGCTGGCGCCCGGCCGGTTGCCGATCTGAATGGCATCGAGACCTTGCGCGGCGCTCATAACTGGCAGAATGCCGCCGTGGCCTTCGCCATGGCCGAGGCCCTGGGCCTGACCCCTGTGCAGATTATCCCCGCTCTGCGCACATATCCCGGTCTGCCGCACCGCATGGAAGTGGCGGCGCGCCAGGGCAATATTTTGTTCGTCAATGATTCCAAGGCAACCAATGCCGAGGCCGCCGCCCATGCCCTGGCGGCTTACGAGAATATTTTCTGGATTGCCGGCGGCATCGCCAAACAGGGTGGCATCGACACCCTGGCGCCGTCTTTCCCGAATATCACCAAGGCCTTTCTAATCGGAGAGGCGGCTTTAAGTTTCGCCGAAAAACTCGGCAACGGACTGGAGCACGAAATATCCGGCGACCTGGCCACGGCCGTGCGGGCGGCCCATGCCTGCGCCGTGGCGGCGCGCGGCGGCATTGTCCTGTTATCACCGGCCTGTGCCAGTTTTGACCAATTCACCTCTTTCGAGGCCCGCGGCGATCAGTTCCGCGCCCTGGCTCAGGACATCGTTGGCGACGGCGACAATGGCGACAATGGCGTGCGGCGCCGCGCGGTGGGAGGGCTCGGATGATCTCCTTTGCGCGCACCGATACCTCTATTGTTGGCCGCTGGTGGTGGACCGTGGATCGCTGGACCTTGCTGGCGGTGACCTTGTTGATTGCCATCGGCACCCTGTTGACCCTGGCCGCCAGCCCGGCCGTGGCCGAACGGTTGCAACTGCAAAGCCAGCATTTTGTCCTGCGTCAGGCGGTCTTTTTGCCCCTGGCGGTGAGCGTGATGTTCGTGGTCTCGTTGATGAGCCCGCGCGGCGTGCGGCGCATTTCGGTTGTGGGCTTCGCCGTCAGCCTGTTGCTGGTGTTGGCGACGCTGTTTCTGGGGCCGGAGATCAAGGGCGCGACCCGCTGGTTGCAATTCGCCGGTCTGTCCATTCAACCATCGGAATTCGTTAAGCCCTGCTTTGCCGTGGTTGCCGCCTGGATGCTGGCCGAACAACGCCGGCGCGAAGGGGTGCCGGGCGGTTTGATCTGTTGCGCGCTGTTCGCCCTGGTGGCCTGGCTGCTGATTTTGCAGCCCGACTTCGGCATGACGGCGGTGGTCGCCGTGGTCTGGTTCGGGCAATGCTTTATCGCCGGGCTGTCCATTGCCTGGGTTGCCGCCTTGTTCGGCCTGGGCCTGGTTGGTGCCGTTGCGGCCTATGCCACCATTCCCCATGTGGCCAGCCGCATCGACCGCTTTATCAATCCCGCCAGCGGCGACTCCTATCAGATCGACCGGGCCATGGATGCCTTTGGCCAAGGCGGTCTGCTGGGCCGGGGCCCGGGCGAAGGCATGGTCAAAAGGGTGTTGCCCGACGCCCATACGGACTTCATTTTCTCGGTCGCGGGCGAAGAATTCGGCCTGATCGCCTGCTTGATAATCGTTGCCTTGTTCGGCTTCATCACCCTGCGTGGCTTTGCCCGCCTGCTGCGCGAAGACGATCTGTTCGTGCTGTTGGCCGCCGCCGGTCTGTTGACCCAGTTTGGCCTGCAAGCGGTGATCAACATTGGCGTCAACTTGAACCTGCTGCCCACCAAGGGCATGACCTTGCCGTTCATTTCCTACGGCGGTTCCTCCATGTTGGCCTTGGCCCTGGCCATGGGCATGGTCCTGGCCCTGACCCGGCGCCGGCCCAATCTGGGAGGCATGCCATGAAGCCGACCGGTGGGGGCATTATGTTGGCGGCGGGCGGTACCGGCGGGCATGTTTTCCCGGCGCAAGCGCTGGCGGCGGAATTGGACCGGCGCGGGCGCGTGGTGGATATCGTCACCGATAACCGGGGCCAAGACTTCTCGGGTGATTTCTCCGATGATTTCTCCGATGATTTCTCTGGCCGCTTTCCAGGTCAGACCATTCACCATGTGGCCTCCGCCACGCTGTCGGGGCGCGGTCTGTTGGGCAAGCTGGCGGCGATGATCAACATCGCGCTTGGTACCATTCAGGCCCGGCGCCTGATCCGCCAGGTTGGTCCGGCGGCGGTGGTCGGCTTTGGCGGCTATCCGTCCCTGCCTACCATGCTGGCGGCGATTACCCTGTCCGTGCCGCGTGCGATCCATGAACAGAACGCCGTGCTGGGCCGAGTTAACCGCCTGCTGGCCCGCCGGGTTGACGCCATCGCGACCTCGTTTCCCGTTACCAAGGGCCTGCCGCCGTCCAAGGGTCAGCCGAAATTGGTGACCGGCAATCCGGTGCGCGACGATATCATTGCCCTGGCTGACCAGCCTTACACGGCGGCGGCGCCTGATGGGCCGTTCCAAATCCTGATCTTTGGCGGCAGTCAGGGCGCCCGCCGTTTTTCCGAAGTGATCCCCCAGGCTCTGCTGGCGCTGGCGCCTGAACTGCGCCGGCGCCTGTCCGTGGTGCAGCAATGCCGGGCAGAGGACCTTGACGCCGTGCGGCAGATCTATGGCCAGGCGAATATTCAGGCCGAGACGGCGACGTTCTTCACCGATATGCCGGCCCGGCTGGCAGCGGCCCATCTGGTCATCGCGCGCAGTGGTGCTGGCACGGTCAGCGAACTGGCCATGGTGGGCCGGCCCAGTGTGCTGGTGCCCTACGCCTATGCCACCGACGATCACCAAAGCCGCAATGCCGAAGTTTTGAGCTCCGCCGGCGGTGCCTGGCTGCTGCCCGAGGCTGAGTTGGACGTGCCCGTCCTATCAGGGCACCTGGCCAAGCTGATGACCGACCCGGATATGCTGCGCGATGCCGCCAAGGCCGCGCACGGTCGGGCGCAGCCAAATGCCGCCGCGCAGCTGGCGGAATTGGTCCTGACATTGGCGGCGGGCGAATTATCCGGGAGGGCCGCCGCATGAGGGCGCTGCCACTGGATATCGGGGTTATTCATTTCGTCGGCATCGGCGGCATCGGCATGAGCGGTATTGCCGAGGTCATGCATAACCTGGGTTATAAGGTTCAGGGCAGCGATCAGGCCGAAGGTGCCAACGTGCTGCGTCTGCGCCGGCTGGGCATCGAGGCCAAGATCGGCCACAGCGGGGATAATCTGGGCGAGGCACGGGTGGTGGTGATTTCATCCGCCGTGCAGCCGGACAATCCGGAGGTCGTGGCGGCGCGGGAGGCGATGATCCCCGTGGTCCGCCGGGCCGAGATGCTGGCCGAACTGATGCGCCTGAAATGGGCCATCGCGGTGGGCGGCACTCATGGCAAGACAACGACCACTTCCATGGTCGCGGCCATTCTGGATCAGGCTGAATATGACCCGACGGTGATCAACGGCGGCATCATCAATGCCTATGGCACCAACGCCCGTCTCGGCGCCGGTGAGTGGATGGTGGTGGAGGCGGATGAAAGCGACGGCAGCTTTACCAAACTGCCCGCGACCATCGCCATTGTCACCAACATGGACCCCGAGCATCTGGATTTCTATGGAGATTTCGAGACCGAGCGCGCGGCCTTTCAAACCTTTATTGAAAACCTGCCCTTCTATGGCTCCGCCGTGATGTGCCAGGACCATCCAGAGGTTCAGGCCTTGATCGGGCGTATTTCCGACCGCCGCATCGTCACCTATGGCTTCAGTCCCCAGGCCGCCGTGCGCGCCATCGATCTTAGTGCCTCGCCCACGGGGATGCATTTCGATGTGGCCCTAACCGACCGGGTCAGCGATGAAACCAGGTTGCTGCAGGGATTTCATCTGCCCATGCATGGGGAGCACAATGTTCTGAACGCCCTGGCGGCAATCGCCGTCGGCCTGGAAATGAAGATCGCCGATGACGTGCTGCTTTCGGCACTGGCCGGTTTTGCCGGGGTCAAGCGCCGCTTTACCCAGACTGGCGTGGCTAGCGGCGTCACGGTGATAGATGATTATGGCCATCACCCGGTCGAGATTTCGGCGGTGCTGCACGCCGCCCGCGCGGCCTGCGAGGGTCGTATCATAGCCGTCGTGCAGCCGCATCGTTTCAGCCGCCTGCGTGATCTATTCGAGGATTTCTGCACCTGCTTCAACGATGCCGACGCGGTGATCGTGGCCGATGTGCATGCCGCCGGCGAAGACCCTATCGAAGGTACTGACCGTGACGCCTTGATCCAAGGTTTGATGGCGCGTGGTCATCGCCGGGTATTGGCCCTGGATACGCCCGAGGATTTGCCCGCCCTGATCGCGGCGGAAGCCGCAGCCGGCGACATGGTGGTCTGCCTGGGCGCGGGCAGTATCAGCGGTTGGGCCAATGCACTGCCGGAACAACTTGATGCTTTGGTCGGTGCCCCATGATGGCAACGCAGCTGCATAACGAAACCTTGCTGTCCCGCCTGCCGGCGGTGCGCGGACGCTATATCGAACATGTTGATCTTTCGGGCAGCACCTGGTTCCGCGTGGGTGGACCGGCGGATGTGCTGTTCCGGCCCGCCGATGTCCGCGACCTGGCGGCATTTTTAACCGAATGCCCGCGCGATATCCCGCGCACGGTACTGGGGCTTGGTTCCAACCTGTTGATCCGTGACGGCGGCGTGCGCGGCGTGGTAATCCGCCTGGACGGCGCCTTCAATGAGATCGAGGTCAACGGCACCACGGTTACCGCCGGTGCTGGCGTGCTGGACGTTAACCTGGCCCGGATCTGCCGCGATGCCGGGCTGGTCGGATTTGAATTCATGCGTGGCATACCGGGCACCATTGGCGGTGGTTTGCGCATCAACGCCGGTGCCTATGGCCGTGCCTTCAGGGATATTCTCGACTGGGCCGAGGCCGTGGACGGCACCGGCAGCATGCATCGGGTCGGGCTGGATGAGCTGGAGATGAGTTATCGCCATTGCGGTGCGCCGGAGGATTGGGTTTTTACCGCCGCGCAGTTTCATGGCCAGCATGGCGATCAGCGGGAAATCAGTGCCCGCATGCAGGATGTCCGTCAGGCCCGCAAGGACAGCCAGCCGGTCAATACCCGAACGGGCGGCAGCACCTTCAAAAATCCCGGCAATGACAATCCCAATGGCGCTAAAGCTTGGGAACTGATCGACCGGGCCGGCTGCCGTGGCCTGGTGCGTGGCGGCGCACAGGTGTCAGAGCTGCATTGCAATTTCCTAATCAATACCGGGGCCGCGACCGCCGCCGATTTGGAGGCGTTGGGCGAGGAAGTCCGCCGCCGGGTGCAGGCCCATTGCGGCGTCATGCTGGAATGGGAAATCCGCCGCATTGGCGAGCACGACCCCAAGAACGACCCCAAAACCGACCGGGGCAATGGCCCCGAACTGGTCCTGACGGAGGAAGCGCCATGAGCAGCCATGTCGCGGTTTTGATGGGGGGACGTTCAGCCGAACGCCCAGTGTCACTAACATCCGGCAAGGCCTGTGCCCAAGCCTTGCGCACGGCCGGCTATCAGGTCACCGAAATCGACGTCGGTGCCGATCTGGCTGCCCGTCTGCTGGAGATCAAACCCGACGTGGTGTTCAACGCCCTGCATGGACGCTGGGGCGAGGACGGCTGCGTCCAAGGTCTATTGGAGTTGATGGAGCTGTCCTATACCCATTCAGGCGTGCGCGCCTCCGCCGTCGCCATGTACAAGCCGGCCACGCTGGAAGTTTTCCGGGCGCATGGTATCCCATGCGCTGAAGGCTGCCTGTCCACCGTCGCGGCGGTCAATGAAAAGGATCCTCTGGATCGGCCTTATGTGGTGAAACCGCCCAGCGAGGGCTCCACCTTTGGCGTCAGGATCGTTTGGGCCGGTGACAACGAACCACCCGTTGGCAGTGATTGGCGCTATGGCGATGACGTTCTGGCGGAGCGTTATGTTCCGGGCCGGGAACTGACCGTCGCGGTGATGGATGGCAAGGCGCTGGGCGTGACGGAGATCCTGACCGACGACGGCTTTTATGACTACGACGCCAAATATGCCGATGGCGGGTCGCGGCATGTCATCCCTGCGCCGATCCATGCGGATGTCTATGCCAAGGCGTTGGAGCTGTCCGAGCGGGCCCATGCGGCACTGGGGTGCCGGGGGGTCAGCCGGGCGGATTTCCGTTACGACGACACCGACGGCGAACCCGGTGCGCTGTATATGCTGGAGGTCAATACCCAGCCCGGCATGACGCCGACCTCGCTGGTGCCGGAATTGGCTGCTCATAACGGCATTGAATTTCCCGCCCTGGTGCGTTGGATGGTGGAGGACGCCGGATGCGCGCGCTGATCAAATCCAAGAACAGTGTCACCCCGCCGCGCCGCCGGCCCGGTCCCCGGTCCCGGCGGTGGTACCTGGGCCTGTTGCTGGCCAGCGCCGTCATCATGTCGGGTGCGGGTGCGGGCGGTTGGTATTTGTGGCACGGCGGCATTGTTAGCAAGACCTCGGCAGCGATTGCCGCTGAATTGTCGGCATGGGGCGATGCACAGATCGTTCGGGCCGGATTGATTGTACAGCATGTCTTCGTCACCGGGCGCGGCGAAACCAGCAAAGGCCAGGTGCTGGCCGCCATGGGCGTGCGCAGCGGCCAATCAATCCTGGCCTTTGATCCCGATCAGGCCCGCCAGCGACTGTTGCAACTGGGTTGGGTGGAAACCGCGCGGGTGGAGCGCCGGCTGCCCGATACCATTGTGGTGCTGTTGCGTGAGCGCAAGGCCCTGGCCCTGTGGCAGCATAAAGGCCGCCAGGTTTTGATCGATTATGGCGGCAAGGTGATTACGCGAAATAATCTTGCCCGTTTTGCCCATTTGCCCGTCGTCGTTGGTAAGGATGCGCCCATGGCCGCGGCGGCCTTGATCGAGATGCTGTCGCAAAAACCGGTTCTGTTCGCCCAGGTCCAGGCGGCGGTGCGGATCGGGGCGCGGCGCTGGGATGTGCGTTTGAAGAACGGCATCAAGGTTCATTTGCCCGCGGACGACGCCTTTGGCGCCTGGGACCGTCTGGCGAAATTGGCGGCGGAACATCGGATATTCGAGCGCGATGTGGCGGCCATCGATCTGCGTCTGCCCGACCGCCTGGTGTTGCGGCTGACGCCGGAAGCAGCGGCCAGAAAAAACAAGACCGGGAAGGACACCTGATATGGCCGCGGGCAGAAATGGTTTGATCACCGCCTTGGATATTGGCAGCACCAAGGTCTGTTGCTTTATCGCCCGGCCCGACGGTGCCGGCGGCATGCGGGTGATCGGTATTGGCCATCAGATCGCCAGGGGTATGCGCGCCGGCGCCGTGGTCGACATGGAGGCGGCGGAGGAAGCCGTGCGCGGCGCCGTGGAGGCGGCCGAGCGCATGGCCAAGGAGCGTATCGCCAGTGTCCTGCTCAGTTTTTCGGCCGGCCGGCCGGCTTCACGCCTGATCGATGTTGAAACTGATATCGCCGGTCACGAGATTGGCGAGCGTGATTTGAAACGGGCCCAGGCCCAGGCCCATTTGCTGGCCCAGCGCGCCAGCGAGGGGCGGGAAATCCTGAATACCATCCCCGCCGGCTACAGTATTGACGGCACGCCCGGCTACCGCGAACCGCGCGGTATGTTCGGGGCCCGCCTTGGCCTGCGCCTGCATGTGGTTTCCGCCGACATAGGGCCCTTGCGCAACCTGAAGCTTTTGGCGGAACGCTGCCATCTGGAAATCGCCGCCCTGGTGGTGGCACCTTATGCCTCGGGCTTTTCAACCCTGGTCGAGGATGAAATGGATTTGGGCGTGACCCTGATCGACATGGGCGGCGGCAGCACCGATGTCGCGGTCTTTTACGACGGTCATATGATCCATACGGATCAGGTGCCGGTTGGCGGCAATCACGTTACCAATGACATCGCCCGCGGTCTTTCGACCTCGTCGGCGCATGCCGAACGCCTGAAAACACTGCATGGCAGTGCCGTCGCCGGACCGGACGATGAACATGCCATGGTCAGCGTGCCACGGGTGGGAGAGAGCGGTGCCGATGCGGTGCAGCAGATCCCCCGTTCCATGCTGATCGGCATCATCCAACCCCGGATCGAGGAAACCTTGGAACTGGTTCGCGACCGCCTGCAAGCCTCGGGCCTGGCGCGGACCGCCGGACGGCGCGCCGTGCTGACTGGCGGTGCGGCCTTGCTGACAGGGGTTCGCGAACATGCGGCCCGTGTCCTAGATAAACAGGTCCGGGTTGGCCGTCCCCTGGGCGTGCACGGCCTGGCCGAGGCCACTGAAGGTCCCGCCTTCGCCACCGCCGCCGGGCTGTTGGCCTATGCCGAACGGGGACCGGGCCAGGGACATACGGAATATCTAGCCGAAGCCGCCTCCGGCGATGGCCGCATTCAACGCCTGGGCCGCTGGTTCAAGGAGAATTTCTGAGCATGACGTCCGCAACACATTTTCAAGCCACGCCAACTTCGACCCATCGCGAGTTCGCTTCCCAGTTTCAACCAATGGCGCAATATCGCATTGCGTACCGGAGCCGCTAGGTAAAGGAGACCTGAGCCATGACCATCAACCTAAATGCCCCGCTAATGACAGAGTTAAAGCCTCGTATCGTTGTCATCGGTGTGGGCGGTGCCGGCGGCAATGCCGTCAACAATATGATCTCGTCCGGCCTTGAGGGGGTCGAGTTCATTGTCGCCAATACGGATTCCCAGGCCTTGGCGCAAAGTACCGCCGACCGCCGCATCCAGTTGGGCGCGGCGATCACCCAAGGGTTGGGCTGTGGTGCCCGACCCGATGTCGGCCGGGCGGCGGCGGAAGAGGCCATTGATCAAATTCTCGATCACATGGCCGGTACCCACATGGCCTTTATCACCGCCGGCATGGGCGGCGGCACGGGCACCGGCGCCGCGCCGGTTATCGCCGAGGCCTTGCGGGCCCAGGGCATTCTGACCGTTGGCGTGGTGACCAAACCGTTCCAATTCGAAGGCAGCCAGCGGTTGCTCTCGGCCGAACGCGGTATTGAAGAGCTGCAGACCTTCGTCGATACCCTGATCGTGATCCCGAACCAGAATTTGTTCCGGATCGCCAATGAGAAGACCACATTCGCCGATGCCTTTTCCATGGCCGACGATGTGCTGCATTCGGGCGTCCGGGGGATCACCGATTTGATGATCAATCCCGGCCTGATCAATCTGGACTTCGCCGACGTCAAGACGGTGATGGCCGAAATGGGTAAGGCCATGATGGGCACCGGCGAGGCCGAGGGCGAAAAGCGTGCCATCGAAGCCGCCGAAGCGGCCATTTCCAACCCATTGCTGGACGATGTTTCCATGCAAGGGGCCCGTGGCGTTCTGATCAACATCACCGGCGGCATGGATCTGACATTGTATGAACTTGACGAGGCCGCCAACCGGGTCCGCCAGGAAGTCGACCCCAATGCCAACATCATCGTCGGTTCCGCCATCGAAGATAGCCTGAATGGCCGCATGCGGGTCTCCGTGGTGGCGACGGGCATCGAAATTGAGGAGAATGCGCAGCGGCCGGTGATTACGCCGCGGCTGGCCGCTGTCTCGGGGCAACCCGTCAGCGCGCCCGCGGAAGCGGCCCCCGCGCAACCCGTGCAACCTGCGCCCATGCAGCCCGCCGCAATGGAGCCCGCTGTTGATGCGATGGTTGAAGCCGCGCCGGAGATTGCCGACGAAGCTTCAGTTGCAGCGGTTGAAGCGGTACCTGCGGCGGCGCCGGTGCAAACGGAAGAGCCAGCGGCATTGCCGTTGACCTTTGGCGAGCGCGTTCCGGCTCCGAAACCACCCCAGGCGGAGCCCGAGCCCATGGCACCCATGGCTCTGGGGAACCAGCGCAAGGCCGAAGTCGCCATGGCCGAGGGCCCCTTTATGGCGCCGCCCGCAAGCCGGCCTGAAAGGGATCGTAGCCCGTTGCTTCAACCCGATCCCCTGGCCGAGGCGGAAGCCTTGAACCCGACCGACCAGCCGGCCAAGCGCAAGAGCCGGGGCTTTTCCCTGTTCAGGCGAAAACAAGCCCCCAAAGCAGCGGAACCGGCCGCGCCGGCACCGCAGCAACCGCGGCTGGAACAACCAAGTCCGGACCGGATGCGCCAAGCGCTTGCAGCGGACCTGCCAGCCGATATCCCCGTTGATGCACCTGTTGATGTGGCGCATAACGCGCCCGTCGATGTCGTCGAGGATACGGCACCTCCGGCTCCGCCAGTCATGCCGGAATATGTCGAGCCGGTCCAAACCCCGGTAACCGAATCGGCCGCGCCGGAGCAAAACCTGCCCGCCGAACCCAGCCAACCGTTGGCGCCGCCTCAGACAGAAGAGGATTTGCTTGAAATCCCTTCATTCCTGCGCCGCCAAGCCAACTAGAGCCTGCTAGGAACAGCCTCGGCGCCAATCTGATATGCCGAAATGGTTAATCAGATTGGCGCCGTAACGAAATGTAATACAGTTTGATTTGAGCATCTTGGGAGCGCTTGCTAATAACATCATCCAAGATGCTCTTTTTTAAGGAAGATTCTGTTTTACGTATCCGGCTCTTGGGATCATCTTCGGAAAGTGGGATCGGAATACGGGCTTACGGAAAAGCTTACTTGATAATGAGTATCGATGCGCGAGTTTAAGAATTCGGTTTGGACGGATAGAAGACGTGGCCAGTAAACAGCAACATACGCTAAAAAATGCGATCAATTGTTCCGGTGTGGCATTGCACAGCGGTATCAAGGTCGCCATGTGCCTTCGCCCCGCACCGGCGGATACGGGCATTGTTTTTCACCGCACCGATATTTACAGCGATATTACCAGCGCGATGGGCGCGCCCGCGAGTACGGCCGCGGACGCCGACCTGCCGGCGCGCTGGGATACGGTCAGCGATACGGTCATGTCGACAACGGTACAAAACGATGCCGGCGTAAAAGTGGCCACGATCGAGCATTTGATGGCCGCCCTTGCAGGTTGCGGTATCGACAATGTCCGGGTGGAGCTGGATGGCCCGGAAGTTCCGATCATGGATGGTTCCTCCGCGCCGTTTGTATTCCTGATTGAATGCGCCGGCCTGCTGCCGCAACAAGCCCGGCGCCGCTGCGTTCGCGTCCTGCGCCGGGTCGAGATCGAGGATGGCGACCGCCGCGCCGCGCTGTTGCCCTCGGACGGTTTCACGGTTGCCCTCGAGATTGATTTCGATAGCCCCGCAATCGCCGAGAAGGCCGGTTATTTCGACCTGCACAATGGTGGCTTCAAACGGGATATCTGCCGCGCCCGGACCTTTGGCTTCGAACGCGAGGTCAGCCGTCTGATGGAACTTGGTTTGGGCCAGGGCGGTTCCCTGGACAATGTCGTCGTGGTTGGTCAGGACGACGAGATCATGAACGAAGGCGGTCTGCGCTATGGCGACGAATTCGTGCGCCACAAAGTGCTCGATTGTGTCGGCGATCTTTACCTTGCCGGCGGACCGATCCTGGGCCATTTCGCGGGCCAGCGCACGGGTCATACCTCCAACAATCAAATTTTGCGCAAGCTGTTTTCCGATCCCGCCAATTGGGAATACACCCAAGATGTGCCGCAGCCTTCCATGGCCCCGATCCAGGCCTGGGCACAGCCAATGGCTGCCTTGAATGGTGACAACACGATTGTTGCCGCGACGGCATAGAATACTTCCCGGCTTTACCGGCGGCGGCTATTATCATCTCTGTTTAATATCTCGGGTTAAACCGGCGTGGTCCCATGCCGGCATGCCTATCGCCATGAATATTCGCCTTCAATCCCGCTAGGAGTTTCCCCTTGCCTTTAAGTGATCCGGCGCCGCGCGCCCTCTCGCATACGCGTAATCTCGAATTGAAAGCCTACGAGCGCCAGGACGGCCTATGGGATATCGAAGGCCATATTACCGACGTCAAGGAAGACGACTACTCCATGCTGGATAGCGAACGCACGGCGGACCAGCCGGTGCACGATATGTGGTTGCGCCTGACCGTCGATACGGATCTGGTGGTGCGCCAGGCGGAGGCGCAGATGGATGTGGGCGCCCATGGTCCCTGTCCCCTCGCGACACCAAACTACAGCCGCCTGGAAGGGTTGAAAATGGGGCCGGGCTGGAACCGTGCCGTCCGCGAGCGCTTGGGCGGGGTGGTCGGCTGCACCCATTTGAATGAGATGCTGGCGCAAATGGCCACGACCGCAATGCAGTCCCTGTTCGAGGTGGTGGAGAACATGGAAGACAAGGGCGACGGCAAACTGTTCCTCAGCCCCGGTTTGCATAATTCCTGCTATGCCTATGCCCTGAACAGCACCTATGTGCGTGACTATTTTCCAGATTATTACCAGGCCGACGGCTGAATTCGGACAACGCCAAGGCCCGCGCTAGGGCCGTTCGGGCCGGACGGCATAGGCCAGATAATTTACGCCAACATCCCGTGACAACCGCCATTCGCCTTGCCGGGGCCGATAGCGCATGCCGGTGACATCGCGCAACTCGGCGCCGGCATGGCGCAGATGCCGGCCCAGTTCGGCGGGTTTGCGAAAGCGTGTCCAGTCATGGGTGCCCGCGGGTAACCAGCGCAGGACATATTCCGCCCCCAGAATGGCCTCGAAATAGGATCGCGGCGTACGGTTCAAGGTCGCCAGCAGCAGCGCACCGCCAGGCCGGGTCAATTCAACCAGTGCCGCCATGAAGCCGGCGACGTCGGCCACATGCTCGATCACCTCCATGCTGACCACGACGTCGAATTGTGCCCCCGTGGCCGCCAGATCCTCCGCCGCCTCGGCGTGGTAGTCCACCTTCAGGCCTACAGCGGCGGCATGGTTCTCGGCGGCGGCGATATTCTCCTCGCCGGCGTCAATACCGGTGACCGTGGCACCCAAACGTGCGAATGGTTCCGACAATAGCCCGCCGCCACAACCCACATCCAGCAACTTCAGACCCGACAAAGGGCGCAGCGCAGTGCCGTCCAGGGCAAAATGGCGGCACAATCTGTCCCGGCTGTATTGCAGACGGGGTGGGTTCAAACGATGTAGCGGCGCCATTGCGCCGTCCGCATCCCACCAATCCGCCGCCAAGCGGGCGAAGCGGTCGATTTCGACCGGATCTATGCTGGCTGCCTGGGCCATGACTGTCCTTTTGCTATGATCGCATGCTGTTTCTAGATGGTAGCATACTTTCAAAATTGTATTTCGATACCATATGTTTGCCATCGCATAGGGATAAAGGGGATCATAATGGCGATCGCGAATGAAGCGCTGATACTTGATCTGGTGGAGTGGGTTGCCGTGCAACCGCGGCCCTACGAAGAGGTTATGTCGGCGTGGCGGACGTCATGCCCTCGCCTGCCAATATGGGAGGATGCGGTGGATCAGAAACTGCTATGCCGTGAAAATCAAGATGGTTTGGGGGCCATGGTGCGGGTAACCGCGACGGGCCTCGCATTTTTGTCGGCTTCGGGGCGCCCGAGGGTGCTGTTAAGGCCCTGAAATACACTCTTTTTCCCCTAAATCGTTCCCTCACTTGTAAGAATCCAGACCTTTGAGTATGTATAGCCGCGCCGGCGGCGGCAAAGTGCCGTGTGGCGAAGGATTAGTGGGCGGCAACTATTAGGCGTAGCCGTCAGGTGAGGTTATGGCAAGAATAGTAATGAAATTTGGCGGCACGTCCGTGGCGGATGTGGAGCGTCTGCGCCATGTCGCCGGCCGTGTGGCCAAGGTCGCGGGCGCGGGCAATCAGGTCGCGGTGGTGCTTTCCGCCATGGCGGGAACCACCAATCAGCTGATTGAGTGGACCCGGGAAATGAGCAGCCTGCATGATGCGCGGGAATATGACGCCGTGGTCTCGACGGGGGAGCAGGTCACCATTGGATTGTTGGCCATGGCATTGCAGGAAAAGGGTATATCGGCCCGTTCCTGGCAGGGCTGGCAGGTTCCCATTCGCACGGACGACGTGCATGGCAGCGCCCGTATCGTGGAGATCGACGGGGCGGATATAATTCAGCGCATGGAAGCGGGCGAAGTTGCCGTGGTTGCCGGTTTTCAGGGGATTTCGCCTAGAAACCGCATCGCCACGCTAGGGCGTAGCGGCTCCGACACCACCGCCGTGGCCCTGGCCGCCGCCCTGGGCGCGGATCGTTGTGATATCTACACGGATGTGGACGGGGTCTACACCGCTGATCCCCGTATCGTGACGGCGGCCCGGAAACTTGATAAAATAACCTACGAAGAAATGCTGGAAATGGCGTCCCAGGGCGCCAAGGTGCTGCAAACTCGATCGGTCGAATTGGCCATGAACCACCGGGTGCGGGTGCAAGTGCTTTCCAGCTTCAATGATACTCCCGGTACTTTAGTTGTTGACGAGGATGAAATCGTGGAACAAGCGGTGGTCAGTGGCATTACCTATGCCTCCGATGAGGCCAAGGTAACCTTATTGCATGTCTCCGACCGGCCCGGCGTGGCGGCGGCTGTCTTCGGCCCCTTGGCCGAGGCCAATGTCAACGTGGATATGATCGTGCAAAGCGCCTCGCCCGACGGCACCAGCACCGATATGACCTTTACCGTGTCGCGGGGCGATCTGCCCAGGGTGCAGGATATCCTGGCCCAGCATCGCGATACCATCGGCTTCGAGGAAGTGCTGGCGGATGGCGACGTGGTCAAGGTCTCGGTAATCGGCGTCGGCATGCGCAGCCATGCCGGCGTGGCCCAGCGGATGTTCGCGGCCCTGTCCGAGAAAGGTATCAATATTCATGCCATCTCAACCTCGGAGATTAAGATTTCCGTGCTGATCAGCGCCGAATATACCGAACTCGCCGTGCGCAGCCTGCATTCCGCATATGGATTGGATACCGTTTGAGCCTGCGCGCGCAAATAGCACTGCTCCAGGCCCGCGATTGGCACCTATCGGCGTGGCCGTCGTGAATGCCGTGAGTGCATCGGGGCCGCGTATTCTGCTGCGCCGTCTGCGCGAGGTCATGGCCGGTTCAGGGGCGGCCCAAGAGCGGATGGACCAACTGGTGACGGTTATCGCCGCCAATATGGTGGCCGAGGTTTGCTCTATCTATCTATTGCGCGACGGCATGCTGGAATTGTTCGCCACCGAGGGACTGAAACGCGGCGCTATCCATCAGACAACGTTGCGGGTTGGTGAAGGCCTGGTTGGCCAGATTGCCCAATTGGCCAAGCCCATGGCCCTGTCCGAGGCGCGCTCCCATCCCAGTTTCGCGGCCCGGCCGGAAACCGGCGAGGAAGACTACCACTCCCTGATGGGGGTGCCAGTACTGCGCGGCGGCCGGGTCGTGGGTGTGCTTGTGGTGCAGAACCGAACCAACCGGGATTATTTGAACGACGAGATCGAGGCGATGCAGACCATCGCCATGGTTCTGGCGGAAATGGTCGGTGGCGCCTTGCAGGAGGAAGTACCGGGCGTTGGGATCATTGGCTCCGATGGTCTGCCCCGCCGTCTGGCCGGATTGGCCTTGAATGATGGACTGGCCCGTGGTGTCGCGGTTCTGCATGAGCCGCGCATTGTCGTTGAACAACATGTCGCCGACGATGTCGACGTGGAGGCGGAGCGCCTGAACGCCGCGATGGCCGAGCTGCGCACCCAGGTCGATGGCATGTTGCAGGCGGCGATTGCCGAGCCTGGCGGCGAGTCCCGCGATATTCTGGAAACCTATCGCATGTTCGCCCATGACAAGGGCTGGATGGCACGCATGCATGAAGCTGTGCAAAGCGGCTTGACGGCCGAGGCGGCGGTGGAACGGGTGCAGGTGGAAAACCGGAACCGCATGTCGGAAATCGGCGATGCTTATCTGCGCGAGCGCCTGCATGACCTGGAGGATCTGTCCAATCGTCTGATGCGGCATTTGACCACGAATGGCGGGCAGTTGAGTGATGACGATTTACCCGATCAGGCCGTGGTGGTGGCTTGGAACATGGGACCGGCGGAACTGCTGGACTATGATGTTGAGCGGATCAAGGCCCTGGTCCTGGAAGAAGGCTCGCCAACCTCGCATGTCGCTATTGTGGCCCGCGCCCTGCAGATTCCCGTCATTGGGCGGCTGGATCAACTGCTCGACGTGGTCGAAGCCGGCGACGATCTGGTTGTCGACGGCGACAACGGACAATTATTCGTTCGTCCCGGCGATGACGCCCTGGAAGCCTTTAGCGCCAATCTGGAATTGCGCCAGGCCCGTGCCGCCCGCTATGCCGCGCTGCGCGACAAACCGGCGGTGAGCAAGGATGGCACCCGCATTCATCTGAACCTGAACGCCGGGCTGCTGGCCGACCTGCCGCATCTGAGTGAAACCGGCGCCGATGGTATCGGGCTGTACCGGACCGAGCTGCATTTCATGGTCCGGGCCACATTGCCGACTGTTTCCATGCAAACCGAATTTTACAGCCGGGTCCTGGATCAGGCCGGAGAGCGCCCGGTGGTGTTTCGGACCCTTGATGTGGGCGGTGACAAGATGTTGCCGTATTTGACCCGCTATGACGACGAACAGAACCCTGCCATGGGCTGGCGCGCCATCCGGCTGTCCCTGGACCGGCCTGTATTGCTGCGCATGCAGATCCGGGCTTTGTTGAAAGCGGCCTCTGGTCGGCGCTTGGCGGTGATGTTTCCCATGATCGCTGAAGTTTCGGAATTCGTGGCGGCCCGCGCCCTGTTGGACCGTGAGGTCGAACGCCAGCACCGCATGGGCGAGGACGGGCCGTCATCCCTGCGGGTCGGCACCATGTTGGAAGTTCCCAGCCTGGCATGGCAACTGGCTGCCTTATTGCCATTGGTTGATTTTATTTCCATTGGCAGCAACGATTTGATGCAATTTTTGTTTGCTTCGGACCGGGGTAATCCGCGCCTTGCCAACCGATATGATGAATTGAGCCCCTCGGCCCTTTCGATTGTGCGTGACATTGTACAACGTTGCGCCGCCGCCGCCGTGCCGGTCAGCCTGTGCGGCGAAGCGGCCGGCCGGCCGGTGGATGCCATGGCCCTTATTGGTTTGGGCCTGCGTAGTATTTCCATGGGCGCGGCATCGATCGGGGCGGTAAAAATGATGGTGCGAAGCCTGGACATACAGGCTTTGCAGGATTTTATGCACGATATTTACGATTCTCCTGAGCATAGTTTGCGCGCGACTTTGACTAAGTTTGCCCAAGATCATAACGTTTCAATTTAAACCTTTGCATTTGCTTGATTTTTCCAGATCTGGTAAAATCTTAACCTTAAGTTATCCACAGCATGTCATCATCGGCTTGAACGATGGCACGCGGATTATTATGTACGGTGCGCGTTGTCTGGCCGGCGGAATTCAATCTGGAAGAAAATGCGATGACTGATCGAAAGATTGCAGATGAGCAGCCCGAAGATACGGACCCCGGTCCGCTGAATAGAAAAAGCGGCTGGCTACGTGGAACGGCACGGGGGTTGCATTTGCAACAAATCGACGAGTTGGTTGACGAAGACGCCTATGACGGCGTTGGCGCCGATATGCGGGCCGAGCGGCAGCGCCGGGATCTTTCAATCGCCGATGTCTCCGCCACATTGCGGATCCAGCAGACATATTTGGCGGCTTTGGAAGAAGGCCGGACCGATGATTTGCCGGGCCCCACCTATGCAATCGGCTTTTTGCGCACTTATAGCGAGTTTCTGGGCCTGGATGGCGACGAGATTATTCGCCAGTTCAAACGTGAGGCGACCCTGACCCCGGTGGAACGCCGCTTGGTCTTTCCCGAGCCTTTGGAAGAGGCCCGGCGCCCGGGCTTGCGGCTGGCACTGCTATCGCTACTGGTGGCGGGTGCTGTCTATGGTGGCTGGATTTTCCTGGAACAGCGCGATCTTGTGCCGATCGAGACCGTGGCCGAGCCGCCGCAGCGGCTGGTGCCCTACAAGGCGGCCAATAAAGCCGTGACGCCTGTCGAGACCCTGCCGCAAAAAGTAACAGCGGCAACGACAGCAACCGCAACCGCGACCACGGCGGCAATGGCGCCATCTTCGCCCGAAGCCGGGACCGGCGCGGCGCCGACAGAGCAAATGCAATCCGGGCCAGGCAATGACCAAGCCGGCGAAGCAGGCGATGCTGGTGCAACGGCGCCGTTGGCATCCACTCCGCCCCAGAACGATCCAGCAGCATCCACAACTGAATCCACAACACAAGCCACAACACAAGCCGCTGCGGAAATTACGGTCCAGGCACCCGGGCAATTGCCCGACCAGGCCGCCGCGGCCGTGCAAGCAGCGCCTGGCGAGGGTGAGCGCGCTGCCGCGGCAGATGTCAGCGGCCTGGCGAATACCGCTGATGCCACAGACACGGCGGCGGAGTCAGATACAGCCGTCAGTATCGGTGAAATGCCGGTAACGGCGAATTCGGCCACGCAGGGTGGTGTAACCAACACCGAAGAATCCGCCGAAGGATCTGCCGAAGGATCTGCTGCGGGTTCCACTGAAGGGGCGGCCGAAAAGATTACCGAAACGGCAGCAATTTCCTTGAATACTGCGCCCGGTCCGGTTGCCGGGGAGCCAGCCACGCCTGTCGTGACGGCGGTTGAGGCGTCCAAGGCCCAGCCCGGCGTGCAAGATACCTCGCCGTCGCCATTGCCCGTGCGTGAGGGTAGCGACGTGGATACGGCGCCCGTCATGCCGTCAATCCAGGCTGATATCACGCCACCGCCACCGCCTGCCGCGCCCGCGGCGCCGGCGCGGCCTTTTTCCGAGGGCAGCGGTGAAGGGGTAGCCGACAATGGTAACGGCGCCGCCTCGCTGACGGCGACGTCTGACAGTCTGGGTTATCGTCCGCAAACCTACGGCGCCTCCAACCGCGATGTCCGTGTGGTGCTGCGGGCACGGGCTGAATCTTGGGTGCAGATACAGGGCGCCAATAACGAATTGCTGCTGACCCGCATGCTGCGGCCGGGCGATAGCTATCATGCGCCGAACCGTACCGATCTGGTCCTGATGACCGGCAATGCGGGCGCCATCGAAATCATGGTGGATGGCGAGGCCTTGGGCACGCTTGGTCCCATGGGGCAGGTGCGCCGCAACATCAAGCTGAATGCGGACCTTCTGCGCGGGCAATTGCAGGCCGCGGGGGAACCCCGACCGGAAGTACGCTAGCGCACCGCGCCTACTCCCACGCCTACTGTCATGGCTTGGTAGCGCCACCAAATGGGGCAGAATGGCTGCGGTATGCTCTGGGGCCTTTTATCGGCAACAAATAATTGCTATTGCATCACCCGGACCGGTCCACGGCTGTGTTGACCGGCCAACAAATATGAGCGCTATTGCATGAGCCTGCGTCCCTATCGCGATATTCACCGCCGCGCCTGCCGTCAAGTCATGGTTGGCAACGTCGCCGTGGGCGGCGGTGCCCCGATTTCCGTGCAGTCCATGACCACGACCCTGACCCATGATGTGCCCGCCACCGTGGCGCAGATCCATGCGCTGGAAGAGGCCGGCGCCGACATCGTGCGGGTTTCCTGTCCGGACGAGGCGTCCTCCGCCGCCCTGCGGGATATTGTCGATCAGACCACGGTGCCCATTATCGCCGACATTCATTTCCATTATCGCCGGGCGTTGGAGGCCGCCGACAATGGCGCGGCCTGTCTGCGCATCAATCCCGGCAATATTGGTGCCGAAAGCCGGGTCCGCGAAGTGGTCCAGGCGGCCCGCGCCAACGGCTGTTCCATGCGCATCGGCGTCAATGCCGGCAGCCTGGAAAAGGAATTGCTGGAACGCTATGGCGAGCCCTGCCCGGAGGCCATGGTGGAAAGCGCCCTGAACCACGCGCGCCTGTTGGAGGACAATAATTTCGGGGATTTCAAAATCTCGGTCAAGGCATCGGATGTGTTCCTTTCGGTCGCCGCCTATCAGGCCCTGGCCGATGCCTGTGATTATCCCCTGCACCTAGGTATTACCGAGGCCGGCGCCCTGCGCGGCGGTACGGTCAAATCGTCGATTGGCCTGGGCAACCTGTTGTGGGCGGGAATTGGCGATACCATTCGGGTCTCGCTCTCCGCCGATCCGGTCGAGGAGATCCATGCCGGCTTTGAAATTCTGAAATCCCTCGGCCTGCGCCATCGCGGCGTATCCATTGTAAGCTGTCCGTCATGCGCACGGCAGGCCTTTCCCGTGATCAAGACGGTCGAGGCATTGGAGCAGCGTTTGGCTCATATCGTCACGCCCATGACCCTGTCGATCATGGGCTGCGTGGTCAATGGACCGGGCGAGGCCAAGGAAACCGATATCGGCGTCACGGGTGGTGGCCGGGGCACCCATATGGTGTATCTAAGCGGTGTTGCCGATCACAAGATGGGCGACGAAGGCTTTGTCGATCATGTGGTCGACCTGGTCGAAAAGAAAATCGCGGAATTGCAAGCCGCCGCGGCGGAGTAAACCCAGTATGGCGAAGATACAATCGGTGCGCGGCACCCACGATCTGGTCGGCGAGACGGCGGCGGCACACAATTATGTTGTCGCGGCGGCGCGTGACTGCGCCCATCGCTACGGCTTTGAAGACATTGATCCGCCGATCTTTGAATTTACCCCGGTTTTCGCCCGCACCATGGGCGAGGGCTCGGATGTGGTGCGCAAGGAAATGTACTCCTTCACCGATAACGGTGGCGAGGATATCAGCCTGCGTCCGGAATTTACCGCCGGCATTTGCCGCGCCTTTATTTCCGGCGGCATGCAACAGAACTTGCCGTTGAAGTTTTTCGCCCATGGCCCCGCCTTTCGTTATGAACGGCCGCAGAAAGGCCGCCAGCGCCAGTTCCATCAAATTGATGCGGAGATTTTGGGCGTCGAAGGGCCTGGCGCGGATATCGAAATCATCACCCTGGGTGCGGAAATTCTGCACGACCTCGGGATTTTGCAAGCCTGTGTGCTGGATCTGAATACCTTGGGCGATCCGGAAAGCCGGCTGGTCTATCGCGATGCCCTGGTGACCTATTTTTCCGATCACAAAGACAAGCTATCCGAAGACAGCGTCGATCGGTTGGGCCGCAATCCGTTGCGCATCCTAGATTCTAAGGATGATGGCGACCGGAAAATCGTCGCCGATGCACCCTTGATGGCGGAATTTCTTAATCCCGCGTCCGCCGATTTCTTTGCCGCCGTTTGCGAAGGTTTGGACACGCTCGGTATTGCCTATAACCTGAACCAGCGCCTGGTGCGCGGCCTGGATTATTACACCCATACCGCCTTTGAATTCGTCACCGATGCCTTGGGCGCCCAGGGTGCGGTGATCGCGGGCGGGCGCTACGATGGCCTGATCAAAATGCTCGGCGGACCACCGACGCCGGGGATCGGCTGGGCCGGGGGGATCGAACGTCTTGGCATGCTGGCAGCGCACGCGCCCGTGCCGGTTCGCCCCATCGCGTTCGTCCCCATGGGGGATGCGGCGGAGCGTCTGGCGCTTAAACTTTGCCATGGCCTGCGCCGGGATGGCTTCACGGTGGATATGGCGTTTCGCGGCAATCTCAGCCGGCGTTTGAAGCGGGCCAACAAACAGCACGCCCGGGCGGCCTTGATCCTGGGCGACGATGAAATCGCCAAGGGCGTCGTCACCTTGCGCGACCTCGATGACGGCGGCCAGCAGGACGTGGCCCTGGACGACATAGCCGTGCATCTGCGAAAATTGCTCGCATGATTGGTGAAGAACAAATAGACGGCATTCTAAAGCGCCTGGCGGAGCTTGAGGCCACCATGGCCGAGGGCGGCGCCAGCGACGATTTCGTGCGCCTGTCGAAGGAATATGCCGAACTGTCGCCGGTCGCCAAGACGGCCCAGGCGGTGCGTGATCTGCGTATGGAAATCGCTGATCTGGGCGGCATGGTGGCCGATCCTGACAGCGATGCGGAAATGCGCGCGCTGGCGACCGAGGAAATGGCGGCGGCACGGGAGCGGCTGCCGGCGTTGGAAAACGCCTTGCAAATCGCCATATTGCCCAAGGATGCCGCCGATACCAAGAACGCCATATTGGAAGTGCGCGCGGGCACGGGTGGTGACGAAGCAGCCCTGTTCGCGGCGGATTTGTTGCGCATGTATCAACGCTATGCCGAGATCAACGGCTGGAAGTTCGAGCTGATGGATATGAGCGGTTCCGATCTGGGCGGGATCCGCGATGCCGTGGCCTCGATCACCGGCCGGGGCGTATTCGCCAAGCTAAAGTTTGAATCCGGCGTGCACCGGGTGCAACGGGTACCTGAAACCGAATCCCAGGGCCGCATCCATACCTCCGCCGCCACCGTCGCCGTGTTGCCCGAGGCCGAGGAAGTGGATGTCGAGATTAATCCATCCGACCTGCGCGTGGATACCTATCGCGCCCAGGGCGCCGGCGGTCAGCACGTCAACAAAACAGACTCGGCCATTCGCATCACTCATTTGCCGACCGGCGTCGTGGTGCAGTGCCAGGATAACAAGTCGCAACACAAGAACCGGGCCCAGGCCATGAAGGTCCTGCGCGCGCGCCTGTATGATGCCGAGCGGCAAAAGGTCGAGGGCGAACGCGCCTCGTCCCGGAAGGAACAGGTTGGCAGCGGCGACCGCTCCGAACGCATCCGCACCTATAATTTTCCCCAAGGCCGGGTCACTGATCACCGTATCAATCTGACCCTGTACAAGCTGGAAAAAATGCTGAGCGGCGAAGCGGTGGATGAAGTGGTGGACGCCTTGATCGCGGACCATCAGGCAAGCCTGTTGACCGATCTGGAAGATCATGGCTGATGATTGTGAATTTCCTTCAGCTTTGACCCTGCGCCAGGCCCTGGCGGCCGCCGGCCGGGATTTACGCGACGCCGGCGTCGAGGATGCCATGCTTGATGCCGCACTTTTGTTGGCTCATGCCATCGGTGGTGACCGCCTGACCCTGATCCGCGAGGCTGAGCGTCAGCTGAATGAGGCGGAAACCCAGGCATATACCAAATTAGTCGCGGCCCGTGCCGCGCGCCAGCCGGTTTCACGCCTGTTGGGCCGGCGCGCGTTCTGGAGCCTTGATCTGGACATCGGGCCGGCGGTGCTTGATCCCCGCCCGGACAGCGAAACCATTGTTGAAGCAGCCTTGGCGCAATTGCCCGACGAAAACGCGCCGTACGAGATCGCAGATTTCGGTACCGGCTCGGGCTGCTTGCTGTTGGCCTTGTTGGTGGAGCGGCCACGGGCCCATGGCCTCGGGGTGGATATATCTCCCGCCGCCGCCCGCCAGGCACGTGAGAATGCCCGCGCGCTGGATCTTGGCGATAGGGGCGGTTTCATGGTCGGCGACTGGGGCGCGGGCCTGGCTGGGGGCCTGGGGGGGTGCTTTGACATGATCGTCTCCAACCCACCCTACATCGCCTCCGCCGATATTGCCGGTCTGGCCCCCGAAGTACGCTGCCATGATCCGGCACTGGCGCTGGATGGCGGCGCTGATGGTCTGGCGGCATACCGCGCCTTGGTGCCGGATTTGCGGCGCCTGCTGCGGCCTGGCGGGCGGGCGGTCCTGGAATATGGCCAGGGCCAGACTTCAGACCTGGAACAGATCATCAAGATGGCGGATATGGCCGTGCAAAGTTGCCATGCGGATTTGGCCGGGGTGGAACGCTGTTTAGTTGTATCCGCACCGGAATAAAAACGCTGATTAAAAAAAGGGTTGGTTTTTCTGCCGTCAGGGGCTAGGTTCACCGGTGAACGGCAAGGAACGGCCATCGCGATCAGTTAGGAATGCTGTCGTGACGGGACGGGCGGTTCCCAAGAGACATACCCACATTGCAGTCTGGAAATCTGAGGCCACTAAATTAGGCCAGCATAATACAGACAACCTGAACGCAATTGGCATGTCTTATTTCGATTGAAGGCATTGGCGAAAAATCCGCTGCTGGTAATTCAGCTGGTGGATTGGGGTTGGATTACCTGCTTAAGATTATGAGCTTAAGACAACCCTGCTGATGTATCGATCGTGGGAGCCTTGAATTGGCGTTCGAATTGTAGACACAACTCAAGACGGTGCTATGAGACAGAGCGGACCCCAAAGAAGGGGACGTGGCCGTCCCAGCGGTCGCAGGGGGTTTAACAACTCCCCAAATCGAAGCTACGACAGCAGCGGACCGGACATAAAAGTCCGGGGTACCGCTTCGGCGGTGTATGACAAATACATGGCGTTGGGCCGCGATGCGGTGTTGTCCGGCGATCGCGTCGCGGCGGAAAACTTCTTTCAGCACGCGGAACATTATTACCGCCTGGTGCAGGCTACCAAACAGCAGCAGCAACAAGCTGGCGAAGGTGAACAACAGCGCGACAACCGGGGCCGCGGACAACAATCCCGCGGCGGTCGTGGCAACGATAATGCCGTCGCCGAGGGCGATGGAAGAAAACCCGATGAAGAAGAGGGCGAGACGGTGGAAGAGGCGAAAGTTGTCGCCGCCACGGAAAGCCTAGATGACGATGAGACTACGAGCGTGGACACGAGCGTGGACACGGATACGGATCGGGATGCCGGTGCGGAAGTAGAGGTCACATCTTTCGCAGAGGAAGCGCGTGGCGACGACGACGAGGATCAGCGTTCCGCGCCCATGAACCCGGCGGAATTGGCGGCCATGTCGGAAAGCGGCCGCAAGGCGCGCGGCGCCGGTGGCGCCACTGGCGCCAATGGCCGGGGCCGGGGCCGGCAACGGAAAGACAGTCAGGATAACGATGGCCCGGATGGTGCGGATACGGCGGAGGCCGCACCGCGCCGGCAACCACGCCGCCGCCGCCCCGCGGCGGCGCCGGAAGCAGTCGAAACCCCGGTATCCGAAGCAACCCCTGATACCGCGCCCGAAGCGGTCCCTGAAGTGGTTGTAGTGGAGAGTGAAACGCCGGCGCCCGCTGTTGCCGCCGTCACCGAGGACGCGGAATCCAATTAGGTCGTTTCTGCTTTATTCAGCCGGTGTCACCGCGTCGCCAGGTTTGATGGTACCGCCTTGGATAACTTCAAGGTAGATACCCATATCCGCGTGGCCGAACGCCTGTTGCAGTTGCAGCGGTATGTTGGCGTCCCGGCTGGCGGTTTCCAGGTTCACGTTGGTGGCGGCGCAACGCTGGGTTCTGGAAAAGGCACGAACCACGACCTCGTTGCCGATCTTAATGTCTGCCCCACCGCCCTCTTCGCACCAATCGAACTCCTGCCACGGCAGGCCGGTATCAAAATACAGATTGGCGCGAAAGCGCAAGGGATCCAGCGGGACTTTCATCACCCGCTCCAACTCCCGCAGGCTGGAGATATTGATCAGCGAGAGACAATGGCGCGGCATATCGGAAAACGTATGATTGCGCGCGCGCAATAATTTTGGGCTGCCGCGCACTTCCTCGCCCATGTAAGCGGCGAAAAACTGCTCGATCATCTGCCGTCCCACGGGCATGTCCAGGCGGCCACGGGCCACCTGCTTGCCCTCCCGTTCGATAATCAATTCCTGGCTCTCGTCCTGATAGCGGCAACGCAGCGCGGCCAGACGTTCGTTCCGCGCCAACATGAGAAACTTGCTCTTGGGCAGAAACTTCGGATTGACGGCATCGAACTGGGTTGAACCATGAGCCAGGGCAAAGGCCCGGTCCAACGGTATGGCCCGGCCCGGCGACAGTTCGGCCTTGGACATCGGCTCCGGGCTTAAACCTTTGACCGGATAACGGAAGATTTGGGCGATACGGCTCATATTTTTCTCAAATAAAAACTGTTGTTTTGCAACGCGATAGGGCCTTGTGTTGCGCGGCGGCAACACCATATTCAGATTATGTTATGGACTGCCGTGGTTGCTTCATAGAAGGACCGGGCATTGACTGCAAGGCGTTGATGGCAGGCTTGCCAATTGTACGTTCCGACTTCTACGGGGCGTATGGTGGGAGCTGCCCCAGAGCGCGCTTGAACGGAGATGTAAAAATGGATTTCAAAAAGTATACCGAACGCAGCCGTGGCTTCGTCCAAGCGGCGCAAACCTTGGCCCAACGATCCGGCCACCAGCAATTCACCCCGCAACATCTGCTCAAGGTTCTGCTTGACGACGAGGAAGGCATGGCCGCCTCGTTAATCACGGCGGCGGGCGGCGATGTGAAGGCGGCACGGACCGCCAACGAGGCCGTCTTGGACAAGATGCCCAAGGTCGAAGGCAGCGGCGCCGGACAATTGTATATGGCGCCTGAAATGGCCCGCCTGTTTGAAGCCGCCGAGCAAGTCGCTGAAAAGGCCGGCGACAGTTTCGTCACCGCCGAGCGGCTGTTGTTGGCCTTGGCCCTGGCAACCTCGACCCCCGCCGGCGCGGCCTTGGAAAAAGGCGGCGTGACGCCGCAAAGTCTGAATACCGCCATCAATGATCTGCGCAAGGGCCGTACGGCGGACAGCGCGACGGCGGAAAACGCCTACGATGCATTGAAGAAATATGCCCGTGATCTGACCGAAGCCGCGCGCGAGGGCAAACTGGACCCGGTAATTGGCCGGGACGAGGAGATCCGCCGCACGGTGCAGGTGCTTTCGCGGCGGACCAAGAACAATCCGGTCCTGATCGGCGAGCCTGGCGTGGGCAAGACGGCGATTGTCGAGGGTCTGGCCATTCGCATCATGAATGGCGATGTGCCCGAAAGCCTGCAGAACAAAAGTCTGCTGGTGCTTGATCTGGGCGCACTGATCGCGGGCGCCAAGTTCCGTGGCGAGTTCGAGGAACGGTTGAAAGCCGTACTGAGTGAGGTCGAGGCCACGGAAGGCGAGATTGTCCTGTTCATCGACGAATTGCATACCCTGGTCGGCGCGGGCGCGGCGGAGGGCTCCATGGATGCCTCCAACCTGTTGAAGCCGGCCCTGGCGCGGGGCGAATTGCATTGCGTCGGCGCCACCACGTTGGATGAATACCGCAAGCATATTGAAAAAGATGCCGCCTTGGCCCGCCGTTTCCAACCCGTCATGGTGCTGGAACCGACGGTGGAAGACACCATTTCCATTCTGCGCGGTCTGAACGAAAAATACGAACTGCATCATGGCGTTCGTATCTCGGACGGTGCCCTGGTGGCGGCGGCGACGTTTTCCAACCGCTATATTACCGACCGCTTTTTGCCCGACAAGGCGATCGATCTGATGGACGAGGCGGCCAGCCGTATTCGCATGGAAATGGATTCCAAGCCCGAGGAAATTGACGAGCTGGACCGGCGCATCATCCAGATGAAGATCGAACGCGAAGCCCTGAAAAAGGAGGACGACGACGCCTCCCGCGACCGGCTGGAGAAGCTGGAGGGCGAGCTGGCGGATCTGGAGGAGCGTTCGACCACCCTGACGGCGGCCTGGCAGGGCGAGAAGGACAAACTGGGCGAGGCGCAGGAGCTGAAGGAACAGCTCGACCATGCCCGCCTGGAGGCTGATACCGCTCAGCGCCAGGGCGATCTGGGCAAGGCGTCGGAGCTGACCTACGGCGTTATTCCGGACTTGGTCAAACGTATCGAAGAGGCCGAAGCCACTGGCAGCAATGGCAACCCCGCCATGTTGCGCGAAGTGGTGGGCGAAGAGGATATCGCCGCCGTTGTGGCCCGCTGGACCGGGATCCCGGTGGAGAAAATGCTGGCCGGCGAACGGGACAAGCTGTTGGCGATGGAACAACGCCTTGGCGGCCGGGTGATCGGCCAGGAAGAGGCGCTGTCCGCTGTCTCCAACGCCGTGCGCCGGGCTCGTGCCGGGTTGCAGGATCCGTCCCGCCCCATCGGCTCGTTCCTATTTCTTGGACCAACTGGCGTGGGCAAGACCGAACTGTGCAAGGCCCTGGCCGAGTTTCTGTTCGATGATGAAACCGCCATGACCCGCATCGATATGTCGGAGTATATGGAGAAGCACGCCGTGGCCCGCCTGATCGGCGCGCCGCCCGGATATGTCGGCTATGACGAGGGCGGTGCCCTGACCGAGGCGGTGCGCCGCCGGCCGTATCAGGTGGTACTGTTCGACGAGGTGGAAAAGGCCCATCCGGACGTCTTCAATGTACTGCTGCAGGTTTTGGACGACGGTCGTATGACCGATGGCCAGGGCCGCACCGTTGATTTTACCAATACCATCATCGTCCTGACCTCGAACCTGGGCAGCGAACATCTTGCCGCCCTGGCTGATGGTGAGGATTCCGAAGCGGCCCGTGGCGACGTCATGGCCATGGTGCAGCATCACTTCCGACCCGAGTTCCTTAACCGCCTGGACGAGATCATTTTGTTCCATCGTCTGGCCCGCGAACATATGGGCGGCATCGTGGATATCCAGCTGCGCCATTTGGCCGCTCTGTTGTCCGACCGGCAGCTTGAACTGTCCTTGGATGCCTCGGCCCGGGATTGGTTGGCCAAGGCCGGCTATGACCCGGTCTACGGCGCCCGTCCCCTGAAGCGGGCGATCCAGCGGCAGCTGCAAAATCCGCTGGCCAACCTGATCCTGGAAGGCGCCATCGGCGACGGCGAGACCCTCAACGTCTCGGCCACCGCCGACGGGTTGACCATCAACGACCGCCTGATCGAGGCGGCGTAAGAGGCGGTTTAACGGTTATTGCGGGCGCGCCAATCGATCCAATCGATAGGTGCGTCCGTGATGGCCTCGATGTTGTCCAAGGGGAAGGTGTCCAGGAAAAGCACGATTGCCTCGCAAGGCCAGCGGGCCGATGGGGCGATGATGCCATCAAAGCCAAGAAATGCTGCCGCGTCGGCAATCTCCCGTGGGCGCTCAAAGAGCATTTCTCTGTAGCGCGCCTCTTCCACCCCAAGGCTTGCCAGCTGGGCAAGATCGGCGAGGATGAGTGTTCTTTCAGTCGTAATTTCAAGTTCGTGCAGGCGGTTGCGCAGGCGTGAGGGAAAGACGGACTGGCCTTGGTTCAGATGGTAATGGATTTCGGCGATAGCGCCGTCCGGCGCCGTGGTGCCGTAAAGGACACTCAGATGATATGGATTCCAGCGCCCCGCGCCACGTGACCCATCCAGTACCGAGCATCCCTCCCGAACCACCCGCCACATGCGCCCGGAAAATGGCTGCCCCTCCATTTCGCCAAGGGCGTCAAGCAACCGGTCGTCATGGGCGCGGCGACCAGCGGTCATCGCTATAGATAGACCCCGCTGTCCAGACGCTCAATGATCTCGAGCACATCTTTCGTGCGGCCTTCGTTGATATAGTCGTATGGGCGAGAGCCATCCAGTTGCGGGTGTGGCGATTGCAGCCAAAGGCGTACTTCGTCGGGCTCGTAGAAATCCGCCAGGCGCGCCGCCACCCAACGCAGTTCGGCCATCACCGTCTGCTTTTCAATGGTCGGTCCACTCTCGCCCTTGCTCCAGCGGGTCACGGTCGGCGGCGATACGCCGAGGATATTCGCGATATCCCGGCCCTTGAGGCCGCCAATCGCTTTTAGTTCACTGACCAGACGAGAAACCGCCGTTTCTCTTTCCGCAGTTTCGCTCATCATGCGACTCGCTGAAAATTACATATAAATTACACATATCCTTAAGGTGAAATTTATATGTAATTTAATCACCCCGCGGTGTCAAGGCGTGCGCCGCAGTGATTGTTAGCAGGGCCAGGATCGCGAAGACGGCGGATAGGGTGAAGACCATCTCCGGCATGCCGCCGTCCAACAGCCAGCCAAACAACACCGATACGGCGCTGATGCCGACCGAATAGCCGACGAAGACAAAACCGAATACCTTGCCGGTTTCGCCCGGCGGGGTCAGGGCCCGGACCATCAGGTCGCGCGGTGGCAAAACCGCGCCCAGGCCAATGCCGCTGACGATCATGATAATAATCAGTGCCATGCCACCTGGACTTAGCAGCGCCGGCAGCACTGTTGCGGCCGCCGCCAGCAGCATCGCGCCCGCCGCCGTGATCTGATGGGCTGGATAACGATCGGCAATGATGCCTGCCAGCAAGATGCCGCCCACCACGCCGAATAGATGCCCCGTCAGGGCGGTGCTGGCCAAATCCAGGGCCAGGCCGTGCAGGTTCATCATGGCGCTGACCGTGAATGCCAGCAGCCCGCCGGTGGCCATGCCGTACAGGATGTTGAAGCCCAGGAACAGCAATACCGGCGCGGTCAGTAGCAAACGAAGGCCTCTCTGTGCCTGCCCGGTTTCAACGGCTGGCGTCCTATCGGAGGCGCTTGCAGTATCGGCTTCGTTTTCCCCGCCCAGGACATCATAGCGCCATGCCATCGCGGCGAGGACAACAAGACCCGTCAGGCCAGAGACAATCAGCGCCGTGCGCCAATCCGTCAAGGCAGCCAATGCCAATATGGCCACCGGCGCGCAGGCACCGCCCAGGAAGCCTGAAAATGTATGTACCGAATAGGCCCGTCCCAGCCGCTTGTCATTGATCGAGCCCGAGAGAATGGCGTAATCGGCGGGGTGGAAGACGCTGTTGCCCAGACCCGCCAGCACCGCCAGCAGCAGCAGCATCCAGTACTCGCCGACAAAGCCCATCAACAGAATTGAGACCGCGATCAGACCAAGTCCCGCCAGCAGCACCCGGCGCGGGCCCAGGCGGTCGACCAGAAAACCTACTGGCGCCTGTACGATGCCGCCCAACAGCGCATAGGCGGTCATGGCCAGGCCGAGCTCCATATAGCTGACCCCGAATTCGGCTTTCAGCAGGGGAAACAATGGCGGCAGGGCCAGACCGTAAAAATGGCTCAGATAATGGCCGGCGCTGATCAGGCCAATTGTCCAGCGTTCCCGGACCGGCCAGGCGGCCCCCGGTGCTTCGCCATTGGGATCTTCAAGCGATACGGCGGTGGCCCCGCTTCTGTCTGACATGCGACCTCGTCTGCTTTTGCTCTAGCGTGGCGAGGGTAGGGGGCCGTCCGACAATGGTCAAGGCAGCGTGGCTATTCTGCCAGCTCCAGCTCGACGATAACGGCGCCGCGTTCCACGTTGCCGCCGACCTGGCAATGTATGGCCGTGACCTCGCCGGGCCCTGGTGCGCTAACACGGATTTCCATTTTCATGCTTTCCAGCACCACCAATACCTCGCCCTTCTCGACCGTGTCGCCGACCTTTGCCTGCACCGCCAGAACCTGACCCATCAGGGGTGCCTCAACCGAGCCGCCAAATGCGCCGGAGGCTGCCTGACGGGCGCTGTCCAGATAGGGCATGAGCGCGGCCCTCAAATTGTTGCCGCCATCATCCAGGGTAATCCAATCATCGCCTTGCCAGGCGCGGACCTTGCGGCTGCGCCCATCCGCCGTGATCAGAAAGGCTTCCTCGCCCAAAGCCTCTACCTTGAGGCGGTGGTCATCGCCATCGACGCCGATCAGCATCATGCCATCGCCATCACGCGGCCCGAAGCTGATGTCGAAAATATCGTCATCGATCCGCGCCTGTATGATCGGCGCCACCGTCATGGCCGGGGTGCCGTCGCCTAGACGCCAGCCGGTTTGCCAGCCGTCGCCTTGCCAGATATCCGTGCCGTTGCCTTGCCGTGTCTGGCTCAACCAAATGCCGGCGGCTACGGCGATGCGGCTGCTATTGGGCGCGGCCTGGGCCACCAATGCGTCCAGCCGGCGGTCGATCAGGCCGGTGTCGCCGGCGCTGGTCTGCATCTCCGCCGTGCGCAGCAGGGCGCGGAGAAAGGCACTGTTGTCGCCGACACCGGAGATCGAAAAGCGGTCCAGTCCGGCCAGCAGTTTTGTCAGCGCCGCTGCCCGGTCTTCGCCATGGGCGATCAGTTTCGCGACCATGGGGTCATAGTAGGGCGTGATGGCCATGCCAGGGGCGATGCCTGTATCCACGCGCAGGATATCATGGGGCAGGGACAGTTGATCAATTGTGCCGGTCGAGGGCAAAAAATTGTTGCCGGGTTCTTCGGCATAGATGCGCGCCTCGATGGCATGCCCGGCTGCCGTGACATCTGCCTGTTCCAGCACGATGCCGCGCCCGGCCACGGCCAGGATCTGCAGCTCGATCAGATCCAGGCCAGTGATCATTTCGGTCACCGGATGCTCCACCTGCAGGCGGGGATTGACCTCCAGGAAATAGGCGCGGTCATCCTTGACGATGAACTCAACCGTGCCCAGGCCCAGATAATTGACCGCGCGGCCCAGAGCCACGGCGTTGTCCAACAGCTGCGCGCGCAGGGCAGGTGCGAGATTAAGGGCCGGGGCCTCTTCAATGACCTTTTGGTGCCGCCGTTGCAGGGAGCATTCCCGCTCCAACAGATGCAGTACCTTGCCCTGGCCATCGCCCAGGATCTGCACCTCTATATGACGTGCCTCGGGCAGGAATTCCTCCACCAGCAGGCGCCCATCGGCGAACGAATTCCGACCTTCCCGCATGGCAGCTTCGATATCCGCTTCCGCCGCGCCCAGATCGGTGACCACACGCATGCCTTTGCCGCCGCCGCCGCCCGCCGCTTTCAAAAGCGCCGGCAGGGTCATGGCGCCCAGTTCGGCCATGATGGTGCCTGGATCGTCGCTGGCATCTTTGCTGCCGGGCACCACCGCGACCCCGGCGGCCACGGCGGCGGCCTTGGCGGCGGCTTTGTCGCCGAATTGGCGCAGCACCGCCGGCGCTGGACCGATGAAGGTCAGGCCGGCGGCGGTAACGGCTTCGGCAAAGGCGGCATTCTCGGACAGAAAGCCATAGCCGGGATGAACGGCATCGGCACCGACGGCTTTGGCGGCGGCAATCACGGCCTCTATATTCAGATAACTTTCCGAGGCCGGTGCCGGGCCGATGTGAACGGACTCGCCAACCTCGCGCACATGCAGGGCGCCGCGGTCCGCGTCCGAATGCACGGTGGCGGCAGCAATGCCCAGGCGTTGGCAGGTGCGCGCGATGCGGCAGGCGATTTCGCCGCGATTGGCGATCAGGATTTTCTTGAACATTTTATACGACCGCCTCGTTACATCCGGAACACGCCGAAATTGGTTTCCTCGACCGGCGTGCGCGCGGCCACATCCAGCAACAGCCCCAGGGCATGCCGGGTTTCCAATGGATCCAGCACCCCATCGACCCATAGATTGGCGGCAAAATTATACGCATCGGCGAAGCGTTCGTATTCGGCCCTCAGAGGAGCCTTGAATTCCTCTTCCTCGTCCGCGCTCCAATCGACGCCATTGGCTTCAAAGTTCTTGCGTTTGACCATGGCCAGGGTATTGGCCGCCTGTTCCGGTCCCATGATGGCGATGCGGCTGTGGGGCCACATGAACAAGGCGCGCGGCTTGAACTGCCGGCTGCACATGGCCAGATAGCCGGCGCCATAGGCTCCCCCCGTGACGACGGTGTACTTCGGCACCGCCGCCGAACTCATGGCGGTAACGAATTTGGCGCCCGCCTTGGCAATGCCGCCGACCTCCGCCTCGCGACCAACCATGAAGCCGGCGACATCGGAGAGGAACAGCAGCGGGATATCCCGCTTGGTGCAGATGTCTATGAATTGCGTGCCCTTCAAGGCGGCTTCGGTAAAGAAGACGCCCTGGTTGGCAAGAATGCCGATCTGAAAGCCGTGAATGCGGGCAAAGCCGCAGATCAGGGTATCGCCGTATAGCGGCTTGAATTCCTGAAACTCACTGCCGTCCACCATACGCAGCAGGATTTCACGGTTGTCGGTAGGAATGCGCGCATCCCGGCTGATCAGGCCGTAGATCTCGTTCGGATCCAGGCGCGGTGGTTTCGAGGCCTTGGGCGTCCAGCGCATGGGCGCCTCTTCGCCCAGCTCCGCCATGATATCCCGGGTGATGGCCAGGGCATGTTCGTCGTTCTCGGCAATATAATCGGTGACGCCCGAGACAGAGGAATGCATCTGCGCCCCTCCCAGAGAATCCCGGTCGACGTCTTCGCCGGTTGCCGCCTTGGTCAGTTCCGGGCCGCCCAGGTACATGAAGGCCTGATCCCGCACGATCACCACTTCGTCACAGAGCGAAGGAATATAGGCGCCACCCGCCGTGCAGGGTCCTAAAACCACGGCGATCTGGGCTATGCCCTCCGCCGACATGCCGACCTGATTATAGAAGATCGACCCGAAATGATGTTCGTCCGGATGGATGTTCTCCTGATCAGGCAGGAAAGCGCCGCCCGAATCCACCAAGGTGATGCAGGGCAGGCGGTTCTGCCAGGCAATGCGCTGTGCCCTGGTATGTTTTCGCACCGTGGCGCCAAAATAGGTGCCGCCCTTCACCGTGGAATCGTTGGCGATGATCATGCAGTGCCGGCCCTGAACCTGGCCAATGCCGGTGATCATGCTGCCGCCCGGCGGCACGCCGTCGTAAAAACCCTCCGCTACCAGTTCGGCCAGCTCCAGAAACGGCGAGCCAGGGTCCAGCAAGGCGTCGACCCGGGCCCTGGGCAGCATGCGGCCACGCTTGATATGGCGCTCCCGGCTGGCCTCCGTACCGCCAACGCGGGAACGCTGGCGCCTCTCGTGCAGATCGGCGATCCGCGCAAGATAGGCGTCTTTGTTGAGGTCGAATTCTTCGGGCGACAACGCGTCCATGGCTGTACTTCCGTCTATGTAAATGACAACTAATAGGAGCGCGGCAGGCCCAGGACCTTCTCGCCGATGTAGTTGAGCAGCATTTCCCGGTTCAGAGGCGCGGTGCGCAACATGCGGACGAAAGGATACAGATCGAAGATACCGTATTCATGCGTATAGGCATTGCCGCCAAAACATTGCACCGCCGTATCCACGGCATGGATGGCGGCCTCGGCGGCATAGTATTTCGCCATGTTGGAATATTCCGCCGCCGGACGGTCGCTATCATAGGCCCAGGCCGCCTTGTAGGTCATCAAGGTGGCGACTTCGATTTCCGTCTTGGCCTCGGCCAGTGGGTGTTGCAGGCCCTGATAGGAGCCGATGGGCGCATCGAAGACCTGCCGCTCGGAGGCGTATTCCACGGCCTGTGTGATGGCATAGCGGCCCAGGCCAACCAGCATCGAGGCGAGGATGATGCGTTCCGGATTCAAGGTATCGAACAGAATAGAAAAGCCCTTGTCGACCTCGCCAATGACATCCGCCTGGCGCAACACCACGTCGTCAAAAAACAGCTCACACTGGCGTTCCGGAATGACGATGCTCATGTCCATGGGTCGGCGCGTCACGCCGGGCGCGTTCAAATCGACAATGAACAGGGTAAAGCCATCGGTCTTCTTGGCGGCATCCTGAAACGGTGTTGTCCGCGCCACCACCATGGCGTAATGGGCCACGTCGGAGCCGGTGATGAAGACCTTTTGGCCACTTAACCTGAAGTCGCCGTCGTCGGCGGTTTTGGCCAAAGTGGTGATTTTCATGCTGTTGGAGCCTGCCGTGGGCTCGGTTATGGCGAAACACCAGACTTCCTTGCCGGCGCAGGCGGGTGCGAGGTAGCGCCGCTTTTGCTCCTCCGTGCCATGGCGGGCGATGTGGGCCAGGCACATGGTCGGGCCGACAACAAGGTGCTGCATGGGGATGCCGTGGTTTGACATGCCTTCCATCAGCAATGACATTTCGAACATACCCAGGCCGGCGCCGCCATATTCCTCCGGCACCATCATGCCGAGGAAGCCATCCTCGCCCATCTGGCGCCAAATGTGCTCGGGAAATTCATGACGCCGGGAATATTCCAGCCATTGCTTACGGTCGAAGGTTTCCGCCAGCTTGCCGCCATAATCGAGGATCATGCGTTGTGCGTCGGATAATTCAAAATCCATCGGTCGGCCCTTTCCGGAAAACTGTCATAGCTGTTGCAATCGTAGCCAATTTGCCCGGCTTGGGTAATAGGGCCGCCGTTGCCCTGTGTGTGACATGATGTAGCGGCGCGATAAAGCTCATTCGATCAAGTTTTCCGATTGCAACAGGGGGTAAATTCCGCCGGCTTTGAGTATGCCGAGTAATTGCTCCGGCATGGCTATGGCCTCTAGCGCCTCGTTCCGCTCCGGCTTGGTGATTTTGGCCGCTTCGAAATCGATCTCCGCCACATCGCCCTCCTGAAACAGAGCCATGATGCCGGGGGCTTCAAGGGCGGGCAGGGCGAAGTTGATGGCGTTGCGGTAAAACAGGCCATTTATGCTTTCCGCCAGCAGGCAGGCAATGCCGAGGTTTTTCAGTGAGCGCGCGGCGGGGCGGGAGGAGCCGACGCCAAAGTTGCGCCCCGCCACCAGGATATCGCCCACCGTAACCTCGTCCGACCAGCCGGGGCGGTTGGCGGAAAAGACCCAGGCTGGCTGCTCCTCGACAGACAGATAATAAGCCTGGATCGGCAGGATCAGGTCGGTGTTGATGTTATCGCCCACCACCCAGACCCGGCCCGTCATACGCAGATGCTCCGTGGCGCTCATCGGAAATACTCCAACGGGTCCGCGATACTGCCCTGAATGGCGGAGGCGGCGACGGTCGCCGGCGAGGCCATGAAGATCTTCGCCTCGGCGTCACCCATGCGGCCCTTGAAATTGCGGGTAGAGGCGGTGATGCAGGTTTCGCCCGGCCCCAACACACCCAGGCTACCGCCGCCACAGGCCCCGCAGGTGGCGTTGGTGACCACGCCGCCCGCCTCGGTAATGGCAAGTACGTAGCCACGGCGCAGGGCTTCGCGATAGATATTCTGCGTCGCCGGGGTAACCAACAGGCGCACGCCATCATGCACCCGCTTGCCCTCCAGCACCCGGGCGGCGATGGCTAGGTCATCCAAGGTGCCGTTGGCGCAGGAGCCGATAAAGGCCTGATCGATGGCCTGGCCCGAAACATCGGCCACCGGTTTGGAATTGTTCAGAACCGCATCGGGCAGGGCTACCAGCGGCGCGATCTGGTCTAGGCGGATAACGCGCCTGTCGGCGTAGACGGCATCCTCGTCGGGCCAGACTGGCTGTAATTCTTGATCCGTGCGAGCCGCAACGAAATCCAGCATCACGTCATCGGGTTCGAAAGTGGCGAATTCCACGCTCAACTCGGCGCTCATGGTGGTCAATGTGCGCCGGGCATTGACTGATAGGCCGGCCAGGCCCGGACCGCCGTATTCCACGTTCAAGGTGGCATGGTCGCCATAGGTGCCGGCCAGATGCAGGAAGACATCCTTGGCCGAGACGCCGGGACGCAGTTCGCCCTGTAATTCATAGCGCACGGTCTCGCCGACCCGGAACCAGGTCTCCCCCTTGGTCACGGCATAGGTCATGTCCGGCGAGCCGACGCCGCGGGCGGCGAGGTTAAAGACGCCGGCGCTACACGTATGGCTGTCGCTGCACAGCAACACCGTGCCCGGCAGGCCATAGCCGTAGTCGGCCACGATGGCGTGGCTGATACCCTGATCGAAGCCGATATCGTGAAAGCGCGAGATGCCGAACTGCTTAACAAAGGCGCGGCCCGTCTGGTGCGCCTGGGCGCTGAGCACGTGGGAGGCAGGCGCCCGGTGATCGAACACCACGACGACCTTGTCCGGATCATGGACGTGGAGGATTTTGCGCCAGGTGGTGGCCATGAAATTGTTATCAAACAGGATCGCCGTCTCGACCTTCGTGGTGACGATGTCGCCGGGCCGCACCACTGATTGTTCACTGTTACGGGCCAGGATCTTTTCAATCGCCGTCATGCCCATGGGCGCTTCCTTCCTGGTCATGTGCGTAGGTCTCGTCCAAATCACTCAGCTGATCGAAGCCGGTTAACTTGTTGATCTCATCAAAGCCGACCAATAGATCCGGGCGATCAACGGCCTCTGTACCGCCAAGCATGTCCTTGAAGGCGTCCATGGCATTCATCATGCCGCGCACGGCAGCAGTGGACAAAAGCCGCGGATAGCTGACGGCGGCAACGCCCATGGCCTGCAGCTTGGCGGGATGAATAAGCGGCGTCGTGGGCCGGGCGCGGATGCCCAGGCCCATGTTCACGGTCAGTGGCTTTGGCACATTGCGGGCGACCTGCTCGATATCCTCGGCGCTCAACAGGGCGTCGGCGAACACGGTATCGGCGCCAGCCTCGGCGTAGGCGTTCAGTCGGTCGATGGCCGCATTCAGGCCCAACGGCCCGGCGGCATCGGTGCGCGCCCGGATGATGAAGTCATCGTCAATGCGGGCATCACAGGCGGCTTTGATCTTTTGCACCATTTCGGCTTCGGAAACGACCTGTTTGCCGTCCATGTGGCCGCAGCGTTTTGGCCAGACCTGGTCTTCCAGCATGAGAGCGGCCACCCCCGCAGCCTCGAACGCGCGCACCGTGAAATGCACCGTGGTGGCGTTGCCATAGCCGGTATCGCCGTCGGCTATTAGCGGCAAGCCGGAAAAGGCCGCAATGGCGCGGCAGGCTTCGAGATTGTCCTTGAACGACATGACGCCCATATCGGCCCAGCCAAGATGGGATTCGGAAACCCCGGCGCCGGAAATCGCCGCCACTGCAAATCCGGAGGCTTCGACCAGGCGGGCGCTGTAGCCGTCATAAATGCCCGGTATGACGAGAATTTCCGGCGCTTCCAGTAGGGCCTTCAGGCGTTTGCTTTTCTCCGCCATGACTATTCCTGACTCTCGGCTTGCAGAAAACGTTCCAAGCGGGCCTGGGGGGCGATCTGCGCCGGCGGACCCTCCGCTTCACCCAGGTGATCCCAGAGGGCCCGGCTGGAGGCCCTGAAGGCACCGATGGCGTTGGCCACCATGCGGACGCCAAGTTGTTCCAACTCCGCCAGGCTCAACATGGGCGAGACGCCGGTACGGTTGTAACTGATTGGTACGTCGAGTGCGTCAACCATGGCGGCGATTTCATCGGCCGATGTCAGACCTTCGGGAAAAATAATATCGGCGCCGGCATCGGCATAGGCCTTGGCCCGATCCAGGGACTCCTGGAAACTGCCGCCCATGGCTCCGCGTCCGTCGGTCCGCGCCATCAGGATGACGTCGGGATCAAGTTCGCGCCTGACTTTATCGGCGGCCCGGATCTTGCCCGCGGCCTCCTCGATCGAGACCAGGCGCTTGCCCGCCACATGGCCGCAGCGTTTTGGGTCAACCTGATCCTCGATAAACAACCCGCCCGCCCCCGCGTTGATAATCTCATCCACGGTGCGCATGACGTTGATGACGTTGCCATAACCGGTATCCGCGTCCACCATCACCGGGATATCCACCGCATTGCAGATATAGCGGCACATGCGCACCGTCTCGGTCAGAGTGATCAGGCCTACATCGGGCTTGCCCAGCAGCGAGACCGAGACCGCGTAGCCGGACATGGCGATGGCCTTGAAGCCCGCCGCCTCCGCTATTCGAGCTGAAAGCGCATCATGGCAACCGGGTCGGACGAAGGTTTCCGTGCCTTCGACCAGACGGCGCATGGCGGTGGACGCCTTTACCTTGGCCGCCCCATTTTGTAATCCGCTCATGGCTTGTAGCCCAGGGAATTGGCATAGCGGGCGATGACGTCCTCCTTGGGCAGATAGGTTTCCTCCAGCTTGCGGATTTCCGGGAAGCCGACGAATTCATGCATGTTGCCCGTGGGGTGGTCTTTGGTTTCTTCCAGGAAGCGCAGGGCGTATGCCACATCTTCCGCTGCGAAACCCTCCATATAATCCCACATGCCCCGGGTTGCCGCGCGCAGGGCGCCCGAGGCGTTGGAGACGATGGCGACGCCCAGTTCTTCCAGGCGCTGCTTGTTCAGAAATGGCGAGACGCCGGTGCGGTTGTAATGGATCGGCGCGTTGACCTCGCGGCAGACACGGGCGACTTCCTCCTCCGTGATTAGGCCTTCGGGGAAGATCATGTCGGCGCCTGCCTCAACATAGGCATTGGCCCGGCGGATCACTTCATCGACGCTGCCGCCTTCGACGCCACGGGCATCAGTGCGGGCGATGAGCAGGAAATCCGGGTCCATCTCGTCGCGGACATGGGCGCAGGCGGCATATTTGCCCACCGCCTCCTCGATCGGGATGATCTCCTTGCCGGCCACATGGCCGCAACGTTTGGGCGCCACCTGATCCTCGATATGCATGCCGGCGGCACCGGCCCGGATAAACTCCTGTGTCGTGCGCATGGCGTTGATGGCGTTGCCGTAGCCGGTATCGCCATCGGCCAACAACGGCACCGAGGTGGCGGCGGTAATATAGCGCGTGGTCGTAACCATCTCGTCCAGGGTGATCAGGCCCACGTCGGGCTTGCCCAACAACGAGGCCGAGACGCTGTAACCTGAAAGCCCCATGATCGGGAAACCGGCGGCCTCGATAATCCGCCCGCTCATGGCATTGAAGGCGCCGGGTTTGACCAAGATGCCCGGCTCCGCCAGCCGCTCCCGCAGCGCGGTGGTGGTGCGCTTACGCATGAGAAAACCTCCAAATCTTTTTGTCAGTCTATACGACTATCCAGACAAGCAGAACATTGTTCGTTTCATTTCGTACCGAAGTACAGTACGTAGTGATTGACAGTACGTACTGTTGTTCAGTACGATATTGCATGATCAAGAGTTTCGTGGACAAGCGGTCGGCGGCCATTTTCGCGGGTTATGCCGTGCGCAGATTGCCGGTGCAGTTACAAAGACGCGCGCGGACAAAGATGTTGATGATCGAGGCGGCATCGCAACTCGAAGATCTGCGTGTCCCACCTGGAAATCGTCTCGAGGCTCTGCGGGGTGAGCGGCGGGGACAGCATAGTGTTCGAGTAAACGATCAATGGCGAATTTGCTTTGTCTGGGTAGATCATGACGCCTTGGACGTTGAATTTGTCGACTATCACTAGGGATTGAAATTATGACCATCAGCCGCGAAGACATCGAGAGCCGCCAGATTGATTTTTCCGATATCAGCGCTGGGCGCCGATTGCCGGCAGTGCACCCGGGCGAGATCCTGCGTGATGAGTTTCTGCAGCCCATGGGTATCAGCGTCTATGCGCTGGCCAATGCAATCAAGGTGCCGCGTTCGCGGGCCAACGATATCGTGCGCGGGCAACGCGCCGTAACAACGGATACGGCGCTACGCCTGGGGCGTTATTTTGGTACCAGCGCGGCATTCTGGATCGCTTTGCAGACCCAGTATGATCTCGACGTCGCCGACCGTGGGCTGCGCAAGAAGATCGAGCGAGAGGTAAATCCCAGAGCCGCATAGATGGCTTGGAATTATTCCGCCAGCTCGGGCATGTTCTTGTACAGCTCCAGCGCTTCCGGGTTGGCCAGGGCTTCGCGGTTCTTGACCTCGCGGCCATGAATGACCTCCGTCACCGCCATTTCGGTGATTTTGCCATTGACGGTGCGCGGGATGTCGCTGACCTGCAGCACCTTGGCCGGCAGATGCCGGGGCGAGGCGCCGGTGCGGATCTTGTGCTTGATGCGGCCAATCAGATCATCGTCCAGACTGTAACCCTCGCGCAGGATCACGAACAGAATGATGCGGGTGTCGCTGTCCCATTGCTGGCCGATTACCAGACCTTCCAAAACCTCCTCCAACTGCTCCACCTGGCGGTAGATCTCCGCCGTGCCGATGCGCACGCCGCCCGGGTTCAGCGTGGCGTCGGAGCGGCCATAAACAACCATGCCGCCGTGCTCGGTGAACGAAACCCAATCACCATGGCGCCAGACGTTGGGGTAGACGTCGAAATAGGCGGCGTGATAACGGCTGCCGTCGTCATCGTTCCAAAAGCCGATGGGCATGCAGGGGAACGGCGCCGTGCAGACCAGCTCGCCCTGCTCGGTTTCCAGGGATTGGCCGTTGCTGTCAAAGACTTCCACTTTCATGCCTAGGCTGGGCGCCTGAATCTCGCCGCGCCAGACGGGCAGAACAGGCACCCCGCCCATGAAACACGAGACAATGTCCGTGCCGCCGCAGATCGAGGCGAGATGAATCTCGCGCTTGATTTTTTCATAGACGTAATCGAAACCCTGGGGTGACAGGGGCGAGCCGGTTGATAGAAGCGCGCGCAGTTTCGATAGATCGTGGCTTTCAATAGGCGCGATGCCGGCCTTGGCGATGGAATCCAGCCATTTGGCCGAGGTGCCAAAATGCGTCGCTTTCGCTTCCTGGGCAAAATCGAACAGGATGTTGCCGTCGGGGTGCGCCGGCAGTCCGTCGAACAGCAGAATAGTCGCCTTCGAGGCCAGGGCCGAGACCAGCCAGTTCCACATCATCCAGCCACAGGTGGTGAAAAAGAACACGCGGTCGCCGGGGCGCACATCGGCATGCAGTTGGTGTTCCTTCAGATGCTGTAAAATCGTGCCGCCAACGCCGTGCACAATGCATTTCGGCGCCCCCGTGGTGCCCGAGGAATACATGATGTAGAGCGGTGAGTTGAAGGGCACGCGGGTATACTCGATCTCGCCGGCCGTATATGGCACCAGAAAATCATCCAGCAATACCGCATTTTTCAGGCCATCAAGAGGCGGCGCGGCGCGCATATAGGGCACCACGATCAGCTGCTCTACCGTAGGCAGCTGCGCCGTGATCGCCTTGACCTTGTCCAGGCAGTCGAATTCCTTGCCGCCATAGAAGTAACCATCCGCCACGAATAGTATCTTGGGCTCGATCTGGCCAAAGCGGTCCAGTACCCCCTGGATGCCGAAATCCGGCGAACAGGAGGACCAGACCGCGCCCAGGGAGGTCGCGGCCAGCATGGCGATCACCGTTTCGGGCAGATTGGGCAGAAACCCGGCGATCCGGTCGCCAACCCCCACGCCTTGCGCGCGTAGGGCCTGTTGCAGGCGCGAGACGGCGCCGTTCAGATCATCATGGCTCAAGTTGCGCTTAACCTTGTCCTCGCCCCAGAAAATGATCGCCGGCTCGCCGCCTTCGCCGCGCAGCAGATTTTCGGCGAAATTCAGCCGCGCCTCTGGGAACCATTCGGCACCGGGCATGGCCTCGCCATTGCGCAGTCCCACCTTGCCCCTTGTGGCGGCACGCACGCCGCAGAAATCCCACACCGTGGTCCAGAAATCCTCCCGCCGGTTGACCGACCATTGGTGCAACGCGGCGTAATCGGGAATTTCTTCGGCCCAGCGCTGTTCCACCTCGGTCATGAAGCGGCCCATGTTGGTGGTCGCGGCCTGCAACTCGCTCGGTTGCCACAATGGTGTCTCTGGCGCGGTTTCGCTCACAATCACTCTCCTCAATCAAGGCGCCCTACTTTAGGCCAAACCTTGATTTCCGGCCATGCCCATCTCCCTGCCGCAACCCAGCTATGCATGTTTGGTTCTGGTTTCCTTAACCCCCCTCCACTAGGTTGCCGCCATGCAAATTAGATATGACTTTTTTGGCGGGCCGCAAAGGTGACCGCGGCGGAGATGCGCGTTCGGGTTCTCGACCTGCCCGACAATACCCGTGGAGCGCTTTGGATCATTCTGGGCTGCGTGATGTTCTCCGCCATGACCACGGTCGTGAAGTTGTTGGGCGGCTCGTTTGATTCCTTCCAGCTGGCCTTTTTTCGCGCCCTGTTCGGCCTGTTCGCCGTAATGCCGTTTTTCTTCCGCTTCGGCCTAGGCGTGGTGCGTACCCGGCGTTTGGGCTTGCAGCTGATCCGCGCGGTCTGCGGTGCCTGTGCCATGCTGTGCGGCTTCTATGCGATCACCCATTTGCCCTTGGCTGACGCGGTTTCCATCAGTTATGCCCGCGCGCTGTTCATTATTCCCTTGGCCGTATTATTTCTGGGCGAAGTGGTGCGTTTGCGCCGCTGGACCGCCACCGCCGTGGGTTTCGTTGGTGTTATCATCATGCTGCGGCCTGGCGGCGAGATCGAACCGGCGACCCTGGTCGCGGTGCTGGGCGCCTTTCTGGTCGCCACGGTCACCATCATGATCAAAAAATTATCGACCACGGAAAGCCCGGAATCCATGCTGTTCTATTTTGGCGCCGTCTCGTCCGTGGTGGCGTTGGGTCCGGCGTTGCTGGTCTGGCGGACGCCGACGCTGGCCGAATTGTCGTTCCTGATGGCGATAGGGGCACTGGGTGCCGCCGGACAGTACTGCATCATCCGGGCGTATCGCATCGGTGAGGCGACGGCGTTGCTGCCGTTCGACTATACCCGGCTGCTGTTTGCCGGTGCCATCGGCTTTTTGCTGTTTGCCGAGATTCCCGATAACTGGACCGTCACCGGTGCTATAATCGTCGTCGCGGCGACCCTGTACATCGGCATTCGCGAGGCCCGCCTGGGGCGAAAGGTGCGACCGTCGCAGCCCGCCATTGATCCGCCCGCCGTTCCCAGGGACTAGCTTTTATCAAGGAAGTCCTTCGCCCGCTCGCGATGTTCGGGGCGAATATGCTGGCGCACCTTGTTGATCGCCATATACAGCACGGCGGCGTCATCGCTGAAGCCAAGCACCACGATAAAATCTGGCACCAGGTCAACGGGCAGGATGAAATAGGCCAGGGCGCTTAATATTATGGCCTTGGCGGATGCAGGCGTGGCGGGATCGAGCGCGCAGTAATAGGCAGCGATCAGGTCGGCGGCGAAGGGTATGCGGCCCAGGACGCGGCGGATTTTCGGCCAAAAGTCCCGGCGCACGCGGATTTCGTTGGAATTCGTCCTCCATTTCCTCATATGCGGCATATGGGCGGTTCTGCCGCATTTGCAACGATTGCTCCCCAGGCAAGCTATCTGCTATGAGGCGGCACTGGAATTTTGAAAATGTGGAGTGGCACATCATGCAAGTCGATGGACAGGTAGCGATCATTACGGGCGGCGCCTCTGGCCTGGGCGAGGGCACGGCGCGGGAATTGGCTTCCGCCGGCGCCAAGGTGGCGATTTGGGATATTCAGGAAGACAAAGGCATGGCCATCGCCAAGGATATTGGCGGGGTCTTTTGCAAATGCGACGTTACCTCGGAAGACAGCGTGGTCGCGGCCATCGGCGAGACCAAGGAAGCCCTGGGCACGGCCCGCATCCTGGTCAACTGCGCCGGTACCGGCACGGCGATCAAGACCACATCCCGTGGCGAAGCCCATCCGCTTGATCAGTTTGAGCGGATCATCAAGATCAACCTGATCGGTACCTTCAACTGCATCCGCCTGGCCAGCACCGACATGGTGGCGCTGGAACCCATGGCGGACGGCGAACGGGGCGTGGTCATCAACACCGCATCGGTCGCCGCCTATGACGGACAGGTCGGCCAGGCGGCCTATGCCGCCTCGAAAGGCGGTATCGTCGGCATGACCCTGCCCGTGGCCCGGGATCTGGCCGACAAGGGCGTGCGTGTCTGCACCATTGCGCCCGGCATTTTCGAGACGCCGTTGCTGGGCACTTTGCCCGAGGATGTGCGTGCCTCGCTGGCGGCTAGCGTGCCGTTTCCAAAAAAGCTCGGCGTGCCCCACGAATATGCCCAACTGGCCCGGCAGATCGTGGAAAACGTCATGCTGAACGGCGAGACCATCCGTCTTGACGGCGCCATCCGCATGGCGCCGCGCTAAAAATTTTCGTTCGCGCTAATGCGCCAATGCGCACCGCTCCGGGCCGTCGTCGCGGCCTAGGGGAAGGCTATTCCGCAGCGTCGTCCGCGATTCTATCGATGACGCCGGCCAGAGCGATATCCCGTTCGCTCAGGCCGGCAACATCGTGGCTGGTCAGGACGATATCGACCCGATTATAGACGTTAAACCATTCGGGATGATGGTTCATCGCCTCGGCCTTTAGGGCAATGCGGTTCATGAAGCCAAAGGCGCCGTTGAAATCCTTGAAAGTGAAGGATTTCTCGATTGCGTCGCGATCTGTCCGCAGCGTCCAACCTGATAGGCTGGCTAGTGCTTCGTCACGGCGGTTTCCTGATAGCAGATCGCTCATATGTCTATTTCGGCCGAAAGGCCACTGCCTCCGTCTTAGCCTGCGCCAGTTGCGCCGGCGTCAGGCCGGCCGCCAACAGCCGTTGCGAGCGCCGCGCTTTTCCCGCTACCACCCCGCCTTCGTTGCTGTCCACACCCTGGGGAATGGCCGCTAGCAACAGCCACTTATAGGCCTGCACCATATCGGCGATCAAACCGTCCGCGGTGACGTAACGGGAGGCAAGATTGAATTGCGCCCTGGCGTGGCCACGTTCCGCCGCGCGCCGGTACCAGTTCGCCGCCGCCACCGCCTCTTTCTTCACGCCCAGGCCCTTCTCGTGCATGAAACCCAGATTGAACTGGGCCGGTGGATAGCCTTGCTCCGCCGCCCGCCGTACCCAGATGGCACCGCGTTTGGCATTACGTTCGACACCCAGGCCCCGCATCAGCATTCGGCCCAGGGCATTCTGGGCTCGGGGCAGTCCGGCGACGGCGGCCTGGCGGTACCATTTTAATGCCTTTTGCAGATCCTTCGGCCGGCCCAAGCCGAATTCGTTGACCCGGCCCATGACATGTTGCGCCACGATCTGGCCAAAATTGGCCATCTTGGCGCAATGCTCATCAATATCGGGCCACGCCGAAATGGCATAGGCGAGCAGGCAGTACGAGGTTGCGTCGGCGTCAATCTTGCCGCGCAGATTGTTGAGCTGCACGCGGGTCGGTAAATCCTTGGCCAGCTTGGTTATCAGTGTCTGGCTGGGGGCGTGGTTTTGCCGCCATGACCGCGCGATCCAATCGAAAGCTTCGAACATCAACAGCGGATGGCCCAGTTCGGTCAATTCCAAGCGGCCTAGCTGAAACTGCGACTGGGCGATGCCTCCCGCCGCTGCCCGTTGCAGCCAAAATCGGGCTTCCTTCAGGTTTTTGTCGCCGGCCAGGCCCTTGATATGGAACATGGCCAAATCGTGTTGTGCCTTGCCATTTCCGCCTTCCGCCGCGCGGAGATAGAAGGCCTTGGCCTTTTCCAGGTCCTGATCCACCTCCCGGCCGAGATTATAACGCCGGGCCACGTCGTATTGCGCCAAACCGTCGCCGGCCATCGCCGCCAGTTCCAGCCAATGCAGGCCCTCTTCCGGGTCCGCATCCACGGTGATGCCGGCCATGAGATACTGGCCCAGGCGGCGCTGGGCCTTGGCAACGCCTTTTTCAGCCGCGAATTTGAAATGCGCCAGGGCCTTGTGATAGTCGAGGCCGACGCCCAGGCCCCGGTCGAAGTGACGGCCTAGGTAAAAGCGGGCCAGGGCGCTGCCCGATTCGGCCGCCGCCTGGCTCCATTTCAAGGCTTCGCCGTAATCCCGGGGCAGGTCAGTGCCCTTGAACAACAACTCCGCCAGATCCAATTGCGCCAGGATCAGGCCCGCGTCCGCCGCCTTGCGCAGCCAGGCTAGGCCGGTATCTGGTTCTGTGTTCATGCCGATGCCATGTACCAGCATCAAACCCAGGCGGTAATGGGCCATGCTGGCATTCTTGCCGTCGCCGGTTTCCGTCTTTTCCCATTGCGCCCGCGCGGCGGCGAAATCGCCTTCGCCATAGGCTTTCAGGCCGGTGGAGAAATCCGCGCCCGGCGGCTGCGCCACAGCCAAAGGGACCGCCAAAGCCAAGGCCAGCGTCAAGACTGCTGCGGCAATTCGCCCATGGATACGCCTGATCATGGCATCCGCCCTTTTGGCGGGTTAAACTGGAGGTCATGAACGGCGGCGATCACATGGCACCGAGCTTGGCCGAGATCGAGGATCTGGCGCGGCTTGCCTTGGCCCGGATCCCGGATACCTTGCGCCGGCAATTGATTGATGTGGTGATCCAGGTGGTGGATTTTCCCGATGACGAGACCATGCGCCAGATGGACTTGCGTTCGCCGTACGATTTGTTGGGCATGTACCACGGTATCAATTTGCAGCAAAAAAGCATCGCCCTGGTGCCCGACGACCTGGACATGATCTTCCTCTACCGCCGGCCCTTGCTGGACTATTGGATCGAAAGCGGGGAGAATCTGAGCGATCTGGTGCGTCATGTCCTGATCCATGAAATCGGCCATCATTTCGGCTTTTCCGATGCTGACATGGCAGCCATAGAAGATTTGGGTGATGACTCCGGCATTTAGACCTCCCATCAATCCTGCCCATTATTTCTCCGGGGCCAAGGGATACTCGGCTTCCAAGGTATAGATGGCCCCCTCCCGCGACAGATGCGAGGAGAATAGACAAAATCGGTCCACGGTGAAGGGCGGCGAGGCATATTCGCTATAACGGGCGGCATAGCCTTCGGCTTCGATCGGGTCCAGTCCGGGCAGGCGGGCCAGGGTGACGTGGGGGTGATAGCGCCGGCGTTCGGGTTGCAGGCCGATGGTGGTCAGGCCGTGTTGGATTTTCTTGTGCAAATGCCTCAACGCGGCGTCGTCTTCCACGCCGGCCCACAGCACGCGGGCCAGCTTGCGCTCGTTGAAGAAGCCGGTCCCGCGCAAGGTCAGTGAAAAAGCCGGCGCTGCAATCTGATGCAGCACATCGTCGATATCGCGGGCCATGGCGCCATCCATGTCGCCGATGAAGCGCAGGGTCAGATGCAGCTGTTCACGCTCGCGCCAACGGGCATCGTCAACCCCGCCGCACATGGCGGTCAGGGTATCCTTGATAGCTTCCGGCAACTGGATCGCCACGAACAGACGCACGCCGTTACTCCCCCACCTAATTATTCAACAGCTCTAACACATGCGGGGTCATGGCATCGACAATGACTTGAACGCCGGCCGCATTGGGGTGTAGACCGTCGGGCTGGTTCAAGGCCGCTTGCGCCGCCACGCCTTCCAGGAAGAACGGATATAGCGCGACGCCGTGCTTTTTGGCGAGATCGGGATACAGGCCGTTGTAGTCCCTGGCGTAGTCGGGGCCCAGGTTTGGCGGTGCCAGCATGCCCGCCAGCAGCACGGTAATTTTGCGTTTCCCCAAGGCGGTCAGCATGGCGTCCAGGTTGCGGCGGGTCTCGCCTGGATCGACCCCGCGCAGACCGTCGTTGGCGCCCAGTTCCAGTATCACCAGATCAATTTGCCCGGACAGGGTCCAGGCTAGCCGGGCCCGGCCTCCGGCGGTGGTATCGCCTGAAACGCTGCCGTTCCTCACCCGCACATTCCGGCCCCGCGCACGCAAGGCCGCTTGCAGCCGGGCCACGAAGGCATCCGCCGCCGGCAGGCCATAGCCGGCGGTCAGGCTGTCGCCAAATGTGAGGATCACTTTTTGCCCGGCCTGGGCCGTGTCGGCGGCAAATATTAGCGCCAGCAATAGCGCTGCAACCTTGACAAGCCGCGTGACGTAGCCATCTGCCATGGATAGTCTACGGCTGGACTGGGGACGTATGGTGAATTCCGACAACATGATGATCGACCTGACCGATGTGCACCTGACCCTGCCGAGCGAGGCCGGGCCGGTGGATATCTTACGCGGTGTCAGCCTGTCTGTCGCCAGGGGCGAGGCGGTTGGCTTGGTCGGCCCATCGGGTTCCGGTAAATCCACCTTGATGGCGATCATGGCGGGTCTGGAACGGCCCAGCAGTGGCCGGGTCAACGTTGGCGGAAAGGGTCTGCATCATATGGGGGAGGATGATCTGGCATTGTTTCGCCGCGATCATGTGGGCATCGTCTTTCAGTCCTTTCATTTGATCCCGACCATGACGGCGCTGGAAAATGTCGCCATGCCGTTGGAATTCGCCGGCAGGGCCGATGCCTTCGATGGTGCCGAGGCGGCCTTGGCCGAGGTTGGGCTGGAACATCGGTTGCGCCACTATCCGGCGCAACTGTCGGGGGGAGAGCAACAGCGCGTCGCCCTGGCCCGCGCCGTGGTGGGCAACCCCTCGCTGTTGCTGGCGGATGAACCTACCGGCAACCTCGATGGCGCCACCGGTGCGGCGATTATCGATTTGATGTTCCGCCTGCACAGGGCGGCCAACAGTACCCTGATCCTGATTACCCATGATCAGGCCCTGGCGCAGCGTTGCGACCGCATCGTCCATATGCGCGACGGCTTGCTGGACGAAACCGCCTTGGAAGCTGCGGACTAGCATGCTGGCGTTGACCATTGCCCGGCGGGAATTGCGCGGCGGCCTGCGCGGCTTTCGTATCTTTTTGCTCTGTGTGGCCCTTGGCGTTGGCGCCATCGCCGGTGTCGGCTCCCTGTCTGATGCCCTGGTTGATGGCCTGCGCCGGGATGGCCGGCTGTTGTTGGGCGGCGATGTGGAACTGCGCTTATCGCACCAACCCGCCAAGCAAGCGCAGCTGGATTATCTGCTAGCAGCTGGCCGGGTCAGTCAGGTAATCGAAATGCGCTCCATGGCCCGGCGCCTGGATGGCCGCGAGCGCGGTTTGATCGAATTGAAAGGCGTCGACGACCCCTATCCCCTGTATGGCGAGATGCAATTGGCGGGAGGCGGGAGTCTTGCCGCTGCCCTTGCCGTCCAGGACGGCCTGCCCGGTGCCGTGGCCGAACCGGTGTTGTTGCGGCGCCTGAAACTAAAGACCGGCGACCTTGTGCGGGTCGGCGAAGGAACCTTCCGCATCGCCGCCGCCATAAAGCGGGAGCCGGACCGGGGTGCGGATTCCTTTGTCCTGGGCCCGCGCCTGCTGGTGGCCAAGACGTCTCTAGGGGCGACCAGGCTGGTCCGAGAAGGCAGCCAGGTAAAATACCGCTACCGTATCGCCCTGCCGCCCGGCACCGATGTAGTAGCCTGGATCGAGGGCCTGAAAAACCGCTTTCCCGATGCCGGCTGGCGCATCCGCGATGTGCGCAACGGCGCCCCGGGCCTGCGCCGCTTTATTGATCGGATGCGGCTGTTCCTGACCCTGGTGGGGCTCACCGCGCTGCTGGTTGGGGGCTTGGGTATCGGCAATGCGGTACGCAGTTTTTTGGACGGCAAGTCCGGCACGATCGCGACCCTGAAATGCCTGGGCGCCCCGGCGCGGCTGATCTTTCAGGTCTATTTGCTGTTGGTATTGGCCCTTACAGCTGTTGGTGTTGCTGTTGGTCTGCTCGTTGGTACCGGCACGCCGATGCTGCTGTCCGGGTTATTGGGGACGCTGTTGCCCTTCCAGGTGCAGTTCAGTCTGCATCCCCTGCCGCTGTTGTTGGCCGCCGCCTATGGTTTTCTGACCGCGTTGGCATTCGCGATCTGGCCCCTGGCGCGGGCCCAGGGGGTGCCGGCGGGCGCCTTGTTCCGTGATCTGGCCGCGCCCCTGAACAGCCGCCCGCCGTGGCGTTATATCGCTCTGGCGGTTGTAACTTTCGCCGTTCTGGCCGGCCTGGCCATCATTACGGCGGAAGAACGGCGCTTCGCCATCTGGTTCGTCTGTGGCGCGGCCGCCGCCATGGCGGCGTTTCTGGGCGCCGGTCTGGGCATCGTGGATCTGGCCCGCCGCCTGCCCCGGCCGCGCCGTTCCATACTGCGCCTGGCCCTGACCAATCTCTATCGCCCCGGTGCCGCGACCATTCCCGTGGTGCAGTCCTTTGGTCTGGGGCTGTCGGTGCTGGTGGCCGTGATCGGGGTCGAGGGTAATATGAACCTGCAGATCACCGAGCGTCTGCCCGAGAAGGCTCCGGCGTTCTTCTTTATCGACATCCTGCCCGAGCAGGCGGAAAAATTCGATGCCCTGGCCCGTGGCATCCAAGGTGTCGAGGAGGTGCAGCGGGTGCCCGCCATGCGCGGGCGGATCGTCAAGATCAACGGCCAGGATGCCGCCAAGGCCACGGTCGCGCCAGAAGTCGCCTGGGCCGTTCGCGGCGACCGTGGACTGACCTATGCCGATCTGCCGCCCCCCGACGCCGAGATCGTGGCCGGTGAGTGGTGGCCGGCGAATTATGCAGGCCCGCCATTGATTTCCTTCGATGCGGCCATCGCCAGGGGCATGGGCATCGGCATTGGCGACCGCCTGACCGTGAATGTTCTGGGCCGGGAGATCGAGGCGAGAATAGCCAATCTGCGCCGCATCGATTGGTCCACCCTGGGTATCAATTTCGTCATTGTTTTTGCGCCGGGCGCCCTGGAAGGCGCACCACACACCTTTATCGCCACGGCAAAGGCGGACGAGGCGGCGGAATTGCCACTGCAAATGGCGGTGACCGATGCCTATCCTAATATTACCGCGATCCGAATTCGCGAGGCCCTGGAGGCGGTTAATCAGATCCTGCGCAGCATTGGTGTCGCCGTCCGCTCCACCGCCGCCGTGACCTTGGCCGCCGGAATCCTGGTCCTGGCGGGCGCCATCGCAGCCAATCACCGCCGCCGGGTCTATGATGCCGTGGTCTTGAAGGTGCTGGGTGCGACCAGAGGCCGGGTATTGGCCACATATTTTCTGGAATATACCCTTTTGGGGCTGATTACCGCGCTTTTGGCGGCAGCCGTCGGCACGGCTGCGGCATACGCGGTGGTGGTGCAAATCATGGGTATGCCCTGGTATTGGCTGCCCAACGGGATGGTTTTGACGACGCTGATCTGCCTAATCGTCACAATTGGCGCCGGCATGCTGGGGACCTGGCTGGCGTTGAGCCAGAAGCCGGCGCCGCTGTTGCGCAACGAATAAAATTCCAGCATCCGGAATAGTCACCTGAAACTTCGGATCGCAGCTAAAGGCCTTGAAATATTAACTGTTTTCGACAATATTGAGGTTAGATGAATTCCCAATTTGAAACAGACATGACAACAAGGGGTTGGATCAATGGCTTTGGATCCTAGAGGTTCGGTTTTCGGGCAGCAGCGGGGGCATGCTGGCGTGGCGGTCGATGCACAGATCGACGAAGGCCTGCGCGCCTATATGCTGAAAGTTTACAACTACATGGGCTGCGCCCTGCTGCTCAGCGGCATCGTCGCCTATGCGGTGGCCCATACGCCGGTGGTGATGCAGGCGATCTTCGGCACCCCGTTGATGTGGGTGGTGATGTTGGCGCCCCTGGGTCTGGTGATGTTTCTTAGCGCCCGTATCAACAAGATGTCCGCCGGCGCGGCCCAGGCTACGTTTTGGATCTTCGCGGCCTTGATGGGGGCATCGTTGGCCTCGATCTTCGTGGTTTACACCCAGACCTCCATCGTCCGGGTCTTTATGATCACGGCGGTGACCTTTGGCGCCATGAGCCTGTGGGGCTATACCACCAAGAAGGATCTGTCCGGCATGGGCAGTTTCCTGATGATGGGGTTGATCGGCATCATCGTTGCCTCTCTGGTCAACCTGTTCCTGCAGTCGTCCATGATGCATTGGGTGATCTCGGTGATCGGTGTCCTGGTCTTCACCGGACTGACCGCCTACGACACCCAGAAGATCAAGAACAACTATCTCGAATCCGATGGCGAAGCGGTGATGGGCAAGAAAGCCATCATGGGCGCCTTGACCCTGTATCTGGACTTCATCAACCTGTTCCTGATGCTGCTGCACCTGTTCGGCAACCGCGAATAGATCTCGCGAAATTTTTCGTTTCAGAGACGCCCGGCCTTGTGCCGGGCGTTTTCTATTAGTGCTATGTTCATTTGCAACGATTCGATTTTCAGGAGGGTCAGTCATGCGCGTGGTCATGGCCATGATGAAACACGAAACCAATACCTTTTCGCCAGTACCGACACCCTGGTCCCGGTTCGAGGATTGGAGCGCCTGTTTCGGCGAGGATGTGATCCGCGCTTACGAACCGACCAACATGACCCTGGCGGCCTATATCAAGCTATGCCGCGAGGCGGATGCGGAGATCATTTCTCCCATCGCGGCGGAGGCAATGCCCTCCGGGCCCGTCGCCGACGATGCCTATAACCGCATGTCGGACAGCATACTGGAGGCCGTGGCCAAGGGCTGTGACGCCATCATGCTGGATCTGCATGGCGCCATGGTGACCGAGAGCAGCCAGGACGGCGAGGGTACCTTGCTGGCCCGTGTCCGCGCCGCCGCGCCGAATACGCCGATCTGCGTCACCTGCGATCTGCACGCCAATCTGACCCAGGCCATGGTCGACAATTGCGATGCCCTGATCGGCTACAAGACCTATCCGCACACGGATATGTACGAGGTCGGCACCACGGTCGGCGGAATTTTGCTGGCCAAACTGCGCGGCGAGGCGGACCCGGTGATGGCCTGGGGCCGGGTACCGGTGTTGAGCCAGACCCTGCGCCAGGGCACCGATGACGAACCCTTTAAAAGCCTGATCCGCCTAACGCGCGAGGCCGAGGCCTCGGGCGAAGTCATGGCGGCGACGGTGTTCGGCGGTTTCGCCTTGGCCGATATCCAGGATGCCGGTATTTCGTGCATCACTATCGCGAACGGTGACAAGAGCAAGGCAGAGGCGGCCGTTGACCGCCTGCGGGTGGAGATGTGGGAACATCGCAGCGACCATCTTTATAACCATGAACCGCTGAGCGATGCGGTGGCCCGGGCCAAGGACATCACCGATGGCCCGACCATTCTGCTGGACCATGCGGACAATACCGGTTCGGGCGGCAATCAGGACGTCATGACGGTGATCGAGGAGGTGATCCGCCAAGACCTGGATGATGTCGCCGTCGGCGGCTTGTGGGATCCTGAAGCCGTGCAGCAGATGCAGGCGGCGGGTATTGGCACTACGGTGACCATTGCCCTGGGCGGCAAGACGGATATGCCCTCGATCAGCCGCAAGGGGGAGCCTTTGCTGGTCACGGGCAAGGTTACGGTGCTGAGCAATGGCGAATGGACCGTACGGGGACCCATGTACAACGGTCTGGTGGTGCAGATGGGCCCGACGGCGGTGCTGGATACGGGCAAGATGCAGATCGTCGTGGTCTCCCGCCATCACGAGCCCTGGGATCAAGGGATATTTCTCTCGGTGGGCATTGATCCTGCGTATAAGCGCTATGTGTTGTTGAAGTCCCGCATTCACTACCGCGCCGGTTTTGCCCCCATCGCCAAGCACACCATCACCCTGGATGGCGTTGGCGTGACCACGTCGGATAACAGCCTGCTGGACTATCAAAATGTGCGCCGGCCGATTTATCCCTTGGACAATATCAATGAACCCGGATTTGAAGAACTGGGGCCGCGCTGATGCTGATTGATGCCCAGGGCCTGGCGGTGTCGTCCGACCGGCCCGAGAACATCGCCGCAATTGACGCCTTTGCCGCCTCGGCTCTGGCCTATGGCACCAACTATCAGCCGATCATCACGGCGGCGGCGGCCGATCCCGGCTGCGTCATGGTGGGCAGCCTGGCGGCATCCCTGATGATGTGGATGGAGATGGGGCAGTCGCCACAAATGGCCCAGCCCTATCTGGATAGTTGCCGCTCGGACCTGGCCCTGGCGGAGCCGCGCGAGAAGCTATGGTTCCAGAGCACGGCGGCGTGGGTGGTGGGCGATATGGCCAAGGCCATGGATATCCTGGAACAGATCACCGAACGCTGGCCGCGCGATGTCTTTGCCATGAAACTGGCGCAATATCATTATTTCAATCTGGGTTGGTCCGATAAAATGCTGGCGGTCTGCCAAAAGGTGCTGCCGGCCAATGCAGAAAACGGCTTTCTATATGGCTGCCTGGCCTTCGGCCTGGAGCAGACCTACGACATGGCAGGGGCAGAGGCGGCCGGGCGGCGGGCGGTGGAGATCAACCGCGCCGATCCCTGGGCCCATCATGCCGTCGCCCACGTGATGGAAATGCAGGGCCGGATCGCCGATGGCGTGGCTTGGATGGAGGCGCATGCCGATACTTGGGAGGGTTGCAACTCCTTCATGCTGGGGCATAACTGGTGGCATACGGCGCTGTTTTACATGGATTTTGGCGATGCCCGCCGGGTGCGCGAAATCCACGATCAACATGTCTGGGGCCTGGATAAAACCTACAGCCAGGATCAGGCCAGCTCCGCATCGCTGCTTTGGCGCATGGAACTTCGCGGCATCGACGTGGGCCAGCGCTGGCAGGACCTGGCCGACCATGTAGCGGGCCGCACCGGGGAACATGTGCAGCCCTTCCTGGATTTGCATTATCTCTACGCCCTGGCGCGGGCCGGGCGCGGGGACAAGGTGAACGAAATGCTGGCCAGCCTGACGGTCCACGCAGCCGCGGCACCGGCGCTGGCGCGGACCGCCTGGGCCGAAGTCGCGGTACCCGCCGCCCGTGGCCTCGTCGCCCATGCCCATGGCGACTATGAAGCCGCCTATGCTGATCTAGGTACGGCGACGCCGCGTCTGCAGGAAATCGGCGGTAGCCACGCCCAACGCGATCTGTTCGTGCAAACCTGGCTGGATACCCTGTTGCGCACCAACCGTGGCGGCGAGGCGGTTGACGTGTTCGAGGCCCGCGCCAAGGCCCGGCCCAACGTGCCCCATGGCTTTGATCTATGGGAGCGGGCCCAGGCGCAGGTCTAAATCGAACGCCAGGCCGCCTGGGCGGCGGACTTGGCATCCGCGACGGCGTGCGCCACCTGGCCGCCATGGCCGGCGCGGGCCGCGCCGACGGCGTAGAGACCCAGTTGCGCGGTCTGCATGCCGGTATCGACGATCAGGCCGCCCGCATCATCCCGACTGGCTTCCATCGGCGCCAATCCGGTGCGCGGTGCCAGGCCGATGAAGGGGAAGATGGCCGCGATGGACAAGGTTTCCTCGTCGCCGTCCTGTTCCTTTAGGCGCACAGCGTCGACACCGCCGTTACCGATGATCTCCCGCACGTCCGTATTCCAGCGAAAATGCATGTTGCCAAGATCCGCGGCCTGGCGAACGAAGGTCGGGCGGGCTCTTGGTCGGCGCCCGCGCAGGATCATGGTGACGCTGGCACACAGTTCGGCCAGATGCAGCGCCTCCTGAAAGGCACCGTCGCCGCCGCCGACTACGGCGACATCCTTGCCCTTGTACAGACCGCCGTCGCAAAAGGCGCATTGCGAGACGCCCCGTCCGCTCAGCTGTTCCTCCCCCGGCACGCCTAACGTGCGCAGCTCCGCCCCCGTGGCGAGGATGACCCGCAGGGCGGTGGCACCGTTGCCCGGCAGGCTCCAATGGCTGTCCTGGGATATCAGTTCATTGACCGCGCCGGGCTGATAATCCACGCCGGCCTCCAAGGCCTCGCCCAGCATGGTGTTGACCAGATCGGCGCCGGTTGTGGCCCCTGCTCCCGGATGACCATGCACCGCGCCGACATTGGTAATCAGGCCGCCCAGCAGGCCGTCGTCGAACAGCGCGGTCTTCAAACCGCAACGGGCGGCTTCCGTCGCGGCGGCCATGCCGGCGATGCCGGCGCCGATGACGGCGACCTGGTGCGTAGTACGGGGCGCGCGGGCCATTTAGATCTCCGTAACTGGCGACCAGCCTTGGGGCAGATCGATTTTCTTGGCAATGCGGCAGCTGGGAAAGCCCCAGGTCGGCATGTAGGCGCATTGGGGTATGGGAATATCGCCGCCCGCAACGATAACCGTAATGTCTTCGGGTTTCTCCACCGCCGGCACGCCACCTGCCGCAAGTGCTTCGCGAACCCAGCGCGGCGCCTTGGTCTGCCCGGCTAACCGCGACGGTATCCAGGTTTTTTCGAACGCCGCCGCCGTCATTTTGCTGTTTTCGTGCAAATAGGCCTTTACCTCGGCCTTGGATCTGCCCTCGTCCGCCAACAGCTTCGCCACGTATGGCGCGACGACAACGGCCACCGTGCCGCCGTGCAGACGGGAAAAGGACGACGTGGCCGAGGCCATGACGGATGCCAGGTCATCCAGGCCGCCGGTGACATTCACCACGCTTTCGGCCCGCTGCACCACCAGCACGTTGTCATCCGCCGCGAAACCGAGTTCCTCGCGCAGGCTTTCCCAGGGGTTGAATTCCTCATCCTCGGCCAGGCACAGGGTATAGCGGCCCGGTTGGCCCAGCCCCGCGAAGGCGACCGCTGATGGCCAGCCACCGCCCAGATTATGCATGATCAAGCGCACGGCCCGGCCAATGGCCGCGTTGGCCCGCCAGCCCGGACCCAGGGCGCCAAAGCGGCTGTTCATGTGCATGGTCTTGGCGGCTGGCCCCGACAGCATCAGCAATGGCGTGACATTCTCGTCCGTAGTCTGCACGCCGCGCAGGTTGAACTCCGGTTCGATCAGGGCCTGGGCGGCGGCCAACACGAACGGCATGTGGCAGTCCTCGCAGCCGGCCATGACCGCGTTGATGGCGACCTTTTCCACCGTTACCAGGCCCTGCAGGGGTTGTGCCTCGCCCAGCACCGTGTTGCGCGGCTGCCCACCCCCGCGCAGCATGGCATCGACCCGGGCCATGGTCGGCGGCACGATTGGCAGGCCGTCGGCCCAGCCCCGGCGGTAGAACATCTCGTTCACCTGACCCTCGGCATTTGGCCCGCGTACCACTTCCACCCTTTGGCGGGGAAAGGCGGCGACCTGGGTCAGCCGGTCCAGCAAGCCCTGTTCGCTGGCCCGGCTGTGCAGGGTATCGTCAATCCATTCGCCCGAGGCCCGCTGTCCCGTGGGCAGCAGGATCCAAAGGCTATCGCCGTTGCTCACACGACCTCACTCATTCGCTACCACTCATTGGGCGCCTGTCAGCTTGTTCTTCCAGTCATTGGGCAGACGGATCGCCCGTGCTGTGGGGAAGCCCAGAATGCCGTTGTGCGAGAAGACCTGGGCGTTGGTGCGTCCAGGGTCGCCGCTGATAACAATCTGAATATCCATCGGGTCGCAGACCAGGGGCACCAGGCGGTCGGGATCTTTCGAAACCCCATACAGCTCGTTCGCCTTGCCCAGTTGCGCCAATTCGAACATGGAACGGCCACCGGAATAGAAGTTGGTGAACTCGACAATATATTGTTCGAACTTCCAGGCCGGAATGCGGGCGTTTTCGAACAGCCATTGCCGCACGTCGCCCTTGGACCAGCCCGCCTTGGCCATGGTTTCGGCCAGGATCGGCGAGAGTACCAGCATCGGCGTATAGCTGCCGTCCGCCATGCCGACGGTAAAGATCAACTGCCAACCGGATTGGGAGATCAGGGCATCGGCCAGATAGGGCAGCATATCCTCGGGCTTTTGTCCGAACACCGAGGCGATGACATCGCCCCCCGTGAAGCGCGAGATGGTGACCACGTTGTCGCCACGGGCATGGCCGAAGTCGGCTGAATGCGGCGGCCAGTCGATCTTGGCCAAGGCATCTTCGTTCTCGGCCAGGACCACGCGCCAGGTATTGCCAAAGGTGCCTTTATCGTTCTGGTGCAGGATAAAGCCCGCCACATTGCGCAGATACAGCCGCCACCAGCGGCCCACGGTGGTGTTGGCCATGAAGCCGTCCCGCAAGGCGCCCTGTTCGTAGTTGAACTCCAGATCCTTAATGATAGGCCCATTAATGGTGATCAGGGTTTCGGCGCCCGGCGTGTTGCCGGAATGCTCGACACCATAGCCGGGATCGGCCATGGCCTCGGCCAGGGCGACCAGCACCGGCATGTATTGCGGCTTGCAGCCCGCCATGACGCCGTTGACGGCGACATTCCAGACCGTGGCCTCCCGGTTGTCGGGCAACAGCTTGCCGATTACATGCTCGGTCGGCAGGTCGGTAAAGGCCAGAAAGCTTTCGATCTTGGCCCTTGTCGGCGGCACGATGGGCAAGCCGTCGGACCAGCCGTTCTCATAGAAAAAGCGGTTGATCTCGTCAAAACTGCCTTCCATGACCACGTCTTGCGGTCCTGGTTCCGGTATCATCACCGCTGCCGGTTGGGCGGCGGTCAGGTTCTCGATCACCGCATTGACGGTGACAGAGGTCAGATTATCGCGCAGTTCATTGTCGGTTTGCGTATCCACATGGCCAGGTACCTTGGCCATGGGCAGGTTGGGCAGGCCCAGGCCCACCGCCGTGGTCGCGCCCTGGCCCAGAAAGCCATCGCAGACCAGGGATGATGATGGCACACCGGCGGCTTCGGCGGCGGCTGAGGCCCGCAACACGGCGGGCGTACAGCTGCCTCAACAGCCCATGCCAGAGATTATGGCATCGACCTTGTGCTCGGCCAGGGTATCGGGCAGATCGGCGATGATCTGACCTTCCCGCGAGCCGTGGGTGGAGCCAAACGTGGTGTAGCCGACGAAATTCATGTTGGGATAGGCCGCCGACAGCTCGGCCTCCAGAATGGGGAAAATCTCGTCGCCGCGGAACAGATAGTCCCACATGAAGGCGATGGTCTTGCCCTCCAATGTATCCAGGCGCGGTGCCAGGGGCGCGATCTCCACGGTTTTCTCCCCGCGCGGCCACAGTGCTGAATAAGTTTCCTCGCTCATATTCACCTCCAATTTCACGTTGCTTGCCCGCAGTCTAGCCTAATTGGGGCGCGGCCCAAACCAGCAAGCGGCAAAAACTCGACGCAACGCCGCGATGGCACCGGGGACAGCCGGTGAATAGTCTCGGCAATGGATGCCCGGACAGGTGCAATCGGGAGATTATCGAAGAACGGACCAGTTGGTCTGCAATGGCCGCTTTTCTTTCGACTTCGCCCATCGGCTTAAGAAACGCTAACTGTCGGAGTTGACCCGAAGCCGGTCTTCATTGCGCCGTTGATACAGTCGTATCCTTGACTTGCCAGCGATATATCAAAACGGGCCCCCTGAGAGACTGCGTCGTTCCAAACGCATGCCATCCACGACGCACCAAAATGCCCTCAGCGGTGTCTGTCGAAGTGTAAATAGACGGGAAGTTCAACCGAGCCGCCTCTTCCTCGATAGCCTTGACAAGAGCTGTCCCGACCCCTTTGCCTTTGTGCTCTTGGCTTACGAGCACCGCAGCCAGCCACGGTCCCACACCAAGTTCGCTGCCAACCGATTTTGTTTTGAGCGCAGCAGTTCCGAGCATTTGACCGTTCTCGTCGACCGCAATCAAACAGATCGGCAATTTATTCTTGCTACTGCATTCCGCGAGATCGCTTTCCGCGTTGCCTTGGCCATTAGGGCCGTACCACGGACCCCATTCGTCAATGAACCATTTCGCTAGTATTGGCGCGATGTCAGGAGAATCTATGAGATGTCCAATGCGCATATTTCGAGCTGAGATGTCCATCATCAATATTCTATAGGTTGGGCATTTCTTAGCGGAATGACGTTTTCATGAGCCAGCATTCTAAAAGAATAATCTGGCGGGAAAACCAATATTGGCAGTCTTAATTGACCGCGGCCAATTTGAACGGCAAATGCTCCTGGCAAAACATCTGCCACTGACCCGCATCTATTCTACTGGGCACAATCCGCGCTTTACGCGTTCCGCGTTGGCCACCATATCGGCATCGTTCAAGGCATGCCGAAACCATGAAAATGGGCGACGTTGGCGATATCCTCGCGGTCGCTGACCAGGGTGTTTTCGATCGCCTTGTCATTCGCATAACCAAGGCACATGCCGGTGACCAGGACTTGGTCGTCGGGAATGCCTAGATGGCGGAAAATCGGTTCCTGAAACTGGATCCAGGCGGCCTGGGGACAGGTATCCAGGCCCATGCCCCGCGCCGCCAGCATCAGGGTTTGAATATACATACCCGTATCGGCCCAATTGCCCCGGCCCAGATAGGCATCCGTGGTTACAAAGATGCCAACCGGAGCATCGAAAAACTGAAAATTCCGCGCCCCTTGCCTTGCACTGCCCTCGCGGTCGCCCTTCTCAATTCCAAGCAGGCCGTACAGGCCCCAGCCAACACCACGGCGGCGGTCGCGGTGGACGTCGTTCCAGACCGGTGGGTAATAGTCGTAGTCCTCGTACGTGGCCGCCTTGCCCTCCGCCGCCAGGGCCAAGACATCGTCGATGATCGCCTGGCGGACCTCGCCGGCGCAGATATAGACGTGCCAGGGCTGGGTGTTGGTGCCGCTGGGCGCCCGTTGGGAGACGTCCAGGATTTGCTCAATCGTCTCCCGCGATACCGGCTGATCGGTAAAGGCGCGGATTGATTTGCGGGATTTGATCGCGTCAAGAACGTCCATGCTTACCTCTTGGCTTCATCGTCTAGACCGGTTCGGCGATGAACACCGGGATCTTGCGGTCTGTTTTCTCTTGATATTCGATATAGGGCGGAAACACCGCCGCACCGGCATCCCACAGACGCTGGCGTTCTGGATCTTCCGTCACCTCGCGGACGCGCATTTTGAAGACCTCGGTCTTATCGCGGATTTCCACATCCCCGTTGGCCCGCAGGTTGTAGACCCAGACGGGGTTTTTCTCCCGCCCGCCGTAGGAGCCGACCAGCACATAGCTGCCGTCAACTTCGACCCGCATCAGTGGAATTTTCCGTATGCCGCCGGTCTTGTTGCCCATATGGGTGACGATGATGCAGGGCATGCCGGTTTCCCGCAGGGTCGAACCTTCGGTGCCGCCGCTGCCTTCGTACAATTCGACTTGTTCTCGGACCCAATCCAAGGTCGGGGGAATATAGTCAGCCATGGGGTTTTCCTATCTGTTTGAGCGCATTGGTGCATTGATGATAGCATCATAGCGGCGGACCTTCGGTGATTATTCCGCCACGTCTTGCTGGGCATCCTGCCCGGCGTCAATCGGGAGATAGTGATTTGAACGACGCAGTTGAAGCAAACGTCCTGCCCAACGAAGACGCCCTGAAAGCGGCGGGCAGCGAGCATCTGTTTATCCATGCCTCATCCTATCGTGCCCTGGCCAATGACACTAGCAAACGCATTCTGGTGGAAGGCGATGGCGCCATCGTCAAGGATATCGAGGGCAAGGAATATATCGACGGTCTGGCGGGCCTGTGGCTGGTCAACGCCGGACATGGCCGCCAGGAAATCGCCGATGCTTATGCCCGCCAGGCCGGCACCCTGGCCTATGCCAGCTCAACCCAGGCAACCACTATTCCGGCGATTGAGCTGGCGACACGGCTGGCGGAGCTGACGCCCGGTGATCAGGCCACGGCGTTTTTCTGTTCGGGCGGCTCGGAAGCGGTTGAAAGCGCCATCAAGATCGCGCGGCAATATCACTATTTCAATGGCGAACCGAAACGTTCCAAGATCATCGGGCGGCGGGGCTCTTATCACGGCGCCACATACGGCGCCATGAGCGTCAGCGGCACCCGGCCCGCCTCCGAGCCCTATCACAGCCCCTTCATGCATGGGGTGCTGCATGCCTCGCCGCCCTATTGCTACCGCTGTGACTTCCGCCACAGCTTTCCCGGCTGCGATCTGCTCTGCGCCGATCAGATCGAACAGATTATCAACTACGAAAACCCGAAAACCGTGGCGGCGGTGATTGCCGAGCCGATCTCGGCCTCGGGCGGTATCGTGGTGCCGCCTGACGGCTATTGGGCGCGCCTGCGCGAGATTTGCGACCGCCATGGCATCCTGTTGATCACCGACGAAGTGATTAACGGCTTTGGCCGCACCGGCCGCATGTTCGCCTCGGAACATTGGGATCTGGTCGGCGATATCATGACCATCGCCAAGGGCCTGGCCAGCGGCTATGCCCCCATTGGCGCCGTGATGTGCCGCCCGCATGTCGTTGAAGCTTTCGAGGGCGACAACAAGCTGTCGCACCTGTTGACCTACGGCGGCCATGCCGCCGCCTGTGCCGCCGCGCTGAAAAATCTGGAAATTTTCGAGCGCGAGGGCCTGGTGGCGAATTCCCAGAGCATGGGTGCCCGTTTGCGCGCGGGCCTGGAAGGGTTATCCGATCATCCTTGCGTGGGCGAGGTGCGGGGCCTGGGCCTGCTGGTCGGCCTGGAAATGGTCAAGGACAAGGACAGCAAGGAGAAGTTCGCCGAAGACGGCCCGGAACTGAAAACCCTGGGCGAAGGCCTGGCCGAACGCGGTCTGTTGACCCGCATCGGCGGTGTCCTGCCGCTCTCCCCGCCGCTGTGCATCACGGCGGAGCAGGTCGACCGTACGGTGGCTATTATCGACGACAGCCTGACCGAGATGGAAGCGGCGCACGGTATTGGCTGATTAGAGCAGTTCCGAAATTTAGCTACCCACCCGCGCGCCCGTCCCGGCCAGCCACAGAGTACCATTAATGGGTGGCCGGGACGGGCGCGCGGGTGGCACGGCGATTCGATGAATATCGAATATGGTTTAGATGCCGAAGTCGCCTTCGCGCAGGGTTTCGGCGATTTGTTTTTCGGCCTGGTGGCCCATCAGGTGCACGCCGGCGATACCCGGCATCGCCTTTAGGGCCTGAATGAGTTCGATGCAGATGCGCCGGCCCTCGGCGGCGGGATCGCGCGCATCCTCTAGTCGGGCGATCAGCGCGTCGGGAATAATGGTGCCGAACAGGTTATCGCGCATCCAGCGGGCCTGCCGGGCCGAGGCCAGCGGCGCCAGGCCGATCAGTATTGGCAAGCGGCTGGGGATATCGAATTCCGCCAGCCTGGCGACGTAGCGGCCAAGGATCTCGACATCGAAACAGAACTGCGTCTGCGCGAAATCAGCGCCGGTCTCGATTTTGCTCATCAGCCGGTCAGGCCGCCAATCCGGGGCTGGGTCGATCGGCATATCGGCCACTCCGACGAAATAGCGCGGGGCCGGCTTGATCTCGCGGCCCGAGGGCAATTTGCCTTGATCCCGCATCGCGGTCGCCAGCTGTACCAAACCGCTGGCGTCCATGTCGTGCACGGCGCTGGCCTCCGGTTCGTCGCCATTTGTCAGCGGATCGCCGGAAAGGCACAGCACATTGGGAACGGCAAAGCCCGAGACGCCCAGCAAATCCCGCTCCAGGGCCAGCTTATTGCGGTCCCGGGTGGTGAACTGCATCACCGCTTCCAGGCCGTTCTCAGCCTGCATGAAATGGGCCGCGGCGAAGCTGGAAAGATGCGCCTTGGCGCCCGCGCCGTCGGTCACATTGACCGCATGCACCAGGTCCACCAGCGGCGCGGTGCGCTGCACCACCTTGGCCGGGTCGGCGGTGAGGGGCGGGGTAGTTTCGGCGGTGATGGCAAAGCCGCCCTCGGCAAGGACGCGTTCGAGGCGGCCAGAACTCTTACTATCTGTCATGATGTGTATGCTAATCAGATCTGGACGGCGGGAACAGCTTTTTTGTCGGGTGCAGGATCAGCGCTTAGTGCCTTGCTTGGCGGCCTCGATCGCCCGCCAGACGCGCTGGGGCGTGGCCGGCATGTCCACATGCTTGACGCCGAATTCAGAAAGCGCATCGACGATGGCGTTGATCAACAGACCCAACGCGGGCGTCGTGCCGCCCTCGCCCCCCGGCCGGATGCCATGCGGGTGAGAGCTGGCCGGCACCTCCATGATCACGGTCTTGATCATCGGCATGGTATCGGCGCGCGGCATGGCATAGTCCTGGAACGAGCCGCTTAAAAGCTGCGCACTGTCCGGGTCATAGTGGATTTCCTCCAACAGGGCCTGACCCAGACCCTGCATAACCGCGCCATGGGCCTGGCCATGTAAAATCAGCGGATTGACCGCCAGCCCCACATCGTCGACGCCGGTCCAGGCGGCGATCGTCACCTGGCCGGTGTCCGGATCGACTTCCACCTCGCAGACATGGGCGCCGTAGGGGTAGCCGCCGGCGCGGTTGGTGATATCGCCGGCGCTTTCCAGGCCGCCGGCCGCACGCGCGACCTCCCATAAATCCATGCTGCCCCCGCCCGGCGCCGCAAAGGCGCCGTCTTGGAAAGTGATGTCGTCCTCCGCCGCCTGCAATATATGCGCCGCTATGGCCTTGCCCTTGGCCAGCAATTCCGCCACCGCCTCGCCCAGGGCGATGGAGACCAGCCGCATGGAGCGGCCCGAGTGCGAGCCGCCGCCAACCGAAACCCGGTCGGTGTCGTTGGTGATGTAACGTACTTTTTCGAACGGGATCTGCAGCCATTCGCAAAGCAATTGCGGAAAGCTGGTTTCGTGGCCCTGGCCGCTGCTCATGGTGCCGACGACGAATTCGATGCAGCCATCGTCGCAGACGGTTAATTCGGCCCGCTCCCGGGGGATGCCGGAGGTAATCTCGATATAGTTGGCGACGCCGATACCCCGGCACAGCCCGCGCGCGGCAGCCTCGGCCCGGCGGCTTGGAAAGCCGGCCCAATCGGCCTCGTCCAAGGCCCGGTCCATGGCGGCCAGATAGTTGCCGCTGTCATAGGTGGCGCCGACCCCGTTGGTATAGGGCATGGCGTCGGGGGGGATGAGATTGCGGCGGCGCAGCTCGACCCGGTCAAAGCCGCATGTATCGGCGGCCAGTTCGATTAGCCGTTCGATCATGTAGATCGCTTCCGGGCGCCCGGCGCTGCGATAGACCGCCGTTGGCGCCGTGTTGGTCAACACCGCATGGCCCTGAAAATGCACGGCGGGAATGTCATAGACGCTCTGCATCATCGAAAGGCCCTTGCGCAAGGGCCAGAAAAACACCGTATAGGCGCCCAGGTTCATGGTGTTGACGCCGCGCAGGCCGAGAAAATTGCCTTCCGCATCCAACGCCAATTCAGCGTTCGAGGCCAGGTCGCGCGCCTGATAGTCGGAGAGGAAGCATTCGGATCTGGTGGCGGTCCATTTGACTGGGCGCCCGACGCGTTTGGCGGCCCAGGGCAGCAAGGCATACTCGGGAAAAAAGGCGTTGCGGGTGCCAAAATTGCCCCCCATATCGCCAAACACACAGCGGCAATTCTCCACCGAGACACCCAAGGTCGCGGCCAGGCGATCACGGCTGCGCACGACGCCGGCGCCCGACCCCGTGCGCAGGGTATAACGCCCGCTCGACCGATCATATTCGCCGACAACCCCGCGCGGTTCCATGGGGCTGCCGGTGACCCGGTGGATCCAGCCGTCAAACTCAACCACATGCGCCGCCGCCGCGAAGGCGCGATCCGTCGCCTCGCTGTCGCCGACCTCGCAGGTCAATGCCAGATTTTCCGCACAATCCGGCCAAACTTGCGCTGCGCCGGGCGCCATGGCATCGCGGGCATGCACCACCGAGGGCAGCTCCTGATAATCAACGTCGACCAGTTCGGCGGCATCGATAGCGGCGGCCACTGTCTCGGCCACCACCATGGCCAACGCCTCGCCCACGTAGCGCACGGTATCGAGTGGCAGGGCGGTATTCTCCGTCACGAAGACCTCGAAACCATCCGGCAGACGCAGGGTGGCATCCGGCGGCCCGACCCAATCGGGATTATGCGGAATGGCTCCCAGGCCATCGGCGGCGGCGTCCGCGCCGGTTAGTACGGCAAGCACACCGGGCGAGGCCATGGCCTGTGTAATGTCGATGGCACGGATTTCCGCATGGGCGTGCGGCGAGCGCACCATGGCGGCGTGGCAAAGCTGCTCTGTGGAAAAATCGGCGGAAAACCGCCCTTGGCCCACCAGAAGCCGATGGTCCTCCACCCTGGCGAGCGGCGCGCCGATGCCATCGGTGCGGTTTGGACTCTGAACTGGCACTCTTTTACATCCTCTAGCTAGCCGCCAACGGCATCGCCGATGCGTTGGCCGTAGTACGTTGCCCCACCCGGTGTGGAGACGCTTACCGTCGCCTCTCCGCCATCCCGTTGAAAGGCGATGATGGACGGCCAAACTTTCCAGCGAAACTTGCCGTCGGCGCAATAGTGTAGCGGCACCTTGTAGGGCGGGAAGACCTCACCGCTGGTGTCATCCTGGCCATCGGTATACAGGACGCCGTCCTCGAAAAACACATCGAGGGTATTAACGGCGGCCAGGAAGCCGTGGATCACATAGCGGCCGCTGAAAGCCGCCAGATCGTCGCCCGTATAATCCGCCGGCGGGGCATAAAGATAACCGGGAATTTCGACCTCGCCGGTGGCAAGCGTGCGGTGGAACAGCAGGCAGTCCCAGGCATTGCCGGCGCAGACTGGCTGATAGCGAAGATTGCTGCGGTCCGGACGCTCAACCGCGAGCCAGTCCGCGACAGGACCGTCACCGGGCGCCGTGCGCAGATCCAGGAAATAGCAATCGTGCGCCACCTTGGCATAGGCCGCCTGGTTGCTGTCGGGCCGGGGCGGCTCGCCTTTCAGCGAGCGTTCGGAGGTGGTGCCGATGAAAAGCGTGTCATCACGGCCAAAACGAGAGGCGTAATACGAGCCCATGGAGGTGGCTTTCTGTACCCGCACGGGATGCAATTGCAAATGCGTGTTATGGGCGCCCAGCACCATGCCGGCATCCGCGCCCTCGCGCTCCCTGACCCAGCGCAGGGACTCCGCCATGGAGACATCGCGCACATTCCAAAGTTGGCGCACGCCGATATCAAAATCGGCTTCGGTCTGGGCCAAGGCCAGGAAGACATCGCGCATGATCTGCGCGCAGCGCAGGGCCCAGTCGTAATCGTCGTGCGAAGAGGCGGCGGTATAGGCGAGCCGCGCCTGTTCGATGCGGCTGACCACCAGGGACGCCGCGCCGATCAGATCCCGGAACCTCTCGGGCGACACTTCAGTGCGGCTCTGCAGGGTGATTTCTTCCACTGCCCGCCCGAAATTCCGGGCGATGTCGTCGGCCAGGGCCTGATCAACCTTGCTGGCGAAGTCATGTACCGCGGCATAGGCAAAACGGGCATGGCCCCAGTTGCCGGTGCCGTCCATGCTGTAAAAACGCAGCTCCCTTGGCCGGTCCGGGTTGGCATTCCAGTCCCGCATCCAGCGTATCAGCTCGTTCAATTCGGCCCAGACGCCCCAGACATTGTTGATGCAGGCGGCGATGTCGTCCCAGTCATCATCGGCGCCGGCGACATAATTATGTACACGCCGGCCTTCAACCAAGCCGGCCTCAAGCACGAAGGTGGTAAAGCCATGTTCCAGTGCCAGGTATTTGAACAACCGCGCCCGCCATCGGTTCCATTCGTGCAGATAATGCGCGCTCTCGCCCACGGCGATGACGCGCTTGGAGCCAATCACCTCAGCAATGAAGTCAAGGTCATCGTAGTCGTCATCATGCCGGGGAATGGACAGGGCAACGGCCTGTGTCTGGGCCCAGACGACAAAGGCATCCTCGGATGGCTGTTGCCCGATTGACCGCGCTGACTCGTCCATGGTTCCGCCCGCCTGCTTTTTTCGATATTCTGCAAGGAGACTAGCGAATTGATCTGGGCAAAGCTACCTGCCGCCGGATTGTGCTAGAATTGCAAATGCGTAAGTTTGGAAAACCCTTTCAGCTGCCCGCAGGGAGCGCGGGCGATTGGTAGTGTTTATGACGGAAAAATCGGAAAATCCTTCGAATTCCACCGGCGATCAGGCGCATGCCCCGCACAGCGCCGATGATTGGGAAGTGCTATTTGAAGATCCTCAAAACGGCCTGATCGCGATGATCGCACAGGCCCATAGCCTGGACGCCTTGGCACGCAGCACCCGTTCGACGCTGCTGCAACTGCTGGTCCATGAAGACGAGCGTGCCCGGTTGGCGGACTACGAGCGGCGATTGGCGGTTATTGTCGGCTCTGATGCCCAGGCGCCCGATATCGAGCAGGCCCGCCTGGAGATCATAGCGCTGCTGCGGCAGTTGAAGGAAGAAGGCAAGCGGGCCGCGGTAATGCCAGATGAAGGCAAGCAGGCAAGCGAGGCAAAAACAGCTGGCCGCGCGCGGCGCGGACCCGCTGCGAGGCGTATGGGTTCTTCATGGATGTTGGGGTTGTTAGGGCTGTTGGGTCTGGACGGGCTGCAATTTTCGCAGGTCAACAAGATCGGCATCATTACCATTTGCGCCTCTGCCTTGTTGGTGATCGTCGTGCTTGCGGTCTATCTGCGCGGCCCAGAGATGCCGGCGCAAGAGCGCGAGGCCGTTGCCGCGCTGCTGCTTGCCCACGGTGAAAGTGCAAGGCCTGAAGACAGTTGGGAAATCGAGAGCAGCCGATTGGGCGCGGAGGGAAAATTCACGCTTGTTTTTCAGCTCGGCAATGCACGGCATATCTCCCTGTTCCGTTCGTTGAGCGCCATGAAACGCGCCAAGATCGCTGTCGATCTTTGTCCGCGGGATGGCGAACTTTTAGACAAAATCGCCGCCTATGAGAAACGGATCAGGATTGAGATAAAGCAAGGCGGCAATGTTTTGACGGCGGCCTCTTGCCCTTGATGCTTCGTCTGCATAGATCGCATTGCATGGGCGGCATTCGCCAGCTACTCTAAAAACATCAATGAGCGCTAATGGGAGCTCCAAATTGAGTGACAAACCGATTTTCAAGAAAAAGAAGTTTGCGGCCAATCAAACTATCTTCGACGAACGCTCGCCCGCGGAATGGGTCTATATTTTAAGTAGTGGCGCCGTGGAAATACGCGTCGGCACGCTTAGCGACAATCCCACCACATTGACCACGATAAAGGTCGGCGACGTCTTTGGCGAACTGGCTCTATTGGAAGGCCGCCCGCACCGTGCGGAGGCAGTTGCCACCGAACCCACCGAGGTCCTGGAAGTTCCACGCCAGGAGTTTATCGACCGCTTGAACGCATCGGACCCGGTCATGAAGACGGTGGTCAACCACTTGGTTCGGCGTCTGCAAGAGATGACGGATGAACTGGCAGAGCGCGAACATGCCCCCCAGGGAGCCGGCACTAACTAGAGACCGCGCCGCTCTCGATCGCCTCTAGCTTAAAGGCGGCGGCCATCAGGGCCTTGGTGTAATCGGTTTGCGGGTCATCGAAAATTTGTTGCGCCGCGCCCTGCTCCATCACCTTGCCGTCGCGCAGGACAATGACCTCGTCGGCCAGGGCCCGAACCACCTTCAGATCATGGGAAATGAATAAATAGGCCAGGCGGTGACGTTGTTGCAGGTCGCGCAACAGATCGATGATCTGCGCCTGTACCGACACATCCAGGGCCGAGGTGGGTTCGTCCAGCACCACGAAACGCGGCTGCAGGACCATGGCGCGGGCGATGGCCACGCGCTGGCGCTGGCCGCCGGAGAATTCATGGGGGAAGCGGTCCATGGCGCCCGGCTCCAGGCCGACCTCCCGCAAGGTGTTGGCGATCAATTCGCGCCGTTCGTCATAGCCACCGCCTTTCCCATGTACCAGCAGGCCCTCTTCGATGATCTGGGCGATGGACATGCGTGGGCTCAATGACGAGAACGGGTCCTGAAAGACGACCTGCATCTGCCTGCGCAAGGGCCGGAGGACATTGCCGCCCAAGGTCTCGATGCGTTGACCGTCGAAACTGATGGCGCCTTGGCTGGAAATCAGGCGCAGCAAGGCTAATCCCAAGGTGGTTTTGCCCGAGCCGCTTTCCCCCACCACGCCCACGGTATGGCCCTCGCGGACCTCCAGGCTGATCTCGTCCACCGCGCGCACATGATCGATGGTGCGGCGAAAGACCCCGGCCTTGATGGGGAACCAGACCTTCAGCTTCTCCGCCGTGATCACGGTGGCGGCATCGGCGGGGGGGGCGGCCGGTTTGCCCTTGGGCTCAGCTGACAGCAGGTGCAGGGTGTATTCATGTTGCGGGTGATTGAAGAGGTCTTCAACCGGTGCCTGCTCGACAATTTCGCCACCCGTCATCACCGCGACCCGGTCGGCCATGTGCCGGACCACACCCAGATCATGGGTGATCAGGATCATCGCCATGCCAAGCTTGCCTTGCAGCTCCTTCAATAGGGCCAGGATTTGCGCCTGGATGGTGACGTCCAGGGCCGTGGTGGGCTCGTCCGCGATCAGGATCTCCGGCTCGTTGGCCAGGGCCATGGCTATCATCACCCGCTGCCGCTGCCCGCCCGAGAGCTGGTGTGGATAGGCGCCCAGGCGTTTCTCCGGCTCCTGAATACCCACCAGGTGGAGCAGTTCCATGATGCGTTCGCGGACCTGGGTCGGGTTCATCTTTTTGTGTAGGGCCAGCACCTCGCCGACCTGCTGCTCGACCACATGCAGGGGGTTCAGCGCTGTCATGGGCTCTTGAAAAATCATCGAGATGTTGTTACCCCGCGCCACGTGCAGTGTCTCTTTGTCGGCACCGAGCAATTCCGTGCCCCGGTACTTGATGGAGCCCGAGGGATGGCTGGCCGTGGGGTAGGGCAGCAGTTGCAGGATTGATAGCGCCGTGACGGATTTGCCCGACCCGCTTTCGCCGACGATGGCCAGGGTCTCGCCGGCACCCAGATCGAATGAGATATTTTTGACCGCGTGGCTCTGTCCGCCCTCGACCCGGAAGTCGACGGATAGGTCTTTCACTTCCAAAAGCGGCGTGGTGGCGGGGGCGCTCATGACGTCGTCTCCGCCGCCGCCTCTGCCACAACCGGGCCCGCCGCCGCGCCCTTGCGGGGATCAAAGGCATCGCGCACCGCCTCGAAGATGAAAATCAGCAGGGTCAGCATGATCGACAGCATGACAAAGGCGGTGATGCCCAACCACGGCGCCTGCAGGTTGGCCTTGCCCTGTTGCAGCATCTCGCCCAACGATGGCGAACCGGGGGGCAGTCCGAAACCGAGGAAATCCAGGGCCGTCAAGGTGGTGATGGAGCCCGAGAGGATGAACGGCAGGAAGGTCAGCGATGCGACCATGGCGTTGGGCAGGACGTGGCGGTACATGATCATGACATCCGACAGCCCCAGGGCGCGGGCCGCGCGGACATAGTCGAAATTCCGGGCGCGGAGGAATTCGGCGCGCACCACGCCGACCAGGCTCATCCAAGAAAAAATCAACATGATACCCAGCAGCCACCAGAAATTCGGCTCCACGAACGAAGCCAGGATAATCAGCAGATACAAAGTGGGCAGGCCGGACCAGACCTCGATAAAGCGCTGAAACAGCAGATCGGTCCAGCCGCCGAAATAGCCCTGGATGGCGCCCGCCATGACGCCGACGATGGAAGAAAAAATTGTCAGCACCAGACCGAACAGCACGGATATGCGAAAGCCATAGATCAGCCGCGCCACCACGTCGCGGCCCTGATCGTCCGTGCCCAGCCAGTTTTCGGTCGACGGCGGGGCGGGCGCCGGGACGGGCAGGTCATAGTTGATGGTGCGATAGCTGTAGCGGATGGGCGGCCAGATGATCCAGCCGCCGGCCTCCGTGATCAGCTCTGTCACGAAGGGGTCGCGGTAGTCGGCCTCGGTCTCGAACTCGCCGCCAAACTTGGTCTCGGCATAGGTGAAAATAACCGGGCTATGGATTTCATCTTTAAAGCTGATAAGCAATGGCTTGTCGTTGGCGATGACTTCGGCGAACAGGGCGAGCACGAAGAGGCCGAGGAAAATCCACAACGACCAATAACCCCGCTTGTTGGCCCGGAAATTGCGCAGCCGCCGCCGGGTGATCGGCGTGATGCGCCGGCCCATGAACCTGTCTCGCTCTACGCTAGACATCGCGGCTCTCGAAATCGATCCGCGGATCGATGATCATGTACATCAGATCGCCGATTAGATTGAGAATGAGCCCCATCAGGGTGAAGACATACAGGGTGCCCAGCACCACCGGATAATCCCGGTTCAAGGCCGCCTCGAAGCCCAACAACCCCAGGCCGTCCAGCGAAAATATTACCTCGATCAACAATGAGCCCGTGAACAGCACCCCGATAAAGGCGGAGGGGAAGCCCGCCACCACGATCAACATGGCGTTGCGGAAGACATGGCCATACAGCACCCTGGCCTCGCTCAAACCCTTGGCCCGCGCCGTGACCACGTAATGTTTGTTGATCTCGTCCAGGAAGGAATTCTTGGTCAGCATGGTCAGGGTGGCGAAACCACCGATGGCCATGGCCGCAATGGGCAGGACCATGTGCCAGAAATAGTCGGCGATCCGCGCCGGCCACGTCATCTCGTCCCAGCCCTCCGAAGTCAGGCCGCGCAGGGGGAAGATGTCCCAGAACGAACCGCCGGCGAACAGCACGATCAACAATACCGCAAACAGAAAGCCGGGAATGGCATAGCCGATGATGATGACGGTCGAGGTCCAGACATCGAAGCGGCTGCCGTCGCGCACCGCCTTGGCAATGCCCAGGGGGATGCAAATCAGATAGGTCAGCAAGGTGGTCCAAATTCCCAGCGAGATGGAGACCGGCATTTTGTCCACCACCAGGCCCATCACCGGTTGGTCGCGGAAGAAACTCTCGCCGAAATCAAATTGGACATAGTTCCAGACCAGCAGGCCGAAACGTTCGTGGGCCGGTTTGTCCAGGCCGAATTGCCGCTCCAGATCCTTGATCAGTTCAGGATCCAGGCCCTGGGCGCCCCGGTATTTGGAGCTGATGGCGGCGTCCGCGCCTTGGCTGGCCATCTGCTGTTCGCGGTTGACCTCCGCCCCGCCGCCGCCCGAGACGCGCGAGGTCGCCTCCACCGCCGTGCCGGTCAGTTGCGCGATCACTTGTTCCACCGGGCCGCCGGGCAGGAATTGCAGCACGATGAAGTTCAACAGCATGATGCCGAACAACGTCGGGATCATCAGCAGCAGGCGCCGGATGATATAGGCGACCATGGTCTAGTTCCGGCCCAGCTTGGCGGCCTTGGCCGGGTCCCACCACCAGGTATCGAGCACGCCGCGGGCATATTTTGGTTTGCTGGCGGGGCGGCCGAACAGGTCCCAGTACGCGATGGTGTGTGAAGCCTTGAACCATTGCGGCACCAGATTGTGGCTCCACATGATGACCCGGTCCAGAGCATGGGTGGCATGGCGCAGTTCGTCGCGGTTACCGGCCTGGATGATCTTCTCGATCAAGGCATCCACCGCCGGGCTTTTCAGGCCGGTGTAGTTGCGCCCGCCGGTCATATCGGCGGTCTTGGAATTCCAGGCGCTGCGCAGGCCCAGGCCGGGTGTCAGGGAGGATGAATTTCGGAACGTGGTGATGTCGAAATCAAACTCCTGAACGCGGCGCTGATACTGCGCGGGTTCAACTAGGCGAAACCGCGCGGTAATGCCCAGTTTCTCCAGATTGCGGATATAGGGCATGACGATACGTTCGAACGCCTTGCCGTACGATAGGAACTCAATCTCGAAGCTCTTGCCGGCCCCGTTCACCAGCTTGCCGTCCCGTACTTTCCAGCCCGCCGCGCCGAGCAGTTTCTTGGCCTGGCGCAGCTGGCCGCGAATATTGCCCGTGCCCTTGGTCTTGGGCGCGCGGTAAACCTCGCCAAAGACCTCTTTGGGCAGATCCTTGCGCCAGGGTTCCAGCAGGGCCAGCTCGGCACCCACGGGCGCGCCCGTGGCCTCCATGTCGGAGTTTTGAAAAATGCTGTAGGTGCGCTGGTACAGGCCATGGAACAGGTTCTTGTTGGTCCATTCGAAATCGAACACCAGGCCGATGGCCTGGCGCACGCGGCGGTCGGTAAATTTGGCGCGGCGGGTGTTGAGAAAAAAGGCCTGGAAGCCCGACGGATTTTGATCGGGCAGGATTTCCTTGATCAGGCGGCCGTCCTTAACCGCCGGCACGTCGTCATATTTGGTGGCCCAGTTGCGCGAAGTGAAATCCTCGCGAAAATCGATCTTGCCCGCGAACAGGGATTCCAAGGCGATATCCCGGTCCCGGTAATAATCCCAGGTAATGCGCCGGAAATTGTTGCGGCCACGATAGACCGCCAAATCCTTGCCCCAATGGTCGTCCACCAGGACATAGGTGATGGAGCGGCCCGGATCGACCTTTTCCACCCTGTAGGGCCCGCTGCCCATGGGTGGGGTCATGGTGGTCTTGGTGAAGTCGTGATCGCTATACCAGGACTTTGAAAGTACCGGCATGGCGGCCACGGTGGCGGGCAGATCGCGGGTCAGCACACCCTTGGCGAAGTTGAAGCGGACCTTGCGTGGGCCCAGCACCTCCGTCCCGGTGATATCCTTGAACAGGACGCGGTAGACCGGGTGGCCCTTGGTCTTGAGAATATCAAAGGAAAACGCCACATCGTCGGCGCTGATGGCGCTGCCGTCATGCCAGCGCGCCGCCGGCCGCAGGGTAAACGTAATCGACTGCCGGTCATCGGGGATCTCAACGCCGCCGGCGATCAGGCCATAGTAGGAATCTTCTTCGTCTCCTGACCCGATCATCAGGGTTTCGAAGGTCAACAGCCGGCCATCGACGCCAAAGGGATTGCTGCCCGCGGCCCAATGACCCTTGAGAATAAATGGATTCAGGCTGTCGAAATTTCCGTTGTACCAAAGGCGCAGACGCCCACCCTTGGGCGCGTCCGAATTGACATAGTCGAAATGCTTAAAGTCCGGGCCGTACTTCAAGCTGCCCAAAACAGCGAAGCCGTGGCTGGGCTCTGCCAGCGCCGGGACTGTCCCAATCAAAAATGGGGCCAGGGTTAAGAGCAGCAACAGCCGGGCTATGCTATTCACGGGGCGAATCATGAGGCGGATGATAACAGATTACTTGCCGCCATTTTGGGCACTTTTCAAAGCCTTGTCCTTGGCGTTGTCCAGCCACCAGGTCTCGGGAAAGCCCAGGCTGTATTTGGCCTGCACCTTTGGCCGGGAAAAGCGGTTCCAATATGCGATGCGATAGCTGTTGATATGCCAGTTGGGAATAACAAAATGGTTCCATAGCAGAACCCGGTCCAGGGCCCGCGTGGCGGCGACCAGTTCGGCCCGGCTGTTGGCAAAGATAATTTGATCGATCAATTTATCGATGGCCGCATCCTTGATGCCGATATAGTTGCGGCTGCCAGGCCGGTCGGCCGCCGCCGTGCCCCAAAAGCCGCGCTGTTCGTTGCCCGGCGACAGCGATTGCCCCCAGCCGCCGACGATCACGTCATAGTCGAAGTCCCGCAGCCGGTTGATATATTGCGAGGTATCAACCACCCGTACCTTGACCGTGACGCCCAACCGCTCCATGGCCTTTTGCATGGGCGCGACGATGCGCTGAAAGCCCTGGTTGACCAGTAGGAATTCAATTTCCATGGCTTTGCCGGTCTTGCCATTGCGCAGTTTGCCATCCTTGACTGACCAGCCGGCACTATCCAATAGCCGCTTGGCCTGGCGCAAAAGGCGGCGGGATTTGCCCGAACCATCGGTCTTTGGCGCCGCATAGGCTTTGGCGAAGACCTCTTCTGGGATCTGACCTTTCAAGGGCGAAAGGAACTTCAGTTCCGCCGCGCTGGGCAGGCCCTGGGCGGCCAGTTCCGAGTTCGAGAAATAGCTCTGTGTCCGGGTGTATTGGCCAAAGAACAGGTTCTTGTTGGCCCATTCGAAATCAAAGGTCAGGGCCAGGGCCTGGCGCACCCTGGCATCCTGGAACTGGGGCCGGCGGATATTAAAGGCGAAGGACTGCATCCCCGTGGGGTTGCCGTTTTTCAAGGTCTCCTTGACCACTTGGCCCTTTTTCAGGGCCGGAAACTTGTATTGCGTGGCCCAGACCTTGGCCGTGTTCTCCTGGCGGAAATCAAAGGCATTGGCCTTGAAGGCCTCCAGCGCCACGGTGGGGTCGCGGTAATATTCAAAGCGCAGGGTATCGAAATTGTGGCGCCCCTTGTTGACGGCCAGATCCTTGCCCCAGTAGTCCGCCACCCGCTCGTAGGTAATGCTGCGGCCCGGATCGACCTTGGCGATCCGATAAGGCCCGCTGCCTAGAGGCGGTTGCAACGTGGTCGCCTCGAAATTCTTGCCCTGCCAGTAATGTTTCGGCAGCACTGGCAACTGGCCAATGATCAGTGGCAGTTCGCGGTTCTTGCGGCCCTTGAAGGTGAATTTGACTTTGTACGGCGACAGCGCCTCGGCCTTCTCGACATTGGCGTAATAGAAGCGGTAAAACGGCGCGCCCTTGGATTTCAGCAATTCAAGGCTGAATGCGACGTCATCGGCGGTGACCGGTTGGCCGTCATGCCAACGGGCCGCCTCTCGTAGATTGAAGGTGACCGAGGACAGATCGTCCGCCACCGCGACGCTTTCCACCAACCGGCCATATTCGGCAAAGGCCTCGTCGCGGGAGGATTCCAGCAAGGTGTCGTACAGCAAACTCAAGCCCGCCGCCGAGCTGCCCTTGATGGTAAAGCTGTTCAAGGTGTCAAAAGTGCCGCGCGCCTCGAGCCGTACGAGGCCGCCTTTCGGGGCATCAGGATTGACGTATTCGAAATGCGTGAAGCCGGGCGGATATTTCAGCTCGCCAAACATCGACATGCCGTGCCGGGCGGGGCCTTCCGCCCCAGCTTCTTTACTGGCTGGCAGGCTGAGAAACAACAATCCAACGATAATCAGAACGGCGCGCATGGCCCCATCTCCAGGCGGTTTTGACGACAATTAGAACGATGGCCGCTGAATGCGGCGAATTCAAGGCTTTAGCGGCCCTCATTGACGTTTTTGGGATGCATGTCTGTATTTTGGGTGTGGCCGGTTTTGACATCAGGAAATAAAGTCATGAATGTTCAGGTAAAAATTGAGGTCCGCATGGATCAGATGAAATCAAATCCCAGCGCCGTCGTTTTCGACCTTGGCGGCGTCTTGATTGATGTGGACCCGCGCTATTTGTACCGGCAAATGAGCCATGACGAAGCGCGGATCGAGCATTTCCTGGCGCAGATTTGTACGCCGGCCTGGAACTTTGAACAGGACCGCGGCCGTTCGACTGACGAAGCGACGGAGGAACTGATACGCCGCCATCCTCCGCATGCGGATTGGATCCGCGCCTATTACGGCGAGCACGGAAAAACCTTCAGGGATGCAATCGCCGGGACAGTTGAAATTCTCCAGGCATTGAAAGACAACGGCGTCCCGGTCTTTGCCCTGTCCAACTGGAACGGCGAATGTTTCCAGGTCGCCGAGGCGCGGTTTCCATTCCTTGATCTATTCGAGGACATCGTCGTTTCGGGGCGGGTCGGTTTGTGCAAACCCGAACTGGAAATCTATGAGTTGGCGTCGCGGCGATTTGGCTATTCGGCGCAGGAGATTTTCTTCATTGATGATAGGGAAGAGAATCTTGAGCCGGCAATCAAGCTCGATTGGAGGACCCATCTCTATCGAAGTCCGGATGCGCTGGAACGATCTTTGTTGCAGTTCGAAATATTGCAGTAGGTCGGAACTGCGCTAACCTTGCAACACCGCCAGGGCCTGGGCGTGCAAGGCGGGATTGGCGGTGGCGATGGCGGTTTCTATGCCCACCTGGCCGTCAAACCGTAGCGGCTTGCCCTGCCAATCGGTGACGATGCCGCCGGCGTTCTCGATGATGGGCACGTGGGAGGCCATGTCCCATTCGTTCAGGTTTGTCTCTGTCACGATATCGACGAAACCCATGGCCAGCATGGCGAAGGCATAACAATCCGTGCCCTGGCGCATCAGTTTGGTCGCGGCGGACAGGCGTTGCATGGCGGTTGCCTGATCGGAAGAATAAAGGCCCAAATCGGTGGTGAACAAATTCGCCTCCGACAGGCTGTCGCGGGCGCTGGTCTTGATCGCCGCGCCGTTGAATGTAGCGCTGCCGTCCATGGCGCCGATCCAGCGCTCGCCGTTGATCGGCTGATCCACCACCCCCAGTACCGGTTTGCCGTTATGGGCCAGGGCAATCAATGTACCGAACAGGGGAATGCCGGTGATGAACAGCTTGGTGCCATCGATAGGATCCAGTATCCAGTGCCATTCGCCGCTGCCCGGCTTGAGGGGAAATTCCTCGCCCCGGATGCCGTGATCGGGGCATTCCGCCTCGATGATGGCGCGCATGGCGCGTTCGGCTTCACGGTCGGCGATGGTCACCGGACTTTCATCGGCCTTGGTGTCGATATGGATGTCGGCGCGGAAATAGGGTCGGATAACCGCGCCGGCGGCATCCGCCAGCCGCCCGGCCAAGGCCAGATAACGTTCAGCCTCTTCCATGAATAAGCGGCCTATTCGCCCAATCTACTCAGCTGGCAGGGCTGGCGGCGAATCGTGTTGTTGCCGCATAAAGGCGATCAGATTGGCCCGGTCTGTTTGCTTCTTGATGCCCTTGAAGGCCATTTTGGTGCCGGGTATGAAGCCCTTGGGATTGGCCAGGAAAGCGTCCAGGTCGGCATAGCTCCACGCACCGCCCTTGTCCATTAAGGCGGAGGAGTATTTGAAGTTGGTGCCGCCACCCATGCCGCGGCCGACCACACCGTACAGCACGGGCCCAACTTTGTGCTTGCCGCCTTTATCGAAGCTGTGACAGGCCTTGCATTTTTTGGCCGCCTTGGCGCCCTTGCCGGCGTCGCCCGCCGCCAGCAGCGCGGCCAGGCCGGGGCCGGTGTCTTCTTTGGCGTCTTCGGCTTTCGCCTCTTCTTTGGCGTCTTCTTCCGCCCCATCGCCGATGGCGATCGCGGCCTTGGCGGGAATGGTCGGATGCACCAAGGCATCGCCGATTATGTTGACAACCATGAGCAATAGCGCCGAGCCCAGAATGGCACCCAAAAACTTGTTGAATTCATACATATTCATGGCGGCAAACCCCAATTAAGGACAAACAAAACGCCGGGAAAATAACAGGAAAATGCTGGAACAGCTTTCCCGGAAGGACGGCTCACCGTATAACATCGCCGCAACCAATTGGCTAGACCGGCTACATGAATGGGACTGGAAAGCGTGACCTCGAGACAACAGGCACTTGTGGTGATACCGGCGCGCATGGCCTCGCTGCGGCTGCCCGATAAGCCATTGGCGGATATCCATGGCGAGGCCATGATCGTGCATGTCTGGCGCCGCGCGGTGGAGGCCGGTATCGGCCCGGTGGTGGTGGCTTGTGCCGAGGCCGAAATCGCCGATACGATCAAGGCCGCCGGTGGTGACGCGGTGCTGACCGATCCCGACCATCCATCAGGTTCTGACCGGGTCTGGGAGGCCGTGCAAAGGTTTGACCCCGATGGCGCCTATGATGTGATCATCAACCTGCAAGGCGATCTACCGACCATGGAGCCGGCCCAGATCCGCCTGTGCCTGGAGCTGCTGGCCGACGATGCGGTCGATATATCCACCCTGGCCGCCGAGATCGTCGAGGATTACGAACGGGAGCAAGCCAGCGTGGTGAAGGCGGTGATCTCGCTGCCGCCTGGTGCTGTGCAGGGGCGGGGTCTGTATTTTACCCGCGTGCCGGCACCGTCCGGCGAAGGCCCGTTGTACCATCACATAGGCATTTACGGCTATCGCCGGGCTGCTCTGGCGCGCTTTGTCGCCCTGCCTGCCGGCCATTTGGAGCGGCGCGAGCGGTTGGAGCAGTTGCGCGCCCTGGAGGACGGCATGCGCATCGAAGTCGGGCTCGTTGACAGGGTGCCCTTCGGTGTCGATACTCCCGCCGATCTGGACCGGGCACGCCGTGCCCTGGCGCCGAAATAAACAGTCGTTTCAAAGCATTAAGGACAGGCCACCATGGCTGACAAGAAAGCTCAGGACAGTGCCGATGATCCGCGCATGAACGTGGCCTTCCAGGGTCAATTCGGCGCCTATTCCCATCTGGCCTGCAAGGAAGGCCTGCCCGGCTACAACCCCTTGCCCTGCCGCACCTTTGAAGATGCTTTCGCCGCCGTGACCGAGGGCCAGGCCGGGCGCGCCATGATCCCGATCGAGAATTCCCTTGCCGGGCGCGTGGCCGATATCCATCATCTGATCCCAACCTCGGATCAATATATTATCGGCGAGCATTTCCAGGCCGTGAACCACCAGTTGATGGCCCCGCATGGCGCCACGCTGGATGATATCCGCGAGGTTCACAGCCATATCCATGCCCTGCCCCAATGCCGCAAACTGATCAAGGAACTGGGCATTGACCCGGTGGTGCATGCCGATACCGCCGGCGCCTGTGAGATGGTGGCCGAACGGGGCGACAAGTCCATTGCCGCCATCGGCTCCCCCCTGGCGGCGGAGATTTATGATCTGAATATTCTGCGCGAAAACGTTCAGGACATGGGCAACAATGTGACCCGTTTCATTATTCTGGCCCGGGAGCGGATCACCCCGCATCCAAAAGACGGCCCCGCCATGACCACCGTGGTCTTTCAGGTCCGCAGCGTGCCGGCCTCGCTCTATAAGACCCTGGGCGGTTTCGCCACGGCGAACATCAATATCACCAAGCTGGAGAGCTATATCGAGCCGGGCAGTTTCGAACAGGCGCAATTCTATGCGGACTTCGAAGGCCATCCGGAGGATCAGCGCGTTGCCTGGGCCTTGGAAGAAGCGCAGTTTTTCTGCACCCGCCTGCAAATCCTCGGCACCTATCCGCGCCATCCATTCCGCCACGACAAGCGCCAGAGTTATGAAGCCCCGCACGTGAAGGGTTAGGTGCGGTGCGGACCGCGCGTACCATCACGGTAATTGGCTGCCATGCAGAGGGCGAGGTCGGCCGGGTCATAACCGGTGGCGTGCTGCCACCGCCCGGCGAAACACTGTTTGAACAGCGGGAATATCTGCGCACCCAGAATGATGGCTTGCGCAAGTTTCTGCTGTACGAACCGCGCGGCGGCGCCTTTGTTCATACCAACCTGATCGTGCCGGCCAAGACGCCCGGCGCCGATGCCGGCTTTATCATTATGGAGCCGACGGATTATCCGCCCATGTCCGGTTCCAACACCATATGCGTTACGACGGTGCTGTTGGAGACCGGCATGATCGCCATGCAAGAGCCCGAGACGGTGCTGCGCCTGGATACCCCCGGCGGTCTGGTCGAGGTGGTGGCGCAATGCAAGGACGGCCGCTGTCAAAACGTGCGCTTTCGCAATGTGCCCTGCTATGTGGTGCAACTGGATGCGGTGGTGGAGGTCGCGGGCCTGGGCAGCGTCAATTGCGATATCGCTTACGGCGGCGCCTTCTTCGCCATCGTGGACGCACCCAGCCTGGGTTTTGCCATTGTGCCGGACGAGGCGCGGGAGCTGGTCGAGACGGGGGAGCGGATCAAGGCGGCGGCGGTGGAACAGCACCCGGTCGTCCATCCGGAAAACCCCGGCATCCACACCATTACGTTCACCGAATTCACCGCACCCCTGGCCAAGGACGATACGGGCCGCACCGTGGGCCGCAACACGGTGGTAATTTCGCCCGGCAAGCTGGACCGCTCGCCTTGCGGCACCGGCAGTTCGGCGCGTTTGGCGGTGCTGCACGCGCGCGGACAAATCGGCCTGGATGAAAGTTTCGTGAGCCAATCCGTGCTGGGGACGGAGTTCCATTGCGGTGTTGCCGATGTTGGCGAGATTGCTGGGCAACCTGCCATCACGCCCAGCATCCGGGGCCGGGCCTGGATAACCGGCAGCCACCAATACAGCCTGGACCCCGACGATCCGTTTTCCGAAGGTTATACCCTGTCGGACACTTGGTATCGGGCTCTGGATTAGGGCCTGATACATGGAAGTCTGGATCTGGATACCGATCACCTTTCTGGCCGCCTTCATGCAGGCGGCGCGAACAGCCGGGCAAAAACATCTGACCAAAGATTTCTCCGCCGTCGGCGCGTCGTATGTGCGCTTTTTATGGGGTTTGCCGTTCGCGCTGGGCTATCTGTATTTCCTCAAAGAACGAGGCGACCATGAGCTGCCCGATGCGGAATGGCAATTTTTCGTTTTTGCGACTCTAACCGGCCTCTCGCAAATCGCCGCCACCATTTTGTTGGTCTATCTGTTTTCCCTGCGCAATTTCGCCATCGGCTCCACCTACGCCAGGACCGAAGCCTTGTTGACCGCTGTGGTGGGCGCAGTGGTGTTTCACGAGGCCCTGTCGGGCGGCGGCTGGTTCGCTGTCGGGCTGGGGGCATTGGGCGTGGTGATCATCAATCTTGCCAGAACCGGAACAGGTGCCGGATCTGGCGCGGACGATACGTTGCTGCGGCGTCTGTTCCAGCCTGCCGCCGGTGTCGGCCTGGCCGCGGGCCTGGGCTTTGCCGGGGCCTCGTTGTTTCTGCGCCAGGCCAGCCTGGCCCTGGGTCTGGATGATTGGCTATATGGCGCGGCGCTGACCCTGGCCTTGGTGCTGGTGATCCAGACCGCCATCATGTCGGTCTATATCCTATTCCGGGCCCGCGATCAGATCGCCGCCATGGTGCCCAACTGGCGCGGCTGCCTGTTCGTCGGCATCACCTCGGTCATTGGTTCCGCCGGCTGGTTCACCGCCATGACCTTAGAACGCGCGGCCTATGTCAAGGCTCTGGGCCAGGTCGAGCTGCTGTTCACCCTGGCGCTATCGGTGTTGTTCTTCAAGGAACGCTCCACGCCCAAGGAACTGTTCGGCATGCTCCTGATCGCCGGCAGCATTATCGTGCTGTTGCTGTACGGCTAGTCCCCGCGCAACCAAGCCGCCGCCAACTGGTGCGCGATGGCCAGGGGTGCGGGCATGCGCAACTTGCTTTGATCCTGCCAGCTGTTGACCATGTCGTGGACCTCATCGCGGGTGAACCAGCGGGCTTCCTCCAGCTCGTTGGTGTCCACGTTGATCTCGGTTGTTTCGGCATTGGCGAAACAGCCCATCATCAGCGATGACGGAAACGGCCAGGGCTGCGAGAAGATATAGCGCACATCACCAACCTTGATGCCAGCTTCCTCGAAAACCTCGCGGCGGACGGTTTCCTCTATGGTTTCGCCTGGCTCCATGAAGCCGGCCAGGGCGGAATAACTGTTCGGCGCGAAGATTTTTTGCCGGCCCAATAGGCAATTTTCGCCATCCAGCACCAGCATGATGGTGACTGGGTCTGTGCGCGGGAAATGCATGGATCCGCATTCCTCGTCTTCGCATTTGCGGGAATAGCCGGCCTCGCCCATTTCCGAGGGCTTGCCGCAGACCGAGCAAAAACCATGCCGGGCATGCCAATCCAGCATGGAGCGCGCCTGCGCCAGAATGGCGGCATCGTCCTGACTGCATGAAGCGGCGGCGCTGCGCACATCGACCCACTTGCCGTATTCCTGCAACGGCGCGTTTTCCCGGCGCGGGCCGGCGGCGGAGACATCAATGGCGAAATGCGAGACGCCGTTGACCTGGCCCAGCAACAACGTGGTGGCGCCTTGGTTGAGAAAGCGCTGTACATCCTCCTTGCGGCACCAGCCGATGCGCAGATCTTCCCCCGGCATCATCAAGGCGCGCAATTGCCACATGGGCAAAAAGCAGGTCGCCGCGCCGTTCAATTCTTCTTTCAACCACTGTTCGTTGCGCCGCTCGTTGCCCATGCGGTTCAAGGGGCTGCCGGCGAAGGTGTTGATGAACTCCATAATCTGTCCGTCTTTTTCTGCTGCTGAAATCAAATTGTTGGCGCGAAGGGTGCCACATGCTGTGCCCAACGGCAAATCAGCCATTGCGCCCTGGCCCCGCTGACGCGATTATGGCCGAAATAAAAAATGCCATCATTCAGAGCGGAATAAAATCATGGAAACAACGGAAACACTCCGGGCGGATGTCTGGGTTATTGGCTCGGGAGCGGCGGGTTTGATGGCCGCCATCAAGGCGAAACTGGCGGGCGCCGATGTCGCCGTGGTGGGTAAAAGCGGGCCGGGCAAGGGCACTTCGACCACCTTCGCCGTCGGCGCCTTCGCGGGCCCTTGGGGTGGTATGTCGGAAGACGACTACAAGGAACGGGTGCTGACCGCCGGGCGCGGCCTGAACGAGACCGAGATGGTCGATATCGCGGCTTCGGAGGCGGGCGCGCGGTTCCAGGATCTGATCGATTGGGGCATGACCACGAAATCCGCGCCAGGCGTCTTCATGGCCTTGCCCAAGGGCGATCCCGGCGACCGGGTCCCTGTCTGGGGCCGGGAAATCGTCCATACCCTGGTGGCCAAGGCCGAGGAAGTCGGCGTGCGCTTCGTCAACAACCTGGTGGTCCGCTCCATTGCCTCCGGTGAAGACGGCGTCTGCCTGTCCGCCTATGGCGCTAGGCAACGGCAGTGGTTTGAGCTGCGCGGCGGCGCGGTGATCCTGGCGGCGGGCGGTGCCGGCGCGCTGTTCCTGCACCATGACAACCCAAAGCGGATCGGCGGTGATGCCCATACCCTGGCCTACGAGGCCGGTTGCGTGATGCAGGATATGGAGTTCGTACAATTCTATCCCGTTGCCATCGCCGAGCCGGGTAAACAGATTTTCCTGATCGAACCCGAAGGCGCCGATCTGGGGCATCTGAGCAACGCGGTCGGCGAGGATATTCTGGACAAGTACAATATCACTGTGCGTCCCGCCGCCACCCATGCCCGCGATGCATTGTCACAAGCCTTGTTCCAGGAGATCGAGGAGCACGATGGCGCGGTCTATATTGACCTGACCCACGTTACCAAGGAAGCATGGTGCGCCAACCCCATTTCGGCCACCAAATGGGCCTATCTGGATGCCAACTACAACGCCTGGAAGCAAAAACTGCGGGTCGCCCCGGTGGCGCATTTCTCCGGTGGCGGGGCGCGGACGGATGCCCATGGCGCAACGAACATTCCAGGCCTGTATGCGGCGGGCGAGGCGGCGGGCGGCATGCATGGCGCCAACCGTATGGGCGGCAACGCCCTGACCGAATGTCTGGTCTTTGGCCGACGCGCCGGCCTGGCGGCGACCGAATTCGCCGAGGGCAAGGACAAAGGCGTCAAGGCAGCGGCGCCGGCGGCATTGCCGGAAACCGGCGAACCGCAGGCGGATGCGGATGCCCTCCGCGCCGAGCTGTGCCAGATCATGTGGCAGTATGGCGGCATCCGCCGGGATGCGGCGGGCCTGGCGACGGGTCTGGAAAAAATCCGGGCCATCGCGGCCCAGGCCACCCGGACCCGTGGCATCAACGAGCCGCGAAAACTGGAAAAATTCCTCGAAACTCAGCTTGCCGCCGGTGCCGCCGAGTTGATCATCCAGGCCGCCAGCCGGCGCGAGGAAAGCCGGGGTACCCACGCGCGGGCCGATTTCCCCACCGCCGATGACGCTAACTGGCGCGGCCACCTCAAAGTTGTACGTCAGGCCGATGGTCCGGATTGGTGGTTCGATGCTCTCGCTGAGGATGGGGCGGGGGACGCAAGCAACATTCAGGCGGCGGAGTAGTCATTGCACTATTTTAGGCACTTGTAATGCCGGGCATCCACGGGATGTCCAAGCGCAATTGTTATGCCGCTACGCCACGCCGGCATCAGGCGTGGCCGGTTCCATCGCGCCGTGTCTCCATGCAATTCAACGAATGAAATTCGTAGATCGCTTCCCTACACATATCGCTACTGGCTATGATGATTGTTTGGGAATGAAGGAAAGAGCAGCGGCATGACGGATGAACTAATCGCATTGAGCGCTTGTCAGGCAGTCCGGCGCCTGGAGGGGGGCGAGGTCTCGCCGCTGGAACTGATCGATGCGGCGGCGGAGCGGGTCGCCGAAGTTGATCCGCGGATCAATGCCTTGCCCACCCTTTGCCTGGACCGCGCCCGGGCGCATGCCGTGCGCCTTATGGCAGGTGATGGCCGGGAGGCGGCGGGCGAGCCGGGCTGGCTGGCCGGCCTGCCCGTAGCGATCAAGGATCTGATGGATGTGGGCGGCGTGCGCACCACCTATGGCTCGCCGATTTTTGCCGACCACGTGCCGGTAGCGTCTCATCCCCTGGTGCTGCGGATTGAACGCATGGGCGGGATTGTCATCGGCAAATCAAACACGCCGGAGTTCGGCGCCGGCGGTTCCACCTTCAACGAAGTCTTTGGCAAAACCCGCAATCCCTGGAATACCGCGTTGACGCCGGCGGGCTCCACGGGCGGTGGGGCGGCGGCGCTGGCGGCGGGCGAGATCTGGCTGGCCCATGGCAGCGATCACGGCGGCAGCCTGCGCCGGCCCGCAACCTATACTTCCGTGGTCGGGCTGCGTCCGTCGCCGGGACGGGTGACGCGGGGCACCGTTAATACCATGTTTTCGCCCCTCTCGGTGCAAGGCCCCATGGCGCGCAACGTCGCCGATCTGGCCTTGTTCCTGGATGCCATGGCGGGGTTCTGCCCCACCGATCCCCTGACCTTTGACGCGCCGGCGGTATCCTTCAGCCAGGCGGTGGCGGAGGCGAAAGTTCCGCTCCGAATTGCCTATGCCGAGACCATCGGCGGCTCCCCCGTGGACAAGGAAACCCGCGATATCTGCCGTGAGGCGATGAAGATCTTCCAGACTCTAGGCGCCGAGGTCGAGGAAATCAGCATCGAAATCGACGATCTGGAGGGCACTTTCCTGGCCTTGCGCTCGCAGCAGTTCGTCATCGACCGGGAGCTGCAATTGCAAAGCCACCGGGAATTGATCAAGCCCGATATCATCTGGAATACGGAGTTGGGCCTGAAGCAGTTGATCTCGGATCTGGCCAAGGCCGAACGGGGTCGCGCCGTGCTCTATAGCCGTTTCGCCGAACTGTTCGGGCAATACGACCTGATCGTGACGCCGGGGGCCAATACCCCCGCCTTCGATGTCAATCTGCGCCACCCCGAGGCCATTGATGGCGTCAAGTTGGAGCATTACATGGCCGCATCGTTGCTGACGGCGGCGGTCACCCTGTCGGCCTCACCGGCATTGTCGTTGCCGTGCGGTTTCGATCAATTTGGCCGCCCGGTCGGCTTGCAATTGGTCGCCCCGCCCCGTGGCGAAGCGCCCTTGTTGGCCGCCGGCGCCCTGTACGAGGCGGAGAGCGGTTTGGACAAACAGCTGCCCATCGATCCGCGTTCGGGTACCGTGCCGCCCACGTCCGGGACCTATCCGTTTGATTTGCAGGAAAGATTCAAGACTGGTTATTAGTAGCTTGCGCATGCCGGGACAAAAGCGGATAAAGCGCGCGGAAGGGCGGTTACGGACGTACCGCTTGCCAATCCGGTCAGGACCGAAAGGTAGCAGCCGTAACAAGTCTGGTCCGGGTCGTTGACCGTTCTTCCACCTCCACTTTTTGCCGACGTCCGTTCCTAAAACGGCTCCAACATGCTAGCCTGTGCTTAGAGCCATGAACGAGATTGATATGGATAGCGTGGTGCCGGGCGGCAACGAAGGTGCGTCAAAAGATGACGCCGCCTATCGTGTCCTGGCGCGTAAATACCGGCCGCAAGACTTCAGCCAGCTGGTGGGTCAGGCGGCGCTGGTCCGCACCATCACCAATGCCATACGGGAAGAGCGGATAGCGCATGCTTTTATCCTGACCGGCGTGCGCGGCGTAGGCAAGACCACCACGGCGCGGATTATTGCCCGATCCCTGAATTGTATCGGTGCGGACGGTCAGGGCGGGCCCACGATTGAACCCTGTGGGGTTTGCGAACACTGCATCGCGATTGCCGAATCGCGTCATGTGGATGTGCTGGAAATGGATGCCGCATCGCGTACCGGCGTCGACAATATGCGGGAATTGTTGGAGGGCGTGCGCTATCTGCCCGCCTCGGCCCGCTACAAAATCTACATCATTGATGAAGTGCACATGCTCTCCACCGGCGCTTTCAATGCGTTGTTGAAAACTCTGGAAGAGCCGCCCAGCCACGTAAAGTTCATTTTTGCCACCACGGAAACGCGCAAGCTGCCGGTCACCGTGCTGTCGCGCTGTCAGCGTTTCGATTTGCGTCGCGTGGGTGCGGAACTGCTGGTCAGCCATTTTGCTGGCATTGTCGAGGCCGAGGGCGCAACGGCGGAGGCGGAGGGGTTGAACCTGATCGCCGGTGCCGCCGAAGGCTCGGTGCGTGACGGTCTGTCCCTGCTGGACCAGGCCATCGCCCATTGCGGCGGTCAAGTGACGGCCAGCCAGGTCCGCGAAATGCTGGGTCTGGCCGACCGGGTGCGGATTTATGACCTGTTCGAGGACTTGATGAAGGGCGATGTGGCGGCTGCCCTGGGGCAATTGCGGGAGCAATATGACCTGGGCGCTGACCCCGAAGTGATCCTACGTGACTTGCTGGAACTGACCCATTTGCTGACCCGCTTGCAGGTCGCGCCCGAGGCGGGCGGCGATCCCGGCCTATCCGAGGTGGAACGGCAACGGGCCGAGGCCCTGGCGCAGGGGCTGTCCATGCCCGTGTTGGCGCGGACCTGGCAGATGCTTCTGAAGGGCCTGGGCGAGGTGCGCGGAGCGCCGTCGGCTTTGGCGGCGGCGGAAATGATCCTGATCCGTCTGGCCTATAGTACCGATTTGCCGAGCCCGATTGATGCGGTGCGCCAGGTTACCGGCAGCAAGGCCGTGTCCCAACCGGCGCCGTCAACCAGTACCCCGGCGAGCGCTGCGCCGGCACCTTCGGGATCGGTCGTAAACGTGGCGCCCACGCCAGTAGCCAGCGCCCCGCCCGCCCCTGCCAACGTTGCCACGGCGCAGATGGCTGGCGGTGCCGCCGCTTCGGCTCAGGTGCGGGCCATGCCCGAAGAGGTGCCGCAGGATGTACCTGATTACATCATGGAAGCTATCCCCGACCCGATCGAGGAACAGCCCGACGAGGTGCCGGAAATGGCCACGGCGGAGGATCTCGGCCAGGCGGAGCCTATCGCCATCGACAGTTTCGCCGCCGTGGTGGCGCGGGCGCGGGAGGCGCGGGAAGGGCATCTGTATCATCATTTGATGGAGGATGTGCGGCTGGTGGAATTCCGGCCCGGACATCTGGAAATCCGTCCCGAAGACAACGCCCCGACGGATTTGGCCAACAAGCTGCGCGCCAAGTTGGATGATTGGACCGGCGAGACCTGGGCCGTGGTAATCAATGCCCAGGCGATGGGCGAACCGCCCCTGGCCGCCCAACAACGCCAGGCGGAAGCCGATATTCTGGCCGACACCCAGGCCGACCCGCTGGTGCAGGCGGTGCTTGATACTTTTCCCGGCGCCAAAATTACCGATGTCCGCCCCCTTGGCGTCAGCGGCGATAGCGATGAGGCCGGCAAAATTTCGAATGGAGACGAATAGCGATGAAAAATCTGAGCCAGATGATGAAGCAGGCCCAGGAAATGCAGGGCAAAATGCAGGAAATGCAGGCCCGCATGGAAGAGGTGGAGATGACCGGCCAGGCCGGCGCCGGCATGGTCAGCGTCACTTTGAACGGCAAGGGCGAAATGCGCGGCCTGAAGATGGACGCCTCTCTCAAGGATGGCGATATCGAGGTCATGGAAGATCTGATCATCGCCGCCCATAACGATGCTAAACGCCGGGTCGAGGACTATACCCAGGAAGAAATGAGCAAACTGACCGGCGGCCTGAACTTGCCCGACGGCATGAAGCTGCCGTTCTGATTTCGGGCGTTAAACCGCTATGACCGGCACTCAAATTGACCAGCTGATCCAACTGTTGGCGAAACTGCCCGGCCTCGGCCCCCGTTCGGCCCGCCGCGCCGCCCTGCATCTGATTGACCGCAAGGAAAGCTTGCTGCGCCCGCTGGCGCAGGCCTTGGGACAGGCCGCCGATACCGTCGCGCCGTGCGATATTTGCGGCAATCTCGACAGCGTGCAGCCCTGTGCCATCTGCCGCGACCAACGCCGGGACCCGAGCCAGATCTGTGTCGTGGAAAGCGTCGCCGATCTCTGGGCCCTGGAACGCTCCGGCGTATTTCGCGGCCGCTATCATGTTCTGGGCGGGACATTGTCGGCTCTGGATGGCGTCGGGCCAGAGGATCTGAATGTCGGCGCTCTGCTTGCCCGCGCCGGCGATGATGCGGTCGGCGAGGTCATTCTGGCCACCAACGCCACGGTGGATGGCCAGACCACGGCGCATTTCCTGGCGGAAAAGCTCTCCAACTGCAACGTCAAGGTCTCGGGCCTGGCGCACGGTGTGCCGGTGGGGGGAGAGCTGGATTATCTCGACGACGGCACCCTGGCTACGGCTTTGGGTTCGCGCCACCCGGTTTGACTTGCCATGGCCGTATGGCCAGGTACAGCGCGCCGCCGATCAGCGCGGTCAGGGTGAGAATTACGGCCACGGGCCAGGCGCTGCCGTCATGCCATAACACCACGCAGAATGTTCCCAGGCCGCCGCCCGCCATGGGCAGGGCGCCCAGCATGGCGGCGGCATGACCATGTCCGGCCCGGCAGACATCAAAGGCCCGTACCGGCGCGGTGGCGAACACCAGGCCCAGGCCAAAGCCGAAAAGGCACTGCGTTGCGGTGATGCTTATGGGTGTTGCCAAACCGGCGAACAGCAGCAGGATAAAACTGATCCCACCCAGTGCGCTAAGTCCCAGTCCCAAGGCCAGCAGCGGATCGGAGGCGATGTGCCCCGCCGCCCGGTTGACGGTCAACGAGCCCAGAAAAAAGGCCAATACGATTGCCGCGTAGTAATAGCCATATTGCTCTGTTGGAACCGTCATGCCTTCGATAAAGAGGAACGGAAAGGCGGCCAGAATGGCGAACAGACCGCCCAGCAGCAGGGCCATGATCAAGGTATAGGTCATGAACGGGCCGTCCCGCAGCAAGGTGATGTAACCGCCCAACAGGCGCCGGGGACGCAGGGCGCCGCGGTCGGGAGTTTGCAAGGTCTCGGGCAGGAAGCGCCAGAGCAACAGGATCACCACCACGATCAGCAAGGTCAGCAGTACAAAGTTGGAACGCCAACCAAGCCAGACATGCATATGCCCGCCGATCACCGGGCCCACGGCAGGCGCCAGCGCGATGGCCATGCCATAGGCCGCGAATACGCGGACCGCGCTGGCCTCGTCATACAGTTCGCGGATCACCGCATAGCCAACCACCGCCTCGGCACAGGCAGTCAGGCCTTGCAGCACTCTGGCCGCGATCAGGCCTTCGATGGAGCCGGCGGCGGCGCAAGCGATGGAGGCCACGGCAAAACCGATCATGCCGGCCAGCAAAACCGGCCGTCGCCCGATGCGGTCCGACAGCGGCCCATAGAACAGCTGCGCCAGGGCATAGGCGACCAGATTCAATGTCATGGTCAACTGCACCCGCCCCGCATCGGTGTCGAAGACTCCCTGTAGATGGGGCAGGGATGGCGTGTACAAGTCGGTCGACAGGATCGAGACGGACGTGGCCATGATCAGCAACGCCGGGATGATGATGGGCACCGATGGACTGGGCATGGGCGCCCTGACGGTCATGGTCTTAGCGTACCTTTCGGAAGCAGCTCCGCATTTCCTCGACAAATAAACCGGGTTGTTCCAGGGCCGCGAAATGGCCACCTTTGTCCAGCTCGCTCCAATGGATGATGTTATGGAAGCGTTTTTCCGCCCAGCGCCGGGAGGCGGTGAAAATATCTTTTGGAAAGACGCTGCAGCCGACCGGAATGGTGACATCGTCCTGGCTGCGTCTGCCGAAACTTTCCCAATACAGCCGGGCCGAGGAGGCTGCCGTGCCCGGCAGCCAATAGAGCATGACGTTGTCCAGCATATCGTCGCGCTGAAGGGCGTTTTCCGGATGGCCGTTGCAGTCGGTCCAGGCCCAGAATTTCTCCAGGATCCAGGCCGCCTGGCCCGATGGGGAGTCCGCCAGGCCATAGCCAAGGGTCTGCGGCCGGGTGCTTTGCTGTTTCGAATAACCCGAATCCCAATCCACATAATGCTTGGCTGCCGCCATGGCCGCCTTTTCGAATTCGGTCAGGCTGTCCATGGTTTCCGGATCTGGGCGTTCCGTGATCATATTCAGGTTGATGGCCACGCAGGATGCGCTCTCCTCGGCACTGGCATTGACCCCGATCTGCCGCGTAATGGCGGAGCCCCAATCGCCCCCCTGGGCCACGTATTTCTCGTAGCCCAGGCGCGCCATCAGCTGCCCCCAGGCCGTGGCAATACGCTGCACCGACCAGCCGGGTGCGGTGGGTTTGCCGGAAAAGCCATAGCCGGGCAGGGACGGCGCAATGATATGAAAAGCGTCCGCTGCATTGCCGCCATGGGCGGTGGGGTCGGTCAAAGGTGCGATGATATGGCGGAATTCCAGCACTGATCCGGGCCAGCCGTGGGTGATCAGCAACGGCATGGCGTCGGCATGGGGCGAGCGCACATGCAGGAAATGGATATCCGTGCCATCGATCTCGGTCTGAAACTGATCCCAGCCGTTCAATAAATTTTCGCACCGGCGCCAGTCATAGTCATCGGCCCAGTATTTGCAGACCTCCCGCATGTATGACAGCGGGATGCCCTGGGACCAATCGTCGGGCGTTTCGGCATCGGGCCAGCGCGTGGCGTGCAGACGGCGGCGCAGGTCAACCAATTCAGCCTCGGGAATGGTCACGTCGAATGGCCTGATTTGATCGCTCATTTGCTTTATCCCCGTGAATGAAATCGTCGCCACGTTAGCGCCCCACGGCGGTCCGCGCAATTATTGCGGCATTATTCCGGCATTATTGCGGCAGCGGCGCGGCGCTTAGGATTTCCCGATGCTGATCGCGTTCGGCTTCATCGCGATATGCCAGTCCGGCAACGTAGTCGGCGATAGTGAAATCAGACTTCAGGGCCAGCGCCAGGTCCGCTTGGCTGGCGGCTTCGTCCGACCGGCCCAGCTTGCCGAAACATCCCGCCATGTTGGCGTGATGGTCGAAACGGGCGCGTCCGCTTTGCTGGTATGCCGCCGCGGCCTCCTCATAGCGGCCCGATAGCATCAGCGCGGCGCCCAGCATATGAGCCCAATGGCCCAACGAGTATGGATCCAAGCGCATGGCCATGTTCAGCCATTCCACGCCGTCGGCGGCCTGCCCCAAAAGTGTCAGTAATTCACCTTTTTGCGCCATCAGACGGGGGTCGTTGGGGTTCAGGGCCAGGGCGCGCTCGTTATGACGCACGGCTGTATCCAGACGCTTGGTGACGATGGCGATCTCGGCCTGGACGCGGTGGGCCTCAACCTCGTTATCATCCAGCCGCAGGGCGGTATCGACCGCTTCGCCCGCGCTTTTGAACAAAGCATCAGGATTTGGCAGATAGCCCCGCGCCAGGGCCTGGCCCAGGACGCAGGCCTTCCAGGCATAGGCGGCGGCGTAATCTGGCTCCAAGCCGATGGCCCGGTCAAGCAAGTCGAGGGCGGTTGTACAATCGGCCTGGGTATAGCGGTGGTGATGGAGCTTGCCGGCCAGCAGCAATTCGTAGGCCGCCATGTCCTTGGGCGGTTTCTGGCTTGCCTTGCGGGCCTCATGGTTTTCCACCCGGCCCGGCAGCACGGCGGCGATGGCGCGGGTCAACTCGTCCTGCAGGGCAAAGATATCGGCAAGTTCCCGGTCATAGCGTTCGGCCCAGATATTCTTGCCGGACGCGGCCTCGAACAATTGCGCGGTCAATCTCACCTGGTTGCCGGCCTTGCGGACGCTGCCCTTGACCACATACTGCACATCGAACGCTTCGCCGACCTCGGGCAGGCCAAAGGCGCGGCCTTGGTAGGAGAAAGTGGAGTTGCGGGCGACCACGAACAGTTCGTGAAAGCGGGACAATTCGGTGATGATGTCTTCGGTGATACCGTCGGTGAAAAATTGCTGGTCCGGGTCGTCGCTGAGATTCTCAAAGGGCATGACGGCAATGGCCGGATGGCTGTCCGCCTGGCGCAGCTCGGCCGGCGGCAAGATTGGGGCCGGGGGTATGATCGAGGCCGGGGCGCCATCACGGCCGCGCTTGATCTCTTCATAAAGGCGCTGGGTTTCGGCCTCGGGTTCGATGCCCAGTTCCGCTTTCAGGATATCCCGGCAAGTCTGATAGTGCCGCAACGCTTCGTTCCAATGACCCTGTTGTTGCTGCAATGCCATCGTTAAACGGTGGATATCCTCGCGCAAGGGGTCCAGCTCAAGCAGCCTGGCAGCATGTCTCAGGGCGGCGCCGGGTTCGTTGCGTTCCTGGCTTTGCTCTAACAACGCGGTGAAGGTCTGCATGGCGCGGGCGCCAAGGCGGGCGCGTTCGCCGCGCAGCCAATCCTCGAAAATCTCGGCGCGGATATCAAAGCCGTCCAGGAATGGTCCCTGATATAGATCCGCCGCCGGCTCTGCCCCAAGCTCGAATTCAACGCTGTCGATAGTGAAGGCCTGACTTGCAACCGCCAGGCCCTGGGCGGATGAAACGACCGCCTCGCCCGCTTCGTCATCCAACGCCTTGCGCAGGACCGATAGGGTTTGGCGTAAAGACGCGCGGGCCTGTTCCTCGCCACGATCGGGCCATAACAGCGTGGCGATTTTGGCGCGTGACACGACCTCGCCCGGGCGATGAGCAAGATAGGCCAACAGGGCGGCCGCCTTCTTCGACGACAATGCGATCGCCATACCTGCTCCGTCGGCCAGTTCAAAGCCGCCAAGCAGCCGCAGCTGGAATTTAGTGAATGTCAACAGGCCCTCGTTGGTAGCCAGGTTTGAAAAACAGGTGTTAGAGCATTCTACCGACAGTTTTTACGGCAATTGCACGGTTTTTACGAATTTCTCACGCCATGGACGCAGAGCGGGCATGAAGTTTGACGCTGCCCTGACGGTTCATTGCGATGCTTAGGTCTTGTTTTGATCAAAAAGGATGACAGATCATGAATGAGTTGAGCCAGATTACCCCGCAGACAACAGTGAACAGCGATACCGGCGCGGCGCGTTTCGTTGGTTCCATTCCGGAAGTCTATGACACGCATTTGGGACCGCTGTTGTTCCAATTTTCCGCCGCCGATCTTGCCAAGCGCATTGATAACGCCATGCCGGGGGCCAAAAAAGTTCTAGAGATTGCCTGTGGCACCGGCATTGCCACCGAATACCTTTGGCAGACGCTTGGCGAAAATGCTGAAATCGTCGCCACGGACTTGAACGAGGCAATGCTGAATTACGCCGTTTCAAAGCGCGGCGCCTTAAAGAATGTCAGCTATCGCCAGGCCGATGGCCAGGCCCTGCCGTTCGAGGATGGCAGCTTCGACGTGGTCGCCTGTCAATTCGGCATCATGTTCATCCCTGACAAGGCCCTGGCGTTGGCCGAAATGGCTCGCGTGCTGCGGCCTGGCGGCCTGTTGGCATTCAATGTCTGGGGTTCGCTTGAGCAAAACAAGGTCGCCGGCCTGGCCCGGCAGACCATTGCCGATTTTTTCAAGTCTGATCCGCCGGATTTCCTGACCGTTCCTTTCGGATTTTACGAGATCGAGCCCATTCGTACCCTGGTTAAGGGCGCCGGATTTTCGGCCCCGGATTTCGATCTGGTGTCCGAGACCATCGAGCGGCCGGACGCCATCGGCATCGCGCGCGGCTTTGTGGAAGGAAACCCCGGCATACTGCAAATAAGAGAGCGGGGCGAAGTGGATCCCGAAACCATCGTTACGGCCCTGGCGGCGGAAATCGAAGCCTTATATGGCCCGGCGCCCTTGCAGGTGCCGCTGCAAGAAATCGTCTGCCTGGCGCGCAAGCCCTAAAGACGCATGTTCCTCGGCAATACGTAATCGGCCCGCCCCAGCCGTCAAGGCCGTGGCGGGCCGGATCATTTGTCGGCTCGATGGTTATTTTTTCTAGCGCGCATGCGAAGAAATTGCGCTTGGACTCTCAAGAACCGAGCAATTGAACCAATTACTTACGTCGCGCAAACAGATCCTGGCCGACTCCGATTACTTGAAAATTGCTCTAGCTTCGCGCTTTGATATAAGGCGCGTCGTATCCACCGAAATCAGGGGTTGTTCCGTCGCTGAAATGAATTTCGTCGGGCATGGCGGCGAATGCCGGACGGGCCTCGTCCATGGGCACCATGGCCAGGGCGATCAAGGCAACCAGCCAAACGGCAATCCAGGTCAGGGCTGCTTTGGGTTCTGGGCGTTTGATTTCGAACATGTCATCCTCGTGCCGCGCCTGCCGCGGCCTTTGTTGAGTTGCCCGGACGATGTCTTTTGTCCGGTAATTCCAACTAGTGTAAAATTAATGTGGTAACTATATTATGTGCTACAATATATCGTTTCGATATAAGTATCGTTTTTTTTTAATTTTTCACTAAGAATTTTGCTGCAATAGAAGACGTTCCGGGTTTAGGCGCCGCGTTTTGAAAGATCTACGACCGCGGCCGCGTGTTCATGGGGGTCTTCTGGAGCGGAATCCGAGACATCAGCCTCTGACGCGGCCAGTTGGACGTCTTCGATTTGTCCGACCCGCCGGGTAATTTTCTTGGTGGAGGTGGCGATTTGCTCCAGATCCTTTTCCGCCTGTTTGAAATGCCGTTGCAAATTCTCCGCCCGTTCATCCAGGCGCTGGACATCATCCAATAGTTTCACCACCTCGGCCTGGATAACGCCGGCCTGTTCGCGCATGCGGGCATCTTTCAGAACCGCCCGCACGGTGTTCAGGGTCGCCATCAGGGTAGTGGGGGATACAATCCAGACCCGGGCCCGGTATGATTGCTCCACGGTGTCGGGAAAATTGGCGTGCAGTTCCGCATAGACCGCTTCCGAGGGCAGAAACATCAAGGCGCTGTCGGCGGTTTCGCCGGGCAGAATATAGCGCTCCTGGATATCCTTGATGTGTTTGCTCAGCGCGGTGCGAAAGGCCCGCTGCGCCGCCTTGGTCTGGGCCTCGTCGCCGGCCTGGCGCAAGGCATGATAGCTTTCCAGGGGAAATTTGGCGTCAATGGCAATGGGGCCGGGGGGCTGCGGCAGCTGGATCAGGCAATCGACCCGGCGCTGGTTCGACAGCGTGGCCTGAAAGCCGTAGGCCGACGGCGGCAGGATCGAGCTGACCAGATCCTGCAACTGCACCTCGCCAAAGGCGCCGCGGGTTTGCTTGTTATCGAGAATATCCTGCAGGCCGATCACCTGGCCGGCCAGATCCGAGATATTTTTCTGCGCCTGATCGATGACCTGGAGATGCTTGCCCAATTCACCAAGGGAGGCGGCGGTACGAGTTGCCGATTGCTCCAGGCTATCACCCATGCGCTTGGAAACGCCGTCCAGGCGTTCGTGCAGGGTGCGCATCAATTCCGCGCGCTCCGTCGTTGATTGCTCTGACAGCTGGCTTAATCGACCACCCAGATCGGCCTGGGCGGTGGCCAGACTGGCGGTGGCCGCGGCAAGCGCATCCAGACGCGCATCATCGCCACCCGATGCCCGGCGGCGCAGCAACAGCAGCGCCAATCCGCCCAGTACAAGAAGCAGAATTGAGGCTCCAAGAGCGCCTATCAACAATTCCATTGCGCGATCCTTATTCTGAAACTTGACCCCGTATGGGCGGCATACTACCTAGTGCCCAGAACCTTCATAAATTGCACGAAACGCAGCACAAACGAATCATGGCTATTCTAACCATTATCACCGCCCCGGACCGCCGTCTGAAGGTGAAATCCCAGCTGGTGGAAACCGTCGACGACAAAATTCGGCGGATTCTCGATGATATGCTGGAAACCATGTACCAGGCCCCCGGCATCGGCCTGTCGGCGGTTCAGGTCGGCCTGCCGAAATGCTTGATCACCGTGGATGTCTCGCACGACGACGAAGACAAAGCGCCGCTTTATCTGGTCAATCCGGAAATCGTAGCTTTTTCGGACGAGATGGAGAGCTATAACGAAGGCTGTCTCTCCCTGCCCGATCAATTCGCCGATCTGGACCGGCCCGGCGAAGTCACGGTGGAATATCTGGATTATCATGGCCAGCAGCAGGAATTGCACGCCGACGGCCTGTTGTCCCGTTGTATCCAGCACGAAATGGATCACCTGAAAGGCCGTCTGTTCGTGGACCATCTGTCCACCGTCAAACGCGGCATGATTTTGCGCAAGCTGGAAAAGATCAGGCGTCAGAAAGTCTCGGCCTAGGGCCCTGCGGAGATCATGGCTGATTTGCGCATCGTCTTCATGGGTACGCCGGACTTCGCGGTGCCGACCCTTGAGGCCTTGCAGGCCGCCCCGGATATGGATGTCGTGGCGGTATATACCCAGCCGCCGCGCCAGGCCGGGCGGGGCAAGCGGCTACGGCACACGCCAGTTCATGACGCCGCCTTGGCCAGCAGCATAGCCGTCTTCACGCCCGCCAGCCTGAAATCATCCGAGGCGCAGGCCGAGTTTGCCGCCCTGGGCGCCGATGCGGCGGTGGTGGTGGCCTACGGTCTGATCCTGCCGGGCCCGGTTCTGCGGGCGCCGCGCCTGGGCTGTTTCAATCTGCACGGCTCGCTTTTGCCGCGCTGGCGCGGGGCTGCACCGATCCAGCGTGCGGTGATGGCGGGGGATGCCATGACAGGTGTCTGTGTCATGGCGATGGACGAGGGCCTGGACACTGGTGATGAAATTTCCCGTGCCGAAGTGCCCATCGCAGAGGACACCACGGCGGGGGATTTGCATGATCAGTTAGCCGTCTTGGGGGCGCCCTTGATGGTCGCGGCACTGCGTGGCATCGCCGCGGGTGATCTGTCGCCGCTGCCGCAGCCGGAAACCGGCATCACCTATGCCAAGAAGATCGACAAGGCCGAGGCACGGATCGATTGGCGCCTGCGCGGCGAGGCGCTGGATTGCCTGATCCGTGGCCTGTCACCATATCCCGGTGCCTGGTGTGAATGGCAAGGCGATCGGGTCAAGGTTCTGTTGGCCCAGCCGGTGGCGGCTAGCCATGACGCGGCACCTGGAACGGTGCTCGATGATAAGCTGTTAGTCGCCTGCGGCTCCGGCGCCATGCGCTTGTTGCGGCTGCAACGGTCGGGCAAAGGTGTGATGTCGGCGGCGGATTTCCTGCGCGGCAACCCATTGCAGGCCGGCGACATGCTTCTGTAGAATTCTAAATTCCCCGGGCGCATATCGGCTTCCAGCGTAATATTCAGAAAAATTGTAACGCTCGATTACAATAAATTCGTAACTATTTTAGACTTAGTATTTCGGTGAATTTTTGCTTGCTTGGTAATAGAGCAGGATTTTTCGTTTGCCGTTGGGTCTTCATTTTGTTTTGATTTGGAACCTACGGGCTGAACCTGAGCAATTCTTCGTCCCGGTCTTCTTCCTGGGCGGCGGTGATTTCAAGGAATACGGCTATGATGGATAAGAGGGCACGGGAAGAGCGGGACAGCCGCCTGGATGGCATGTCCCAGATGGTGGCCGAGCGCTTCAAACGCGGCGAGGCCGACGAGATCAAGGCCTTTTTCGAGCAGTTTTATGCCCGCGTTCCGGCCGAGGATATCAATGAATCCTCACCGGAAAATCTATACGGCGCCGCGTTGTCCCTTTGGAAGTTCGCGGCCCAGCGCAGCACGGACGAGGTCAACCTGCGGGTTTACAATCCGCGCATGGAAGAGCACGGCTGGAAATCGGCCCATACCATTGTTGAAATCATCACCGACGACATGCCGTTCCTGGTGGATTCCATCGTCGGCAACCTGAACCATTGGGATGCCCGGGTTCATCTGGCGATCCACCCGGTGATCCGTGTGCGCCGGAATGACAAGGGCACGCGGCAGGAACTGTTGCCCCCGGTGGTTAACGGCAAGCCGGGTTTGAGCGAATCCGTGATGCATATCCAGATCGCTGAACAAAGCGACCAGGGGGCGTTGGATAAAATCGTGCAGGATCTGCGCGGTGTTCTGGCCGATGTTGGCGCGGCGGTGACGGACTGGCCGGCCATGTTGGCGCAGTTGGACGACGCCATTGTGCAGATGAACAGCTCGAAATTTCCCCAAAGCCAGGACGAGGTTGCCGAGTCCGGCGCCTTTTTGGCCTGGTTGCGGGACAATCATTTCACCCTGCTTGGCTGCCGCGACTATAGCTACAGTGTTAAGAACGGAGGCAAAAAGGCCGACGGCGACCTGATGATCGTACCGGATAGCTCGCTGGGCATCTTTCGCGATGAAACCCGGCACGTGCTGACCCGCCAGGATGGCCCGAAAACGCTTGTTGACCCGGGCGGCAAGGGCGCGGCCTCGATCGCGCAACGTTTCATCCGCCGCGAGGAAATCCTGCTGGTCACCAAGACCGGCGTGCGCGGCACCGTGCACCGTCCGGTGCACATGGATTACATCGGTATCAAGCGCTATGACGGCAAGGGCAAGCTGACTGGCGAGCGGCGCTTTGTCGGCCTGTTCACGGCCTCGGCCTTTAACCGCACGCCGCGCGATATCCCTTTGCTGCGGCGCAAGCTGGCCCAGGCCATTGAACTGGCTGGCATGGATGCCGAGTCGCATGACGGCAAGGCTCTGACCCATATTCTGGAAACCTATCCCAGGGACGAATTGTGGCAGATCGACGTCGAGACCCTGACCTCGATCGCCACCGGCATCCAGGCCTTGCAGGAGCGCCCCCGCTTTCGCATGTTTGCCCGGCGCGACCGCTTCGACCGCTATTTCACCGTTCTGGTCTATATGCCGCGCGAGCGTTTGAGCACGGAGCTGCGCGAACGGTTCGCCGATCTGTTGTGCGAGGCGGTCAATGGCCGGCTCTCCAACTATTATACCGAGGTTAGCCAGAACCCCTTGGCGCGGGTGCATTTTATTATCGGCATCAACGAGGGCGGCGCGCCGGACGATATTGATTTCGGCGCCGTCGAGACCCGCCTGATCGCCGCGGCACGGCAATGGCAGGATGATTTCTATGAGGTCCTGGTGGAGCATTGGGGCGAGGAGGGCGGCAATCGCCTGGCCGCGCGCTATGGCAAGGCCTTCCCAACGTCCTATACCGAGCGCTTCAACGCCGAGATTGCCCTGCGTGATATCGAAGGCATAGAAGGCCTGTCGGACGGCACCGGCGTCGGTTTGAATATTTATCGCATGATCGAAGACGCGGAGCACGTGGTGCGCTTCAAGATCTATCATCCCGGCCAGTCCCTGCCCCTGTCGGATTGCCTGCCAATGATGGAGAACATGGGCCTCAGAGTGATTGGCGAGGAACCTTTCCAGGTTACCATGGCGGGCGAGGAAACCATTTGGATCCATAACTTCCTGTTGGAAGAACAGGATGGCGAAGCGATTGACCTTGGTCTGTTGAAGTCGAGCTTTGAAGAGGCCTTCGCCAAGGTCTGGGCCGGCGAGGTCGAGGATGATGGCTTTAACCGCCTGGTTCTAAAGGCCGGCTTGGGCTGGCGCCAGGTCGTGGTCTTGCGCACCTTGTGCAAATACCTGCGGCAGACCGGGATCGCCTATAGCCAGGACTATATGGAAGATACCCTGGCGCGAAACCCCGTTATCACCGGCATGATCGCGCGGCTGTTCCTGGCCCGCTTCGACCCCGAGGCGCCCGATGCCGGAAAAGAAATCAATCAGCTGGCCGCGAATATCGTCGATGCCCTGGAAGTGGTGGAAAGCCTGGACGAGGACCGCATTCTGCGCCGTTTTCTGAACCTGGTGCAGGCCGCCTTGCGGACCAACTTTTTCCAAATCGCCGAGGACGGCGGGCCCAAGCCTTACCTGTCGATCAAGTTCGACAGCCAGGCGGTGGACGAATTGCCGCTGCCGCGCCCGTTCCGCGAAATATTCGTCTATTCGCCACAGGTTGAAGGCGTCCATTTGCGCGGCGGCAAGGTGGCCCGCGGCGGCTTGCGCTGGTCGGACCGGCGGGAGGATTTCCGAACCGAAGTGCTGGGTCTGATGAAGGCGCAGATGGTCAAGAACGCTGTCATCGTGCCGGTCGGCTCGAAAGGCGGTTTCGTGCCCAAGCGGCTGCCGCTTACCAGCGGGCGGGAAGCTCTGCAGGACGAGGCCATCGCCTGTTACAAGACCTTCATCCGGGGTCTGTTGGATTTGACCGATAACCTGCGCGGCCAGGACGTCGTTCCGCCGCCCCTGGTCAAGCGCTATGACGATGACGATCCCTACCTGGTGGTCGCCGCCGACAAGGGCACCGCGACCTTCTCGGATATCGCCAATGGTGTGGCCATCGACTATGGCTTCTGGCTGGGCGATGCCTTCGCCTCCGGCGGGGCCAAGGGCTATGACCACAAAATCATGGGCATCACCGCCAAGGGCGCCTGGGAATCCGTCAAACGGCATTTTCGCGAGTTGGACCGGGATATCCAGAGCGAGGATTTCACCGTCGTCGGCTGTGGCGATATGTCGGGCGATGTCTTCGGCAACGGCATGCTGCTGTCCAAGCATATTCGCCTGCAAGCCGCCTTTGATCACCGCAATATCTTTATCGATCCGGCCCCTGATGCAGCACTTAGCTGGGCGGAACGCAAGCGCCTGTTCGAGCTGCCGCGCTCCTCTTGGGAAGACTATGACAGCGGGCTGATCTCCACGGGCGGCGGTATCTTTGACCGCAAGGCCAAGGCGATCGAGTTGAGCGCCGAGATGAAGCGCCTGACCGGCCTAAAGACAAAATCCGTGACCCCGAACGAGTTGATCCACGCCCTGTTGCAGGCCGACGTGGATCTGCTGTGGTTCGGCGGCATCGGCACCTACATCAAGGCCAGCAGCGAAAGCGACCTGGATGCCGGTGACCGGGCCAACGACGCGGTACGGGTGAACGGCGATCAGCTGCGTTGCAAGGTGATCGGCGAGGGCGGCAATCTGGGCATTACCCAGTTGGCCCGCCTGGAGATTGCCCAGCACGGCGGCCGCCTGAACACCGATGCCATCGACAATTCCGCCGGCGTCGATTGCTCTGATCACGAGGTCAACATCAAGGTCCTGATCGATGCGGTGGTGGCCGAGGGCGAGATGACCGGCAAGCAGCGCGACCGCCTGTTGGTGGAAATGACCGACGAGGTGGGCGAGCTGGTCTTGCGCGACAATTATCTGCAAACCCAATCACTCAGCGTATTGCAGCACCGGGCGCCGGCTTTGCTGGAATCCCATGCCCGCTATATGCGGGATCTGGAACGTAACGGTCAGTTGAACCGCGAGGTTGAGTATCTGCCCGATGACGAGGCCCTGGCCGAGCGCGCGGCGAAAGGCGAGGGTCTGACCCGGCCGGAACTGTCGGTTCTGTTGGCCTATGCCAAGATGGTATTGTACGACGAACTGCTGGAAAGCGATCTGGCGAGTTCCAAGGGCCTGGCGGCGGATCTGATAAAATACTTCCCCCGGAAATTGCGCCGCGAACAGCATGCGGCCATTTTGCAGCATCGTCTGCGCCGCGAAATAATCGCGACTGTGACCGCCAATTCCATCGTCAATCGTCTTGGCATTACCTTCGTCCATGACGTGATCGAGGAGACCGGCGCCTCGGTCGAGGCTATTGCCCGCTGTTACGCCGCCGCCCGTGATCTGTTTGAAATGCGGCAATTGTGGAACCAGATCGAGACCCTGGATAACACTGTTCCCGCCGCCGTGCAGACGGGCATGGTTCTGGCCACGGCCGAATTCATGCGCCGGATGACCTTGTGGTTCCTGCGCAACGTGCCCCAGCCGTTGAAGGTCAACACGGTGATCACCGCGTTCGGGCCCGGCGTCAGCAGTCTGGCCGGGCAGTTGGACAAGGTGATCGGTTGTACCGAGAACAAGAGGATGACCTCTGGTGCCGCGGAATTGTTCAAGCAGGGCGTGGCCGAGACCCTGGCGCGGCGGATCGAGGGGTTGGAGCCCATGAATGCCGCCTGTGATATTGTCCAGGTTGCCGCCGATAGCGGCCGCCCGGTGGAAGAAGTCGGGCGTGTGCATTTTGCCCTGGGCGCGCGCCTGGGTCTGGATCGCCTATGCGCCTCGGCCGAGGCGTTGGAGGCCGAGGACCATTGGCAACGCAAGGCGATCGCCTCCATCGTCGAGGATCTGCGCGGCCAGCAACGAGCCCTGACCTCCGTCGTCCTGGAACAGGCCAATGGCGCGGGCGGTGATGAGGCGGTGGAAAAATGGTGCGGCGCCAACCAACGGGATATTGCCCGCAGCGACGAAATGATCGCCGAGTTCGAGGCGGGCGGCATGGACATTGCCAAGCTGGCCTTGGCAAATCGCTATATCCGCAGGCTAATTATCGGCTAATCTACTCCCCTGAATCTTGGGGGAGGTAGGCATGACCGCGCATGCGGATGGGTTGGATAACGGGCAAGACGGCGCGCTGACCGTTACCGGCACGGCACCTGCGTCGCGTCGGGCACAGTTTAGCTGGGCCTTGTTCGATTGGGCCAACCAGCCCTATTTCACCTTGGTAACCACTTTTATTTTCGCGCCCTATTTCACCTCGCATGTGGTGGGCAACGCCATCCGCGGGCAGGAACTATGGGGCTATGGCCAAGCCGTGGCGGGCCTTTGCATTGCCCTGCTTAGCCCGGTGATGGGTGCCATGGCGGATGCCAGCGGCCCGCGCAAGCCGTGGATTCTGTCGTTTCAGGCCTTGTGTGTGCTGGCCTGTGCCGGTTTGTGGCTGGCCCTGCCGGGTGCAAGCGACCGGGATCTGGTGCAGATCCTGGGCCTGGTTGTGCTGGCCAGCGTGGGTGCCGAATTCGCGACCGTATTCAATAATGCCATGTTGCCCGGCCTGGTGGCCCAGGCCCGCCTGGGCCGCCTGTCCGGCTATGCCTGGGCCTTGGGCTATCTGGGTGGACTGGTTTCGTTGGGTTTTGTGCTGGGCGGCTTCAGCCTGCCGGAGGTGCCGCTGTTTGGCCTGGACAAGGCGAGCCATGAACATGACCGCATGGTCGGGCCGCTATCGGCGATTTGGATGATTGTTTTCATCCTGCCCCTGATGCTGTTCACGCCCGATGTTCCGCCCAGCGGTCTGGGCCCGGTCCGCGCCGCACGCCAGGGCCTGGGCCAATTGGCCGGCACCTTGCGTTCCCTGCGTCACTACCGCAACGTCATGCGGTTCCTGATCGCACGGATGATCTATTTCGACGGCCTGTCCGCGATCTTCGCTTTTGGTGGTATCTATGCTGCCGGGATCTTTGGTTGGAGCACGACCAATCTTGGTGTCTTTGGCATTATCCTGATAATTTTCGCTGCCCTTGGTGCCATGGCGGGCGGCTGGCTGGATGACCGCATCGGTTCCAAACGAACGATTTTGCTGGCCGTGGTTGGTTTGATCATCGCCACTCTGGGCATTGTCTCCATCACGGTGGACGGCCTGGGAACCGACGCGCGCCAGGATACGGTACTGTTCTTCTTCCACTATGCCGTGGCGCCACCGGGCGAGGGCATGTTCACCACCTTGGCCGAGCAGATCTTCCTCGTCTTCGGCATCATGGTCGGGATGTTCGGCGGCCCGGCTCAGGCGGCTTCGCGCACCATGGTCTCGCGCCTGGTGCCAGTCAACAAGATCGGCGAGTTCTATGGCCTTTATGCCCTATCGGGTAAGGCAACCGCCTTCATCGCGCCCCTGGCGGTGGCTCTGATTACCGGCATGATGCAAAGCCAGCGGGCCGGCATCGCGTCCATCTTGGTCTTCCTAAGCGTCGGCCTGCTGTTGATGCTGCCTGTCCGTGAAGAGCGCGCCGCGCCGCCTTCCTAGAGCATTTCCGCCTAATGCCGGAAATGGCGCATCCCGGTCAGCACCATGGCCAGGCCGGCTTCATCGGCGGCGGCGATGACGTCCTTGTCGCGCATGGAGCCGCCCGGCTGGATCACCGCCGTCGCACCGGCCTCGGCCGCCGCCAACAAGCCGTCGGCAAAGGGGAAGAACGCATCGGAGGCAACCACCGAGCCCTTGGCCAGGGCATCCGACAGGCCCGCCGCCTCCGCCGCGTCCTCTGACTTGCGGGCCGCGATACGGGCGGAATCCACCCGGCTCATCTGGCCCGCGCCAATGCCTACCGTGGCGCCGTCCTTGACGTAGATGATGGCGTTGGATTTGACGTGCTTGCAGATCCGGAAAGCCAGCAATAGATCGGCCATTTCCTGCGCGCTGGGCTGGCGCTTGGTCACCACCTGAACATCATCGGCGCCGATGCGGCCCGCGTCGCGGGATTGCAGCAGATAGCCGCCGGCCAGGCTTTTCAGGGTCATGCCCCCGGCGCCGGCATCCGGCAATCCGCCGGTCAACAGCAGGCGCAGGTTCTTCTTGGCGCTGACCGCCTCGATCGCGGCTTCATCGGCATCCGGCGCGATGATCACTTCGGTAAAGATTTCCACCATGGCCTGGGCCGCCGCGCCATCAAGGGTGCGGTTCATGGCGATGATGCCGCCAAAGGCACTGACCGGATCGCAGCGCAGAGCTTTTTGATAGGCATCCAATAGATCCGTGCCCACGGCCACGCCGCAGGGGTTGGCATGCTTGATGATGGCAACGGCCGCCTCGTCCGGGTCGAACTCGCCAACCAGCTCGAAGGCTGCGTCGGTGTCGTTCAAATTGTTGTAACTCAACGCCTTACCCTGCAGCTGCCGCGCCGTGGCAACGCCGGGCCGTGTGCTGCCGGAAGTGTAGAAGGCAGCGGCCTGATGGGGGTTTTCGCCATAGCGCAGCTCTGCCTGCTTTTCCGCCGCGACCACCAGGCGGTCGGGGAATGTCTCGCCCTGTTGGGCCGCGAACCAGGCCGAAATGGCGCCATCGTAGCTGCCCGTCCGGGCATAGGCCTTGGCCGCCAGGCCCTGGCGCAGGGTGCGGTCCGTGGCGCCGCCATTCGCCGCCATGGCCTCGATCACGCCGGCATAGTCGGAGGGATCGGTCAGCACCGCGACGTAGGCATGGTTCTTGGCCGCCGAGCGGATCATGGCCGGGCCGCCGATATCGATGTTCTCTATACAGGTTTCAAAATCCGCACCCTTGGCCACCGTCGCCTCGAACGGATACAGGTTCACCGCCACCAGATCGATGGCGCCAATTTCGTGATCGGTCATGGCCTTGGCGTGTTCGGGGTTGTCACGCAGCGCCAATATGCCGCCGTGCACCGTCGGATGCAGGGTTTTCACCCGGCCGTCCATCATCTCGGGGAAGCCGGTATGATCGCTGACCTCTCTGACTGGAATGCCGGCCTCGGCCAGGGCGCGGGCGGTGCCGCCCGTGGACAGGATCTCGACCCCATGATCGGCCAAGGCACGGCCGAATTCCAACAAGCCGTCCTTGTCGGAAACAGAGATAAGGGCTCGTTTGATGACAACCAGATCGTTCGCCGGCGCTGTCGACATCGTCTACTCCTGTCGCGGTATGGGTACTGTGTGAATTCCGAATATGAAACGCGAACGGGCCCTATAGCACGGCTTTTGCAGCTGCCAAAGGGGCATGCTGCCGCAGCTGCTATTCCGCCTGTGCTGCCGCCTTGGGGGCCATCCGATCATCGGGGCTAGAATGCATTTCGGGCACCAGGTGACGAATCAGGGCCAAGGTCTGTTCCGTATCCCGTGCGCTCGCCGCACTGGCCAGTTTGTCCACCTGGGCGCTCAGCAATTCGTGGTCAATCACCCGAGGTGCCGCCAGATTGACGCCGGCCAGATGGGTTGGTTGCGGCGCCTCGCCATCGTGCAGCAATTCCTCGTACAGCTTTTCGCCGGGCCGCAAACCGGTAAAGGCGATGGGAACATCCACTTCGGGCGTCAGTCCGGCCAGGCGGATCATCTGCCGGGCCAGGTCCAGAATGCGCACCGGTTTGCCCATGTCGAGCACAAAGATCTTGCCGCCTTCATCCCCCGTAGGCGCGGCGGCGGTGGCCTGCAAGACCAGCTCCACCGCCTCCCGCGTGGTCATGAAAAAGCGGGTGACTTCAGGGTCGGTAACGGTCAGGGGCCCGCCACGGGCCAGCTGCCGTTGGAACAGGGGCACCACCGAGCCGGTGGAGCCCAAGACATTGCCAAAGCGCACGGTGACAAAACGGCAGGCGGTGGATGACAGGCTCAAACCCTGGCAGATCATCTCGGCGATACGCTTCGAGGCGCCCATGACCGAGGTTGGATTGACCGCCTTGTCGGTGGAGATCTGCACCATCACCTTGACGTTCGCGGCAAGGCAGGCCCGCGCCACGTTGGCGGTGCCCATGACATTGGTCAGCACGCCCTCGTTGGGATTTTCTTCCACCATTGGCACGTGTTTGAAGGCGGCGGCGTGAAACACCAGTTCGGGCTTTTCCCTGGCGAATACCACGCCCAGGCGCCCGCCGTCGCGGACATCGCCCAGGATGGCGCGTCGGGACAATTCCGGCCAGCTCTCGGCAAACTCAAGGTCGATCCGATACAGCGCATGTTCACCGTTATCCAACAGCGAAAGATGCGCTGGGGCATGGGCGGCGACCTGGCGCGCCAGCTCCGAACCAATGGTGCCCCCCGCTCCCGTGATCAACACCCGGCGGCCCGCGATGAGGGCCCGCATGGCGTCCCGGTCCAGCACCTGTTGCGGGCGGCCCAGCAAATCCTCGACCTGGACCGGTTGCAGCTCGAGATCGGTATCCGTCTTGGCGCCGCTCTGAAATTCCGTCAGGCGGGGCATGCGCGAGAGGCTCAAGCCAAGATTTTCCGCCACGTCCAGCAGGCCGCCGATGGTGTCGCCGTCCAGTTTTGACCAGGTCAGGATCATGCGCTGTGGCTTGCGCCCCTTGCGGGCCAGTTCTGCGACCACGGCCTCGACCTCGTCCAGGCCGCCCAGCACGGTGATGCCGCGAATATCCCGGCCGATGCGGCTGCGTTTGTGATCGACAATGCCGACTACCCGATAGCCGGCCGCGCGGTCCCGCGCCATGCCACGAATGAAGGCTTCCGCTTCGTCGCCCGCGCCGATCAACAGCACCGGCACCCGGCCGTCATCGGTATGTTCGAACACCGCACGCAGATCGCCATCCTTGGAAAAGCGGTACAACAGGCGCGAGGCCGAGAGGAAGACCACCAGTAACGGCCAATTCAGGAACATCGCGCTGCGCGGGAAATTGGCCAGGCGGTCCAGTACGAACATCACCGGCAAATAGATCAGGATCGCCAGGGTCACCGCCTTGACGATGGCGATCAGATCGGACAACGAGGCGTAGTGCCAAATCCCCCGGTACAGGCCCATGCGCCAAAAGACCAGGGCGCAGATAACGGTGAAAATAGCCGTGCCGTGCCACAGGAAAAAGAACTCCTGCGGCTTGCCATAGGTCTGATAACGGAACCAAACAGCCAATTCGAAAGATAACGCCGCCATGAAGACGTCGTGCGCCGCCACCGTCGCGATGCGCCCGTTGATGCGTTTTAGTCTTTGAACAAACCAGCCCACGGTCATTCCATCTCGTCTAGCGGTTTCATCTTGGCAAAGTACCATAACAGAAATGCCACAGCCGCGCCGCCAAGGATCAAGGCCAGCCATTGGTTGCCGCCCAGCGCGGCCCAAAGGGCGGCGGCGATCAGCAACAGGTTACAGGTCAAAATAAGCAGGGCGATACGGCCGTGGTCGCCGCAGGCCTGTGCGGCATGCTGATAGAAGTGGCTGCGGTGGGCCTGCCAGAATTTTTCACCCCGTACGATACGGCGCAGCAAGGTCCAGGTGGCATCACAGAGGTAATACAGGCTCAATAGCAGTGCCGGCAGCCATTGCCCCGCCGCCGCCAGGGACAGCAGCAGCCAGCCCAGTAGAAAGCCCAGGCCCACACTGCCCACATCGCCGAGAAAAATTTTCGCCGGCCGCCAGTTCAAAACGCCGAAGCCGATTACGGCACCGGCGGCAATCGCGGAAAGGGCCGCCAGATCACCGCCCGCGCCGCTGATCTGGGTGATCAATGCGATACCCACGCCGATGCTGCCTGCTTCCACGGCCGTGATGCCGTCGATGCCGTCCATGAAATTGAACAGATTGATGAACCACAGCCAACAAAATCCGGCCGCCAGGCGGTCCGCCACGGGGGGCAGCAGGCCTTGAAAGACCGGGCTGTCTGGTAACACCAGGCAGCCCAGCGCCACGGCTAGGAGCTGCATCATCAACCTTTGCAAGGTTGGCAGGTTGCTGAGATCGTCGAGAAAGGAAAATCCGGCCAAACCGGCGGCCAGTAATGCAATGGCGGTAATATTGAACGAATCGCCCACCTTCCCCGGTGCCAGCCAGGCCAGCGCGCACCATGCCGCGATGATCACCGCCATGACGGCGATACCGCCGCCGCGCGGCACGGCGCCGGCATGGCTGGAGCGTTCATTGGCGTGATCCAGGATGGCGCGGGCGGTGAGCAGGCGCAACACCGCGCCCGTGGCCAAATAGGTCACGATACAGGCGGCAAGGCCGAGACTGATATGCAGGCTCCAGGACATGCCTGCTTATAACCTTGATTGCGGCGCCTAAACCAGAGGCCGTGGAAGTCTTGTCAGATTGTGATGATAGTGCTACTCCCCAGCCCGCGAAACCTTGCGGTTTCAAACCCATTCTAAGCGCTAATATTCTAAGGCTTGATCCTCATGAAAATCCTCATTCTGGGCGGCGACGGTTATCTCGGCTGGCCCACGGCAATGCACTTTGCCGCCGCCGGCGATACGGTTTGGGTCGCGGACAATTTCGCCAAACGCAAGTGGGAGCTTGAAGACGGTATCGAGCCGCTGCTGGCAATTCCCACCTTGCATCGCCGGGTGCAGTGTTGGAACGAAGTTGGTGGCGGCCAGCCGATCAACATGAAGATCGGCGATCTGACCAATCACCGCTTTGTCTACAATCTACTGCGCGAAATCCAGCCCGATGCCATCGTGCATTACGCCGAACAGCCCTCGGCGCCCTATTCCATGCAAAACCGCTCGGCGGCGGTGATGACCCAGCACAACAACGTCATTGGCAATCTAAACCTGATGTTCGCCATGCAGGCCCATTGCCCCGACGCCCATCTGATCAAGCTGGGCACCATGGGCGAATACGGCACGCCGAATATCGATATCGAGGAAGGCTGGCTGGAAGTCGAACATAACGGCCGGAAAGACCGGGTGCTCTATCCGAAAAAGCCCGGTAGTTTTTATCATCTCTCGAAGGTGCATGATTCTCATAATATCGAATTCGCCTGCCGCATTTGGGGCATGCGGGCGACGGATCTGAACCAGGGCGTGGTCTATGGCATCGACACTGATCAGACCCAGCTGGCGGACGAGTTGCGGACCTCGTTCCATTACGATCATGTTTTTGGCACGGTGTTGAACCGTTTTCTGGTCCAGGCGGTGGCGGGTCTGCCCCTGACGGTCTATGGCAAGGGCGGGCAGACGCGGGGCTTTTTGAATATCCGCGATACCCTGGCCTGCGTTGACATTGCCGCCCGCAATCCTGCTGATCGTGGCGATTTCCGGATCTTCAACCAGTTCACCGAGCAATTCTCGGTATCCCAGCTGGCCGATATGGTCGTAGCCGCCGGGCAGCGGGCCGGTCTGTCCGTCGCGGTGGAAAATCTGGAAAATCCCCGTGTCGAACAGGAAGAGCATTACTACAACGCCAAGAATACCGCGCTGACCGACCTTGGCTTGCAGCCCAACCTGCTGACGGAGGAAGTGGTCGATGCCATGCTGGCCACGGTGCGCGGCCAGGCGGGGCGGGTCGACCCCCGGATCATCGCGCCGCAAATCCGCTGGGCGGGCGGCGAAGTTTCCAAGGCCGACACCTAATGACGGGCATGAATTCCACCGCGCCGATTGCCGTCATTGGCCTTGGCTATGTGGGCCTGCCCCTGGCCGTGGCCCTGGCCCGGCATTGCCCCACCATCGGCTATGATGTGGATAAGACGCGGATCGCCGAACTGCGGCAGGGCCATGACCGGACCGGCGAGATCGACGCCGCCGTGATGACCGACAGCGCCCTGACCGTGACCGATAACGATGCCGCGATCGCCGGCTCCGAGGTCTATATCGTCACCGTGCCGACCCCGGTGGATGCTGATAACCAGCCCGATTTGCGCCTGATCCGGGCGGCCTGTGCCAACGTCGGCAAGTTACTGGCGGTGGGCGACATCGTGGTTTTTGAAAGCACGGTTTATCCCGGTGTTACGGAAGACATTTGCGGACCGGCCCTGGCGGCGGCCTCCGGCCTGGTCTGCGGTCAGGAATTTTTTCTGGGCTATTCACCGGAACGGATCAATCCCGGTGACCGGGAACATACCGTCGACAAGATCACCAAGGTAGTTGCCGGCCAGACGGCGGAAGTTCTCGACCGTCTGGCCGATCTATATGGCCAGGTGACCACGGGCGGTATTCACCGGGCCAAGGACATCAAGACGGCGGAAGCCGCCAAGGTGATCGAGAACGCCCAGCGCGACATCAATATCGCCTTTGTCAACGAAGTGGCGGCGATCTGCCAGAAACTGGATATTTCCGTCCACGATGTGTTGGAAGCGGCGGGTACGAAGTGGAATTTCCTGCCATTTACGCCTGGCCTGGTGGGTGGCCATTGCATTGGCGTCGATCCGTTTTATCTGGCCTATCAGGCCCAGCAATTGGGCCATGACCCGCAAATCATTCTTTCGGGCCGGCGTCTGAACGATGCCATGGGTGACTTTATCGCCGGCTGTATCGATGAAAACATGTCCGGGCCGGGCCGGGTGCTGTTGCTGGGTCTGACCTTCAAGGAAAACGTGCCCGATCTGCGCAACACCAAGGTGATCGACGTGGTTACCGGCCTGACCGCGCGGGGCCATGATGTCGTGGTGCATGACCCGGTGGCGGATGGGGCGGAAGCCGAGCGTCTGTATGGCTTTCCCTTGCTACCCACGCTGGATGGTCAGGGCGGTTTCGACGCGATGGTCGGCGCCGTGCGTCACAATGATTTCCTCGCCCTCGGGCCGGCGGATCTAGCCGGCCTGGTGCGTGAAGGCGGCCTGATCGCGGACATCAAGGGCCTGTGGCGCGAAATGGAGCGCCCCGCCAACCGGGACTACTGGCAGCTGTAGTTCTAGGGTTGCGGTAGAGGCTCTTTACCAGGGGCCGTCCGGGCCTCACAATAGGCCTAGATATATTCCTGAAAGGTACCCTGGTAATGAGCAGTATCGCATTTGAACTTCCCGATGAACTCCGCGCGCTCTGTGATGGGCTGGGCGATTTCCTCAAGGCCGAGGTTTTTAGCCGCCATGACAAGCATCACGACCTTCTCTCCAACGGCCGCAATACCTATGACGAGAACGGCCGTTATGTGGAGGAAGTCATCGAGTTGATCCGCGAGGTGCGCATGGCCTCGTCCAAGGCGGGCTATTTCAATATGTGTGTGCCCGAAGAACTCGGCGGAAGCGGCCTCGGCATGCTGGCTTACTATGTGGCGTGGGAGCATGCCTACCGCACGGCGGGGCCGCACAATTGGCTGGCGATGTATTGCATCAGCCATTGGGCCCTGGGGCCGTCCCGGTTGTTGGAGCGGGTCACGGCGGAGGCCAGGGCGGAAATGCTTGACGGCATGATCACCGGACGGACCTCCATGTGCTTTGGCATGTCGGAGCCGGGCGCGGGCTCGGACGCCGCCGCCATGACCACCCGGGCCACGCCGGACGGCAACGGTTGGCGTATCAATGGGCGCAAGATCTGGACCACCAATTCGCCCATCGCCGATTACTGCATCATATTCTGCCAGACCGACCCGGAGCGCGCGGCGGCGCGCAAGGGCGGCATCTCCGCCTTTCTGGTACCGACCAGCGCGCCGGGCTTCGAAGTCGAGAGCATTATCCGCATGCATGGCTCGGTGGGGGGTAACGAGGCGCAATTGGTGTTCGAGGATCTCCGCGTCGAGCCCTATCAATTGGTCGGCGAACTGCATGATGGCTTCAAGAACGCCGTGTTCGGGGTTTCCATGGGACGCATTTATAATTCCGCCCGGGCGCTTGGTTTGGCCCGCTGGTCGGTGGATCTGGCCCTGGACTATGCAACACAGCGGCAGGCTTTTGGCAAGCCGATCTCGGAATACCAGGGCGTGACCTTCCCCTTGGCGGAATCGGCGATGGAGCTGCATGCCTCGCACCTGATGGGCCTGAACGTGGCGCAGTTGCTGGACCGGGGCGAACCGGCGATCAAGGAATTGTCCATGACCAAGGCCTATGCGGTCGAGGTTGGCGTGCGTGCCATCGACCGGGCCATTCAGGTTCATGGCGCCATGGGCTTCACCAACGAGGTCGGCCTGGCCGAGGCCTATAACGTGGTGCGCGTGGTCAACGTCGCCGACGGCACCAACGAGATCCTGCGCCGCACCATCGTCCATCGCCTGCTTGGCGGCGACCGGGAGGTTTAGGCGGTGCGGCGCCTTATTCCGCCGCGTTCACCCGTCCAAATGCGGCTTCCATCTCGCGGCGGATGATGACGGCTGGGTCGTTTTCGTCGATGACGGCGTCGGTCCAGGTCAAAAGCTCGCCCTCCGTGATGTCGCGGGTTAGGGGCACGCCGCCGGCCAGGCCCAGGGGCAGGCCGCCCATGGCCAGGGATTTATCCGCCGGCACCTGTTTGCCCCAGACCATGAAGCCGCCCTCGCCATCCAGCATCTCGCCTTTTTTCAGGTTCCGCTTGGCCGTGGCCACCACGTCGGAACGAAAGCCGTTTGGCGCGCCCGTTGCTTCATTGCGGAGCGCGGCGGAGGCGACGGAGATGCCCAGTTCCAGGCCGATCATATGGGTGGGCCGATACAGGGCCGCGTATTGTCCGCTGGCATCGGGCAGCATGTTGTATTCGCGGAAACACTGGCGGGCATAGTCCGTCTCGCCCTCGATCACGACAAATGTGCCCATGGCCAGATGATTGGGCACGTCGGTGCCGTCCCGATACAGCGACGATACCACCTCGGTGGTGCCCTCGCGGCTCAGGCTGGCGCCTGGATTGCAGACGTCCGCCAGCTCAAAACGTGTCGCGGCGGGAAAGCTCAACCCGTCCGCCTGGGGCGTCAACCCGGTGGCATTGCAAACGGCGGTCATCTCGATGCCGGACTTGGTGCCATCCAGAAATGAATTGAACATTTTCAGATTGATCGAGCCTGGGTCGATCTCGAGATACTGCGTCAGCACATCTGAGACCGTATCGGGTGTCAGTTGATGATAGTCTGGGTGATAGCGTGTGCCCTTGCCGGCGCAGATCACCTTGAAGCCGCAGGCCCGGGCCCAATCCACATGCTCCGCGATCAGCGCCGGCTGATCACCCCAGGCCAGGGAATAGACCACGCCGGCCTGCTCGGCCTTACGCGCCAGCAGCGGCCCCGCGACCACGTCGGCCTCCACATTCACCATTATAATGTGCTTGCCGTTAGCGATGGCGGCCAGGCAGTGGCGGATACCGATACGCGGGTCGCCGGTGGCATCGATCAGGACTTCCAGACCAGGGTGCGAGATCAACGCCATGGCGTCGTCGCCGATGTGCGTGGCGCCGGACTGCATCGCGGCATCCAGCGAGGCGGCGGAAATCTGTTCATGAGACCAGCCGACGTGTTGGCAATTTTCCGCCGCCCGCGCGACATCCAGATCGGCGATGCCCAGAATATGCAGCCCCGTGGTCAGGCGCGCTTGTGCGAGGAACATGGAGCCGAACTTGCCCGCGCCGATGATGCCGGCCCGAACCGGATTGTTCGCTTCCGCCCGCGCCGCCAGTAATCTTGCCAAATTCATCGTGATTTTCCCAAAATTGCGCTGCCGGCACTCAAGCATGAACCGATGGCCCCGACAAAGGACAAAATAGCGCACCTTTACGGCACTTTAAGGGCAGCCAACCTTTGACAGGGGCGAGCGGTTGGCTAGTATAGCGGCCACACACCTAAAGGCCGGAAGCACGAGGAAATGTAACGATGGCAGCCGGAAACCGCCCACTTTCACCACATCTGCAAGTCTACCGCTGGCAGATCACCATGGCGCTCTCGATCCTGCACCGGATCACGGGCGTCGGCCTGGCCCTGGGCCTGTTACTGCTGACCTGGTGGTTGGCGGCGGCGGCCAGCGGACCGGAGTATTTCAATACCGTACACGCCATCATGGGCTCGGAAATCGGCCGGGTGCTGTTGTTCGGCTTCACCGTGTCGCTGTATTTCCACCTGTTCAACGGTATCCGACACCTGATCTGGGACGCGGGTTACGGCTTTGAACTTGATGTCATGCGGAAATCCGGCTGGCTTGTCCTGGTTATCTCGGTGGTGATGACGCTGCTGACCTTCCTGGTCGGCTATGGGAGTGCATGAGTTATGAGCCAAGGTAGCTTAAGAACACCCCTGGCCCGCGTGCGCGGGCTTGGCTCCGCCAAGGGCGGCACGCATCATTTTTGGATCCAGCGGCTGACCGCCATCGCCTTGGTGCCGTTGACCATTTGGTTCGCCTTTTCCATCGCCTCGTTGGCGACGGCGGATGCGCCGGCCATCACGGCCTGGATGCAGTCTCCATTACGCGCGACGCTGATGCTCAGCTTTTTGCTGGCCGGCTTCTGGCACATGAAGCTGGGCCTGCAAGTGGTGATCGAGGATTACATCCACACCGAATGGACCAAGGTGACCTGCCTGATCCTGAATAATCTTATTTCCATCTTCCTCACCCTGGCGGCGACGCTGGCGGTGCTTAAAATGTTGTTAGGGGGCTGATCTATGTCGCAGGCTTATGCGATCGAAGACCACACCTATGATGTAGTGGTGGTTGGCGCCGGCGGCTCGGGCCTTCGCGCGACCATGGGTGCGGCCCAGGCCGGCCTGAAAACTGCCTGTATTTCCAAGGTTTTTCCAACCCGCAGCCACACCGTGGCGGCACAGGGCGGCATTGCCGCCGCCCTCGGCAATATGGGAGAAGACGACTGGCGCTGGCACATGTACGACACCGTCAAGGGGTCTGACTGGCTGGGCGATCAGGACGCCATCGAATATATGTGCCGCGAAGCACCCCGCGCGGTGTTGGAGTTGGAGCATATGGGCTTGCCGTTCTCGCGTACGCCCGAGGGTAAGATTTATCAGCGCGCCTTTGGCGGCATGACGACCAATTATGGCGAGGGCATCGCGCAACGCACCTGTGCCGCCGCCGACCGTACAGGCCATGCCATTCTGCACACCCTGTACCAGCAGTCCCTGCGTTACGACACGGACTTTTTCATCGAGTATTTCGCGCTGGATCTGATCATGGACGCCGACGGCGTCTGCCGGGGCGTCATGGCTTGGGATCTGGAGACCGGTGTCATGCACCGCTTCCGGGCCCATATGGTGATCCTGGCCACGGGCGGTTATGGCCGCACATATTTCTCCTGCACCTCGGCGCATACCTGTACCGGCGATGGCAATGCCATGATGCTGCGGGCTGGTCTGCCGTTGCAGGATATGGAGTTCGTGCAGTTCCATCCCACCGGTATCTATGGTTCCGGTTGCCTGATTACCGAGGGCGTGCGTGGCGAGGGCGGCTTCCTGGTTAACTCGGAAGGCGAACGCTTCATGGAGCGTTATGCGCCATCCGCCAAGGATCTGGCCAGCCGCGACGTTGTCAGCCGCTCCATGACCATCGAAATCCGCGAGGGGCGCGGCATTGGCGCCAACAACGATCACATTGTCTTGCATCTGGATCATCTGGATCCCGCCGTGATCGAGGAACGCCTGCCGGGTATCTCTGAATCGGCACGTATTTTTGCCGGCGTCGACGTGACGAAAGAGCCGGTCCCCGTTATTCCCACCGTGCATTACAACATGGGCGGTATTCAGACCAACTATCATGGCGAGGTCGTGACCCTGAATGGCGATGATCCGGACGCCATCGTGCCGGGTCTGATGGCCCTGGGCGAGGCGGCCTGCGTTTCGGTGCATGGCGCCAACCGCCTTGGTTCGAATTCGTTGATCGATCTGGTGGTGTTCGGCCGGGCGGCTGGTTTGCGCGTCGCCGATATTGTCACCCCGGGTGCACCGCATCCGGATCTGCCGAAATCCCTCGACGACAGCGTGATGGGGCATTTCGACAAAATCCGCCATGCCAAGGGCGGCACCTCGACGGCGACGATCCGCGACAAGATGCAGCGCATCATGCAGTCCAACTGCGCTGTCTTCCGCACCGGCGAGGTGTTGGAAGAAGGCCAGAAGCTGATTGATGAAGTTTGGGAGATGATGCCGGATTTGGCCGTCTCCGACCGTTCCTTGATCTGGAACTCGGATCTGGTCGAGAGCTTGGAGTTGGATAACCTGATGCGCCAGGCGGTGGTTACCATGCATGCGGCGGCCAATCGGACGGAAAGCCGTGGCGGCCACGCCCGCGAGGACTATCCGGACCGCGACGATGAAAATTGGATGAAGCATACGCTGACCTGGTTTGGTGACGACGGCAAGGTGAAGATCGATTACCGCCCCGTGCATGACTACACCCTGACGGACGATGTGCAGTACTTCCCGCCCAAGGCGCGGGTTTATTGAGGATACGGATATGGTCGAGTTCAACTTACCCGCCAATTCCAAGGTCAAGGGCGGCAAATCCCATAAAGCGCCGGCCGGGGCCAAGAATGTGCGTAGCTTTCAGGTCTACCGCTATGATCCCGATAGCGGTGAAAACCCCCGCACGGATACCTTCGAAGTGGACATGGACGACTGCGGGCCCATGGTTCTGGATGCGCTGATCAAGATCAAGAACGAGATTGATCCCACCCTGACTTTCCGGCGTTCCTGCCGGGAAGGCATCTGTGGTTCCTGTGCGATGAATATCGACGGCACCAATACCTTGGCCTGCACCAAGGATTGCGAGGATGTGAAGGGCGATGTGAAGATCTCCCCGCTGCCGCATCTTGAGATAATCAAGGATCTGGTCGGCGATCTGTCGAATTTCTATGCCCAGTATGCTTCCATCAAACCATGGCTGGAAACCCAGACCCCGGCCCCGCCCGATAGCGAACGCCTGCAGTCCGAGGATGAACGCCGCCTGATCGACGGCCTCTACGAATGCATCCTGTGCGCCTGTTGCTCCACGTCATGCCCCAGTTATTGGTGGAACAGTGACCGTTATCTGGGCCCGGCCGTATTGTTGCAAGCCTACCGCTGGCTGATTGACAGCCGGGACGAGAGTCAGGGCGAACGACTGGACCAGTTGGAAGATCCGTTCCGCCTGTACCGTTGCCACACCATCATGAATTGCACCAACACCTGCCCGAAAAGCCTGAACCCGGCCAAAGCCATCGCCGAGATCAAGAAAATGATGGTACAGCGCCAAGTCTGACATACCGGCATACCGAACGTATCAATCGGGTCGCCGGATAACTTCGGCGGCCCGATTTTTTTGTGAGTTTTTTTATGGGGAAAAGAAAGATGTATGCACCCAAGCATTTCGCCCTGGACGATCCCGCCCAGCAGCAGGCCTTGATGGCCGATTATCCCTTCGCGCAGTTGATCACCGTCGATGGTGATGGCCTGCCGCAGGCGGCCTATCTGCCCATGCTGTATAGGCGGGGGCGGTTGGAATTGCACATGGCCAAGGCCAATCCGCAATGGCAGCATTTTCAGAATGGTGCCGAGGTGTTGTGTGCCTTTAAGGGCGAGCACGGCTATATCTCGCCGTCATGGTATGCTGGCGCGCCCAATGTCCCGACCTGGAACTCTGTTGTCCTGCATGTCTATGGCAAGCCCCGTCTAATCGAGGATCCGGTCGAAAAGAAGGCCATGATGACCCGTTTGGTCGATGCCATGGAGGCTGGTTTTGATGAACCTTGGCGCATGGAATTGCCGGAAAAGTACGAGATGGGCATGCTTTCGGGCATCGCGGCGGTGGAGATCGAGATCACCCGCATGCAAGGCAAGGCCAAGCTGAGCCAGAACCGCAAGCCGGAAGACGCCAAGGGCGCCATCGCCGGTCTGCGTGCCACGGGCCGGGCGGAGGATGCGAGACTGGCCGACTTGATGGCGGAACAATTGGCATAGGGAGAGTGTCGATGAGATTGATGGGAAAAGCGGCCCTGGTGACAGGGGCCGGCGGTGGTCTTGGCGGCGCCATCGCGAAGCGTTTCGCGGTTGAGGGCGCTTCGGTGCTGTGTGCGGACCGGGATCTTGCCACGGCTGAAGCCACCGTCGCCGCCATCACCGAAACGGGCGGCACGGCCAGTGCCTTCACGGCGGATGTCGCCGACGCCGGCGATTGCGCGGCCCAGGTGGCGGAAACCATCCAGCGATATGGCCGCATCGATATCGCGGTCAATAACGCCGGCGTGGCCATGCACCGTCTGGCCTTGGACACCAGCCTGGAGGATTGGGAGCGGGTCCTGCGCATTAATTTGACGGGTTCGTTCCTGACTGCTCAGGCGGCGGCCCGGCACATGGTGGCCCAGGGCAGTGGCCGGATCATCCAGATCGGTTCCATTTCGGGCCAGCGCGGCAATATGGGCGGTATCGCCTATGGCGCCTCGAAAGCAGCCGTGATGCATGTCTGCAAGGTCATGGCGGTGGAACTATCCGGCGCCGGCGTCATGGTCAACGCCATCGCGCCCGGCCCCATCGAAACCGGCATCAGTTCCCATGGTCCGACGCGGAAGCAGGGCTATATCGATCGGATTCCCACGGGTAACTACGGCACGGTTGAGGCGGTCGCCAACGCGGCGCTGTTTCTGGCCTCGGACGAATGCCAATGGATCACCGGTCATGTCCTAAACGTGGATGGCGGCTACGGCGGCGCCGGTCTGGCCTATGATCCGGCGGAAATTTCCGGCGGCGCCTAGCAGTCTGCTGAAAAAGGCGACTGCGTTACATTTTGGCGCCCAGGCTATTTATTGAGTGCCGTCAACGGTGTGAATGTCTTGGTTGCCGTTATGGACTGTTGCGCCTCGGTCGTTTGGAGCGCCGGGATATAGATTGTTGCCCCGAGAATAAAGCGATTGTCGCCATCGTTATTTCGTAACGGCATCAGTATGCGCTCGCCCATGCCAGGCCGCTCAATCGTATGCATGTAGACCGGTCCGATGGAATGACAAATGCCGGGCGTTTCTATGGCCAACATGTACTGCTCGGAAACCAAGGCCCAAGCCGCGTCGCCAATAACATCGCGAAACATCCGCCCTATAAGGCCTGACGGATATCTGTTGTTGACATCCTCGCCCGCCAGACGGCAACGGAATTCAGTCGTCCCCGGCACATGTTCCTGTATCCAGATATGCGGCAGCAGGCGCGGGATATCCATTGGATCAATGTCGGCTTTTCGTGGTGGCGTCGTTGCTTCGACTTTGCCCAGCCAGTAATTGAAAAGCTGCTTCAGCTTATCGCTCTCTACAATGGGCGAACGATCCAAATGCTCAATAGCCGTTGGAAGACTGCCGCCGGTATGTGTCGGATATTCTGAAATAATCACACCATCAATCTGCCTGCGGTCCGCGCAATAATGCAGCATTGGCATATTACTTATTGCATAAGTTAATGGAAATAGTGCGTGCGGGGAAGCCCATATCTCAGCCCATGCAGCCGATTGCTTTGCCGAGCAGGGAAGTCCGGCCCTATAATTGCATCCATCGGGTTCATCGAGAGTTGCCAGGCCGGGACACTCTTATGTTCGAATTCGACGACGGCCGGGAGCAAGGCGGAAATGGCGAATTTTGACCACATCATTGTTGGCGGCGGCATTATTGGTGCTTCGGCGGCCTATCATCTGGCGCGGGAGGGGGCTGGGTCGGTTCTACTGCTGGAGCGCAACACGCTGGCCAGCGCGGCGTCGAGCCGGGCGGCGGGAATGGTACTGCAGGTCTCGAGGAATACGACCAGAACAGCGATGGCCCGGCAGACCCGGGAAACCATCGATGTCCTGGTCGATGAATTGGGCGCGGACGTCGGCTTTCACGATGTCGGCAGTCTGCGCCTGGCCGCGTCCGACAAATGTATCGCGCATCTGGACGCCATGGCGGCCGATGCGGCACGTCATGATATTCCGTTCGAATGGCTGGATCCCCAAGCCGCCGCTGAACTGATCCCGTGGCTTGACCCTTCGTTGGTTCGCAAGGTCGGCTTCCTGCCGAGCGACGGTTATGTCGATCCGTATATGTTGAGCATGGCCTATGCCCGCGCCGCCGCCGCACGGGGCGTCGAGATCCGCCAGGGCACCGCCGTCACAGAAGTGCTTACCAGAAATGGCCGCGTGGTCGGGGTCGATACCTCCGCCGGACGGATGGAAAGCGACAGCGTCATCGACGCCGCGGGTGCCTGGGCAGCCTTGCTCTCGGCCCGCGTCGGTTATCCATTGCCCATGGCGCCGGTACGCAGTCATTACTGGATCACCAAGCCGAACCCGACGTATGGCGGCGACCATCCGGTGATCACCATGCCGGACGTCGGCGCTTATGCACGGCCCGATGTCGGCGCCATTCTGCTGGGCATTCACGAGCCATACTCCGCGACCTTCGATGCCCGCGAACTGCCCGACGACCCCGCTGTTTTTTCGCCCACGGTGGGCGAGGATCATTGGGACCGCCTGGCCGAAGCCGCTGAAAACATTGCACGGTTCTTTCCTGGCATTGTCGAGGCGCAATTCCCCAACTATGTCGCGGGCCTCTCCACCTATACGCCCGATGGCAAGATCATTCTTGGCTCGGTGCCGGGTCTGTCAGGCTTCCTGGCGGCGTCCGGCTGCTGCGGCAGCGGCATCGTGCTTTCGGCGGGCATCGGCGGCACCATCGCCGATCTGGCGCTGGGCCGGGCGCCAAGCATTGACATCGCCCCCTTCCGCCCGGACCGCTTTGGACCCATAGATCCTTTCAGTGTCGAATTCCGCGATCGCTGCGCCGCCTCGCGTGCCAACAAGTCCAAGTGAACCGAATTTATCGGTAACAGCGCGTTAGCTTGGATAGGTGTTGTAGCTGATCGCCGCCATGTAGCCGCAATCCACGGGCAGGTTGACGCCGGTGATGGCGGAGGCGGCATCGGAGCATAGAAAGAAACCCGCCTCGGCAACTTCTTCCGGTTTGACCAGACGGCCCAGGGTCGAGAGGCCTTCCATGCCGACGGGATCGCGGTCGCCGCTGTCGATGCGGGATTGCATCGCGGGCGTCAGGGTAAAGCCGGGTGCGACGGCATTAATGCGCACGCCTGAAGGTCCGAATTCGCCCGCCAGAACACCTGTCAAGGAACCGATCGCCGCCTTGGTAGGCGTATATGCCGGTAAGGGCAGGGGGGTGAAGCTGTTGATGGAGGCGATGTTCAAAATTGCGCCGCCACCGCGCTTAGGGCCCCTCTTGGCCATGCGCGGGGCACAGGCCCGGCACATCAGATAGCTGCCGCGATAGTTCACGGCCCAGATGCGGTCGTGCTCTTCCAGGGGAAAACTTTCGGTCTGGGCGGCGTTCTGTAGCAGGCCGGCGGAGTTGATCAGAACATCAATAGCGCCGATCTCATCTTCGATGGCCGCGACGTTTGCTTCGACCGAGCTTTCGTCGGCCACGTCCAGATGGCGATAGCTGCCGCCAAGTTCCTTGGCCATGGCCTGGCCCGCCGCATCGTTCAGATCGGCCAGGATGACCCGGTCGCCGGCCGGGGCAAACCTTCGTGCCAGGGCCAGGCCGATGCCGCTGGCGCCACCCGTGACCAGGACGTTACGGCTCATGCCCGATCGCCTTGTCGCCGGGCGCTGATGGCTTCGGACAGGGCGAGCAGGCGGCGGGCGGCGGCCACATGCAGGTTTTCGACCAGTTGGCCGTTCACGACAACCACGCCCTTGCCCTCCGACTGGGCTTGCTCGAATGCGGTGACAATGATATCCGCTTCGGCAATATCGTCGTCAGAGGGCGCGAAGACGCGATTGGCCGCATCCAACTGCCGGGGATGGATCAGGGTCTTGCCGTCGAAACCGAACTGTCGGCCCTGATGGCAGGCGGCCTCGAAACCGTCGTCATTCTTCAGGTCCAGATAAACCCCGTCCAGGGCGGTCAGGCCATAGGCGCGGGCGGCCAGCAGACAGATGGACAGGGAGGTGGCGAAAGGCTCCCGGTGCGGTGTGTGCAGGGCGTTTAGATCTGTCGCCAGATCGGACGTGCCCATGATCAGACAGCGCGTCTTGGGCGAGGCGGCGGCGATTTCCTCCGCATGCAGGATCGCCAGGGGCGTTTCAATCATACACCACAGATCCATATGCTCGGGCAGGGCGGCGGCAACGGCGCGGACCTGGCCCGCGCCCTCGGCCTTGGGCAAGACCAGCGCGGCGGCTTTCGAGGCGGCGACGGCTTCCAGGTCATCGGCGTGCCATTGGCTGCCGCTGCCGTTGATGCGGATCGCCACTTCGCGAGGTTCGTAGCCGCCGTTGTTGACCGCATCGACCACTTGTTGCCGGGCCATGGCCTTGGCGTCCGGGGCGACGGCGTCTTCCAGATCCAGGATCAAGGCGTCGGCGGCCAGGCTCTTGGCCTTTTCCAGGGCGCGGAGGTTGGAGCCGGGCATGTAAAGGACGCTACGTCGCGGTTGAATTGGCTGAATATCGTCGGTCATGCCCCCATTTCCTCTCTGTTCCCCATGCCGGCGGTGGGGTGAATGATTTCAGGGCGCCCGGACCAGTTCCAGGCAAAAGTGGTGCGCGAAACACCCAGCAACAGACCGTTAGTGGCGGATGGATGCACCCACAGGCCATGCTGTTCGGCTTCCTGAGTGTCGCCGCGCGGGGTCCAACGAGCACGGTTGGCATCCAGGCTATCGAGAAAGGCGCCGATATCGTGGGTCTCGCAATAGCACATATACAGGCTATCACCGCGCTTGGCGGCCCAACGCCCCATGGCCGAGGTGTCATTGGTAACCTGCGAGATTTCGATCCGGTCCAGACGCTCCGGCGGGTTAAACAGCGTCAACGTGCCCTTGTAGCCAAAGCGTTCACTGCCGATGGCGGAAAACCGCGTGGCGTCCAAATTGAACAGACCCGCGAAATGTGCCGCCGCCCCGCTCCAGTCGCTGATCAGGGTATTCGTCACCTCGTAGAGGAAATTGACCAGACCCACGCGCGGCCGCATCAACGAGGGCGAGATCACGAACGGCATGCCAAAATGGTCGGCTGCGTTGAGATAGAATTGTTCACCGTCCCAAATGGGCTCCACGCCCAGGCCCGCCATATGCGCCACCAGCCCGGCCATGTCCGAGGTCGACAGCCCGGCGGTCATCAGGCCTTCGCCCCGCTCGGCCAGGAAATCGGCGCAGCGCCCGGCGCCATCGGGCTGGCACAACTCGACCTCGCTTTCGCCAAATGACATGATGGTGCGTTTGGCGGACAGATAGGCGCTGTCGTCTTCCCGCGCCACTTCGGCGCCAAACAGGGCCTGCCAGTTCGCCGCCGCCGACTTGCGGTCGGCCACGGTCAATTGTATGCGGTCTACTTTATCCAACATAATACGCTCTCCAGATACACATTAACGCCAGGCGAAGACGGGTTGCTCCAGGTGGTCGACCCGAATGTTGTTGCGGCCCCGCATGACAACTTCGCAGAATTGATGAATGACCGCCGCCGTGGGGGCATGCACCCGGTCATCACCGAACAGAACGCGCAGCATGGGCCGCTCGCTTTCGGGAATGGTGATGAATTCCGGCGAATCCGGACGGATCAGGTCCGCCAGCGGTATCGGCATGATTTTGGCGACTTCGTCGGGGTTTGGCGACATCTCCGCGCCCGCGCCGGCCCAAATCACCACTGGTGTAATGAAATAGCCCGAGCGGGTGGGATAGTCGTCCAACAGGCCCAGCACCGCGTCTTCGCCCAGGTGCAGATTGATCTCCTCCGACAATTCCCGCAGGCCGGCCTGGGTGGCGCTCTCGCCCTCGTCAACGCGGCCGCCCGGCAGGGCCTTTTGCCCGGCATGGGATGATAGTCTGGGGGTGCGCCGGGTCAGAACAAAGGCGGTCTGTCCGGTACCGTCGTCGATCAAGGTCATGGTCACGGCGGCATGTTTCAGGCCCTCGCCGGCATCGCCACCTTCACGACTGGGCGCCTGCCGTTGAAAATTCGCCAGGCGCTCTGCAAAAAGCCCGCGCATCTCGTCCGTGTAGGGGAAATCCATTGCCGCAATTGTCCTCAAAACAAAAATATCTTACATCTCGACACCATAGACCCATGCGGCGGGCAATCCAACGGGGCTTTCGGCGCGGACATATATAAAGATATGAGTATGTTTAAAATAATAGTTGACGCGGCATTCTGACGCAGCCTATTATCCTTTTCGCGCCGATTTGAGCCAGCTTGCGGGCGCAGTAAAAATACAGCTAAACCGGTCGGTACCAACCGCCCAGCCAACGCTGTGGCGGTTTTTTTGTTTGGAACCGGGCTGGCATGGACAGTGATAGGAGACGACAATGACTGAAAGTAAAAACCCGGAAACCCTGGCCCTGCACGCGGGCTATCGGGCAGACCCCACCACGGGCGCCGTCGCGGTGCCGATCTATCAAACCACGTCGTATCAATTCGATAGCGCCGAGCATGCCGCCAACCTGTTTGGCCTCAAGGAACTGGGCAATATCTATACCCGCATCATGAACCCGACCAACGATGTGCTGGAACAGCGCATCGCGGCCCTGGAAGGCGGCGTCGCGGCCCTGGCCGTGAGCTCGGGGCAGGCGGCCTCCGCCTTGTCGATCCAGAATATCGCCCAGGTGGGCGACAACGTGGTCAGCTCCACCGATCTGTACGGTGGTACCTGGAACCTGTTTGCCAATACCTTGAAGCAGCAGGGTATCGAGGTGCGCTTTGTCGATCCTGCGGATCCGGAGAATTTCCGCCGGGCCACGGATGACAAAACCCGCGCCTACTATGCCGAGACCCTGCCGAACCCGAAGCTGCATGTCTTTCCCATTCAAGAGGTCTCTGACATCGGGCGCGAGCTAGGCATTCCGCTGATCATGGACAATACGGCAGCTCCCATCATTTGCCGGCCCTTTGATCACGGCGCCGCGGTTATCGTCTATTCGACGACCAAGTATATCGGCGGACACGGCACCTCGATTGGCGGTTTGATCGTGGACAGCGGTAGCTTCGATTGGGAGGCGCACCCCGCACGCCAGCCACTATTGAATCAACCCGATGCCAGCTATCACGGCGCGGTCTGGGTTGAGGCGGTCAAGCCCCTGGGGCCTATCGCCTATGTCCTGAAAGCACGGGTTACCCTGTTGCGCGACCTTGGCCCGGCGGTCTCGCCCTTCAATGCCTTTCAGACAATTCAAGGCCTGGAAACATTGCCCCTTCGCATACGGGAACATTGCCGCAATGCTGATGCGGTAACCGAGTATCTGAACCGTCATGACGAGGTGGCGAAGGTGATCCATCCCAGCCTGCAGGGCGGCGAGGAGAGGCGGCGGGCCGATGCCTATCTAAAGGGCGGCTATGGCGGTCTGGTGGGCGTCGAGTTAAAGGGCGGCCTGGAGGCCGGGCGCGCCTTCATCGATGCCTTGGAGCTGTTCTATCACGTGGCCAATATTGGCGATGCGCGTAGTCTGGCGATCCATCCGGCGACGACGACCCATTCGCAATTGACCCTGGAGGAGCAGTTGGCCACCGGCGTCAATGAAGGCTATGTGCGGCTTTCGGTGGGCATTGAGCATATCGACGATATCATCGCCGATCTGGCACAAGCCCTGGACAAGGCCGCCGCGGCGGTCAAGGCGGCTGCCTGATCATAGCTGCACGGGAAGCGGCGGCGCGGGCCTGGATGGGCGGCGCCGCCGTTTGCTATTCTAGCTCCGCGCTCTGCTGTTGCGCCAAAAGCCGCGCCGGCGTCTTCAAGAACAGCAATGCGATGATGGCGCAGCTTGCCGGGTATAGCGCCAATGCCAGCAAGGTCTCGCTGTAGCTGCCCAACAAATCGAAGGCGATGGCCAGGGGGATCGGGCCGATGGAGGCACCGGTAACCGCGATCATCTGGCCAGTGCCCTGAATGGCGCCCAAATGCTTGCGGCCAAAATAGCGCGGCCAGACATAGCCGAAAAAGGTCATGGTGCAGCCATTGTTCAGACCGAAGGCGACGGCATAGATTATTGCCGTGGGCAGGTCATGCACCTGGGATGCACTGGTCAGCGAGGTGATCATGACGACGAGGCCAAAGGTGAAGACCCGCTTGGTTGGAAAACGGTCCAGGGCCCGGCCAACCAAGGGAATGGCAATAATCATCACCAGCGCCGAAATGGGAAAAATGCGCGCCGCCGCCGCTTCGCCCAGACCTTGGGTGGTCAGGATCGAGACCTGGAAGAAATGCAGCGAGGTTACCAGCATGGACATCCCGAACAGGCCGGCGCAAAGGATCCAGAAGGTCGAGGTCGCCAAGGCTTCGCGCAAGGTCAGGCCAGTTTCGGCGGCGGCGGTCGCGGTGGTGTCCTCGCTGCTTGCCGCCGTCCCGTCGCCATCGGGCAGCAGGCCGAGATCTTCGGGCCGATTGTGAACCAGGAACAGCACCGGCGGCATCATCAACACCCAGGTGCTCACCCCCAGCCAGACCCAGGCCTCGCGCCAGCCGACCGTGTCGATCAGCCATTGCGACAGCGGTGGATGCACGGCCATGGAGGCGGAAAAACCCATGGCCATGAGGCCCAGGGCAAAGCCGCGCTTGCGGTCGAACCAGTGGGAAATCATATTGGAGCTGGTCAGCATCAGACTGCCCTGGCCCAGGAAGCGCAGGGCGGCAAAGCCGACCGCCAGCCATAGAAACCCGGCGGCGGCACCAAAAGCCGCGCAGGCCAGACCCAGCAACAGGCTTACACCAAGCAGCATGCGGCGTGGACCAATCCGGTCCAGCAAGCGCCCCATCCAGGGTAATCCAAAGGCGGCAACCAGGGTGGCGAAGGCATAGGCGGATGAAACGGTGGTGGCGGACAGGCCCAGATCAGCCTGGATATGAACCAGAAAGACACTGAAGGTGTGGGATTGTCCGGGGCCGGAGACAAAGATGCCCAGGGCGGCCACGGCCAAAATGACCCAGCCGTAGAAAAAACGGCGATTGATACTCAGAGCCAGAGATTTCATTTTGGGTTAGGTCGTCCAGACTAAGGCATCAGGCGGTACAAGCCCGGATGCGGGGGAATAGTTGCCGAATATAGTATCACATTTTGAAGCAATATAACGCGACCGATCACCGCCCGTCAAAAGCGTCTGAACGGCATCCGCTGGGCCATCGCGGCGACAGGCTTTCAGGACAAAAAAAGGGGACGCCGCGGCGTCCCCTTTTCCGAATGTGTCTTCAGCCGTCTTGGATCAGGCGCCCTCGCGGCCGATAATGGCCACTGAAGAGACGTTCTGATGGGGCTGACCGCCAAGATTGTGGGTCATCCCGAAGGTTGGATCCTTCAACTGGCGCGGGCCGGCCCGGCCGAGCAGCTGGTTGTACATTTCGTACAGCATCCGCAAGCCAGAAGCACCGATCGGGTGGCCAAAGCATTTCAGGCCGCCATCGATCTGGCATGGTACCTGGCCGTCGGCATTGTAGAAGCCGTCGAGAACGTCGCGCCAGGCTTCGCCTTCGTTGGAGATGTACAGATCCTCCATGGTCACCATCTCGGTGATCGAGAAGCAGTCATGGCACTCGAACATGGAGATCTGATCCCGTGGCTTCTCGATTCCGGCCTCTTTATAGGCCCGCTCGGAGGCCTTGCGGGTGGTCAGGAAATAGCTGCCGTCCCAGGAGTTATGGCCTGATTCCTGACCGTTCGACACGGCCAGTTGCAGGGCCTTAACGGTGATCCGGTCGTTCTTGCCCAATGCCTTGGCAATTTCCGGCGTGGTCACGATGGCGCAGGCGGAACCGTCCGAGACACCGCAGCAATCGAACAGACCCAAGGGGGCCGCGATCATTGGTGCGTTCAGAACTGTTTCCAAGGGGATCTCTTTTTGCAGATGAGCCTTGGGGTTCTTGGCGCCGTTGGCGTGGCTTTTCACCGAAATGGTGCCGATGGCTTTCTTCACCGTCTCCATGTCAACGCCATGCTTTTCCGAATAGGCGGTGGCCAGCTGAGCGAAGCCGCCAGGCGCGGAACCGTTATTGCGGATCATGTCATTGAGGGGCCCGGCACCGCGTTGGGGCAGGCCGCCATAGCCGGTGTCTTTCAGTTTTTCGACACCAACCGCCAAGGCGATATCGGCAGCACCCGAGGCAACCGCGTAAACCGCACCGCGGAAGGCTTCCGTGCCCGAGGCGCAAAAGTTCTCAACCCGGGTGACGGGGATGTTGGGCAAGCGTAGCGCCACGGACAGCGGTACGCCGGATTTACCAACGTGCACTTCCTCAATCGCGGTGGCGAACCAGGCCGCATCAATCTGGCTGGTTTCGATGCCGGCGTCGATCAGGGCTTCCTGATAGGCTTCGACAATCAAATCTTCGGCATCGCAATCCCAACGCTCCCCGAATTTCGAGCAACCCATGCCAAGAATAGCGACTTTATCTCTAATACCTGTGGCCATTTTTCGTTCTCCTTATCGCGCCTAAATCTTCGGCGCCGCTTTCCAGAAATATTTGTTGAAATTACGCTTTTCGTCGGCCGCCTTGATGCGGAACACCATGCGGAATTCGTCGCCGACCGCCACGCCGCCTTCATCGACGTCCGTGAAGTCGGCCATCATGCGGCCGCCCTCGCCAAACGTGACCATGCCGAAGTGATGGGGCGGGTCCGGCGCATAGGTCAGATTATCAGCGGTCCAGGACTGGATCATGGCCGAGGTCTCCGACATCCGGTGATCTTCCTGGGTGTTGATGGCGCCGCAATTCGGGTTCACGCATATCCGCGCTTTTGGATACTGCACGGTGCCGCATTGCTCGCACTTGCCGCCAACGAAGCCGATGACCATTTCCTTGTTCCGGTACAACGTGGTCAGCGCGGTCTGCTTATCCGTTTCCGAACGCAGGCCGCCGTCCTGTTCCACCAGATTGTTGAAGGCCAGGAACTTGTTGTAGTTGCCTTCTTCCTTGCGATGGGCCAGATGGCCCTTGATGCCCTTCCGGTTGGACATGGTGGACAATTTGTCCGTGGTGCGGAAGACCAAGGCGTCACAGCCCTGACCCCAACCGATCACCATGATGGTCTCGCCCGGCTTGGCGTCTTGCAGGCAATCCACCAGCATGACCAGGGCATGGGATGTGCCCGACTCGCCCATCACATTATGCAGATTGTCGCGCGCCGCTTCCGGCTTGATGCCGCATGCCTTGGCTACCATGCCCGCGATGTTGCGGATGGTGCCGGGCATAACGAAATGGTCGATGTCATCGGCGCTGAGGCCGGTTTCGTCCAGGGCGGCTTGTACCCCACCAGGAACGATCTTCATATAGCCTTCGTCGCGGATCCAGCGTTCTTCCCAGTTATAGTCGAAGTCCGCGTTCTGGCCGCGATAATGATCCACGAAATCCACGGCGACCTGACCGGCGCCGACGAATTCAGCCACCACATCGTCGTTGCCCAGCAACAGGGCCGCGCCGCCGTCGCCGAACATTAATTCGTTGGTGTTGGCGGTCTGGCTGCGGCGATGTTCGCCGGTCGCGAACAGCGCGCTGCCGCCCGTGCCCTTGGCCACGCTCAAGGCATTGATCAGGCCGGAGGTGGCGGCCCGTTGGGACGAGGTGATGTCCATGGTCATCATGTTCTGGCCCAGGTTCAGGGCGGTGCCCAGGATGCCCGAGTTCTGCCGATCCGTGAACGGCAACGTGGTCGAGGCCAGATAGATCGCCTTGATGTCATCGGGCCGGGCCTTGTCCAGGCAATCGCGGGATGCTTCGACCGCCATGGTCAGGGCATCCTCGTCCCAATTGCACATGGAGCGCTCGCCCTTGCTGTAGGCCTTCAGGCCGCCGTTAAACCAGCTGACGTTCTCCAAAATCACGCTTCGCGGCAGCCGCCGCCGGGGCACATAGCCGCCGTACGCTGTAATACCAACCATTCGCTCTTCCCTTCACGGGGCCGGCAACGCCAAAGACAACGCCAGCCCGCACAATTATTGCATCTTGTATTCAGAGCTAACTTACCAGAGCGGGGTTTTGCGTCAAGGGAAGTGCATATTGCCTGTCAGTAACATGTGTCGGACAGTGCAGGTAGGATCGGGGTTACCTCAACCTGCCCCCCCGCCGTGGGGGAATCATCGGGACTGAGAAGCACCTCCTTGCGCCGCTTTCCTCGCTGGGCAACTTGGTGCTGAACGCCTGATACGACGACGCGTGCTAATTGGGCCATGCTTGATCATGGCGCATATCGATGATTGTGTTAATTTGACTATTAAACTATTGCTATAACTAAACTGTCACCATAACTAACGCTCGAATTTGGGGTATAGGCGGACACTAACCTGACGCAGCCTGATGCTTGAAGAGTGCCATCAGCGGCCTGTTAGAAACTTCTAATAAATAGAACCTAGATGCCAGCGAGCAGGAGCCGTCCACGGCATCAATAGCAGACAATGTTCAGGACACCACGAGCATGAAATTGCGCCGCCCGGAAAATGTTCTCATATTGGCAATAATGAGCGACTTCGGCTTCGGACAGACGTTTCGTCACCACGCGACCTCCCAACCTTGTTGCTGGCGAACAGTATAGCCGAACATTTGGGTTTCGCCGAAATCAACTCCGACCCGCTATAGTGCCGCCATGGTGATTGCAGATGCAACCGTGGCCGAGATGTCACCCGGCCAGCGCTATATGGTCCTGGTCACGGTGTCGTCGGCAACGATGCTCTATGCCATGACCTTGACCATTGCCAATGTCGTGCTGCCGCAGATGCGCGGCACATTTTCCGCATCGCCGGAAGAAATCGCCTGGGTCGTGACGTTCAACTTGGTGGCAACTGCCGTCGTCACCCCGATCTCCGGCTGGATGGCCAACCGCTTTGGCCGGCGCAATGTGATGCTGGTCTCGGCCCTGGGTTTCACGATCGCAACGATATTTTGTGGTCTGGCCGAGTCGTTGGAAGCCATCGTGCTGTACCGCATCGCCCAAGGCGCGTTCGGCGCACCCTTGGTGCCCATCGCCCAGTCCACGCTGCTCGACACTTTTCCCCGGGAACAGCATAGCCTAGTTACTGCGTTGTTTGGCTTTGGCGTGGTCCTGGGGCCGATCATCGGCCCCACCGTAGGCGGCGCGGTCGCCGAAGCGCAAAATTGGCGCTGGGCGTTCTTTCTGATCGTGCCGTTTGCGCTGCTAACGGTGCTGGGAATATTTCTCTTCATCCGGGATCGAAAGCGCACCGAACCCCCGCGGCGCCTGGATTGGACCGGCTTTCTCGCCTTGGCAATAGCGCTGGCCGCGATGCAGTTGATGTTTGGCCGCGGCGAGCGTAATTCCTGGTTCGAATCGACGGAAACGATCATTGAAGCGGCGCTCGCCGCCGTCGCCATCTACCTGTTCGTGATCCATTCCCTAACTAGCAAGCAGCCGTTTATCAGCTTCAGCCTGTTTCACAACCGAAACTATTCAGTCGGCATTTGCCTGGCCTTTATTTTTGGCATGTTGAACTTCACGCTGATGGTGCTGACTCCGACCATGTTGCAGGATCTGCGAGGCTATCCGGATTCGACCATCGGCATGCTGCTGGCGACCCGGGGTATAGGCAGTATCGCCGCGGTGTTTGTCGTCGTCCGTGTTTCCAACTGGGACCCGCGGATGGCTCTTTCCATCGGCTTCACCTGTCAGGCCTTGTCTGGTTATGCGATGTCGCAACTTGATATCAACATGACTTACTGGGACATCGCCTGGACCAGCACCTTGCAGGGCTTCGGCATCGGCATGTCCTGGGTGCCGCTGACCTTGATCATGTTCTCGACCGTCAAGCCGGAACGCCTGGATGAAGCTTCGGCGGTCTTTCACATGTTAAGGAATTTCGCCGCCAGCCTTTTTATCTCGATCAGCATCGCCATCGTCGTGCGTTCGACCTTCATCAACACCATGGCCCTGAATGAATTCATCTCGCTGTTCAACAAATCCTTGTTGTTTCCCAGCGTGACCGGACCGCTCGATTTTGCCGATATCAACAGCCTGGCCCTGGCCGGCAGCGAAATCCGGCGGCAGGCGATCATGATCGGCTATATCAACGTCTTCAAACTGTTCACGGTTTTATCGGTTCTGCCGATCCCCTTTATCTGGCTGGCCAAGCTGCCAAGATATGATCGCTAGCCCGGATTCGTCACGAGTGATTCAAAAAAGTATTGATTGTTGCGATGGTTCGGGGTTTTCGGATGCTGGCTTGTTGGTATGGTTCTTTGGGCGCCGGTTTGGGCGAGTAATCGGCTACTGGGTTCAAAGCGGTAATCGCCGCTCGTGCTGTTTTGGCCCCCTTCGTGCCAAAAGGCGACATTCGAGACATCGAGACGCACTAGCCAAGTTGATGGAGAAACGACCGCTCGATTGCTAATCTAAGCAATGGCGCTGCCTTCAGGGCCAGGCACATTTGGAGGAGGAAGTGAGGTGAGGCATCACGATGCTAAATGCGTACACGTTGTACGACAAGATTTGGGAAAGCCACGTCGTCCACGAGCTCCAGGACGCCTTTTGGAATCTCTACATCGATCGCCATCTTGTGCATGAGTTCACCAGCCCGCAGGCTTTCGAAGGGCTGCGGGCAGGCGGTCGCAAAGTGCGGCGCCCCGACGCAACATTGGCCGTTGTAGACCACACCGTGCCGACGACCGGTCGCAATCGGGTCATAGATGACAAGGGAAGTCGGCTTCTGGTCAAAACGCTGAGAGAGAACTGCGAAACCTTCGGCGTTCCTCTCTTCGACATGAACGATCCACGCCAGGGTATCGTCCACGTCATCGGCCCGGAGCAAGGCTTCAGCCAACCTGGCACCACCATCGCCTGCGGCGACGCACACGCCGCCACGCATGGCGCCTTCGGCGCGCTTGCCTTCGCGATTGGCATCACGGAGGTGGAGAATGTGCTGGCAACTCAAACGCTGTTCCAACAGCGCTCTCAAAACATGAAGGTTACCGTCGAAGGAAATTTGCCGATAGGTTGCTCGGCGAAGGACCTAATCCTGTCGATTATTGGCAAGGTCGGCACCGCGGGAGGCGCCGGACACGTGATCGAGTATGCCGGCCCGGCGATCAGCGCTCTATCTATGGAAGGCCGAATGACGGTGTGCAATATGAGCATTGAAATGGGTGCGCGGGCCGGCCTTATCGCGCCTGACGAGACCACGTTCGCTTACATGAAGGGCCGGCCCATGGCGCCCCAGGGCGCCGATTTCGACGCTGCTGTCGAATACTGGAAGACACTGTCGAGCGATACCGGAGCGCGTTACGATACCAAAGTGACGCTCGAAGCCGGCGAAATAATGCCCCACGTCACTTGGGGCACCAGTCCCGAGGATGTGCTGCCGATCACGGCCTCCGTCCCTGATCCCACAGCGGTATCCGAACCTGACAAACGGGCTTCGATGGAGCGGGCACTGACCTATATGGGTCTCGAAGCCGGTGAGCCATTGGCCGGGATCACCATCGACCGGGTTTTTATCGGCTCCTGTACCAACGGCCGGATCGAGGATTTGAGGGTTGCCGCCGAAGTCGCTAAGGGCCGCAAGGTCGCTGCAAACGTCAACGCCATCGTCGTGCCGGGCTCTGGTCTGGTCAAGATCGAGGCCGAGTCAGAGGGTCTGGACAAAATCTTTCTCGAGGCTGGATTCGAATGGCGCGAACCTGGCTGTTCGATGTGCATAGCGATGAACGCTGATCACCTGGAACCGGGCGAACGCTGTGCTTCAACCTCGAACCGGAACTTCGCGGGCTGGCAGGGGTTCGGCGGGAGGACCCATTTGATCAGCCCCGCGATGGCCGCCGCCGCCGCCGTAACGGGCCACCTGACCGACGTGCGCAAACTGACCTGAGGAGACAGATATAGAAAACTCCGGCACATTCGACGAACTGTTTCAAACCCGGAAAGGAGAATTTTTGATGTCATGGTCGCTACTGGGGGAATACCGGAAATGGACCTGACGCAAGGTGATGCTCGAGTCGTGCCACAACCAGACTGTTAGCAATGCATAATATATGACACCTAGATGCCGGCAGGTTGGTGCCGACCAATGCATTATGACCGGACAGTCCGCCGTCGAGCTCCCGGAACCGGCCTGCTCGCTTATTCGGCCTGCTTTACGTTCTGCGCGATCCGCCGTTCGCAACGGTGTCTGTATGATCGGCAGCCACTCCAGAGCGGCGAGACGTATGGCTGGCGGCGGGACAGATGCACCTGAAATTTTGCTGCACGGCGCCCCCAGCGATTTGGCCAGTTCGTTTGACCGATCCATGCGGCCGGCACGCTGCATCCCACGAGTGCCCGTGGCGGAAATTCGTTGGAAAGTCGCCTTCGGCGGCAGTATCCTCACGGGAGGCAATCCAAATGGAGAATGCCGGATTAATGGAGAACATTTTAAGCCATGACAAACGATGGAATCGCCGGAAAGACGGCACTCGTCACTGGCGGGTCGCGCGGTATCGGGCGGGAGATCAGCCTGCTTCTCGGTAAAGCAGGCGCCAAGGTCGCGGTAAATTATGTGAACGACGAACAAGCCGCGTTGGCGGTACAGACCCAGATCACCAATGCTGGCGGGGAGGCGATTGCCGTTCAGGGAGATGTTTCGGAAACGAAACAGGTAGATTCGATGCTTGGTGAGACCGAGGCAGCGCTGGGTTCGGTCGATATCCTGGTTTGTAACGCCGGCATCGGCGAACGCGGACTCGCCGATCTGACGCCCTATGAAGCCTGGCAGCGGATCATGAAGGTCAACGTCGATGGGGTTTATCTGCCGGTAATGGCGGTAAAGGACGGCATGAAGGCCAGAGGCGATGGCCGGATCGTCTGCATCGCCTCGATCGCGGGCCTCCGCCCCAGGCCCAGCAACGTTACCTATGCCACCTCGAAGGCAGCGGTGATCGCCTTCGTCCGAAATGTTTCCGGCGTCCTGGCGCCAGAGGTGCGAATCAATACGATCGCCCCAGGTTTGATCGAAACCGACATGATCCAGAACATGGATCCCGCGCGCCGCGCCGCCATGATCGATGGCACGCCGCTCGAGCGGATCGGCCAGCCGGAGGAAATAGCCGAAATGACGATGTTCCTGCTGTCGGACCGGGCGAGCTACACCACCGGGCAGACGCTGGTTGCCAGCGGTGGCCGGGTGACGGTGCCGTAAGCCTGCCGCAGAAGTCGAATATTCGATACATCGCGGAACAGCAGACGGATTCGAATGTTACCCGCCGAGAATTGCATCCGCTGTGGTGCGTGGTTTCCGACCACCTTGAAATTTTGATGGGCGACAAACAATCCGGTCTCACTCGTGACCAGGTCAGAGAAATGGATCGTCGAGAGGTTAGTCCGTTCATCAAGTGCTGTAACAGACAGTCAACTCCAGACCCTCGAACTTGGCGCGCAACCGGGTCAGTCTCAAGATGAAGGTATCAAAGGCCACAAACCCGGTAGCGTGCCATGGATATCGAAGCTCAACATGCCGAGTTTCGCGTATGGCAAGTCCGCACAAATCTTTCGCGCCTGCTCCTCGCTTTCGACGTCCATGATAAGGATCGCCCCCTTGCCGTCGCTGCGGCGCAATATTTCCCGCATGGATCCGTCAGCGTAGAGTTCGAGGCAATGGTCCTCTTCGGCCTTCAAGTGCGCGGCAAAATCCTCCGCTGTAAAATCTTGGTTCTTATGGGCAGTGACGAAAACACGCATGTTCACCATTCCTTCATTGACGAACGGGGCTTTCAGTCTACCGCAAGCGCCTCGACCCTGCATCCCCACCGAAGGACCAACAGGTCTCGACACTGATATGGTCGTCCACTTTGGCCCCGGGTCCGACGACCGATGCTTGATATCAGGTGAATAGCGGAAACGAAGTAGACGCCCTATTATGCGCGGTTCGTGCCATAAGCGGCCTGTTAGCCATTTCTAATATTCAGTACCTAGATGCCAGTGGGTGTGGGCGTGCCAGACGCCGTCGGTGTAGGATGAATTCTGATGATTTCCCTTATTTTATTGGGCGCATGACTAAACCAAACACATTCCCAAACCTATTGCTGGTTACCACTTGATGGCGTAGATAACTGCCAACCTATAAATTGGGTTCTACGAATTCGGAAAGAATTATTGCGTCCCTAGGATTAATTATTTGCCTTATAGCGACGATAAATACATTGGAACCGGCCTGCCATTCTTGGAGCTATTCGAAATAGATGCGCCGGAAAATCCCTTGGCTCACGCCCTGTTCGAACTTTATGAAGAAAAAAGAAACATCGCCCGAGGCTTGCCGTTCTGGCGGGAATTCGAACTCCTGGAAATGGTGCGCCTTGGCCTTGCCAAATACATTTTTGTTTTGGAGCCGGTCGATGCGGGCACCGATTGGCGCTACCGCCTGTTGGGGACAGAGATTGTTTCGCGGTTTCGTATTGATCGTACGGGGCAGAAATTTCGGGACTTTATTGATCCTGCGAATGCGGAGCAATTAATCCAGGTCAGCAACCGTATCGCATCGTCTGGCGCATCGGGATTTTTCCGTCTGACGCCGCGTAATCCAGAATTCAGCCATCTTCAAATAGAAACCATGAGCTTGCCAATTCGAAATAATACCGATGAGGAAACCTGGTTGCTTGGCGGTACTTTCTATGGCGAATGAAGACAGTACCAGCGAACCCCGCCTTATAGTTTTGGAATACAGAGATACCTTAATCCAACGACAGGGTGGCCGGCTTCACAAAAATCGGGCTTGCTCAAGATTTAGTGCCTTTGCGATATGAGTCATTGTCGATGGTCCCCAAATATTTTGGCAATGCTCAATGTCAGGTTATCAGCGGAAATAGTCCTCGGGCCGCCTGATACTCGAGAAGTGCCAACAGGCGACATCAGTACTTCTCGTTGCCATATATGGATTGGATGAAAGGGTGCGGCTAAACTCGTCTAATGTCAGGAGACACATCGCGGAGATTGGCGGCTTTTTTCTTTTTCGACGTGGTTGGCTAGCAACGGGCTTCTTTCGGCTGGTGCTGGTTAAGTAGTGAAGTATGGAATTATACGTTTCAAGAATATTCTTTATGTGGCGGATCCATCGGAAGAGGACCTGAAGGCGTTTCACCATGCCGTTGGCCTCGCAGAAAGGAATAATGCCTGGCTGACGGTGATCCTAGTGGCGGAAAGAATGCCGCACTATTTGACACGCCTGGCGCCCCACATGCTCCCGCAGATCCAAATCGAAGAGCTTATGGCGGGGCTGGACAGGCTGAGCGAATGGGCTGCGGGGCGGGTAGAAATTGAGACCAAGGTCGTGGAGGGCACTCCGTTTCTGGAGATCATTCGCGATGTCTTGCGCAATGGGCGGGATTTGGTCGTCAAGTCAGCAGAAGGCAACGGCGGTGCTTTGGATTGGCTGTTCGACACGACCGACATGCACCTGCTTCGCAAATGTCCCTGCCCCGTATGGATCATCAAGTCACCTGAGCCCACTCAGATCCGGCGCATATTGGCTGCCGTTGATTTCGACGAACTCGATCCGCCCAATGAGGACGCCGCCGAACCTCTAAATCGGATGATACTGGAGTTGGCGGGATCGCTTGCGTTTTTAGAGCGTAGCGAGTTCCATGTTGTGCACGCTTGGGAGGCGTTTGGTGAGGACCTGATGAAAAGCGGGCGTACTGCGATTGTCAAAGAAGAAGTAGAATCCTACGTAAGCAAGGTACGCCTTGGGCATCGTTATTGGCTCGACCGTTTGCTGCGCAAGGCAAGAAAGTGGATCGGGTCTAAGACCTACGACGCTGTTAAACCGAAGACCCATGTGCCGAAAGGGAGGGCCGGGAAAGTCATTCCGTCATTTGCTTCCAAACTGAAGGTCGACCTTATTGTCATGGGAACTGTGGCGCGCACCGGTATTCCGGGTTTGATTATGGGCAATACGGCCGAGACCATTCTGAGCCAAATCAGTTGTTCCGTGCTGGCCGTTAAGCCACCTAACTTTATTACCCCGGTGACGCTGGAGGAGTGATTGCAGCCGGGTAGCCGAGCGCCAAAACGGCGGGTCGGATGATCAATGTTATCCTTTTAGCCATGAATAATCTCGCCCAATTTTATGTAGTCGTCGCTACGAAGCTCCTCCACTATTTCCACAACCTCATCAGAATTTGTGCCCATTGAGGTCATCGCTATTGCGCCCAATTGAAGGCTTGCCTCAAGAGTTTCTGGGACGGCCTGAATTGCTCCCTCCGTTTCTAGACGGCGACCATGAAGCAAATCTTGCGCCCGAACAAAAATTGGCAAATCTGGGAAAAATTCATGTAGAGCAGCCACAATACCGTCCGCCGTCGCAGGTTGATCAATTGTCACTACCGCGCCCCTCGCTCGGCTCGCTCCCGCAGAACTCAGGATTTCGATCTGACCTGCGTCCCCAAAGAAAACAGGCATGCCCTTGGCGCGGCATGCCGCGATCCGGGTAGCGTCCAAATCAAGAGCCGCATATGAGATGCCGCCTGCCGAGAGCATCTTCGCCACAGTTTGGCCAACCCTCCCAAAACCCGCGATCAGGACATGGTCGTGCAGGTCTTCTCCTATCTGCTCGACACCCGCAACGGACACTTTTTCATGTCTTGCCCAGAATGAGGAAAACTGACTGCCTGCATAAGCCATGAGCGGGGTAGCCACCATTGTCAATGCGACGCTGGCGAGAAGTATCTGCGTGGTTTCCGCAGCAAGAAGGCCCAGCGTGCTTGCGGTCAGAAAAAGGATAAATCCGAATTCTCCCCCCTGTGAAAGAAGCAGCCCAACCCGCACGGAAACGCTTACCGGCAATCCAAATCCTCGGCACAGCGCAGCTGTCACAATGCTCTTGCCGACCATGAGGCCAATAACAAGCAATGTGATTTGTGCCAGTTCGCTCCAAATTAGGGCGATGTCGATAGACATGCCAACCGACATAAAAAACAAGCCAAGAAGTATTCCGCGAAATGGTCGGATGTCCGCCTCGACTTGATGCCGATACTCGGTCTCGGACAAGAGAATACCAGCGAGGAAAGCGCCCAATACCATCGATATGCCTACGAGCGACATTAGCCAGCCGGTCCCAAGAATAACGAGCAAAGTGGTCGCCACAAAGAGCTCGGAGCTCCGTGTCTCGGCGATAATTCGGTAGACAGGCCGCAAAATTAGGCGTCCGACGCCGACAACCAGAAGCAGCGCCACAGCCGCCTTCACGACCGCCATACCCATGGCCGTAATGAACGTTCCTTCCCCTTCGCCGAGCAGGCTAACCAGCATCAGGAGGGGTACTATGGCAAGGTCTTGAAAAAGCAGTACAGCGAACGAAATATTTCCGAATGATGTTGCTCGTTCGCCCCTCTCGATCAAAAGCTGGAGAACAAATGCCGTAGACGAAAGCGCCAAGCCACCGCCAATGATTATTGCCGCTTCTTCGGTTGCGCCAAGAGCCCAGGCAACACCGCCGATAAGACAACCCGTAACGGTTACCTGCAATGCGCCAAGGCCGAAAACGTAGTGGCCCAATGCGCGCAAACGCTCCGCCGAGAATTCCAGACCAATCATGAAGAGAAGAAATACGACGCCGAATTCCGCCAGTGTATGCGCGCTCTCCGAATCTCTGATAACCGCTAGTCCGTGTGGGCCGACAAGGATGCCCGCTGCGAGATAACCAAGTACAGGACTCGTCCGTAGGCGTCGAAACGCCGGCACCACAACAACGGCGGCTACCAGGAAAATCAGAACGTCGTATAAAATCTCCGAATCTTTCAATCCGTCTCTCCAGGTCGATTTGAACGCCCCTTACCCGTCGGCTTTCGAAAGCCGTGTTTTGGCAGCTAGATGCTGACGGCAAGAGCTGTTCAATGCATCCCATGCGGAAACTCAAACTAATAGCAAATCGATCTCTCGGCTACGGCAACTGTGTCGCCTGTCACCGCAACGCCGATGAGGACGAGGCCAAGAGGGCTTGGTAATCATTAAGACGCGGCATCCCATACCAGTTCGGGCTCCCAGACGACGGGAAGGAAAAGAGTCGGAAGAAGAAACACCACGGCGATGATGACCATTCATCAGTCGTTCAGACTTCCGAGTCGGGTCATTGTCGATGGTCGCCGAATATCCCGGCAATGCTCGAAGCTGGAGTATTAGCGGAAACTGCGGTCAGAGGCGATGACCGACCATATGTGCCAACAGGAGACTGTTAGAATTTCCTAATACGCAGAGACGGTCGAGTTCGCCAAACGGATTTTCTGAGGAAGATGCCGGAGAATGGGCGACGTCCACTGCATCATTAGCAGTCATCGCCATATCTAGCTTTCACCAATGCTTTCAGTGATAATTTTAGCGAAGGGAGAGCTATCATTTGGAAAGCCGACTTGCAGGCGTCCCGCGTTTGGTACGCCGCCATGCCTGGGGTTTTGGTGGTATTGTGGAGCACGGGATTCCTCGGCGCGAAATTTGGCCTGCCCTATGCCGAACCGGCAACTTTTCTTGCCTATCGCTGCACTCTGGTGGCGGCCATTCTGGTTGTAGTTGCCATGCTCACGCGAGCGCCCTGGCCGAAATCAGCCAAAGCCTACCTGCATCTGGTCGTCGTTGGCTTGTTGATGCAAGCCGTCAACCTGGGATGCGTTTTCTTCGCCATTAGTCTGGGCGTTGATGCCAGTGTTACCGCCTTGATCAATGGTTTGCAGCCAGTCTTGGTAGCGATCATCGCCGTTTCGGTTCTAGGCGAGAGGACGTCAGCCCGGCAATGGTTAGGGTTCGCGCTGGGGCTGGGCGGGGTCGCCATGGTGGTTTGGCGCAAACTAGAGCTCGGGGTTGGCACACCACTGGGCATGTCACTCTCGGTCTGCGCTCTATTGGGCCTGAGTATTGGCGTGATCTATCAAAAGAAATTCTGCGAGGAAATGGACCTGCGCACGGGCACGGCGGTACAAACAGCCGCCGCTGCCGCCGCCATGTGGGCCGTCTCCGCTTGGTTGGAAACGGGTGTGATCGATTGGACGGGAGAGTTTATATTCGCGTTCGTCTGGTTGACCTTTGTTCTGTCCCTTGGGGCGATTATTTTGTTGCTCTATCTCATTCGTCGAGGCCAAGCGGCCCGTGTTTCCAGTCTGTTTTTCCTTGTTCCGCCCGTGGCGGCTATCTTCGCGTATTTCATGTTTAACGAAACCTTCGGTCCCGTGGCCTTGATCGGCATGATCGTCTCGGTTATCGGGGTGGCGTTGGTGAACCGCTTTTCCTGACCCGGTTCCGCAGATCATGGTTTGCCGTCGTTGTGGTCGGCGAATTGGATATCTGTAGTAAGTCTTTGGCTTGGTTCTGGGCAGCCCTGGGTCCTAGGCGACGAATAAAAAGGACGAATAAAAAGGAATAAAAAGGGACGCTACCCCTATCGAGGAATGTCGGGGAACACCGTCGTATCCAACCATCGCTTTCTATTGCGGCCGGGGCGGGCGGACGGCGAGGATTAGGGGCATGGCGACCAGGGCAGTCAGGCCGAAAAACAAAAAGGCGTTGAGATAGCCGATCATCTGGGCCTGGCGGCCGATCTCGTGCACCATGGGCAGGGCTTGTTGCACGCTGGGTGCGGCGGTCTCGATGTTCCACAGCGCCGGGCGGCCCGGTTGGACCCGTTCGGCGATCTCGGCGAAGGATATTTTCGAGGTTCTAAGCGCCACCGCCACCGATAGCGAGATATGCACCGAGCTGCCGAACAGACGCAGCAGATGAAACAGCGAGCTGACCAATGGAAATTTATCCGGCGTCACCGCGCCCATGTTGATCACCAGCAATGGCACCCAGACAAAGCCGATGCCCAGGCCGGAAACGAAACCGGTCCAGGCGAGCTGGGAATAGGTCACGTTGATGTCGAAGCTGGCCATCGCCCAGCCGGCCCAGATTTGCGCGCCAAAGCCCAAGGTCAGCCAGATCCGCGGATCATAGCGCGACCCCCACAGCAGGGTGACAAACCCCAGCATCATGCCCAGGCCGCGAATGGCCAGCAGCACGCCGATGGTGTCCTCTGGGTAGCCGCGCAGGTTCTGCAGCATGTTGGGCAACAGCACCAGGGGCGAATAGCTTAACATCCCGAAGGCGGCCACCAGTAACAGTCCGACGACCAGGTCACGGTTGGCCAGAACGCGCAGATCAATGTAGGGCTGGCGCCAGGTCAGGCTATGGACGACGAACAGGTATAGGCAGGCGACGCCGGCCAGGCATTCGAGGGTAATTTCAGTTGAGTCGAACCAATCGTTGCGCTCGCCCCGATCCACCATCAATTGGAAACAGGCGATCGCAATGGAGAGAAAGATAAAGCCGCGTAAATCCAGGCGGTTGCGCGCTGCCGGCTTATCGTGGGGGATCACGGCGATGACGGCCATGCAGGCCACGGTGGCGAACGGCAGGCAGAAATAAAACACCGAACGCCAGCCATATTCCTCGGTCAGAATACCGCCCAGCCAGGGACCTATCATGGGTCCAATGGTGACGCCGATGCCAAAGATCGAGGTTACCACGCCATGCTTCTCGCGCGGATACGCGGCCATTACCAGCGCCATGGTCAGGGGTGTCAGCGGCGCCCCGAACAAGCCTTGCATGGCACGAAAAAATACCAGCGTTTCCAGGTTTGGCGCCATGGCGCAGCCCAGCGTGGCAAGGGAAAAACCGATCGTCCCCCAGACAATCAGGCGGCGCGCGCCAAAACGATCGTTTAGCCAGCCGGTCGCCGGCAGACCGACCGCATTGACAACCAGATACGAGGTCACCACCCAGGCAACCTGATCCCGGGTCGCCGACATCGCGCCCTTGATCTGCGGCAACGAGACGTTGGCGATGGTGATGGTCATGGCGAGCAGGAAGACGACCAGCACGCAGGATGCCAGCAGGGCAACCCGGCCGCTGGTGTCGAGCGCTGTCTGTTCCGCTACGGCCATACGCATACACCCGGTCCCTGAATGGGAAATCAAGGCTAGCACGCCGTGCTTCGCGCCGCCAACGGCGCAAATTTTTTCCTCTCAAACTGTGTGAACCCGGCCCCATCATGCTCTAGACTGCGCTCATGTGGTACAGCACTGTATGAGTCAGGGGCGGGAGAGCCAATGTCATGAGCGACCTTCAATCACAATTTGCCGGCACCCAGGATGTCCTGGAGCAACACAAGATCGACGTGGCCCGGCTGCAATCCTACATGCAAGAACATGTGGAAGGTTTCTCCGGCAACATCGCGTTGAGCCAGTTCAAGGGCGGGCAGTCCAATCCGACCTACCGCATCGATGCCGGTGGCCAATCCTATGTGCTGCGCCGCAAGCCGCCGGGCGTTTTGCTGCCCTCGGCCCATGCCGTGGACCGGGAATACCGGGTTATCACCGCCCTGGCCGAGACGGAGGTGCCCGCGCCCAGAACCTATTGCATGTGCGCAGACGAAAACGTCATCGGCACCATCTTTTACATCATGGAGATGGTGCAAGGCCGCATTCTCTGGGATTCCACCCTGCCCGAGATGAACCGCGAGGAACGGGGTCAGATCTACCGTTCCATGAACGAGGCCATGGCCGCCCTGCACAAGGTCGATTATGCGGCCATCGGCCTGGACGATTTCGGCAAGGTGGGCGAATACCGGGAGCGCCAGATCCATCGCTGGAGCAAGACCTACCGGATCTCGGAAATGGATACGATCCCGGAAATGGACCGTCTGATTGAATGGCTGCCCAAAAATATTCCCAGCGGCGATGAAACAACCCTGATCCATGGCGATTTTCGCATGGACAACATGGTTTTCCACCCCACCGAGCCCAAGGTGATTGCTCTGTTGGATTGGGAACTGGCCACCCTGGGGCATCCGGTGGGGGATTTCACCTACACCATGATGGGCTGGCGCCTGGACAAGGATCTGTTTCGTGGCATCGCCGATGCGGATATCGAGGGTCTGGGCATCCCGACCGAGGCGCAGCATATCGCGCACTATTGCGCGCTGACGGGACGCGACGGAATTCCCGACCTGGAATGGTATTTTGCTTACAATATGTTCCGCTTGGCGGCTATTCTGCAAGGCATCGCCAAGCGGGCCGCAGACGGTACGGCGGCCAGCGAACACGCCGTGGAACAGGGCCGCCGCGCCCGTCCCCTGGCCCAGGCGGCCTGGAAACAAGTCGAGAAGTTGGCTGGTTAGAGAGTATGAACGAGATGAGTGACTATCAGAACGAAACCATCCCCGTGCGCGAGGCGCACCGCCTGGATGAGGAGAAACTGCGGCGTTATCTGGTCGACAACATGGCAGGTATTGGCGACGATATCACGATGTTCCAGTTCGCCGTCGGTCAGTCCAACCCGACCTACATGATCTCCACTGGCGGCCGGGAATTCGTGCTGCGTAAGAAACCGCCCGGGACCTTGCTGCCTTCGGCCCATGCCGTCGACCGGGAATACCGGATCATGACCGCCCTGGGCGACACCGATGTGCCCGTGCCCAAGACCCACCTTTTATGTGAGGACGAGAGCATTTTGGGCACCGCCTTTTTCGTCATGGACAAGGTGGATGGCCGGGTCCTGGACGATCAGTTCGCGCCAGCCTTCAGCGCGGCCGACCGTGGCGCGGTCTATGACCATCTGCTGGAGGTTCTGGCGGCCTTTCATGCGGTGGACTACGAGGCGGTGGGCCTGGGTGATTTTGGCCGGCCCGGCAATTATTACGAGCGTCAGATAAACCGCTGGACCAAGCAGTATCTCGCCTCGCAAACCGACGATATCGAGGCCATGACCAAACTGATGGAATGGCTGCCCAAGAATGTGCCGCAGGACGGCACCACCACCCTGGTGCATGGCGACTATCGGCTGGGCAATAATATCATTCACCCGACCAAGCCGCGCATCGTCGCCGTGCTGGATTGGGAATTGTCCACCCTGGGCCACCCCTTGGCGGATCTGGCGTATTGTTATGTCGCATGTTTCATGGGCACCGGAGAGCTGCTGGAATTACTGCCGGGCCTGCCCACCGAAGATGAATTCGTCGCCCGCTATTGCGACCTGACCAACCGTGACGGCATCCCCGACTGGACCTTTTACAAGGTATTTCAACTGTTCCGTCTGGCGGCCATTGTCCAAGGTGTTTACAAGCGCGGCCTGGACGGCATCTCCTCCTCGGCCAAGGCGGTAACTTATGGCGATAAATGCCGCAACCGCGCCGTTGCCGCCTGGTCAATGGTGCCGGAGTAAGCAGCCCCATGGTGGATTTCCTGGACCGCGTCGCCGCCGCTGAAAAGCAGAACAAGAGCCTTTTGTGTGTCGGCCTTGACCCGGACCCGGCCCGCATGCCGAAACATCTGGCGGGCGAGCCCGATGGCATATTTCAGTTCTGCACGGGTATTGTTGATGCGACCCATGACCTGGTTTTGGCCTTCAAGCCGCAGATCGCCTATTTTGCGGCGCAGGGGGCGGAAGAACAGCTGTGGCGCCTGATCGAATACATTCATGAAAACACCGAAATCCCGGTGATCTTGGATGCCAAACGGGCCGATATTACCTCCACCTCGAAAATGTATGCAGAGGAAGCGTTCGATATTTATGGCGCCGATGCCTTGACGGTGAACCCCTATTTTGGCCTGGATTCCCTGCAGCCGTTCCTGGACTACAAGGACAAGGGCATCATTATTCTGTGCCGCACCTCGAACCCCGGCAGCGCGGAAATTCAAAACATCGTCTCCCAGAACGGCGAAACGGTCTACGAAGTGGTGGCGCGTAAAGCCGCTGGTGAGTGGAACATGCACGGCAATATTCTTCTGGTTGCCGGCGCCACTCACCCTGACGAGCTGCGCCGCATTCGGAGCATTGTTGGTGCCATGACGCTGCTAATCCCCGGTGTCGGCGCCCAGGGTGGTGATATTCCGGCGCTGATCGAAAGTGCCCGGGGCGGCGGCGTCATTATCAATTCTTCGCGCGCGGTGATCTATGCCGGGTCCGGCACGGACTATTCCGAAGCGGCCCGGGCCGCCGCCCTAGAGACGCGGGATGCCATCAACGAGGCCGTCTATGCCATTTGCAATGATATCCGGGCCTGAGGTGCCATTGGAAAAGGAAAACGGGCGATGAGCTTTTATGGACTGCGGGGGGATGTCGAACACCGGTTGATGACCGAGCATTTGGCGGCGTTGCAGAAACTGTTTCAGGAGGCCAAGGCCCCCAGCTTCTTTTCCGACAATCTTATCGCGCTCAACCGGAACCTGAGCTTTCTGTACGACGAAAAATTCATGAATGCTTTTTCGGCGGCGGCGGACAAGAATATTCCAGAAGACGAGGCAAAACTCTGGCGGCTGCATACCCTGGCCTGGTGTGGCCGAACGGCCTTGAATGTCCCCGGTGATTTTGTCGAGTGCGGCGTGTACAAGGGCCTTTATTCGGCGATGTTGACCGACTATCTGGATTGGAACGAGATCGACCGCCGGTTCTATTTATATGACACCTTCGCCGGCCTGCCCGATGACTGGTCCAGCGAAATGGAGCGCTCAACCGTGAGTGACGGCTATGAATGGGACGGAACCTATGACGCAGTTTGTGCCCGGTTTGCCCACTATCAAAATGTGGATGTTGTCAAAGGCGTGGTGCCGGACATTCTGGCGGAGCGGGCGCCGAAACAAATTGCCTTGCTGCATCTGGATTTGAACGCGGCCAAGGCGGAAGTGGCGGCGCTTGATTTCCTTGGCCCTCGATTGTCGGATGGCGCGATCGTCTTGATGGATGACTTTGGCCGTAAGGAGCAGCTTGAACTGGCGGAAGCCTTAATGGGTTGGTGGACGGCGCATGACCATCCCATTCTGGAGCTGCCGACCGGTCAGGGCATGGTTACGGTCAACGCTGCGAAATTGCAGACCTAGGGGCAAAGCCGCGCGTCGTTGTCGGTGACCGGAGTTGATTTTTGCCCGAGGGGCGTTATCGCTGGCGGCATGGCGCTGCGATGAATATCTAAAATGCGCTAGCCCACGAGATAGGCGCCATCAATAGGCAGTTCCACGCCCGAGATATAGCCGGCTTGTTCCGAGAATAGGAATTCGATGGCGGCGGCAACCTCGTCCGCTTCGCCGGCCCGGTGCATGGGCGATAGGTTCAAGATCTGCTCTCTGCCGGCGGGTTCCAGCGCCTCGAAACGATTGCGGATGCGGGAGCCGGGCTCACTTAGGATCAGCCATGGCAGGACCGCGTTGACGGTGATGCCGAATTCGGCCACGTCCTTGGCCAATTGATGGGTGAAGCCGAGAATTCCCGCTTTTGCGGTGGCATAGACCAGCCGGGCGCCGGCGGTGCCGACCGGTCCAATTCTGCCGTGGGCGGCGGTGGATGACATATTGACAATGCGGCCATGGGATTGCGCGCGCATGGCCGGTATCACCGCCTGACAGGCCCAATAGGTGCTTCTAAGATTGAGATTGATAACCAGATCCCAATCAGCATCTGAAATTTCATCGATTTGATGCATGCTCTTCGGGCCTGCGCCGCCGGCTATATTGGCAAGCGCGTCAATGCGGCCATATTTTTTTAAGGCAGCCTCGGCAAAGCCCTCGACTTCGGATCGTTGCATCACGTCCGCCATCTCGACAATAACGCTACCGCCGGCCTCTGCAATTGATTTAGCGACCTGCCGCAGAGCCTCTCCATCCTTGTCCACGAGACAGAGATCGAAGCCGGTTTTCGCCAGCCGTAAAGCCGTCGCCCGGCCGATCCCGTTGGCCGCCCCCGTGACAATCGCCGTCCGCCGTTCGCCGCTCATTGTCGGGAGGCTCTAGGCAGCCTCGGCCAGGGTGAAGCCAAGATCACGGCAAGCCTGGTCCAGGGCCGCGACAGCCTCCGTCGAAAGGGGCAGCATGGGCGGGCGCATGTTGCGCCAAGCGGTATCGCCAGTATTCTGCGCCATCAATTCCTTCATACCCGGTACAAAGCCAAAGGCCTGCAGCATTTTCCGGGCCGCCGACGCGGTCTCCTGCGCCGCTTCCGCGCCTGCGGCATCGCCGGCCAGATGCGCGGCATAGACCAACTGACACAGATGCGAGGTGGCATTGCCCGACGCCGTGATGCAGCCTGCGCCGCCCTCTTTCAGAGTGTCCAGCAGATACAATTCAGTCCCCGCGAAGGTGCGGAAGCCGGGGATGGCGCGGGCAACGGCCTGCATATCATCCCAGTTGCCCGAGGAATCCTTCACCCCGACCACAGTCTTGGGATAGGCCTTGTTCAGGCGCACCAGCAGATCCGTGCCGATTTCCAGACCGGTCATGGCGGGGAAGTCGTAGACCACGATGCGCATGCGGTCATCGCCCAGGCTTTGGACGACCTGATCGTAACAGGCGAACAGACCGTCATCGCCTATGCCCTTGTAATAGAAGGGGGGCAACATCAGGATCTGATCGAAGCCCGCATCCAGGGCTGCTTTGGTCAACTCAATGGTATCGGGCAGGGCGCAACAGCCGGTGCCGATCATCAGCTTATCCTTGGCGATGCCTGCGTTGGCGGCGGCGGCGATGACATCCAGGCGTTCGGCGACAGAGAACGAATTCGCCTCGCCCGTGGTGCCCAGCACCGCAATGCCGTCACAGCCATTGGCAAGCAGCCATTTATGGTGCGCCACCATTTTGTCCAGATCGACCGAGAGATCATCACGCTGCGGGGTTACGGCGGCGCTCCAGACGCCGGAAAGGGGATCGCTCATATATGGGCTCCATGGCCTAGGGTTCGTGGTCCAGAACGTGGTGTTCCAATGGTCCGGCATGCCGCTCGCTAACGCAACGGCCGCGAACCGAAATACCCGCCCGGTGTACACTATCCGGGTCCCCGCTGACCAGGGGGTGCCAATAGGCCAGGGGTTTTCCCTCCGCCAGCATTCGATAGGCACAGGTTGACGGCATCCAGGCCAGTTCACTGACATTCTTTGGATTCAACACCACGCAGTCGGGCTCCAGGGTGGAGCGGCGTTCATAATTGCCGCAGCTGCAGACGCCAATATCCAACAGCCGGCAGGCCACGTTGGTAAAGGCCAACTCGCCCGTATCGATATCTTCCAGCTTATGCAGGCAGCATTTGGCGCAGCCATCGCACAGCGATTCCCATTCTTCCTGGGACATCTGGTCGAGCGTCTTGCGCTGCCAAAAGGGTTTATCCGACGCTGTGTCCTCAGCCGCCATGGCGGGCAATGAAGGTCTTGATGCGCGGCGCGATTTCCTGGCGCCAGCGGCGGCCGTTGAAGACGCCGTAATGGCCCACATCGGGCTGTTCATAATGCTCGCGCATGTCATCGGGCAGGGCATGGCACAGATCCTGGGCCGCCCTGGTCTGACCGACGCCGGAGATATCGTCCTTGCCGCCCTCGACCGTCATCAGGGCGCAGTTGGTAATGGCGCCCGGATCGACCAATTCGCCGCGATGATGGAAGGTGCCCACGGCCAATTGATGTTCCTGAAAAACCTTCTGCACGGTCTGCAGATAATATTCCGCCGGCAGATCCATCACCGCCCGGTATTCGTCATAAAAGGCCCGGTGTTGATCGGCGCTGTCACCATCGCCCCGCAACAGATTGTGGTACAGCCGCATATGGGCGCCCACGTGACGGTCCAGGTTCATGGTCATGAAGCCGGACAGTTGAACAAAACCGGGGTAGACCCGCCGCATGAAGCCGGGATTAGGTGCCGGTACCCGCTGGACCACGGTCCGTTCGAACCAATCCAGGGAGTGGTTCTGGGCCAGATCATTGGGCGTCGTCGGATTGATCCGGGTATCGATCGGTCCGCCCATCAAGGTCATGCTGCGGGGCACGATTTCATCACCCGCCGCCGCCAGAAACGAGACCGCCGCCAATAGGGGCACCGATGGCTGGCAAACCGCCAGGGCATGACAGCCAGGCCCGACAACGGCTAGAAACTCCATCAAATAGTCAATGTAGTCATCCAGATCAAAGCCGCCTTCAAGCAAGGGCACCAGGGCCGCATCCCGCCAGTCGGTGATGTAGACATCATGATCGGGCAGCATGGCGCGCACCGTGTCGCGCAACAAAGTGGCGTAATGGCCGCTCAAGGGGGCAACGATCAACAACCGGGGATGGCCGAAAGCGCCTTCCTCGTCACCGGCGCGGACAAACCGCTTTAATTGACCAAACGGCAGGCGCGAAACCACCTCCTCGTGCACTGCAACATCTTCACCATCGATCGTGGTGGCGTGCAGGCCAAAGGCCGGCTTTTGATAGTCGCGGGTGTTTGCTTCGAATATTTCCAGCGATGCGGCCATGGCCCGGCCCATGGGCGTATAGCTGACCGGGTTCATGGGATGGCGCAATAGCGCCTGATTGGCTTCAGCGGCGAAACGAAGCGGCGCCATGGCCGACTTCTGAAACTCGTGCATATGATAGATCACGCAGCATTACCCATTGGTTACAGCCGACGCAATCAGCCGACGGTTTCATCTAAACAGCGATCATGCTGCGATGCAACAAAAAGCATCTGAAAATTGATGCGGCGCAATGCAGATGAGATGCCGCTGTCGGCGGAAGCAAGGTTGATCATAGCTTATCCAACACGGCCATCAGTTTTTCCTTGAACTGCTGCGGTGAATAAGGTTTCCGGATATAGGCACTTACGTCGTGCCGGGCGGCGGCACTGACCGATTCCATATCGGAATTGCCTGTAACCATCATGAACGGCATATCGGGATATTCGTCGCGAACTTCTATCAGCAATTCCAGGCCCGACATGCGCGGCATGCGCCAGTCGCAGATAATGAGATCGATCATGGCGCCGGAACGATTCAGAAATTCCCGGGCTTCGCGGCCATCACTTGCTGTAAAGACCCAGTAGACGCCTAAATGACTCAACAGCGCGCGCGTGAGATCCCTGGCCTGGACCACGTCATCAACCACGAGAACCGCTAAATCGTTCTTATTCTTTAACAACCCGAGCCCCCAATTTTATCTGAATAATCCATTAGGGCACTCATGCGCTCAATCGCGGGCGGTATTGTTCATCGACCGCCTCGATGGCCTCTGTCAGGGCGGTTACGACATTCGGTACCAGTTCGAGCGCGGTTGTCTTGCGGTTTTGTTGGCAGGCGGCTTCGAGACCCGCGGCGGCGGCCTGAACCTGCCGCATTCCCAGGCTGCCACCGGCGCCTTTGGCATTGTGCGCCAATTCGCCAATCTGCTCCAACGCGCCATTCTCCACCGCGATCTTCAGATCCTGAAGACATTGTTCGACCCCCTGGATCTGACCTTCGATGATCTCGGTAAATTGTTCCTCCGGCAGCATCTCCCGCCATTCATCGAGAACTTTGTGATCAAGGATGGCCGCCGCATCCGCGCCGCTCTCGATTTCGGTTTCGCGATGATCAACGATACCCATGTCAGAATCATCTTCGGCAGTGACAGACGAATTGGGGCTGGGCTGATGTTTTCGCCTGCCCCAATTGTTCACCGCGGCAATCAATCTGTCGCGATCCAGCGGTTTTGAGACATAGTCGCTCATGCCGGCGGCAAGAAACCGTTCCTTGTCGCCCTTCATGGCATTCGCGGTCAATGCGATGATTGGTATCTGTCCCCGCTCACCTGGCATGCGGCGGATTATTTTGGTTGCCTCGATGCCGGACATCTCGGGCATGTTGACGTCCATCAAGATCAAATCAAACGGTTCCGCTTCAACCGCCTCGATTGCCTCAATACCATTGCAGGCAACGTCGGTACTGTGTTCCAGCTTTTGTAATGTTCTCGTGGTCAGCAGTTGATTTACATGGTTGTCCTCTACGACCAGAATCCTTAGATGACGTGACCGGCCAACCGCATGCTGCGCCAAGGGCATGATCGCGGATAAATTGGCGGCTTTTGATTGGCGGCGGAAGTCACCGGTAAACCAAACGGTGGTGCCTTCGCCTACCTTGCTGTTCATGCCAATCTCGCCGCCGATCAATTCCACAAGCTGTTTGCAGATTGCCAGCCCCAGGCCGGTGCCGCCAAAGCTGTGCGTGATCGTGGCATCGGCTTGGATAAATTTGTCAAACAGCTTGGGCTGAACACCTTCCGGCACACCAATGCCAGTGTCGGTGACAGCGAACCGCAGGAGCACATCCGCACTATCGCAATGCTGCATATCGACCGAAATTCCGATCGCTCCGGTATTGGTGAATTTCAAGGCATTGCCCGTCAGATTGAGCAGAATTTGCCGTATTCTGCCTGGGTCGCCATTGATGATGCCGGGTACGTCTGGCGCCACCGCGATGTTGAATTCCAGGCCTTTGGCCATGACCTGCGGCCCCAACAGGTTCGCGACACTTTGCACGACCTGCCGCAGATCGAAATCGACAATATCAAGCTCCAGCTTACCGGCTTCCAGCTTCGAGAAATCCAGGATGTCATTGAGGATGGAGGTCAGCGCATCGGCTGATTGCCTGATGGCATCCACATATTGCGTTTGTTCCTGGTTCAGGCCTGTTTCGCTCAACAGAGCGGACAAGCCGACAACGCCGTTCATGGGGGTTCTGATTTCGTGGCTCATTGAAGCCAGAAACTGTGATTTGCTCTCGTTGGCGGCGTCCGCCGCACGCTTGGAACGGTCCGCCGTTCGCGCCTGCCGCAAAAGTTCGGACTTGGCCAGGGTGGCAGCCTCGGCTGCATCCTTGGCCAGACTGATCCTGGCAATGGAGAATTCGTAAAGCCCGCTGTAAGTCATCGACATTGCAGTGACGTAGCCGGTGGCGCAGATCAGCAGGATCAACGTGATCATGCCTGTATCGCCGCTGCCAAAATTATTGGGGAATTCATGGCCCGAAATATAGAGGCCGCCGAACACGGCGAAGCCGAGGACAATGCTCAATATACCGATCACGCGATAGGCGCCGTCGACGAAGAACATGGCAACGATCGGCACCGTCAGGGTCCATGATAGGACCGGGGAGGGCACGCCGCCGTATTGGTAGGATGCGCAAAAAATCACGGCTACGAAGTGTAACAGCGACGCCAGGCAGACTTCGCGTTTGGCCTTGGTCCAGCGCAATAGGAAAGGGAATATCAAAAATACCAGAATTGCCACCAGCAAAGCCCATGCGACAATGCCTGGAAATTGGACGATAACGGACAATGCGATGACGGCGCCAAAGCACGGACCACAGATGTGACTAATCACAAAAGCGCGTAGCCGGCGATGCTCCTCTTCGCTTTCTCTCGATTCTTCCGGAATGAACCAATCCAGGAAATTAAAGAAGCGCCGAGATATTAATTCACGACCCGTCATGCTGCGGCCTGATCATGTCCATAGAAAAAGTAAATAGATTCTATGATTACTATGAACATCTTCATAAAACCTTAAGAAATGGAATCTCCCATAAGTTGAATTGCGTTGTCTTAGTGATTCATCAATACTGTCTAGAATCGGATTGACATCTTTGACGCCAGCTTGGGAAATATTTGAATTCTATCAAGGTGCGGCCCAATTGCCGTAAGCCGGCATTCCCTAGGATGGATCCGCGCCCGATTACTCAAAGCCGGCCTTCATCTTGAGGGGGCCATTGCCGGCACCATTTTGGCCGGGTTGTTGGCGCCATTCCGGCCAAAAGAATGCGGGTTTAGCCGCCGGAAATGACCGCGCGGACCTTCGCCGCCATATCCTCCGGCGTGGTCATGGGCGAGAAATGATGCAGATATTTGCCGTCCGGCCCCATCAAATAGACGAACGAGGAATGATCCATGAAATAATCCCCCTCTTCGTCGGGCGGATTCTTGGCAAAGTAGACGCGATAGGCCTTGGCCGCCGCCTTGACCTGTTCCAGGCTGCCGGTCAGACCGGTCAGGGAGGGGTGGAAATTGCCCATATAATCGGCCATGGCGGCTACGGTGTCGCGTTCGGGATCAATGGTCACCATCAAGGGGCGCACCTTGGCGCCGGCCTCATCCAGCAAATCCATGGCGCCGCCGATGACCTGCAATTCCGTCGGACAGACATCGGGGCAGTAAGTATAGCCAAAGAAAACCAGCAGATATTTGCCACTGTAGTCCGCTTCGGTCACCGTCTTGCCCTGGTGATCCACCAACTGGAATGGTCCGCCGATCGTCGGCAGGCCAGCGCCGGATGTGCTCACCTTGCCTTGATCATCAATAAACAAGGTGTTGACGACCAGGGCCAACGCCACGGCGATCACGGTCGCCGCGATGAAAAGCATTATACGGGGAAAAGTCATGTTGTGTCCGTCCCTGCCCCTACACCTGACCTTGCCTGCCCCTAAGACCGGGTCACTAGCCTTCCAGCATGCGGCGGAGCAGGTCAATATCCTCGGCCAGGGTCGCATCCGTCTGGCGCAGTTCCTCGATCCGCTTGACCGCATGCATCACCGTGGTGTGGTCCCGGCCACCGAACTTGCGGCCGATTTCGGGCAGAGAGCGGGTGGTCAGCTGTTTTGCCAGATACATCGCCACCTGGCGCGGCCTGGCCACGGCACGGGCGCGGCGGGCGGAATGCATATCGGCCAGGCGAATATTGAAGTGCTGGGCCACCTTTTTCTGGATTTCCTCGATCGTGACCCGGCGGTCGTTGGCGCGCAACAGATCCTGCAAGGCTTCCTGGGTCATTTCCAGGTTGATCGGGCGGCCGACCAAATTGGAATGGGCGATCAGGCGGTTCAGCGCGCCCTCCAACTCGCGGATGTTGGAGGTGATGCGATGGGCCAAGAATTCCAACACCTTGGGCGGGAAGTCGCCGACGTTGGCGCGGGCCAGCTTGGCCTCGAGAATACCAAGGCGCAATTCAAAGTCGGTCTGATGGATATCTACCACCAGGCCCCAGCCCAGGCGCGAGCGGATCCGCTCTTCGACGTCTTCCAGGTCCGAGGGCGAGCGGTCGGCGGAAATGACAATCTGTTTATTCTGATCCACCAGCTCGTTGAAGGTATGGAAGAATTCTTCCTGGGTGGAATCCTTGCGCGAGAAAAATTGCACATCGTCGATCATCAAGACGTCGGCTGAACGGAAAATCTGCTTGAACGCCATGGTCTCCCGGTCGCGCAGGGCGCGGACGAATTGGTACATGAAACGCTCGGCCGAAAGATAGATCACCTCGCGGCCCGGGTCGCGCTCGCGAATATGCCAGGCAATGGCGTGCATCAAATGGGTTTTGCCCAGGCCGACGCCGCCATAAAGGAACAGGGGGTTGAAATTCACCTGGGCCGTATCGGCGGCCCGGCGGGCCGCGGCATAGGCTAGTTCGTTGGACTTGCCGACCACGAATGATTCGAACTGATAACGCGAATCCAGGGTCGAACCCATACGCGGCCCGCCAGCCGCGGAGGCCACGGCGGGGATCGGCTCCAGCGCGCTATCAAAGGGCACGACCTTGCCAGTTTCAGCCCGGCTTTCCGAGGCCGCGGCAACCGTTCCAGCAACGCCGTCGAAAGCGGCTCCAGCAACTGGGGCGCCACGTCCGGCAACCGGATGCACGGTGATATCGATTTCACGGACGGCCCCGTCTTCCGCCTGCCAAAAAGCGCGGATGCGTTCACCATAGTGGGATAATACCCAATCGCGCATGAACCGGGTTGGGGCCTGCAGGTGGGCTATGTTGCCGTCAATGCGTTCGAACTTCAGTGGGCGCAGCCAGGAATTATACGCGGCATCGCCGAATTCGGATCGCAACCGGGCGCAAACCCTTTGCCACTGACCGAGATACCCTTGGTCCATCAACCCGCCCTTTTGCAACCCGTCGTCTGCGTACAAATTTCCGGTCAATAAATGCCCGGTACAAAATCTTTCGGCCCAAGTGATGCCGTTGCGAGACAGTCTTCGAAATGGCCCGATAAGAGCCGTCGTGGATGAAAATGATCGCGGATTAAACTCTCGTGGAATTGGCGCTTACCCTCTCGCCATTCCCACGCGGTGTCCCGGCTTGCGGCCTGACCCACCTTAGAATCCACGCGGCAGCTCTGCCGACCACGATTCAGCGATCACGATTTAGCGACCGCGATTTAACGAAAGTGTCTCTGCGTCAACATACCCCCCGGTTTGACCACGGCTATCTAGTTTGCGCATCGCCTTTTTTTGGCCCTTTGCGCGAGGACCAGCCATGGTCCGGTTCTTATTTATAGTTGAAACGAATGCTTTAAAAAACGAAATAAAACGAAAAAGTTATTTTATTTTTTTAGTATTGCAAAAATAACACAAGTCAAGCTCTTGCTGAAAAGCAAAAACAGTAAGTCTACAGTTTCATATTAACTTATCGACCTTGCCTCGATAAGGCCAATGTACGGTACTTTGACGAAGCCGTGAACGCAATGGGGGGAAATGGAGAACAGTGCAATTTTTTGGCGGCGACGTGTAGTCGATGGCGCGCCACCTACCAGATATAGATGCGGCGTAAAGCTTCCGCCTGGACAGCCAAATCATCGTGGCAAATTTTTGGCCGCACCATGCGAGCGCGGCCCGTTACGGCACAATTTTGTCTTACGCCTGGGATACTATTTTAACGAATCGCAGCGCACCCGCATATGCCATAGGCTGGACCGCCGGGCTATTAACCGTGTTATAGCTACGTATCAGGCGGATTGCGGGCGGCCGATGGACAAGCGTGGTGCTTATTCGGCGGCGCCCATGGCATTGACCAGCCGGGTCAGACGGGAAATCCGCCGGGCCGATGTGTTGGCCCTTAAAATACCTTGCTGACCGCTGCGCGCCAGGACCGGTTCGGCGGCTTTCAGGGCCGCCACGGCGGCATCCTTGTCGCCCGCCGCCAGGGCGTCCTCAACCCGGCGCACATAGGTGCGAACACGGCTGCGCCGGCCACGGTTGACCACGGTGCGCCGTTCGGCTTGACGGAGACGTTTTCTTGCTTGTTTGGTATGGGCCATATCTGATTGTCTGACTTTTCTATATCCGGTTTTCCCAGCACTCGGGACGCGCGGTTATAGACGCGGGGCGGGACGGGGTCAAGACTGCTTTAGGCTGGCTTCAGCCATCATTTCGCTCCTCGTCGGGGGCATAGATCGAACGCCGCCGCCACCACAGCAGTTCGCCGCGCAGAAAGGCCTGGGCCAGGTCGTTTTCGGGGCCATCGAAGAACCGGGCGGCGGGCGCCTGCTCCTTCAAGCGGCCCCTGTGCAGGAACAGAATTTCGTCCGCCAGGCGCCGGGCCTGATGCAGATCGTGGGTGGTCATGATGACCTTGGTGCCCTGGGCCGTGGCTTCGCGGATGATATCTTCAATCAGGTGCGTGGCGGCGGGGTCAAGATTGGCGCTGGGCTCGTCCAGCAATAACAATTCCGGGCGTACCGCCCAGGCACGGGCCAGGGCCAGGCGCTGTTGTTCGCCAAACGACAACAGGCGGGCCGGACGTTGGGCATAGCGGCTCAACCCGGCCAGGTCCAGTGCTTCGGCGGCCCGCCGCCGCTGGTCTTCCGGGCTGACGCCCTTGACCTTTAGGGCGAAGGCCACATTGGCATGCACCGAGCGGCGCAACAATACGGGCCGTTGCAGCACCATAGCCTGATGCTGGCCGCGCAGGCCCGGGTCCGTGCCGCCGGCCCAGCTGAGCCGGCCTTGATCAGGGCTGATCAGACCGTGACACAATTTCAATAGCAGGCTCTTGCCGGCCCCATTGGGGCCGATGATCACGGTGCAGCCGGCCGTGGTATCAAAGCGGCAGCTGAAATCCTTGATCACCTGCTTGTCGCCGGCCTTCAGCCAGACATTGTGCAGTTCCAGGGGCAAAGTTCTTTGTGCGGCTTTCATGACGGCCATGTTGCCGTGAAATGGGCCCGGGGTGAAGGGCTACCATTCTGAAAACTGTTGGCTATGCTGGCCCGATTACAATGGGGAGTGTTTGGATGAGTACGATTTTGATGGCATCGCACCAGGATCCGGTGGATTTGTGGCGCGATTGTTTGGCCAAGGAGATGCCGGAACTGGAATTTAGGGCCTATCCGGATGTGGGTGATCCGCGCGAAATTGACTACGCCCTGGTCTATTGGCCCCCGCACGGCCTGATCGCCAGCCTGCCCAACGTCAAAGCAGCGCTCTCCATCGCGGCGGGTTGTGATCATATTCTAGCCGATCCGCAATTGCCGCCCCATCTGCCCATCGTGCGTATGGTGGATGATTATCTGGCCGCGATGATGGCCGAATATGCGGTCTATGGCGTGCTGCATTTTCACCGGGATATGCATTACTACCGCCGGGAACAGCTGGCGGATCGGTGGAGCCGGGCCTGGCCGCTCTATACCCCCGACACGGCGGTGGGCATTCTGGGCCTGGGCGCCATTGGCGGTGATTGTGCCCGCAAACTCGGCGCCATGGGGTTTCAGGTGCATGGCTGGTCGCGGGGAGCAAAGGAAATGGCTGGCGTCACCTGCCATTCAGGCCCGGACGGTTTGTTGGCAATGGCCGGGCAATGCCGCTATCTGATCTGCGTTCTGCCGCTGACGACCGAGACCCAGGGCATCATCAACGCGGAACTGATCGCCGCCATGCCCCAGGGCGGCTATATCATCAACATTGCCCGCGGCGGCCATCAGGTGGACGAGGATTTGCTGGCGGCCCTGGACAGCGGCCAATTGGGCGGCATCTTCCTTGATGTTTTCAATGCAGAACCCCTGCCCACGGAGCATCCCTATTGGCAGCATGACAAGGTCTGGATGACACCCCATGTGGCCGGCGAACTGGTACCACGGTCCTGTGCCAAATCCGTCGCCGCCAATATCCGCCGCATCGAGGCGGGCGAGCCGGTGCCGGATCTGTTCGATAAGACGCGCGGGTATTGAAGCGGCTTAGCGCGGCGACTGGCGTGGAAAAATTCGAAACACACCGGACGCGGTAAAGACCAGCTCGCCATCGGCGAAGGCCTCCGCCTCGGCAAAGGCCGTATTTTCGTCCCGGCCCGTGACCCAAGCCGAACCCTCCAGCCAGGCGCCGGCATCGACGCCGCCGATCAGGTCGCAAACCATGCGTACCGTCACGCCCCGCATGCTGGTGCCCCGCGAGACCGAGGTCGCCAACAGGCCGTCGGCAAAGGACGACATCATGCCGCCGTGCAGGCTGCCGTGGGCATTGCAATGGCGGTGCTGGACACGCAGGCCGTGCCAGAACCGCGCGCCCTCCACCTTGTGAAAATAGGGCCCGTTGCGGGTCGAATAGGGCCCACGGGTGCGTGATTGTTCAAAGCCAGGCGGCGGGTCGGCGGCGAATTCTTTTTCCATGCGGCCAGTATATCAAAGGTTCTAGATGATATGCTGGTGCGAAATTAATCCTCGGAAAGGACGATCACCATGGCGGGTTTAGAGGCGGGGCGTTTGGCGGGCAAGGTGGCGATGATCACGGGCGGCACCTCTGGCATGGGCGCGGTCACGGCGCAGCGCTTTGTCGCGGAAGGCGCACAAGTGGTCCTGACCGGGCGCTCGGAAGCGCGTGGCCAGGCGCTGGCAAGGGAGATCGGTGATAACGCGCGTTTCGTCCCGATGGAAGCCAGCAACGAAGATGACATCAAAGGGGCCGTCGAATTCACCATCTCCGAATTTGGCCGTCTGGACTGTCTGTTCAACAACGCCGGTTCGGTGACCCACTCCAGCCGCATCGAGAAAATCACCACCGAGCAGTTTGATTATGAAATGTCGGCCCTGGTCGGCGGCGTACTGTTCGCCATGAAGCACGCCATCCCCATCATGCGGGCGCAGGGCGCGGGCTCCATTGTCAACAATGCCTCCACCGCCGGGCACCGCACCGGCCATGGCCCGGTGCTCTATTCCATCGCCAAGGCCGCCGTGCTGCATCTGACCCGCGTCGTGGCGATGCAGATCGCCTCCACCTCGATCCGGGTCAATTCGATCTCGCCCGCCTGTGTCGCCACCCCGGTATTTTCCCTGGGCACCGCCATGACCCAGGAACAGTCCGCCGCCTCCATGCCGATTATCGAACGGGAATTGGCCAAGATTGTTCCGCTCGGCCGGGCCGGAGAGTCCGAGGATGTCGCCGCGATGCTGGTGTTCCTGGCCAGCGACGAAAGCCGTTACATCACGGCCCAGGACATTGCCATCGATGGCGGTCTGATCGCTGGCTACACGCCGGCGGAATCCTTGGATAAATTCGGCGGCCTGCACGGCGAGCTGACGGCGGAGCTGGCCAAAATGAACGAAGCCCCAAAATGAAAGAAGTGGCGATCAGTCAGCCTGTCAGGTAACGCGCGACAGCAGCCTCGGCATCGCCCGGATCTATATGGGGCCAGGCGGCGAGGATCTCGCGCCGGGCCCAGGCCTGCAAACTTTCCGGTGTCCGCTCGCCCGCCTGCCGCGCCGCTGTGATGCCCCGTTGGGCACAAAGCGCCAGGTCAGCCTCGCTGGGTTCGCACATCATCGGGCGGGCCGGCTAATTCCGGAAGGACGAATCCTGTCCGTCCAGCATGCGTAACAACGATGGCCAGGCCAGTCCGGCCAATTTTCCACTACTGTTGGCGATCTGATTCTTCACCGTCTCGATAGCATGGTCCGAAGGCAGGTTCAGCTTAACACCACCCGACAGGGCGCGGATCTGCATGGTGCAGGCGCGCTCAAGATTAAACATGTACAAAAACGCTGAAGGCACGTCGATGCCACAGGTCAGGGTGCCGTGATTGCGCAGGATCATGACGTTGCTGTCGCCCAAATTCGCCACCAGGCGGGCGCGCTCGTCCAGATCCAGCGCGATGCCTTCATAGTCGTGATAGGCGATGTTCGGCAGCACCGTCAGGGCGGTCTGACTAAGCGGCAGCAGGCCATCGGCCTGGGCCGAGACCGCCACGCCGTCATCGGTGTGCAGATGCATCACACAGCCGACGTCGGGGCGGGCGGCATGGACCGCGCTGTGAATGGTGAAACCGGCTGGATTGATCTCGTATTCGCTTTCGGACAGCACCTTGCCGTTGATGTCCACCTTGACCAGGCATGATGCGCTTATTTCATGGAACATATAGCCCATGGGATTGATCAAAAAGACTTCGCCGCCGTCCGGCCCCACTTCGCCCGGCACGCGGGCGGAAATATGGGTCAGGATCAAATCGGTCCAGCCGTAATGGGCCGCCAGGCGGTAACAGGCGGCCAGATCAACCCTCGCCTGCCACTCGGTCTCGCTTACGGTTTCTTGCACACGCGCTATGTTCATGAAAATTTTCCCCAATAAATAACCAAGCCAAAGGCGTGGCCGCTATTCCCCCGCCGGGCCTGGAAACTGCTCCCGCAAAATTCGTTTCAACGGCTTGCCCGTTGGATTGCGCGGAATTTCCTCGATAAACACCGCGCCCTTGGGCTGTTTGAAACGGGCCAGCTTGCCGTCACAATGTTGCAATATGTCTGCTTCGGTTAAATCATGGTCTCTTTTTACCACCACGGCAAACGGACTTTCCCCCCAACGTTTGCTGGGCTGACCGATCACCGCCACGTCCCCTACGCCGGGATGGCTGGAAATGATATTCTCCACCTCCGCCGGGTAGACGTTCTCGCCGCCCGAGATGATCATATCCTTGACCCGGTCATGAATGGTGACGAAGCCGTCTTCGTCCTGAAAGGCGATATCGCCGGTATACAGCCAGCCATCGCGAATGGCCTCCGCCGTTGCCTCGGGGTTGTTCCAATAACCCTTCATGATGTGTGCGCCGCTGACCAGCAATTCGCCGGGCACACCGGGTGCCGTGTCGTTGCCATCCTTATCGACGATCCGTACCGTGGTGTGGAAAAAAGCCTTGCCGGCGGAGCCGATCTTGACCATGGCGTCTTCGGGGCTCAATACGGTGCCTGGCCCCCCGGCTTCAGTCAAACCATAGGCTTGATGGATTTCGATGCCGATGTCCTTGTAACGCTCGATCAGGCTGGTGGGCACCGGCGAGGCGCCGGAGAGGATCGCGCGCAGGTTCGAGGTGTCGTACTTTTCGTGTTCCGGTACCTGCAGCATAAAATTCAACATGGCCGGCACGGCCAGTGACGATGTGATCTTCTCCCGTTCGGTAATTTCCCACATCACCTTGGGGTCGAATTGGCGCAACAGCACCGCCGTGCCGCCGCTATAGATGGTGAACAGCACCGGCAGTAGCGCCCCTACATGAAACATCGGCAGGGCGATGGAATAACGGTCCCCAATTCTGATATCGGTGGAGTTGGCGAACGTGATGATGGCCCAGGTCATGGTGTTGTGGGTATGCAGCGCGCCTTTAGGCAGACCCGTGGTGCCGGAGGTGTACATGATGAACAAATCATCATTCTCGCCGGCATCGCCGTTGGGTGTGCTTTCGGCGCCCGCCGCCACGAAGTCCTCATACGCGGTGGCAAACAAATTCCGTTCGTTGCCCTCGTCCAACTCGATCCAATGACGAATATCGGTGCCGCTCGATCCTGGGCCCCGGTCATGCAGTTCCGCTGCGACCGCGCCGAATTCGCCGCCATGGATCATGGCGATAGCGCCAGCGTCCTTAAGAATATAACTCAACTCGTCCGCGACCAGGCGCCAGTTGAGAGGAACAACAACCGCGCCGATCTTGGCCAGGCCCATGAAGCTCTCGAAATACTCGACGCTGTTCATCATCAAAATGGCGACCCGGTCGCCCTTTTTGATGCCCAGATTAAGCATGGCATTGGCAACTTTGTTGGCGCGCCGGTCAACCTGGGCGTACGTCAGCCGGCGGGCGGTGGCCACATCGACGATCGCCTCGAGATTAGGGTTCGTATGGCCCCGTTTGCCCAGATACGCGCCGATATTGTTACGCACGGTGAAAGCCCCCCTCCATGTACAACCAGTCTGAACTATAGGGGTATGGCCAGCAAGGTGTCGATCTTGTCGCTGTCGAGAACGACCAATTTTTCGGCGAATAACGGCGTTTCGCCGGACAGCTCGATCTGGTCCAGGTAACGGCCCGTGACGAACAGTTCCTGGCTGCCGTCGATCATAATGCGGACAACCATGAAGGCGGCTTCCGCCTGGATCAGGCGGTCTTCGTTGCCCGTGATGCGCACGGCGGAGATGATGTGGCGATAGCGTTGCGGCTCGTAAATATTTGCCTGGCGCAGGGAGGCCACCCGGTCTTCCATCATGTTGCGGTTGCGGGCATCGATAATGCCAATGGGCAGACCCCGGGCATGATTGAATTCCGTGGTTATGCGGTAGTGGGCCTGTTCGGTGAAAAATGCCGGCCAGGCTTCCAGATCGTCGCTATCGATACAGGCGGCATATTCGGCCAAAAGATTGCTGACCGCGCCGTGATGATCCAGCCTCGCCATCAGATGTCCATGATCCCCCGGTAGGTTTTCCAGAAACCCCGGATAGAGGCCTCCGTGACCCGGCTGGCGGAAGATGCCACTGCGTCACCGCCCATCTTGACCACCGAGGTCTCACCATTAGTGCCCGGCAGGGCGCGTTGCACGAATTCACCTACCGCGCCGTCCTCCATGGAGATAAAGCCGGCGGGGCCGATGAAATTCGCCTGCAACAGGCGCAGGTCGGTCAATTCGGGGTCATCATCCTCGAAGCCATAGTTGGTCCAGATCAGATCCGTACGGTCCACGCCACGCGGCATGATCTGCCGCAGTACCAGGCTATTGCGCACCTGCTGCAGGACCAGGCCGGGAAACACGGTCAGAATTTGCAAGGTGATGCCGTCGTCGAATTCGTCCTGGCCTCCCAAAATGGTGGGGTCCTTCAGGCCGAAATCATCCTTGTCGGCACGCAGATTTTCGGCCTCGTACTCCTGATCGCCATGCCCGGAATCATTGGGGCGGTCCAGCTTGGAATAGCTGACGTGATGGGCGCCGTCGCCGTCGATGATAATACCGCCCTGCTGCGACAGGCGGTTGACCCGAAAAGTGGTGAAGAATGAATGCAGGATACTGGCATGGTAGGGATCCTTGACGTTCTCGGCATACAGCTTCCAGTTATTGCGCAGGGTCTGGGTGTAATAACCCAGGATCTTGACCGGGCGCGGCAGCACCCGGCGGATGCGGGCGACAATGTCCGGCCCCAGATAGTCATCCAGGTCAGGTACGCCGAAATCGAAACTGCCGAATACCAGCCCGGACAGGCTGGCGATTTTGAGGCGGCGCAGGCCATGCTCCTCACGCCGGAAATCATCCGGCATGCCGCCTTCGCCGCCAACACCGTTCTGAAAGGCAACGCCGACCAGATTGCCATCCTCGTCATAAGACCAGGCGTGATAGACACAGGTAAAGGCCTTGGCATTTCCGAAACGCTCCAGACACAACAGGGAGCCGCGATGGGAACAGCGGTTTTCAAAGCCCTTCAGGCTGCCGTCCTTGCCGCGGACCAACACCACGGGGATGTCGCCGATGGTTGTTGTCTTGTAGTCGCCGGGGTTGGGTACTTCACAGGCAAAGCCCAGGACATTCCAGGTCGGTCCGAGGAACAGGCGTTCGCGTTCGCGCGCGTAAATCTCACTGTTGTCGTACAGGCCGTAGGGGACCTGCGTTACCCCCTCGTTGGGCCAATGCTCACTTGTCTTGTGAATTCGTGTCCCGTTCATGGTGTAACCGCGGCAAAACGCGCCAGGCTCCCCTTTGACCAAACCTCGTCCCGATCATAATAGACCTCGTAGACCGGGATATCTCCCGACAAATCCAGCCAGGACTGTTTCGAGCGGGTAAAGATATGCACATCGGGGACCAGGGCTGTTTGATCATCCAGGGTGCCGGCGCGAACGAACCAAAAGCCCGGCATATATTCGGTCCAGACATAAGTGCCGCATTGGGGGCAGAAATGAACCGTATTGTCGCGCTCTTCGTCCTTGAATTTGAACCAAGCGAGGCTGCCCGAGAGCAGCCCCACTTCGGTCTTTTCGATCCAGGCATTGATCACGAAGGGCCCGCCCGTCAGGCGTTGGCAATCAGTACAATGACAGGCATGCACGATTAGTGGCTCGGCCGTCAGGGCATAGCGAACAGCACCACAGGCGCAGCCGCCTTCCAGCCTAGTCATCGCCCGACTGCGTCTTCTCGTGCCGTTCTATTTCGTGTTCCACCGCCGCCTGGGCCGCGCCGACAAAGACCTCGCGGTTCCGGTGGCTATAGTCATAGGAAGCCCGGCGCTGGTCGTTCTTACGGTTGAAATGGGGGATCACGTAGCGGGCCATCAGCTCGAAATGCTCCAACGTAGCCTCATAGTCGGCCCAGTTGTGCGCCAGTTCCAGAAAGACGCCAAAGCCGCCTGATCCTTCGACCAGCTTTTCGATATGCCGGATCGCGTCATCGGGATCGCCGATCACCGCCATGCCGGTCTCGGTCAGATACTCATAGGCATTGTCGATCTCCGCCGGCACGATGGGGAAGGTGGCGATGTCGCGGAAATATTGCGCCCATTGTTCCAGGCCATGCTCTACATTCTTTTTCGCCTGCTCGCGGCTGCGGGCCACATGCGCCAGGGTGACCACGCGCCAGTTCTGCCGGTTGACGGTCTTGCCGTTTTCCTTGGCGGTCTGTTCGCATAATTTCCAATTCGCACTATGCGCCGCCAGGGCCTCGTCAGAGGTGCCGCCGATGGACAGCATGCCCAGGCCGTGCTTGCCGGCGGCCAGGGCGCCGGCGGGAGAGCGGGCGCAGGCCACGGCCATCTCCATGCGCGGCCGGGAATAGCAAGGCAGCTGCATCTGGGCATCGCGCAGTTCGAACCAATCGGTCTTCATATTGACCACTTCGCCGTCCAGCATGGGTACGATGGCGTCCAGGGCCTCGTTCATCATGCGGCGTTGATTGTCCGGATCAATACCCATGCGGAAAGCGTCGCCCACCAGGGCGCCGGGCCCGACGCCGAACATCACCCGGCCCTTGGTCATATGGTCCAGCTGCACCATGCGCCCGGTATTGGTGAAGGGGTGGTGATAGGGCAGGGACGACACCCCGGTGCCCAGGCGGATCTGCTTGGTCCGCTCGGCAGCGGCCGCGATAAACAGATCGGGTGCCGCGATAATCTCGTAGCCGCCCGAATGATGCTCGCCGATCCAGGCCTCGTCATAGCCCAGGCGGTCCAGATGCTCGACCAGGCCCATGTCCCGGTCCAGCGCCGCGGTGGGATCTTCATCCACGGTGTGAAACGGCGCCAGAAAAATGCCAAAACGCATATCTTTCATAACCCATACCCCTAAATTTTCCAGCAACCCAACAGGCTGCGTACATGCAACCTATCATAAGCGCTGTGGTATAGTGGGCGCCAGTCTGGAACCGTGCGGTGTGAGGAGAAGCGGCGTTATGAGTGAAATTGTCTGGCGGGCAGAGCCATCGGTGATCGCGGATAGCAATATTCAGCGCTTTATGGATAGTCTTGGCGTTGCCGATTACGATGACCTGTTGGCCCGGGCAGCCGCCGATCCCGATTGGTTCTGGGAGCAGACGATCGAGTTCATGGGTTTCATTTTCGATACGCCGTACGAAAGGGTCCGCGATGCCTCCGCTGGCGTGCCTTGGACAAGATGGTGCGTCGGCGGCACCACCAACGCGACGCTGAATTTCCTCGACAAACATCGGGATACGCCGACCTACCAGAAAGACGCGATCCGTTTCGAGGCCGAGGACGGCGCCATCCGTACCTGGAGCTACCAGGAGCTGGACCAACAAACCTGCCGCCTGGCGGCTGCGTTGACCGAGCTGGGCCTGGGCCCCGATGACAAGATCGGCATCTACATGCCCATGGTGCCCGAAGTCGCCGCCGCATTCTTTGCCACCGCCCGCATCGGCGCCATTGCCGTGCCATTGTTTTCGGGCTTCGGTCAGGAAGCCATCGCCACCCGTTTGAACGATGCCGGCGCCACCGCCGTGATCACCGTCGATGCCACCTGGCGCCGGGGCCGCTCGATCCCCATGAAACCGGTGATGGATGAAGCTTTGAAGTCCATCCCCAGCGTGCGCCATCAAATCGTGCTGCGCGCCAATGACGAGGCGCTGGATTGGGATGACGAACGCGATCATGACTGGATCGATATCGTCGCGGGCAAGCCGGATTTCGTCCCCGCCACAATTGTCGCGGCCGAGCATCCCCTGCTGCTGGTCTACACCTCCGGCACCTCCGGCAAGCCCAAGGGGACTTTGTTGAGCCACGTGGGTTTCGTGGTGAAGATCAGCTTCGATCTGCTGGTCTGCCTGGATCTCAAGCCCGCGGACCGGATGATGTGGATCAGCGATTTCGGCTGGGTGGTGGGGCCCATGATCACCACGGTCTGTACCTTGGCCGGCGCCACCATGGTGCTGGTGGAGGGCACCCCCGATTATCCCGACCCCGACCGTATGTGGCGCCTGTGCGAACAACATGGCGTCAGTTTCCTGGGCGTCGCACCGACAACAATTCGTGGCCTGATGCGCGGCGGCACCGATGATATCAAGAAATGGAACCTGGACAGCGTGCGGGTGGTCGCCTCCACTGGCGAGCCCTGGACCGATGAAGCCTGGAACTGGTGCTTTGAACATGTCTGCCGCCGTCTCGCACCGCTGTTCAACTGGACCGGGGGCACCGAAACCTCGGGCGGCATCTTGGTCTCCACCATGGTGCATCCGCTGAAATCATGCAGTTTCGGCGGCTCGGTACCGGGCATGGCGGCGGATATCCTGGACGATGCGGGTAATCCCGTGGGCCCTGGCGAGGTTGGCGAATTGGTCCTGACCATACCTTCCATCGGCATGACACGCGGCCTGTGGCAGGACGACGAACGCTATATCGAGAGCTATTGGAGCATGTATCCCGACATCTGGCGCCACGGCGATTGGGCCAGTCGGGACGAAGACGGCCTGTGGTACGTCCAGGGCCGCTCCGACGACACGCTTAAGATCGGCGGCAAGCGCACCGGCCCGGCGGAGATCGAAGGCCTGGTCATGGCCTCGGGCTTGATTGCCGAGGCTGCCGCCGTCGGCCTGCCGGACCCGCGCGCCGGGCAGTCGGTGATGTGTGTCTGTGTGCCCTCTCCCGGCGTGGCGGCGGACGAAAATACCGCCAACCAGGTGCGTGACGCCGTGGCGGCGGGCCTGGGCCATGCCTTTCGGCCCAAGGATGTGCTGTTCGTTTCCGACCTGCCGAAAACCCGCAACATGAAAATCATGCGCCGGGTGGTCAAGGCGGCGGTGCTGGGGCAAAACCCCGGCGATCTAACGGCCCTGGTCAACCCGGAAGCAGTCGACGACGTCGCGCGGGCGGCGGGGCAGGGTGGCTAAGTTAAAAGATCACTGATGATCGACTGTTGTCGGCAGTAATTGAAAGTTCTTTTGTAGCATGCAAATTCAAACGGCGGAATTCGAAGGACCCACATGGGCATTGATCGTCGCTGTGTATGGCGGCTGGATCGGCGCGACTTGGTATGGCGCCGCTTTGCCGTGGTGGTTATTGCTGCTGGCCGGTGGCTGGTTTACAGGCTGGTACTACTCCCTGCAGCACGAGGTTATTCACGGTCATCCCACCGCTTGGCCTCGCTTCAATGATCTTATTGGCTACGCGCCGTTGGGTCTGTTCATCCCTTATGACGTTTATCGCGCGGACCATATGCGTCATCACACCAAGGAAAACCTGACTATTCCGGGCGTGGATCCGGAATCCTATTATTTCGATACCAGGACTTGGGACGAAATGGCCTCGCCCTTAAAAGTCATGAATATCATCAACAACGCATTGATCGGCCGATTGACGGTCGGCGTCGGGATTACGATCCTGCTATTTTGGTGGCGGGAAGGGCGGCGGTTGGTGCGTGGCGATCTTAGCCACTTAGGTGCCTGGATCAGGCATGCGGTTTTGGTCGCCGCCGTACTTTATTGGGTCGCTATTGTCTGTGGATTGCCGATCTGGCTCTATGTTTTGACCTTCGCTTATCCTGGGCTGGCATTGACCATGATGCGCTCCTACTGCGAACACCTGGCCGCCGACAATCCGGATCACCGTACCGCCATTGTTGAAAGTCCTACGCCTTTGGGCTTGCTATACCTCAACAACAACCTGCACATCGCCCATCACGATCAACCAGGCATGCCTTGGTATAAACTGCCTGCCTACTACCAAAAGAAAAAGGCCGATTTCCTCTCGGAAAACAATGACTTGATCTTCCAGGGCTATAGCGGTGTGATCCGCCAATATCTTTTTGCCCCGATCGATACGCCGGTATTGCCTGAGCAGTAGCCGTTCGAGATGGGGGTGGCCACGATCGTCAGGCGGTTCCATTTGGGCGCCTATTGGCCGGGCCAGAATTACGCTATCGGAAGCTTGCGAATTCTGCCAAGGTCTCCCGCAATACACAGTTCCGCTGGATGAATTCTTGCAAGGGGGGATCTGGTCATGACTGCATCCAACAAACGTCAGGGATTACTAGAACGGCTGGCCGAGGGGCCGGTCATTTGTGCCGAAGGGTATTTGTTCGAGTTGGAGCGCCGGGGCTATTTGCAGGCTGGCGCTTTCGTGCCCGCGGCGGTGTTGGATCATCCCGACGAGGTGCGCCAATTGCACCGGGAATTCGTGCATGCGGGTTCCGATGTGGTCGAGGCTTTTACCTACTACGGCCACCGCGAAAAACTGCGCCTGATCGGCAAGGAACATCTGCTGGCGGATCTCAATCGCGAAGCCTTGCGGATCGCGGGCGAGGTGGCGGCGGAAAGCGGCACTTTGCTGGCCGGCAACATCTGCAACACCAATCTGTTTGAGCCCGGCAGCAACGAAAGTGCCACCCAGGTCCGCGCCATGTTCGAGGAACAGGTGGCCTGGGCGGTGGAGGCCAATGCCGACTTCATCATCGGCGAGACATTTTCCTATACGGAGGAGGCCTTGATTGCCCTGGAGGTGATCAAGCAGACCAAGCTGGCCGCCGTGATCACCATGGCCTTTCACCGGGCCGATACCACGCGGGAAGGGGACACGGCGGGGGTTGCCTGTAAACGTATCGCCGACGCCGGCGCCGAAGTCGTGGGCCTGAATTGTTGCCGCGGTCCCTGGACCATGCTGCCCTTGTTGGAAAATGTCTGCGCCAGCGTAGACGGCCATATTGCGGCTTTGCCCGTGCCGTATCGAACCAATGCGGAGGAACCCACCTTCCAGTCCCTGCGTGATCCGGGCTGTGATTGTCTGCCGGGCGAAATGCCGTTCCCAACGGCCCTCGACCCCTTTACTTGCAACCGGTTCGAAATCGCCGATTTCACCAAAAAGGCGCAGGACCTGGGCGTCAATTATTTTGGTGTTTGTTGCGGTGGCGCTCCCCATCATGTGCGCGCCATCGCCGAGGCCCTGGGACGGACACCGCCGGCATCCCGCTATTCGCCGGATATGTCCAAGCATGCCTTTTTTGGCACCGATGCCAGCCTGCAGGCGCATAACACGGACGCCAACGCCGAAATTTAGTTATTGGTCGTCAGTCCTGCGAAGGCGGCAGTAACTGTTATGTTCAGCCGCGTAGACGTTCGCCCTTGGGATCGAACAGTGGTTCGGTGATCAGGGTTGCCGGGCGCATTTCGCCCAGGATTTCGATCTCGAAAGCCGCGCCGGGGGCAATCATCTCCGTCGGCACGAAGCCTATAGCGACACTCTTTTCGGCAAAATGGGCGTAGCCGCCGGAGGTCACCATGCCCACCACGGTCCCCTCGTTCCAAATCGGCTCGTCCGCCCAGACATCCGCATCGCCCGCCGCTACCACCAACGTAACGAGGCGCCGGGCCGGCGGATTGTCACGCGCCGCCAGGGCGGCCTTGCGGCCGATAAAATCGCCCTTGTTGAAATTCACGAAGCGGTCCAGCCCGGTCTCCGCCGGCGTATAGTCGGGTTTGTATTCCAGCAGCCAGGAGCCAAAGCTCTTTTCCAGGCGCAGTGACATCATCGCCCGCATGCCGAACGGCCGCAGCCCGAAATCCGCGCCGGCGTCATTGAGGGCGTGGTACAGCGCCACCTGGTCCGCACGGTCCACATAGATTTCATAGCCCAGATCGCCGGTGTAGGAGATGCGGTTGACGATGGCCCGAATATCAGCCACGGCCATTTCACGCACGCCGAGGAAGGGAAAGCTGGGGGTTGATAAGTCCTGGTTGGTAATCCGCGCCAATAGGTCCCGCGCCTTGGGACCGGCGATCTGAAAACCGATGCGTTCATCGGAGACATTGCGGATGGTGACCCCCTTGTCAGGTAAGTGGCGCTCGAACCAGCGCATGTGATAAGCCTGCGCCGCGTAGGAGCCGACGACCTGAAAACAATCCTTGCTGATGTGGGAAACCGTTAAATCACCAATCAGCTTGCCAAGATGGTTCAGCATCGGGCTCAGGGTGATCCGTCCCGGGTTCGGCATGCGGTTGGCCAGGACATGGTTTAACCAGGCTTCGGCGTCTGGGCCCGCAACCTCGAACTTGGAGAAATTATGGATTTCGTTCAGGCCCACGGCCTCTCGCACGGCGCGGCATTCTTCCGCTATAACATCGAAGGCGTTGGAGCGGCGAAAGCTGGGTATCTCGTAAGGTTCTTCGCCTTTCGGCGCAAAGTAATTCACCACCTCCATGCCGTAGGCCACGCCGAAGACCGCGTTTTGCAATTTCCAGATGTCATAGGCCGGGGTGGTGTGAAGTGGCCGGGCGGCGGGCAGTTCCTCGTTCGGATAGGTGATTGCGAAACGGCGTTGGTAATTCTCCATCACCTTTGGCCGGGTGTAGTCCTTGTTGGTGTAATCACCGAAACGGGCCACATCCATGGCGAAGACGTCCGATGACGGCTCCCCCTCCACCATCCATTCCGCGACCGTGCGCCCGACGCCGCCGCCCTGGCTGAACCCGGCCATGACGGCGCAGGCGCTCCAATAACCGGGCAGACCGGGCATCGGGCCGACCAGGGGGTTGCCATCGGGCGCGAAGGTAAACGGGCCGTTGATCACCCGCTTGATGCCGGCGGTGCCCAGACAGGGATACCGATGATAGGCCTCCGCCAAGGGCGCCTCGATGCGGTCCAGATTGTCCGGCAGCAACTCGGCGCCAAAATCCCATGATGTGCCGTCAACGGCCCAGGGCTCGCAGGCCTGTTCATAGATGCCGATTACCAGGCCCCGGCCTTCCTGGCGGAAATAGGTCTCGCCGGCCGGATCCATGATGTGGGGCAGTTCGCTCTCCCGCTCATAGACCTCGGCGATATCATCGGTCACCAGATACTGATGCTCCATGGGATGCAGGGGATGATAGACCCCCGCCATGGCACCCACCTCGCGGGCCCACAGACCGGCCGCATTGACCACGTATTCGCAATTGACCGTGCCCTGTTCGGTAACCACCTCCCAGCTGTCATCGGGCCGGCGGTTCAGCTGCAAAACCCGATTGCGCAGGACTATTTCCGCCCCGCCCATGCGCGCTGCCTTGGCATAGGCCTGGGTGGTGCCGGAGGGGTCCAAATGGCCATCAAGGGGATCGTATAGGCCGCCGACGATGTCATTGATATTCAGGACCGGGCATAGATCCTTGATCTCCGCCGGGGTGACCAGTTCGGTGTCCAGATCCATATTGCGGTGTTTGGCCCGTTCCGCCTTGAGGAAATCCATGCGGTCGGGATCGGTGGCGATGGTGACGCCGCCCACGTGATGTAGGCCGCAGGATTGTCCCGTCAGCTCCTCCAATTCCCGGTACAGGCGAATGGTGTAACCTTGCAGGGCCGCAATATTCGGATCGGCATTGAGGGTGTGGAAGCCACCCGCCGCATGCCAGGTCGACCCGGACGTCAGCTCCGCCCGTTCGATCAGCATGACGTCGCTCCAACCGAATTTCGTCAGGTGATAGAGCACGCTGCAACCGACCACGCCGCCGCCGATCACCACCACGCGGGCATGTGATTTCATAGCGCGACCCTCCCCCTCCGAAAATTGACCCTCGTACGTTTTCACTACGGCCCAAATAGGCTAGCAGAAACCCATGTTGGTCAATGGTTCAGCTTTGGCGGGGCCGCTGAACGACACCTGGCACAGCCTTTTCCGTCAGCGCGCCAGATTGTAAAACTCCACCGCGTTGTCGCAGGTAATCTTTTGAATCTGTGCCGCCGTCAGACCAGCAAACTGTTCATCGATGTACTTGCTGGATTCCGGCCAGATGCCATCAGTGTGTGGATAGTCGGAGCCCCACATGAGCGTATCTTCCGACATCAGGTTTCGTGCGTTTAGCAAAATCGGTGCAATCGGATCATATTGGAACGTGGCTTTACACTGTCGCTGCCAGTACTCAGACGGCTTCAGCTCCATAAGATCACGGAACCGATCCTCAAACTCGAAATCCATACGGTCGAGCGCATAGGGAATCCAGCCGGCGCCGCTCTCGCCAAAAGAGACCTTCATTTCGGGGTAGCGTGCAAACACGCCCGCCCCCATCATTGCTGCGAGGATGTGGATCAAACCCATCTGGAAAGCCGATACGCCGGTGAACATTGCCGCTCGGCGTACGTGGTCCGAGGTCATTTCACGGGCCCTCGGCGACGTCGTCGGAAACGTGTGAAAATGCAGTGGCAACCGCACCTCGTTAACGGCCTCCCATACGGGCTCCCAGCATGGATGCCACATGGGCTCCATGTCCCAAGAGCAGGATACTTCCAGCCCGCGCAGACCCATCTTGGCGCACCGGTGGATCTCCGCCACCGCCGCGTCGATATCACCATACGGAAGACAGGCAAGGCCGATCTGGCGATCCGGGTAGTGGCTGCAGAAGTCCTTCAGCCAATCATTGTAAATCCGGAACATCTCATTGGCGGCTTCGCCATCCTGCATCTTGGATGCGGAGCCAAGGATGCCGAAGATAACCTCGGCATCGACACCGTCACGGTCCATCTCTTTCAGGCGCATATGAGGGTCCGAAACCCTTTGGATGCCTTTTTGACCATCTTCGAACATACCGGTCTTGGCCATGATATCCACGCGACGGTTCTGGCCGGGAACGAGCTTTGCGCCACCAGGTCCCACGCCGTTCAGCAAACCGAAATTCGCGCCTTTCTTCGTGACCCATTGGGCACCATCCGGACCATCTTCCACGTACGGCATACGATCCTTTAGCGCGTTGCTCGCTTCCGACGTGAACAGCGTAGGCGGCATCCAGGGCATGTCCAGATGACAATCTGCCGAAATTCTTTGGTATTCCATGGCGATTTAATGCTCCTTGATATGGAAGACGTCCCGATGAGGAACAGAGTAGGCATAATACGGCTGGTGATCAATCCAGGTGCGTTCCCGTTTCAGCCACCGGCCGGCTCAATTATGCCATTGGCAAAGCGATCAATCCTCCTCCACCAACTCCAAGCCCTCCCGGCTCGGTCCTTCGAGCATAATCGCCCGGGTTTCGCCCAGGGGATAGATATCCGATAGAAACGTCACCCCTTCGGTGCGCAATTTGGCGATCCAGGCATCCAGATCGCCAACCGACAAAGCCAGATGGTCTTGAAACTGGCCCAAGGAAGACACAAGCGGTGCGTCCCCCTGATTGGCGTACCAGATCAGATCTACATCGCCGAAGGTAACGCCACCGCGCGGGGCACGGTACATACCCTCCGGTTTCAAGGCTGGGAACGTGCGATCGGTGGTGCGCGGCACCTTGCAGGTTGCCTCGGTCAGCGTGACGTCGCCAAATCCGGCGCGCGGCGCGGCGTTGAAATGATTTTGGTACCAAAGCTGGGCGCAAAGTGGATCGTCCTGCCACATGTGGATGTGGTTGAAGCGCTCGTTGGGATAATCGCCGGCAATCTCGAACAAGGCGCCCTCGGGTCCCTTGAAATAGGCAAAGCCCGGTCCGCCGGGCACGGGTGTTCCCTTGGCGCGTAGTTCGGCGATTTGCGCCCGGGTTACCCCCAACAGCTCTCCGGTGCGAAACCAGGTGTTGCTGCTCAGCAGGACATAGCCGTCCTCGACGCCGGTGTACAAAGGTTGCGTCGCCACCTCTTCGCGGGCCTCGAAGGCGGCAACAGTGGCTTGGCAATCGGTGACGTGCCAGCCGAAATGCCAGATTGCACTTTGTGGCGTGTTGGTCGGCGGCTCATCGACTTCGTCGAACAGGACCATCACCTCGTTGGGTGACAGAAGGGTGGGGAAGCCGCCCCATGAGCCGATCGAGGAGGTAGGGAACTGGCGCGTGTAGAAGCCGATCGCGGCGGCGGGATCGATGGCACGTAGATGCAGATGATGGAAACCAGGTGCGGGCAGCATGATGACGTGCTCCTTTTGTTGCTCGGCGGGATAGCCCATTCAGACTTAGTCAATCTCTCGCTGCACAATTGCGGCCCCTTTGACCTTCGCGCACCACGACGGCAGCGATCAGACGACCGCCGGCCAAGCGGAAGCCATCATTCCTCGACCGTGCACCAGGCGATTGACCGATCGAGCAACAGATGCTCGGTGCTGGCCTTGTACATGGCAAGGTGCTCCGAGGCGTTGTGGCTGTCGAAAGCCGCTTCGTCAGCGTATACCTCGTGCAGATGAAGCGTATCGGCCTCGTCGTGCGGCAGCAATATATCAAACTGCAGACATCCCGGCTCGTTGGCCTTTGTCCGCGCGATATGGGTTTTTAGGAGATCCAGAAGTCGGCTCATGGATCCGGGTTTCACCAAGTATTTGACGATGACGGCCTGTTTAGCCATTGGTTTGCCTCCCCCTGAGGTGCGGATAGCGTGCTCGACGACGCCGGATCAATATCCTGCCGTGACATCAATTTCTTGCAAGAGAGACTCGCCCGCCTCCAGCCGCCGGATGTTGGCGGTAATTTCAGTCACCAACCGGGCGACTGTCGGCCGCCGCGCCACGTGCGGCATGACGGTGACTTTGGGATGCAGCCACAGCGGGCTCTCGGGCGGCAAGGGCTCGGGCCAGAGCGCGTCGAGGGCGGCGTATGACAATTGTCCGGAATCCAGCGCATCGATCAAATCTTCATCGACCACATGCTTGCCACGACCGACGTTTATCAGCATTGCGCCTTTCGGCATCATGGCGAAAGTGCGGGCGCAGAATATGCCCTCTGTCTCCGCCGTGAGCGGCAACAAGCAGACGGCAATGTCGGTTTGGCCGAGAAAAGCTTCGAGCTGATCTGGGCCGTGAAATATCGGAACTTCGGCATCTTCTTTCGGCGTTCTGACCCAGGCCGAGACATTGAATTCCAGTGATTTTAAGACCAATGCCGGCGCTTTCGCCATCATCCCGAAGCCCAGGAACCCGATGCGCCTTGCCTCGGGCCGTGTTATCGGCCCCCGGTGCCAGTGCCGTTTCGCCTGGTGCGCCTGATAGCCGGGCATATCGCGATGGAAACGAAGCACATGCATGATGACGTATTCCGTCATCATCGGATCGCCGCCCGACGGCTCCAGCTTTCCCAGCGGCACGTTCGGTAGGTTCGGATGGTCGACAATGTCATTAACGCCCGCCGCGCGCGTGAACATGGCTTTCAAATTCGGAAATGCGGGGAGGATGTCGAAATCGGGGTGCATGAATGCGAGATAGTCGATTTCCGTCAGCTCTCCCGCATCGGGCCAAATGCGAACCTCCAAATTGGGCAGCTGTGCTTGAAATTCGCCGCGCCACGCCTCGGCGTTGCTGATAAATTTGTCCAGATTGATGATAAGTAGTGCCACGAGCCCACCTTCACGTTTGTTTTATATCGACCCACAGCCGACCGCTCACTTATGTCGTGATGCCAAGCAGCCCGGCCGCCGTGCCGCCAAGGATCGCGATTTTTTCGGCATCATTCAAGTCGGGCGTTTCCAGGATCAGATCGATCGCGGTCGTCGTCCACGGATAGGGATAGTCGGTGCCGACCATAAGCTGGCTGGCCCCGACCTCGGCGGCAAGATGGCGTACTCCCTCAGGCCGGAAAACCATGGTGTCGTAATACAACTGCTTGAGGTAGGCGGACGGCGTTTTCTTAATGGCCCCGTGTGTACCCCCAGGAGAAAGATCAGGACGAACCGAGCCACCGTGATCAAAACGGCCGGCATAGGAGGGCAGGAAGCCACCGGCATGGGCCGCGCAGATTTTCAGGCCAGGGTATCTATCAAGCGTGCCCTCGAATATCAGATGCGAGAGCGCAATCGTGGTTTCCAGAGGATTGCCAATGACGTTGCTGAGATAGCCATTGCCCTTGAACCTTGCGCCCAATTGCGCCGGCGCGCCATCGCCTTGGGGATGAATAAAGGCGAGCACGCCGAGTTCCTCGACCTTGGCCCAAAACGGATTGAATCTGGGCTCGCTGATTTCCTCACCCGCGACATTGCCGCCGATGGCCACGCCACGCAGGCCGTATTTCTTCACGCCTTCCTCAAGCTGCGCGGCCGCAAGATCAGGAAACTGCAGGGCGACAGATGCGAAAGCCACGAACCGATCTGAATTTTTGGCGCAGGCCTCGGCCAGTGCGCTGTTCTGAATATCGATAATCTGTTTGGCGAGATCCCGATCATCGATCCTGTACCAATTGGGATTGATGCTCAACGCCTCGATATCGATGCCTTGTTCATCCATTGTCCTGATGCGCAGGTCGACCTCGGTCGCCATGTCGAGGTCCGCTCGCAGCCCCGGCCCGGCAAGTTCATGACCCATCAGCGCCAGCGCCCCGGGTACCGCACAATGCGCATGGATGTCCACGGTCCTCACCCGCGTGCCGTTGTATACGACTTCGCGGCGTTTGGGCTTTCCGTGCGCAGCCGGCCCTGCCTCCAAACCACATGCGACAAACACCAACCCATCGCCGGATCCGGCCGTCGGAGCAGTGACCTCCTTGCCATGTGTCATGGTGCGCATGTTTCCAAATTTCTGGTCGCGGATACTATTGGGCATTTTTTCGTCGCAGGCAATGAACGGCCGGGCTTGCGAAATTTACACCCTCCAAGGACGATGCCGGAAAAATCATTCCAGACGTTGGATAGCTGTTGCAGTGAGAATTTTCAGATTATCAAGTCAGGCCACTTCCGCTCCAGCCCCGATCTCGAGCATTGGTAACCAGGTCATGGAATGGCTTCCCCTAAAACCTAGCTATGTCAGGGTTTCCCTGGCGCCCAGCCGTAAGCGCTCTCGCAAGCGCCGCCCATCAGCATTGCCCGTTCACTTTCGCTCAGGCGGTCGGTAAGGCGGAAAGGTTCGACAGCCTGTTCGTAGTTGACGACCGCGAACGCGCGCGTCCAGTCGGTGCCCCACAGGCAGCGGTCGAAACCCCAGGCGTCGAATACGCGGGCAAGGGGGTCCCAGATGTCCGGGTAGGGGTAACCCTCTTGCGACAGGGTGCATGCCCCGCTGATCTTGATCACCGCGTTCGGGCGGCTGGCCAGGTCGAGCACCTTTGGCAGGTCGGCCCAGGGCTCCGGCGGGGTGGGCGGCGTACGGGGCTGCACGATGCCTAGATGATCGATGATGAATCGGTTGTCGGGATGGCGGTCGACAACCGCCGTGCCCGCCTCCAGATTGCCCCAGCAGAGCATGTTGACGGGTAGGTCGTGGCGCACGGCTTCGCGCAGTATCCGGTCGATGCCTGGGCCGTCGGGGTCACGTCCCGGCTCGCCGGTCATCATGATGCGGATGCCGACGGTGCCCGGCGTTTGCTTCCAATCGGAAATTACATCGGCCACCGCCGGGTCCGAGGCGTCGACCGGTTTGACGAGGCCAAAACGACCAGGATGGGCATTGCGCACCTCGACCGCATATGAGGCGTCGTATTGGTACATGGTAAAGGCGGATATGAAGATCGCGCCATCGACGCCGACCGCATCCATCGCCGCTACCATCTCGTCGCCGGTGACGTGGTCCGGCCAATTCGGCACCGCGTGCCAAGGTCGGTCCGGCGTGTTGGCGGCATAGGCGTGGATTTGGGAATCTATGATCGACATCGGAGCGGTTCCTCTTCGCAGGACAGATTTTAGTATTGCAGTGGTATTGCAACAGTTTGCGACGGTCACGTCGAGGCGGGATCGAAATCCGGGAGCAAGAGAGCCGCTCCAGCCAAGGGCTTGGCCAGCTATCGAACTTCCGATCTTTTGGCGGAGGCTAGCGAAGCCCAACTCTTTTGCCCGATTAGACTAAGTGCCAAAGGGTATTTGAAAGCTGCTGAAAGAGCCATTTGCCATTCAGTCCTAGATCGCAGAACCAGCGATAGGCTAGATTGAGATGGACCTCTCCACAAAGCAGCCGGTTATCACCTGATGTCGAGCCAGGCTGGAAAAATCGGAGGCCGCCACGGATGACAGAGACCTGCCATGGCGAAAGACCAGAAAATTCGGTGCAGCCATTAAGCGGTCTAGAACTCTTGCCGCCCATTATTACCAGGCATCAATGGCCCGTTTGCGGTGGACGCGCGCGGGCGGCGCTGGCATGGCCTTTAACGTCTGACTGAGGAAATGCCGGGTCTCCGCCGGGTCGATGATATCGTCGATCTCGAACTTCGCCGCGACTTCGATGCCCGTGTTGCGGCGTTTCAGATCCGCCGTCGCCTTGGCGTGGATTTCGGCCCGCGTGGCCTCGTCCGGCGCCGCCGCCAGCTCGGCGCCGTGGATGATATTGACCGCGCCCTCCAGACCCATACCGCCGAATTCAGCCGTCGGCCAACCGACACACAATGCGGGATCCAGGCCGCGCGCGCCCATGACATAGCCGCCCAGGCCATAGGCCTTGCGCAGGACCACGGTCATGAAGGGCACCGTGGCCTGGGATATGTTGAGTAACAGGCGGCCCGAGTGGCGTACCAGGGCGGTTTTCTCGATCTCCGGCCCGACCATCAGGCCCGGCGTGTCGCACAGGAATAGCATGGGGATGTCATGGGCATCGCAAAGCTGGATAAAGCGCGAGGCCTTGTCCGAGGCCGGGCTGTCGATGGCGCCCGCTAGAAACATCGGCTGGTTGGCGATCACGCCCACCGCCCGGCCCTCGATCCGGGCTAGGGAGGTGACGATGGCGCGGCCGAATTTGGCGCGCAGTTCCAGGACGCTATCAATGTCCGCGATGCCTTCGATCACCTTGCGCACGTTATAGGCCCGACGTGGATTGTCCGGGATGATCTCGCGCAGAGCTTCCACATCCGGGGACTCGAATGTAGCGGAGGGACCGCGAAAATAGCTCAGGTATTTCTTTGCCAGCGCAATGGCCTCGCCCTCGTCCGCCGCGACAATATCGATCACGCCGTTGGGCTCCTGCACCGCCACGGGGCCGATCTGTTCCGGCGTGAAAGTCTCGCCCAGGGCCGCTTCCACCAGGGGCGGGCCGGCCATGCCGATATTGGCCTTGGGCGTGGCGATCAGCACGTCGCACATGCCGGCCAGATTAGCGTTGCCGGCGAAACAGCGGCCCGTCACGATGCCCACCACCGGGGCCTGTCCCGACAGATTGGCGAAGGCCATGAACGTGGTCAGATCCAGGCCCAGTCCGGTGCCGGCGCTAAGATCGTGGGGCCGCGCACCGCCGCCCTCCAGCCAGCAGATCATGGGCAGGCGCAGATGCTCCGCCACCTCGAAGATACGGTCGTGCTTCTTGTGGTTGATCAGGCTCTGGGTGCCGGCATAGACCGTGTAGTCATAGGCCATAATGGCGCAGGACTGGCCATCGACCTCGCCGGTGCCGGTGATCAGGCCGTCCGCCGCGCCCGTCATGTCATCGCGCACGGGCCGCGACAGGCCTCCGTATTCGGCGAAGCTGCCGGGGTCGAGAAAGGCATCCAGCTGCGCCCGCGCCGTCCAATGGCCGGTCTTGCGCCGTTTCGCCACCGCCTCGGGCCGGGCCGCATCCAAATTCCCGGCGTGTAACGCCCGTATCGTCTCAACATCCTTACGCATTGTTACCTCTTCCAACCACCACATGCTCGATGGCAACAATGAAATCGATTTACTATTGGATGTCGACCATTTTCAATATTCATCGAGTTGCCAGGCCGCCCGCTCCCCCTCCCGGCCACCCATCGGGATCATACTCATTGGGTGGCCGGGAGGGGGAGCGGGCGGGTAGTTCAATATCGGAAATGTCCTAGTTTGCGTTTCTACGTTCCTCGGGCGTGGGGGACACCTCTTCTTCCTTGCGCTCTTCCGGCACGAGGGGCGAGCCTTCCTTACGCTTGCGTGCGATTTCTTCGGCCGCCATTCTGATGGCGACGAACCGTTTCGCGGTCGAAGGGTGGGATGATCCCGCGAGATGAATGGAACTTGGGTGATTGACGGCCATCCTGCGCCAGAAATATTCAGCATCGGCCATGTCAAACCCCGACCGCTCCGCCAGATAGAGGCCAACGTAATCCGCCTCTTCCTCGAATTCCTGCGAGAACACACCGGCGCCGGCATTCGCCCCCAGCCCGATCATGTTGATGCCGGTAACTCCCGTCAGTACGGCCCCCAAGATAGCCCCGCCCATGGCGTTGGTTTGCTTGGCTTCGATGTGTTTTCGAATATTGTGAGCAAATTCGTGCGCCAACACCAAGGCCAATTCCTGATCCTTGGCGGCGAGCCGCATCATGCCCTTGGTTACATAGACCGCCTTGCCGTCGGCAAAGGCGTTGACCCTGCTATTCTCTCGTAATTGAGCGGGATAGTCGCAGGCAATTGCCGGCGACATTGTTACCAGACGCGTTTTGCCTTGGCGTCTGATTTTCAACACATAGTCTTCTCCCGCCTGTATTTTCCCCGCTATCTCCGAGATCGACTTCAAGCCGGCGGTTTCTTTTCCTGCAAAAGACAGCAAGACATCCCCGAGCTTGAGCGCTTCGGAGGCTGGCATGGAGCCCGAAATGGCGGTCACGATGGGATGAGTGTGGGGCCCACCGGTTACAGCGTCAAACGCCGCTTTCCATTCCGCCGTCTTGTATGAACCACTGGCCCCCACGCTGAAACCGAATAACGCCCGGACCTTCTCACCGCACAGGGCGGCATTCGCCCTTTGGATTGGACCGGCAATTTTGCTGAGGCGCTGTGCCAGCTCGAAATATTCACGCAACGCAAACTCACGTTGAAGCTTCGCCTCGGCACGGGCGGCCGCGTCATCCGCAATCGGTGTCGCTGATTTTGGCGTTACACATGCCGTAACAGCTACCAATACGAGCAAAAGAAAAACCAAGCGCATAAAATATACCTAATATGCCAAAGATGCCGGTCGCAATCGCATTGCGTTTCAATTTAGGCCACGCGGCGTAGGAAGCATAGCTGCGACTTGCTTAAGTGTTCAAATGATGACGTGTTCGGTGGTGATGATGAAGGGGATCTCTTCATCCGTATCAAGAAAATTCGGCTCGTCCTGGCGCGTTAGGTCATAGGCCTCGCTTTGGGCCGATTGCCGCATGGCGGCGACGCTGTCGAACCAGGTGATGGCGCAGCCGTCCCAGGCCGGCGTTCGGCCGTCGCGGTAGCCGCCCAGCAGGGTATGGCTTTGCACATAGCGGCGAATAACCTCGATCTCGGCCGCGATGGGGCCATGCACGTCGCGCCAATAGCGTTGAAAGGCTTCGACCTCCATGCCGGTCTTGCGCGGCACGAATTCGACATTCTTAACGGCGCCGTCAGGAATGGGGCCGTCCTTGATAATATGTTCCTGGGTCAGGATCATCGCCATGTTGGGCCGGTCGATGAAGTTCTCCTCGTCCCGCTGCACCGCCTCATAGGCTGGCCCGCCGGCCATGGCGCGCAAGGCATCCACATCATCAACCCAGATCTCGGCAATGCCGTCATAAGGCAGCTCGCCCTTGCGGTAGCCGCCAAGCAGGGCGTGGGACTGAATATAACGGCGCAGGTTGGGCAGGCCCTTGACGACTTCGGCATGCTCGGTTCGCCAATAAGCCTGAAAATCCTCGACCGCCATGCCGGGTTTGCGTTTGATGCAGGTAATGGCCTTGATCATGACGTTTTCTCCTGTTTTTGCCTCGCGATGACAATGCGGGCGCTTGCCCGTTAAAGATTTTTTAATTTTTTATGCGTGAATCCAACGTTTGGTAACGGCTCGTTAACCATTCTTTCTCCATATTAACACTTCGGCAAGGTGCGTTGGGCATATAGCGCCAACGCTCAGGAATACGGGACGGGCGATGAACCATTCTGCAAGTGGTGCAATCAAGAAAATTGGCGCAAAAATCACCTCCCTACCGGTGACCGACCGGGCCCTTATGCTGGAACAAAGCCTGGATCATCTGCCCGTGGGCGTCACCGTCTATGATGAAAATTTTGAGCTTCTGGCCTGGAACAAGACGGTGGTCGAAATCTTGCGGACCCCACCCGATGTGTTCCGCAAGGGCATGCCTGTTCGTGAATTGGTCCATCATATGGCCGTGACGGGCTTCTACGGCGAGGGCGACAGCGAGCAACTGACGAACCACAGGCTGCGGCAGATGGGCGAAGGCGCACTGACGTGGGAAGAGAAACTGAAAGACGGCCGAATTCTGGAGTTTCGCGGCTCCCGACCGCCGGATGGTGGCTATGTCTATATCACTCAGGACGTCACCGCCCAACGGCAGGCGGAAAGTGCGACGAAGGAATTGGCGACGATCATATCTTCTTCCGATGCCTCCATCCTGAGTCTGTCGCCAGACGGGGTCATTACCTCATGGAATGCCGGTGCCGAGCACCTCTATGGCTATACTGCTGAAGAGGCGATTGGCCAGCCTTTCCGCCAGTTGTCGGGCAGCCAGGCGGAAATCGACGCGCAGAATTCCATTTGGCAACGCGTTGTTCACGGCGAGACGATCAAACAGGAAGCAACGCGGCGGACGCACAAGGATGGCCGTTCATTCTACATTTCGTTGACCATGTCGCCGATTCTTAATGACGATGGCGAGGTTGTCGGGGTTTCGGGCATTGCCCACGATGTCACGGAACGCCTTGAGGCAGAGCAAGCCCTGGCCAAGCAGCGGGATGAATTGGAAAGCCTGAACAGGCAGAAAAACCGTCTGTTCTCGATCATCGCGCATGATCTGCGCACGCCCTTCAACAGCCTTTTGGGTTTTTCCGAAATTCTCAGCGAGAACGCGGCCGATTTGGCCCCCGCCGATGTCAGCGAATACGCCCGGATGATGCATCAGTCGGCGGCGCAGGCTAATGCATTGCTGGAAAATCTGCTGGATTGGTCGCGCCTGCAAATGGGTGGCTTGCAAAGCGAACCACGGCCTTTTGATGTGGCCGTGGCCATCGAGAAAGCGCTGTCGTTCAATGCCGCCGGCGCGGCGGCAAAAAACATCATGACCGAGCGCTTGGAAAGCCCCTTGCTGACGGTCCTGGCAGATCCGCAAATGGTCGAAACCGTGCTGCGCAATCTGATCGGTAATGCCGTGAAATTCACCGAAAGAGATGGCATCGTCTCGATCGAGGCGCACCGGGAGGGCGGTGAGGTGATCGTTACCATCCGCGACAACGGCATCGGCATGCCGCCGGAACGCCTGGCGCATCTGTTTGAATTCGAAACCGGCGCCTCAACCGCCGGCACCGATGGTGAAAAGGGCACCGGTCTGGGCCTGCAACTGTGCAAGGAATTGATCGATTTGCAGGGCGGCAGCCTAAGCGTCGAAAGCACGTTGGGGCAAGGCTCCACATTCCGCTTCACGCTGCCATCGGCGATCTGAATAGCAAAAAACCCCGTCAATATTGGTGCCTGGTGACGGCATCCGGATTTCCGGGCTGACTGTCCGGGCGCCTGTTTGGTTGATCCCGCCCGCAAGGCATCTTATGTGAGGGCGGTACGGTTGCATTCCCAATCGTGCCAACACACAATTGAAAGCGGGGAACCAAGGAAAATGGTGACGGATCGGTTGATGGGACAGGCCCGGCGTTTGCTGCCCGATTTGAGCGGCACCCGCCTACGCGCGACACGCGGCATCGGCATCGCCGTGCTGGTTGCCGCCGTGCTCTATTATCCCATTGGCATGGCGATCACCCACACCATTGATGACGATACCGCCTTCCAGCCGCCCGCCGCCATGGCGCCCGAGGGCAGCAGCCGCGCCGTGGCCGTTGCGGCTGCCTTGATCCAGCGGGAAATCGATGAAAACCGCTGGGTCGCCAACGATCCGTTTTTTCTCCCCCCCGCCGCCCTGGACAATATGCCAAACTATCAGCAGGGGATCATTTCCGCCCTGGCACGCTTTGCTTTTGAGCTGACGGATCAGATCGGCCGCACCCGGGGCACCTCGCAAACCGACAAGGATTTGCAGGAAGCGGCCGGGCAGTTGCAGTATGCCGGCAATGTCTGGATCTTTGATCTCTCTACATCCTTTGCCCCGACCACGACCTCGGAGGCTCGTTACCGCAAGGCCGCGAGGTCGCTGCTGAGTTATAACCAGCGTCTGATGGACGGCAAGGCGGTGTTCGAGAGGCGGGCCGACAATCTGCTGGCCACTCTGGACCGCTTCGCCCTGGACATGGGGGCCTCGTCGGCCAATCTCGACCGCCATATTGCCGAACATGCGGGCGATCTGATCGATACCCGCGCCGACGACGTCTTTTATGGCATCAAGGGGCAGAGCTATGCCTACTATCTGATCATCCGGGAACTGGGCCTGGACTATGCCAAAGTGCTGGGCGAGCGGGAGCTGACCAATGCCTGGGCCAAGATGCTGGAAAGCCTGCTCCATACGGCGGAACTGTCGCCCATGGTGGTGGTCAACGGTAGCCCGGATGCCCAGGCCATGCCCTCGCATCTTGCTGCCCAGGGCTTTTATCTGCTGCGCGCGCGCACCAAATTACGCGAAATCACGAATATTCTCCTAAAATAACGCCTGCGCATTCTAGTTGCCCTGCCGCCTGGGTGCTGTCACCATATTGGTGATGAAGAGGGCAAAATGATGGAAGAGCTGCAACAGGGTACCCTGACACGCCGAAAATTTCTTTGCGTGGTCGATGATTCTCCTGAATGCCGGCTGGCATTGCGCTTTGCCTTTCGCCGGGCGGCGCGCACGGGCGGCGGCGTCATCTTGCTATATGTGATTGAACCAGCTGATTTTCAGCACTGGATGGCGGTGGAAAACCTGATGCGCGAGGAGGCGCGGGAGGCGGCGGAAGAAGTCCTGCAGACTCTGGCCGACGAGGTCAGCCAGTGGTCTGGCATCATGCCGGAATTCTCCATCCGCGAAGGCCGCAAACAGGACGAGCTTCTCGTCTTGTTGGATGAGGAGCCGGAGATCCGCCTCCTGGTGCTCGGCGCCTCGGCGGAAAAAGATGGCCCCGGCCCCCTGGTCACCGCCCTGGCCGGACCCATGTCCGCCAATATGCAGGTCCCCGTCACGGTGGTGCCTGGTAATCTGAGCATCGAGCAAATCGACGAAATTACCTGACGGCGAGTCTGATCCGGGCTTGCTTGGCGCGGCGTTTCTTGAGCTGGCGTTTCTTAATCAAGCGAATCTTGGCCGCGCGCGCTGCCTGTCGGCGGTTATGGGCGGCCTGCAGCTGACGCCGGCGCTCAGTGATCGCCGTGCGCCGTTCCTTGTACCAAAGCTTCATCACCTTGCGCCGATAGGGCATGTTCAGGGCCTTGGTGGACGAATGGTAATGGGCCACGGCCTGGGTCCAGGAACGGTGCTGGCGGTATAGCCGCCGCAGCAGTCGGGCCGCATAATCGATGTTGGCGGCGGGGTTCAGGGCTTCATCCAGATCGGTGAAGGCATCGGGGTGGTAGTGCAGGTTGACCTGCATGCAGCCCACATCAATGTTGCGCACGCCTTTCGCGGACAAGGCCCGAACGGCGGCCACCGCCGCGGACGGGTCGGCAAAATGCCGCCCCCTGCCTTGGGCATAAACGGTCCAGGGCCAGGCAACAAATGCCCCCTGGCCGGCGTCCCAATGCCCCGATTCCGTCAGCGCCAGCGCTGCCAGCAATTGTGCCGGGATGCGGTATTGACGTTCCGCCGCCCCGACCATGCGGCGGCAGTCCAAAGCCGGGGCAGCTTCGCCTTTTTTCGGATTCTTGGCTGTTTCAGGTTGGTTTCGCGCCATGGCGGACGGTCCGATACCAGCACCACAAAGGCTCAATACCAACACCAATACCAATAATTTGAGGCGGCTGGGCGCCATGATTTTTCGTGCTCCGGCAAAATGTTCCTGCCAATAGTGAACGCAAGAACCATGCCAGTTACGGCGGTCGGGATTGCTGTTTATTCGGCGGCGGCCCGTTGCGGCGCGAAATAGGCACCGGGCAGGCGGCACAGCGCCTCGATCACCGCCGTCATGGCGGCCTCCATCCGGGCCATGCCGGGCGTGGGGACAACCTCGTCCTCATCCATGAACAGGTGCCGGTTAATTTCGATCTGCAAGGCATGCACTCCGACTCCAGGCCGGCCATAGTGGTAGGTGGTGAAGCCTCCCGCATAGGGGTTGTTGCGTTGCACGGCAAAGCCAAGACCGGATAGCACATCATGGACACAATCGATCAATTCCGGCGCGCAGGCGGTGCCAAAGCGATCGCCCAAAACGATGTCGGCCCGGCGATGGGCGGCAACCTGGGCCGTGCCTTTGGCAGTGCCCACGCCATTTCCCGCACCGCTGCCGGCTGTACCGCTGCTGGAGGGCATGGAATGGCAATCGATCAACAGGCAGTGGCCAAAGGCCCGCTGGCAATCTTCGAGCATCCGGGCCAGGCAATGGTGATACGGGAAATAGACATTATTCAGCCGCTGCCCTACCTCGGCAAAGTCCAGCTTGCCGCAATAAATATCCCGCCCATCGGCGGCCAGGCGCGGAATGGTGCCCAAACCACCCGCCACGCGTAACGACGTGGTATTGACGTGGCTGGGCAGATCCTCGGCGAACATGCCTGGGTCCAGCTCCCACGGTTCCCGGTTCAGATCCAGATAGGCGCGGGCATAGGCCGCCCGCAGCAATGGCGCGCCATGGGCCGGCGCGGCGGCGAATAATGCGTCGACGAAATTATCGGCCGAGCGGCGCAGCAATAATTCCGGCAATGGGCTGGCGGCCATCAGATCGTCTGGATAGTGCTGGCCGCTATGGGGCGAGGCAAAGACCAGCGGCACTGACTGTGTGGCTGGTTGCAGAACATCGAACGCCGCCGGTGTCGCCCCCGTGGGGACGTCCCCCGCGCCCCCCGCATTCGATAATGTCATCCCGCGCCCCCATTTCGGTGCCGATGCAGGAATGCTAGCACGCCGGGGCGGACAGTCCATAGGGCCGGAAGGCGGAAATTCGCCGGAAGATCGGAATAGTTTAATACTTTGCTAGGGGGATCTTTACACTTTTGCAGGCATGTCGGACTATCGTCGGCGCAGATAGAGGTGGCGAAGTAATTCTCCGAGGCTCATTTCGAGCTTTTGGTGACGGCTGGTTCGCGGTTATAGAGGACGACCATGGCGAAGATCCTTTTGGCGGAAGATGATGATTCCATGCGGCATTTCCTGGGGCGGGCCCTGGAGCGCGCCGGGCATGAAGTGTTTTCCGTGGGCCAGGGTGACGAGGCCCTGCCGGTTCTGGCGGAGGGCCGGTTTGATCTGCTGTTGGCCGATATCGTGATGCCCGAGATGGATGGTATCGAGCTGGCCCGTCGAGCGGTGGCGGTGGATCCGGCTATCCGCATCATGTTCATTACCGGCTTTGCCGCCGTTGCCTTGCGCAACCGCCAAACCTCGCAGTCCGATGCCAAGGTGCTATCGAAACCCTTTCATCTGCGCGATCTGGTTGACGAAATCGACAAAACCCTTGCCGCCTAGGCTTGGCCTAGGCCTTTAAACGCTGCTTAACCTGCTCGGCGATTGCCATGAAGGCTTGCGCCTCGTCCGAGTCGGGCATTGCCGCGACAATCGGCGTGCCGCCATCGGAGGTCTCCCGCAGGCTGATATGCAGGGGAATTTCGCCCAGGAAATCGCAGCCAAGCTCTGCCGCCGTCTCCCGCGCGCCGCCATGGCCGAAAATATCCGCGCGCTCGCCACAGCTGGGACAGTGAAAATAGCTCATATTCTCGACCATCCCCATCACCGGCACCTCCGTCTGGCGGAACATGTTCAGGCCCTTGCGGGCATCGATCAAGGCGATGTCCTGGGGAGTGGAGACAATGATCGCGCCCTTTAAGGGCACTTTTTGCGCCATGGTCAATTGCGCATCACCAGTACCGGGGGGCATATCCACCAGCAGCAAATCCAGCTCGCCCCAGTTCACATCGCCGAGCAATTGTTCCAGCGCCCCCATCACCATGGGGCCGCGCCAGATTGTCGGCTGGTCGGGATCAACCAGAAAGCCAATCGACATGCAGCTGACACCATGGCCCCGCATGGTCTCCAGCTTGTCGCCCTCCGAGCGCGGCTGGCCCGAAATTCCCAGCATCCGGGGCATCGACGGGCCATAGATGTCGGCATCCAGAATGCCTACTGAAAGGCCGAGGCGGCTGAGGGCGACGGCGAGGTTGGCGGTGACCGTGGATTTGCCCACGCCACCCTTGCCAGAGGCCACCGCGACCACCGCCTTGATGCCGGGCAGCGCCATTTTCTCCATGCCGCCACTGCCATGACGGCCTATTCTGGGCGCCTGTTGGGGTTGTTGTTCTGGCGGCGGGGCGGCCCGTTCGGCGGTTAAAACCGCCGTCACCGACAGGGTGCCGGGCAGGCCCGCGACCACCTGTTCGCAGGCCAGGCGCAGGCTTTCCATTTCCGGCGCGCGTTCGGGCTCGATCTCGATCGAGAAGGCCACGTTGCCGTCGCGCACGGCCAGTCCGGTGATCATACCAAGGTCAACCACGTTGCCCTCACGGGCCGGGTCACCGACCCGCCGCAATGCCTCCAGAACCTCGTCTTCACTCACCCGCGCCATGTCCTCAACTCTCCAAAAATTCCTCTGCAGCAGGCACCGTTGCGCCGGAGCCCGCAAGGTGTCATATAGCGTCTTAAGTGGCCGTGGCAAAGCGCCCCGCCCATCTTCTGAAGAATAGTTTTGAAAAACCGGGGATTGGAAATTTCATGCCGTGGAGCAATCAAGGCGGTGGTAGTGGTGGCGGCGATGGCGGCGGCGGTGGCGGCGGCTGGCAAGGTGGTGGCCGTGGTCCGTGGGGACAGGGCGGCGGAGGCGGTGGCGGACAGCCACCCAATCTGGAAGAGCTGCTGCGCAAGGGCCAAGACCGTTTCAAAGGCGCGCTGCCCGGCGGTAACTGGGGCGGCAAGGGAATTTTCCTGATCTTCCTGGTTTTGATCGCCGCCTGGATGGCATCCGGCTTTTATCGGGTTGGTCCCGATGAACAGGGCGTGGTGCTACGCTTTGGCAAATTCACCGGCTCCACCACGCCTGGCCTGCGGTATCATTTGCCGTCGCCAATCGAGTCAGCCCTGACGCCGAAGGTTACCCGGGTGAACCGGGTTGAGGTGGGCTTTCAAAGCTCCGGCGATTTCGGCCGTTCCTCGGCTCTACGCAATCTGCCTGAAGAAAGCCTGATGTTGACGGGCGACGAAAATATCGTCGATGTCAATTTCACGGTACTTTGGCAAATCAGTAATGCTGGGCATTTCCTGTTCAACATTCAGCGCCCGGAGAACACCGTTAAGGCAGTGGCCGAAAGCGTCATGCGCGAGGTTGTCGGCGGTTCCAAGATCAACACCGTCCTGACCGAAGGCCGTAACGAGGTTGAGAACCAAACCCTTTCCCTGATGCAAAAAACCTTGGACGAGTACAAGGCCGGTATCGTCATCACTCAGGTCAAACTGGCCAAGGCCGATCCACCGGCAGCGGTGATCGATGCTTTCCGCGATGTCCAGGCGGCTCGCGCTGACGAGGAACGCCTGGTCAACGAGGCCCAGGCCTATTCCAACGATATTTTGCCCCGGGCCCGAGGCGAGGCGGAACGGATCAGGCAAGAAGCCGAAGGTTATCAGAAGCAGACCGTGGCCCAGGCCGAGGGTGAAGTTTCCCGCTATCTGGCCATTCAGAGGGAATATCGCCTGGCTCCGAATGTGACCCGCAAACGGTTGTATCTGGAAACCATGGAAGAAGTTCTGCAAGGCACCAATAAAATCTTGATTGATAATGAAGGCGGTAGCCAGGGTGTCCTGCCTTACCTGCCATTGCCGGAATTGCAGAAACGGTCCAGCAGCAAGACGGGGACAAACTGATGAACCGCAATGTAGCAACAATTCTGGCCATCATTTTGGTGGTCGTGGGCATCATCGCCTATGGCAGCGTATTTTCGGTGCATGAGACCCAGCAGGCATTGGTCCTGCAATTTGGTAATCCCGTGAAGACGGTTCAGGAATCGGGCCTAAACTTCAAAACACCGTTCGTGCAGAACATTCAGTTCATGGAAAAGCGAATCCTGGATTTTGATGCTCCGCCGGTTGAAGCGGTGGCGGCGGATAAAAAGCGGCTCGTGGTTGATGCTTACGCCCGCTTTCGCATCATCGACCCGTTGAAGTTTTATCAAACGGTCAATAACGAGGTGACCGCGCGCAACCGGTTGGCCCCCTTGGTTAACTCCAGCCTGCGAAACGTTATTGGCCGCGTGCCATTCGAAACCATGCTGTCGGGCAAACGGGCCACGTTGATGCATGAAATTCGGGGTTTGGTGAATCTTGAAGCCCTGAAGATGGGTATCGAGATCGTCGATGTGCGGATCAAGCGCGCCGATTTGCCAGCTGCCAACAGCCAGGCGGTTTATGATCGGATGCGGGCGGAACGGAAACGGATTGCCACCGAAATCAGAGCCGAAGGCGCCGAACGTAGCCAGAAGATCACTGCCGATGCGGATCGTCAGCGCACGATTTTGTTGGCCGAGGCGCAGAAAGGGTCCCAGATCATCCGTGGTGAGGGCGACGCCCTGCGCAACAAGATCTTCGCCGATGCCTATACGAAGGATGCGGAGTTCTTTACCTTCTACCGCTCGCTGCAGGCTTACCGGACGGCGTTGCAATCGGGCGATACCACCATGGTGTTGTCGCCGAACAGTGATTTCTTCAGCTATTTCGGCAACAGCATGGGCGCCGTCAAGAAATAGCCGGAGTAAATTCCGTGGTCGATATTCTGGTGGTCGTGGGCCTGATCCTGGCCCTGGAGGGCGGCTTGTATGCCGCCTTTCCAGCCGGGATGAAGCGCATGATGGCGATCATGATCCAGCAGCCTGACGAGGCCCTGCGCCTTAGCGGCCTGGGCGCGGCGACTTTTGGCGTCGGCGTTATCTGGCTGGTAAAAACTTTTATGTAGTTGCAGTCCGCGGTAGGGGTCTGCCGGCCTCACGCCAAAGTGAAGCATGATTTATCAGGTATTTTGATGAAAATTTGGCCTTGCCATGGTTTTGTCACATTCGCTTCCGAAATTACTTCTCGGTAGGCCGGATGGCGGCTGACTTGAAAGACGCCATGTTAGGCAATACTTAATAACGCTAACAAACTGGGCGCGGGCGGTGAATCCGGTTCCGCCGCCTTGTACCAAGGAGATAATTCGTGATTGGCACACTGATACCAAAGCGCCCGAAAGCCCCATTCCGCGCACGGCCCGCCTCGCGGCCCGCACCTGGGCGCACCCTCGCACCGCTGGCCGCCGCCGCTACAATCGGGTTGTTGTTATTGCCCGTGGCCGGTCAAGCCCGTGGCGCGCCTGATAGCTTCGCTGACCTGACCGCCAAGCTGATGCCGGCGGTGGTCAATATTTCGACCACCCAGGTGATCAAGGGCCAAAAACAAGGTCAGCCGGAATTCATGGTACCGCCGGGCTCTCCGTTCGAGGAATTCTTCAAGGAATTTCTCGAGCGCAACCGGCCCAAGAACCGCGGGCCGCGGCGCGCGACGTCTTTGGGTTCGGGCTTTATCATTGATGCCGACGGCCTGGTGGTCACCAACAACCATGTCATCGCGGAAGCCGACGAAATTAGCGTCCGCCTCTCGGATGGTACCCGGCTGAAGGCTGTGCTGGTGGGCCGCGACGCCAAGACCGATCTGGCTTTGTTGAAAGTGGAGCCCAAGGGCAAACTGCCGGCGCTGAAATGGGGCAAGTCCGGAGATTCCCGCGTCGGTGACTGGGTGCTGGCCATCGGCAACCCGTTTGGCTTGGGCGGCTCGGTCACCGCCGGGATCATTTCGGCCCGTGGCCGGGATATTAATTCCGGGCCTTATGATGATTTCTTTCAAACCGATGCCGCCATCAACCGGGGCAACTCGGGCGGGCCCTTGTTCAATATGAAGGGCGAGGTGATCGGCATCAACACGGCGATCTATTCGCCGACCGGGGGCAGTGTCGGCATTGGTTTTGCCATTCCCTCGAACCTGGCAAACCGGGTGATCAAGCAGCTGGCGGAATTTGGCCGCACCCGGCGCGGCTGGCTGGGAGTGCGCATCCAGACCGTCACCGAGGAGATTGCCGAAGGCCTGGGCATGGCAAAGGCCGGCGGTGCCTTGGTGGCCGGCGTGGGCGATGATGGACCCGCGGGCAAGGCGGGCGTCGAACAGGGTGACGTGATCCTGCGCTTCGATGGTCAAGAGGTCGATGAAATGCGGGCTCTGCCCCGGATCGTCGCCAATACAGCCATTGGCAAGACGGTTAAAGTCGAAGTCTGGCGCAAGGGCGAGCTGACAAACCTGGAAGTGACCATCGCCGAAATGGAAGAGAGCAATACCAAGCTCGCCAGCAAGGAGGAGGACACCAAGCCCGAACCGGCCAAGGATGTCACCTTGCTGGGTATGCGTCTTTCGGCCCTGACCGAGGAGGCACGGGAGACCTTCAAGGTCGATGAGGGATCAGAAGGCGTCCTGGTGTTGGAGGTCGCGGGTGATAGCTCGGCAGCCAAACGGGGCTTGCAGCCGGGCGACCTGATTGTCGAGGTGCAACAAACCCCGGTAGCCACGCCCGCTGATGTCGCCAAGCAGATTGACCAGATCCGTGAAAGCAACAAGGTGCGCAAGACCAAGAAGGTCAAAACCGTATTGTTGCTGGTAGAGCGTGCCCGCAACAAGCGTTTTGTCGCCGTGCAGTTGGATGCTTCGGTTAAATCCGGCGAAAAAGCCCCGGAAAAGACGAAAGAGAAGGCGAAAGAGTAGCCCTCTCTATCCGATCACCGCTGCATTTTTCAGCTTTGAAACTGGCTGGCCCGATAGCCCTGCAAATATAGCAGGGCTGTCAGGTCGCCATATTCGATCCGCGCCTTGGCGGCCTGCGCCAGGACCGGCTTGGCATGATAGGCAACGCCCAGGCCGGCGGCTTTGACCATGGCCAGATCGTTGGCGCCATCGCCGACCGCCAGGGTTTGCGCCGGCTCCAGGTTTTGCTGCTTGGAAAGCGCCCGCAACGCCGCCAGTTTCTCCTGCGGCCCCAGAATAGGCTCCACCACGTCGCCGTCCAGACGGCCAGCCACGAAATGCAGCTGGTTGGCCTGCTGATGATCGAACCCGGCGGCGGCGGCCACGCGCTCGGTAAAAAAGGTGAAACCGCCCGAGACCAACGCCGTCAGGGCGCCATGGGCCCGCATGGTGGCAACCAGCTCCCGCGCGCCGGGGTTCAGGTGGATGCGCTGGTCATAGACCGCCTGCAGATCGGCCTCGGCCAGGCCAATCAGCATTTTCGCCCGTTCGCGCAAGGCCTGGTCGAAACTGATCTCGCCCGACATGGCACGTTCGGTTATGGCCGCCACCTGGGCTTTTTGCCCAATGACCGCGGCCATTTCGTCGATGCATTCGCCGCTGATGATGGTTGAGTCCATATCCGCCACCAGCAACTGCCGGCGCCGTGACGGTTGGTCCGCCTGGCAGAACAAATCCACCTCCGCGCCCGCGAGCGCTTGCCGTGCCGCCTCTTCCACACCCTGGGAAGCGCCCCTAAAGCGCAGATCACAGGCTTGCCCGGTTGCCAGCCAATCGGCTGCCGCGCCGGTGGGGAGCGTGGCGAGGACGAGACGGACATGGTCGTCCGTCAATGGCTTCGCTATAAGGGTCAGGACCTGAGACATGACGAACCGCGAAAGAAAATTCCCAATGGATACTGCCATCCTGATAGCCGGACCGACGGCCAGCGGCAAGTCCCGTTTGGCAATCGATCTCGCGCGGACCTTGAATGGCGTCATCATCAATGCGGACAGCATGCAGGTTTACCGTGAATTACGGGTACTGACGGCGCGTCCTGACGGGGCTGAGGAAGCCGCCGCGCCGCATCGCTTGTACGGCATTACCTCGGCCGCCGCGCCGTTCTCTGTCGGGCGCTGGCTGGAACTGGCCCTGGCCGAGGCCGCCGCCGCCCGCGATGCCGGTCAGGTGCCGATCTTCGTCGGCGGCACCGGGCTCTATTTTCAAGCGCTGACCCAAGGCATGGCCGAAATTCCCGATATCACCGAGCCGGCCCGCGCCGAAGCACGGGGGATGTTGGATGAACTGGGCGCCGCCGGGTTGCATGCCGCCCTGGGCGAACGGGACCCGGTCATGGCCCAGCGCCTGAAACCGACCGATTCCCAACGCCTGGTCCGCGCCTATGAAGTGATCGAGAGCACCGGCGTATCGCTTGCGGACTGGCAGCAACGGCCCAGCTCCACGCCGACATTGCCCCTGCCCTGGCGCGGTTTTGTGCTGAACTGGCCCCGCACCGAGCTGTACCGCCGTTGCGACGAGCGACTGGCCGCCATGCTGGAGCAAGGCGCCCTGGATGAGGTAGCCAAACTGGCGGCGATGAACCTTGATCCCGCCCTGCCCGCCATGAAAGCCCTGGGCGTGCCCGAATTGATCCGCCTGAGCCGGGGCGAGATCAGCCGGGAGGCGGCCCTAAGTGCGGCGCAACAGGCGACCCGGCGCTACGCCAAACGCCAGATGACATGGTTTCGAAACAAGATGTGTGCGTGGAATGGCCTTGATGCGCAAGATTCGGAAAGATTATCAGAAATTATCATTCCATTTATAACATAAAATCTATTGACCGCCCCCCAATGAAGCCCTATGTTGCGCCCGCCCGTGCCGCTCCACTAGATGGATGTCGAGCACGGCGAAACGCCTGTAAGCCTCTCTGTCGAGGGGCTTTATTGCATTCATTGACACCCCGCGTTAGGAGCAGATCATGTCGGGTACAGAGCAGAATTTGGGGCAAGCGAGCGACCGGAACGAGGCTGCTGAAACCATGAGTGGCGCGGAAATTCTGATCCGTGCGCTGACCGATCAGGGCGTGGAGGTAATTTTCGGCTATCCGGGCGGCGCCGTACTGCCGATCTACGATGCTCTGTTCGCGCAGAACAATATCCGCCACATCCTGGTGCGCCAGGAAGGCGGCGCGGTGCACGCGGCGGAGGGTTATGCCCGTTCCACCGGCAAGCCGGGCGTGGTCCTGGTCACCTCCGGCCCCGGTGCGACCAACGCGGTGACCGGCCTGACCGATGCGATGATGGATTCCATTCCCATCGTCTGTCTGACCGGCCAGGTCGCCTCGCATCTGATCGGCAATGATGCCTTTCAAGAGGCCGACACCATCGGCATCACCCGGCCCTGTACCAAGCATAATTATCTGGTCAAGGACACGGACGAGATGGGCCGCATCGTGCACGAGGCGTTTTATGTCGCCACCCAGGGGCGCCCCGGTCCCGTGGTCATTGATCTGCCCAAGGATATCTGCGTCAACCAGGGCCATTACGAAAAGCCGGACCTGGATAACCTGCAGCACAAGACTTATCGCCCGCCCACCACCGGCAAGCCGGACCAGGTCGCCGAAGCGGTGAAATGGATGGCGGGGGCGAAACGGCCGATTTTCTATACCGGCGGCGGCCTGATCAATTCCGGGCCCGAGGCTTGCGCCAAGCTGCGCGAACTGGTCAAGCTGACCGGCTATCCCATCACCTCCACCCTGATGGGCCTGGGCGCCTATCCCGCCTCGGACCAGCAGTTCCTGGGCATGCTGGGCATGCACGGTACCTACGAAGCCAACAACGCCATGCATGATTGCGACGTGATGATCTGCCTGGGCGCCCGCTTTGATGACCGGATCACCGGCCGCCTGGACGCATTTTCGCCGAATTCAAAGAAAATCCACGTGGATGTGGATCCGTCGTCGATCAACAAGAACATTTCCATCGACCTGGGCATCATCGGCGACGTGGGCCAGGTGATCGAACAGATGCTGGCGGCCTGGAAGCAGGCCGGCCACCAACCGGACGCGGCGGCCTCAACCGAATGGTGGACGACGATCCAGAAATGGCGCTCCCGCGACTGTCTGGCCTTTGATCAGGGCAAGGACGTGATCCTGCCGCAACATGCCATTCAGCGCCTGTACGAACTGACCAAGGAGCGTGACACCTATATCACTACCGAAGTGGGCCAGCACCAGATGTGGGCGGCGCAGTTCTATAAGTTCGAGGAGCCGAACCGCTGGATGACCTCCGGCGGCCTGGGCACCATGGGCTATGGCCTGCCGGCGGCGGTGGGCGTGCAGATCGCCCATCCCGAAAGCCTGGTGGTGGATATCTCGGGCGAGGCATCCTTCATGATGAACATGCAGGAAATCGCCACGGCGGCGCAGTATCGTCTGCCCCTGAAGGTCTTTATCCTGAACAACCGCTGGATGGGCATGGTGCGGCAATGGCAGGAACTGCTCCACGGCAGCCGCTATTCCGAGACCTATTCCGAGGCGCTGCCGGATTTCGTCAAGCTGGCGGAATGTTTCGGCGCCACCGGCATGGCCATGCGGGACCCCGCCACCCTGGACGACGATATCCTGAAAATGCTGGATACCGACGGCCTGGTGATCGCCGATGTGCAAGTGGCCCAGGAGGAAAACTGCTTCCCCATGGTGCCCTCCGGTGCGGCCCACAACGAAATGATCATGGCCGGCAACAAGGATGCCGAAAGCCCCAAGGTCACCGGCGACGGCATGGCGCTGGTTTGAGGGCGATGTTTTAAGCCGGCTGCACCGCCCGCTCCCCCTCCCGGCCACCCCCGAGATCATACTGAATGGGTGGCCGGGAGGGGGAGCGGGCGGCCCGGCGACCAATAGAATTTACGACGGAGTTTAGTTTATGAGCGAAAAACCTGAGGCCGACCCGAAACATACCATCGCCGTGCTGGTGGATAATGAACCCGGCGTGCTGGCCCGCGTGGTGGGGCTGTTCTCCGGCCGGGGCTATAACATCGACAGCCTGACCGTGGCCGAGGTGGATACCCGGCGGGACCGCTCCCGCATCAATATCGTCACCTCCGGCAACGAGATGATCATTGATCAGATCCGGGCCCAGCTGGAACGCCTCGTCCCGGTCTTCAATGTGGTTGACCTGACCGAGGACGGACCCTCGATTGAGCGCGAGCTGGCCCTGATCAAGGTGGTGGCCACGGGTGAAAACCGCATCGAGGCCCTGCGCGTGGCGGACATTTTTCGGGCCCGGGCGGTGGATTCCACCCTTGGCAGCTTTGTCTTTGAAGTGACCGGCGACAGCAGCAAGGTAAATGCCTTTATCGACCTGATGGAACCCCTTGGTTTGGCCGAAGTCTCGCGTACCGGCGTTGTTGCCATTGCGCGCGGCGCGGACGCCATGTAGATAGGGCTCCAACAAATTTCACAGCAAAACAAGAACCGCCTGCCTGGCGGCGTCAACAGCAACGAAGAGGATACCAATCATGCGCGTCTATTATGACCGCGATGCGGACGTCAACCTGATCAAAAGCAAGAAGGTCGCCGTTTTCGGCTATGGCTCTCAGGGCCATGCCCATGCCAACAACCTGAAAGATTCCGGCTGTGAGAACGTCGTCGTCGCCTTGCGCGCCGGCAGCGGCTCCATTGCCAAGGCCGAGGCGGCTGGCTTTAAGGTGATGACCCCGGGCGAGGCGGCCAAATGGGCCGATCTGGCCATGGTCTTGACGCCTGACGAGGGCCAGGCCGATTTGTGGGAAGACGACCTGCGCGACAACATGCGCCCCGGCACGGCGATGGCCTTCGCCCATGGCCTGTCGATCCATTTTAATCTGATCGAGGCGCGCGAGGACATGGACGTCTTCATGATCGCCCCGAAAGGCCCCGGCCACACCGTGCGTTCCGAGTACGTGCGCGGCGCCGGCGTGCCCTGCCTGGTGGCGGTGGATCAGAACGCTTCGGGTAATGCGCTGGAGATTGGCCTGAGTTACTCATCCGCCATCGGCGGCGGCCGGGCCGGCACCATCGAGACGACTTTTCGGGAGGAATGCGAGACGGATTTGTTTGGCGAACAGACCGTGCTGTGCGGCGGTGTCTGCGAGTTGATGCGGGCCGGCTTCGAGATCCTGGTCGAGGCGGGCTACGCCCCCGAAATGGCCTATTTCGAATGCATGCACGAGATGAAGTTGATCGTCGATCTGATTTATGAAGGCGGCATCGCCAACATGAACTACTCCATCTCCAACACGGCCGAGTACGGCGAATACGTCACCGGCCCCAAGATCATCGACGACAGCGTCAAGGACCGCATGCGCGAAGCCTTGGCCCGCATCCAGTCCGGCGAATTCGCGGCCACCTGGATGTTGGAGAACAAGGTCAATCAAGCCAGCTTTAAAGCCCAGCGCCGCCGTTCATCCGAGCATCTCTCGGAAGAGGTCGGCGAAAAGCTGCGCGCCATGATGCCCTGGATCGCCGAGGGCCGCCTGGTCGACAAAGCCAAGAACTAGCGCCCCCGGCGCACGGTTAAATGCGGCCCCGCCCTGAGTTTTTAGGGCGGGGCCGTTTTTGTGCGGGTGAGGCGCCATCCCGCTCCAACAAGCGCAGGAATAGCGGGGACATGACCTATTTTCCGAAGGAAACAAAGGATCGTGTCCCCGATTTTCACTGTCGAAAGTTGAGCCGGGTATCCCACGGCTCTGCAGATACTCCAATTCGGTAAGGTGTCGCCAAATTTAACGGAACTCTCCAGAACTCTCGTGGGCCGGAAATGATCGGCTGCCGCCAAACAGCGGAGGAAACTATTGCACAAGGTCGAGGAGAAGGTCTGCTTGGGGGTCTACATCCAGGCGGATTAGTCCAACCAACAACCATTGATTCTTCGTACCGTGGGTGACATTCCTTCTGCTGTGCGTGCTAAAAACTAGAGCGAGACCAGCTTTAAAGTACTCGTCTTCATATTTGGCACGAATAAATTCTAAAGCCTTCTGGCTGCCATATTCCCGTTCAAATCGATTGAAAGCAGTTGACGTTTCCCAATCGTCGCATTCATGTCGATGATATTTGCCGTCGTTGCCCTTCCAACGAGCGGAGAATTGCATAGGACATGGCTCAAGAGGTGTAGCGGTCTTGTCAAGAAATGACATTTGATTTGCTAAATCAGCGTGTTTGGCGCGTTCATTGGCAATCTCGCGCTCCGATTTCTCGACCCATGTTATCTCTAGTTTGCTTGGGCGGAGCATTACCAACGATTCACCCCGTCGCTCAGCATCTTCAAAAGATTCTCGTACTAAGGGATTAAGAAACGGGGCACGCTCTGATTTCTTGACCTGCTTACCAACTACGAGGCTGTCCGGGATCACTTTTTGGCTTTCCCACCGTTTGTCGTTTGGGGAAGTTGTGTACAGATATTCGATCCAATCCCATCGGCGAAATTTCTGAATATCGTTCAATATCCTAAAGGGAACCGGGTATTGCCGCCGCCATTTTCCATCGCGACCAATACCAGCACAACAGACAGTTTCGAAATACGCGCTTGACCTATGCGGCTGCGCCTTCACGAGTATGAAACACTCGTCCAATGCTGAGCTTTGATTCATTCTGTTCCACCTCAAGGTGAACGAACTTGCACCCTAACAGCATCTCGAAGTGGTCTGCCACCATTTTCCTATGGCAAAGACGATAATCCCTCTCATAGCACATGAAACATATTCGCTTCGATTGCATAAGCAATTTAATTTTGGAAAGCGCCTCCTGTGCTGGTTTGGACGCCAACACTTCAAGGAAAATGCCTCTGAATTTTTCGATTTTCCCTTGTCGGGCGGCATCTCGACCAGCTTTTGGATCACCCAGTTCTCGAAAATGGATATAATCTATGTTTGCCTCGGCGACCGACTTTGAAAGAGCTGTCTTTGAGAAACCAACTCGCCGAGACTGCGCCCTTTCGCGAATGTCGATCAATATATCAATTCGACATGCTTGTAATGTAGCAACAAAATCCTCTGGTTTACATTTTTCGTACCCGATCGTCGCAAACATGTTTCCCCCTTGTTACTAATCTACATTGACGGCGATTCGCGAAAGAGGATTAGCAGAAAATCAACGTTGTGTGAATCCTCTATCCAACAAATTCTTGTTCGTGCGGCGCCCAAAAGCAAAAAGTCTCCGGTATCTTTGCGGAACCTCCGACGCCAATGCATCTTCATTTTTTCTACCGGTTCGCCAGCAGACACATCAGCACAATGGCGATTTGGCACCGCATTTAAGGGACGGAAAAGAGGACGCTACCCTACGGAAAAGGGGACGGGAAAAGGGGATGCTACCCTTTGTTTTGTGGGCACTACCGCACCAATCTCGGCCCTATTCGGCGTAGCGAATTCTGGGGTCTAGCAGGGCGTAGATCATGTCGACGATGAAGTTGAGGCTGACGGTGATGACCGCCATCAACATTACCAGGTTCTGCACCATGGGATAGTCGCGCACCAGGATCGCCTCGACCAGGAAATAGGCCATGCCGGGAATATTAAAAACGGTTTCGATGACCACGAGGCCGCCCATCATGAAGGCCGCCTCGATGCCGATCACCGTAGTCACCGGCAGCATGGCGTTCTTCAGGGCATGGCGGTAGTTGACCGCCCCGTCCGAAACCCCCTTGGCCCGTGCCGTGCGGATATAGTCCTGGCGCATCACCTCCAGCATCGCCGAGCGGGTCAGCCGCATGATCAGCGCGGAGGCGCGAAAGCCGGCGACGGCGGCGGGAATGGCATAGAGCAGCAGTTCGTCCCACAGGTTTTCCGGCGGCTCCAGATAGACCGGAATGGTGCCAAACACTTGGACGAAAAACATCAGGATCAACAGCGCCAGCCAGAACGACGGTAGCGACAGGCCGCTCAGGGAAATTACCCGCAGGGTATAATCCAGCGCGGTGTTTTGTCTGACCGCGCTGATCACGCCCAGGGGCAGGCCGAACAGGATCGAATAGCCGATCGCCAGGGCGGCCAGCTTGGCGGTGATGGGGATGCGCGGGGCCAATTCATCCACCACCGGCATTTCCGAGACGAAGGAAAGCCCCAGATCCCAGGTCAACAACCCGCCGATCCAATGGAAATATTGCAGCGGTATGGCCAGATCGAGGCCGAGCTCCTTTTCGATCGCGGCCATTTCCTCTGGGTCGATGAAACCGGCGGTATCGAACATGATAACGGCGATGTTGCCCGGCATCAGCCATAGCAGCACGAAGATCAGCATCGATATGCCGACCAGGGTCAGCAGCATCAGGAGTAAGCGTTTTACCAGATAGGTGCCCAAAACCCGCCCCCAGAACTAACCGGACTAACCGCCGTCAACCCGCAAGCCATTCGTCATGGTCAACGCCCCGGGCCTCCAACCATTCGCGATAGCCCACGGTTGGGTGCAGGGGCCGCTCGGCATAATAGGGGATCAGGGGGATGTATCTGTTCAGATGGCTGCGCAGCTTGGCGATGGCGTCGACCCTGTGCCAATCGACACGCAAGTCCACACGCGCGAGGTCATCGCGGTCAAAGACTTTCAGCACGGAAATATGCTGGCCCACGCCGCGCTGGCCACCGGCATCGCGCCCGGCCTCCAACGCCCGCATCAGGCGTTCTTCCAGATCCTCGTCGATGGCGGCCTTGAAAGCCTCCGCGATGGCGCCGACGACGCCTTCGTTAACCCGGTTGCCCAGGGCGATCAGATTGCTCTCGGCGATATGTTCGGCCACATCGGCATTGTTGCCGCCGGTGCGCGCCGCCGTCCGCCCAAAGCGGTCCATCACGCCGAGCTGGCGAAATTCAACATGGGTGTCGGAGGCGACGATCTCGTCCAGCACCTTGTGCGGCGCATAGCCGGTTTCCAACAGCTTGATGCCAAGGTGGCCCAGATATGGATTGGTCAGGGCCTGGGTGATGACCGCGCCGATCTGCGCCTTTGCGTGTGGGAAGCGGCCACCCGCCGCCAGTTCGCTGGTCGCGCCCGCGAAGCCTATCATGCCGGTTCGTTCACAGCGGCCCATTAGTGAGAATGTCATTTGAATATCTCCTCCCGTTTGCCCGGCCAAAAATGGCCCTTACCGTCATTGTTATTATTTTCGGCGGAATAACCCCGCGACCGCAACACGATTGTGCAGGAAGGGTGTGATGGGAAAGCGTCAGGGGCGTTCTGGGTGCCGCGTTCGAAATGTACCGGCGGCGGCCCGTCAGCTGCCGTATTTCGGCACCTGGCAACGGCTAACTTGCAATGGCGATGCAAAAAATCAGGTATTCCCCAGTAGAGGCCCCAGTGATCCCTGTAAAGATTGGTCGTGAATGCTACAGAATTTACCGCCCCATGGAATAGTCACAATAAAGACGACAACGAACCGAATAGAAAACCAGGCAGCAGGCGCCGCGCGGGCAAAGGGGCCGAATAGATCGCCGTTGCCGGCCATGCCAACCGGAGTAAGGTTGCCCGCGGTTACCGGGCCGTGCCCGCATACCCCCATAGATGTTGGGATAACGGCGGTATTAACCATATTACCACTTGCGGCGCTGGTCGAATTAGTCGTAATAACTAGTTGGAATCGGATCATAATGACCGGTTTATGGAGTCCGCATCGCGGCTTTGGAGTTGATCGGCGTCGGCTGCCATATTGCTGCCTGATTTGGTGGTTATGGGCATGGACAGCATTGTGACGGGGATCATCGACACAAGACGCGGCGGATAGGATTTTGTCTGCAATGCGCTGGCGGCTTATTGGTCGGTAGTCCTTGATTAACCATTAGGACTTGGTTAACCGGTTTAGATTAAAAGCTATCAGTGTTGGACAATAGATGAATTAAGGCCTTTGGGCCGGGGGTGGCATTAGGTGTTTTCCAAGCTATTCGGGTTGCTATCCGCGGACATGGCCATTGATCTGGGCACTGCCAATACACTGGTCTATGTCAAGGGCCGGGGCATTGTTCTGAATGAACCCTCGGTTGTCGCCATTACCACCCGCAAGGGTAAGAAAATGGTACAGGCCGTGGGCGACGAGGCCAAGATGATGCTGGGGCGGACACCCGGTAATATCGAGGCGATCCGCCCTTTGCGCGACGGCGTTATCGCCGATTTCGAGGTGGCGGAAGAAATGATCAAGCATTTCATCCGCAAGGTTCATAACCGCCGCAGTTTCGCCTCGCCCCAAGTCGTGGTCTGCGTGCCCTCGGGCTCGACCGCCGTCGAGCGCCGGGCCATTCAGGAATCGGCGGAGAGCGCGGGCGCCCGCCGGGTCTACCTGGTGGAGGAACCCATGGCGGCTGCCATCGGTGCCGGGCTGCCGGTAACCGAACCCACCGGCTCCATGGTGGTTGATATTGGCGGCGGTACGACCGAGGTCGCGGTGCTGTCCCTGGGCGGCATCGTGTATTCCCGCTCGGTCCGGGTTGGCGGCGACAAGATGGACGAGGCCATCATCGGCTACATCCGCCGCACCCATAACCTGTTGATCGGTGAAGCCACCGCCGAGAGGGTAAAAAAGGAAATTGGCTCCGCCTGCGCGCCGGAAAACGGCGAAGGCGTGGAGATGACCATCAAGGGCCGCGATCTGATGAACGGCGTGCCCAAGGAAATTATCGTCAGTCAGCGCCAGATCGCCGAAAGCATGGCGGAACCCGTCGGTGCGATTGTCGAGGCCGTGAAGGTGGCGCTGGAACATACCGCGCCGGAACTGGCCGCCGACATCGTCGACAAGGGCATTGTCCTGACGGGCGGTGGGGCATTGTTGGGCAATCTGGATTTCGTGCTGCGCCATTCCACTGGCCTGCCGGTATCCATCGCGGACGAACCGCTATCCTGTGTGGCGTTGGGCACGGGACGGGTGTTGGAAGATATGAAGAATTTCAAGGACAAGGAAATCTTCGATACGACTTATTAATGGGGCCTCTCGGCCCGCCAGGATGGCTGACATCCTGAGGGGGGAGAGCAAGACAGGCAGTAAGGGCAGTGGCGAAAGGGCCAAGATTAAGCACGTTGTCGAAGGTCGCCGCGCCCGCGCGCGGGATGGCGCAACGCTTTGGCTTGCTGTTATTGATGGCGACCGCCGTGGGCCTGTTGATCCTGGGCAAGACCCATGGTGATGCCATTCGCCAGCTGCGCGTCATGGCGGTCGAGGTTGTCGCGCCGATCCTCGAAGTGTTGAGCGCGCCGGTGATATCGGCCCGCCATGCCATCGCCAAAATCGAACATTTACGGAATACCTCCCGCGACAACGATGCCCTGCGCGAACAAGTGGCCAGGTTGTCGAAATGGCAAACCATTGCGCGCAACCTGGAACAGGAAAACGCCAACCTGCGTGCCTTGCTGCGCCCGGCTCATGATGCCGCGCCCATATTCGTCTCGGCCCGGGTGATTGGTGATACCGGCGGTTTGTTCGTGCAATCAGTGCTGTTGAACGCCGGCCACCGCGATGGCGTGGAAGCGGGACAGGCGGTTACCACGGGCCTGGGCTTGGCGGGCCGGGTGGTCGAGGTTGGAAACCGCTCCTCCCGTCTGCTGCTGTTGAACGATTTGAACAGCCGGGTGCCGGTAATGGTGGAACATTCGCGCCACCGCGCCGTCCTGGCGGGTGACAATTCGGCCCGGCCGCGGCTGACCTTCCTGCCGGCCAACGCCAAGATTAATTCCGGCGACCGTGTGGTCACCTCCGGCCATGCAGGGGTTTTCCCGCCCGGCTTGCCGGTGGGCGTTGTGTCCTCGGTGACCGAAGGCGGGGCCCGAATTCAGCCGTTCGTGGATTGGGCCCGGATGGAATATGTTACCGTGCTGCGTTACCGCGCCCTGCCGGCGGGTGATGTCATACGCCACGATAACGGTACCAACGCCGGTAGGGGCGCCGCCGGTACCAAGCCCAATGCCAGCCCTAATACGACACCCGATACGTCTGGGGAGCGCTAGATGGATACGCCGCTGGCGGGCAGGTTTGTAAATTTCGCCAGAGCCGGAATCCCCTTCTTTGTCTCGCTGCTACTCGTGCTGGTGGCGATCCTGCCCTATGGCCTGCCCAAGTCGTCGCTGGCGGCCCCGGTCCTGGCCTTGATTTCGGTCTATTATTGGAGCGTCTTTCGCCCGGAATTGATGCCGGCGGGCGCGGCCTTCCTGCTGGGCCTGATGGTTGATGTATTGAGCGGCGGACCGCCCGGATTGAACGCTTTGGTGTTGATACTGGTGCATTGGGCCGCTTCCGGCCAGCGCCGCACCCTGGCGGGTAAATCCTTTGCCGTCGGCTGGCTGGGCTATCTGCTGATCGCCGCGGGCGCCGCCGTCGTCAACTGGTTTTTCGCCTCATTGTTCCACACCACGGCGATCGAGTCGGTACCCTTGATTGTCAGCCATGCCATCGGCACCGCCGCCTATCCCGTGGTCGCTATCTTTCTCTCCCGCATGCAGACCCTGACCCGGCCGAGCTAGAACGGGGAGGTTGGAATAAATGGAACGAGGCGACGGTAACCGGCACAAGGCATTCACCCGCCGACTGGCCTTGCTGGGCGGTGGACAGCTGGCCCTGGCCTCGCTCTTGATGGGGCGGATGTACTATCTGCAAGTGCTTGAATCCGATCAGTATCAAATGCTGGCCGAGGAAAACCGGATATCCATGCGCCTGCTGGCGCCGCCGCGCGGCCTGGTGCTGGACCGGTTCGGCCGGGAGCTGGCCTCGAACCGGCAGAATTATCGGGTCGTTCTGATCGCGGAGCAGACCAAAGGCGTGACCGAAACCTTGGACCGTCTGGCCCGGATTATCCCCATTCATCCCCATCAAAGGCGCAGGGTGTTGCGCGAGATCAAACGCAAACGCCCCTTCGTGCCCATAAAGGTGGCGGAAAATCTGACTTGGGAGCAATTCACCCGCATCAACGTCCTGCTGCCCGACCTGCCCGGCGTACAGCCCGATGTTGGCGAGGGACGGCATTACCCGGCTGGTTTGGAGACGGCCCATATTGTGGGCTATGTCTCCTCCGTGTCCGAGGCTGATCTGACCGGCGACCCGCTGTTGGAGTTGCCGAGCTTTCGCATCGGTAAAAACGGAATTGAAAAGGTCTATGACGAAAGCCTGCGTGGCAAGGCCGGCAATTCCCAGGTCGAGGTCAACGCCTATGGCCGGGAGATCAGGGAGCTGGCGCGCCAGGACGGCCAGCCCGGCGAAGATGTTGTCCTGACCATTGATGCCGGATTGCAGGAAAAAATCACCCGGCGCCTGGCCGATGAAAGTGCCGCCGCCGTGGTCATGGACATCCACCAGGGCGATATCCTGGCCATGGTATCGGCGCCCAGCTATGACCCAAACGCCTTTAACCTCGGGATGTCCAACAAGGCCTGGCGGGCCCTGGTGCAGCATCCGCGCAAACCGCTGATCAACAAGGCCATCGCGGGACAATACCCGCCCGGCTCCACCTTCAAGATGGTCGTTGCCCTGGCGGCGCTGGAAGCTGGCGTTGTCGGGCCCGGCCATAAAGTCTTTTGCAATGGCGTCATGAAACTGGGCAGATCCAAATTTCATTGCTGGCGCCACCGTTTAGGTGGCCATGGCTGGGTTGATATGAAACAGGCGATTGCACAGTCCTGCGACCTCTACTTCTACGACATCGCCCGCCGCCTGGGCGTTGACCGTATTGGGGCGATGGCCCGGCGTTTTGGTCTGGGCGAGGCGTTGGATATTGAGTTGGTCGGCGAGCGCGGTGGCCTGGTCCCCAGCAAGGACTGGAAACTGGCGGTCACCGGCGTGCCCTGGCAATTGGGCGAAACCCTGATCACCGGTATCGGCCAGGCCTTTTTGCTGGCAACGCCGCTACAGTTGGCGGTGATGGCGGCGCGCCTGGCCAATGGCGGCATGGCTGTCAGACCCAGATTATCCCGGACCCAGGCGCCGTTGCCGGATAACGGCGCGGCAGCGACGGGCAACGATCAGGGTGGAGACCCGGGAACTGATCGCCAAGTCCCGCCCATCGGCGTTTCGGCGGCGAATTTGAAGGTCATCACCGATGCCATGTCCGAGGTCGTCAACGGCAAACGCGGCACGGCGCGAAAATACAAGTTGGACAAAGAGCTTGATCAAAAGATGGCGGGTAAGACTGGCACGGCGCAGGTCCGGCGTATTTCCAAGGCGGAACGCAAGGCGGGCGGCAAACTGGCCAAGGAAACACCATGGAAGGAACGCGATCATGCGCTTTTCACCGCCTTCGCGCCGGTCGGTGCGCCGCGCTATGCCGTCGCCGTGGTGGTTGAACACGGTGGTTCGGGCACATATGCGGCGAAATTGACCAAGGATATCATGACCGAAGTGCTGCGCGGCGACCCCTTGGCGCGGGCCGCCGTGGGCCAAAATGGTGTTGGCGGCATTGACGGCGGTGGCCGTGCCGACAACCGAAGCGACAGGGAGCGCAAGATCTAAGTTATGTCTCTGGGCGGACCCATGGGGCGGCAGGTTGATCTGACCCTGCTGCAAAAGCTGGTGCAGATTAATTGGCTGTTGATCATTCTGATCTCGCTGATTGCCGGGGTCGGCTTCGCCATGCTGTATTCCGCCGCCAATGGCAGTATCGATCCCTGGGCCTCGCGCCAGATGTTCCGTTTTGGAGCCGGGCTTGGCCTGATGCTGTTGATCGGCCTGATCGATATCCGCGCCTGGCTGCGCCATGCCTATTTGATTTATGCCGCCGCCTTGTTGCTGTTGGTGGCGGTGGAAGTGATGGGCGTGGTCGGCATGGGGGCCCGGCGCTGGGTTGATCTGGGGCTATTCCAATTGCAGCCGTCGGAAGTGATGAAGATCGCCATGGTTCTGGCCCTGGCGCGGTTCTACCACAGCCTGCCACTGGAAGAGGTGGGCCGGATGCGTTGGCTGGTTGTGCCTGCCGTGCTGATCCTGGTGCCGGTGGCGCTGGTCATGCGCCAGCCTGACCTTGGCACGGCGATCCTGTTGCTGGCGACAGCGACGGCGATGCTGTTGCTGGCCGGGGTGCGTCTGTGGAAATTCGCCGTCGCGGGCGGTGCGGTGCTGCTGGCCATACCGGTCGCCTGGCGCTTCATGCTGCATGGGTATCAAAAAGACCGGGTGCTGACCTATCTGAACCCGGAGCGCGACCCCCTGGGCGCCGGCTATCACATCATGCAGTCAAAAATCGCGCTCGGTTCCGGTGGGCTGTTCGGCAAGGGCTTCATGCAGGGCACGCAAAGCCATCTGGCGTTTCTGCCCGAGCGCCAGACCGATTTTATTTTCACCATGCTGGCCGAGGAATTCGGTCTGGTCGGCTGCCTTGGTCTGTTGGGCCTCTATGTACTGGTCATCGCCTATGGCTACGCCATCGCCGTCCGGTCGCGCAGTCAGTTCGGGCGGCTGTTGGCAGCCGGCGTTATCAGCACCTTTTTTCTCTACGTCTTTATCAACATGGCCATGGTGATGGGGCTGATCCCGGTGGTCGGCGTGCCCTTGCCCCTGGTATCCTACGGCGGCACCTCGATGATGTCCTTGTTGATCGGCTTTGGTCTGGTCTTAAGCGTTTACGTCCACCGTGACGTGGTCATCTCCCGCCGGCCTAGCTATGGGGATTAGCCGCGACAGGATCTAGACGTGACGGGCTCTATGCGCTGGCCTTGATCAGATCGGCGCACTTTTCACCCACCATGATGCTGGGCGCATTGGTATTGCCTGATGGCATGGTGGGAAAAATAGACGCATCCGCAATGCGCAGGCCGTCCAGGCCATGTACTTTCAGTTGATCATCGACCACCGCGTTGGGGCCCTGTCCCATGCGGCAGGTGCCGATGGGGTGATAGGCGGTCTCGGAATTCTCTCTGATCCACTGCTCGATCACCGCATCACTGTTGATGGACGCACCTGGCGAATATTCCTCGCCCCGGAACCCATCCATGGGCGCGGCGCCGACGATGCGGCGCATCATTTTGAAGCCTTCGACCATGGTATCCCGGTCGATCTGGTCACCTAGAAAATTAAACCGGATCGCGGGTTGGGCGTGCGGTTCGGCGGAACGAATATGGATCGAGCCAAGGCTTTCCGGGCGCAGCTGATAGCAGGCCACGGTCATGCCGGGGAAGGGATGCAGCTTGCGCCGTTTCGGATCCTTGACGGCATAGGGCACCAGATGCATCTGCACATCCGGCGTCTCCAGATCCGGCCGGGTCTTCAGGAATGCCAACAAAGGCGCCGAGGGCAAACTGATGAAACCGCCGCCCGTGGCCAGGTATTTCAAGGCCTGGCCAACCAGATTGATGCCCCGGGCGCGCTCGTTATAGGAAACACCCGGCGCGGTCACCTTCCATTGAATGCGGGCATTGATATGGTCGCGGAAATTCTCCCCGACCGCCGCCAGCTCGTGCCGCACGGCAATGCCGTGGGCCTGCAATACCTCCGGCCTGCCGATGCCCGACAGTTCCAGGATCTGCGGCGAACCGATAGCACCCGCCGACAGGATCGTCTCGCGGGCCCGCGCCTCGGTGGTCACGCCTCCCAAGGAATAGCTCACGCCCAGGCAGCGTTTGCCCTCCAGGATCAGACCCTGGGTCAGGGCCTCGGTGACCACGTGCAGATTACGGCGCGCCATGGCCGGGCGCAGATAGCAGTGCGCCGTACTCATGCGCCGCCCACCCGAAATTGTCGCCTGGGTTTTGACGATACCTTCCTGATCCGGGCCGTTATAATCGGGGTTGCGGCGATAGCCCGCCGCCACCGCCGCCTCGAACATGGCTTCGTACAGAGGGTTTTCGTCCGGCACTTCCGTAACGCTCAACGGTCCGCCGCTGCCGCGAACCCCGTCGCCGCCGGTTTTTTCGTAATTCTCCATGCGCTTGAACAGCGGCTCGACATCCTGCCAGCTCCAGCCCCGGTTGCCGAATTGTGCCCAGGTGTCGTAATCCAGGGTCTGCCCCCGCACATAGACCAGACCGTTGATCGACGACGAGCCACCCAGCAGCTTGCCCCTCGGCACCGGAATGGCGCGGTTGGCGGTGCCTGCCTCGGGTTCAGAGGTAAAGCGCCAATTGGCGCCCGGGTGGTCGATCAACAACCCGAAACTGACCGGCAGCCGGGAATAGGGATGGCTGGCCTTGCCCGCCTCCAACAGCAGCACCCGGTTGGCGGCATTCTCGCTCAGCCGATAGGCCAGGGCGGCCCCGGCCGAGCCGGCCCCGACAATGATGTAGTCGTATTCTGTTTGCGCGGCGTCGTTCATCTGGCTCTATCTCCTCGGTTGCCATCCAGCCTATGCGGGTGGGTGGCAATCACGCAAGAGCCGGAAAGGCGCTAACCGTGCTGGTCGCTGGCCATGACCTGGTCGAACTTGGCCTTTTTCTCGTCGCTGGCCTCGGTCTGATATTTGCCGGTCCATTCATTGTAGGGCATGCCGTAAACGATTTCCCTGGCCCCACCTTTGTCCAGCTCCAGGCCTTTTTCATTGGCCGCTTCCATGTACCAGCGGGATAGGCAATTGCGGCAAAAGCCGGCCAGGTTCATCATGTCGATGTTTTGCACATCCGTCCGCGCCATCAGATGGTCGCGCATCCGGCGATAGGCGGCGGCTTCCAGCTCAAGCTGGGTTTGCGGATCAATATTTTGTTCGGTCATTTGTCTGTTCCCCATTATTTCTGCTCTTACATATAGCTATTTTACCGCCCCAGGCTATAGGTCACGAACAGTTTCCTCGATCAGCCAGTCCACGACCTGGCGAAGGGCATCATCTTTCGTCGCCCCGCCCGCGACGGCATCGTCATGAATGCGGATCTGTGTTTGCGCCGACGTACCCCGGCTGATGATCTCGCGGGCATGGCGGACCTCGTCGGCGCAGCCCAGCGCTTCTGCCTCGGGCGCGACCATGTCCATGATTTCCGCCAATAGTTCGTCATAGGGCACCTGTTCGCCCAGGCCGAAATCGACCATGGTGTTGGTGATGCCATAACGTTGCGCCCGCCAACGGTTCTCTTTCACACAGATCAGGGGATAAATGCGCCAGCGTTGATTGGAGGTGCGCAAACGGTACAGCATGGCCAGGACGCATTGATACAGGGCCGCAATGGTCAGGGTATCTTCCAAGGTGGTGCAGATGTCGGTCATGCGCATTTCCAGGGTCGGAAAGCGGGCCGAGGGACGCATGTCCCACCAGATTTTGGTGCCGTCCTCGATCACGCCGGCGTTGACCAGCCGGCGGACCAGACGTTCGTACTCACCATAGGAATCGAAACGTTCCGGCACGCCGGTGCGGGGCAGGGCGTCGAACACGGTCAGGCGGTAGGACATCAGGCCGGTGTTCTCGCCGCCCCAAAATGGCGACGATGTGCTCAAGGCGAGTAGATGCGGCAGAAAATAGGTCGCCTGGTTCATCAGGTCGATGCGCATGTCCTCGTCTTCCACGGCGACGTGTACATGCATGCCCGAGATCAACAGCCGCCGTGCCGTGGCCTGCAGGGCATTGGCCAGATCGGCGTAGCGCTCCTTGTCCGTATGGCTCTGTTGGCTCCAATGGGCAAACGGATGGGTCGAGGCGGCGATGGGCGCCAGGCCGTACTGCCCGGCGACCTCGGCCACGGTGCCGCGCAATTCCTGCAGCTCGCCCCGCGCTTCGCCAATATGGCCGCAGACCCTGGTGCCGACCTCGATCTGGGACCGCATGAACTCCGCCGTCACCCGGCTGCCCAGGCGGGCCTCGCAATCGCGCAGCAGGCCGGGCGGTGGATTGGTGGCCAGATCGCGGCTGTCCCGGTCAACGAGGAGGTATTCCTCCTCGATCCCCATGGTGAAACTGGGTTTGGAAATTGTCATGCTCTCATCCTCACCAGATGTTGCTTCAGGCTCCGCCGTTGCCCGTGTTGCCCGCACTGTATTCCGCCAGTACGGGGACCAGGGCCCGGCACAGAATATGGGCCCAACGCTCGGTACCTTTTTCCGTGTCGATCAGGTCTTGGCGGATTTCAAAGACGGCGATGGGTAAACTGTTCTCGGCGGCATGAATATGCAACGCATAGCCTGGCGGATTGGTGCCGTTATAGGGCTCGTTCTCACCGACCAGTAAATCCGGATCCCGGCGCAGTTCGCGGACCACCGGGGCGGCCAGGCGCTGATCCTGATCCCACAGCACACCCACATGCCAGGGCCTTTGGAAGCCATCCATTTCCGGCGTGAAGGAATGCACCGATATCAGCGCCGGGGCTTGATTTGCTTGATTATGGTTGCGAATGCGACGGTCAATTTCATCGTGGTAGGGATGAAAGTAGCGCTCGATCCGACGCTGGCGCTCGGCTAGATCAAGGTTGGCATTGCCGGGGACGACCACGCCGTCGCTGCTTTCCGGGATCGAACTCGCCTCGCCGAAGGGGCGGTTGCAATCAACCACCAAACGCGACGTGCCGCACAGCACGGCCGGGGCATCCAGCAGCGCGGCCAGCCGGCCCGCTACCTCCGCCGCGCCAATATCCCAGGCGATGTGCCGCGACAGCTGCGCCTCCGATAGGCCAAGGTCGCCATACTCCGCCGGTATATGGCGGCTAGCATGGTCGCAGATAATCAGGGCCGGCGCGCCGCCATTGTCATTAACCACCGTGAAGGGAATATGCGCGATGCCGCCAGCTTCGGTGCCCGACCGTTGTCTCATTGTCTAATGCTATTCAAAATCATGTATTCTCAAACTATTACTTTGTTCCAACAAGGCAAGTTAAGGCGCGCCACAACGTCAGCAAACGGTTGCCTGCCCCAGAGTTTATGCCAATGTCAGTACTTAGCAACAATTGCCCGGCGCCCGCCAGCAGTCATTCCGCGGTGGCCTTGTCGTTGCCTCTCATGGCTCCTATTCTGTTTGCAGGTACGGTTGGCGAAGGGGCTTATTCGAAGCTATTGCCTTGATCGCCGAATGGACCGTCTAGGCTGATGCATTGATAATTATCCGGAGCCTTTTCGAGATGCAAAAAAACCCGCGGGCGGACGGCGTGTGAGTGCAGTGCGCGATGACGACGACCGGCGCGCCCTGCTGACGCGGCTGTTTCAGGCCGCCGTCGCCGCCGCTGATCCGGCGATTTGTCTGCCGCCGCATCTACCCGACCCCCCAAAATCACATGCCGATGCATCGTCTGGCGGGCGTACCCTCGTGCTGGGCGCCGGCAAGGCGGCGGCAAGCATGGCCAGGGCGGTCGAGAACAACTGGCCGGACGAATTGGGAGGCGCGTTGACCGGCCTGGTGGTCACGCGCTATGGCCATGCCGTCCCGACCCGGCAGATCGAGGTTGTCCAGGCGGCCCACCCGGTGCCCGACGCGGCCGGAGAAGCGGCTGCCGGGCGTATCCTGGCCCTGGCCTCGGATCTGGGCCCGGACGATTTGCTATTGGTGCTGATTTCTGGTGGTGGCTCCTCGTTGTTGAGCCTGCCCGCGCCCGGCCTTGGCCTGGCCGACAAGCAGGCGGTCAATCAGGCCCTGTTACGCAGCGGTGCGCCCATCGACCAGATGAATGTGGTGCGCAAGCATCTTTCGGCCATCAAGGGTGGCAGGCTGGCCGCGGCGGCGGCCCCGGCCCGGGTTGTCAGCCTGTTGATTTCCGATGTGCCCGGCGATGATCCGGCGATCATAGCGTCCGGCCCGACGGTGGCAGATCCATCAACCTTCGCCCAGGCCCGGGAGATCCTGGCGCGCTATGGCATCACGCCGCCCGATCCCGTGACCAGGCATCTGGCGGCGGCGGTGGCGGAAACGCCAAAGCCGGGGGATAGCTGTTTTGCCCGCTGCGAGACGCTGCTCATCGCCACGCCAGCGCAATCCATTGACGCGGCCGGAGAGGTGGCGGCGGCAGCCGGCTATGGCGTGGAATTGTTAGGTGATGATCTGGAGGGAGAGGCACGCGAGCTGGGCGCCCAGCATGGCGAGATGGCTCTGGCGCGTCTCGCGGCCGGGCAACGGGTGGCGTTGTTGTCGGGTGGTGAGACGACGGTCACGGTGCGCGGTCAGGGCCGTGGCGGACGTAACCTTGAATACCTGGCGGGCCTCGCCCTGGTTCTTGGCGGCCACCCCGGTGGCAATCAGGGGATCTGTGCGATCGCGTGTGACACCGACGGCATTGACGGCACGGAAGACAATGCCGGCGCCGTTGTCATGCCCGATAGCTTGACCCGTGCCGCCGCCGCCGGCTTGGACCCCGGTACCTTGCTGGCCAACAACGATGCGTATGCTCTGTTCAGTACGTTGGATGATTTGGTGATGTGCGGCCCGACCTTGACGAATGTGAACGACTTTCGCGCAATTTTAGTTGATCCCGTGTAAACTGGGGCAATGCAAAGAAACCGCTCCACCAAGATAATTGCCACCCTCGGCCCCGCCAGCGGCGAACAGGAAACCATCGCCGCTCTGCACGCGGCTGGGGCGGATCTGTTCCGGCTGAATTTCAGCCATGGCGAGCATGCCGATCATCTCGCCAGACTGAACGCCATTCGCGCCGTGGAGCAGGCCGTCGGCACGCCGATTGGTGTCATGGCCGATCTGCAGGGACCAAAAATCCGTATCGGCACCATTCAGGGCGATGGCGTTGACCTTGCCGTTGGCGCCGCGTATCGGCTTGATCTGACCGGCCAGCCTGGAGACGGGCAACGGGCGCCGCTGCCCCACCCGGAAGTGTTCGCCGCCCTGGAAGAGGGCATGGACCTGTTGATTGATGATGGCCGATTGCGCCTGCTGGTCAAACAGCTCGGTGATGATTATGCCGAATGCGAGGTCGTGACCGGGGGCCGGCTGACCGACCGCAAGGGCGTCAACTTGCCGCAAGCATTACTGCCCTTGGGCGCCATGACGGCCAAGGATCAGGCGGATTTGCGTTTCGCGCTGGAGGCCGGCGTCGATTGGGTGGCGCTGTCATTTGTCCAGCGGCCCGATGATATTGCCGAGGCCCGGCGCCTGATTGCCGGCCGCGCGGCGGTGATGGCAAAGATCGAAAAGCCCGCGGCCTTGTGCCAGATTGACGAGATCATCGAACTGGCCGACGCGGTCATGGTGGCCCGGGGCGACCTTGGTGTGGAGCTGCCGGTCGAGGAAGTCCCCGCCCTGCAAAAGGACCTGATCCGCCGTGCCCGGCGCGCCGGCAAGCCGGTGGTGGTGGCGACCCAGATGCTGGAAAGCATGATTTCGGCGCCGGTGCCGACGCGGGCCGAGGTTTCCGATGTCGCGACCGCCGTTTACGATGGCGCCGATGCCGTCATGCTGTCGGGTGAAACCGCATCGGGCGGTTTTCCCGTGGAGGCGGTGGAGGTCATGAACCGGGTCGCGGCCAAGGTCGAGGGCGATCCCGGCTACCGTGCCATCATGGATGCCGAGCATGCGGACCCGGAGGCGACCTCCGCCGACGCGATCACGGCGGCGGCCCGACAGGTCGCGGAAACCATTTCGGCTACCGCCATCGTCACCTATACCACGTCCGGTTCCACCGCCCTGCGCGCGGCGCGGGAGCGGCCGCCGGTGCCAACCCTGGTCCTGACGCCAAGCCTGATTACCGCCCGCCGTCTGGCTGTGGCCTGGGGGCTTAGTTGCGTGCACAGCGCCGATGCATCCGGATTTACCGATATGGTGGACCGGGCCTGCCGTGCCGCCGCCGACCGCGGCATCGCAACAAGCGGCGACCGCCTGGTGATTACCGCCGGCGTTCCATTCGGTACGCCGGGCGCCACCAATAGCCTGCGCATTGCCTGGGTGCCCTAGGCCTATCAGCCTAGGGTCCTTTTCGTTCACGCTTGTTTTCCGCCCAAGAGAGCGTACGGCTCCACGCGGCTCGTCGTTACTGCGCCGCGCCCGCGCCGCGCGTCAGCGTATAAGCGTGAGCGAAAGCTAAATATTCTTGCCTTTGACCGCCGGCCGCAGGCGTTTAACCGCGGCCTTGGCCTGGCCCAGGTGGGGGTTTACGATCAAGGCGCGCTCGAATGCATCGAGCGCGGCGGCCTCTTTCCGAAGACGCATATAAATCAGGCCCAGGCCGCTCAAGGCGCCAAAATGCCGTGGTTCCAGATCCAGAGTGCGTTCCACATCCGCCACGGAATCCTCGTATTGGCCCAACAGGAAATAGACCGTGGCCCGCTTGTTCCACCCCTCCGCATAGTTAGGGGCGATGGCGACGACGCTGTGCAGAAGTTCCAGTGCTTCGCCGAACTTTTGCTGCCCCATGGCATTGCCGACCCGGCCCATGAGCAGTTCCAAGGTCGGGCTTTTACTTTCCAGCCAGACACCCCAGATCAACTGTTCAATCGCCCGGGCCTGGCGGGGTTCATCGACATCTTGCAATTGGAAAAACAGCTGATCCAGCCGTGGATCGGTTTGGTCGGCACGCGCTTCCGCCGTCCAGCCCAGTGTCGTCGCCAGAATGATTGCCAGAATAACCTTGTGACAGCCCGCGATCTTGCTCATGGAGCAATGATAGATAGCCTCGCCCGGACAAGCTAGGGCTTAACAGTTCCACGCCATCATATTGTCGTGAGGAAATGCCTGGATACGCTCTAGGATGCGCTGGACAGGAATGGCGCCAACTTGGCGATCAAGGATTCCGGCTTGCCGGCGATCAGATCGGGATAGCGCGGCCGGCAGCTTTCGATCAGTTCGTTTTGAAACGCGTCCCGGCCCTCTAGGCTGTCGGGCTCGGCGATGCAGGCGCGCAGCTTGCTGGCCGCCGCCACCACATCGGCAACGGAACGGGGTAGCTTGGCAGCCTTGCATAGGGCTGCCGCGCCATTTTGCTCGCCATTGGCGATCAGTGCATGAATATTGGCCTGATCCACACCGGCGCGCCGGGCCGCGGCTGTTTCGAAGAATGCCAGATGACCCGTGCATAAGGAACGCAAAATCAAGGTTGGCGTCAGGCGGCCCTTGGTGTCCAATTGGCGAACCAGTTGCTCCAGATGGACTTGGCGTTGTTCCGGATCGGCGATATCCAAGGTAATGGTTTCCTGACCGCGGGCGACCAGGCGGTCGGTAACCTCCGGTGATAGTTCGGTCATGGCGCCCAGACGCTGACGCAGGGATTCCGAAACCACGGTGATCAGACGTTCGGCCAATTTGGGCGGGAAAGACGGCCGGCGGACTATACTGGTGATAACCGCCTCGCTGTCCGAAAAACGGTCGATTACCTTGTTCGAGGTTTCGTCGGAAATCTCCGCGCCGTGGTTGCGCACAAGGGTGATGACAACGTTTTCATTGCCTGCTTCGACCAGGGCGTCCGAAACCGGGGCCGAGACGGTTTCACGCCGCGCTACCGCCTGCTGCCAGGCTTCCGGCTGGCTGCGTGCGATCTCGATCAGTTCCTGGTCCGTGAAAACGAGCGAGTAGTGCAGCATCGGCAATGCCACTTCAGCGACGTCCCGCGCCAGGGTCATGGCGAGGTCCGAGGGCACGGCTGGATTGTCCTTCAGACCCTCGGCCAGGGCCTGGCGTACGGCCACATCCGTATCCCGCATCATGATACGAAAAATAGCCTCCGCCAAACGTTGTTCCGCCGGTTGCACGTAAGGAGCATTGAATTCCATCGTTAACAGGGTAACGGTTTCACGGCGCACTTCCGGCGAGCCTTCCTCGCGGAGGCGGGTAATCAGATCAGCAGTCAGTCGCGCCATGTTCAAGCCCCAAGGTGTTGCTGCCCAGCGATGACCGCAATAGGTCCGCCAGACAACTGCAAGAATTTGTCATTAGGACCTTGAAGATCTTAATATTTCATCAAGACCGCCGCCAAAAAATAGGAGTTTTGTGCGCTCTATACACAAAGTCCGTCAGGGGCGTGCTAGGCGGCGGCCAGGCGGGTTGCGGGGCGCTCATCAATCGGCAGATGCACCAGGGCGGCGAATAGCCCTAACGCAACGCCCAGCCACCAGACCACATTGTAGGAACCGGTCTCGTCAAACAATTTGCCGCCCAGCCAGACGCCCAAGAACGAGCCCAATTGGTGTGAGAGGAAGACGAAACCGAATAAAGTCGCCATATAACGCGGCCCGAAGAGCTGGGCTACGATGCCGGAGGTCAAAGGCACAGTGGATAGCCAGGTTAGTCCGATGGCGGCGGAAAACAGCAATACGGTCGTCGGACCGATGGGCAGCAGTATGAACAATGCAATGGCCACGGCCCGGAGCAGGTAGAGAAAACTGAGCAAATTCTTTTTTTGAAAACGATTGCCCAGAACGCCGGCGCCAATGGCGCCAAAAATATTGAACAAGCCCACCAGGGCCAGGGATTGGGCGCCCAACTCCGCCGACAGGCCCTGATCGGTGATATAGGCCGGCAAATGGGTGCCGATAAAGGCGATATGAAATCCACAGACGAAGAAGCCGGCGGTCAGGTAAAGGTATCCCGAATGCTTCCGGGCCTCGGTCATGGCCTGGCCCATGGACTGCTTATCGCTCTCCGATGCCTCAGCCGCGCGTCCGCGCATGATTGTACTCAACGGGATTACCAGCGCGATCATCAGGGCCAGCAATGTCAGCGCCACGGGCCAGCCATAGGCCGCCAGAAAGGCCTGCCCCAAGGGGACCAGCAAGAATTGCCCCATGGAACCGGCGGCGGTGCAAATACCAAAGGCCAGATTGCGCCGCGCTTCGGGTACCATGCGGCCCAGGGCCGCCAGAACCAGCGGAAAGGAGGCTCCGGACATGCCAAGGCCAACAATAAGGCCGCCGGTAATATGAAACATGCCTGGGCTGGTGGCATGCGCCATGCCGTAGATGCCCAGCGCATACAGCGCGCCGCCGATCGCAAGTACCCGGCCGGTGCCAAAGCGGTCGGCGATCATGCCCGCCACCGGCTGGCCCAGGCCCCACATCAGGTCTTGAATGGCGATGGCCAGCGCGAATACTTCCCGCCCCCAGCCCAGATCGGCGGACATGGGCGCCAGAAAAAGGCCAAAATTGGCCCGAATGCCGAAGCCTAAAAGAGAGATCAGGCCGCCAATCACCACCAAAAACCAAAAATTACGCCGCAACAGCCCCAACAGCGCCCCCGTCTCGCCCATATTCAACCCTCAACCCTTTCGCAATCCCATCAGGGACCATTGATGCTATATGTGTACTGAGCGTGGGACGGGGTCAAGCCTGGGCCGGCGATTAGCTGTGACGTTTGTGTGAGGATGAATATGGCGCGGATACTTGTCACCAATTCCGAAGGTAGACCCGGCGTGGGCCGCACGGCCGAGATGCTGGCCCAGGGCGCGGGCGGTTTGGATGCGATTGAGGCCGGCATTCGGGAGGTCGAAGCGGATACCACGATCAGGACCGTGGGCCGGGGCGGCTGGCCGAACCTGTTGGGGGAGGTTGAACTGGACGCCGCGATGATCGACGGCAGCACATTCCGCAGCGGCGCGGTTGGCGCTTTGAAAGGCTATCTGCATCCGATCACCATTGCCCGCGCGGTGATGGAGCAACTGCCCCATGAAATGCTGGTGGGCGAGGGCGCGGCCCGTTTCGCCCATGAGATCGGCGCTGAAACCACGGACAATCTCATTCCCGATTCCGAACGAGTCTGGCGCCAATGGTTCGAAGACAAGCTTTCCGCCGCCGAGCGTGAAAGCTGGCCCGACGTGCCCCTGGCGGAACTTTGTCAGCAAGCCATCGACCCGGAGAAAGGCATGGATACGACGGTTTTTTTGTCCCTGGACAGTAAGCAGGAAATCATGGCCGGGGTATCGACCTCCGGCTGGGCCTGGAAATATCCGGGCCGTCTGGGTGACAGCCCGATAATCGGTGCCGGCTGTTACGCCGACACCCGTTTCGGGGCGGCGGCCTGTACGGGCACCGGCGAGATGGCCATCAGGGCCGGCACCTCTCGGGCCATTGTGCTGTACATGAAAATGGGCCTGTCATTGCACGCCGCCGTCGATGAGGCCATTGATGACCTGCGCCAACTGAAAGGCGGTTTGATCCAGCGCATTACCCTGCATGCCATCGACCGCAATGGCGATCATAGAGTAGTTGCGGTCAATGCCGAGGAGCAATTAACCTACTGGCTGTGGCAGGAGGGCGATGACGCCCCGCATGCCGAACCGACGGAATTAATGGCGCTTTAGGCTTCCGATGTGTTTTGATCACCCATGCGGCCAACCCAGCCGCAATCTGCTTGACCGGCGTCAGCTTTTGGCGGGTTTGGCCAGTGCCGGCGCGTTGGCGGGAACGGCAGGCTGCGTCGCGACCAATGCGGCATCGGGGCGGGACAGCTTTACCGGTTTTCAGTCCATCAAGGACGATATCGCCGAGGGCCGGGCCAACCATCCGAAAATCCTTAAATCCTTTGGCGGCGCCTACGAAGACCGGCGGCTGGCGGGCTATGTACAGAACATTGGGCTGAACCTGGCCAAAGGGACCGAATATCAGCAATACCCTTATCGATTCACCATCCTGAATACGCAGATCGTCAATGCCTTCGCCTTACCCGGCGGCTTTGTCTATATCACCCGCGGCTTGCTGGCCTTGGCTTCGTCCGAGGCGGAACTGGCGGGTGTATTGAGCCACGAACTGGCCCACGTCACCGCCCGCCATGGTGCTGAACGCCGTGGCGCCCAGCAAATCGCGCAACTAGGCTTGTTGTTGGGCGCGGTGGGCCTGCGGGCCGCCGGTTTGCCGTCGGACCTGATGCAGATCGGCCAGACCGTCGCCATGGCCGCCATCAAAGGTTATTCCCGGGAGCACGAATTCGAGGCCGACACCCTGGGTGTCCGCTATATGAGCCGGGCCGGCTATAACGCCGATGCCATGGCCTCGTTTCTGGGTAGTTTGCGGGAGCATTCAATGGTCGAGGCGCGGGTGTTGGGCCTGCCGCCGGGCAAAGTGGATGAATTCAACATCATGTCGACCCATCCGCGCACCATGGAGCGGGTCAAGCAGGCCCAAGCGGCGGCGGCAAGCGGCAGCGGCGGCGGGCGCTGGCGGCGGGATGAATATTTGAACCATCTGGACGGCATGATGTTCGGCGATGATCCGAAACAAGGCGTTATCCGAGGGCGGAAATTCATCCATCCTGAATTGCGCTTTGAGTTTCAGGCGCCCGAAGGTTTCCGTCTGCGCAACAGCCCGGCACGGGTGGAGGCGCGCCATCCCTCCGCCGCGGCGATGATTTTCGATATGGCGCCCGCGAAAGGCGCCTCCACCGCGGCGAATTATCTGCGCCATGTCTGGGCCGCCAAGACCCGGTTGCGGGATCTCGAAAGCGTCGTCATCGATGGTCATCGAGCGGCCACGGCCTGGGCCGAGGGGCGGGGGCAAAACGGCCCGGTGCAAATTCGGGCCCTGGCGATCCGCCGCGATCGTGACCGGTTCTATCGCTTCATGTATATTTCGCCCCTTGATCAGGCTAGGCGCTGGGCCCGGCCGTTCCGGCAATCGGGGCTGTCGTTCCGCCGTATCGGCCAGACGGCGGCGGCCAAGGTGCGGGCACACAGGCTGTTGGTGGTGCCGGCCCGGCCCGATGACAATATCGCTGGTCTGGCCCGCACATTGCCCTACGGGCAATATAACGAAAGCTGGTTCCGGGTGCTAAACGACCTGGCGCCAAACCAGCCGATCAGAAAAGATCAACGGCTGAAGATCGTCGCGGGGTAGGCGTCAACTTGGTATGAGAGCGCATTCGAAGAAAATGCGCTCAGACCCTTAAGTGTCGAGCAATTGAACCAATTACTTAAGTCGCGCCAAATAAGCTTTGGTGGCGACTCCGATTAATTGAAAATTGCTCTAGCTGTCGCTGTCGCGGCCGTAATCATCCGCGCTACGCACGATATCGTCCTCGCCCAGGTAGGCGCCAGATTGTACTTCGATCAGGTTCAGATCGATCTTGCCGGGGTTCTCCAGACGATGCCAGGTGCCGACGGGGATGAAGGTGGACTGGTTTTCCTCCAGCATGATGGTTTCATCACCACGGCTCACCAGCGCCGTGCCTTCGACCACGATCCAATGTTCCGCCCGGTGGTGGTGCATTTGCAGGGAAAGTTTCTGCCCCGGTTTCACGCTGATCCGTTTGACCTGAAAGCGGTCGCCACTGTCCATGCCTTCATAATAGCCCCAGGGACGATAGACCCGTGGGTTCTGTTCAGCCTCGTCCCTGCCTTCGGCCTTCAGGCGGTCGACGATGGCCTTGACGTCCTGGGCCTTGTCCCGGCTGGCCACCAGTACCGCATCGGCCGTCTCGACAATTACCAGATCCTTGACCCCAAGGGCCGTGACCAGGCGCTTTTCCGCCCGGATATAGGAATTGCCGACATCATCCAGAATAACGTCGCCCATGGTAATATTATTGGCTGCATCGCCCGCTTGCTCCAGACCCAGTTCCCACAATGCCGACCACGAGCCGATATCGTTCCAGCCGATATCGGCACTGACCACCGCCGCCGCATCGGTCTTTTCCATGACCGCATAGTCGATCGAGGTATTTGGGTTTTCGGCGAATGCGGCGGCATCCAGACGGGTGAACGAGAGGTCCCGCTGCGCCGTTTCGACGGCCGCCCGGCACGCCTGTACAATTTCCGGGGACAGACGCTCCATCTCGGCCAATAGCCGGTCGGCACGGAACAGAAACATGCCGCTGTTCCAGCTGAAGTCGCCGGATTTCAACATTGCCTCGGCTTTCGGCAGGGCCGGCTTTTCAACGAATTCGGCGACCTGGTGGCAACCCGTGATGCTGGCAATGGCGGCGCCGCGCTTGATATAACCATAGCCGGTTTCCGCCGTCGTCGGGGTGATGCCAAAGGTTACCAGGGCGCCGCCTTGGGCGGCCTTTGCCGCCGCATCGACCGCGGCCAGAAAAGCCTCGGTATCGGCGATGCGGTGATCGGACGGCAAGACCAGGATGATCGCGTCCGGCGACCGGGCCGCCGCCAACAGCGCCCCGACCGCCGCCGCGGGCGCGGTATTGCGGCCCACGGGCTCCAGCACGATGTCGGTTGGTTCGACGTCGATGGCGCGCAGCTGTTCGGCGATGATAAAGCGGTGTTCATCGTTGCAGATCATTGTCGGTGGGTTGAAGCGGGACGGATCGGCGACGCGTTTTATGGTTGCCTGCAACATGGAGTGGCGGTCGATCAGAGGCAACAGCTGTTTCGGATAGGCAGCCCGGGATAGCGGCCACAGCCGGGTGCCGGAGCCGCCTGAAAGAATGACCGGATCTATTCGCACAGCCATGATTCATTTCCTGTTTTTCAACGCGCCGTAACTTGATGCCGCCTACCGGCAATTTCCCGTAACGGCCTATTTGCCAAAATGCACCGCCAAGGTAAAGCAGGATTGTACCAATATACCAGTCGCGGTCATGGGGTTAAGGGAGCGGCCGTTGCCGAACTGGCAACGTTCGGCATGGGCCTTGATGGTGATGCCCAGGCCCAGAACGTCCCAGGCGATACTGGCGCCGGGGGTGTTGATCCCTCCCAGGGCGCGCATGGCTTCCCAAACATCGTCACGGGCGCGCAAGATGCCATATGGCTCGTTATGTCCCGGGTTGAATGGCCCTGCTATCCGCCTGATGTCCCGGCTGGCCAAACCACTGAGACTGGCGCGCTGGAAAATGGCTTCGAATTTCTGTGCCCCCGCCGCCGCATGATCGTCGATACGGCCCTTGTTCAACAGGGCCTGCACGGTGTCGGTGGCGCGCATGGGATAGCTGGCCGGCCCAGCACCATCCTTGTTGCTGATTTGCGCGCGGCTCAGGGCCGGGCCGTCTTCGTCCAGGGGATGATGTTGCATGCGCCAAGGCGATGGCTCCATTGCCGCATCTGCTTGCGCGGGGCCCAGTTTCAGGCGGCGCCTTCGCAGGCGCCGTTGCCGCCGCCCGCCCCCCGGCGGTTTCATCTGTTGTCCGTTGCCGCCCATCTACACCTCGTCCAGCAAGGGCAGGCTGGTTAGGTGGAATTGGCGGTTTTCCTGCTCGGCCGTGAATTCCCTGTCGCCATCCGCGTCGATGCTGCGGATATAGTGGCTAGCGCAATATGATTTGCCCGGTATTCGCGGATGCTGGCAATAGCGCCATTGCCCGCTGGCGACCTCGCCGTCGATCCAGCGGCAGCCAATTATCTGTTGTTCAGGGCAGCGTTCGGCCCGGCTGGTGCCGGGCCCTTGCCCATATCGAGGCACATGCCCAGGCGCATGTACTCTGGCGGAACAATCAGAAGCAGCATGCTCTGGGCTGGGATGATCCAATTGCGATGGCGGGAAGATGATACGCGTCGGGTGCTGTGTCATGCATATAAAATATACGAACTCGTATAAATTGCAAGTAAAAAATACGTATAATAATTTGCTTTCGTATATAAGGCGGTATATCTTATGTCCCATGATTGATTGGCCAGAGACCGTCCGGCGCTTGCGTCGGGAGCGGCAGGAGACACAGGCGCGGTTCGCGGCGTTCCTGGGGACAACCCAGGCGACCGTCTCCCGGTGGGAGTCGGGGCGGCAGTTGCCGGACCGCGAACAGGCTCAGGCTATCGCCGCCCTGGCCGGGCAAGCCATGACGGCTTATGCCGAGCCCAAGGAAGAGCCATGGCGGGCGCCGGGCTTGGCGGATAATCTGATCGCCACGGAACTGCCCGGACCGCCGGGGCGGATCAAGGATTTGCCAATTCTTGGTCACGCGGAGGCCGGGGAAGATGGGACATTCCTTGATAATGGTACGGTTGCAGGCTATGCCGGCCGGCCGGCCAATTTGGTCGGGGTGGCCAGCGCCTATGCCCTGATCGTGCATAATTCCTCCATGCGGCCGCGTTACGAGCCGCGTGAGATTGTCGAGGTGGACCCGACCATACCGGTGCAGCCGAACGACTATGTCGTGGTGCAGACCACCGATGACCGGGCCTTTATCAAATTGCTCCGGCGGCGGACCGAACGGGCCATAATTTTGGAACAATTCAATCCCCCCAAGGAGATCCACCTTGCCCCTGAAGATGTCGCTGCCATGCATTTGATTGTCGGCGCCCATCGGGTCTACCGCTAGCCGCCGATTCGACGGAACTGGCCGCCGCAATACGCGGACGCATAAAATTTCTTGCAAAATTTTATACGCAAACGTATAATAATTGACCCTGAACATCAAAAGGATCCAGCCTTGCCCTACGATGCCTCTAATCTGCTTTGCGTGGCTGGCAACGGTCAGGCTTCGCATTGGTCCTACAGCACCGTGGACCGCCTGGCCGAGGTCCTGACGCCTGGTTACTTTCCCGATGACCCGATGCGTAATTTCATGCTTCCTGGCGAATTGTTGACCCTGACCTGCCTGCCCGATAGGGCCGGGCGGCGGCGGCGCAATCCCGTGGCCGTGCTCCAGGCGGTGAGCGCGCGGACGGCTAATGGCGTCTGGCTGGTTCTGCCCCTAACCCCGATCGCCAGACCGGGTCAGGCGGCAGGAGGCTGATTTGCCCGGAGTGGCGCTAGATCGTCAAATACCGCTGCCGCGGATCGGCATTATCGAGGACTTCCTGCGCCGTTCCCTCGAACACCACTTGACCCATGTCGAGCAGGATCGCGCGGTCGCCCAGATGCAGTGCGGCAATCGGTGGAAGCAGTGGTGCCCACAGAGTGATTCGAACACTCGACCTCTCCCTTACCAAGGGAGTGCTCTACCCCTGAGCTATGTGGGCGGGGTGCCGCATTTTCGATTTGCGGCTTGCCGCTGTGCGACGGTCCGGCAAA